>Ga0315912_10000014_pt1 | contig 609021 bp, 645 predicted proteins | sample VfabasoilMG_FD_204469 | JGI IMG/M metagenome (GOLD analysis project Ga0315912, IMG submission 204469) | Garden soil microbial communities collected in Santa Monica, California, United States - V. faba soil | ecosystem: Environmental > Terrestrial > Soil > Garden | place: USA: California... | reverse complement strand
GCTCTCAAGCTAGAAAGTTCTGACTTGATTGCAGCATCTCTACCTTTGTTTCGAGCTTGGTTTAATGAAGCAAGAACAACTGCAGCGAGAATACCGATGATAGCAACTACGACCAAAAGTTCAATAAGTGTAAAACCCTTTTTAAATGTATTTTTCATAGATAAAAGTTATTTTGTAACGACCTTTCGCTTTTAATTATACGGATTCATTATACCTCTACCTTCTCTTATATGCAGTAAGGGTGTGGAAAAGCTTACCCAATTTATCCCACTAGCTAATAGAAGAAGCGATGTTGTAAATTGGTACGAGAATTGCAGAGAGAAGTATTCCAACGCCAAGACCGAGAACAACAACCATCACTGGCTCGATAAGGCCGACTAATGTATTGACTGCATCATCAACTTCACGTTTGTAGAATTTTGCCAAAGTTTTCAAAATGTTCGTCACAGATCCTGTCTCTTCTCCAACTTTCACCATCTGGACTAGAATTTGCGGAATTTCTTCATGCTTTCCTAATGAATCGGAGAATGGACTTCCAGATTTAACCATCTCTGCAGTATTTTTCATTATTTCACTATAAACTTTGTTGTTTACGACATTTGCTGTAATTTCAATTGATCTAACAATCGGAATACCTGCAGAAAGCATCGTATCCATGTTGTCGGAAATTCTTGAAAGATAAAGTTTTTTGAATAGCGATCCAAAAAGTGGAAGTGCTAATTTTGCAGAATCAATTTTAAACTTTCCTTTTTCAGTTCGAGATGCAGCCGCAATCCAACCGATTAGAATTATGAGTGCAAGTCCCATAAAGAGACCATAATCAACAAAGAAATCTGAAACACCAATAACTATTCTCGTATATATCGGTATTTCCTGACCAGATTCGATAATAAGCGCAGAAAGTTTCGGAATAACCATGACAAGCATGAGCACCATCACTGCAATGAAAACAACAATAACGAAAATTGGATAAATCAAAGCATTACGAGTCTTTGTAGTAAGTTCATATTCTCTATCCAAGTGATCTGCTAGGTAAATAAATGTTTGAGAAAGTTTTCCTGATTCTTCACCAGCATGAACCATGTTTACATAAAAGTCAGAGAAAATTTTTGGATGTTTTGCGAGCGCGCCTGAAATTGAAAATCCTGCCTGCAAATCATCTGCAATCTGAACAAGTGCTTTTGAAAGTAATTTATTTTCTGCGTTTGTTGCAAGGAGAGTGAAAGCTTTGAGTGCAGAGACTTGTGCATCGAAAAGTGTGGCAATTTGTCGTGAAAGAATCACAACACTTCTCATTGGCACGCGCTGGAAAACAGAAATTGCCATTATTCCTTTTGGTTCATCTCCATAAATTGAAAGGATAACGAAACCTCGGCGCTGAAGCGCAGAAATCGCCAAATCTTTATTGACTGCTTCGATTACTCCTTCTTTTTTTTCTCCGGTTGATGTAACCGCTTTATATTTGAAAGTCATGATTATAGGAGGCGTTCAAGCGCTTTAGGATTAAATGAATTAAGATATGCATTTTCAATTGAAATTTCTCCTGCGCGAACAAGTTCAATGAGTGAACGATTCATATCAATCATTCCTGATTCATAACCTGTTTCAATAACTACATCAATTTCATGCGTTCTCTTTTCACGAATTAGATTTGAAACTGCATTGTTATTTATGAGAAGTTCATAGGCTGGAATAAGTCCGCCCGTAATTCTAGGGATCAAACGCTGTGAGAAAATTCCAAGAAGTGAACCAGAAAGTTGTGTACGAATTTGATCTTGCTGATTTGGTGGAAAAGCATCAATAATACGATCAATAGTTTGTGCAGCATTATTTGTGTGAAGAGTTGAGAAAACCAAGTGACCAGTTTCAGCTGCAGTCACAGCCGTACTGATAGTATCTGGATCACGCATTTCACCAATCATGATTACATTTACGTCTTGGCGGAAAACCGCTTTAAGACCAGATTGAAATGTTTTTGTATCAATACCAACTTCGCGCTGATCGATCATAGAACGCTCTGCTTGGAACAAATATTCAATCGGATCTTCAATTGTAATTATTCTCTCTGCACGTTCTTTATTTATGAAATCTACCATTGCAGCAAGTGTTGTTGATTTACCTTGTCCAACTGGACCCACAACAAGGAAAAATCCTTGCTTCTTACGAGCAAATGTCTCAAGTACTTTTGGCAGGTGGAGATCATCAATAGTGCGGACCTTTGGAATCAAACGTAGTGCTACACCAAAAGTTCCTTTTTGCATGTATGCATTTCCTCTCATTCTTGCTTCAGCACGAAAATCGTAAGAGAAATCAAGTTCCTGTTCTGCCATAAAAGTATTGAACTTCTTTTCATCATTAACAAGAAAAACTTTCAAAAGTCCGAGTACATCTTCATTTGTAAGTTCTTTTCGTTTTACAAGCGAAATGAGTTGTCCCGCCACACGAATCACAGGAAAATGTCCTGCATTGATATGCAAGTCTGATCCGCCTTCACGTATGACGGTCGTCACTAATTCTTCTACTTCTTTTGTGTAATCCATTTGCATTTACTTAGCTACAATTTCTCCCACCTTTGTTACAACCTCTGCTGGCGTGCTGTTTGCTTTGACGATATATCCTACAGCTCCGAGTTCTTGTCCGCGTGTAATATCTGACTGTTGTCCGCGATTTGAAAGGATTATTATCTTTGTGCTCTTCGCCAAATTTTCATGCTTCATCTTTTCCATCAATTCAAAACCATTCATTGCTGGCATGACGATATCAAGAAGCATAACTTCAGGTGAAAAACCTGATTTTAATTTTTCAAGTGCAGCATCGGGACCAAGTGCAGTATCAACTTGGTAACCAGACTGAGTAAATTTCAGACTGTACATGTCTATCAGAAAGTTATCATCATCTACTATGAAAATTGAGTGCTTTTTATCCATATTTTGATATTTATCATTATATTCTATTTGATACTTTAGTCACACCTGACTTATTCACACTATTCAAAGTTATAAATCTCCTGGACCGGTACTATACCTTGAGCTGATTTTAGGATTGCGTCTTCCTTCATTGTAAGCATTCCATTTTTTCTCGCAGTTTTATAAATCTCTGGCTCCGACGGGCTTTTCAAAATTACACTTTGCATTTCCCTGTCTACTTTAAACATTTCGAATATCGCTATACGTCCGCGTGTTCCAGAAGGACAATCAGGCGCTTGTCCGGCCTCATGTAATTTGTCGCCAATTTTTAGATTTTTCCTAAATTCTTCAGGCAGATCTGCAAATTGTTTTTCAAACATTTGTTTGTAACTTTCATCAACTGGTACCACTTTTTTTGCAGACGGACAAAGAACACGTGAGAGACGCTGTGCGACAGAGAGGATAAGTGTTGGAGCAATAAGATAAGGATCTACTCCCATATCAATAAGACGAGGTACAACACCGATTGAATTGTTGGTGTGAAGTGTTGAAAGAACTAGGTGACCGGTAAGCGCAGATTGAATTGCAAGTTGGGCAGTTTCTTTATCACGAATTTCTCCCACCAAAATAATATCTGGGTCCTGACGAAGAACACTTCTAAGACCTGTGGCGAATGAATATCCGATCTCTGGCATAACTTGAGATTGGTTCATATCTGGAATGTGGTATTCAACTGGATCTTCAAGCGATACAATGTTGTATTTTTCACGATCAAGTTGATTGAGCATTGAATAAAGCGTCGTAGTTTTACCTGATCCTGTTGGACCAGTAATAAGCACAAGACCATATGGACGAGAAAGCGCATCGAGTAAAAGTTTTTTGTTTGTATCAGAAAGACCAAGTTCATCAATCGGTTTTACTCCGCGCTCAGAGTCCAAAATACGCATTACAACTTTTTCTCCGTAATATGTTGGAAGCGTTGAAACACGGAAATCGATTTTTCTTCCTTCAATTTTTGCAGAAAATCCACCGTCTTGTGGTTTTCTTTTTTCATCAAGACGAAGCTTTGAAAGAATTTTTATACGAGCAACAACTCCCGCAAAAACATTAAGTGGCAATACCAAACTTGTGTGAAGTATTCCGTCTACTCGAAAACGAACTTTAACTTTCTCACCTGTATTTTCAATGTGAATGTCTGATGCATTTCCTTCCGTAGCGTGGCGCAGGATAACTGCCACAATTTTAATTATTGGTGCATCTTCAACAATTTTTTCTTCTTCTCCAGGTTTTAATTTTGATTGAGGATTATCATCACTACCAGCAATTTCATCAGTATTTATTGTTGCCATTTCTGTATCAATTTCAGAAAGTGCCTTATCTACTTCACCAGTAATTCCTTTGTAATTGGAAAGTACTTGATTGAAATCTCCTTGGCTAATCAGATAAACTTTAAATGGCATATTTAAATTTCCTGCAATAAATTGCATTGCATCCATTGCTTGCACATTTGAAGGATCCAAAATTCCAAGTTCAAGAACATTATTTACAATTCCAATTGGCACAAAATTATAATGTCTGACTGAATCTTCAGGTACGAGTTTGAGTGTGTCGAAAGAAATTGCCTTATGATTTACAGCTTTTGTTGGAATTGAGTAATAAGCGCCACGCAGTGTCAGTAGCTCACTTTCAGGCAATCCCATTTCAACCAAAACAGCGCCAATGTCGCCATTATGCGCTTCGGTTGCACGACGAGTTATGTCAGGAATTTGATCCTTTTTTATTATTCCGCGTTCAGCGAGTTCTTCAAGAAAACTCATAGTGCCATTATACCGCAGGTATTCTTATATAAAGTGTTGATTATGGAAGAGTTTTGAAATTAAGAGTGTTTCCGCAAGCTTGCACTCCTGATGCCATTCCACAAGCTCTGTAATAGAAAGTTGTATTTGCTTTAAGAGTTGCAAGTGTTGCTGACCAAACACCAGATCCTGTAGAGTTTGGTGTTTTTGTATCAAGAACTAACGGCAACAACCCAAATTCAAACCAACGAGTGACATTTGAATATCCTGGATCAATTTCTCCAACCAATTTTGCTCCAGTTTTTGTGATTGATTCAGCAGGTAAAGTTTTTATTGGAGAATTTGCTGATGAATTAGATGCCCCAGTATTAACTGCATTTCCTGCACCAGCAGTAATATCTACGATTTCAATTGAACCTACATCAACTCCGATTGGTGCAAATGGGTTTGGTCTTCCTTTTGGATCTGTCTGGAGAAGTTCTGTAGTGTAATCTCTTAGATTTTTAAATCCTGGCTTTTCAAAAATATCTGCGTTTAGATTTATTGTTTTAAGACTCAGTAGTGTTGTAAGAAATTGTCTTCCGATTTCATCATCTCCAGGATCAAGGGCACCTGGATTATTGTTGTCGGTAACACCAGTTGAAGATGAAAGTGGAGAACTTGAAGCTTTATCATCTTTCTTGAAAAAGATTGTGTAGCCAACTCCGAGCAAGATTACTATTACGATTAGAATAATTAGTTTTTTCATATTAATTCTTTAACCAATAGGTTTTAACTTTAAAATCATAGCGGTATACATTTTTATCTTGTGTCGAATTAAACGAAATTGATTGAACATCAATCATACGTAGACTTCGATCAAGTTGTGCAAGGAATGTTACAAAATTTGAATATGTTCCAACTGTAGAGAATTCAATATTAAATGTGCCGTAATCTTTCTTATCTTGCGCTGCCTGCTTCTGATCTACAGTTTGATTTGTATTTTTATTTTGTACTTCAAATTTTACGTTTTGAATTTGCATTCCAAGTGGTGAGCCAAGTGCGTTTAGATCAAGTATTAGTCCAACGTTATTTACATTGTCTGGAAGAAGTCTTTGCAATCTTAAAATATCAGACTCTGACATAGAATTTCTCTTTTCAGTAAGAGCATTTCTAATTTCTTCTAATTGGCGTTCATTTGCTAGAGCTTTTTGATAACTTTCCAACTGTGCACGCGAAGTTTTAACCTCCATATAAGTTGGATTTATGAATGTGTAGTAGCTTGTGATCGCTATACCTATCAATAAGACTGGGAAAATATATCTTGTCATATTATTGAACGGCTCCGTTATCTAAATCTTCGACCGGAAGTGGTTCTCCTTCTGGAGTTTCTGTTGGAACTGTAGAATCCATTGGAGACGGAACTGTGTTACGCTTCAAACTTTCTATATATGAAAGGAATATTGGATCAAGGCCAAATTCAACTTCAAACAAAATGTTTCCTTTTTCATCAAGACTTAAATTTGAAAAAACTGGATCACGGAAATATTTATTCTTTCCCAAAATATCTGCTTGGACTGCAAGTGCGTTGTATGTTTTTGCTGCACCAGACATTCTAATGCTCATGGTTTTTGCAGTACCTGTTGCTGCAGAGACTTCATATGAGAATTTTGTAAAACGTATTGTTTTTAATGTCATTTCCTGAAGTGCTGCAAATATCGGTGCCATTATTATATGACCATCAAGAAGTTCATCAGCAGAATTAAGTCTTTTGTCTAAATTTTGCAAATCTTTTACAGATTCAATTTCAAATTTATCTTGAGCAATTTTTAGACTTTGTTTTGCGTCTGCAACTTGTTTATTGAGACTTGCCTTCCAAAGGAAAACTCCTCCAGCTGCAAGCAAGGCCACGAGAAATATTAGTATTCCCAAAAAGTTCAAAATATTGAAAGAAGCCTTTTTAACCACTTGCTCTTCAGCAATTGGTTTTTTGGGAATAAATGATGTTTGAAATTCCTGTTCCACGTTTTAGTGTAAGCTTAAAATCTGCTATACGGTACACAAATATTATAGCAGAGCCCTTATTTTATGATGTGTATAACCCGAGACTACGGAACAATCATTATAGAAGTTACATACGAATTGTTATTTTCGTTTGTTTCTGAAACAACATTTGTTGTATCTGTAACCATTTTCATAGGCTTTGTTCCGAGAGTTGCACGAAGATTTGTCGTACCAGCTAAACTAGATGTTCCAGGAACTATTGTCGTCGAATATGGTGACAAAGTTACAGAAGAAAGATTTGTTGTACCAGTTTTTACATAGCTTCCTGATGTCTGATCAAGATAATATATTTCATGTGTAGTTGGTGGCAAAGTAACACTTGCATAACTGTCATTCATTAGAGTTGCAGTAAATCTTATATTTGGATTTGTTGTACTTTGATGCAAATCAGCTGCATGAAAATTTATATTTGTAATTTTAAGATCAGGTCTTTTATCTGAACCATAACTTGCAGGCACAACAACTATTGAATGACCAAACCTTGGATCCCATCCTGCAGAATTTGTTGATTGTGTCCAATTTATTCCGTCTGGTGATGACCATACATCGTTGGCAAGATAAGGCACGGGTACAATACTTCCTCCCAACACCCACATTTTTCCGTTATATACAATTGATTCATGATACATTCGTTGAAACCATGGTGCAGAATTTGTTGCTTGTGTCCAATTTATTCCGTCCGGAGATGACCAGACATCATTTAATGTCATGAGACTTTGATGATTAAAACCTCCTATTACCCAAAGTTTATTTTGAAATACAACACTTGTGTGACTATATCGTGCAGGCCAAGAAGCCGAAGCTGTTGATTGTGTCCAATTTATTCCGTCTGGTGATGACCATACATCATTAAATGCAGTTGAAGTACTATCAACCCCACCCATTATCCAAAGTTTATTTTGAAATGCTTCAAATGTATGATTTGTTCGTGGCAACCAAGTTGTTCCAACTGGAATTGCTTGTGTCCAATTTACTCCATCTGGTGTGTGCCAAACTTCATTACTTGGAGTATTTGCACCATTAACATATCCTCCAGAAATCCAGATTTCATTATTGAAAACTGTACATTCGAAATTCAAATATGATGTATGTGGCAAACTTGATGTTACTTTAGTCCAGCTTATTCCGTCTGATGATGTCCAAACATTAAGCCAAGGTTCAACAAGGAAAATTTTGCCTTTAAAATAGAAAGTGCAAAATGAATTTGTTGGTGGCCATCTATTGGAAGGTGTAAAGCCAGAGGTTTTTGGCAAGAAAAGACTCCAAGTAGACAAATCTCCAGATGAAATCCATTCATCATTATAAAAACCATGGAATGAACTTCCTCCCATTACAATTACTTTCTCATTTGCTGGCGTAGGTGTTGGTCCAGGCGAAGGACCACGGGTTTGAGAATTAAAATTTCCATTTACTGTGTCACCATTGTCTAAGTTTTTTCCACCACCAGAAAGATTTCCGGAATCAGTTGGATAATCTAATTTTGCTTTGATCGCAAGTCCAGGCTGACTATCCCCTTTTACTAAAAATAATCCAATAGTAAGCACTGTTAGAAAAAGTATTATTACAACCGGAATCGGAATTTTATCGTTTTTCATTTTATTATTTAAATTATTCTACATTAACTCACGAAGAGCAAGACCAACTGCAACTGCAAACTCTGGTCCCGTAGCTTCAAGCGTTGGTGCGAGGAACGCTGGAGCTTCAGTTTTTGAAAAAGGATTTCCATATACAACTTCACATCTGAAATTTACTTGCGCATTTTCACGAAGTCCCCTAAGTAGTGCTCCTCCACCAGTAAGGATTACTTTGCTTATCGTTTTGTTATATCTTTTTTCGTAATTTAAAATCACTGTCGCAGTTTCAGCAAAAATATAATCTATTTGAAGTTTTACAATTTCAGCAAAGTTTTTGTCATCTGGGTTTCCAACCAAACCAAATTTCTTTTTCATCTCCTCTGCATCTTTAAATGAAATGTTAAGTGCGGAAGCAAGTCCTGCGGAAATATCATGGCTACCACGATTTATGACATGGGGAATTCGAACGACTCCATGCTCAATTATTGAGAGCTTAGTTTTAAGCGCACCGAAATCGATAAGAAGTACTGAAGATAGTTCACGATTGAAAGTCGAACGAATAGAAGAAAAAATTTCAATTTCAAAAAAGTTAGTTTTGATTTTGGCTTGATCTGCGACAGCCTTATATCTAGTGAGCGCATCATTATGAATCGCTGCAACCAAAACTTCTGAGTTTGATTTTTGATCAGCTGTCATTCCATCTCCATCAGGCGTTCCTTCAAATACAGATTCTTTTTTAGGAATTGGCGACCAGTCAAGCGTAACTTCAGAAATTGGAAGAGGAATAAATTTTCGCGCTTCTGTTGGCACAATATTCGGGAAATCTTTTTCAGCAACAGACGGCGGAATTTCAACTATGAAAACTAAGCTCGCTGATGAAGGAATAGAGATTCCAGCAGAATCTGTAGAAACAGACGCTTCTCGTATTACATCTTTGAGAGCTTCAGAGATAACTTCAGGTGTGAGATTTGTTACTTGTCCTATATCCTGACTTGCATATGGACCAAGTGCAATTGCGCCGTAAGTTTCAAGTACTGCCTTCCCCATCTTTCTCTTTAGTTGAACTACTTTTATTGAAGCAGATCCAATATCAATACCAATAACACTTCCTTCAGAAGGACTTTTAGTGGATTTTATGAATGATAAGCCAGAGCTCAAGATTTTCTTTATATCCATGCTTTGTATATAGAAAACATTATATCATAGTGACATGAGTATCTTTCTAAATGCCCTAAATTTTCTCCTTCCTGAACGATGTATTTCTTGTGGCAAGAACGGCAAGGCAATGTGTAATTTCTGTATCTCGAAAATCCCAAAAGCCGAGAATGTTCCCCTTTCTTGGTGCCAAAGTTTGTACTCATATAAAGATCCAACTATTCGTAAAGCCATAAGAAGTCTCAAATACAAAAATAGAATAGGTCTTGCAGTAGTTTTGGCGAAAAAACTCCATGATTTTATTTTTGAAGATATCGCAGAGGAGAAAATCTTTGATGCCGGAAGTAAAATTATCTTAGTTCCAATTCCAATTAGTAAAAATAGAAAAAGAAATCGAGGTTATAACCAAAGCGTCTTAATTGCCCGCGCACTTACGCGTCTTAATCCAAAAATATACAAAATAGAAGAAAAAATGCTCTCGAAAATTCGTGATAATACTCCTCAAGTCGAAACTCGCACTCGTCGCGAACGACTTTCAAATATGTCTGGAGTTTTTACTGTGACAAAAGAAATCCCAAAAAATTCTACAATTCTTTTAATCGATGATGTCATCACAACTGGTGCAACATTAAGCGAAGCGAAGAGGATTCTAACTAAAGGAGGTGCACAAAAAGTAAAAGCTTTCACAATCGCCCACTAAGAAATCAACAGCCCCTATGGCAAAGAGACAAAAACCTAATACAATTGTATTTATAGGTCAGAAATCTATTATTTAACCTAATTAATTATGAAAAAAAATACTAATACTACGGTAGTCGCAATGGTCGGACTCTTTGTTCTTTTGGTTGTACTCATTATTGCCCTTCGTGGCCCAAATAATATTCCAATGGATAGTCAAACCGCTCGCAGTTGTCTAAGAGCAAATCCTACTGTTACTACTTCTCCGGTAGTTTCTTCTGGATATACAGGTCAACTTGTAAGTTATCAGGTTTATGTAAAAAATAATGATAGCTCAGGATGTGGAGAGACACGCTTCACCTTCCCATTCTCCGGACCAAACTATCTCGGCCCTGCTCGCATGTGGCTTACCTCTATAAATGACATTATTCTAAAACCAGGAAAATATACGATGGTTCCCTTTACGGTTTCTGCTCCAATTGGAACTCCAAGCGGAAGCTATGCTTTGATCATGCGTGTAGTAAATATGTCTTCAGGTGGAGCAATGTCTACTGATGCAAATCCAGTAACTCTTACAATAAATCCTATTTCTGATTCTCAGGCTCCTAGCGCTCCAAGTAGTGCAACAATTTTCGCAAGCTCTTCAACAGTTTCTGGAATGAGATGGAATAGTTCTAGTGATAATACTGGAATTTCTGTTTATGAAATTTACAATGGTGCAACAAAAATTGGGCAAGTTTACCCAGGTTCTGGAAATCAATTTGTAGCTGAAAGATTGTCTCCAAGTACTCCATATACTTTCACAATCAAAGCTCGTGACTACGCAGGCAATTTATCTAGTGGATCAAATGTTTCTGTAACTACTGCAGCAACTGCAAACACAACTGCACCGTCTGCTCCAACAAATGTAACTGTAACGAATGTTACTGCTACAACTGCAACAATAAATTGGACACCAGGATATGGTCACTCATGGATGCAAGGATATATTGTTGGTGAGAAAAATACTGGCGTATCTTATACAATGCCCGTAACACTTTGTGCATCAGCAACTTCATGTTCATATACAGTAAAAGGTCTTGGCTCTGGTACAAAATATTATTTTAGAGTTCTCACAATTGATGTTTCGGGAAATAGAAACGCAACTAATTACGTAAGCCTAACTACTCTAAACTAAAGAAAAAAACACCTCGCACAAAGCGGGGTGTTTTACAATTTCCTAAATAGGATGTTGGGTGTGAAGAGCCAAATCTTCTCGTGCCATATTGGAAAAAAGCTGAAATTTTAATGCCAAAAATACAAATACAACAAAATCAATTATCTCTGCAATGAATCTGAAAAAATAGGGATTGTTGTCAGAAATACCGAAAAATGTTTCTACTGCGAGGAAAATAATGATAATTAAATAAGGCAACCCTATATTAAAATCATTTTCGTTAAACACCCTATCGATGATACAGATTACAGCAATAAGAAGTGAACAAATTGCTCCTGTCCACAATAATGTTTTTGTCAGATTCTCTTCCACAAAATCAACGCCGAGAAAATTGGCAATTGAAGATAGTGCAAATAGAATCATTGCGCAGAGAAAAAACTGCATGAGGATTAAAGTTCCGCGAATAAATCGCTGATCACTTTTTAAGTCGTCTTTTTTCATAGGCTGGTTATTTAGTTGGTTAGTACATTTTTGCCTATCTTAGTTTTTTGTCAGGAAAAGTCAATTACTTTTGTTTTTTGTGCTTATTCCAAAATATTGAAACCCATACAAAAAGAAGAGCTGTGTAATTTATGATCATGTACCACTGATTACTCCACTGTATTCCGTATGGAAATCTATAATCAGAAATCGGAAATAAAAATGGTGTTGGGAAAAAACCTATTACGTGTGATGGAATATCTATAAGTATATGGAGTGCCCAACCAAAGAGTTCATATCTAGGACGTTTGTAGATTGCCCAGACAATTAAAAATACAACTGCCCAAATCACAAGCGAATGACTATAATTGTATAGATAGTGCGCAATATCAAATCCCCCACCAGTTCTATCGAAGAATTGTGCACCGTGAAATATAGAATTATAGAATCTAATTACAAACGGAATTGAGAAAGCAAACAAATCAGGGAAAACTCCGAAAAATCCTGCCCAAAATAAATTTATCTTTAGTGGTTTCTTCTTTTTTTCTGAAATTTTATTTGCTCCGCGAGCTAGCGCATTCGCCCAAAGAGTATGTGCAAATATATCCATCACGTACGAAACAGGTCTCGATCAATACTGTTGCTTCCTGTTTAATTAAATTATTAATTTTCTCTATTCCAGTCGATTTTACATTTTCTTACGTACGTCAACCGCGGTTTCGTACGTGATCCATTATTTAGCTCCACACTTAGCTTCTAAAAGTTTCATATCTCCTTCTGTAAGCGAAAGATTACTTCCCTGATTTAGTTTATACATTATTGCTTTCGTATCTTCTGTATGTTCAAGTCCAAGTGCATGACCAAGCTCATGTGCAAGTACGCGAATGAGTTTATTCTTGTCACTGAATTCATATATTTCTATGTACTCTCCATTTGCATCACTGTGATAAACTCCCTCTTCAAATGATTCTCCTCGCTCAGTACTTACTTCATTGTATTCACGCACAGTAATATTTAGCACATCAGCAAGTCTATTTAAGACAACAACTAGTGAATTAATATTCGCTACAAGTTCATTTATCTCTGCCTGCATTTTTTGGAGCTGTATAGATTCCGCCTGAAGTGCCTTCCCTTCTGCCTGAAGTTTTTCATACTCACCCTGTGGCGCTCCACCCTTACTATTCCATTTTTCTACTTCTGCTTCATATGCTTTTCTTCTTTCTTCAAATATTTTTATACGAGCATCATATTCTTTCGTCACAGTGTTGTACTCAGCTTTAAGCGAATTATATTTTGCCTTTATCTTGTCGTATGAAACTTTTGTCTCTTCTACATCAAGACCAAGTGCTTTCAATTTTGCAGTCGCTTCTTGACGATAGTCATATACTAAATTTATTTTAAGCTCTCCTCCTTCTTTATGTTCGAACAATTCTTTGCCATATGGCTCTTCCCAAATTTTTTCTGCAGATGCTAAAGCACTTAGAAAATATTCTTCTGATATTCCAAATTTTGTATCAAAAGTTCCAATATCATACGTGATTGGTTTTTCGCATGGCGCTGTGCCAGAAATCTTATCTTTTAGGGCAAATAGTAAATGCTTGGCATCTTCTACAACAGGATCAAGAACGGGTGAAAGAGCTTTTTCAAGCTTATTTCGTACCGGTGTCACAACTGTTACGACAATGAGTAGGATTGTAAAAATTTTCACCCAAAATTTCATATTTGCTACGCGAGCGCGTAACTAGTCAATTATACAGTTTTATTTTACTTCGAGCACGTGCCCATGATCATCAAAAGTAGAAGGATGAAACAAATTATTGAATAGAGAAAAGGTAATCTCATACTCAATTTTACTTTTATTATCTCTCCTCTTTTTCTATAGTAACTATCAAAAAATCCTCCAATAATCGAGAGTAAGGTCACGTTTAGCAAAAAGCCAGCAAACACAAACAACAAGAAAGATTGCGTATTAAAATCAAAATTTTTCGACAAATACACAAGTGGCCATCTTGTGATTTCAACCAAATAATCTGAGGCCCATGGAAAGCAAAAATTTGTCATAATTGTATGTCTAGAAATTAAAGTGAAAAGTATAGTTAGCGTAAATTACTAATATTGAAAAGATGATTAAAAATACAGAAAAAATGTATAAATAAATTTTTTTGTTATTTTTTTTATTTTGAATAAACAATAAAACAGAAAGCAATAATATAATTGAATATAGAACAATGTTAATTATTCTTAGTGTTTGCGATTCAATATCTTTAAAAAATAATTTTTCCAAAAATGAAAAGATAACTAATCCAGAAATCAAAAGAAGTAGTTTTGTGGTTTTTTTCATAATTTTAATTAATTACGTAATTAATTTGACCTTGGTTTGTTAGTAACTTTAAGAACTTTTTTCCATCCAAAACTTGTTTTGTCGTAATACCTGATACGCTTGCAATAACTTTTGATTCATCCTTTTTATAGAAATAGTTTATTTTTAACCTCTCAGTATCTCCTACTGAGTATACTTGATCAAAATCTCTAAAATTACCGAATTTTTCAAAAAGTCTCGCATTAAACAGAGTTGCCTGATAAGAAGTTTGTACCCCATTATAACTTACCCAATTTATCTGGACTATATTGTTATACCCAGAAACGCTTTTAGTGAAATTTATTATTGTCTGGTTCCCTCCTTGGCTAGTTGCAGTGCAGGAAGAAATTGTGCAATTAAATGAAATGGTTGAAGGATTATTTACTCCCCATACAAAATTCTCATTTTCAATATCAAATCTCAAATTAAATTCAGGTATGTTTTTATCTATCTTTATCTGGAGATTTTTAATTGCTTCATTATTGCCTGCATTATCTATTGAATAGTATTTTATATCGCTTATTCCCTCCTGGGTCACAATAAATGGAGCTGTGTAATTTAAATATGTCGCTCCTCCATCAAGAGAATATTTTGTAGACATAATTCCTGAATTATCATCAGAAGAAGAAAGTGTTACTGTAACATTACTTACATACCAACCATTTGAGCCAGATGTTCCTGAAGTAGTTATTTGAGTATTTGGTACAACTAAGTCTTGTGCTTGACTAGCAGTAATAGTAGAAGTTTTAGGAATTGATATAGTATCTACTGTTATTGAATCTGGGGTAGTGTTTGAGATATTAAAATCTACTGCACTACCCGTAATTACAGGCACATCATTCCAGAGTTTTGTATTTCCTTGTAAACCATTAGTTGAATCTCCAATTTGTAAATCAAATGTTCCATTATCATCACCTGACGCAACTATATGATATGTTTGACTATTTTCTGTCGGTAAATATACAAATTTTTCATGACCAATTATTTCATATTGAACACCAGGAATATTTTCTTCAAGTGCATTATTTTCTATTGGTCCCGTATGTCTATTTTGAGAATCATAAATATGAACAGTTACTGGAGAGTGCCAAGCAAGGGTTTTTCCTGAAAAGTTACACTCTGATGAATTTGTTTTTAGGTCTCCTCCGGTTACAAGTGCCCCACCTGAGAGAATACTCATAATTGCAGTTCTTACATTTGTTTGACTTGGCATTTCTGCGTGGCTTGCATTTTTTAGATAAAGCTTGTGATCACTTGGAATATTAATAAAATCTGCGCTTGGAAGTGGTACAGTTTCATCACCAGAAGTATATCCAATTCCACCGATTGTGTTGTCTGATTTTAATGAATAACCAGCTTGAGTAGCAGAACTACATCCAGCAATGTTGTATGTATCAATTCCTATAAAACTTAAATTTTCAAGATGTTTATCAAAGAATGTTTCTGCATATCCCATTACAGTGCTGTTAAGATTCTGATTCAAAAGAAAAGATCTTGTATCATTGTAATTTAATATTGATCCTGATGAATTCTTTATATAACCCGTGAAATTTGAGAAGTATTCTTGTTTAGGTAAAAGTTCATATACAGCAGGTGAGTTTCTAGATATTTCTTTTATTCTTTCCTTTGACAACCAGAAAATATCTAAATTCCCTCCTTCGAATAAATTTTTTCCAGCTTTAGGTGAACCTAAATGTGGTGTACCTATAAATATTAATTTATCCAAACTACCATCGCCATATTGCTGTAAGTAATCTTTTACAAGAAGCCCACCCATACTATGAGAGATAATATTTACTTTTTGTGAACCAGTTTGAGTCTTGATTGCTTGAATTTTTTGATTTAGTAAATCTTTTGTACTATCTAGATTTAAACGCCAATCATACGGAAAATAAAATAGATCTTGATTTAAAATAAAGCCTAAATTTTCTAAACTGAGACGCATATTTTCAAAAATATTTACGTCAAAAATTGGTAGATGTGTCATACTCTCTATTACATTTCCTGTACTAATCTGTATTAATGAATTACCAATACTATTAAGAGATAAATTATCAGTAATAAACTGATCATCATTAAAATTAATCATTTGATCTAGGTCGGCCCAAATTTTATTTGTTCCATTATAAAGTTCTGTCCCCGCAATACCCGGGACAATTAAAACAGGTTCATGGGTATCTGCTCCTTCTAATTTAAATGATGGATCAGAATTCCCGCCATTTGCTTGAGCCCAGCCACCATTTGCAAAATTTTCTAACCAAAATTTTGTCTCTGGTTTTGTGTTATTAGGCATGTACTGCGATGCATAATAATTTGAACCATTAGGTACTGTTCTGGAAAATATGAAAAAGTATGTGGTTCCACTTAATAGATTCAAACAAGAAGAAAAAGAAAAACTAGTATAAAAAGGAATATTGCTTGGTATGCTTGGATTTGCAATATCATTTTGACTTAATGATACAGCTGCAATTGTTGTACCAGTATCTGGATTAAGTCCACCGCTTTTTACTGTCATTAGTAGATTATCCGTAGGATTATTGAATCTATACACACCATGTTTTACAGTGCAAACTTCTTGATTTGTAGTGGGATGATATTCTATTGCTGTTCTATTAGTAAACGTAAATCCACCTTGGCCCCAAAAAGAATTAGACCAAGTAGCACCAGTTGGAATCGTAAACTCATACAAAACCGCTCCAGCATTTACAAATACAGCTGAAAACAAAAATATTAGAACAGTTAAAGAACCTTTTTTAAAAATTTTCCCAAAGGACATATGAAGGAGGTTAGATAATAACCTAATCCTACTCCCATCACTTTACAAATTCTAATCCTTGTGTGGAAAACTCAGCGGAGGCGGAGAGATTCGAACTCTCGATACCTTTCGGTATGCTACCTTTCCAAGGTAGTGGAATAAACCGCTATCCGACGCCTCCATATTTAGAGAAGTACTATATCATAATACTTTTCTGTTTTGGTATTTTTAATCTTAATTAATATATACGATCGTATATATTAATTAAGATTAAATTTTGAAATGTTTTTTTAGTGAGGAATCGTTATCAATTTTTTCCACAACAATATATCTGACATTTTTTCCAAACCTTAAATCACTTTTAAGCAACTGAATAAATTCACTGCAAGGATATGGATAAATCCAGACACTTCTCTGAAGTTGTATGAAGCCAAAATTTTTTAATTCATATCTTAAAATATCCCTAGTTCTTCTTCTCTTTTCCCATACATCAAATATCAACATTCGCCATTTTCCGTCCCATTTTTGTCTTCTTCTACTACTAGAGATTGTTTTATATCTTTGAAGCCTTTCTTTTCCCTCTTTTGTAAGTTCAATATATACACTGCCATTTTTATTAATCTTTCTCAATAATCCTTGTTCTACTAATAAATTAATCTTTTTGCCCAAATAATTTGAAAAATAGTATTTTTTTGTAGTTAGAAAACCTGTCCTAGCTAGGGCGCCCATTATATTTGGTACGGCTAGAGACATAGCGATAATCCCAAGTATCTTTAAACTTGAAAGAATTGCTTCTGTAGTAGTTATTTTATTTCTTATTTTTATAATAATCTTAATAAATATACACGATCGTATATATTTATTAAGATTATTATATTATATAGCATGGAAAACAAAATTTTATATAATTATTTTTGCATGTCGCGGAGGATTTTGATGCGATTTTCTATCGGTGGATGGGTTTGGAAAAGATTGGTGATTTTTCCTCTCAAACCTTTTGGGTCAGCGAGATAAATATGTGCAATTGCCTTTGATTGTTTCTGCATTGGACGCGAATACTTCCCTATTTTCTCAAGTGCAGATGCTAGCCCTTCTGGATATCTTGTCAGAAGTGCACCTGATGCATCAGCTAAATATTCTCTCTTTCTTGAAATTGCGAGTTGTATTAATTGAGCAAAAATTGGAGAAAGAATAATAAAAATTATCCCAATTATTGCAAGAATATTTCCTCCTTTATTTTCGCTATCACGATGTCCTCCAAACCATAAACTTCTTGTAAACATATCTGCAAGTATCGAAACAAAACCAACTAGCACTGCAGCTACAGTAGAAAGAAGCATGTCGCGATTACCGACATGAGATAGTTCATGAGAGATCACACCTTCTAATTCTGTTTTATTTAATATAGAAAGAAGTCCAGTAGTTACTGCAACAACTGAATGATTTGGATTTCTACCTGTTGCAAATGCATTTGGGGCAGGATCATTAATGATATAGATTTTTGGTTTTGGCAGACCAGCAGTAATTGCAAGATTCTCTACTATGTTATGTAGCTCACTATATTCCCCACCATCTGGAGCAAGATGAGCACCAGCGAGTTTGGTAACAATCTTATCTGAATACCAATATGAAATGATGTTCATGAAGATTGAAAAAACAATTGCAATGTAGAGAATATTTGGATTTTGATAGTAATTGGAAAGAAAATATCCAATCGAAACTGCTATAGCCAAAAACATGGCCATTAGTAGCCAAGTTTTTGTAATGTTCTTATCCTTTTGTGTATACAGTGTTGCCATTAACTAATTATTATCGGAACTAAAACGCTTTTATCATTTTCTGGTAGATCTGATGCATTGTCGTTATGAATTTCTATAAATCCTAAACCTTTTGGTAAACCAGTGAAATCAAGTGACGCTTTAAATGAAACAGGATCTACAGTCATCCATTCTGATGTTGCTTCACCATGTCCCTCTTTCAAAACATTTTTGTTTGCACCTAGGATATTTACTCTAATATTTGCTTCAAAAAAGTAAGCACCTTCGATTTTACCTGTCACATCAACTTTTCCTGAAACTTCTTGGCCCGGTTTTATTGAGAAATCTATCAAATCAGTATTTTTTGCTTTACCGGTAGTCTCTAGAGCCGGCTGGGTATTTCCAGTTGGATTTTCTACTGGCGCTTCTGCTTTATTTTTGAAAAAGACAAAGTAACCAACAAGTAGAATCACTACTATTAGCAAAATTGTATTTATTTTTGAATTTCCTTTTTCCATAATTTTTGAATTATTAATTTTTAATTAGAAGTTAACTTTTACTGGCTCTTTTTCTGCACTTCCTTCTGCAAGTTCAAAGTATTCTTTTTTTGCAAAACCAAACATACTTGCAATTAAATTTCCTGGAAAAGATTCAAGGCCGGTGTTTAGATCGCGCACATTACTGTTGTAGAAACGACGCGCAGCTTGAATTTTGTTTTCTGTATCAGAAAGTTCATTCTGAAGTGCAAGAAAATTTTGATTTGCTTTAAGTTCTGGATAAGCTTCAGAAATTGCAAAAAGTGATTTCAGTGTACCAGTAAGCATATTCTCTGCTTCACCCTTTTCTTTCGGTGTATTTGCCTGCATTGCCTGGGCGCGAGCCTGAGTTACCTTTTCAAAAGCTTGTGACTCATGTGTGGCATAACCTTTGACCGTAGATACCAGATTCGGTATCAGATCATAACGACGTTTGAGTTGGACATCTATGTCAGCCCAAGCTTCCTTCGCTCGGTTAACAAGCTTTATAAAAAAGTTATATTTGGTCACTAACCAAACTAAAATAAGTACTAAAATTCCAAGAATTATATACATAGAAAATTGATTAATTTATATGTTTTTATTATATCCCCAGATACCCTTTTTGACAAAGAAAGATATATGTAGTATTTTTAAAAAGTAAAACAATTTAATATGAAAAAAAGGTCGACTTCCAGACAAGGAAAATTATATCGGCGCGCAAAGTTGAAAATGAGTTATGCTCAAAAATATGCCTCTGAATCTGATAATGCAGAAAGTCCTATACTCAAGGAACATTATGCAAAAAATGCTATAAAGCATTTGACAGAATCAATGACAGAATCGGCAAGTTCAGGTCTCTTTGGCGAAGAAAACATGATGTTGATATAACATTCGTGTCGTCGATAAACCACAAAGCACCTATAAAACGGTGCTTTTATTTTGAGGTTTTTGTGATAAAATCGGGAAAACCTATAACAATGGTACATCTGACAAATGAAGAATTTATTGCGCTTTATGTAGGCTTCAGTGTAGTCGAGGAAGAAAACCAAAAACTCCACGATGTACTCTCAGAATATACTTCTATCTGTGATAAAAGCAGGTTGTTGACTGAAAAGGAAATGATCCATGAGATTCTTGGTTTAATCAAGAGAACTCGTGAAGTATATTCACGAAGTGGAAAAGGAACCCACCGAGAGATTATCCTGATTGAAGGGTTTGCAATTGCTGCACATCATCACCCTGGAATTATCGATGCAACAAAAACAAAATATCCTGAAATTACAGAGGTATTCGGAGGAATACAAAGATCCTACAAAAGTAAGCTCTACAAATCTAAACAGGCTCAACCAAGTTGAGCCTGTTTTTTATTTATTTTTTTGCCAACTTTCAGCAATAACAAGAATTGGTGAAGCTACGAAAAGTGATGAGTAGATTCCGAAGAACATTCCGACAACTAGAACGAGCGAGAAATTCTTTGTTGTTTCTGGACCGAAAAAGAAAAGTGCAAGAAGTGTGAAGATGATTGTGAGAGAAGTATTTACTGAACGAGTGAAAGTCTGTGTTGTACTCTTGCCTACAGTTTCTGCAAAATTATTTGCGCCTTTCGTGTGGAGATTTTCACGAATACGATCAAAGACAACGATAGTGTCGTGAACTGAAAGACCAAGAATAGTAAGGAGTGCAATTACGAAAAGAGTATCAACTTCTGCTCCATTCAAATGTCCAAGCAAGGCAAATACTCCCGCTGGAATTATGATGTTGTGAATCAAAGTCAGAATCGTAATAATTCCATATTTCCATGATGAGACTGGGTGAGAAACTTTGCGAAATGCATAAGCCATGAAAAGAAGAATTGCAGAAACTACCACAATAATTGAGAGAATTGCTTTTGAACGAAGTTCACGTCCGACTGATGGACCGATAGAATTGAAATTCTTTTCAGTCATTTTTGAATCCTTAATATCAAGCGCTTTTAGCAACTTTGCATGTTCATCTGGAGTAAGATCTCCTGTCTTTACGATATATTCGTTCTCTCCTGCTGGCTGAATAAGCGCTTCAAATCCTGCATTTTTTACAGCAGAATTTATTGTTTCAATATCTGGGCGATTTTCGTATGTCGCTTCAAGAAGTGCTCCCCCTTTAAAATCAATTCCCAATTTAAGTCCAAAAACTGCCATAGATGCAATCGATGCAATAACAAGAACTGCAGAAATTATTAGGAATATTTTTTTGTGTTTGATTATAAACATATTATTTTGCTATTTGCTTAGCTCCACTAAATCCTGAACCGAATAAAAATGCTACTGCCTTACCTGCTTTTGTAATTCCGAGTGAGTAAAGGAAACGGCGAGAAATTGTAATCGCAGAGAGCATTGATACTAAAACTCCAAGTCCGAATGTTAGAGCAAATCCTTGGATAAGTGATGTACCGAACCAGAAAAGAATCGCTGCTGTAATCAAACTTGATGAGTTTGAATCTCTGATTGATGGCCAAGCACGATCAAATCCGGCATGCATAGCATCTGCAACATTTCTTCCACCTCTGATCTCTTCTTTCATACGTTCAAATATAAGAATGTTTGCATCAACCGCCATACCAATAGAAATAATGAGTCCGGCAATTCCTGCTGCAGTAAGAGTAACTGGAATTAATTTAAACAATGCGAGCATTATTGCAACGTAAATTGAAAGTGCGAGTACAGAAATTACTCCTGGTAAGCGATACCAGATTATTAGGAAAACTGCGACAGCAATAAATCCGATAAGTCCTGCTTTGACTCCAGCATTAACTGCACTTGCTCCAAGTGATGGACCGATTGTTTGAGTTGAAAGAAGTGAAATTGGAACTGGCAATGCACCAGAATTTAATCTTCCGACTAATTGTTTTGCCTCCTGTGGAGTAAAGTTTCCGGAAATTTGTGCTGTACCGCCTGTGATCTCCTCATTAACAACCGGAGCCGAAATTGGTGCACCATCTAGAAAAATTGCAATTGTCTTGCCAACATTTTCTTTGGTGATTTTTGCAAAAAGTTTTGATCCTTCATCGTTGAATTCAAGGCCAACTTGTGCCTGCATTGTATTTTGGTCAAATTGCAAAACCGATCGCTTCAAATAACGTCCTGTTAGATCAGTTGAAATATAATAATCATTTATGTTATCGCTTCCTGGAGTTCCATCAGCTTTAGGTTTTGGAGCTTTTGGATTTTCTATTTTAAATTCAAGAAGTGGAGTCTGCCCAATGAGTTCGATTGCTTTATTTACATCTGTCACGCCTGGAAGATCAACAATAAGTCGCTCTTCATCTGAAGCGCCAATTGTTCCCTCTTGAAGTTGGACAACCGGTTCTGAAACTCCAAAAAGATTTACGCGTCTTTCAATAACATCACGTAGTGATGCCATTGCATCATCAACATCAGCATTTGGAACTCCACTGACATCTGCTTTGTAAACTAAGTGCGAACCACCTGAAAGATCAAGCCCTAGCTTGAATGGAAACTTTGCAAGTGTAGAATTTTTCACCTGGCCATCAGTATATGCTCTAGGCTCTGATTTAAAGACAAAAAAGGCCACCCCGAACCCCAATATTAGAATAAGTAACGCAACAATTCTGGTCTTCCACATAATCAATTTTTACAGTATTAATTGCGCTATTCTATAGGTTTTTGGCCCTATTTGCAACCTGCCTTAAATAGCAGACTTACGTGCTTTTTTATAGAGTTTTATTACGAGATAGGTTGAAAGTAGTCCCAGAATATAACCGGCAAGAATATCAACAGGACTATGGACACCAACTGCAATTCGAGCAAGTCCGATTAGTAAGGCAATGATCAAAAGTATCTTTCCTGCTTTCGTGTGGAAAGCATATACAGATGAAGCAAGTGCTGCAAAAAATGTCGCATGGCCAGATGGAAATGAATCATAAGCACCTGCAAATAAGAGCGGATTTATCTTATCTCCTAGCAAGAGATACGGCCTTCCGAGGGAAATAGTCTCCTTCAAAATTGAAGAAACTAATGCTGCCAAAATTACAGAAGCCAAAATAACAAGAATTTCTTTTAATCTATGTCTAAAATCTCCAAAGGGGTTCTTACTTTTCAAAATATCACTGTGTAGCAAAAGAAATAGTAACGTAACCACAACTACTATGTAAGGAAGAAATTTTGCAAACACAATAACAATGCTCGATATTATTCCCGAACTGTTTGCGAAATTATTTAATATAATTTGTATAGAAGAATTTAAGTCCATTATATTCCTAAGAATTCATTTTTCATTTTATCACGATGTGTTGCTCTACTATAGCGTCTCATTCCCATCAAAATTCCAAGTGCAATAAATTCAACAAGTAAATGTGAACCTCCATAACTCATAAATGGTAGAGTAATTCCTGTCACCGGAAGAATTCCAATGTTCATTCCAACATTAATAATAATGTGACTCATAAAAAATATTGCTACACCCATTCCAAATAGCATTTCAAAATTTGTCGCTCCTACATAAGCATTTGCAAGCACACGCCAAATTAATAAACCAAAAAGAACAAGTAGCAAAAGTGCTCCAATAAATCCCCATTCCTCTGCAAAGGCTGCGAAGATAAAGTCTGTCTCATATTCAGGCAAAAATTTTAATCTAGATTGTGTGCCATAACCAATTCCTTTTCCCAAAAGCTCTCCTGAACCTACTGCAATAGTAGACTGATATGCGTTGTAGCCAGATCCTTGAACATCTACGAGCGGATGTATGAAATTCACTATACGAGCTTTTTGATAATCTTTAAATCCAAAGAACCAAAGGCCGGAAAAAATTGTGACACCTACGAGAAAAACTGCTATCAAATGTTTCTTTGAAATACCTGAAACAAGTGCCATGCCAAACCAAATAAGAAAGATTATCATTGCTGAACCGAAGTCAGGTTGTAGCAAAACAAGAATAAAAGGTATAGCCATATATATTCCTGATATAAAAATATGTTTGAAGTGCGCAATTTCTACGTGGCGACGCGAAAAATATTTCGCCAAGACAATAATAAGAACAAGCTTCATGAAGTCAGCTGGCTGAAAAGAAAACTCACCGAATGAAAACCAGCTTTGTGCTCCCTTTGCGATATGGCCAGTGATAAAAAGTGCAATGAGTAAAACTGTAAAAAAACTATAAATTCCAACAATCACACCTGTACGTTTTAAAAATCTGAAATCAGTAAATGAAAGTATAAAAAATGCTATAAGAGAAATTCCTAAAAATATTGATTGCCTCTCAAAAAATTGGCTCTCACCAATAAATGACTGCATTGTCACCAAGCCAAAAGCCACAATTGGCATGACAAAAGCAAATAAAAGCCAATCAATTTTTCCTGAGAGTCCAGACACTTCAGATTTCATTATGACACTTTAGCACAATTTTTTATTGGCGGAGGGTGGCGTCAGTTTCTTTCCACTTAGTCAAAATTTCATTTCGAACTACAGTTCGATCAAAAGGTTTCGGCCAAGTGAATAGCAGATCATTTACAGAATTTTTTGCAATTACACTTTTTAAAGTTTTGGAAACTGCAATTGCATTGTCATCACTATCATAGAGAATTACATAGACATCAACATTTTCTATATTCCAAGTTGTATTGTTTGTGAGTTTTGCTGTAACTCTTGGTGTGCTGTCTGTATCTTCTACAGCAACATCACTTGTTGTGAGTAATATTTTTCCAAGTTTATTTTCATCTGCTTTTACCCATTTTGGATTTTCATCAAGGAATTTGAAAACAACACGAGCTGGTAGTCGATTTCCAAGATTTATTCCTGGTTCAAAAATTGCAAATGGACCATTTGGTGGAACATATGTACTACCCTGTCGCATTGCAAGGAATTTATTTTCATTATCGTAAACTCGAAATTCGTAAGGAATATTATTTAGAATTGCACTACCATTTTGATTCTCAACATAAGCCATAAGACTGTATGTGGAGCCAGTGATATTAAATGCGCGTGACCATCTGACAATCAAAGGTTCAATTTGTGATGAGCAGAAATTTGCGCAGTTCCCTCCGCAATCAATGCCAACTTCAGTGCCATTTTGTTTATTATCAAAACAAGTTGGGGCTTTATGAAGAATTGGAAAAAGTACTAGAAACGCCAAAAAAACTATAAATGCTGCAACCAATCCTGCAATAAATATTTGTCGTCTTCCGGACCAAGTCATGTATTAATGCTAATAATAGCAAACTATTTTTATATCCAAAACAAAACACCTCGCTATGCGAGGTGTTTTGTTTTATTAGTTTAATCCTAAATATGATGTCTTGTACGATGGATTAATGAAGTAAGTGCTATATATATTTGTTGAATTCAAATTATAATTTATTCTATCCAAAACCATTCTATATAAACCAGAAGTGGTTCCGGACTGAGATAAATTGAGTGTCGTATATAATTCAAATCTTTCTGTTTGGCCACCATATATTACATAGTTTCCATTTGAAGCCGCAGTACAACTTGTTGTACATACCAGTACAGACGTCTGCCCCGCACTTCCAATTACTGTTCCGGCTCTATCAATTTGATATGGGTACTTACTCGCACTTGATGGCACATATATATCTCCACCGAGTGCTGTGACATCAAAAGTAATTTTGAATACTCCAATGTCATCATTTGGATTTGGGTTTGAAGTTAAGGTAGTTGTGGCACTTACAAAATTTGTTTGAATAATTCCGCAAACATTAATCAAAATGGTTGTATCGTAAGTATTATTATTTTCGTTTGATTCAGATAGAACATTTGATGCATCTGTTGTAAACCGTAATTTGTAAGTTCCAGCTTTTGCGCGCAGATTTGGCAAACTTGATGAAGCGGTCGTTACACCTGCCACTTGTACAGTTGCATGAGGCTGAATAGTTAGCGCCTGCAAATTCGCAGTACCAATTTTAATCCAATTTGTGCTACCAGCCGGTTGATATTCAATTGAATGCTGACTTATCGGCAATACAGCTGGAACATTTGAATCATTTTTCACAGTCATTGTGAGACGAATATTTGCATTTGTACTTACACATAAATCACTTTGATTAAATGTTACGTTTGTGATTTTCAAATCTGGAAGTTCATTGATGGTAAATAAGTTATCTGATAAATCAGCAAGATTTGTACCTACTGTCGGTCCAACAAGTACTTTAAAGTTATTTCCGTATATCATACTTCCCCATTGAGAAGATGTGGGGATGGTAAAAGTTCCTTGTCCTGAGTTTGTGTATGAATTACTCAAAACCCAAGCATAATAACCACCCATATACGGCTGAATTAAATTTATTTCAACTGGACCTGCAATATTACAGCTTTTCCATTTAACAACAATTTGCTGACCAGCAGTATAAGCTTCTCCCCCATTTGGTGAAAGAACAGTTACGCTTGCAGGAGTAGTTGGAGTACACGCTGGTGTTGGAGTTGGTCCTGGACCTGGGGCTTGTCTTTGATTTCCCATACCGAGTGTCGGATCATTTTGGTTTTTTCCATTACCATTTACGCCATCAACAAAATCACCATAAGTATTATTTGGATTTCCGTGGATAGTATCTTGAACTAATCTCAATGCTTGTCCTGGTTGTTCGTTACTAATATTTCGAATTGTGAAATATCCTAAAACAGCTACTGCCAAAATTGCTAAGAACAGCAATGTATTATTTGTAGTTTTGTTCATTGACTAAGTGTACTTTATATAAATTTTCTCCTCAAACTATAATGTGCAAAACAAAAAAATCACGATTCTTCATCGTGATTTTTTTATTTGAGTTGAATGCTTTGTTCTGGCGACGACCTACTTTCGCCTTTCGACTATCATCGGCCCTACAGGGCTTAACTTCTGTGTTCGGAATGAGAACAGGTGTGACCCCTGTGACAAATCACCAGAACAAAGCATTCAATTTTCAAATGTCTTTATTTAAACAAAATTTTTGTGTAGCAAACCTTTGCTTTCGCAAAGAATAAATTCAAAGTTCCTAATAGGAATCGGACAATTAGTACTTCTCGGCTCAACACATTACTGTGCGTACACCTAAAGCCTATCAACCTGGTCATCTCCCAGGGTCCTTAATGATTCCTAATCTTGGGGGTGGCTTCCCTCTTAGATGCTTTCAGAGGTTATCCATTCCCGACATAGCTACGGGGCGGTCCATCTGGCGATAGAGCCCCTAGACCAGAGGTCAGTTCATTTCGGTCCTCTCGTACTAAAAACAACTCCCCTCAAGAATCCACGAGTGCAGTAGATAGGAGACCAACCTGTCTCACGCATTTGGTTTTACTTCCGCGTTCTACAAACGCTGAACTTTCATTACTGGAAGGATCGGACTGTGACATATTCTTCAAAAATAAATTTCTGCAGAATGCTAACGTTCAGTCTCTACGGGCTCCCCCACCACTTTTTAAGTAATGAGTTTTACCCACGTAACTTTTAAAAATAAAAAGTGGTGGGGGATTCCCTCGGCGTTGTCCTCTTTTTGAAAAGTAGGATTTCACCGATATTAGTTAGCTTGTCATAAAAAATTTCTTTTTTATGCCGCCGTGTGTGCACATACCTCGCCAAAGGCGAGCAAGTTTGCACGTGGTTGATTTCTAATTTTTTGCGTAAAAAATTTTACGCATATATAACAGATTAATTTTTTCTAAAATTTAAACCTCTGAGGATTCAAACTGTGCTTCAGCCGAAAATAAATTTTCAGCTTCAGCACGGTTTGAACCCAGCTCGCGTACCATTTTAATTGGCGAACAGCCAAACCCTTGGGACCTTCTCCAGCCCCGGGATATGGTGAGCCGACATCGAGGTGCCGAACTCCGCCGTCGATATGAACTCTTAGGCGGAACTAGCCTGTTATCCCTAGAGTAGCTTTTATCCGTTGAGCTTCCACCGCATCTAATACGAGTGGTCGGATCACTTTGCTCCGCTTTCGCGCCTGCTCGGGATGTACCCCTTACAGTCAAGCCAGCTTGTGCCAATACACTATCGGCACGGTTTCCATTCGCGCCTAGCTGACCTTTAGACCCCTCCGTTACTTTTTAGGAGGGATTCGCCCCAAACAAACTGCCCACCAGATACTGTCCCTCTACGTTTTTGCCGTAGTGGTTAGTGTATGCCATAGAACAGAGTGGTATTTCACTGACGAGTAGAGAACATCCGAGAACGTTCACATCAAACCTCTCCCACCTATGCTACGCAGTTGCACAACATACACAATACCAAGTTGCAGTAAAGCTTCTAGGGTCTTTTCGTCTAACTGCACTTAACCGGCATCTTCACCGGTATTGTATTTTCACCGAGCTGATCCTCGAGACAGTTTCCCAGTCATTACGCCATTCGTGCGCGTCGGAACTTACCCGACAAGGTACTTCGCTCTTCTGTACCCCTAAGAAGGACTCTATCTTCATCCTCTTTTTTCAAAGGTGGGATGCCTAACGCTGGTCTCTAGAAAGTTAGGTTTGGACCAAACTGTATTACTACAATTTAGGTAGCTGAAATGGTTTATTTGAATTGTTTTTTAATAACTATTTATCTTTTTCTACAACAGTCCCAGTCCTCCAGCCCTTTTAAAAATAAAAATAAGAAATTTACATTTCCCACTTATCTAAAAGAGCTGGACCTTAGGACCGTTATAGTTACGGCCGACATTCACCAGGGCTTATAACAATCACCATATAATCTTGCGATCACACAACATCGTTATTTGACCTTCTGGCATTGGTCAGGCGTCACCCCCTATACATCCACTTACGTGTTCGCAGGGAGCTGTGTTTTTGATAAACAGTTGCCAGGAATACTTTCGCTGCGGCCACTTGAGTTAACAAGCGGCAAGCCTTATCCCGAAGTTACGGCTGCTTTTTTGCCGAGTTCCTTGAGGATCAATCACTCGTTCGCCTTGGTCTACTCGACCTGATCACCTGTGTCGGTTTGCGGTACGGTTTCATAAAAATTAAGCTTAGAGAATTTTCTCGGAAGCGTGCTCTCTAGAATTAGTATGGGCGAACCCACACCTTTCGTCTTCGCTTGGGTTTGTGCTGTCCGGATTTGCCAAGACAACGCCCTCACGACATCAACAGAAATCCAATAATCTGCTCTAGATACAACCCTTCGTCCTCCCATCGCATTTTTATGAAGTACAGGAATATTAACCTGCTGCCCATCGGGTGCGGCATTCGCCATCCCCTTAGGACCGACTAACCCTTGGCTGATTATCATCGCCAAGGAAACCTTGATCTTTCGGCGGGAGGGGCTCTCACCCTCCTTGCGGTTACTTGTGCCAACATTCTCACTTCTTGACGCTCCAGTGTGGCTCACGCCTTCACCTTCAATGCGGACAAGAATGCTCTCCTACCGCTCACAGACCTCATAGAAAAAACAAAAAAATAAAAATTTATTTTCTCTATGAAATCTGCGAACCCTCAGCTTCGGTAATATACTTAGCCCCGATTATCTGCGGTGCGAATTCTCTAGATGAGTGAGCTGTTACGCTTTCTTTCAAGGATGGCTGCTTCTAAGCCGACCTCCTCATTGTCTGAGAAATTTCACCTCCTTAAGATGCACTTAGTATATATTTAGGGACCTTAACTTGAGATCTAGGCTCTTCCCTTTTTCACCTGTGGAGCTTAGCCCCCACGGTGTAACTGTTATGTTTTTATCTCTGGTATTCGGAGTTTGATAGATGTCGCGAGCTTTCGCCCTGTCGAAATCTTCCAGTGCTCTACCCCCAGAGGGAACACATAACGCTAGCCCAAAAGCTATTTCGGAGAGAACCAGCTATTACCAGGTTCGATTAGCTTTTCACTCCAACCCACAAATCATCCGAGAGTATTGAACGGCTCACCGGTTCGGACCTCCAGCGTGATTTCTCACACCTTCATCCTGTTCATGGGTAGCTCACCTGGCTTCGGGTCTTATGCATACTACTAAATTCGCGCTATTAACACTCGGTTTCCCTGCGGCTCGGCTGATTTACCAGCTTAACCTTGCAGCATGCATAAACTCGTTGGCTCATTCTTCAATAGGCACGCCATGACGGTCTGCACCCTACGCACAAAAAAATTTTGCGCAGAGTGCAAACCGCTCTGACTCCTTGTAAGCACATGGTTTCAGGTCTATTTCACCGTCCTTCCGGACTGCTTTTCACCTTTCCCTCACGGTACTAGTTCACTATCGGTCTCATGATGTATTTAGCCTTGCCGGTTAGTTCCGGCGGATTCCTCCGAGCTATTCGTGTCTCGAAGTACTCAAGAATGGTAACTGAAAAGTTGTAGTAATTTCACATACAGGGCTATCACCTTCTATGGCAGTTCTTTCCAGAACTTTCTATTATCACTACAATTTGTAACTTTTTTCGATTAAACGACATTACCACCTTACAACCCCCGACCGCATGCAATGCATACAAAAATTATATGCACTGTATGAAGTCGAGTTTGGGCTTATCCGATTTCGCTCGCCGCTACTTACGGAATTCCAATTATTGGTTTCTATTCCTCTAGGTACTGAGATGTTTCACTTCCCTAGGTTTGCGAAGTATGATTGCTCACACTACTACTGCGGTTTACGCAGTAAGGTTTCCCCATTCGGAAATCTCCGGATCAAAGGTTGCTAGGCACCTCCCCGAAGCTTATCGCAGCTACGCTACGTCCTTCATCGCCATCATGAGCCAAGGCATCCGCCATGTGCTCTTACGTTCCTATTAGGAACTTTGAATACCAGTTTCTACTCTCTCCGAGAAAGAAGAAACTGATTCATCACAAATTTTCAACACCGCTGTCGAATTTTTGTGATTGCTACACTATCTAAAAACTAAAGACCCTCGTCCTTGGTTGGACAAAAGTGTTTTCGATAGAATTTTGTTTACAAAGAATCTGATTTTGAGACAAAAAAACCGCCTTTCGGCGGGCAATATAAAACCTTAGGGGTTTTAAGAGTTCCGCCTAGTTTTTTGGGTTAAATTTATCATCAACATCAGTGGGCAGAGTATATACTCCCCGAAATCAAAAGTCAAATTTCTTTCTAGAGGAAAAAGCTTGTTAAATAAGGCTTTTAAAAATAGCCTTATTTTCCTTGACAAAATAGGAAATTAGGAGTATAATGTATAAAGAATATAAACCTTAAAAAAATATCAGATGAAAAAAATTAGCATACCGTATTTTGATTACAAATTGGAAACTCTTGAAAAAGAGTTTGAAAACGCTTCAAAAAAATGTGTTAATCAAATTGCAAAGGAATTTGATCTCGCCTGCTCTGAAGGAAAATTAATTTTCCCTGAAAAAGGAGGTCAGTATTTTTATTTTGAATTTTCTTTGGGCAAGTTTGGGGAAAATCCCTTAGAAGCTGACAAGCGAATTGACTGCAAATTATTTACAGATGGTACTGGTTATTGTTTACGCCAAAAAAAACTTGAACCAATCCACCCCGAAAATTATCCGGAAATTATACGCAGGAAAATCGATTTTTCTGAAGAAGATATTTCTAAGGTTTTTAAAAAAATGAAAGATTTCCTTTTGTAGCAATTACTAAGCCACTCCCGTAAGAGTGGCTTTTCTTTTTTCCAAACAAAAAACCGCCGAAGCGGTTTTTTGTTTTGGGATTTTTATTATTAGTGAGAACCCATTTCTCCACGGAAGTGTTCGATTGTGCGAGATGCTGCTTCCTTTCCGCCGAGTCCAAATGCAAGACCTCCAGCGATTGCGAGCATTGCAATTAATCCTGTGAAAAGAACTTGCATGAATGTGCTTGCAATTCCGAGTTCAGAAAGAGCAATGATGAATGCAAAGATCCAGATTGCATAGCGAGCAATTGATCCCATCAAATTTGCATTGCGTACATTTGCTGCCTTTGCTGATCCAGAAACAATCTTTCTCATTGCATCAGCAACTACTGAAGCGATGATTAGGATCAAAGCTGCGATAACAACGTTTGGCAAGTAATTTAGAACTACTTCACGTAGGAAATCATTGACCTGTGTAAGGTGAAGAACTTCAAGAGAAGTCATTAGGAAAACTACAATGATGAACCACTTTACGATTGCACCGAGAAATCCGCCAACATTGAGCTTCATTCCCATGCGATTCATTACATCATGTGCACCAGCGCTTTCAAAAAGTTTGTCTACCTTAAGAGCACCAATAAGTTGTGCAACTGCTTTTCCGATAAGTGAACCAACCATCCATCCAACGATGAAAACGATAATCGCAATAATAAGATTAGGCACAAAGCTTACGAATCCCACCCAGAGAGACTGGAGAGATGTTGTAAAAACTTCGCCCCAAGTATTAATAAACATAATTAATTTCCGCCTTCCGGCGGTTTAGCCCTTGCGGGCAACTACTAATAATTAAACCCCTTTAGGTTTCGACCCTTAAAGTACTGTAATAATTATAGAAAATCCCTATGATTTTTGTAGGACTCGTGTGGATAACTCTTTAGACTCGATTAGACGCTCATGCGGGAAGTCCAAAATGTCGCGAATAAGCTTGTCATACATGTTTACTCGATAAACAAAGTCGGAAGTTTCGAAAATTGCATATGAAAGTTCTTTACCGATTTCTGCTTCAAGATTTTTTATACCTGTTTCAACTATTCCCCTCTTTAATTTATCTCCAACTAGTAAAATATCTACGCGAGACATTGGATCTTTTATGAAAACCCCAGAAACGAGAAGCAGTTTTACTTTACCTGCAGATTTAAATCGTGAAATTAAATCTTCTTTGTGTAAAAATTCTGAATCAATCAAAAGTTCACTGACTTGTTTGATGTATGGAAATGTTGAATCAAGAAACCAACCACTAACTTTTTTCATTTTTGGTTTCTTCTTGCCCTTTTGTATTACTTCTTTTTGGAAACTTTTCTTTTTTATAAAACCAAGTGATGCAAGGTGAGCAACTTCACGTCTTGCACTACCGACAGAGACTCGGCTACGACGAACAACATCTTTATTTTCAAATCCAATCTCTGGATTCAGGAGAAAAAGTCGCATGATTTTCACGCGCGCAGGCGAACCTAAAAGCTTGCCTAAGATGTCTATCATGATTGGCCATTTTAGCACCTTGCTAATTAGGGCGCCAGTATCTATACTCGGAAATAATCAGTCGAATTTTTTACCGAATTTTAGTTAAATTTACAGATGAATTTTGAAAAAATCCCAAAACTTTTACTTTTTATCATTTTATCGATAATATTCCTTCCCTGTTTCCTTATCGTAAATATGCTAAATGATAAGTGGAGCAAACTTATGGGCGAAGTTTTCGCGCTCTAAAACAAAAAATCCCCGAGTGGGGATTTTTTGTTTGAATTTTGCTCCAGTCCCAGTACTTGCTCCATAAAGGACTGGTGTTTGCTTCGCCCGTAAGGGATGTGACTATTCGTCACTCGCAAACACCAAACGCAAGTACGGGATCTCCGCAAAAATTGAATTGAATTACTTCAATTCAATTTTTGCTCCGGCTTCTTCTAGTTTCTTTTTGAAGTCTTCAGCTTCAGCTTTCTTCATTCCTTCTTTCAAATTTGAAGGAGCAGCATCAACTAAGTCTTTTGCCTCTTTAAGACCAAGGCCCAAAACTTCTTTGACTACTTTCATTACTGCGATTTTTCCATCGCCAGCAGAAGCAAGAACTACTGTGTAAGCATCCTTTTCTTCTGCGCCCGCAGCAGCTCCACCGGCTGCTGGTGCTGCTGCTACTGCAGCTGCTGAAACGCCCCACTTTGATTCAAGAAGCTTTACGAGCTCGTGTAAATCAATGACAGACATTTCTTCAACTTTCTTTACGATATCTGCAAACTTTGCAGGTACTTCAACTTTTGTTTCTTCCATAATAATTTTTATTTAATCTTCGCGTACTCATTAATCAATACTGCAAAACGAGCAAGCGGAGAGTTGATAATGTTGGCAAACATTCCACGGAGATCCTGCATAGGTGGAATTGATGCTATTGCTAGCATTTCACTACCTGATTTGAAAACTCCATCAAAAACGCCTCCCATGATTTGGATATTGTCTTTATGAGTTTTACTAAAATCATATACGCCACGAGCAGGTGCAAGGAGATCTTCTCCATATGCAATCGCTGTCTCGCCCAAAAGATCTGGCATTTCTCCCTCAAACTTTTTGTCATCAAGAACTCTTTTGATAAGAGTTTTCTTTGCGACTTTGTATCCAACATTTGCTTCACGCAATTGTTTTCGGAGATTTATTGTTTCTCCTGAAGGAAGCTTGTGGAAACGAACAAAAACTACAGACTTTGCGCCATCAAGTGCAGCGTTTAAGTCTTTAGCTACTTCTTTCTTTTTGGAAAGTGTTAGTGCCATAGAAATTCGAGTGAAGCGAGAATTTCTACCCAGTTAAATTCGGACTCAGTCCGACCGAGCTACGCTCGGATTTAACAGGGTTTATTAACTCACTTCGTTCGTTAATAAAAAATCGACCCAGTAGGGCCGAAAAAATAGAGAAAATATCGTTTGATATTTAAACCTCGACAGGTCTTCTTCCCAATATTAGGATGCCTGTTGTCTTTGGCCTACGGGAAGAATTTACCACTAATTCTTCCCAATTACAAGCCCGCCATAGGCGGATAAATATTTAAATATTTCCTGCTCCTTGAGTTCTTTCTCCCGGATTTTCGCTTGTATCACTCCATTGATTGATAGCAAAAAGGAAAATAATTCCAAGCAAAAGCATTCCGACAAAAACCACTAGAATCTTGAAGAAGTGTTTATTAAACATATTGTGAATTTATCTTAACATGAAAAATCCCCGACGTTGCGGGGATTTTTCGATTACTTTTTAGCTTGAAATTCTGCGTTTAATTTTGTTTGCCACTCTGTATATGTAGTATTTGTCGGAGCAAGTGTTACTGCATCTTTTGCTGCTGAGACTGCAAGAGCAAGCTCACCTTTCTTTTCATGAATTTGTGACTTCATATACCAAGCCTCTGCATCCTTATTGTCTTTTGAAAGAGACTCTGTGATTGAAGCAAGCGCACTATTATATTCTCCTCTCATAAAATAAACTCCTGCTTCAGCTTTATACCATGATGCACCTTTGTAGCTTACTGGTTCTTTTTCTGTAGATGCTGATTCCTCAGTATTTGTAGCGTCTGTGTTTTCCTCACCAGTTGTAGATGAGTGTTCACGATTTGCGCTAACAATAAAAATAACAGCAAGTGCTACGATTGCTGCAAGACCTCCCCAAATTTGACCCTTGTGTTCACTAAACCAACTTTTTGATTCTTCGATTGCTTTTTCCATATTAAAAATAAATAAAAATTTAATACTAAATTATTTCGACAAATTAAATGATTTTTCTGTTATTTTCAGTATTTAACAGAGATCTAACCTACAAATACCCTAGCACCAGAGGGGCATTATTTCAAGAAAACTAAATTTCTGACACTTAAGTCATGTTTTGGCAATTTTATGGAAAAAAATCGATGAAAGTGTATACTCTCCCTATATATGTCAAGTCTGCGAAAAATCCTTATTTTTCTAGGAGATTCATTGATGTTTTGGGTGGCCACAAGGCTCATGCTTGGGGTTCGTTTCGGCTGGCCAATAAGACCTGAAATTGTCGCTGATCACATGGCTTCTTTTGTAGCAATATTTCTACTACTGATTTCAGTTCTATATATCTATAACTTATACGACGCTGATTTTGCCCGCCCACGAGTTCAGACAATTAGAAATATATTTCTCAGTCTTGCCACAACACTACTTGGTGGATTCTTACTTTTCTATCTTGTTCCATTCCCTGTTGCTCCAAAAACAAATCTTTTGATTTTGCTTGGTTTTTTTGGTGGACTATTTTTAATCTGGAGAATAATATTTTTCAGAATTTTCACAAGCAATTTTAAAGCTCCACTTGCGATAATTGGAATATCAGAAGAATCTGAAATACTCATAAAAGAAATAAAAAGAAACCCTCAGCTTGGATATGTTTTTGCCGGAAAATTTGAAAGTGTAGATGAGGCACTCCACGGGCTTAATAAAACCAGCATCATTGTTTATGAAAACCATTTGAAAAGTGATGACATGATAAAGCTTTCAAAAGCCCACGCACGAGTGCTTTACATTAGTGAAGCATTCCAAAATATTCTTGAGCGAATTCCTGTAAAACTTATGGACGATACAATAGCACTCCGTATTATGGAGCGTGGTGAAAATGGCTTATCAAAATTGATAACGCGCATTATGGAAATTATTTTTGCGATCACTGTAATAGTTGTTACCCTTCCGTTCACATTAATTGCTTTTTTTGCAATTTTAATTGAAGATGGATTTCCAATTTTCTACGGACAAGAAAGAGTAGGGTTGCGCGGAGAAATTTTTAAAATTTGGAAATTAAGATCAATGGTAAAAAATGCTGAAAGTGATGGTGCGGTCTGGGCAGAAAAAAAAGATGGGCGCATAACAAAAGTTGGTAAAATTTTGCGCAAAACCCATATTGATGAAATTCCTCAGATGATAAATATAATTGCGGGTAATATTTCTCTTGTTGGACCTCGTCCTGAACGACCAGAATTTGTGGAAAAATTATCAGATAAAATTCCCTATTATTTCCTTCGCCACATTGTTAAACCTGGATTTACTGGATGGGGTCAAATAAAATTCCGTTACGCACGATCTGTTATGGATTCACAAGAAAAATTTGAGTATGATCTTTTCTATTTGCGAAACAAAAACTTTCTTCTTGATTTTGGAATAATTCTAAAAACAATTCAAATTATCTTCACACACTAATGATTTTAAATATTTTCTCTAAAAAATTTAGAAATCTTATTTATAAAATTCTTCTTCTTCACGTTTTTGTTAAATCTAGAAAAAAGAAGATCATTTTTGAAGAAAGCAATTTCCTAATAATTACTGTTGCATTCAACAATAAAGAAGTGCTCGAGGTCCAACATAAATACCTAAAAGATAATCTTCTGGATAACTTTGATTATTTAATTGCTGACAATTCAAGCAATCCCGATATAAGGAAAAAAATAGAACAATTTTGTAAAGAGAATAATATCTCTTATATTCTTTTACCTAAAAATCCTTTAACAAAATTCCGTGCTAGTGGTTCACATGGAATAGCTCTAAATTGGTGTTATAGAAATTTGATAAAAAAATACAAACCAAAATATTTCGGATTTTTAGATCATGATTTATTCCCTCTGGTAAAGACAAATATTATTCCAGAAATAAGAGATGGATTTTATGGGGTGGTGCGTAAAAGAGAAGATAAATTCTGGTATATGTGGCCTGGATTTTCATTTTTTGAATTTGATAAATGCAAAAAGTATAAATTTAATTTTTTTCCTTATCACACAGGTATAGATAATATTTTTCTTGATACTGGAGGGTCAAATTACAAAACTATATTCAGTAAAATTGATAAAAATACTTTTCATTATGCAAAAAGTATTTTGGTTGATCTAAATACAAAACAGAAATTAGCAGCAGGAAATGACACAAGTAGAACATTTGAAATAATTGAAAATGCATGGCTACATATGAGACAAATTTCTTGGAGAGAAGAAAGTAGAAATAAAATGTCAGATCAAGCAGAAATGATTGAGCTTTCTAAAAATATTATTTCTGCTGACTAATTATTTTTTCTCTAAGTTCTTTTGATAATTCATCTATATTGGTTCTATTTGAATTATCAATTTCGATTGAAATATTTTTTTCTTTAAATATTTTACTAAAAAGAGTAAAATTCTTGGATAAATTTTCTGACCACAATTTAAAATAATTTTCCCCCAAATGATTTCTGGGACTAATCATTCTATCTGATTCAGTAACAAATCTTCCGAAATCTCCTCCGTTCACAACAATGATTTTTGATTGAACTTTGTTAACAATTTTTATAACTTTTTTTGCTTTGTCCTCAGAAAATATTTGCGGTGCTACTGAAAGTAATCTTTGAAACAATCCTTCATCAATTAAAAAAAGTTTTTTTGTGTTTTTATGCAAAACGTAAATATGGGAAGCGAATGAAATCGCTACCAAATTGAATAAATAGCGCCAGAGCTTTATATTATTTTTTAAAATTAGAGCTAAAAACAAAAAAGAAATCCTTGGGAACCTAATTATAAAAAAAACAAAAAATATAAATCTTTTAGGCTTAGAGAAAACCGGCATACCCAAAAAACTATCAGGAAAATTTTTTACCAGCGCGCGCGAAATTGTGGTTTTGCCTGCTCCCGGTAAACCAAAAAATTGAATACTATTTTTTTGCATAAATCATAAAGCTTTCTGAAAGATAGGAGAGAATTCGCATGGGAAGAATTTTCTTTGGCAATTTCAAAATTATTTTATGTAAAAAATTAAATATTAACCGCGTTGGAAAAAAGTAAAATGCTTTACCAAAGATAGCTGGCTTTACATCAATGACTTGTAAACCTTGGTTTTTAATAATTTTAATTAAATTTTTTATATCAATTTGACCTGTATGAAGAGTTTTCTTTCTTGCCTTATCATAAAAGCCGTATTGAGGACTTTTTGTAACAAGTATAAATTTCCCATCTTTTTTTAGGAGTCTTTCAACTTCACTAATGAATGATTTTTTGTCGATAAAATATTCTAGGTTACGAATAGAGACAATTTGATCAAATGTATTATTTGCAAAATTATTTTTCAAAAAATCTTCATTCACATAGGAAATTTTATTTTCAAATTTGGCTAGGCGTTTTTTAGCTCTTGCAACCATTTCAGTTGAAATATCCAAAAAGGTTAAGTGATGTACTTTTTCAATATATTTCCTTGTCCATATTCCATCTCCTCCGCCAATTTCCAATACTTGTCCAGAAATTCTATCTAGGTATGGTGACAAAGTCCTATTTGTTTGAGAAAAATGCAGACGTTCTACCGGACCTGCTTGCCACCTGTAATGTGAGTACTCTTTATCATATTTTGAGAGGAAGCTGTCGTAGTAAGATTTGACATACGAGCTCTCAAGATTTTTGTCGTAATCCATGGTATAAACAATATACCAGAAATCAAATAACATGAAATTATCTTCCTCAAAAAGGAGTTTATTTGTTTTAGTTTCTATATTCTTACTTTCAATATGCCTATCGGCGGTTTTTGTTTACCTTTTTCCTAAATTACCCGTGATTTCTGATTCCAAAGATTATCACGATATAGCTGTGGAGATTGTTTCAAATAATACTTACCTGGAGATATCAGACGGTTCAATTTTATACCCTCCTCTTTATCCAATATTTCTTTCTCTCATTTATAAAATAACAAATATTGGCTCTTTTTCATCTGTCTATTTTATTCAATATTTATTAGTTGGAGGTATTTCTATATTAGTATTTTTAATATTAAAAAAGTTTTCAAGAATACCACTTGTGATTGCACTGATTGCTTCTTTTTTGATACTGTTTTGGCCGTATTTTATACTTTATTCTCAACTAATAAGTTCTGAAATTTTATATACATTTCTATTATTGCTTTTCTTCCTCTTATTTTTAGGAATTAGCAAAAGTAAAGGACGATCAATCGCAATATGTGCAGGGATTACACTTGGTCTTGCAATTCTTACAAGACCTGTTGCTCTTTTACTTTTACCGTGTATTTTCATCGCCCTACTATTTATAAAAAATAAGCCAAAGTTCTTTGGTGACTTTTCCCTACCATGGAAAAAATATTTCTTAGTATTATTCTTTATGATAATAGTGATATTGCCTTGGGAAATATACGTGAAGGTAAAATATGATAGATTAATACCAATTTCAACGAACCTCTCCCCAGTTTTTGATAAAGCAAACAAAACATTTTCCTATTTACCCCAAACCCAAACACCTACGTCAAAAAATAAAATATTAAATATTATTGAAATTAAGTTAAAAAATATTTATCTTTTTTGGGATCCGGGCGCAAGCGGGTATCATCTGGATATTATTAAAGAAAAGTACCCTATAGCCTCGTTTGCTGTGTCGCTTTATAAAGGTATATTTTTTGTAATTCTAATACTATCGGCAATTGGAGTTTTTCTACATAGAAAAGACTACTTAATAATCTTGTGTTTTTTATTGATTTTTTATTTCTGGGCACTTCATACAGTCTTGTTTCCATTTCCAAGATATACCTTGCCAATTATTCCTTATGTGATTATAGTGGCAATGATAACTTTTTCTCATGGATTCACTCTCTACAAAGAAAAGCGTGCTAATCGCCTTGCCGGCAAAAAATGAAGGAGCCGTCATTAACAAGACGATTACTGAGTTAAAAACATTCGTGCAAAACCAAAATTTGCACGAATTTGATATTGTTGTTTTTGACGATGCATCCACAGACAAGACAAGAAAAGAAGTAGAGTCGCTTGGTGTAAAAGTATATATGATTACAAAAAGCCATGGTCTTGGCTATGTCTTCTCACACATAATAAAGTTTTTTCGCTCTAAAAATTACGACTTTTTAGTAACAATGGATGCAGACGGGCAATTTGATCATAACGAAATTACAAAATTACTTGAACCCCTAACTGAAGATGAAGCAGATTTTGTAACAGGATCTCGTTTTATGAAAAGCTCAAAAACTACTGGTATAAGTAAAATTAAGAAAATTGGAAATAAAATCGGTGCCCGATACATAAGCAAAATTTTAGGCGAAAAATTTACTGACGTTACTTGTGGTTTTCGTGCATATACACGTGAAGCAATAATGAAACTTCATACTTTTTCAGATTTTACTTACACTCAGGAAGTTTTTTTGAATTTAGGAGTAAAGAAATTGTCTATAGTTGAGATCCCAATTACAACTGTCTACTTCAGAGAAAGGAAATCGAGAATGATAAAAAATGTTTTCTCTTATATATACAAATCATTAAAAATAATAATTAAATTTATGATTTTGTATGCTCCTATGAGACTATTCAGAATGCTTGGAAATATTTTTTTCATCATAGCAGTTCTTACAGGAATTTTCGTTTTCTTTTGGAATATGAAAATTGGTACTGTAACTCCCTATAAATGGCTTGGCGTTACAAGCGTTACCTCAGGCATTCTTGGAGTATTAATGTATTCGCTAGGGCTTCTTTTGCAAATCACAAGTCGAATTCAAATGACGCTTGAAGAATTACTCTATCAAATAAGAAGGAAATAATATGAAGAAAAAAGTTATTTCAATTGCAAAAGAAATGTTTACTTGGAAAACCTTCTGGGAAATTTTTCGCTATGGTCTCATAACACTTGCAAGTTATTTTTTCCTAGTGGCTTGTATTTGGTTTTTTTCAAATTACCTTCACTTAAATGAAAAGGTCTCTTATGCAATTGCCCTCACTATAAATTACATTTTTGTCTACATTGGATACAACAAGTTTGTATTTAAAACTAGTCACAATATTGCAATGTTGAAGCGATTCGGGGTTGTGCTTGTATTATCATGGATTTGCAATAATCTCCTTTTCGCATTCTGGATTGATATTCTTCATATTAATTATGCTGTAAGCGTTGCGCTAAATACTGTGGTTTTGGGTGCACTAAGATTTATGGCGCAAAAATTTTATGTTAGAAGAGAATCATAAAAAAGTTGCACTTTCATTTGATGTAGAACTCTGGAGCGAATCAGATTGGCTAAAACCCTACATTACAAATGACTTAATTGAAAATGATCATTCATTTGAAGATTCAATAAATAAAATACTTGCTTTACTTTCTAAGAAAGATTCTAAGGCTACATTTTTTGTTACTGATACTGTTGTGAAAAAATTCCCTGAAATTGTAAAACAAATTAGTGACTCTGGTCATGAAATCGGTTCTCATGGAATTGGGCATCAAAGACTTTTCAATACAAACAAAGAAAACTACAAAGAATCATTTAGAAAACATATCGCGGATATTGAAAAAATTACTGGTAAAAAAGTTCTCGGTTTTAGGGCTCCTCACTTTTCTCTTCGACCAGATACATATTGGATACTTGAGCTTTTAGAAGAAAGTGGACTTAAATATGACTCAAGTATATTCCCTATTTCTATGGGAGAATATGGTGATAGCAAATCTGCGCGTAGTCCGTATCAAATAACTAAAGCTATCAAGGAGGTGCCAATTTCAGTTTTTGGATTCGGAAAAATAAAAATTCCATATGCTGGAGGTTTCTATTTTCGTGTCCTTCCTTTTTTTATTTTCAAATATTTTCTTAAAAAAGAATCAGGAAAAGATTTTCCACCTGTAATATATTTTCATCCACACGAATTAGAAACTTCTACTCCACATATAAAGAAAGGTCCATGGCTACGAAAAATATTGAAGTATTGGGGTACAAAAAATAGTTTTAAAAAATTTGAAAAAATGCTTGATTGTTATATATTTGATTCAATTGAAACTATACTCTAAATAAAATGTCATACCTGAAAAATAAAACTAATAAACTTCTGGAAAAAGGTAGCACTTATTTTAAAACTGACCTCCATTATATAGCTCGTGGTGGTTTTTGGTTGACGTTAGCAAAGATTGTTACAAGTCTTTCTTCATTTGCATCTTCAATTGTTTTTGCAAATTTCATTCCCAAGGAAGTTTACGGTGCTTACCGTTTTATTCTGTCATATCTAAGTGTACTTGCTATACCAACATTAACAGGTATTGATACATCACTCACAAAAGCGGTAGGCCGAGGATATGGCGGTTCAATCATACCCGCGTTTAAAACAAAAATAAAATGGGGTCTTTTGGGAGGTTTAACAAGTTTAGGATTTGCAGGTTATTACTTGTTGCAAGGAAATAATACTTTGGCTATTTGTTTTTTCATTTCGGCACTTTTTTTGCCAATTATGGATCCGTTGCAAATTTACATGGCATATCTCAATGGAAAACATGAGTACGCTACCTATACCAAATACCACACCATACTTAAAATTGTTGTAACAATATTAATTGTAGGAACATTATTCTTCACTGATAACTTATTTTTAATTATTATTTCGTACTTAGTATCTTATACACTTTTGCGATTAATTTTTTTCATAATAACTATCAAAAAAATTAAGCCAACAAATGAAACAGATACAAATATCATTTCTTTTGGTAAACATTTAAGCCTAATGAATGTGCTAGGTACCATAGCTGGCGCACTAGATAAGATATTAGTATTTCATTTTATAGATGGTGCTTCTTTGGCAATTTACTTTTTTTCTCAAACACCAGTAAAGCTGGTGTGGAGCATGTTTGGCTCTTTGAATGTTCTTGCACTACCAAAATTTTCCAATAATAAAACAGAAATTTTAAAATCAACTCTTCCTAGAAAGATATTGAAGTTTTATTTGATTGTCATTCCGGTTATCGTAGTGTATATCATTGCCGCACCATATTTCTTTAAATTATTTTACCCGCAATATCTATCTGCAGTTTTCTTTTCTCAAATTTCAATATTATTACTTCTTTTCTTCCCAATCAGTTTCCTTAATACCGCACTTACTTCACAGTCACAAACTAAAAAATTATACATATCTTCCACCACCTTCTCTGTCATAAGAATTACGCTCTTGTTAATTCTTGTTCCACTTTTCGGTATTTATGGTGCGATAGCTACTAGTTTTGCTACCAATATTATAAATTTGGTTCTAAACTTTTATCTTTTTTTCAAAATGAAATAGATCAAAGTTATTATGGCTTTTTGAAATACATGCCATTATCGTGAGTTATAAATTCCGTCTTAATATTATTAGAAGATACATATTCTTGGATGGCCTTTTTGCATCCAGAGAATTTTCCATAGTCATCAAATTCTATATATCCACCACTTGAAACTTTTGGGTAAAAAGTCTCTAGACAAATTTTTACTGACTCATACCAATCAGCATCAATATGAAGAAGTGCAATTTGATTGATATTTGATAGTTGAAGCGGAAATGTATTTTCAAACCACCCAGCAACAATGTGGGTGCGTTTTTCTGGTATTCGAAAATGCTTAAAAATCTCTTCTACTCTTTGAATAGTTCCTTTACACCATCCTTCGTAATAATTTTCTTGTTCAAAAGTACCATCATTTTTAGTTGGTGGAGGGAGACCTTCAAATGAATCAAAAAGCCAAATATCACGTGTTTCCTTAAGACCAAGTTGTGGGATCATCATCATTGCAGCACTTCCGCCGTTGTATACTCCACATTCTATTATATCGCCCTTTATATTTTCTTTATTTATTTTTTTTGAGAGTTTGTAGAGTACTTTTAAGCGATGTGTTGGAACCATGCTGTACGTTGGTCTTATTGTGCGAATAGATTTAAAAAGCTTAACCCATTCAACTGGATTACTAAACGATGCAGTATGGTATATATCTAGAAACAATCGCTGAGAATCCCAATATAATTTTCGGATTGTCTTCCAAACAAATTGGGGGATGATTTTTTTAATTATTGATTTCATTATTTATTCTTGTGTAAGCGTAATTTTATTTGTTCTAGAAATGAATCTGAAACTTCTATTCTCCAATCCAACTTATGAATAGGAAATTTTTTATCAAAGAGCATCTGTACAGCTGTATCTCGGTTATTTGTATGCTCTTTTAAATATTTTTGAACTGTATACGGTCCTTGAGAACTGATCTGTGGTGTCTGTAACCACATTGTTTTGACCTGCCTATCGTTTCTTATTAGATATTCAAACAAATAGTGTGGCCAGAAATACCTTCCTTCTTCTTTTGCATATTTCCAATACAGATTTGCATATTGCTCCCAACATCGTATCAGAAAATTCTTCTTCTCACTTGCCAAAAACCAGTCTGCAATTGTTGTTTTGATTTTTTTGAAAGCAAAAAATCCAGTTTGCATAAGTGGTGGAAGCCATTCATTCAGTGGCATATTACAAAAAGTAGTAGGGTCGGCCCATACTCCTCCATTTTTAGACAAAATAGCGAGCCGTAGAATATTTGAGTGATTAGTGTAAGTAAGTTTTTTACCTTCCAATGAATAATCTAATTGTACATATGAAGCAATGTCATTTTGATCAAGAGCTATTACTTCCCAATCTGGATTATTTAAGATCCAGGATTCCTTACATACTTTACACAATAGAGGAGCATTTTCCCATCCCTGTGCCCAAAAAATCCAGATTTTTTTGGGAACCGTTTTGGGTACTAGGTCATGCTCTGCCAATTCAGGTGAATTTCTTTTGAGTATTCTCTTTACTCTCATCAAAAATATGAGTGGGAGAGATTTCGGGTGTTTGATTTTATAAAAAATTTTGAATCCATAAAACCAGAGTATGTCCCTCATGGCAGAAATAATTTTCACATCGCGATTATACAATATCTTGAAAAAACGAGCAAAATCATATACACTGATCATCCATGAAGGTCTCCGAAGAGATTGTCAATAAGAAAATTCTTGTCACCGACCCTATTCATCCTGATGCTGTCTTGCGTCTAGAAGAGGCTGGTTTTGATGTTACAGAACTGCCAGAAAACAAAAAGTCTGAGCTTGCCGATATTGTTGAGCCATATCACGCCATTATTTGTAGAACAAGTACAACTATAGGGCTAAAGGAGTTTGATGCAGCAAAAAATCTTAAGTGTATTGCATTAGCTTCAACAGGATTTGATCGTATTGACTCGAAAGATGCATCAAAAAGAAATATCCCAATATTAGGTTTACCATCTTACAATCCAGACATTGATCCGGAACGTGACGGAAATTTTGTTTCAACTGCTGAGCACAGCGTATTGCTCATACTTGCAGCACTCGGTGATTTTTCACATGCATATCAAAGTATGAAAGAAGGGCGATGGGAGAAAAAATTTCTAATAGGAAATGAGCTTGCAAATAAAACAGTCGGTTTCTTGGGATTTGGGCGTATTGCTGGATTGGTCGCAAAAAGATTGAAGGCATTTCGCGTTACCATGATAACCTATGATCCCTATATTTCTGCCGAAAGAGCAAAAGAATTTGGCGTAGAGTTAGTAACACTCGATGAATTATATAAAAAATCAGACATCATAGACATTCACGTACCGCGCACGCCCGAAACTGTCGGTATGGTAAACGATACTGCATTTAGCTTAATGAAGGATGGAGTATTCATCGTCAATACTGCGCGAGCAGCAATCATCGATGAGTCTGCTCTATTTAGCGCTTTAGATAGTGGTAAGGTGCGGAGAGTTGCTCTAGATGTATTTCATGACGAACCAAAAGGCATTAATCAAGAATTAATAAAGCATCCAAGTGTTATCGCAACTCCCCACATTGGTGGATCAACTCATGAGGCATGGAGACGAATCTCACTTTCTGCAGCTGAAAATGTTATATCGTTTTTCTTGGGTAACGTACGAAATAGTCTTAATCCACCTGAAAAAGCAATAATTCTTGCGGCCGGCGAGTCAAAAAGATTACGCCCACACACAAATACAAAACCAAAATGTCTTCTTGAAATTGGTGGAAAAACAATCCTTGACCATCAGATTGAAAGTTTAATTCACTCTGGTATTAAAGAGGTTGTTATTGTTACCGGATATCAAAGTCAGTTGATTATTGATCACCTATCAAAGAAAAATTATCCAATTCGTATAACATATGTTCACAATGACGAGTTTGCTTCAACCATGCCAATTTTGGGAGGACTTATAAAAGTAATTGATCACTTAAATGAGCCGGTTTTATTTTTGCATTGTGATGTTTTATTTGGACATGATGCTATTACCCATCTTCTTTCTGATCCACATGAATCAACACAACTTTTTCGTATAGGATCACATGATGATGAAGCGGGGAAAATTATTGTCAGCGACGAGGGTTATGTCAAAGAATTAGGAAAACATATTGGAAAAGACCGAGCAACAGGAGAATATTTACAAATTGCAAAATTTGGAAAGAAGTTCTTAGATGTGCTTTTGCGCACACTAAATATTCGTAATGAAAAAAAATTGGATGGATTTACTATCGATGCATTCAATGATGTAGTTAAGAGTGAGCAAGGTATTTCAAAAGGAATTGCCTTTGATGGGCTTGCTATGGAAATTGACACTGTAAAAGATTTCGAAGAAGCCATACAACTCTATGCACAGCATCACAAAAATTAAACACACACTGACACGATTAGTATTTGGATTGTCATGTTTGATCCCCAGAAACAAAAAACTCTGGGTATTTATCGGCTGGCACAGAAGTCTCGATGGAGAAATACTTGCTGATAATACAAAGTATTTATATCTATATACACACCATAGCCTTCCGCAAATAAAAGCTGTTTGGTTGGCAAAAAGTAAAGTATTGGCAGAAAAATTACGCAAACAAGGAATGAGTGCTTACTACCAAAATAGTATTCGTGGCATTTGGCATGCACTTCGCGCTGGATATACAATACTGGATGCTTACTTACAACCAGAAAATTTTATGTGGATGGGAAAAACAAAATTTGTACAACTCATGCACGGACGAGGTATGAAAAAGGGCGGGTATTCTCATCCTCAATTACGTCATCAGGATTTCATATTTCCAAGTTCCTCCTTTGTAAAGTCGCTTCTTGGTGAAAAATTTATAGGCAAAGCTAATATATTTATTACTGGTTACCCACGAAGCGATGTGTTGGCACACCCGATTGATGACTCTGAAATTGATCTAGATACAGATGCATTTAATCAAGCAAAAGAGTTTGGCTCAAAAGGAGTTAAACGAATCCTTTATGCTCCAACATTCAGGCGCGGTGTAAAAGAGTTTGAACTTCCAATTGTTATTGATTTTAAAAAAATTGTTCCGTGGTTGAAGCAAAACAATGCACATCTCTTTGTAAGTCTTCATCCTAAATATAGAAACCAAGAAAAAGGAATTTCGAGTGATTTTGTGACGTTCATTCGTGAATCGGATATCTATCCACTACTTTCTAATCTAGATATTTTTATCACTGATTATTCTTCACTATTTGCAGATATTGCCCTTTTAAACAAACCGATGGTATTTTATCCATTTGATTTTGAAGACTATGTGAGACACGAGGGTATTGAATTTGATTACAATGAATATACTCCTGGGCCAAAAGCATTTTCATTTGACGAACTCCTTACTGTATTAGAAAAAATTATAGCGCATGATGAATGGATTCCTGATAGACAGAAAATTGCAAAACTATACCATGCTTATCACGACGGAAACGCGTCAAAAAGAATTTCTGAAATACTTTTGAAAGATATGGGATTATCTTCCCAATAAAGCTTGGTATACACCAACATAAGCGTCATTCATTGCCTCAATAGAATATTTTGCACGTATAATTTCTTGTGCACGTTTTGTACATTCTATGGCTTTATCTGGATTTTTGATAATCCATAATATCGCATCTGCAATGCTTTTGGGATCATGCATATTTGCTAGAACTCCAGTTTCTTTGTCTTTAATCAGAAGTTCTATTAGTGGTACGTTTGTACTTACTGACGGTATCCCCGCTGCGCAAGCCTCAATCTGTGCTGTGTTTGGCCCCATCCAAAGCGCCCCATCTTCCTGTTTGAAACAAGTTTGGGCAAAAATATCTGACGTAAAAAGCAATTCATAATGATCACTTCGTGCTCCCAGAAAAATTATTCTCTCCTCAACTCCAAGCTTTTTCGAAAGTGCAACAAGATCATCATGCATAGGACCCCAACCAACAAGTACAATTTTAATTGAGGGTGGAAGAAATGAAGCAGCACGAATTAAATCTTCCTGTCCCTTCCATGAAATCAATCGCGCAGTCATCAAAACCATGGTCTCTTCTTTTGCGATACCAATACTCTCTCGTTTTTTTTCTCGATCAAGCTCGCGACCAATACGAGTAATCTTTTCTAAATCAACACCGGCTACAATGGTAAAATGGCGCTTACCTTTTTGCCATAAATTTTTTGAAAAATAATTTATTTCTTTCGCATAAGCTATTTCAATCCCTTCTGATGCTGCCGTCCACATGGTTGCAATCGGTAAAGTTACTAAATCCAAAAACCTACCTTTGAATTTTTTATATGTCTTAGGAACATTACACTGTACTGAAATTAACTTAAATTTGGTAAAACATCGAGCAAAACGAGCGACAACGCAAGCATAAGATAAAAATGATTGAACAATATCCGGCTTTTCCTTCCGAATCAATTTAACAAGAGCCCACAATTCACCGAAAGAAAATTTCTGATTACCATTTAAGCAAGTAACTGGAATACCTAATGCTTTAATTTCTTCAATTAACCAAGGTACATTATGATCTTTGTAAAGCGCCACGGGTTTGTGATAAACAACATGAAAAGATACCTTTTCACTAGAAATACCTTGCACCATATCCAAAATGATTCTTTGTGCACCGCCACGCATTAAGTCATTTACAGTGACCATGACTTTTATTTTTTGCGAAGTCATATTATTTTTCTTTAACTACATCCAATATCGCGCGCACGATTCCTTCAATAGATAGATCATATTTTTCAAGAAAATATTCCTGACTGCCAGCACCAGAAGGAAATTCATCGGGAACATTGAGCGATTTGAATGGCACCGCTAACCTATTCTCTGCAAGAATTTCTGAAACAATTGTCTTTAACCCTCCGATACTAGAGTGCTCCTCACAAGTAAGGATAGCTCCACATTTTTTAATGCTTTTTAATATTCCCTTATCATCAATTGGTTTTAAAGTGTGACAACTTATGAGTTCTACATTAATATTGTGTTTTTTCTTAAGTATTTTTGTTGCTTCAAATGCATTGAAAAGTTGTCTACCAGATACAAGCACAGAAACATCATTGCCAGAAAGTATCTTGCTTGTTTTTCCAAGAGAAATAGGAAGATTGGAAGTGTGTATTTTTGGTTCGCCTCTTTTAGCGATTCTCATATATGCAGGACGTTTTCTTTTGTATGCTTCTCCAAGCAATATATCGACTTCAATCGGATCACCCGGTGAAAGCACTGAAATATTTGGGAGAGTCCTCATAATACCAAGATCTTGAAGCGGAAAATGAGTACAGCCGGCACTACCATAACTAAAAGCACTTCCTGCTCCAATAATACAGACGGGTAGATTGTGGTAACAAATATCATTTCTAATTTGCTCAAATGGTCGCATTGATGCAAAAGTTGATATTGAATATGCAAATACGAATTTACCAGTAAGTGCAAGACCTGCGGATACGCCTATCATGTTCTGTTCGGCAACACCAACATTGATATATTGGTTTGGAAATTTTTTTGCAAAATCTTCAAACAACATAAAGCCAAGATCACCTGTCACTAAGATGACATTTTTGTCTCGCGCGGCAAGTTCTGATATTTTTTTTACAAAAGCATCTCTCATATTATTTGCAAATAAGATTTACAGTCTTCTCAAGATTTTCTGGGGTTACATTCAAATAATGCCAATCCACTGTATTCTCCATAAAATCAATTCCCTTGCCTTTAACTGTATGTGCAATGATAACTGAAGGTTTTCCTTTTGTCTTTTTTATTTTATTGAAGGTCATAAGCAAATCACGAGTGTTATGCCCATCTACTTCATATACTTCCCAATTTGCTGCCCGCCATTTATCTGCAAATGGCTCAAGATCAAGAATATCCTTAACTTTGCCAAAACTTTGTATTTTGTTGTAGTCCACTATTGCAACCAGATTGTCTATGCCAAGGTGTCCCGCAAAAAGTATCGCTTCTTGTGTCGATCCTTCATCGATTTCACCATCTGAAAGTAAGACAAAAGTTTTCCATTTTTTCTTTGAAAGTTTAGATCCGAGCGCAAGTCCCAATCCAACAGGAAGACCGTGACCCAAAGAACCTGTTGAAAATTCAATTCCCTTGCTTGCATCTGCACTTGGGTGTCCACACAAATTGCTTCCGTTTTTACCATAATCATCAAGATATCTCTTCGGTAATAGACCTTTTTGGTAAAGAGAAACATACAAACCAAGTGCCGCATGTCCTTTACTTAATATAAATCTGTCTCTTTCAGAAAAATTATTTTTATTTATATTCATTACATTAAAATACAATACTGAAAGTATTTCTACTTCAGAAAGACAAGAACCAATATGAGACGTTTTACTTTTGCATGCTATCTCTACTATTAACTTTCTCGCTTCGTAGCAAATATTTTTTAAATGTTCAAAAGTTTTTTTATTAATATTATTTTTCATAAATATGAATATGAGATTTAAACCACTCAATTGTTTTTAAAATTCCTGATTCAAATGAATGATTTGCCTTCCAAGGAATGGTTGTTTCTGCATAACTTGTATCAGCTTTCCACGTTGCTGTATCAAATGTCTGGTTTGGAAAACTGCCCCATTTTACAGAAACACCAGCATCTGTCAATTTTATGATTAATCTTGCAACTTCCTCTAATGAGGTCTGTACACCAGTACCAATATTGAAAACTTTTCCTATTTGGGGATTTTCAATCAAAGTTTGAAATGCGTCTAAAACATCTTCAATATAAATAAAATCCCGCACAGTTTTTGGGTCTGCCAGCTCAAGATCTTTTCCCGTAAGACAACGAATTATGCTTCTTGAAATAAGACGATTAGGAGCTTCATAGGGACCAAATACACTAAAAAGTCGGACAGTAACTACTGGAAATCCTTTTGTTTGTGCCAAATACTGTCCATACAATGTAGTCCAGACTTTTGCAAGACCATATTCTGTATTTGGAGCTACAAGCATTTTTTCGTTCATTGCTTCTGTCTGGCTTCCATATTCAGATGAGCTACCAGTATTTATAATTGCCTTCAATGAACTCAGCTTACTGCATGCTTCATATAAAGCCACAGTACCTTCAATAATTGTCTGCCTTATAAGATCGTGGCTTGTTTCACCCTTATTCCCACCATAGTGTGCAAGATGAAATACATAATTGGGTTGTATTTCCAATACTATTTTTTCAACAAGTTTTTTGTCACTTATATTCGCAGTATAGATTTTTACTTTATCTTTTATATCTTCAATTCGCCAAAGTTTATCACTATTGTGGACCATCAAAAAAATCTCATGTCCTTTTTCTAAAAAAAATCGTGCAGTGTTTGCACCTATAAAACCTGTCGCTCCAGTAATTAATATTTTTGATCTGGTCATACTGTTGGGTAATTATATACTATAGAGATAACATCTGCATTTCAAAAATTGATGAGGTTATTGTAATTTTTCCAATAGGAAAAACTTATGATATTTATTTAGAGGTGGATTAAATTCCCCCAAAATCGTAAAACTTTTCATAAGTGATTGGCGAATTCTCCTTATAGGGTATTTATGTCCGTCAATTTCAAAATAATGCTGTGAAGATTCTGCAAAACCAGGAAATTTTACTGGTAGACGTAAACTCAAATCGAAGAACTTCTTTTTAAATATTGTCTGAATAAAAGGAAATTTTGTAATGAGTTCAAATCCTGTATGCCTCTCTGGTAAAGAGATTACTACGTATTTATTAGTGATTTCTGCTAAATCAACAAGTGTTTTTTCAAAATCGTCATATGGAACATGCTCGAGTATCTGACAGGCAAGAATTGCATCATATTTTTTGTCTTTCGGAAGATCCCTTACATCACAAACAATATCCGGCTCCAAGCTTTTATCGAAATCACAAGTTGTAACTTCGTAACCGAGTTTTTTTAATTCGTTTGATACTAATTTACTTCCAGGTCCAATTTCAAAAACTGTTTTAACTCCAGGTAGAGATTCAATCGAATCAATTTGGTAAAAATAGGAAATAAAGCGTTCAAGTGAATTGTATTTCTTGCGCTTGTAGTAACCTTCTGAAACTTGAGTTTTATTTTTTTCGTCCAACATATAAATATCCAAGTGGAAATGGATGATTTTTTTTCACATTTTTGGGAGTAAATTTATCAACCAAAATACCAATGCTATATCCAATAATTCTTATTATCCAAAGGAAGAATATTGGCTGTAGGGCATAAGTTGCTACCGTACCACGCTCTCCAATAGGAGTCATTAAATTTCTCTGGAAAAAAGGTTCTGTGATTTTTTCTATTCCCTCTTTTGTAAGTCTTTCATAATCATGAGGTTCAGGCATTTCATTTGCCACAAATGGGTTTATTAAAACAAACTGTCCGTTGGGTCTAATGATTCGATTAATTTCAGAAATTACAAATGAAGGATTCTCTGCAATATATAATGCATTACACAAAATCACAACGTCAAAACTTCCTTCTCCAAATGGAAATTTTTTATTAAAATCAAGAATTTGATCTACACCCTGTTTCTCTTTGTAATCTGTCTTCGTTACTTTCTTTGCTAAATGATAAATAAGACCACCATATGATGGATTACCACCAGAACCAAGATCAAGTACTTCCTTATTTTCAAAAAGCTGGCGATTCTTATAGAGTTCCCATCCAAATAACAATCGATAGATTGTTCGTCTTTTATATGTTTCTTTAAGAAAAAAATTTAAATTCATCGGAATATTTTTGTATATAAGTGATACAAACTTGTAAGCTTAGCTTCGAATGCAAGCATTCCTACAGTTGAATCAGCAGAAATTCTTGGTAATTCAAATAAAGCTGTATCTTTATCAATTCCACCCTCTCTCGTACATAAAGCTGATCTATAACCCGCTTCCTTTGTAGCATCAATTACTTTTTGGTTGTACTTACCGCGCGGATAAGCTATTGAGTTAATATTCCTCTCATAGGTCTTAATGTCACTTAAAGACTCCCGCAGTTCAGACATTAAATCCTCAGTTGAGATTTTTGGGAGTTCTCGGTGTGTAAGACTATGTGAACCTATGTTAACCATTCTGTATTTAGCAAGTAATTCTTTCACTTGATTACTAGAAAGAATTTTATATTCCACCCCATTTGAAAGCTTGAGTAAATCATTCTCCACTCTTGTAGGCCAAAATAATGTTGATGGGATATTTTTTTCCTCAAGGAATAGAGCAATTTCATCAAAACCAATATAGCCATCATCCAAGGTAAGGACTATTTTTTTCTTAAGTGAATTGTTTTTTTCTTTTTGATTTAAAAACTCGTCTAGGGAAATAATTTTGTAATCATTTTTCTCTAAAAAATCGATTTGCCTCTTAAAATCTTCAAAGGAAACGTTAAAAAAGACTTCGAGTAAATTGAATGAATGATACATCAAAATGTGCCCCTTTTTTGATGGAAAAAATTTTTCAAACACTATACAGACACAAAAAAAGATATTTTTGATGATTTTTTTCATATTATCTTTACAAGTTTTTCCATTAATCCAGTTAGGCTATGCTTATCCTTTATTTCCATTAATTTTCTTGATATTGATTCTCGTTTTGAATTTAACACTCCCTCTATAGTTTCTGAAACATTATCAAACGAATTAACCCCGATTTGATCACTAATATCTTTAGGAATTTCATTCAAGAAACTTTTATTGTACACAACTGGAACACAACCACAAAAAATTGACTCCCAGATCGTTTTATCAAAACTACCACTTTCTGTCAGATTCATACAGTAACTATATGCTGAGTAAACTTCCGGCAGAAACTCCTGGGATTTAGCACCAAAAAATCTTATTGAATTTTCTAATCTTGCATTATTAACTTTCAGAACCAAACTATTTTTATAATCCTCATCCAGTTTGCCTAGTACTGGACCAATCAGATCAAAAGTAAAAGAAATATCTGACTTTTCTTTGTGTAATGAGGTAAAGCCATCAATCATTTTGTCTATATTTTTTATAGGAGAAATTCTACCCACATATAAAAATGAATTTTGTTTGCGAACAATATTATTAATTGGATGGAAAATTTCTTCATTTATTCCTACTGGCATGATATGAGCATTTGGAAATCTTGCTGTATAGGAACCCTCTGAAGTATAAAAAACGTTATCTACAAATTTGCTAGCCAAGTAGGTCTTCCACGATCCACTTTTGTGATTTCTCCAAAGCGAAACTCTTTTATTCATAAAACGCCATATCAACCCACCTAAAAGTACATATTCTTCATTCATGTGAACAAAAACCTTGTCATAATTTTTTCTTTCCTTCAAAATATATTTATAGAATTTTAAAAGATATTTGAGTTTATTTACTCCTTTTTCTTTCCCAAGCGAAAAAACTTTTACATTTTCTGGCAAATTGTGTTCTCCTTCATACAAGCAGATCACTGTCACCATATCGTAGTATTTTGCAAATTCATTTATCCAGCCGTGGAAAAACCCGAGTATCGGATCTTTTTTATTTACTGTTTGAGTAAGAATTAAAATTTTCATTTGGAATTTTTATACTCTATTGCACTGGCAAGATTATCTATAAATGTTTTTCTGTAAATTTCCTTATCCGCATAATTATGAACATATGGATTACTTATTAAATAATTTTTTGTAATTTGGTATATAAAATTATTACTTAAGATATCATCTAATTTTTTTGTTAGAGCTTCCTTGTTGCATGGTGGGTATATCCATCCAGTTTTGCCTTCAATTAGTATCTCCGGCGCTACTCCCACATCGCTTGAAAGCACAGGTGTACCAGAAAGTAGTGCTTCGGCAATTGTAAGTCCATAACCTTCAAAACGTGAAGTCATTAGAAACAAGTCAGCACTCTTGAAATAAGAGACAACATCATTTGTCCAAGAAATGAACTTAACATCATTATTCAAACCAAGATTTTGAACCTTTGCCACTAAGATTTCTTTTAGAGAACCAGAGCCAACTATAACTAGTCCATTTTTCTTTGGATATTTCTTGGCAATTTTTGCAAATACTTCTATTGCCATACCAATTTCTTTCTCTGGCTCCAAGCGGGAAGCCATAAGTGTTACAAATCTCTTATCTTCAAATAGATTATGAATATCATTTGAAATTGGAACCTTAAACCTTTCTGTATCAATAAAAATAGGCAAAACAATCATTGGTGCAGTACTAATTCCCTTTTCCAAAATTACTTTTGCCATTCTGTAGGAATCACATCTTATAGCATGCGCGTTTTTAATTATCTTCGGAGCAATTTTCCTTCGTAATTTTTGTAAAAAAGTATTTTTAAAGTAAGGAGAAAATAGATCAGTATGGATCTGGACATGGAGTGGAATACTAAAACGCCTTGATATTTTATTTGCTACCCAGCCACATTCAAATGGATCTTGAGCAGTAATAACTGTATTATTCTTTTCCTCTTTCGGAATATTTTTTACAATTTTTTTGGCAATTCTAATTGCATCAAATATATAGAGGAGTTTAAAAAATGAGTTTGTCGGATAAATTATTGCATTTCCCTCTTCATACTTTTTAAATCCTCGTTTTGAAAAAACAATTAGATGATACTTATCAAACTCTTTTCCCATCTCCAAAATCCTATCCTTTGTCGGATTGTTTTCGAATAATTTTCTTTCAGTTCCAATACTTATTACAATCATGATTTTTCTATTAATTTTCCAAAAATAGATACTATTCTGGCCATAGTTTTCTCTATGCCAAAATCTTGGGCTCTCATTTGCGCTCTCTTTCCAATTTCTTTACTCAGATTTTCATCACTCTCAATCCTACGGAGGACACCTTCAAGTTTTTCATTATCATTTACTGGAACTAAAAATCCATTTTTTCCATCAGAAATTATTTCTTCTAAATTGCATCCTTCGGTTGCAACAACTGGCATAGAAAGTGCCATTGCCTCAACTACTTGGTATGAAAAACTTTCAAATGAAGAATTAAGTACAAAAACTGAGTGCTCATTTATTTTTTCCCAAAGTTCCCTTTGTGGAAGTGATTCAATAAATTTTACCTTATCTCCAACCTGTAGATCTTTTGCAAGGTTATGCAATTTTTCTTTTTCCGGACCATTTCCAATAATTGTAAGTTTCCAAGAAGGATTATTTGAAACTAGTTTAATAAGTGCATCAAAACCTTTCCATGGTACAAGTCGGCCAGCTGACACAATAGAAAAATTTTTCTTTTTACTTGGATTGTAAAATTTTTCTATCTCATCTGTATTTATCCCGTTGTAAATTGTTTCTGGTTTTTCATTTTTCATCCAACCACCGACTAATCTTGCAAAATAGCTACTTGGTGTGATTACCGTATCTGCGTGATTTACAATGTAGCGTTCAACTCTTTTGTAGAACTCAACTTTTTTTCCATATTTTTTATTTTGAAATTGCTCTATACCATCTTTAACACCAAATCTTTGTCGAGACTGTTCCCATGCAAAATCACCCGGTACACGAACTACAAATGGCTTGCGCAAAATCTTTGCAGCAAAAAGAGCTGGCAATCCAACACTGAAAACATCTTGGGCAAATATGACATCTTTGTCTATACCTTTGACCAAAACAAGAAGAAAAAAGGCAATATGTCTAATGCCTGCTGGAAGCCAAGAAACCCTCCTAAAAGGCAAAATACTGACCTTGTGGCCTAGTCTTGGCAGTGAGTCCTTAAGGAGCCTTGCGTAAGTAGCTGGACCCCCTATTTCTGGAGGATAAAGGGGTGTGGCCAGTAATATATTCATATGGCTATCCTAGCAAAAAATATAGATTTTGCATGCGTTTAAGAAAATAGATTTAGGAAGCTTATAAAATTTCTTTAATTTTCTGGGATATGATTTCCCAGCTAAAGGATGCTGACTGAATTTTTGCGTTCTCAATTACAGTTTTTCTAAGCCCAGCATCTTCGAGTTTCTTTACGGCATTGCTGATGCTTTCTGGATTTTTAACTTCACAAAATATTCCAGTCTTCCTGTCAGAAACTATATCTGGAATGCCCCCGACTGCTGTAGCAATCACGGGTATTCCAGATGCCATGGCCTCCAAAAATGCATTACCAAGTCCTTCAGATAATGATGGCCTGATAAATATATCTGACGATTTAAAAAATTTTGGAAGTGTTTCGTATGGTATGTATCCAATCATCACCGCTCTATTTTCTAGTTCAAGATTTGAAATTTGAGATTTCAATTTTTCTTCAAGTTCCCCAGAACCAATTATCAGTAACTTATATTCTTCAGGCAAAATTTTTAAGGCAGAAATTATATCAGAAACCCCATTTTTCTTTACTAACCTCGAAGCAGTCACAAGCACAATATCGTTTTCGCTAAATCCATACTTGCTCCTTACGTCTATTCTCTCATGTGCTTCCAATTCTTTTGAAAAAAGTTTTATGTTGACGCCGTTTCCTATTACATTTCCCTTACCTTTGTATCCCATACTTTTGGCAAAATTGAGTAAATAATTTGAAATAGCTTGCACATAATCAGCATGCTTGAAAATTTGTTTAAACCATGGGTAAACAAAAAATACTTTTCTTTTTATATATGAAATTGGATCGCCCTCTTGAAGGGTAAGTAAGAATCTTACATTTTTAAATTTCTTTTTGAAAAAGAGAGCGGCAAATCCTGCATGATTTGCCATTATTGACCAAACAGTTATAAATTTATAACTTTTATGCAATTTTTTTGCCTTCTTATATGCCAAAAACGGATATAGATATTTTGTGATTTTAAAAATAATTTTTCCGAGAAATTTTTCTGGATTTACTTGTAATCCCACTCTATATACTGAAACATTACCAATCTTTTCAAAAACATAATTATGGTCACCTCGTATGGTAATCATAACAAAATCATACTCGTGTATACGATCTGTAATTTCTTTTATTGCAATTTCTGCCCCACCAATTAGTTTTGGATAGTATGCAAGTGAAAATATTAATATCTTTTTTTTACTTTGTTCTTCCATATATATTCCAAGTTCTTTCACACATTAAATCACTAGAAAATAGTTCAATAGCACGTCTTCTCGCATTATCCCCTCTTACTTGGATCCATTTTGTATCACTAGCAATTTTTTTAAACAAACTTTCAAGCTCAATTTCTTCTCTTCCTCTCCTGAGTAATTCTCCCACATTTTCGTTCACCGCCTCTCCTATTCCTCCCACATTACTTGCAACCGTCGGAACACCAGCCATCATTGCTTCAATTATAGTCATTGGAAAACCTTCCCATTCAGTTGGCAATATGAAAATATCAGAATCCAAATATTTATTATGCATTAATTCGGTTGGAACTTTCTCAATAGTTACATTCAAATTATTTTCTTTCGCAAAATGCTTTAAATATTTTTTCTGTTTGCCTGCCCCAGCAATTAATACAGAAAACTTTTCCTTAATCTCTTTTGGTACCGATGAAAGTGCTCTAAGGATTGCAATTGGAAGTTTTGGTCTTGCGAGTCGGCCAGCAAATAATATTTTTATTGGAAAATTTCTTCCAGGTTTTGCAAAATCCGAAGTCATAGGTGTTCCATTATGAACAACACTGATTTTACTTGCAGAAATATTTAAATATTTCCTTGCAAGTCTAGCATCATTTTCTGAAACACAAACAATTGCGTCAGTTAGTGGCAAAACAATATTTTCTGCCAAAATAGCAATTTGCCTTCGTAAAAATGGTGCGCCTTCTGTAAAACTCCAGCCGTGTGCTGTGAAAACTACCTTAGTAGAAAGACCTATTGAGGCAAGGCGAACAAAAAAACCTGCTCCACCACTGTTTGCGTGGATGATATCTGGATTAATTTTTTCAATAGCTTTTCTTGTTTTAATCACAGATAACAAGAGGTTAATTGGACTCCAACTATTTTTATAATATTTATTTGGAATAAATTGAAATCCTAATTCCTCAAATTTTTTTGAGAGCCAACCTTCCTTATCTGCCATTAAAAAAACTTCATCACCCTTTTCCTTGGCATATTTAGCCAAGTTCCATAAATAAGTCTGTGCTCCTCCCTGCTCGGTTTTTGTTACAAAATAAAAGATACGCATCTTGTGTGCTAAATGTGTGTAAAGAAGCGCAAATCTATTTCTGGGAAAGTCTTTACTGAATCATTTATATATTTCACTGTGTCTTGGCTAAGTTCAATATTAGGATTAATATCAAGACCTTTCTTTGCCCATTCGCGAGCAAGATCGAATTTTCCCATGTACAAATACGCTACTGATTTCATCCAATAAGGTTGAGGAATATTGGGGTGCATTTTTATTGCACTATCCAAAACTTCTTGAGCTTCGGCCAAGCGATTAACTTCAAAAAGTCTTTGGTAAATTAATATATCTGCAAGTGTAAGTATGGAACGATAGTCATTTGGATTTCTTTCTATGTAACTTTCATATGCTTGTGTGTATTGATCAAGTTCCTCTTTAAAACCTTCCTGCTTTTTTTCACCTAAAATTGCAGTAGGGTCTTCGGCAATGCCTCTTTGTAAGTCAGTTGATATCCTCCAAAGAAAACCTGCCTCATCCATAGGAGATGAAAAAGCTTTTTTATAGTTCGCAATTCTTCCTTCACTAGAGCCGACAGAATGGATTTTTGCAAATGCAATTTCTGATCCCCAAATTTTCATCGTTCCACCAAACATTGCCCATCCAAAAAATCCAATAAGCATTACTCCAATTGTATAGCGTAACCATTGTGGAACTATCCATTCTGTTTTTGCTTCTCCAACTTCACTGGTATATGTTCGGTGGAAAATCATTATTGCAAAACCAGACATCAAGGCAAGTATTGGATAAGAAATTACAGTATCGAATGCAGTCTGCAATTCAGCTAAGTGAAATACAAAATAAATTCCTAAAATTACCCCAAGAATCTGGTCTTCCCTGATTTTTGATTTAATAATCACATAGATCATTGACACAATTATTGTCGCGTAAATTGCCAAGTATGTAATTAATCCTACATAACCAGTATCAACTTTCTGATCAATAATAATATTGTGTGCACGGTCAAACCATGCTTCCGCACCATTTTTTTGCTCCAAAAGCCGGTTGTCATAATGGGCTTCAAATGCACGGTCAAAATTATCCATTCCCCAGCCAAAAATTGGCTTTTCTTTTATTGCTTCCCTTGCGAGTTGCCAAACAATAGGTCTAGCACCACTTGATTGACTCAAATACTTTTTGTGTATAAATCCATTAGGATTGAGTAAAGAAAAGATTGCAAATGTAATTACAATTGAGCCAACTACAGCTCCGATAATTGTAATTTGTTTTCTCGTCTTAGAATTTTTTACTTTTGAAATAAAATACACACAAATGAGTGCAAGCGCGCTTCCTATTATTGCGTATGTGCTTGCTTGAGCCTCCCCGATAAAACCAAGCGGGTTTGATGAGATATTTGCCTTCCCAAACCAGAGTTTTGCATTAAGAATTGACGGATTGATTAAAAAAACAAATGGAATTAAGTAGTGATACCATTTGCGAATTTTACGAGTTAAAACATAGTAAATCGAAAGCATGAATGTGGCAAAGAGATACATACCAGCAAATGATGAATTGCCGAAAGTAAATCCATCCCATTCCTTGCTCGCATAAATCCATTTGAAACCTTCTGGGCCCATGAGTGCAAATACAGAATAAATTCCAGTTGAAATCAATAGTATTTTTATCAATTTTTCCTTGGTTTTATCATTCCAAATTATCATCAGAAGTGAAAGCAGGAAAAAGGCTAAATGTATAAGATAAAAAATTCCACTTATACGCGGGGCTTTTGACCACATCGAAGCTCCTGGATCAACTCCAAAAAATGAAGAAACAATTACTGCAAGCAAATATACACCTAGTGCAATAATTATTGGGGATTTATAAATCTTTATTGTTAGATTTTTCTTAAATAGGACAAAACCGAGAATTATTGCAAGAATTTCTACCAGAAGCATAGTGAGCAATGCTCGCCCAGAAGCTGGACCGTAGAGAAATTCAGTAACAGAAGCAAACGGAAATATTATTATAAATAGATAAAATACGTACTCAAATAGGGTTCTAATTCCCCCTTCTCTTTGGTCTAAAAACATGGTGCCAGTATAACTCTATAGAGTATTTTTTCAAACAAAACAAAAAACCACCCGAGGGTGGTTTTTTGTTTAACTTAAGCCTGATTAGTTAAGACCAACGTATGAGGTCTTGAATGAATCGAGGTTTGAAGTGTAAGCGTTGTCTGGAGTGTTATCAGAGGAATCTGTATCCCATGATAGACCTCCGAGAACTGCTCGGTACAAACCAGCTGAACCTGAAGTTGGGAGAGTTACAGTTGAAGTAAGTTCAAATGTATTTTCCTCATCCTCATCAAGCTGGAAGAGTCCAACTGATGTTAGGTCAGTATCAGTTACGTTTGTAAGAACTACTGAAGTTCCAGCACCACCTGTTGTAGCGGTACCTGAACGATCAAGATGTACTGATGTCTTACCAGCTGTTACGCCAGAAGTTGTAGCATCTGAAGCAGATGAAACGTATACAGTGTCACCAATCGCCTTCACTTTGAATTTGATTGTGAATGTACCTTGGTCATCGCTAGATCCTGTGCCAGTAGTAACGCTTGTTGAAGCTGACACGAATGTAAGCTGGATACCACTTGAGCGGAATTCCTGAGCTTCACCTGTAGCTGTTCCAGATCTCTCTGAAGCAGTAAGTTGATCTCCTTCTTCGTTTTCAGCATCAATCATAGCGCGGTTAGATGCAGTTACTGAAGCAGTAATTGTTGCTCCTTCAGTGTAATCATCTGTACCGTTGATATCAGCCATAACTTCGAATTCGATAGTATCACCTGCTGAAACATCTAGATCCAAGTCATCGAAGACTGTTGTAGATGTGTATCCAGCGTATGATGATGCTACTGATTCTGTGTATTCATTACCGTCAATCTTAAGGATGAGGCTTGAAGCCATATCTTCAAGATCGCTAGTTGCTGAAGTAAATGAAACTGGGAATTCATCGATTGTTACATCTGATGTTCCATCAAGTTTGATTTTACCCTTAAGAAGAACAACATTATCTGTTGAATCTTCATCATCAACCATTATGATTCCAGCGTCTGGGCTGTCTGAATCAAGAGAAATCTTGAGTTCAGTATCAGCTGCAGTTCCGAAATCAACGAAGTCGATTTCAATACCATGAGTTAATGCATTCCATCCGATTTCATCTGCTCCACTGTCGACTTCAGAATCACCACCATCAATTGTAGTAGTTACTCCAGAGCCATCAATGTAGCGTAGGTTTTCAATACCAACTGACCATTCATCAGAATCAATATCTCCTGAATCAAGGTTGCTGTTTGAATCTACTGTAATGTAGAACTTTTCAGTATCACCTGAACTAACTTTTGCTCCTGAGAGAGAAATGATCTTTGAAGAAGTATCATCGCTATTCTCTGAGAAAGAGTCAGCATCTGCTGATCCAACCTTTGTTGAACCCATCCAGATTGAAACACCAGAGATGTAATCATCAAGGTGAGCAGAGTCAGAAGCAGCGTTTCCTGATGGATCAAATACAAGTTTAATTGATTTGATAGCAACATCGCCATCCTCTGAAGCTTCTACTTCAAATCCTGCAACTTTAACATCATCCATATTTTCTCCAACTTCTTCGTCAGAGTATGAAGAGATAGTAGTTACAGAATCTACTGTTCCATCAGTTCCTGATAGACCACCTGTTGATGTTCCACCTGAACATGGTTGACCAGTTGAAGGGTTGAATGCCCATCCTGATTGACAACCATTAGATGAACCACCTCCTTGTGTAGCACCGTGAAGTGCATTTAGAGTCATTGGGCCAACTACTCCGTCTTTTGAAAGACCGTTAGCGCCTTGGAAAGCAATTACTGCAGCCTTTGTCTTCGCGCCGAAGTAAACAGTTTCCATTCCTGCTGAACCAGGTCCTGTTGTAGAAACAGTGAATCCTTTTGCATTCAACATCTGTTGAAGCTCAATAACCTGTGTATTGTTCATACCGTACTTGAGAGTCATGGTTATAGCAGCATTTGCAGTCTTAAGACCGATAACCGCGAAAGCCACAACAGCAAGTCCGATAAAAAATTTCTTTGTCATAATTTTCTTGTAAAAAGAATTTTTAAATTATCGTAAATAATAGCGTAGGTATTTCTACCTACACACCGATTGAATAAGTGTTCGACGACGCTTTCTTCATTCAGTAATACGCATATCTTTCGGTTTTTATTACCGAGGACAAACGCTCGTTAACTCGCGAAAAAACATTCCGAGTAACTTTCTTTTCAACATACTCATTACTTTCGTAATGAATTGTTTACAAAACTAATTCTTGCAAAAAATTCTTACCTATCGATTCAAATTTTTTACAAAGCCAAAATTATAAATAATTAAGGCTACATCTGCCGTGTCGACATGGCCGATACGGATAGATCACGAAACACAAACTTAATTTTATTAAATAAAATTAAGAACAAATAAGATGCCAGTATCGCATCTTAAAAGCCTATCTAGTTTTCAATGATCGGTCCGCGTTCTGCTCACTAAAAATCTCAATCCTATCCTTGAAATGTAGTGAACGTTTTATGCGAGAATAACGGTACTTTCGCACCGTTCCCTTGCACGTTTTCATTATATATCCCTGCTTTTTGGTGGCAAAGATATCCAATGTGGATAACCTGAGGAAAATGGCCTTAAAATATAACGCTATTTTCAATCAGGAGAACCTATAGTCGCATAAAAGTGCCAAATAATCAAGACATGAGGCTTATTGCTCACGTCTATGAAAATTCGATCATTCTTTTGCAACCACGCTATCTTTGACGCCTAAATAGCCTTAAAATTACTATAAAAATAGTACACTATAGTATAGAAATACTGTCAAATATACTACTTTTTAAGAGAGTACTTGCTCCAACGTTTGTTCCCTATTCTTTTGAGTATTCCCTCCCCAACTAAACTATTGAGCTCACGCTGGATTGTCTTTTCACTGCAGTCCGTAACCATTTTTGAAATGTCTTTTATGTTCACTTCTTTTCTGTCTTTTATTATACGAAGTATGTTATTTCTACGGTTTATTTTGAGTGCCACATCTTTTTTGTTTGTGTCGGTGTTTGTCCTTTTGTCTGATTTAAAGGACTTGTTTAAAGGACTTGAATGATTATAAAGGACATCCTCTTTATCATGTCCTTTATAAGAGTGGTCCGTCCCTGAAGAATTTAAAAAACTTTGGAGAACAGGTTTTTCCTCCTCTTTGAAGAAGGATTCCCCCAAACTTATGCCTGAAATATGTTTTTTGGTGAATAATCCTCCTCCAAAGTCTTCTGCTTTATTCTTTGCCTTAAGGTCGGCCATTTGCTCTCTTAATTTGCCCAATTCCCTAGTAATTATTCCTCCATTCATTTCTGTGATTATTCCTACAGTGCGGGAAATTTCAATATATGAAGTAAGTTCTTCTATCTTTGATTCAAATTCTCCAAAGACAATATTTACTCCGACTGAGCTTCCAAGATGAATTTGGGATAGAGTTCCCAAAAGTCCGAGCGAACTTTGGCGAATGCTTCTCTTTAGCGGTTCTTCATCTCCGAGAAGATCTGTAACCATATATAGCGCTGTGGCAATTTTCTCTGTCTTTTTGAAAAGAGCTTGGAAATACTCGTTATTTTTAACGTTGAAAACACTATTAGAGGAAGACTTTATTATGATGTCTTTTTTATTATCCATAAGTTGGAATCTGTCTTTTTAAACAAAATTTCGGCAAACGAGCAAAAAATACATGTCCATTATATAACGGACAGCTAATGTTGCAAACATTTCTACAATCAAATTTGAAAATTGCAAAAAAATCTTTATCCACAATAGGAAATGGTGTTACAATTAGAAAATAATATGGCAAAAGATGACAAGAAAGAAAAGCGCGATAGAAAGAAATCAAGCAACAAAGGAGATAAGAAATCGTTTGCAAGTGGGATCAATCTAAAGGACGAAACAAAGAATGGAATATATGCCGTAATATCCTTTGTTCTGGCTTTATTCTTTATTTTATCGGCTTTTCACGGTAGTGGACGAGCAGGTGTCTTTTTCTACGACCTTTTTAAATACCTCTTTGGTATAGGCTATGTCCTTGTCCCTATACTTGCAATCATACTCGGTGTCTCTTTCATGAAATCAACACGCCCAAATGTTGGCTTCTCGCACAGTATTGCTTCAATAATTTTTCTTGTCTCAGGTCTTGGAATAATTGAAATCGTAACTGGCTCACTTCATTCCGGCGGATACATAGGTAGGATCGCTGCCTTCCCTTTCCTCAAGCTCTTTGATATTTACATGAGCATACTTTTCCTTGGCGCACTTTTGCTCATATCTTTATTTATGCTCTTTGATACACGACCTGCACTCTTGCCTTCAATTCAGAAATTGTTTGGTAAGAAAAAAGAAAAAGATGAAGACCAAGAAGTAACAATTTCAGGCGTAAATCTTGATGAAGATGAGGAAGATGAACCAGAAGAAGTCATCGAAGAACCAAAGAAGAAAATTGAAAAGAAAAAAGAAGTAGACGAAGATGAAATTTCATACAAAGAATATAAATCTACCGGAAGTTATGTTCCTCCCCCACTAGACCTTCTTGAAGAGGATCGTGGTAAGGCAAATACAGGAGACATAAAAGCAAATGCAAATATTATCAGAAGAACACTAGCAAACTTTGGTATTGAAGTCGAAATGGATGAAATTACGGTTGGACCATCAATTACTCGTTACGCCGTCAAACCTGCTGAAGGTGTTCGTCTTGCACGCATTGCCGGACTTCAAAATGACTTAGCACTCGCACTTGCTGCGCATCCGATACGTATTGAAGCTCCAATTCCAGGAAAATCTTTGGTTGGAATTGAAGTTCCAAATAAATCTAAAGCTACTGTTGGCTTAGCATCACTACTTCGTGATGAAAAATATTCTGGATCTGGCAAACCTTTGACGGTTGCACTTGGTCGCGCAATTTCTGGATCTGCAAAAGTTGCAAACATCGCTCGCATGCCACACGCACTTATTGCTGGAGCAACTGGAGCAGGTAAATCTGTAACTATTCATGCTCTCATCACAAGCTTGCTCTACAGAAATGGACCAGAAGACTTGAGATTTATCATGGTTGATCCAAAGCGTGTAGAACTTACGCTTTATAAAGGTATCCCTCACCTACTTACACCTGTTATCACAGATCCAAAGAAAGCAATTGCTTCTCTTCGCTGGGCTGCGACTGAAATGGCGCGTCGTTACGATATTTTGGAAAGAGAAACATGCCGTGACATTGAGTCATATCACAATAATATTTATGCAAATAGAAAAAGTGAAGATGTTGAGCGCTTGCCGTACATTGTGATCATCATCGACGAACTTGCTGACATTATGACTACATATCCGCGTGAACTTGAAGCAGGAATTGTTCGTCTTGCTCAAATGTCACGTGCAGTTGGTATTCACCTTATCCTTTCTACTCAACGTCCTGAAGTAAATGTCATTACTGGGCTCATCAAAGCAAATATTCCGGCACGTATCGCACTCAAGGTTGCCTCTGGAATTGATTCACGAACCATTCTTGATCAAGGTGGAGCTGAGAAGCTTTTGGGAGCTGGAGATATGCTTTATCTCTCAGGGGATGCTCAGCCTGAACGTTTGCAGTCTGCATACATAACTGAAAGCGAAGTTAAGAAGGTTGTTAAATATCTCACCGATCAATACAAAGACGTAATAATGGATGAAATCACTTTGGGAACCTCTGTTTCTGGCGATAAAAGCGCATTTGAAGCTACACTCGATGACGAAGGAGATGATTTGTATGAAGAAGCTCGTCAAATTGTTGTAGAAGCCGGCAAGGCCTCTACTTCCTTCCTCCAAAGAAAGCTAGGAATCGGCTACTCCCGTGCTGCAAAGCTTATAGACATGCTTGAAGAACGAGGTGTAGTGAGTGCTGGATATGGCAATAAACCCCGAGAAGTCATCGAAAAATCAGTCGAAGTTGAAAAACAGGACTTCGAACCGACTAATTAACAATTTATTAACATTTTGTAAATTCACAAACGCCAATGTACAAGGTTAAAATGGAGAATAAGAAAGCGATGAACAAACTTGGACTAAAGCGTTATTTTCCTGTAGCAATTATTTTTGCTTTCTTCTTGGTTCTCGGTCTTTATGCAGAAGGTCGCGCACAAAATTTAATTCGTGGCGCACAAATAAATGTAAGTTCCCTTTCTGATGGAGCAGTTGTAAACGAACCATTAATAAAAATTGAAGGTGTTGCAAAAAATGCTCGAGATTTTTCTATCAATGATCGCGAAGTTGCTGTTAGCGAAGATTATGATTTCTCCGAAAAAATTCTTCTTCTTCCGGGATACAACATCATCACGCTCAAAGGTGAAGATAAATTTGGAAAGAAAACTGAAGAACAAATTCGCGTAGTTTATCATCCGCTTGTTGCAGAAAACGGAGGTAATATTATTAGTGTAAGCTTAAACAATGAAAATGAAATCAAACAGTAAGAAAGAAAAGAAAGTAAGCGTATATGATGGAAGCGATATAGAAAATACGATTAAATCAATTCAAACAAAATATGGAGAAGGAGCAATAATGAAACTCGGTGAAGCACCGAAGGTTGATGTTGGTTCAATTTCTACTGGAAGTTTGGGGCTTGATATGGCACTTGGTATTGGTGGAGTTCCAAGAGGAAGAATAATTGAAATATTTGGCCCAGAATCTTCTGGTAAGACTACCCTTGCTCTTCACATTGTGGCTGAGTCACAAAAGGCTGGCGGAGTTTGTGCATACATAGATGCAGAACATGCTATGGATCCAGATTATGCAAAGAAGCTCGGTGTAAAAATAAATGATCTTCTTATCTCACAACCTGATACTGGTGAACAAGGTCTTGAAATTGCTGAATCGCTAATCAGGAGCGGAAAAATTGAAGTAGTAGTCATCGACTCTGTTGCAGCACTTACTCCAAAAGCAGAAATTGAAGGCGATATGGAACAACAACATGTCGGACGTCAGGCACGTCTCATGTCACAAGCACTTCGTAAAATTACTGCAATTGTCGCTCGCTCGAAAACTTTGGTTATTTTCATAAACCAAATTCGTATGCAAATCGGAGTGATGTTTGGCAATCCAGAAACTACTCCGGGAGGAAAAGCACTGAAATTTTATTCTTCAGTTCGTTTGGATATTCGCAGAATTGCCCAGATTAAAAAAGGTGAAGATGTTGTTGGCGGACGCACGCGCGTTAAAGTTGTCAAAAACAAAGTTGCAGCTCCCTTCAAACAAACTGAATTCGATATTATCTATGGTGAAGGAATTTCACATGAAGGCGAATTACTAGCACTCGGAGAAAAATTAGGAATTGTAGAAAAATCCGGCGCTTCATATTCATACAAAAATAAAACTGGAGAAAAGATAAGTATGGGCCGTGGCTATGATGCTACCCGCACATGGCTTAAAGAAAACTCTAAGGTCTCAAATGAATTAGAAAAAGAAATCCGCAAACGCTTCGGCGAAATCCAAGTCTCATCCTCGGGCGAGTAGCCAAAAAAAGCTCGATTTGCTATATTAAAAAAGCCTTCGGGCTTTTTTATTTATATGAGTATCCTTGCATACAACGAAATTAAAAACGGCAAAATCATCGTCCATGAGGGTGAACCATGCGAAGTCATGGATTATCACGTTGCCCGCACCCAACAGCGTAAACCTCAAAATCAGGTGAAATTGAAGAGTCTTATTTCAGGCAAAACTTTTGCTGCGACATTTCATGTTTCTGATCAAGCAGACGAAGCTGACGTTTCAAAAAGAGATATAAAATTCCTTTACCACAATCGTGGAGAATATTGGTTTTGTGATCCAGCTAATCCAGCAAATCGTTTCAAACTTGAAGAAAAAATTCTTGGTAATAGCGTAAAATTCCTAAAACCAAATGAAAATGTTGCCGGACTTGTTTATACAAACGAAGATGATGAAGAAAGTATCATAAGTGTTAAGCTCCCTGTTAAAATGACTTTCACTATTAAAGAAACTGCTCCACAAATTAGAGCAGCGACAGCAACAGGCGGAAACAAACCCGCAACTCTAGAAAATGGTGCTGTAGTAAATGTTCCAATGTTTGTAAATGAAGGAGATAAAATTGTAGTAAATACTGAAACAAGCGAATACGTAGAAAGAGTATAAAGAAAAGCCCCGTTTTTACGGGGCTTTTTGTTTACCTTTTCCTTGCACGAATCTGGTTTTTCCTTACAAAGAATTCTATTTCAGAAAAATTTCTTTTCAAAGCGAAGTATGTCTCTCTATCCACACCGCGCAGATAACTCGTTGTAACTTCACCTTTGAAATTCTCGGTATAGGAATTTTTTACTGCCATTATGGCAATTTCCTTTTTGTTTTCATTAAGAAAATCTTGGATCACAGGACGAATTTCTCTCACAACTATAGTTGCATAAGCTTTTCTTGCTTCTTCACCCAATTTACCTGCATGTTCCCTAAAGAAAATAATTCCTTTGAAGCTCATTATTGCTGAGAGAAGATTTACTTCCTGTTTTATTGATTCTCCAGGAAACTCACAATAAATCTTCATTCCTCCTTCCTGCTGGATTTCCCTTTTGCCAAGAATAGTTGGCATTTCATCTTCATCTTCAATCGGAAATGCTACTACTCTTCCGTCTTCTGTATCAATTACTGCAGGTTCTGTTGTTCCAAATTTTTCATTTAAAAAATGTCCGAGAATGCTGTTTACTTCTGGTGCAATCGGCTTAATAAACCAGTGTCTGCCTTTTAGGTATTTCATAGTATTCTATTTTTAATTTTTCTTCACTATACAGAAATGCGAGAAAAAGGAAAGCAAACCCCCCACCATGTGTGGTGGGGGGTTACTTAATATAGTCTTCCAGATTTTACGATTGCACTAACGTGCAATATAAGGGAGAAGTCCCATGAATCGCGCACGCTTCACTGAAAGTGAAACTTTGCGCTGATTTTTTGCAGAAAGTCCTGATCTCTTTCGGCTGAAAATTCGGCCGTTAGGATTTATGAACTTCTTCAAGACTTCAATATCCTTGTAGTCTATATGCTTGATGTTATTTGATGAGAAAAAATCTTGCTTCATGATTGATTTTTAACGAACAAAGTGAGTATTAAAATCATCACCCTGTTAAATACCATTCGGCAATTAACTGTTCGTATAAAATTATATCTAATTAATAATTTGTTTTGTTGTAACAATATTTAACTTTCAGAATGGTCGCTTTTGCAAAAGCGATTTAACAGGGTAGCGAAAAACATAATCGCTAGACTCATTGTTTTTCAGCTAAAACGGTATGTCTTCGCTTGAAATATCATCTTGAGGATATTCAATTGAATCGATCTCCTCTTCTTTGTCTTCTTTGTTAGCTACTGGTGCAGACTTTTGATAGTCGCCACTTCCACTTGCCTTTGAGCCAAACTGGACTCGGTCAGCAACAATTTCTGTTCTGTATTTCTTGGTGCCGTCCTGAGCATCCCAACTTCTAGTTTGCATTCGGCCTTCTACAAGTACTTGGCTTCCCTTTTTTAGGAATTGAGCCGCAGTCTCTGCTTGTCTTCCGAACACAACAATATTGTGATAATCAGTTTGTTCTTTGCGAGCACCACTTTGATCTTTCCATACTCTGTTTGTAGCCAAGCTCATTGTAGTAACCTTTATTCCGCTCGGAAGTGATTTGAGTTCAGGATCTCGAGTGAGATTTCCAACAACCATTGCTTTATTGAGATACATAGTTTTGTGTGAGATGACTCACTATTATTGTTAATACCTCTAGATTATACTCTCCTCTTTTTCTGCTACAACTTCGTCAGAAACTAGAGCATCAATCTGTTTGTCTATCTCTTCCTTGTTGATTACTGGAGCTACTTCGCCTTCAGGCTTAGTCATATTTCGCTTTTTCATTTCGCTTACGCGAGAGAAGCTCTTCTTTGGAGACATTGTATTTTCACGTACTGTCTTTATGAGAAGAAAGCGAACAAACTTTTCGTTATGCTTTAGCTTTGCTTCAAGTTCACCGATCATTGAAGGATCAAGTTCAAACTTCATCCATCCAAAATATCCAGTATTGAAATGATTATTCTTGTTTTCAATGACTTTTGTCATTTCATATGCAAGTTCAATCAATCTTGGAAATTCTTCTGAAATACTCTGTGCACCAAGTCCATCAATCATTGCCTTCAAATTTCCTACTTCTTCAGCAAGATTTTTTTCTTCAATAAGTGGGAGCATGATGTAGCCGAGTTCATAGATTCTATTATCAGCTTTATTTGTATCTTCCATTTGCTTGTTAATTAAAAATTAAAAATGCGCGGAGGTCCGCGCTAATGCGCAAAAAGCGCATATTCTCGTTTCGGACCTAAGGGCTATAGTCAAATTGCTATAACCAACGAGATAGGAGCATATTAGCAGGCAAATCTGCTTAAGTCAAAGAGAAGAATTTCCTTGAATTCTCTAGGATTTTTTCTCTTATTTCTTCTTCCTCCCGTTCCTTAATTTCGGCTATTTTTTTCACCACTTCTTCCACCATCCATGGTTCACCAATTTTTCCTCTATATGGATTAGGTGATGCAAAAGGAGCATCAGTTTCAGCCATTATATTTTCTATTGGCAAAAACTTTATTACTTCATCGTAGTCACGTGAAAATGTAATAGGACCATCAAAAGATACAGACCAACCATTTTTTATTATTCTTTTCGTAACTTCCATATCTCCAACAAAAAAATGAAAGTTACATTTAACATTGTGAGCCTCTAATATATCGAGTGCATCATCATATGCATCCATACTTCCCTTACTTGGACGTGCATGGATCATGAGAGGTTTATTTAATTCTTTTGCAATTTCAATATGTTTTTGGAAATTTTCTTTTTGCACATTTTTTATGTTTTCAAAATTTGTATCATTTTGATCAAGTCGGAAATAATCAAGACCACATTCACCTATCGCAACCACTTTCTGATTTTTAGCCAACTCCAAATATGCCGATATATCGGTATGTTCTTGTGACTCAGTAGGATGTAAACCGACTGTAGCCCAAGAAATCTCTGGATATTTTTCTGAAATTTCAATTGCCCTTTTTGATGTATCAATGTCGGTTCCTACAGTAATTGTGCCAACACCTTTTTCTTTCATTCGCAAAATTACTGCCTCCATATCATTTGATAATGGTTTTAAGTTTAGATGAGAATGTATATCTATGTATTTGAAATCCATGAATCTAAATATATCTTTTTATACCAAAAAGAAAAGCCGATTTTATGATCGGCTTTTTCTGATAACTTTACCCTTCTTCTTCAACTTGAATTTTTTCTCAAAATATTCAAGATTTTCATCGTAAGCTTCCGTATCTAATCCACGATGGTCTTTTTCCAAGCCCATAACATTTAATAATGCTGGAAGTTCTTTGACAGTGAAGGAACTCATGGGCATTCCGTTTAAGAATTTCTTTAGCTTGTTTACACGTACCCATTTACGGTTTCGTTTTTCTGCTTCATCAGGAAACATTTCGGCATAAGAGTGTCCCATGGCTATTTTGTTTTTAAGTTTTGGCAAGTATATACCCTCTAGTCTTTGCGTGCAAAAAGTGGAGTTCCAGGAGTTTTATTTGAAGCAATGAGATCTAAAATTTTCTTTGAAGTTTCAGGAATAATTGGGCGGAGATGAAATGCAATTACTCCGAGTTCTTTGATTAATTCTTTTATGAGTTCTACTCCCTTTTCTTTATCACTCTTTACCAATTTAAAAGGTTCAGTTTCTTGAATTTTTTTATCAAGTAAAGATATTTTCTGCCAAATAAAATTTGTTGCTTTTTCAATTTCAAATCCATCAATTGCATTTTTAAATTCATTATCAAATCCAAGATTCGAAATCTCTACCGGATTTTCAATATTTGTTTCTGCCATTTTCATTATTCGAGAAGTTAGATTTCCTAAACCATTTGCGAGTCCAGAATTGTATGAATCTTTAAATCTTTCAACGGTAAACGGTGAATCCTCAAATGAAGAAACTTCTTTTGCAAGGAAAAGTCTAAGGGCGTCTGTGCCATATTCCCCTGCAATTTCTTTAGGATCAATTACATTACCCAAAGATTTAGACATTTTTATTCCTCCTTCACCTGTAATAAATCCGTCTACTACGATTTGGTGTGAATTTGGAACATCGGCTGCAAATAACATTGCTTGCCAAAGTGCTGCCTGAAAACGAGTATTATCTTTACCACAATATTGCGTTGGTGTTCCATTTACCCAAAAATCATTAAATTCTCCCTCTTCTTTAGGCCAACCAAGTGTATTTATGTAATTTGTCAGCGCATCAAACCAAACATACATTACTTGATCTCTATCACCCGGAACAGGAATTCCCCATCCCATTTTTTCTTTTTTTCTTGAAATAGAAATATCATTGAGTCCGCGAGAAACGAAAGATTTCATTTCGTTTAATCGAGATTCCGGAACTACAAAATCTGGACGTGATTCATAAAGAGCAAGCAATTTTTCACCAAATGCAGAATATTTGAAAAAATAATTTTCTTCATTAATTATTTCTAACTTTCTTCCAGGATGAATCGGGCATTCTCCGTTTACAAGTTCTGATTCAGTTTTTGATTCTTCACAACCAGTGCAATATTTCGTCTCGTAATTTTTCTTATATATATATCCGTTATCAGAAACTTTCTTCCAAAATTCTTGTGCCCCTAAAATATGCTTCTCATTAGTTGTTCTTATAAAATGAACATCATCTGAAATTCCAAATGATTTAACTTGGCTTAAAAAATAGTTATAAGCATCGTCAACAAAATTTTGTGTATCTTTTCCATCTTCTTCGGCTTTCTTCAAAATTTTCTGTCCGTGCTCGTCAGTGCCTGAATTAAAAAATACGTTATATCCTTCAAGTTTTTTATATCTTGCAATAATATCAGCACGCACAAATTCAAGTGCGTGTCCCATGTGAAGCTCCGCATTTACGTATGGAAGTGTTGTTGTTATGTAGAAATTTTTGCTCATTAGACTGCGATTCCGGCCTTTTTCTTCTCTATATCACCCATGTATTCAAGAACGCTTACTGCAACCGGTATAGCAAGCACGACACCCCAGAATCCTGCAAGTGTTCCCCCCATAATTACAGAGAGTAGGACAACTAGAGGTGGGACACCAATAACTTTTTTTATAACTAGCGGCTGGAGGAAATAGTTCTCAAGCTGCTGGACCAGAGTATAGAAGCCAGCAACGATAAGAGCAAGGGTAAATCCACCATCCAAAAAGCCAAATGCAATTGCAGGTACGGCTGCCAAAACAATACCAAATGGAATTAGTTCAAATATCCCTGCAATTACTGCAAGCAAAAATGCATAAGGAACATGAAGGAGTGCAAGACCAATATACGTAGCTATGCCGACAATAATACCAAGAAAAATCTGCCCGCGAATCCAGAGTGCAATTTTTCTTCTACTTCTCTTCCAAAGTCCAATAATATAACTTTCATTTCTTGCTGGAACAACAATACGAAGGAATTTTTCTACGCCATCTTCTTGAATTGAAAGGTAAAAAGAAATTACTGTTACCAAAATTAGATTAAGTATTCCTCCAAAAAGAGTTGCGAGAAGTCCTACAACGCCACCAGAAATTTTTGAAACGATTGTTTGAGCTCCAGTTACTACATCACCTATGCTTCCGCTTTGAGAAAGTGAACTTACTACACCTTCAGCCTGAGATAGTTCATTACCAGAGAAGAATGTTGGGATTTCTAATGTTGGGAAATATTCTTTAATTACAGGTCCAACAGAAGCAATTTCTGTTATTACAATAGGTGCAAACATGTAGAATACTCCCGCAAAAACTAAAATTGTAATTAAATAAATCAAAACTACTGAAAGCGTACGATTAACGCGTTTTGACATTCGGTCTGCAATTGCACCAATAAATGAAGCAATTACGATAGAGGTGAGAAGGACAAGAAAGATATTTCTTAGATAAAATATTGCGTAAAGAAAAACGCCCCATAGAGCAATTCTTACTATGGTTCCGTTTGAAATTGTTACATATCTTGTGTGTGAGTCTTCCGGCATTTTTAAATAATAACAAAATTTCTTATTCGTTCCTATCCCCGAAAGCAAGCTTCCCAAAGATCGTAGTGGCGATCTAAATATTCATCTTTTCCATAACTTTGAACTTCACGAGCATATCCAATTGCATTTAATCTGAAGTGTTCTCTGACACCTGGTTCGTTAATGAACTGTCTGATTTTTTCGGCAAAACAATCAACATTTACCTTTTCACAAACAAAATTTACTCCGCGGATATCATGAAGCACTTTTGCTGCAACCCCAGTATTTGTTGTAATTACCGGACATGAGCAAGCCAGGGCTTCAAGTGAGGTTGTGTCATTTGGGCTATTTTCAGCTGTCACAAGGGCCAAATTTGCTGTTTTAAAGTAGCTCCAGATGTCCTTTGTCTCTGGCTCAAATATCACATTTCCAGGTATACCTATGCGATTTGCTGTTCGCCAAAGACTGCTCTTGTATGGACCATCCCCTACAATCAAAAGTAGTGTTCTAGGAAATGCTCGTGCCACCATACTCATTGTATTTATTGCTAAGTTGATATTTTGATTTTTGACATGACTTGCATGCATCAAAATAATAAATGTATAAATCGGATATTTTTTATGAAGATCAATTGAGACTGGTAATTCAGAAATTCTTTTTATATCAATAAATTCCGGAAGTACTGTCATTTTTTTTGAAAGATAGTTGAAGTGCTTGATTAAACTTTCAAAGACATCATTATTTAATACTCTTATTCCAACAGCCGTGTGTGCAACAAACTCAGCAACAATTCCTTTTACAAATCCTTTTATTCCACCATTAAATATTCCGACCTTAGAAAAGTCTTCCTTAACTTCAACAAAAAGTCTTTTGCGATATTTTTTACTAAGTACCATTCCAACAAGACCTTCTGTGTATGGACTCTCTGCGCATATTAAATCAGTATGCATTCTTCCTTTCCATGTGAGTTTCCTTTTAATCAAGGAGAGTGCGTCAATAATAAAAGAGAGTTTTGAAAATGAGTTTGTCGGATAGATGAAAACATTTTCACCAATTTTACCTTCATCAAAAATTTCATTGCGCGTATTTAAAACAACAACATGAATTTCGCCCGCACGTTTTGCGTAATCCAAAATCCTTTCGCGTGACAAACTTGGCGAAAAGATTTCTGTGTCTTTAGTTATCAAAAGCACCTTTATTTTAAGTGGTGCCTCCGGTGCATCCATACTTATATTATAGTTTGAGTAGATTCAAAAAGGAATTCTCATCACTGTATGGTCCAACTATAGCGAGATTTACTTTTTCATTTCTGAAGATTTCCTTTGCAACTTCATTTATTGATTCCTTTGTTATTCCTCTAACTTTATTTTCGTATTCTTCAGGATTTAGAATTTCACGATGAAGAATTTCCTGTCCACCATAAAAATTCGCAAATGCGTCACTTGATTCTAGTCCCAACTTCATATTTCCAAGCAAATATTCTTTTGCTTTTGTAAGCTCGGCTTCAGTGACAATTTCATCACGAATTTTTTTACATTCATCAATTAGAACACTTACAACCTCTTCTACTCTTTTTGTGTCACAACCGACTGATATTGAAAAAAATCCGTGATCCGTAAAAGAATCAACACTTGAATATACGTAATAGCAAACACCCATCTCTTCGCGCAATTTCTGAAAAAGTCTTGAACTCATTCCTCCGCCTAAAATTACAGAGAGGAGCTTTTCTGTCTTTTTCTTTGGGTTATAAATATCAAAAGAACGAAATGTAAGTATTAAATGCGCCTGATCAGTTTGGCGATTTTTTATTTTTACTCGTGGAGCACTTTGGCTTTCTATAACTTTATCTTTTTCTTTTTTAGACGAATTGCCGAGCATGCCGAAAGAATTTTCAATCTCTTTCATTGCCTCATCTACTTCGACATTTCCTGAAACAATTACAACTGTTGACTCTGGAATATAATGATCTTTTTGATAGTTTAAAAAATCCTCACGAGAAAAACTCTTTATATTTTCTTTTGTTCCAATTATTTTTCTTCCTACGGGGGTGTCACCATACATTAATTCCATTATCAAATTATTCGCCTGTTCATCTGGACGATCTTCATACATATTTAGTTCTTCGATAATTACTCCTTTTTCTTTTTCAATTTCTTCTTTTGGAAGAGTTGAGTTTAAATAAATATCCGAAATAACATCAAATATTTTTTTGAAATGTTTTGCATCGCTTTTGGCATAGTAGCCAGTATATTCATGAGATGTAAAAGCATTTGATTGTGCTCCAATACTATCTAACTCATGAGAGATCATAAGTGCAGAAGGACGCTTCTCTGTGCCCTTAAAATACATATGTTCAAGAAAGTGCGAAATACCGCCCATATCTTTTGTTTCGTATTTTGAACCAGCTTCAACCAAGACAAGAACCGTAACCGTTGGGTTTTCTTTCATTGGCACTACCAAAGCACGGAGGCCGTTTGGAAGAATTTTTTTATTTAACGAATACATCACCTAGAACCTTAGAGTTTAAACATTGCTCAAGTTCATTCGTTTGTGTCCAACCGCAATTTCCGTTTGACTGAACTTCACACTTTGCAGCCTTAAAACATGCATAGGTATCTTCCCATATACATGAACTGACAGCATCACTTCCTTTTTCTACACAAAGTTCCCCACTACATCCTCCTGTAACGCAGACTTTTTTCACTGCTGTACTTCCTGTATCTGGTGTCTCCTCTGGTGCCATAAATTTACTCTTAAGACCAAAGAATAGGCCAGCTGCCAAAAGTATTATTATCCCCGCAATTATGTATTGTTTACTCATATCTCTTAAGACGCTAAGCGTACAAGAATATTTCCGACTAGTTCTGCAATTTTAATTCTTTCCTGTTTACCCGTATCACGATCTCGGACTGTCACAGAGCCGTCTTCGAGTGTATCGAAATCTATAACTATGCACCAAGGTGTACCGATTTCATCCTGTCTTCTGTATCGCTTTCCTATATTTCCATTATCATCAAAAATTACATCTGGAATTTTTTCTTTTAGAATTGCGAAAACTTCGCGAGCTTTGCTAACAAGTTCTGGTTTATTTTTCAGTAGCGGAAATACAGCTGCTTTTACTGGAGCAATAAGTGGTTTTAATTTTAGATATGCTCTTGTCTCGTCATTCATTTCATCTTCTGTATAAGAAGAGAGGAGAATTGCGAGGAATGCTCTATCTACTCCAAATGTTGGTTCAATAACATGAGGGACAATTTTTGTTTTGTTTTCTTCATCAACATATTCAAGCTCATGATTTTTTAAATCAAAATTTCCTCGATAAGCTAAACCGAAAAGTTCTTTCTGTCCGAAAGGATAATCAAAATCAAAATCAATTGTGCGCTTTGAATAATGTGCCAAATCTTCTTTTGAAATTTCCTTCTGATGAACTTTACTCATATCAATACCGACTTCTTCAATCCATTCCACCATTTCATCTTTCCAGTATTCAAAATATTTTTCCCAATCTTCTTCTCTTATGAAATATTCAATCTCCATTTGTTCAAATTCACGTAAACGGAAAAGAAAATCACGTGGAGTAATTTCATTTCTAAATGCTTTACCAATCTGTGCAATACCAAATGGAAGTTTTGGATGATATGCATCTACAGTATTTTTAAAGTTTACAAGCATTCCTTGTGCAGTTTCTGGTCTTAAATAAACAGTCGAAGCACTATCATCAACTGCGCCGATTTTTGTAGCAAACATCATATTGAACTGACGAGCCTCCCCTAGTTTCCCTCCACAGTCAGGACATTTGCTTCCTTCTATTTGATCTTCGCGGAAACGATGATGACATTTTTCGCACTCAACCATTGGATCAGAGAATCCTGAAACATGTCCGCTTCTTTCCCAAACTTTGCTGTTCATGAGAATTGCAGCGCGAATTCCGTACATATCTTCTCTATTTGAAACAAATTTCTTCCACCAGTAACTTTTTATATTATCGAGCATTTGCGCACCCAAGTGGCCGTAGTCGAAAGTTCCAGCAAGTCCACCATAAATTTCAGAACCAGGAAAAACAAAACCGCGTCTTTTTGCAAAAGACACAATTTTCTCCATCATATTGTTTTCTGTATTTTTTTTCATTTATTGAACTTGACCGGATGATCCGCCAAACATTGGATCGCTTGAAATCTTTGTAGTTAGATAATTTCTGGTCGACTTTATTTGTACACCGGTGAATGAATCCTGTCCAGAAAGCTTACTTTCGGTTATAAGTTGCGGAGTACTGCCTACTTGGCTAGAAGAAGGTGTAAATGAAATTTGGAATCCTCCCTCTTTTGTAGAACCATTTCGTCCAGCACCTTGTTCTACTGCCCCAATCTTCCATATAACTTCTCGGCTTGCCTCTACGAATGTAATGTTTGCATTTGTAGGTGATATTGCTCCCTTCCATTTTACCCATGAAGGAAGTGTAGTTCTTACTTCTGCGCCAGTTACCCGATTTGAAGTATTTGATAGTCTCCAAAGAATTGTATAGGTAGTGGTCTGACCTGCTTTTGGTGGGAATGGACCACTATTTGTAAATGGACCTGCGGCATAGAGTGCCACGGGAGCAACTTGGAAATCAGTCGTAACTTTTGCAACTTTTCTCTCTGACCCTTTTACTTCACTTGTTATATTACCTGCATCACTTTCTGTTCCTTTAATACTAACTTCAATAACAATTTGCGGATTATTTAGGAATGTATGATTTGGAGTTTCAAGTGAAGCTGGTGAGAAAGTGAATGACACTTGGCCATTTTCTCCGGGTTCAACTGATGCAAGACCAGAAACTGTATTTTTATCCCAAACAACTGAATCAGAGTTTGAATCAAAAAAACCAGTCGTTGTTGTTACAGCATTTGGATTGTAAGCATTTCCAGAAAGTTTTGCTGTAATTTGAGCATTAAGAATTTTGGAAGGTAGATTATTTGCCCAAGGAATTTGCACTGTAACATTATCATTACTATCTACTGCTACTTCATCTTCGTTTGAATCGTTTATTACGATATGTGTTTCAAGAAATGGTTTCTTAAGTGTAATAGTATGCAAATAAGAATTGTAGATTACAGCTACTTTTGATCTGTCTGCTCCCTCACCTGTACCACCATAGATTCTAAATGATCTATCTTCGCCATCTTGTCCGATAAGTGTTCCTTTTACTTCAATTACTTTATCTTCTCCAGTTTTCAAATCACCAAGTTCCCAAATATTATTTCCATAAACTGGTTTTGGTGTACTTTCACTATATTTAAATCCTGGCGGATAATCTACGCTAACTAAAATACCTTCTGCTTCTTTTGTTGCATTTAATGCTGTATGAATTTTTAGTGTAACTTCTTGATTTGGATTTGATTCAACCGGAGCATCTACAGTAAGAGCAATCGGTGCAGAATTTATATTTACAATATAATCTTTTTCTTTTGTGAAAATTGCATTTGATGCACGCAAGCGATATTCAAGTGTGAGACGCACTGTCCTTGTACTTCCTTGTTCACCATAAAGCACTATTGTCGTGTTATAGATTGAATTTTTATTTGGTCCGATTGTTCCAAGTGATTGTCGAAGGCGTTCAGTTTCTGCACCTGTCGCACCAGATCCACGTGGATATTCAATTACTAAGTCAGCAAGTTCAAGAGATACCGGATTATCATTTTTTACTTCAATCTGAAGCGGAAGTTCTTCCCCACCAGCTGTATAAGCATTACCAAGAACATTTATTTCAATATTATCTGCTGAAACTTCATTGTGTCCTCCGATAAATTGATAGAGAACGATAATTAATGTAAATCCAAAAAATATAAGTGCGCCAATGAAAAATTTTTTAAAAGCTGGCGATTTGTTTAAGAGTGGAGTTTTTTCTTTGTCTTTTTCGCTACCTTCCCAAGCCTCGGGTGTAGTTTTTTCCGTATCATGCAAAATGCCATGACGTCTTCGTAATATATTTTTGTCTTCCTTTATGTACAGACGCTTTCGCAAGTCGTCGATTTTGCTTGGGCGCTCTCTAGGTTCGTCCATCACGTACGAAACAGGAAGCGCTTCAATCTTTGTTTAAGATATCGACGACCCCTGCCTGATTTAAGATATAATTCTCTCGACTTGGCATCTCTTTCATCAAGACATGCCTCATAATAAATGATTACAAATGGACCACGATTTTTTGTATATGTTGCTTCACCATCATTATGCTCCTTGAAGCGCTTCCGTAAGTTACTTGTATATCCAACATATATCATCTTATTTTTCTTACTTTGTATTGCGTAAGTATAAAACATAAGGGTTTCGTACGTGATCCATTTCCTTATTAATTATAACATCTATAGATGGCTTTCACGTAGTGAACGATTTATTTCATTTAGCATTTCTGTGCGCATATTTGCTACCTTTTTTATGAGTTCGCTTGATATTGGACTTTTTACAAACACATCATGCTCACCAGTTTGTGCTAAATATCCTAGATGATAAATAATTCGTAGCACAGATAGGATTTCAAAATGTTTCAAATCAGTTTCTGAAATTTCACCTTCTTTCAAAATCTTTAATGTTTCAAGTACGTGATCAAAAAGTTCTCTGTGTGATTCTTCTCCGTGATAAAGTCGCAGTACCAAACGAATAAGATTTCGTGCTACATCACCATATTTTTCTGAAAGCATTAGTAGAGAGAAATTTTCTTTTGGCTTTGCGCTAGTCACACGCCACACGTCACGTCCTCGTACCAAATCAATTTGAGCCAATGAATAATCAGAAAGTGCGAAACGAAGTTTTGATTTTTCAAATCGTATTCCTTGTACCGTAGCTCTTATCATTCCAAGTTCCCTCGTAAAAATCACAAGCTTTTTATTCGCCTCTCCCGAATTTCGAGAATCGAGTACTAGGGCAAGTGTGTGATAAATATGGTGCATGCTTTTATTTTAAAATTTCCAAAACTTCTGGCAATTCGGTTACATTATCTTCGCCAGTAAAATGGCCTTTGTTATGCAAAACAATTGTTTTAGCGTTAAGTTTTTCTTTCAATAAAGTTTCGTTTTCCAAGAGTGGAACAAATGGGTCATTATCAGAAAAAATCCCAACAAAATTATTTGTGTGTGTTGCAATTTTTTCATAATCAATTGGTGTTTCTAACCAAGCTTTTGCAATTTCTGGGTCTTCATCTCCATCAATACTTTCTTTGGGAAAAATAATCCATGGTGCAATTAAAATAACTCCTCCTACTTTTATTTCAAGTGGCAAAGTTTCCAAATATCGTAATACTGTCTGACACCCCACACTATGGCCTATCAGGTACACTTCTTCGCCTGGATTTTTTACAGTTGCATCCAAGAACGAAACCCAATCTTCTATTGTTGGAGTATCTGGATGTGGCATAACTGGAGCAATAACTTCATAGCCTTTATTTTGTAGTTGTTCGCGAACCCATTTAAGCATCGGTTCATCAGGACTCCCTCCCCAGCCATGAATAATGTAAACCTTTTTCATTGCCAAATTTTAGCATAGTACTCAATTGACAATGTATTTCCCAAAGCGTAAGGTTGAGAAAAATCCTTCGACAAATGAAAAAACTAATCACACTAACATTGCTTTTTATAGCAACTACACTTTATGGCGAGTCATTAATTACGCCAGAACAAGCAACGAAACTCCAAAAACTTCTTGCCGAAAAACCTGAGTGGATGGATGACAGCACAGTACTTGTACTCGCTGGAAATTCTAACCTTTCTTGTGTACATTCAGAAAGGCTTTTTTACACTGACAAATTATTACCCATACCGGTTGGTAATATAATTCCTGAAGAGACAACATTGAAAATTATTGATCAATCTTGGAGCAAGTCAAAAATTACTGGTACGCCAGAAAGAAAAGTAAGGTACAGAATTTTCTTTATCTGCTTAATTTGTGGAATTTTTGGCGGAATTGCTTGCTTTAAGTACGGCAAGACGGAAGATTGGGGAGACATTAATAGATTTATTATTTATCCAGCATTTTCAGGTTTTGTTTCAATTATTGTTTTAGGTTTCATTTTTGCTTACATAACCAAAAAGATGACAACTGGGTCTTGGGTACACGCGGACAATTGGATTATGATTTACATCTTCATCCAGCCTATGACTGTTTCTATAATTACTGCAATTTTTCGTACGTGGTTATTCAATAGAAATGCTAAGAGAAAATTTCTCAAAGCAAATGCATAGTCAAAAAGTCGGGACACAATCCCGACTTTTTTTATTTTTCTATTTTAACTTTTTCTTCACCTAAATCTGTAAATAATATTTCTTTTGCAGAAACTGTCTTTTTCAGATCATCTTGGAAACCTTCAATTGAACTTTCTAGATTATTTGAAACTGTAAGCTTAATCATTTCACTTGGAGTAAGACCTTGTTCTTTTCTCATATCTTGAATGGCACGAACAAGCTCACGGTAATCCCCTTCGCGTTTCAATTCAGGAGTAATATTTTGATCAAAATGCGCTTCATCATCCTGTTTTGTAATTTCTTTTACATTTAATTCTTCTTTGAGAATTTGTTTGTGCTCAGTTGATAGATCATTCGGTACAAAGAATGTTGCAAGTGGTTGGCGTACAGGAATATTATTTTTCTTACGAAGCATGTTACCCGTATTTGCTAATTCCTGTGTTACTTTCATAGCACCCAAAACATCCTTATCAGCTAGAGCCATTTTCGGCCAAGTAGTTAGATTAATACTTTCTTCATCAGTTTCAGTCTTTAATTTCTGCCAAATATCTTCAGTAGAGAATGGTGCAAATGGTGCAAGAATTTTTGAGAGAGTTTTCAAAACAAAATACAAAGTTTGTTTCGCATCCTTGTCTCCATCTTTTATACGATCACGTGAACGCCTTAGATACCATGTAGAAAGATCACCGATAAAATCGCGCGTAGCACGTACTGGTTCAAGCAATTTATATGAATCAAGATTTTTTGTCGTAAGCTCAAGTAATTCAGAAAGTCTAGAAATTATCCATTTATCCAGAACATTTTCACTTTTCGGATTGTCATTATTCTCTAAACTTTTGTCCCGATAAAGTTCGTAGAATGAGAGAACATTATAAAGAAGGCCAAAAACTTGGCGTGAAAGTTCAAGTACAGTTTTTTCATCATAATTTTTATTGTCGCCAGGTTGATTTACGGAGTACATCCAAAGTCTTACTGTGTCTGCACCGAATTTTTCTATTTGTTCCATCGGTTCGACAACATTGCCGACAGATTTTGACATCTTCTTACCTTTCGCATCAAGCAAAAGACCCAAACAAATAACATTTTTATATGGTGTGCCTTGTCCAGACAAAACTCCAATTGCTAGGAGTGTATAGAACCATCCACGTGTTTGGTCTATTCCTTCTGAAATAAAATCCGCTGGATAACCTTTGCCTTCTATCCAATCTTTGTTCTCAAATGGATAGTGATCTTGAGCAAAAGGCATTGATCCTGAATCAAACCAAACGTCCATAACTTCTTTGACTCGTCTAAATTCCTTACCATCTTTTTCTAAAACAATTTCATCAATAAATGGCTTATGCGGATTGAATTCATAATTCTCATCATGTGGAAGTGGCACAAACGGAAGCTCGCGGACTTCTGCATTAGAAAACCTTTTGAAATCAGCTACGAATGCTTCAGTGTTTGCAATCTTATATTCCTTGTTATCTGGCGTGTGATAACCAGCATTTACAAACATTAGCCAAGCTGGACCTCCGTGAGTAACAATTAAAATATTTTTACCTTGATATTTTTTCTCCAAATCATATAGTGCTTCGCCTGTACGTTTAAGAACATCTTTGAGTGACTCACCATTCGGAATTGGTCTTTCGAACCAATTTGGACCAGTTTTGTAGATATATTCGTGATAATCATTCCAATTCTTACCATCAAAGTCTCCCGGATTTACTTCATGAATTCTTTCATCAAAAACAACTTGATCTTCTGTTAATCCCAAATTTGTACGCAAAATTTCAGATGTTTCTCTTGTACGAGTAAACGGTGAAGAAATAATTAAATCAATTTTTTTATCAGATAAATCTTTTGCGGTCTTTTCAACTTGTTTCTTACCGTCTTCAGTTAAATTGTCATCTGCCTGCTTTTTGAAACTCACAGTTTCAGCAAGATTCCCTTCTGTTCCACCATGTCGCATTACGAAATATTTATTTCCACTTCCTTTTGAATATTTTTTGAGAACATCGTATGAATCAACAACAATTTTTTCTCCGTCTTCAGCAACCCAAATAGGCAAAGGTGTTCCCCAATATCGCTCACGAGAAATTGCCCAATCCTTAAGATCACGTAGCCACTCACCAAAGCGTCCTTCTTTGATGTGTGAAGGTTCCCAATTTATTTTTTCATTTTCTGCCGAAAGCTCACCACGAATTTCTGACATTCTTATATACCAAGAATCACGCGCAAAATATATTAGTGGTGTATGACATCGCCAACAGTGCGGATAACTGTGTTCGTATTTTTCTTTTTTATAGAGAAGATTTTTTCCTGCAAGATCTTTTATGATATCTACTGCTACTGCTTCATCTTTTACAAATCGTCCTGCAAGAAATCCAGTTTCAGATTTAAATGTTCCGTCTTCATTTACCAAATGGTATTTTGGCAAACCAACTTTTGTTCCAAGTTCAAAATCTTCTTGTCCGTACATTACTGCTGTATGAACAATTCCTGTTCCATCTGATGTTGTTACGAAATCTGCAACATACACTTTGTATGCTTTTTCCAAATCTTCACCTTTGTAATTTTCTTTTATAAAAGGATAAAGAGGTACGTAGCTCATTCCCACCATTTCACTTCCTTTGTGTGTAGCGATAATTTCATATTCTTCAGTCAAAACAGAAAGTCTATCTTTTGCCAAAACAAAAATTTCGCTACCTTCTTTCGTTGCAACTTTTGCTTCAACATATTCAATATCTTTTCCTACAGCAAGTCCGACATTTCCTGGTAATGTCCAAGGTGTCGTTGTCCAAGCAAGAAAATATGCTTTATCAAATCCTGCCTGCGCAGGCAGGCCAATGATTTTAAATTTTACTGTTACTGAAAGGTCTTTTACATCTTCATAACCTTGAGCAAGTTCGTGAGAAGAAAGTCCTGTTCCGCATCTTGGACACCAAGGCACAACTTTGTAATCCTTGTATAGAAGTCCACGCTCCTCTGCTTTTCCAACAATACTCCAAATACTTTCTATGAAATTAGAATTGTATGTGTAGTAAGCATCCTCAAAATCCACCCAGTAGCCCATACGCTCAGTGAAATTTTTCCAGAGATCAATATATTTGTGAACACTTTCTTTACACTTCTCATTGAATTCTGCAATTCCGTATTCTTCAATTTTCTTTTTTGAATTTAGTCCAAGCTCTTTTTCAATTCCAAGTTCTACTGGAAGTCCGTGAGTATCCCAGCCAGCTTTTCTTCTGACATGGTAGCCTTGCATTGTCTTATAACGTGGCAAAACATCTTTGAATGCTCGTGCTTCCAAATGGTGTATTCCCGGCTTTCCATTTGCAGTCGGTGGTCCTTCGTAGAAAACAAATTCACCTTTTGGAGAATCTTTCGCCAAAGTTTTTTCAAATATTCTTTCTTTATTCCAAAATTCCAAAATCGCTTCTTCACGAAGTGCATTGTTTGATTTTCTTGTCCCGTCCGAAACAGGTTCACTTTGTGAACCGCTGTTTCGTTTGGGATGATTTTGATTATTTGTTTCCATAAAAAAGAAAAACTCGTCTTTATAAAGCAGGTTTCTGCCTTACAAGGACGAGTTTTGCTCGTGGTACCACCTTGTTTGCTTCTCATTTAGTGACCTAATTCCTACCGGAACGGTCGATGGGTTCTACTTCCCGAAGGTTTCTTCCCTAGCTTGTCCGCCTAAATTTTTAGCAAAATTTTGGCGGACGAAGGGGTGATGTATCCGTCCGCTTTGCGGATTAGGATTTCCCTTCATCGCTTAAACCCATATTACTAGAATAGTCCTTTTTGTAAAGAAAAAGTCCCTCCATTAGGAGGGACTTAAAATTTTGCTTAAGCTGCCACAGACATGGTCATGGCCTCTTCATAGGAGATGATTTTTATTCCCATCTTCTTTGCAATTTCATATTCAAAACCTGATCCAACAGATGTCTTCCAGCCAGGAAGTTGGATAAGATATTCGAATTTACCGGAACAAAGAAGAGGTTCGTAGAAATTATCAATGAAGGCCTTGCCTTTGTACCCTTTTTCGAAACGCAGGTAAAGTTTGTGAACGATTCCAAAAAAACCTTCAAGTGGCATCTGGTTGAAAAGCTTGAGATCTTTTTCTGATAGCTCGAAAATTGCCTTGTTGAACACCTGGAGATTTTCATCCGGATTTCCTTTTCCGCCTGTTGAAATTGGTCCTGACACAGCTGCCAAGCCACTTTCATCTTTGATCATATCGAGCACAATCTCACAGACCAGTTTCAGATTTTCAACTGTCGGAGTAATTTCGTAAAGGTGCTTGAAATGATCGTTCGTCCAAAATCTCCGGTGATTAAAGTGAATAGGTCTTGCTGATTGACCGTTATAGTAATCGGTCCGTTGAGAAAAGAAGCTTTCTTCAAAACCCTTGATAAATTTGGGCACACAGGTCACAGGCATTTCTTCGTTGAAGGTGTTGTAAAATCTCAAACCTTCAATTTCGTTCGTCATCCGAGCAACATGCAATAATGTTTTGAACTCAGAATGATCGGTGAAATGTGTTTCCGGTCTTGTAAAAATTAACCGGATAAGTTCTCGTAGTTGGTTCTCAGTTTGACTGTAACGTTTCATATTTATTTTGTTTTTAAAGGTTCAGATTTTTGATGTTACTCCAAAAAAATATTTTTGCAACTACATAAATAAAAAAGGACCCGCATCAGCGAGTCCTTATTATTTGTACATCCTAAGTGCAACTAATTCTTGTAGCTTAAACACACCTTCTGTTCTATTTTCCTCATACTCGCAATATGAAAGATTTTTCGCTGATTTATCATAATGAAAACCGATCTCAATTTTTTCTCCACGAAAAATATCAAGATTATAAACATGTTCCCTAAAATCAGCTTTTGCAACAAAACCATCATACTTCAGCACAGTATCTCTTCCGTTAAAAAACTGGAATAATATTTTTGCGCTCATTGTAATTCTCTCGTCACTTAATCTTTCAGGAATCTTTGAGATAGTTTGAAAAGATTCCTCGAGATCATTCATTGCATCTTCACTCAAATCATCAAAAATCTCATCAAAGCTTCGATTAATGTGAATATTCAAGATATCCTTTATAGCTACCTTGAGGAATTCAATTCCCTGATCTGTTTGTACTTGCAACTTAAATGTAGGATTATCGCGATAATCAATGCAATTAATCTGAAAAACTGATGTTTCGTTCTCAAGTTCAACAAGTGCAACAATTTCATAACCCTTATCTTTTCTGAACAAAATTGTAAATTTTTCAAAAAACTTATCATCTTTGTCATAAAAAAGACAAAGTAACGTGAATACTTGCTCTACATAATACTGCGGGTTTTCTAAAAAATCCGGAGTATTTCTTATTACCAATTGAAAATATTGGTGTATAGTTTTTTCTTTCATTTTAAGGAATTTTTCTTTAAATTAAGAAAAATTCCTTGTTTTGTCAATTACATTTTTTCTGGAGCTTGGATACCAAGGAGATAGAGACCATTTTTTATTACATTTGCGAAAGCTTCAGTTAGAGCTACTTTATAGCCTGAATTTTTATCTTCTTTATCTACAATTTTTGTTTTTGCGTAATAAGTATTAAATGCTCGAGCTGTGTCTATAAGATAAGTAGAAATATATTGAGGAGAATATTCTTCTTGTGCACGGATAACTACTTCTGGAAAACGACAAAGCATTCTCTCTACTTCACTAACTTCTTTTGGAGCAACACCTCCAATTGATATTCCTTCTTCTTTTGCTTTTTCAATTATTGATTGCGCTCGTGCATATGAATACTGCAAATACGGACCAGAATCACCTTCAAACGAAAGTGATTTATCAAAATCAAAAATAATATCTTTGCCTGTAGCTTGTTTGAGAACGGAATATTTTAGAGCTCCAACTGCAATTTCATTTATAAGTTTTTCTGATAACACTGCTTTATTACTTTCTTTTATCTTCTCTACAACTTTCTCTCCTATGTCAGAAAGGAGTGACTCCCCTGTTATCACATCGCCTGTTCTTGAAGACATTTTGCCTGTCGGCAAACGAAGCATACCGTGGGAAATATGTTTTGTTTTTTCTGCCAAATCTGGGAATACAATTTTCATCGCACCCAAAAGTACTTTGAAATAATCGTTGATTTCATTTCCTGTAACAACAATAGAAGTCGTGTATGGATATTTTTCGTACTTTTTCTTCGCCAAACCCAATTCCTTTGCTTCATAAGTTGGCAAACCCTGTGAGCTTACGAATACACGAGTATGCAGTGATGGTTCATGTTGTTCACCACGAAAAACAATTGCCCCATCGCTTTTTTCAAATACTCCTTTTTCTAAATGTTCTTCTACTACTTCCTTGCCAAATCCACCCGTCTCACTTTCTAGGAAATAGAAATCAAACTTCGTGCCAAGTTTTTTATAAATTTCTTCAAAGTATTCTAATGAAATTTTTCTGCCTGTTTCGTACTGGACCATGAACTTAGGATCCTTTTCATAAATCTTTTTATTTATTTCTTCAATTTCCTTTTTAATAATCTCATTCTCCTCATATGATTTTGATCCAAAAGAATACATTTTTCCTAAGATTTCTGGTGTGATATCAGAAGCAGAAAGATTATTCTTTGTCATGGCCCAAATTGTTTTTGCCACATGAATTCCTACATCTCCCTGATAACATGCACGTTTTGTTTCCGCACCAGAATATTCAACGATTCGAGAAATTGATTCACCAATAGTGTTGGACATCAAATGTCCAATATGGAATTCCTTGAATGGATTTGGGTCTGTATATTCCACAATTACTTTCTCGCCTTTTTTATTTTCATTTTTTCCGAAATTTTTTCCTTCTTTATTTATTTCACTTATAGAATTTGTAAAAAAATTTCGTGATAGATAAAAGTTTATAAACCCTGGTCCTGCTACTTCAACCTTTTCCAAATATTCTGGCTTATTCTTTGAAATCTCATCTGCAATCTTATTCGCAATTTCTTTTGGGTTTTTAAATATATTTTCTCCAGCAACATGGCCAATGTAGGAATCTTTGTGTTCCTTTTTATTTAATTCTCCATCGAATTTTTCTTTTACGAATTCTTTTGTATCTTTTCTACTTGAAACAAGTCGATTGGAAAAGATCGTCAAAGCAACAGAAGTCATATAGTCTCCTCTTCCTTCTTCTTTTGGATTAGTCACCAAAATATCCACGCTTGGAATTACAAGCGACATGAGTGTATCTGACAGCAAATTCTCTAGTTTTTCTTTCATTGTTTATGAGTGTATCGCACAACTATAAAAACAAAAAGCCCTTATCATATTCCGCTGATAAGGGCTTTTACTAATTGAATTTCGCTGTCTAAGCTCTTTTCGTAAAATCCTCTGGATTTCAGAATGCCTATAGTTCGCATGCAAACAAGTTTAAAGGAATTGGTATATTCACGATTTTTGACTTCCAAAAGATTGGAGTGTCTTTTTTCTGCATGATAAACATCGCAGTGACTTTTTCCAAAAATCTTGGCAATTTTTTTGTGACTATATGACGTTGGAAAAACATCCATAATTAATAACCAACAAAATGCTCTTCCTTCAGAAACCTTCCTTTTGCGACATCTCGCATGGAGTTCTTGATGATTTATGTTTAAGGTACTACAGACAACAGTTTCAACTATTTCAATTAATTCGAGTAGATTTACTTGGGGATCACGTCCACCAAGTTTCAAATACGTTGCCATTTTAATTTGCTTTTCTTCACCATAGCAAAAAAGTAACACTCAAACAAATATATTATTTTCCTGTACTTCCCCATCCATTTTTTCCGCGTGTTGTATCAGAAAGTTCGTTTGATTCTTCAAACTCAACTTTCTCAACTTTTTGAATTAGCATTTGTGCAACTTTGTGACCTTTTTCGAAAACAAAAGGCTCATTACTAAAATTATAGATTCCAATTTTTATTTCTCCGTGATATCCAGAATCAATAACCCCGCCAATAGTTTTTTGTCCGTGATTAAATGACACACTAGATTTATCCCAAATCAGTCCTACATATCCAGCAGGAATTTCTATTGCAATACCAGTCGGTACTCCTTTTCTCTCACCAGGCATTATTGTTGTATCTTCTGTAGCATAGAGATCAAATCCCGCATCTGTATCATGTCCATAGCTAGGCATCTTCGCCTCCGGGTGCATTTTTTTGAGCCGAATTTTCATATTTTGACATTCTACTACGGGAAGTATAAGCTAACAAAAAATTCTTAAACAAAAACATATGGAAAAAGTTATAGATCTCAAACCCACTGAGCTTTACTTCGATGAAATCACTGGCGAGTGTCTCGCGTTAATGGAGAAAAAACATGCAGATTATGGTGACTCCTGGAAAATAATGCGACCATCTAGTCTGACTGATCAAATTGCCATCAAAGCGATGAGAATTCGATCAATACAAGAAAAACAGGACAACAAAGTCGGCGACAGTATTGATGATGAATTTAGGGGTATATTAAATTACTCCTTGATTGCTCTACACCAGCTTTACGAAAAAGACAAACAGAATAAAAGTTTCGTTGAAATCATTTCTGATACTAAGAAACTACTTGGAAACAAAAACCATGATTATGGTGAAGCCTGGAGACATATGCGCATTTCTTCAATTACTGATCTTATTCTTATGAAGTTGCTTCGTGTAAAGCAAATTGAAGAGAATGATTATGTAGTAAAAAATTCTGAAAAGGCGCAAGCTTCTTTCCACGATATCGTTAATTACTGTGTTTTTGCTCTCATCCACATTTCTGAAGGGGTTAGCCCGATGAAATAACAGCGCAAACGTATGGAGTCCCGAGTATTTTGCTTGGGACTTTTTTATTTGACTTTGCTCTGTATATAAGTATTCTTGAGAAAAATGTAACTCTAAAACTAAAAACATTATGGAAATAATTCTCATCGACAGTAAGAAATTTGGACCGGAAGAAACGGCTATGATGCAGGCACTCTATTCCAGAGACCCACGTTCAGTAAAAATCCACATAAAGAAAGTGGAAGAGGAAGGATCAGAAAAATTCATGGGATCATTTTATGTCGGCTATGGACACAAATCTATTGGCGACTGTGGTTCCGTTACAATCTGTATTGAAAATGTTTCGATGTTTGTTGCAAAAGCTATTCAGGACTGGCCACTTTATAGTGGACAGGAAGCAAGTACACGCTATCTTGATATGAGTAAGCAAGCGGTTATAAATCCGCTTCGTACAGAATTGGGAAAGGAAATCCAAGACCGCTGGATGAAATTTTATGAATTCATTTTGGCTAAGCTCATTGAAAGTTTACCTTCTCGTTTTCCGCAAAAAGAAAACGAGGATGACAAAACTTACAAAAAAGCCATCAAGGCAAAAGCCTTTGATATCGCTCGTGGATTTCTTCCAGCTGGTACAACAACCTATGTGAGTTGGCATACAAACTTGCGACAAGCTTACGATCATCTAAAGGAATTAAGACACCACCCTCTTTACGAGGTACGCGCAGTCGCTGAAAAAACCTTGGAAGAGTTGAGAAATACTTACCCAAGCAGTTTTTCGCACAAGCTTTATCCGGCAGACGAGAAGTATGTTGAAGATTCAATGGAAATCGTGTCTTATTACGACGATGACCAATCTCGTCTCTCATTTAAAAAAGATGGAGATGTTTTCTGGGCAAATAGTAATCTCAGTGAATTTTGGATTGATCATTATGAAGACGTGATTAAATCACGACCGGAAAAAAGTGAGCTACCCAAACAACTTCGTATGTGCGGAAACATTGATTTCGGATTTCTTCTTGATTTCGGATCGTTCCGGGATTTCCAAAGACAGCGAAGTGTTATTCAGCTTATGCCACTCTTAACTGCAAAATACGGTTTTGAGGAATGGTATCTACAACAATTGCCTGATGCGATTGCAAGCGAAACTGTAAGATTTATTAGCGAGCAGGAACATTTGATTGAAATGTTAGACTCTGATCCTGTTGTTAAACAATACTATTTAGCAATGGGATACCGCATGTTGGTACTTGTTTCTGCCCCTCTTCCTGCAGCTATTTATGTAGCTGAACTTCGAACTTCCCAGACAGTCCACCCCACACTTCGCAAGATTGCCCAGAAAATGGGTAGATCTATTGAAGGGTTTATTCCTGGAATTCCACTCTATTGTGACTATACAGACGATGTATTTACAATAAAGCGCGGGAAACAGGACATTGTCCAAAAACCTAGTGCTTAAATGCACAAAACCCCGAATTCGTTCGGGGTTTTTTATTTTTTATACATTTCTGTTACGATGACCGTATGGATAAAACTGAGACTCACGTACGACCTAGTTGGGATGAATATTTTATGGAAATTGCTCAGACTGTTGCATCACGAGCAACTTGTGATCGTGGACGCTCTGGATGTGTAATTGCACGTGACAAACAAATTCTCGTCACAGGCTACGTTGGTTCTCCAAAAGGAATGCCACATTGTGATGAAATCGGACATCAAATGAAAACAGTTCGCCATGAAGATGGCACCGAAACAAAACACTGTGTTCGCACAACTCATGCTGAGCAAAACGCAATTGCACAAGCTGCAAAGATTGGTGCTGCAATAAATGGTGCAACTTTATACTGCAAAATGACTCCTTGTTCTACTTGCGCGAAAATAATAATCAACGCTGGTATAGATCGAGTAGTTTGTGAAAAGAAATACCACGCTGGAAGTGAAAGTGAAGAAATGTTTAAGATGGCAGGAATTCCTTTAGAATATTTTGATGAAACTATAGAAACATATGCAAACCAAAAGTAAACTTGTAATTGGTTTTGTTGGAAAAATTTGCTCAGGTAAGGGTGTAGCAACAGATTACATAAAGAAAAAATATAAAGCAGATACTGTCATGTTTTCTCAATCCATGCGAGACATTCTCTCTCGTATTTACTTACCAATTGAAAGAGATAAATTACAAAGACTTTCTTCTGCACTAAGACAAGAATTCGGTCAGGATCTTTTTTCAAAAACAGTTGTAAATGATATTCGTCATTCCAAAAAGAATATTGTTGCCATAGATGGCATTCGTAGACCATTTGATATACAAGATCTCAAAAAACTTCCAGGATTTGTTTTAGTTCATCTCACTACTCCACCAGATGAGAGACATGTTCGCCTTCGCAAACGCAATCAAAACTCTGGCGACAATAAAATTACTTGGCAGAAATTTTTAAAACAAGATTCTGCTGAAGCAGAAAAAAATATTGATCTTGTCGCAAAGAAAGCAAAATACAAAATTGAAAATATTGGCACTCTCAAGGATTTATATAAAAAAATTGATGAAATAATTAAGATGGAAAAATAAAAAATCGCCCGAGTGGGCGATTTTTTATTTAACTTCGATTCCTGCTTGTCGGGCTGAACCTTCTACGATTCGCATTGCGCCTTCCAAATCTTTTGCGTTTAGATCAGGCATCTTTATCTTTGCAATTTCTTCAAGCTGAGCGCGAGTGATCTTTCCTGCTTTTGAGGTGTTCGGCTTTCCTGAACCCTTCTCAACTCCTGCTGCCTTGAAAAGCAAACTTGATACTGGAGGAGATTTCAAAATGAAATCATAACTTCGGTCTTCATAAACTGAAAGTACAACTGATACTGTTCCTGAAAGTTCTTTCGTCGCAGTGTTAAACTTGTTCACGAAATCACCGATATTTACTCCGGCCTGACCAAGAGCAGGGCCTAATGGTGGAGCTGGTGTAGCTTTTCCGGCTGGAACCATAAGCTTTAATGTTTTAGTAATTTTCTTTGCCATAAATATGTTATAGGTTTTTAAACCTTGAAGCTTGCGTAACTCGTCTAATATATCAGAAAAGTTACCCTTGTAAAGTTAGAGCTTTTTAATCTGCAAAAAGTCTAATTCGACTGGAGTTTCGCGACCAAACATTGAAACTAGGACTTTTATCTTTCCTCGTTCCATATCAACTTCAGAAACTTTTCCTTCAAGCTCTTTGAATGGTCCATCTGTAATCATGACTGTCTCACCAATCTCAAGATCAATAGCATGTTTTGCTGTCTCACCTCCTTCCATGCGTGAGAATAGGAAATTAATTTCTTCTTTGTTTAGTGGAACAGGATTTACTCCAGCTCCAACGAATCCAGTTACGCGAGGAGTATTTCGAACAACGTACCATGAATCATCAGTAACTATCATATCTACCAAGATGTATCCTGGATAGATTTTTTCTTCAACTTCAGTGCGCTTTCCACCTTTGATTTTGATTTTTTTCTCAGTCGGGACGATAACGTTAAAAATTTTGTCTTGCATTCCAAGTGAATCAATACGCTGTCTCAAATTTCTTAAAACTGCATTCTCGTATCCAGCGTAAGTGTGGATCGCATACCAATTTCGTCCTGCTTGTAATTCTTGTTTGGCCATATAGATTTAAAAATTAGCCAATAATAATCTTCGAAAGAAGATTTGAGAAAATTGAATCAAATAAACCAAGTGCATACGCAACGATTGCTGAAATAGCGATCACTAGAAGCGTAAAAGCTATTGTTTGACGTCGAGTTGGCCAGTTTACGTGGCGGAACTCTGCACGCGTTTCTTTCATAAATTCTCCTACTTTTGACATAGATTTATATTAGGTAATTAAAAACGCCCCGCGGGGCATTACTCACATAATACACCTGACTACTCCAAATGTCAAACACTTTGACATTATATTTTAATACTGTTAGTGTCATAAAAAATTAAAAAAATGAATAAAGCAGAACAAATTGGTCTCGAACTCATAAGAAAGTTTGAGAAAGATGACCCACAAAATCCCCTGAGGATGCAAGCTTGTATTTGGTCGTTCGCAAACAAAACCCAAATAATTGTTCGTGTTTACGCTCCAGATAGTGAGTCGACGAAAAAATTATGGAAAAATCGAAATAATGGCCAGGTAAATGATTTTGTCCGTAATTCTCTTAAGTATCTGGGGATAATCAAAAATCCAGAAAATTGGAGGTATGATAATGGAGAACTTCCTGGTGGCATACAATGGGAAAATGAAGTTGACGAAAACAAATATTACTATTTTTCCTGGAAAGTTTTGCCTCACCTTATTGATTTCTGAATAATAAAAAGCCCTCATTTCTGAGGGCTTTTTCTTTTACCTGATTTCGTATGTAATTGTGACGTTTGAGGTAATTTTATTCTCGCCAGACGGTATTTGTGGAGTATTTGCTGACCCTCCAGAATCCATCGCCATTTCAGCTTTTGCATAATAAATCGGCGGAAAGCCTGCATTTGATTCTTGGAAATCTACAACTCGTCCGAGTTTAACTCCTAGATCTTTCGATAAAGCCTGTGCTTTTGCTTTAGCATCATCAATCGCTTCTCCTCGAGCTTGTGCTTGTAATGCATCTGGATCATCGATTGAGAAATTTGGTCCTGAAATATTTGTTACATTTATATTTCCAAGTCCTTGCAAAACATCTCCAGTCTTTTCTGTGTCACGAACTTTTACTGTAACGCTCTGGCTAACTTGGTATCCGATAATTGTAGGTGACTTTGTCGGACAAGGATAAGTGATACACCTTATTTCATTGTATTGGTATTCAGGATATGTGCTGTAATTTTCTGTCTTTATATCTTTCTTCTCAATTCCAGTTTTATCAAGAAATGCTAGTGCTTCATTTACTTTTTTGGTTGCAGAATCCTGTGCTTCTTTTACAGTTTTTGCTTTTGTCTCAACATTAAATGAAATTGTTGCTACATCGGGAACCGCAGATACTTCTCCCTTGCCTGTAAGTGTGATCGTGTGGCGACTACCATCACTTGATCCAATGTATTTGAAAGCTTTAACTTCTCCAACTATTTTTACTAAAAAGAAAACTGAAAGTATGAGAACAAAAAGACCAAGACCCTTCATGAGATTCTTCTTCTCCTCTGGTGAATTTTCAAACATAATTTTTGATATTACCTAATAATTGTCTCCTATGACGAAAGAATGAGATTGGCCTTACATTATTTAATCGCAAGTAGTTCCACCTCAAAAATTAGTGTTGCTTTAGCTGGAATTGGTCCGTAACCCTGTTCACCATATCCAAGTGTATAAGGAATAGTTAATTTACGCTTTTCACCTACTTTCATTCCAAGCACGCCCTGATCCCAACCAGCGATTACTTGGCCTGCACCAATTTTAAATTGGAATGGTTCTACGTGTTTGAATGCAGGATCAACATTTGAATCAAATGTTTTTCCGTCAGCAAACTTTCCTGTGTAATTTACTGAAGCTGTCTGTCCATTTTTTACTTCAGCACCACTACCTTCTTTAAGAACTGAAATTTCTAAACCATTGTCCATTTTCTTTGTTGCTAATGTTTCTTCATTTGTTGTTGTATTTTCTGTTGTATCCATTGTGTTTGCGCTTTCTACTTGATAATTATTTTCTGTTTGATCGTTACTTATTTCGTTTTTCTTTCCAAATTTTGTAATTGCAAATATTGCAAGTCCTATAACTACAACAATTAAAATTATTGATTTTGCCTTCATATTTAAAAAATTAATTTCTAATTTTCGGAGTATAACACACTACTTATCAAGGCCCATAAATTTTCGTGCATGTTCTATTCCTTCAAGTGCCATATTTTTTCCAACATTCACATCTTTCCTAGCATGCCTTGCAATTGCTGTAATAAAACCAAGCATTATTCCAATTCCAACCAATACATATACCATCGTAAAAATTTTGCCTATATCTGTATGTGGTGAAAAATCTCCATAACCTACAGTAGTAAGGGTTGTAACAGAAAAATAAAGTGAATCAAGATATCTCCAGCCTTCTGCAAAGTGGTAAACAACTGTTCCAGAAACTAATAGAAGTAAAAGGACTGCCAAAAGTCCTCTAAATTGTGGGTCCTTGAAACCTCTTTTAAGTGCTCTAACAAATCTAGCTACCGTTAAAAAAAATGAATACATGTTTTAATTATATCTAATTATTTATTTCTCCACCTAACAGTTATTCCTGCAGGCAAAATATTTCCGTCTTCTCCCTCTATAGCAATTTCCCCGCTTTCATATTCTCCACCAAACTTTCCAAGAACATCTTTTAGACATCTTTCATACGTTTTTGCAGAATATCCTGAAGCATAACCGCTGACTACAACAAAAAGTGGATTGTCTGACAAAACTTTTTTGCATAAATCTAAGAGTTTGGCAAAATCTTCTTCAATTTTCCATAATTCATCTTTTGGACCATGACCGAATGATGGTGGATCCATAATAATGGCATCGTATTTATTCCCTCTTTTCACTTCACGTCTTAAAAATGCCATACAATCATCTACCATCCATCTAACGGGCTTATCTTCTAGGCCGGAAAGTTTTGTATTTTCTTTTGCCCAGGTAACTGCAATTTTAGATGCATCAACATGGGTTACATTTGCACCTGCATCAAGTGAAGCCAGTGTTGCCCCTCCTGTGTAAGCAAAAAGATTTAGGACAGAAATTTTTCTTCCAGCATTCCTAATTTCATTTTCTATAAATTGCCAGTTTGTTATTTGTTCTGGGAAAAGTCCTGTATGTTTGAATGTCGTTGGACGAATTAGAAATTTAAATCCTCCATAATTTATCGGCCATTCCTTCGGCAATTTATCTGCTTTCCAACTTGTCTTATTCCCTACTCTTACAAACTTTGCATCTGCCTTATTCCAAATTTCTTCATTTGTCTTTTTCCAAAGCGCTTCAGGATCTGGACGTCTCAAAATATATTCACCATATCGCTCAAGCTTTTCGCCTTCTCCGCTATCAATTAGTGCGTAATCTCCGTCTTTCTTAGCTATAAAATCCATGATTTTTCGAGTATAACACAAGCTTTCTTGTGATATGCATGCATGGTAATATTCTCTAAACGTACTAAAAAACCAAATCAAAATGAACATACTAATCACTGGATCAACTAAAGGAAGCGGACTTGCGGAAGCAATCCTCTTTCTGGCGCGCGGAGATAAAGTTTTTGGGTTTTCACGCAATCAGACAAACATTGATGATGCTATTGAAAAAATGCGGGTGAGAATTCCACCTGAGAACCTGGCGAACGTCTCTTTTGTTCAAGGAGATGTTTCAAGTCCAGGCATGACAATGGATATTATCGAAAAAGCTATCAAATTTCTTGGTAATATCGATATGTTAGTTGTTAATGTTGGAGATTTTGCTTTTGATGATGAACTATCTGAACCTGATAATTACCGCAAATTACTGCAAACAAATGTATATGGTAATGCCCGCTTTATCGAAATGGTCATTGAAGGTCTAAAAAAGGACGAGAAACTTATCCTTGCAGTAATGGGTAGTGTGGGTGCCATTGATCAAATGTCAGTAAAAAAATTCGCAGGTACAGTTTTATATAATCAAAGTAAAGCAAAACTTGTTGAATATACAATTGATCTTGCAAAGAATAACCCACAAATTTATTTAAGAGCAATTCATCCTGGACCTTTTAGCGATTCTGCACAAAAAATTGCAGATAAATTTAACGGTTCTTGTTGGGCAACAAGCATCGAAGATGTTGCAAAACATGCTGTAGATATTTTCACTGAAAATACTAATGAAAAAATCACACATGGAATGATCGCATCAGAAATGCATCCGGTATGGGAAAACTTGGGTGATATAGAAAAACTCGGAATTGAGGGTTTGACCCAAAAAAGAAGTATAAAAATTCCTGAGGATAAAAGTGTTCACTTTTTTCCAAAGGAAAAAGTCCCTTCATAAGGGACTTTTTTATTATTTCTGGATATTTTTTATCTTTCAAGAAAAATAACAATTAGATTCCAATTAATGTCTGTGCGATTGCACCCACAATTGCAATACCAATCCCGTTAAATATAAATGATAATGCAAGAAAAAAACGGTTATTTATTTTTGTCATTCCTAGCATCGCTATTCCGATTTCATCTGGCAATGGTGAAGCAATTATTAGTGCACCAATTGTTGGAACAAAAAATCTAAAGATATTTGTTCTAAAAATTTCTCTTGCTCTTTTTTTCTTTGAAAAATTAAATAGATATTTAAAATCTTCAGAAATTCTATCTTTAATAAACTTGAAGAGAATAAAATCTCCTATCATTGCTCCAAGACCGCCGAAAATTACTAATTCAGATAATGACGAATTCTGTGCAAACCCAGTTAGTAGAACAATCGATGGTGCAGTAGTGAATATTGAGGTGAAAAATAAACCAGACAAGAATATTCCGATCCACTTATATCCTTCAAATAAATGGACAAATTTTTGCACAAGTCCAAAGTCAAACAATAAAGTAGCAATAATAATACTCGTTATTATCAGCATAATATCCTGATATATCTGCTTTTTATTTTTGCTCATATACAGATCATCCTATCAGATTCTGGGTACAGGTGAAGCAGTTTACCTGTTTAGTCCTAAAGAAACTAAAATGCCCGAACAGTAAGTCGGGCATTTTAGTTATGGGGTGGCTATCGGGAATTGAACCCGAATCGAGAGTTCCACAAACTCCAGTGTTAACCGTTACACCATAGCCACCATGTGAGAGTGTTATAACAAATTTGTACTTATTTTGCTAGCTCAAATCTTGAGGCAAATCTGATTTTTTCTTTGTCATCATTTTTCCAAAAAACTGACTGCCTACCACTGCTCCAACAAGTAGAACAACATAGATCAAAATTAATTTTGAAAATGGAAATGTTATCCCGCGTAATGCTCCAAGAACAAAAACAAAGTACCAAGAAGTCATCGATACTGCACCAAGTGCAAAAGAAAGCTTTCGTAATTTTCTAAATTCATCTTTTTCATGTGGTTCATCTTCGACAAATGACATTCTAGTGAGAGTTGGTGCAATTAAAATATTTAAAAGAAAACCATTTATTACAAGTACTCCGAGTACTGACATCTTTGCTAAGAATTTTCCAGATTCTGCAAGTCTGTCTGCACCGGGAATATAAAGTGCAAGACCTGTAATTATAAGTATTCCAAGTGCAAACCAAATTACTTGTGAAAGTGTAGTTAAAGTTTCATCTTCATCTCCTGAAATTTTGTAATCTTTTAAGAATTTGAAGAACAAAATGTCACTTATGGTCGCAGCACCTAACCCAAGTACAACCCCAAATAGATGGAAGATTGTAATGATATGTCGGAGGTCAGCAAAAATTGTTTTGAGGTCATAGATTGGAAGGAAGAATGTTCCAAGAAAAATAGCAATTGACGCTCCAGTTGAAATTAAACACCATGAACACCACCTGCGGAGAACAAATGCCTGAACCGATAGAAGGTAGAAAGAAAATAGTGCAGCTAATGTTGCCGATATTATGGAAATGAATGGAAAAATTTCTCCACCAAACCCTGGTAGGATAAAAGATAATCCATGAACAATAATTACAATGCTGTAATAAACAACTCCAAGTCGTTCAAGTGGAATTCCTAGAAAATTTGAGTGAGAACTGTGAAGCACGGTGTCACAACTTGCCTTCATAGGGCAAATTAATTTTTTCTTCTCTTGTTTTTTGTTGTGAATATGAAAAGAAACTTTAAAACCAACTATTCCTAAGATAAGTATTAGTAAATCGTAAATTTGTATTGAACTAAATATCATGATATTTCATCTATTGCTTGAGCTACAACAAAATCATTTTGTGTTAATCCACCCAGCGAATGTGTAAAAAGTTCTACTGTTACCTTGCCATAACTTAATAATACATCAGGATGATGTCCTTCCATCTCTGCTACATCCACAATTTTGTTTACAAAGTCTGCTCCTTCAACAAAATTCTTAAATTTAAAAATTTTCTGAAGTTTCTTCCCCTCCACAATTTCCCAACCATTAAGTACTGAAATTTCTTCCTTAATTTCACTTTCACTTAGAACTTTCAAATTTTTGTCTTCACACGGAAGGCATTTTTTCTTTTCTTCTTGCATCAAAATAAATTAGTTATTCTCCGCTTCTATTGAGTTTGCGTGCAGTGTTGTTTCCATGAAAGCAATATCTTCAGCAATCGTTGCAACTTTTCTTGCAAAGTAAATGCCAAAGAGCACAAGACCTGCACCAAATATTACTACTATAAGAAGCGGAACCTTTTTGTGAATTATATCCATATTATTTACAAGCTAATTTTTGTGGTTTTACTAAAACTTGTTCATTCTTACCCCCACTATCTACGCACCAATATGTCTCTGAATTTCCATATGGAGCATACATTACCCAAGAGGTCGCATCGCTCCGACATGTTGGCTTTGGCAACCCCATCGTAGCATGAATAAGGTCATTGATTAAATCAGAAAATCCCTGCGGGTTTGTACATATACTTTTTAAACTTGGGTGGGAACGAGCATATACTTCTGCAGTTAATTTTGCTGCACCGAGCAATTCGCGTGTCTTTACCTGCCCCTCTGATTTCTCTACGCTCCTTAATACTTCTGTTGCTGAAAGCGCAGGAGTGGGTGGAACAATTGAAATTTCTTTATTGAAATCCGAAAGCGTTATGGAAAGCTGTGTTACTGTTCTATTTTTATCTCCTGCCTGCGCAGGCGGGTCATCTTCCCTGTAAAAAGTAACAGCAAATTTATGGATTAAATTATCTCCTTTTCCAATCCAAATTGAACCGTCTGTAAAGCGAATTGGCTTTAGGCTTTCACCAAGATCATTTTTTACCTTTTCATCAGTAATTCCTGCAAGCTCTGTTTCAATGACTTTCGCCATTCCATCATTATCTACAGTAAAATTAATTTTCTGTGTTTCTACTTCATCAATGTTTTCTAGACCTTTATATGACAAATCTTTTACCGCTTTGTTTTCTATAATTCGTGATTTCAATTTAGAAATTCCTTTTGCATCAAGAACTTGTGATGGAATTGTTTTTATAAATGAAACTTTTTCACCAAAATCAGGCATTTCATTTTTGACAGCTTCCGTATCATTTTCAGAAAATGATACCCATGAATCTGCAGGGGGTTGAGCTTCTTTAGCAATAAATAAATCGAGAAGATCAGTTTTCGGAATTCTTAAATACAAAATATTTTCTGTATAGCGAGCTTCAAATACAACTGGATTATCAAAAAGTACTGGTGCACCAACACTTGCTGAAATTGCAGCCGAAGGTTTTTCTTTGTCTTTTCCATCTATTGATCCATCAAGAGAAATTTGGAAACGTTCGCCAACAGAGAGTCCGGTTGCTTCTGCAATCGGACTTTTTCCATTCCCTTCTATTTGTATTTGAGCTTTGAACTTAAGTGACTTTATATCTTGAGTAGACGAGGGTGATTTTGAAAGAAGTCTTAAGGGATTATTAGCAAAATATTTTTGATATGCATAAACTCCCCCGGCGCCAAGTCCCAAAAGTAGGATTATTATTAAAGCAATTTTCAAAATCTTTCTTTTTCCCTTCATGAAATCACTATCTTGTGCGCCGTACATCTGTGCTTTTCCACTTCCATTTACTGAGGGCGTCATTTTTTCTACAGTTGGCGTTACGGTCGGAGTAGTTTGATTTACAATAGGAGCTGTTGGTTTTAAATCTTCCTTAGGTACCTCAGGTTTTATTTCATTTATCCCACTAGCAACTAACATTGGATTTGTTGCCAAATCACTAGCAGAAAAACCTACAGTTGGTTTATCATCCTTTTTGGGTTCTAATGGAATAACTCTTGCAGGATAAATATTATTTATAGGAGCAGGTTTCTGCTCAACTATTTTTGGAGGTTCAGGTTTTAATTCAAGTGGTTTTCTTTCTTCTACTTTTTTTATTTCAATTTTATTTACCTTAGCAATTTCAGGGGGCTGTAATTCAATTGTCTTTTTTTGCTCAATTGGTTTTATTTCAATCTTTTGTGGTTCTACTTTTATTTCTGGTTTTACCTCTTGTTTAATCTCAGGTTTAATTTCAATTTTCTTCTCTGCAGTTGGTTCTAGTTTTGGCTGTTCTATTCTTCTCTCTGGTAGTGAACTCGGAGCAGCTGGTTTAATGAAATTGAATGCTTCATCTACATCTTTCTTGTCCCATCCGTTTGATGTAAGCACGCGCGCAAGTGTGTCTCGAGGAATACCCCGTGACAATTCGCTACGGATATAAGCAACCAACTCCTTTGTAATCATTATTTTAAATTATATCAGAAAAATTTATTCAATTTTTCTTGTTATAAACAAAAAATGCCAACTAGTTGGCATTTTTTGATTCAATGTGCGCGGGAGAAGACTCGGTCACGAATAATTGGTTCGCCGTCGCTCACCAATTTTCTCGACCCCGGCTCGCGGTTTTGCGTACTCGCAAAACATCGCTCCGCCTTTCTCGTCTTAGCACAAATAAAACTATTTATTAGTGCGCGGGAGAAGACTCGAACTTCCACGCCCGAAAGGGCGCTACCACCTCAAGGTAGTGCGTCTACCAATTTCGCCACCCGCGCTTTTAAAGAAACGTTTTGATTCTACCCTTTTGATTTATCTTTATCAAGAAAAATCCCCCGCGGGTGCGGAGGGATTTTTATGCATTTACTTCTGTTGTTTCTTCTCTCATTTCTGGAAATTCTTTTGCTGTCTTCATCTTCTTTCTGATTTCTTTTACAGCTTTCGCGCGTACATAATAGAGTTTGCTTCTGCGAGCACGAGCACGCTTCACAATTTCAATTTTATCGATCATTGGAGAATAGAGAGGAAAAATACGCTCAACACCTACGCTGTGGGCAACCTTACGAACTGTAAAGGTCGCATCTGTAGATGTATTACCGTGCTTACGTGAAAGTACAAGACCTTCAAAAGCCTGTAATCGGTACTTACCTTTATCTTCGATTTTTGACCAGACACGCACAGTATCACCGGATGAAAATCCAAGTTTTGCGCGCTCTTCTCTTCCTACTGGGGTCAATTTCATAGTGGAGCTACTTTATCACAACTTTTCGCTTTTCACAAGTTTCCTGAAATCTAAGGGAAATGGAGCCTCTATTGTGACTGTTTTGCCTGATATTAGAGCTATTTTGAGTGTTTTTGCATGTAAAGCCAACCTTTTAAAACCAAGTGCTTTTTCTCTATTTGGGGCATAAATTGGGTCTGCCACGATCGGATGATTTATATATTTCATATGGACCCTAAGTTGGTGGGTTCGGCCAGTTTTTGGCATGAGTTTAATATATGAGTAATTTCCATCTTCCGTACTTCCTTTTTCCATATTTGTCTCCTCATTTATTTTGCCGATTTTTTTTATAACTTCATATTCAGTCTTAGCCTCACGCAAAGTTCCCCTCTTACCACGTCCTGCACTCCACGCTCTTATATCTTTTGGACTTCTGCCGATTGGTACATCAATTGTACCTTCTATATTTTTGGGCCATCCATACACAAATGCATAATAAATTTTTTCTGTTTTTCTATCTTCAAATTGTTTTTTAAAAAATTCGTAAGATTTTTTGTTTTTCGCAACAATCATTACACCTGATGTTTCTTTATCAAGTCGGTGAACAATTCCCGGACGTAAAATTTTCATGTTGTTTGTTTCAATAGGTTCGCCAACATTTTTCATTCCTGGATACTCTTTTAACAGAAGCTCAGAAAGAGTAATTTCATCTGATTTTCCATCACCATGAACCATAAGTCCGCTTGGCTTATTTATTCCAATTACATCTTTGTCTTCATAAATTATTAAATTTTTTAAATCAAAGTTTTTTTTCATATATTGTGGTCAGGAATAATTTTTATGCCGTCGCATAAAAATTTTCACGACCCTGGCTCACTAATTTTTTCTGCTGAAAAAATATAGTTCCGCCTCGCACCCGTATATAAAAATACCAAGCAGTTGGTATTTTTCTTCGGGTGCGCGGTGAGGGATTCGAACCCCCGACATCGTCAACGTCAATGACGCGCTCTACCAACTGAGCTAACCGCGCATATATTTATTTTGTTGTGGTCACAGATAATTTATTCGTCGTCACTCATAAATTTCCGCGACCCCGACTCGCGGTTTTGTGTATTCACAAAACATCGCTCCGTCCGGCACAATCGCATAATAATTTTAAACTCATAAAATTATTATGTCTTGTGCCCCCGGTAGGAATCGAACCTACATCGAAGCCTTAGAAGAGCTCTGTTCTATCCATTGAACTACAAGGGCAAGTATCTAAAAACTATCTTATTTGTCTACTAACGTCAATTACTTTTCAAATCTTTAAGTCCCCCACCAATTGCGCTTGTATATTTAAGTGCTTCACGGATTGGCATAAATGGAATATTCCCATCTTCTAAATGTGCAGTTGCCCAAGGATTTGCAATTGTTGTGTGGGTTCGAGTTTCTCGAGAAATATATTCTGAGAGTCCAGACAGATAAGAAGAGTCACCAACAATAACAATTTCTCTTATTGGAGTACTTGGTGCATTCATTTCATCTAAATGTGCATGGAAATGAATCATTGCACTTTTTATTCCATCAATTATTGGTGCAAGGCCAAGAAGTAGTGACCTGTAAATATCTTTATCTAAACGGTTTGTTATTCCATATTTTTTTAGCGATGCATTTATTTCATTTGTTTTCTTGCCGGTGTTTTTTATTACTGTATCAATTAAATAATTAAATCCCTCACTAAATACATTTGTCTGTAAAATTTCTCCAAAAGCATACACTCCTATTTCTGTTCCCAATTTATTTAAATTTATTATAAGTGTGGGAAGAGATTTTTCAGTTAGCACAGCACGAGCAGAACTTGAAAGATTTCCTTCAAAAGAAAGAATTTTCCCTTTTGCATTTTTCATTGACGCTTTAAGATCATCAATTAATTTTTTCTGAAAAACTAAAACTCTGACATAATTTGCATCCTTTGTTCGTAAAACTGTTGTACATGTAGTAAGAAAAGAATTCTTTACATACTTCATATGATTCTCAAGATGAAGTTCTACCAAAGATTTAATATCTTTTTCTGGCGATTTCGGTATTCGCATAAGTGTCGTATATATAAGAGATTCTGGAATAGAAATACTTACACTCTTACATTTACCTCCCTTTAAAAGTTCACGGAAAAGTTCCTTGCTAGCACGCAGAATTCCATTTTCTGATATTTGCTCACTAAAGAGTTTTTCAAATGATCTTTCTACTTCTAAATGTTTTGCAAATGCTTTAAATTCAATTGCTCGCATAGCACCCAACTCTATTGCCACACCAAGTGCGCGTTTCTTTGAGAGAGTTTCAGAACTATTTTTGAAGCGATATGCCATCTAGAAAATTATAGCATTATGAATTTTCTTTTCCCTTTTTTATTATTGCTCGTTTTCTCTTTATAGCTTGGAAGATTACAGGCACTGCTGTACCTATCGCCGCAAGTATGAAAACTGGGACAATATATTTATCTAAACCATCAATCTGTCTTGCCAAAAAATAGCTCGGAAGCACTATGCTTGATACCCAAAAAATTCCACCAATAATATTCCATTTCAAAAATTTCTTGTACTCCATGTTTCCGACACCAGCTAAAATTGGGGCAAATGTTCTGACTACTGGCGTGTAGCGCGCAATAATAATAGTAAATACTCCATATTTTTTATAAAACTTTTCTGACTTTTCTATATATTCTTTATCAAAGAAAAAAGAGTTTTCTTTTTTAAATATCTTCGGACCAAGCTTTTTTCCCGTCATATAGCCGAAGTTGTCTCCAAGTATTGCAGAAATTATGAGTGCTACTACATACACCCAAATATTTAGATGTCCTTCTGCTCCTAAGATTCCTACTGCGAAAAGTAATGAATCTCCCGGAAAAATTATTCCAAAGAAAAGTCCAGTTTCGGCAAATACAATAAAAGATACTCCGATAAGTCCGAAGGCTTGTATTAAATGTGTTGGTTCTAGAAATGACATTAGTGTAATGGTTCTCCTGGAATTACTTTTTTCTCTGGAACAAGAAGAGAGAAACTTTCTTTATTTCCATGTGCAAAAAGCATTCCATTTGATTCGTACCCTTTTATTGTTCTTGGTTCTAAATTAAATACAAATGTTGTCTGCTTACCGACAAGAGTTTGGGGATCAGGAAAATATTCAGAAATTCCAGAAACAATTTGTCTTATTCCCTCTTTGCCAAAATCTACTGAGAGCTTCAGAAGCTTGTCAGTATCAGGAATTTTTTCAGCGCTTAATATTTCGCCTACTCTAATATCTACTTTTTGAAAATCTTCAAATGAAATACTCATTGCACTTTATATATTTAGTCTACTTAAAAATCTCTCTAGTATAATTGCTGCGGCTTTTTCATCTACTCTATCTTTTTGTGGCACTCCGGTTTGTCTTTGATTTAATGATTCTTTTCCCATTCTGCCATGTGCCTCAAATGAAGAAAACTCTTCTGTAACTGTATGAACTGGTCTGCCAGTTAGAAGAGCTAGTGTTTCTTTAAATTCATTTACTTTTTTTACAGTCTCCGGACTCTCTTTAGCACTTGGCATACCTAAAACAAACTTAACATCATCATTTGCTAATTTTTTTAGATATTCAAGCACTTCGTTTTGACTCAAAGTTCTATCTGGAAATGCAAATTTTCCAAGCTCATCAGATTGCGCAATACCTACTCTTTTCTCCCCCCAATCAATTCCTATATAGCGCATATTTAGAGAATAACATAATTAAACTATGCGGAGGCGGTGAGATTCCTTTTCCCCCGAATCAATTTGGTCACAGTGCGACATCAAATTGATTCTCCTCCAAAGTCGGCCACCCTCGCTCGGACCAATGGCGCTCGGGTTGGCTTCGAATCTCATTTTAAAAACCACAATGCGGAGGACTGTTGAGGCTGTTAGAACATGGTATGAGAGCCAAAACGAGTTATTTTATATACCTAAATTAGTCGACACTGCTTAGTGTACCACCAGAACCTAGTTTCTGGTGTTCAGAACTGATAAAAGAGCGTGATTTGGTAAAAGGGAAATTAAGTGCATCTTAACTAAAATTAATCTGGAAACTATACATGCCCATCCCGCAAACCCCCTGGAGTGTTTCTCCTGCATTTTTTATACCAACATCAATAGTTTCTTCTCCTGTTTGAGGTAGTATCTTTTGATAGTTAAGTGACCGAATTACTAGTGAAGATGAGCAATCATACGTGCCATTTGTTTTCACAATTAGTTTCGATGGGACGCCTGCTTTTGCCGTACTCACCTGCGGTGAATAGCCACCTTTTGCATCAATGGTGATGTACTGAACGCCATCCCTAATCTCGCTGTTCTGAACCACCGGACCAGTATTTTTTGTTTTTGAACCGCCGACAAAAATTATGCCAACAACAATAATAAGGGCGAGGGTAATAATGATTGAAACTGTTTTATTCATAAGATAATTATATCAAAGTTAAATGTTAAATAATGGATTTATAATGCCGAGTCCTGCAAGCCCTGCCAAGAGAGCAAATATGCCAAGTCCTACTACAATTACTCCAGCAGACTTAAAGAAGAGCGGTGCATGTTTTCCGTGTGCAAACGATACGGAGCCGAATGAAAGGAGTGCAAGCATCGGGAGAGTACCGAGTGCGAATGCAGACATAATCAGAAATCCTGACGTAAAGGAGCCACTTGAAAGCGCTGCGACCTGCATCGCCTGTGTAAAACCACACGGTAGAAAGAACGTGCCAATACCAATAAGAATCGGCGCAAGTGTTGCATGTTCTGCCTTCCTAAAATAGGCAAAAATTCCTGTTGGCAATGTAACTTTATTTTTCTTAATCACTCCCGCGAGATTTAATCCAAGCATAATCATGACAGCCGACGCGATGAGTCCGAGTATTGCAGAAAAAGTAAAACTCACGCCGATTGCCTTGCCAGCCAGTCCGATTAGTCCGCCGAGAACAGCAAAACCCAAGAGTCTGCCACCATGGAATAATACAAACTGTTTTTTACTTGTTTTAGTGCTTTCATCCTGTGCAACTTTAGCTGAAAGTGAAAGTATTAGACCACCGACAATCGCCAGACAACTTGAAACAGAGGCAATGAGCCCTATGATAAAGCTGGTCGTTGGTGTTGTTTTTCCACCGATGCCCAAGTTAAGGATTCCTGACTTTTGCAAGATGAAGAAAAGAATCAGAAAGACAAGCCCAATAGGAATTGCTTTCCAGATGACATCGTCATTTTTCTTTTCTTGAACTATTTTTTCAACTGATAGTGTGTAGCCGTTCGGTCTTATCTTCTCCGTGAGTACTGTTGCCAAAGTCTCAGGACTTTGATCACTGTCGGTTTCGATGGTAACAGTCTCTTTCTTTAGATTGACATGCGAATGCTTTATGAAAGGTTGATCTCCTAAAACATCCTCAATGAGAATTTTGCATGATGCGCAATGTGTTCCTGTTACGTGAAATGTGTATGTATTCATTAATTTAATTTGTTAAATACTGGTAAGAGAATAGCAGTATTAACAGGTGGACTATTTTCAAAAAGTGATAACCATTTAATTATTTTCTCTAAAGAGGTATATGTTGTGTCACGTTTTCGTACATAGAAATACCTTTTTGGATCCAAAAAACTTCCTGCATTAAAAAGATACAAAATTATACCTAGTATCAAAAAGGAGAAAACAAACTGTGATTTGAAGGTAGTATTAGAAAATTTGAGCCAGTGATCTATATGTTCGATATTATTTTGGCAAACCGAAGAACTACCTAAAGCATAGGGGCAATTAGTCGTATGCATTTGACTCGCATGACTAAATGGAAACAAACCGAATACCCCTATGCCAAGATAGGCAAGTAAAATAAGAATTCCGATAAATTTTAGATTGCGTAATTTCATTGTTTTTAAACCCCCTTCTCTAACTGTCGGCGATATAGAGCGCACACTCCTGCTGAAATGGAAATAAGTGTAAGCACTATCGCGTCATTGAAACAATGTTGCTGTGAGAAACCAAATACAGTGCCATTTTCTCCTGCGATCCATGCGCCGATAAGTGCAAGGGCTCCCCAAATACCAGCGACTATTGAAACTCCGTGGATGAATGATGATTTTTTCATATTTTACTTATGTTATTTTTAATAATCTTCGACCTTTATAATCTCTTCGCTTTAATTCGTAACGAGTTACCAACGACAGATACGGAAGACATCGCCATTGCAAATCCTGCGAAGACTGGAGAAAGTAACCATCCGAAAATCGGATAAAATAATCCTGCGGCGAGTGGAATACCTAGAATGTTGTATATGAATGCGAAGAAAAGATTTTGCTTGATACCACGCATAGTCATTTTTGAAAGTCGAATCGCTTTCACCAGTTTTGATATATCACCATGAAGAAGAGTGATACCTGCCGTCTCAATAGCCACATCCGTGCCTGTTCCCATTGCGATTCCAACATCAGCTTGTGCGAGAGCCGGTGCATCATTTACGCCATCTCCTGCCATTGCCACAATCCCTCCTTTTGATTGGAGATCTTTTATTTTCTTTAATTTATCTTCAGGCAATACTTCAGCAACAACTTCATTAATGCCAACTTCCTTTGCAATAGCCTCAGCAGTGTTTTTATTGTCGCCTGTTAACATAACTGTTTTAATACCCAATTTATGCAAGTTTTTAATTGCCTCAAATGCTTCTGGTTTTATTGAGTCAGTGACCATGACAACTGCAACAATCTCGTTACTGGTTGCTAGAATAACTAGAGTTTTTCCTTGCAGAGTTTCTTTTTCAAGATCAGTTAAATCAAATGAAAGTTTTAAGTCCGAAATAAGTTTAGTGTTCCCAGCAAAATATTCTATTCCATCTACTTTACCCTTAAGTCCTTTTCCTTTTATTATTTCAAAATCATCAACATTCGCAGTATTTATTGATTTCTCTTTGGCATATTCTGTAATTGCATATGCGATCGGATGCTCAGACTTTTTCTCCAGTCCTGCGAGAATTGAAAAGACTCTTGCATCATCCATTTTCGAGAGATTTTTGATACTCGTAAGTTCAGGTTTGCCTTTCGTAATCGTCCCTGTTTTATCAACTACAACAGTGTTCACTTTGTGTAATTTTTCGAGCGTAGCGGCATCTTTAATTAAAATGCCTTCTCGAGCCCCTTTGCCGACACCGACAATAATCGCTGTTGGTGTTGCAAGTCCAAGAGCACAAGGACAGGCAATTACCAAGATCCCCACAAACGAAGTTAGTCCATATGAGAGTGCTTGAGAAAAGCCAAAGTATTTAATGCCAATCAAAAGCCACGCACCTAAAGCGACGAAGGCAATAACGAGAACAATAGGCACGAATACTGCCGAGATCTTATCCGCCAGAGCCTGTATTGGTGCTTTGCTTCCTTGTGCTTCTTCAACCATTTTTACAATATGAGCAAGAAGTGTTTCCGAGCCAACCTTTGTTGCCTTGAATGTAAATGTGCTGTTCGTATTGATTGTCCCAGCAACAACTGTGTCACCAATTTTTTTCTCAACTGGCATTGGCTCACCACTAATCATTGCTTCATCAATAAAAGAATTTCCTTCTGTAACGACTCCATCAACAGGAATCTTCGCTCCAGGTTTTACGATTATCAAATCACCATGAATGACTTCATTCACAGAAATTTCTTTTTCATTTCCATCTCGAATAACCAAGGCAGTTTTCGCTTGGAGGTTGAGTAGTTTTTCTATAGCATCACCGGTTCTTAATTTAGATCGTGCTTCAAGATATTTTCCGAGAGCGATAAAAGTAATAACGACAATCGTAACATCATAGTATGTGTTACTTGTATTAATAAACGCCTTGAGTGGTTCTTCAAAGGCAGTGACAATAAAGCTGTACAAAAATGCTACCGAAGTGCCGATACCGATAAGTGTATCCATGTTTGCCTTGCCGTAGCGAAAGAAACGGTACATACCGAGGAGATATGGCTTGCCGACAACGAGAAGAATATATGTCGCCATAATCGGCAAGAGGTGGTGGAAAAATTCAGCAAGATTGTATGACATTGGCGCAGCGAGTTTAAATTGCGCCAAGGCATCCCATGCCATAATAAAAATACTAATAATCGCAAGTGGGATAGCAGACCACACTTTATTTCCTTGCTCTTTGATTTCTGCAAGTTTTTCTTTCTTGGATTGGTTAATTCCAAGATGCTCTGCGTGTTCACTAGCAGACATACCCATTTCTTCCGCAGTAGGAACAACAAGGGAATAACCGAGCTTCTCTATTTTTTCAGAGAGATGATGTGGATTTGTTTTCGTTTCATCAAAAGCAACTTTGACGCTTTCTGTTCCATAATTAGCTTCAACTGAATGAACTCCATCTTCTTTTTTGAAAGTCCTTTCAATAATGCCTGCACAAGAGGCACAATGCATTCCTTTTACCTTGTAGGTTGCTGTGTGGTGCATATTATTTTCTTTTAAGCTGATAAACTTTCAAAATCTCTTTTGTAGCTTTAGCTGTCTGCCCACTCTTGATTTGATTAACCACACAATGACCCAAGTGCCCTTCCATAAGAGCATCTTCTATATTTGATAGTCCCTGCTTAATGGCAGAAGTTTGGGTAATAATATCAATACAGTAAGTATTTTTCTCTACCATATTTTGTATGCCCCGCACCTGACCTTCTAATATCTTTAATCTCCTACTAAGTTTTGCTTTATTTGTTTGCATATTAAAAGCATATACCCCCTAGGGGGTATTGTCAAATGCCTATCTTGAGTATTACGGATGAAATGTATGACAGCTTTTTGAGAGAGTATAAAGAAAAGCAAGCTGAATTATTAGACCAAATGAAAGACCATTCGGATGCAGACGAACAGTTTTATATCACAGCAAATATAACGCTAAATATAGCAAAGCGAGCAAAAGAGATTTTTATGAGTTCCGAAGTAGATGAAAAAAGGCAATTTTTAGGTTTCTTACTTCAGAACTGTGTATTGAATGAAAAAAAGCTAGAGTTTTCAATGCGTTCTCCATTTAATTTACTACTAAACAATAGCGATAATCTTACTATGCGGAGGCGGTGAGATTCGAACTCACGGACCCCGTGAAGGGTCTCCTGTTTTCAAGACAGGTGCCTTCAACCACTCAGCCACGCCTCCAGTTGAAAACATGGCCATAATAGCAGAAATATATGGAATATTAAAGTCTTATTTGTTAAAGTATAGATATGGAAGGTGCTCCACAAATTTCTTGGCAAAGTCTTGAATACGCACACAAACCAAAAAAACACGATTGGTTTTGGGCTGTCGCAATAATTGGTGCATGCTTGGGAGCAGTTGCAATAATAATGGACAACTTCCTTTTTGGAGTTTTCATAATTTTATCTTCACTTATTTTGATTGCCCTAAAACTTCGACATCCAAGAGCAATTCATTACTCTGTAAGTGAAAATGAAATCGTAATTAATTCAAATGTTATTCCACTGAAAAAAATAAAAGAGTTCTCAATAAAAAATGAACGAGGTAATAAAAAATTAATTCTTGAAGTTAATCGTCCATTTATGCCATATGAAGTTATCATTATTGAAGATGATCTTGAATATTCAATTACAAAAATACTTGAACCGAGAGTAAAGATGAATGAGGAATTGGAAGAACCTTTCATCTATAAACTTTTGGATAAGTTTGATATTTAATGCATACAGGACATCTAAATTTTTTCTATGGACGTGAATGTCCGCACTGCGATAAAATGCTCAAACTTTTGAAGCGTTTTGAAGAGCAGACTGGAAACAAAGTAAATAAATTTGAAGTTTGGCATGACAAAGAGAATATGAAAACTCTTGAAGCTATCGATAAAGATGAGTGCGGTGGTGTTCCATATTTTTTCAATCAAAAAACAAACCAAAATATTTGTGGCGAAGCCACTCTCGATGAATTAAAGGATTGGGCTCTTAGCTAATATTGTGGCTACAAATAATTCCTCGCCGTCGCTCGGAATTTTCGCAGCCCGCCCCTCGCGGTTTTCGCTTCTACGAAAACATCGCTGCGGTCATCACCTGGTATATAAAAGAGCGCCATTTGGCGCTCTTTTATATCGCGGTGATCCCGGTAGGAATCGAACCTACATTGCAAGCTCCGCAAGCTTGTGTCCTATCCATTGAACGACGGGACCAGTATGGCAAATTACTTTGCCATTTTTGCTAAACGGGCTTTACGGCGAGAAGCAGTATTTTTTGCAATAACTCCGCCCTTATGTGCTTTGTCGATTGCGCTAAATGCAGAAGAAATAAGAGCATTCATGTCTTTTCCTTTTGCTTTGATAGATTTTTCTGCTTTCTTGATAGCATCCTTCATTCCTTTCTTTTTAGAATCATTGAATGCTTTCTTTCTACTTGAAACTCGTAGAGCTTTTTTTGCTGATCGTGTAATTGGCATTTTTTATATTAGTTAATTTGCTTGAAAATCAATCCAAAAGTCGAGACACAACAAGAGAATTGAACGACAAAAATATACATTAAATTTAGCTTAAAAGCAAATTTTTTTACTCTATACCCTATCTATTATTGGATATATACTGTCCATATGATTTCTCATATTCGCGGACAAGTAATTTCTATAAATGAACGCTTTGTCATCATTGATGTGGGAGGACTTGGTTACCAAGTTTTTGCCACTCCTGAAATTATCGGCAAGGCAAAACTAAATAATGAAATTTCCCTATTCACTCATCTTGCCGTACGAGAAGATTCACTCACACTTTACGGATTTCTGACAGAAGAAGAACAGAACTTTTTTGAAATGTTGCTTTTAGTTTCTGGAATTGGTCCGAAATCTGCGCTTGGAATATTGAGTATCACTTCAATTGATAGTTTGAAAAAAGCTATTGGTACTGGAGACACTTCTTATCTAACAAAAGTTTCTGGTATTGGTAGAAAAACAGCTGAAAAAATTGTACTTGAACTTCGTGATAAATTGCGTGCACATACTGATATGAAAGAAGCACCTGGAGAATTACGTGCAGAAAGTGATTCAATTGAAGCATTAAAGGCACTTGGATATTCTCAGAGCGAAGCACGCGAAGCATTACGCTCAGTACCATCTGAAATTACTGGCACAAATATTCGTATTAAAGAAGCTCTAAAAATTTTAGGAAGAAAATAAAATATTTTTTAATAGCAATCTCCTACTAGTGGTGGTAGGTTAGGACTTGTAGGTAAAGGGTTGTAATTTAACGTAATTGGTTTGTTTGATATGCCAGAAGCTGAGTTTTGATGCATGAATGGTATAACAACAAAGTTGAACAACATTGAATTATTGTTTGGCAATATACTACACGGTAACATACCACTTAGACTAAGATTTATCGTTCCATTTATTGTTTCCCTTGGGTATACAACACTAGGTGTCACTTTTATTTTTTCTGGATCTGATTGTAAATAGATATCATAATTAGTTTTATCTAAAATTGAAAAATATGCTTTATCTCCTCCGGAGTAAGTAGTGACTCGGGGTTCTAAATATGTCGGCAAACAACCTTGGGAATCATTATTTGTGTAAGTAAATGGAATTGAAATTGGAAGATTTAATAAAGCAAGATTTCCAGATACTATTGGATTTGGAATATTAATACTAAATGTTGGGTTTCCAAGAACACAGTTATTAATATCACCTGGATTTACATAAACCTGTGCGTAAGTATTTCCATTTTTTTTAACTAATCCTCTAAAAGTTACATAAAAATTATTTTTTTTACTAGAGACAACGCTGTCTTGAGACATATCTTGTTCTCCAAAAGATTCACCTGCTCCTAGTGGTGCATCATCATATGTTACAGTCGAGGGATGAGTATCTATTAAATATGATGATCCATTTAATTCTTTAAGGACAGTAACTCCGTTTACTACAGGATCAGTATTTGAAAAGTTATCCCAAACACCATAAGGTTGACGAAATTCCAATACCCAAGTCCCACTTTGAAAACCATTGTTATAGGGAATCCTTAAAGTTTTTACATTACTATCGTTCGTTTCAATTGGATAAATATTATAAAATCCTGCAGTAGTTACAGTTTTTATATTTGGTGGAGAAAAAAGCCCTAATTTATATTTGTTTACAGAATTTAAATGCCGATACCCACTCCCCATAATGTCGAATGGGTTACCGTAATTTAAAACCTTACAACCATAGGGTAGATCAAAAGGATATGAAACGCGTTTACCTAAAAGATCGTAACAGTCTTGGCTATCGGCATGATTTAAGCCCATTGCATGTCCTATCTCATGTGTAATGTTTGGTGGCCAACCTGTATTTGAATAAGTAAATGGAATTGAATAGACTGTTGAACCATTGTAATTAAGAGCGTGATAAGTAAATAAACCTCCCCAATAACAAGCATTCACTCGAGGAAAAATCAAAGAAGTAACATCATAATTTGATGGATTATAACCATTCATTGCTGCTTTATCTATTGCTTGCTGTGCCCAAATTTTAATATCTCCAGGATATGAACAATTTGTATTATCTGAGGGAATTGTATACCAACCAAAAACGTCACCTGCCCGATTAATATGCCCAGTGAGATTTAATTTATTAAATGAGGCTTCATGATAATAACCATTAACAGCCATGGGGTTATTGGATGAATATGTAAACACATATTGTTTTGCCTGAGCTGGAGAATATGTTTGCGATGTATCGTTTGAAAAGTTGAAAAGTATTACCGCAACTTTTTTCTGAATTGGGTATGAAGGAGATGGATCTGGGATAGGGCCAGGAATAATTTTTCTTGAAACTACATTAGCAGAATCAAAATCTATAATTTTATTATTTTCATCAATCTTTGTTCCTTTTATATCAATTTCTATAAACTCAGAAGGATTTCGATTTGAACCAACAATTTTATTTACTTTTTCTTCATCAATTTTGTATTGATTCTCTCCAGATATAACAAAATATTCATCAGTTGAAGTTTTCATATCAAAACTATCTGCATGAACAAAAGTTAGTGTACCTTTAATTTCATCAACCTTCCCTCCTTCTTTAGTTGTCTCTTGATAACTTTGTCCAAGGAGTTTGCTCTTAAAATCAGAAGGTAATTTTAGAAAAATTACTATTGCTATAAATAAAATGATAAGTGCCAATATGGCCAACTTTAGTTGTTTTGATGGACCGGTTTGGTCTGTTTGCATCATGTAATTTAATTATATATTAGGTGTATTTATTAACAATAAAAAAACCCGCGCTGTCCTTGCGCGGGTCTAATAACAAATTAAAAAATGAAAATGATTACTGGAGATTGTAGATGATCTGCTTTTCGCCGACAATGTAATTGTTTTTCCCTGGGAGTTGCACGAGTAGCTGTATTTCAAGCCCTTCTCCAGTCATTGCAAATATTCCAGTACGAGGATGGAAAAAATCCATGTCTTTTGTGGTAGTGGTCAAAGGAATATCATTCGGACCAGATCCGCCGGAATTTGTCATTGAGTGAGTACGTGTCCTGAGAACTATCTTTGATCCGGCAGGTATATTTAGTATGGTTCCGCCGATCGAAAGCTGGGTCAGGCTGTAGTAAATTACTGAATCCTGCACATCAGTGATGAGCTGAATTGTTGATCCAGGTTTTCGCATTGAAATGCTGGGATCATTTTTTGTTAAAAGATCCGGGGTTACGATTTCATCCTTTTCGCAGGCTGTGAAAATGAATGCAAATGACAGGAATGTGACAATCAGGTGTTTTTTCATTAATTTGGGTGTTTGGAGTTTGAAAGAATTGTTTATTTATCCTATTAATATTATATCATTAATTTCTCTATAAGTCAATATTATAAGTACCTTGGTAAATAAGGACAAAAAAATATAAACTGTTGCCATGCCAGAACTCCCAGAAGTACAAACAACCGTAAATGGTTTAAATAAAGTTTTACCTAAACTTAAAATTACAGATGTTTGGACTGACCTTGCAGTTGGGAACCATACTACTCCCCACCTAAGTAAGTCACTTAAAGATAAAAAATTCTTTGGAGTCTTTAAAAAAGAAGTTATAGGAGCAAAAGTAATAAACTCCGAAAGACGAGCAAAAAATATTTTGATAAACCTAACAAATTCCAAAACTATTCTTATTCATATGAAAATGACAGGACATTTGTTATATGGAAAATTTCGCAAAGTAAAAAACATTTGGGAACCTGATCCTTCAGATAAAAATATTGCTTTACGCGATCCATTCAATCGTTTTCTTCATGTTGTCTTCATATTTGGCAACGGCAAACATTTAGCTCTCTCCGATACAAGAAAATTTGCAAAGGTTACCTTGCTTGATACTAAACTTGCTCATGACAGTATTCATCTTGGACATTTAGGACCTGAACCACTGGATAAAAAATTTACAAAAGAAAAAATGATAGAACGTCTTATGAAAAGACCGAGCGGTAAAATTAAACAAGTATTGATGGATCAAATAATTATTTCCGGAATTGGAAATATTTATTCTGATGAAATGCTGTGGCTATCTGGAATTCATCCAGAAAGTAAGCCGAAAAATATTCCTTCGAATAAAATGTCAGAACTTTATCGTGACATGCAAATAGTTCTTAAGAAAGGAATTGATTTTGGTGGAGATTCAATGAGTGATTATAGAAATATTGATGGTGAGCGCGGAGATTTTCAAAATCATCACAATGTTTATAGACGTGCTGGTAAAAAATGTTCTAAACGTGGATGCACTGGTATAATAATTAGGAAGATTATTGGTGGACGAAGTGGACATTTCTGTCCGGTTCACCAAAAACAATTTTGATTAACAGATGGATGATCTACACCCAGAATTAAAATGGATACTCCTAGCCCTCGTTGCACTTTGGGTTCTTTGGTTTTTCTTTGGTGGTCCAGAAAGATACAATCAAAATGAAGGACCATTTCTCAATTCACCTGCTCCAATAAACAACAGTAGTAATTATCCTATTAGCAATTAAGCATTCTAAATATTGCTACTCCGAAAGCCACAGAAACATTGAGTGATTCTTTTTCTCCTTTCATAGGAATTTCTGCAACAACATCACAAAGTTTTAAAATTTCTTTTGGAAGACCAGAGACTTCGTTCCCTACTATAAATACTGTTTTGTTTTTTGCTTTTACTTTTTTGTAATCGGTAGATTTCTTGTCTTGTTCAATAGCAATAATTTGGAAACCTTCTTTTTTAAGATCAGAAATTTTGTTTTCTATATCTTTAACTTCTTTCCATTCTATTGTCTTTTCTGCGCCAAGTGCAGATTTTCCTATATCTTTGCGCCATCTACCAAATCTATCTACAGGTGCTGGCGTATATCCAGCCAAAAAAATTTTTGAAATTCCTACTGCATCGGAAGTTCTAAAAATAGCGCCGACATTTTCCGCGCTTCTTATATCAAGCAAGATTGCATAAAAATTTGATTTCATAATTGATTTGCTCAAGTAAATGTGTTAATTTTACTTTGTTTAGAAAACCGCCCGTAGCTCAGTTGGTAGAGCAGTTGCCTCTTAAGCAAACGGTCGTAGGTTCGACTCCTACCGGGCGGACAATAAAATTATCCAGCAATATAAATTGCTATTCCTACAACCAAAGCACCGAGAACAGTAGCAAATGTCGTCCATCTTGTTGGATGACGGTGAAAACTTTCTGGCACCAAATCACTCGCACCAATATAAACGAAAAATCCTGCAAAAATCGAAAGTAGTATTCCGAGTGCTTGCTCAGAAAGTGTAAACAAATAAGTAGAGAATATTCCAATTACTGGAGCAATTGCATCAATAAGAAGCCAACGAAAGGCTTTTTTCTTACTCTGCCCACTTTTAAGAATTGAACCAACTGTATTTATACCGTCTGAAAAATCATGTGCAAGGACTGCAATTGTTACAACTATTCCAAGGGCGGCAGATATATGGAATGAAAGCCCAATAGCAATACCATCAATAAAACTATGTATTGAAAGAGCGAGGGCTCGCATCACTCCGCGAGATTCGTGCTCATGAATTCCGTCGAGCGAATTAGTATGCTCATGGCCATGCCCATGCTTAATTAGCACTCTATCAATGATCATATAAAATATGATTCCTGCGAGAGTAAGAATTGTCGGGCTAAATGGAAGCCCAGAAGAAAGCATGTACGATTCAGGCAAAAGATCTAAAAAGGCGACACCGAGTACTGCCCCAGCTGAAAAGCCTAGGATGAAATGTAGTCTGTCGTGGAAGCGAAGTGCAAACATACCACCTAAAAGTGTGGCCCCGAAAACGAATATGGCTATTAGGATTAATGACATAGCCTAGAGTATATACATTTTATTAAATAATTAAAGTGTGTTACAAATACGTCTATGAAAACTTGGATTAATAAAAACGGCCTGCATCTAGTTCTTGCAATGTCGCTTGCTGGAATGATATCAAGCCTTTTCTTTAGTGAAGTACTTAAATTTACTCCGTGTGTTCTGTGCTGGTGGCAAAGAATTTTCCTTTACCCAATTGCAATAATTAGCTTCATTGCAACAATGAAGAAGGATTTGGGTGTAATTAAATATTTACAGCCACTTTCATTTATTGGTTTATTAATTGCCTTGTATCACAATTTCTTGGTATGGGGTATTATTCCTGAGAAAGCTGCACCCTGCGTAAATGGAATATCGTGTATCGAACAGCCGTTTGCCCTACTCGGATTCGTGACTATTCCATTCCTTTCATTAATCGCATTCGGAATTATTTATATTATTTGTCTAATCAATAAAAAACATGCAAGCAGAACATAAAACAACACTTACTGTAGTAATCGTAACAATATTACTAGTAGCTGGAGGACTCGCACTTTGGGGCAAGTCAGTGCCGGATAATACAGTTACTGTAGACAATAGTATTCTTCTTACTGATGATGCTCAATATTTTAAGAAAGACATAAAAGATGCAAAGGTGATGCTTGTTGAGTTTGCTGATTATCAATGTCCAGCTTGTGCTGCTGCTCATCCAATAATCAAGCAAGTTCTTGAAAATTATAAGGATGACAATAATTTCAACTTTGTATTTAGAAATTTCCCTCTTCCTCAACATAAAAATGCTATTCCTGCTGCGAAAACTGCGGAGGCTGCAGGCATACAAGGCAAATACTGGGAAATGTACGACATGATATACGAACATCAGAAAGACTGGGAAAACGTAAGTAATCCCGAAACCATGTTTGAGAGCTATGCATCTACTCTAAAGCTAGATATGACTAAGTTTAAGGCTGATATTAAGAGCGACAAAGTACTTGAGGCAATAGAAAATGGCATAACTGATGCCAATAAGGCAGGAGTAAATGCTACTCCAACATTCTTCTTAAATGGAAAGAAGTACGATGGTGCATATAGTGTCAAAGGTTTCGAGGAAGCTATTGATGCACTACTGGCTCAATAACTTTTCCCACACACTTATATTGGTATCATTGCCAGTTTTGGCATACCTTCATATGAGTATTTTTACGTCAGTAAGTAATTTTTGTTTAATAGAAATTTTTAATCAGCTATAAAAAACAATACCAATATAAGTGTGCGGGTTTTCCACAGTTACGCTTGCTCAAAAGATAGATAGTAATAAAATTGAGTACAGAACATAAGAATTACTTTCCAGACGACACCTCACGTTATGAGGCATAAAAAAGGGAAAGCACATTCCAGAAAATTTATTATTTAGTTCTTTCGGTTCTTTGTTTCTCCATAAGGAAAGGGCCTCGAGAAGGATTCTCTAGCTAACTAAAGCATCCTCCCCGAGGCCTTTTTTTATTGCAGATGTAAAACAATAATGTATATATTGTTAGTTTTCTCTAAAGCGATTTTAGAAGAAAAAGTTCAAGCCCTGTTTCAAGATCAAGTATTCCCCTGTGAGCATCATGATAAAGCCTGACCATTTTGCCTGACATATTTTCAAGCTCTTTTCTCGTAAAAGATTTCGAAAAATTCTTTGCCTTTTTATAAACAAATGGATTAAGTCCTGAGCTCATCTCACTTTCTCCTGATTCATTGTGAGCAAGGAGTAGAGTCTTAAGTTCCCAAAAAAGTACTCCGTGTACTTCCTCAGGTGCAATTTCTTTATCAAATGCTTCGCGGAGCATGAGCCATGCACTTTTCCTGTCCCTCTGTCCAAATGCATCCGCAAGTGAAAAAATCGAAAAATTTGGTTTTGCTTTTGTTTTGGATTCTTCAAAAGATACTGCATCCCCTCCTGCCTTTTCGCACTTTGCAATTATTTCTTTGGTAGCTTTGTTTTCAATTAGAAAAAATTCATTTTCTGAACTTGCCATTTCCTTAAATAAACCTGCCACAATTTCTTTTGTATTTGTATTCTCTAAAGTAGCGTTTAAAACTAGGAAAGATTTTCCGCCAAAAAGTTCGCTTCCTCTTGCAAGCATTTCAAAAAAATCTTGCCTGAAATCTACATCAGACATAACAAGTGGCGTATATCCTAAAGATATAAGTTTTGCTGATGATTTTTCTAGAAAAACTTTTCGCTTTTCTATGTCGTTACCGTAAAGGAGATGGAGCATATTACCACTTTACTCTTTTCATATATGCCTCGTAACGTTCTCCATATTTTTTTAAAAGAATTTTTTCTTCTTTTTCAATAAAATTATTTCTTGTGATTATGTATGACAGTAGTGCAACAACAAGCAGTACGACTGAATTCATAAGAAATGAAAAACTCACTAACATTACTGCTATACCTAAATGAGTTGGACTTCTCGTAAATTTATACGGACCTGCTTGGAATTCTTCTCCAAGACTGTTTGTGGTGTTGTGTCTTTTGTGTCGTGAAATACGTGAAGTGCTTTGAGCCCAAAAAACTAATAGTGTTCCTATTCCAAGTAAAAACATTCCGACTATTCCTTCAATTTGGCTTGGTTCTCCGGACGGAAAAAAGAAATAAAGAATAATGCCGATAATAAAAGCACCGAAATAAACGCCATACGAATATGCGAGTACTGCGTGAATGTTATCTTTTTTAATTTCTGATGTCGTATCCATATATTAATTATACGCTATTTCAGCTCGCCCCAATTATCTCCCGAAGCAACATGAACTTCAAGCGGAACAGGTTTTTTGTTCTTTAAAAATTCCCTTGGTAAAACATTTTTCATGGTATTTTCTATAAGAACTTTAGCTTCCTTTACTACACTTTCCTCTACTTCATACACAAGCTCATCGTGTACCTGAAGAATAAGATGTGTCTTGTCTATCAGTTTTTCATTTCGAAGTGCAAGATCAGCCTCTCTAATAGCAATCTTTATGCAATCTGCAGCTGTACCTTGAAGTGGAGCATTTATTGCCATGCGTTCTGCCATGGCACGAATAAATGGGATAGATGATTTTATGCCCGCAAAGTGCCTTCTTCTACCGAATAGAGTTTCCGTGTAGCCATGTTTTTTTGCAAATTCAATTTCTCCATCTAAATAACCTCTTATACTTGGGAATTGAATAAAGTAATTATTATAAAATTCTTGAGCTTCTGCGCGAGAAGTGCCAAGATTTTGCTGTAGAGCACTAACTCCCATACCGTAAAGTATTCCGAAGTTAATGACTTTTGCTCGTCTTCTCATTTCATGGGTCACATCCTTCTCTGCAACTCTGAAAACTCTTGATGCTACAGCCGAATGAACATCTTTTCCCTCTTCAAAAACTTTTGTGAGATATTCATCTCCTGACATGAGAGCAGCAACTCGAAGTTCAATCTGAGAATAATCAAAAGAAATTAATTTATATCCTTTCGGAGCTACAAACCCGTATCTAATTTTCTTTCCTAAATCACTTTTTATTGGAATGTTTTGTAAGTTGGGATCTTGAGACGAAAATCTTCCCGTTGCTGCTCCAATCTGATTCCATTTGGCATGAATTCTGCCATCTTCCCCTACAAGATCAGGCAAAACATCTACATATGTGGAAAGAAGCTTTTGAAGTTCACGATAAGAAAAAATGTCATTAATTATCGGATGAAGATCACGTAATTTTTCAAGTTCGCTCTCTCTCGTTGATCTTGCACCACCGGCAGTATTTTTCATTTTCTTTGATGCACGCGAGCCACCGATTTGATCTATTTTCATCTCATCAAACAAAATCTCACCAAGTTGTTTTGGAGAATTGATATTAAATTCCCTGCCTGCAGATTTCCAAATACTTTTTTCAAGTTTATCTAAATTGCTGTGATACTCTTTGCCAAGTTTTTTTAAATAATCTTTATCAACTTTTACTCCATAATTACCCATCGCTTTAACAATAGGAAAAATAGCAAGCTCAATATCTTCATAAACATAACTAAGATTTTCTTTTTTTATATCGGAGAGAATTTTTTCTTTAGCTTCAGCAAAGTTTTTTGATTTACCATACGAAATTATTTCATCTTTATCTGCAATTCCTGCCTCAGAATTTAAAAGACTGTATGCAATAGAAATTTTTGTAAGCTCATCATCCTCGATGTCTTCACTTTTTTTCTCAACTGCATCTCTTGGCACCACAACCCCATCTCCAAAAATTGTTTCAATCCTTTGTCTCAAACTTCTAAATTCAAGTTCAAGGAATAAATCATTTATTTCTTTTTTATCTATATTTTCTCTAAAAGTTTTTTCTGGCAAAGAAAATTTTATTGGTGCATCTCTTCTAATGGTAGCCAAGGTTTTTGAAAAAAATGCTTCTTCTTCACCGTCCTTAAGTAGACCTATTATTCTTGGTGTTATCCCAATTTTGGAAAATCTCGGATCATCTTTTTTTAATGCTTTGTAAATATTTTCTATCGTTCCAAATGTTGTTATAAGTGTTGTCGCAGTTTTTTCTCCGATACCTTTTATTCCAATAATATTGTCTGAGGGATCGCCACGTAGTCCTTTGAAGTCTGGTAATAGTTCTGGTGCAAATCCATATCTTTTTATAACGCCTTCTCTGTCATATATAACAGTATCTGTAATTCCTTTTTTTAATGTGAAAATTTTTATTCCTCCTCCATCTACAAGTTGGAGCGTATCCATGTCACCGGTAGCAATAATTATTTCCAGATTTTTATCCTTCTTGGTTTTATCTACTATTGTTCCTAAAATATCATCAGCTTCAAATCCTGGGCAATCATAAATTGGAATCCGGAATGCATTAAATACATCTCGTGAACGAATTATTTGAGCAACCAGTGCATCATCTGCTTTCATCCTTGTCGCTTTGTAACCTTCGTACGCCTCGTGTCTAAAAGTCTTTTGGGGTAAGTCGTAGGCTGCAATAATGTAGTCTGGTTTTAGGTCAGTAGTGATCTTAAGAAGCATATTTGAAAGACCATAGAGAGCGCCGGTTGGCTCTCCTTTTGATGATGAGAAGTCAGGCAAGGCATGATATGCCCTATGAATAATTGCATGGGAATCAAGGAGGATAAGGCGCTTCGTGTCTGCCTTAGTAGTTTTTGCCATAGGACGATTATATCCTAATATGACGCCTTTCTTCATCTACGTGGGATAGATTAATTTCGATTGCATTTTTAGGTATTATTTTTGAAACTCTCTCTGGCCACTCAATCAAAATTAGGTTATCTCTATTATTTATCAAATTTTTCCAGCCCAGTTTTAGTAGTTCATCGCCGTGATCAAATCTATATGCATCAATATGAATTAATTTCTTCGCAGATATTAATTTATTTTTTGGTAAATCATAAAATTTAATCAAAACAAAAGTCGGAGAGACTATTTGCTCTTTAATTCCTAATTCATTTCCAATAGCTTGTGTAAGTGTAGTCTTGCCTGCCCCAAGATCGCCTGAAAGGGCGAGAATTGTTGCCTTATTTCCTTTTATATCACTTGAGGCACTAGCAATAGCCAAAACTTCTTTAGCAATTTTTGTTATTTCATTTTTCTTGAAATCTTTTTTCACGACAACAATGTAGCACATAAACGAAAAATCCGCCTTGTGAGATAAGAGGCATTTCCTATCTCACAAGGCGGATTTTTCTAAATATTAAGAAGGTTCTCTTTTACCGTATAGTCTGCGTGCAAGTGCTATAACAAGAGCGATTGCTAGTATTAGCAAGAGCCATCCGAGAAGTGTATCTGGGAAGAATCCTGTACCAAAGAGTGCAAGACCTGCCAAGAAATTCGCATCACGTGTTACTGTAGTTGTTGCATATGCAATTGCATCATCCTGAGCACCGGCTGGTGTTGTGAAGACCATTGTTGCTGTTGCAACCAAAAGATCATTATCTTTTGCTCCACAATTTACTTTACCTTGAACAATTACTTGTCCAGAATCATTTTTTAGCAATGTGCCAATACTTTGGATGAGTGAATGATCACTGTCTGAGAAAATTCCTGTTGAAGCTTGAGTAAAATCAACTTCATTTGGAAGAAGAACATTTAGAGTTGTTTTTCTAAGTGTGCTTCCAGAAATATTTCTGTAATCGACTGTGTACTGAATTCTTTCGCAAGGAGCTACATTTGCAAACGGAGTTGTAATTGTAAGTTCCATAAGTGGCTTACCAGTACCAGTGCTTGTTACAACAACAGTGCTTGATGGAAGTAGTGTAGTAAATGGAACAATTGATCCATAAACTATTCCGTTTCCATCTTCTGCTACTGCACGGAAGTAATAAGTTGTGCCAGATGTTAGTCCAAATAGTGGAGTAGAGAAAGCTTGAGAAGAACTGTAAGCATTTTGTCTTGCAGTTTCAAAACCAAGATTCTGATTTGTTCCCCACTGGAACCATACTGTTCCTGAGCCATTACTATTTCCTGATACATAACCATTTAGTCTTGCAGATGTTCTACCAATTGCTGTTGCAGTTGTAGTAGCAACCTGAAGATTTGTTTGATCATTGTTTCCTGTGTAGAAAGAAAGGACTGATCCATAGTCTGTATCATCATCATTTTCTCCAACGATACGGAAATAATAAGTTGTATTTGAGTTAAGACCAGAAATATCTTCATCTACTGATTTTCTGCTATCTCCACATCCAGCGCTCTTTGAAGAGGTGCTGCGAGAAAGATTGCCTGAAGAAGTTCCCCATTCAAACCAGTAATCTGTACATTCACTATTTGGATCAACGTAACCATTAAGTGTAGCGGAATTATTATCTACATCTGTTGCGCTACGAGTTGTAACTTCTGGTCCGTCACCGTTTCCTCCACAATCAGTTTCAAAATCCATTCTAGAACCATAAACAGTTCCATATTGATTTTGAGCAACTGCGCGGAAGTAGTAAGTTTCATCTTCATCAAGACCTGAAACGTTTTGGCTGAAATCATTTGAACCTGTTCCACGGCCGACATGTGAAGTTTCATCATTCATTGAAGTAGTAGTTCCATATTCAAACCAAGTAGTAGTGTAACTACCGTTTGAATCATAGAAACCTTCAAGACGAGCACTTGTACATTCAATATCACTTGCATCTACTGTAGTTATATCTGGATCATTGTTGCTTCCACCAGATGAATTTGTAGTAAATGAAAGAATGCTTCCACAATCAGAGCCATTTACGTTTGAAGCACATGCTTTGAAATAATAAGTTGTATTTGAAGAAAGACTTGAAAGATAGTGATTGAAACTTCCTGAAGATCCACCCTGCATTATTTGCGGAGTTGAACTTCCAAGTGAAGTAGTTACTCCATATTCAAACCAAGCAACTGTTGGATCTCCTGAACCATTGTCAGAAAAATTTCCATTTAGTGTTGCTGTATTTGAGCTAACAGGATTTGCTGAAAGTGTTGTAGCAGTAGGAACAAAACTTTGTGTGCTTCCATTTGTTGTGAAAGAAAGCGTGCTTCCACAAGCAGTACCACCTGTGTTTGTTGCACAAGCTTGGAAATAATATGTATTTCCTGGTGAAAGACCAAAAATTGATCCAGAAATTGGAGTAACAGAATTAATTCCTCCAGAAACATTTAATGTTTGATTAAGACTTCCGTAACTTGTTCCCCACTTAAAGAAACCATTTGAAACAGAACCGTTTGGGTTTACCAAGCCGTTTAGAGTTGCAGAGTTTGTTCCAACATTAGTTGCATTTTGAGTAGTTACAATCGGAAGATTAGCTTGCTGAACAGGTGTGCTTCCAACTCTAAATTGTGCTGAAATATTTCCTTGTGATGCCCAGCCTGGAGCAACACTACCTACTGTAAAACCACCAGAAAAAAGTTCAGAACCATTTTGTCCAAATGGAAGTGAAGTAGGTGATGTAGTTTGATTTGGATAATATTTTACTGATCCAGGAATAAATGTGAGGCTTTGTGCTCCGCCATTAATTGTTACTGATGCATTGTCAGAAATTGATCCACCTGACCATGAAAGAATTCCGTTAAATGTTGTACTTGAACTATTTGAAGATTGAGGAGAAAGTCTAAAAGATACGTTACTAGCAGTTTGATCGCCAGTATTGTGATAATAAAAATTTACTGAAATGACATCGCCTGGGTTTGCATTTACATAGTCACTCCAGCATGTAGAACAACCTGGATTCTGTGTGTAATTTGAAACTCTAACAAGTGTTATACCAAGATTAGATTCTTGTGGGTCAGTGTTCCAAGAGACAAAAGCCTCTGCCTTTGAAACGCCAGAAAATACCCCAAGAATGAGGATTGCGAACGCAAAAATTGCTTTTGTAATTTTGTTTTTCATAAATAATATTTATCGTTATTAAGTGATCTATTATACCACTAATATTATATTTGTCAATATGTATCTTTAAAGGCTTCAAATTTCTTTCAAACCTTTAAAAATACATGGAGTGTCTATTATTCACAAACACTCCATGCAATGCAAATGCTTAGCCTCTCAGACGGCCATTCGGAATTTGAACTGGTCCACCGGGAGGGCCCGGTAATCCGTTTGGAATCTGCACAGGGCCTCCACCTTGCTGAATGTGTGGACGTGGTGGGCGTGGCGGAGGGCAATATCCTCCTCGCGGACCGTAGTAGTAATTGTTGGGATAGCAAGTCGGATAATTGTAACCATAACCATTCCCGAAATTAAAGTTTGCGCTAATGCCCAAACCAAATTGCGGTTGCTGATACATTGGTTGTTGATACACCGGTTGATATGCCATCTGATACTGTGGCTGTTCGATAACTGCAATCCTTTGGGGTTGCAATTCATAATAGCCAGTAGCTGGCGCCTGTGTTCCACCTTGATTTGTGTTTGAGTTGGTAGGACTGTTGTAGATCGTAATATACGTCGGTCCACCACCTGGAGCAGAACTAGGCACAACATAAGTCGATGCCGGCGCAGAATAATTCTGCGACGGCGACGATGAAGTTATAACAGCTCCCGGTCCCGGATCAAAAAGGAAATTAAGGCATCCGTCTTTCATAAACGGAATAAAATAATCGCCCTCAGGTCCGACAAACACCCAGTAGAAAACATCGTTTTTGTTGGGACTCTGACTGAGTGGTGACTCAAACAGAATATTTCCATCAACGACATAACTATTAAGCAATCTGCCAGCGTTAGGTCCAAGCCCACTGTACGGAACCCTTCTTGAATATTTCATGGTAGTTCTGAACACTTCAATGTCACTTTTACCAGTCAAATCAAAGTAAGGTCCAATCAACGGTTCAGCAATTTTCACCCGAAACGTTTGGAAGAATACTGCGGGTTTACACCACATTCGCGTAGCATATTCACCTGTGATGATCTTCTCGATCGCCACCATCGTATTGTCCGAAACCTCTTTTTGGTACTGGGATAAGATGGTCGGGTGTCGTGCTGTCGCATTTGCATTTTTCGCCGTGAACGCAATCCCTGCGAGCACGGTCAATAAAAAGAACAGGAACTTTCTCATAGCTTTTTTGTTTATGGATTTTTGAGATTAGATTTCTATCGGGATAGTATCATATAGCTAGAGACTTGTCAATGGTCAGCTGTCGTTTAATTGGCCCGATTTGCTCTGCCTTGTATGACTCTTTTGCCCCCTATTTTCTTTCATTAGAGCCTTATTCTTGTTACTATTTTAGATAATATGCAGTTTGACGATGAAAAGGGTAAGAAAAAATTAGACGAACTAAGAAAACAAGAAGAAGAGGAACTGATGCAGATGCTTGCTGAAACCAAGTATCATATTCCCTACGTCAATTTGCTTACACTAATGATAGAAAACGATGCTCTTCGTGTCGTACCAGAAGAGACTGCACGCAATCTCGGTATCGCTGGTTTTAAAATCATTGGAAAAAATATTCATATTGCAGTTCACACTCCAAATAAAGAAGGACTCGATGCATATAAAAAAGAATTGGAAGACAATGGCTACAATGTAACTCTATATATGGCATCAAGTGCAAGTTTAGAAAAAGCTTGGGATAGATATAAAGAAATTTCTTTGGCGACTGAAACACGCGCAGGTGCAATAGATATTTCTGGCGAAACACTACTTAAGATTGGAGAGAATATCAAAATGATTTCAGATATGACGAAAGCAGTGGAGATTGCTACAAAAGATAATAAATCTCACAAAATTTCAAAAATGCTTGAGATCATCATGGCTGGTGCAATCGCACTTGATGCATCTGATGTTCACATTGAACCAGAAGAAGAACGCGCTCGACTTCGTTTTCGATTAGACGGAATTCTTTCTGATGTTTTATTTTTCAATTTGGATGTTTACAAAATGTTAAACACGAGAATAAAACTTCTCTCTGGTCTCAAACTTACTTCAGGACACACTGCACAAGACGGAAGATTTTCTATTTGGATTAAAGAAGATGAAATCAGTATTCGTACTTCAATGATTCCTGGTGCATACGGCGAATCAATAGTGCTAAGAATACTTAATCCAAAAACAATTCGAGTGAAATTAGAAGACTTGGGAATGCAAAAAAATCTTTTTGATATTACGATGAATCAAATTGCAAAACCAAATGGAATGATTTTAATTACTGGTCCAACAGGTAGCGGAAAGACTACAACACTATATGCATTTCTTCAAAAAATTTATTCTCCTGACATAAAGATAATTACTATTGAAGATCCGATTGAATATCACATGACAGGTGTGACACAAACTCAAACAGAACCAGAAAAAGGTTATACATTTCTAGAGGGACTAAGGAGTGCGCTTCGCCAAGATCCAGACATAATAATGGTCGGAGAAATTCGTGATTCTGAAACTGCAAAGATCGCAGTTGAATCTGCACTTACTGGTCACTTAGTATTCTCAACACTTCATACAAATAATGCTGCGGGTGTTATTCCCCGCATGATTGATCTTGAAGTTAATCCAAAAATTATGACAAGCGCACTTTCGCTTTCTCTGGCTCAGCGTTTGGTGCGAAAACTTTGTGAATATTGCAAAAAAGAAAGATCTGCAACCGATGAAGAGAAAAAAGTATTTGAAAAAATCTGGAATGATGCGAAGGGTGAAGGAAAAGATATTGGAGTTTATGGAGTAAGTCTAGAGAATATAAAAGTTTGGGATCCAGTTGGATGTGAAAAGTGTAATATGTCTGGATACAAAGGACGAATTGGAATTTTCGAAGCAATTTACAATGACAAAGAAATTAGTGAACTAATTCCAAATAATCCAAGCGAGCGCGAAATAAAAAATGTTGCAGAGCATCAAGGTCTTCTTGATATGAAAGAAGATGGTCTAGTAAAAATTCTAAAAGGAGTTACATCCTACGCCGAAGTAATAAGCGTTGTAGATATTGAAGAAGATTAGGATTTATTTTATTGACTCATTTTGGGAGGCAGGGTTTTTTATTATTATATAAGTGACTATCCCAATTGCTAAGACTCCAAACAAAATAGTCAAAATAATCATTACATATCCTTTACTGTCTTTCATAGTTAAAGTAATTATATCCTTAAAATTTGTACAATAAAAAAACGGACAGCTTGTGCTGTCCGTTAGCGCTCGATTCCCATTCTTAATATCGTTCTTAACAATGACTCCGCACGACGACGAGATATCATATCGAGCTTTGCCTCCCTTTCCATGTTGATTGTGTTTTAAGTGAATTACTCGAGAGGGCATGAATCTCTAAACAATCCTTAAGAAACAAGTTCTTAAGTAAAACGCAGGCCGAGGATGGCCCCAGAAAAATTTTAATAAAAAAACAACCAGAGCGTCCTTAGCTTAGCATCTAGAGCTAAAAGCTGATTGCTTAGAGATTCTTGCCCTCTTCAAATATGATTGAACTTGCATATAGTATATCACCATCTAGATAATTTGTCAAGGGCTATAATTTAGACCTCATTTAAAGTAAACTTGGTAAATAAATGAAAAAGCCAGACCAGAAAAATAACGAATCAGGTTTCCTAGATCACACATTACGCCCTATTTCATGGGATGAATATATTGGACAAGATGGAATAAAGAAAAACGTTCGTATTTTATTGTCTGCTGCATCAGAGCGAAATCATCCAGCTGAACACATTCTCTTTTATGGTCCGCCTGGTCTTGGTAAAACTACACTTGCTCATTTGATTGCAAAAGAAACTGGAAGACAACTTAAAAGTACCTCTGGTCCTGCAATAGAAAAAGTTGGTGACCTTGCTTCAATACTTACAAACCTTTCTCCGGGAGATATTTTATTTATTGATGAAATACACCGCTTAAATAAAATGATTGAAGAAGTTCTCTACCCTGCAATGGAGTCAGGAATGCTCGATATCATTATCGGCAAAGGTCCGTCTGCTCGAACAATACAACTTGATCTTCCTCCTTTTACTTTAATTGGAGCAACAACACGCATGGCACTCCTTTCTGCACCACTACGCTCGAGATTTTCTGGTGGGGTATTTCGACTTGAATTTTATTCACAAAAAGAAATCGAGGAGATTGTGAAAAGAAGTGCAAAAATTCTGGGAGTAAAAATTGATGACGATGCGATAGTAGAAATTGCTAAGCGCTCAAGATTTACGCCAAGAACTGCAAACTATTTTTTGAAACGCTGCCGTGACTACGCACAAGTAAATAAAATAGATTTAAATAAAAAAACTGTTATCGAAGCATTGTCTTTGCTTGGTATTGATGAACTTGGACTTGGGGAGCCCGATAGAAGAGTCCTTGAAATAATTATTGAAAAATTTGGTGGAGGTCCAATCGGATTAAATACTCTTGCAGCTGCAACAAGCGAAGAGGAGGCAACCATTGAAGAAGTTTTGGAACCATACTTACTCCAAAGTGGATTAATTGAAAGAACTCCTCGCGGACGTGTAGCTACAAAAAAATCTTATGCTCATTTAAATTTTGATATCCCAGATAACTTGCAGGAAAAATTATTGTAAAAAAAATGCCCCCGTCGCGACGGGGGCTTCATGTAATTTTAGTCATCTCAAAACAATAAATATTCTCTGGGACATTCAGACTCCAGATGGCCCTTCTGTGCTGTTTTAGAGTCCCTGTGATGTACTTGTGGACAATAGTGATTATTTCACACTATGGGCTGCGAACCCAAGTCCCGCTTTTGTTTGATTTAATGTTGATATTACAAAACCAAGTTTTTTTGTCAATTAACATTCGCCTAGCCTTTTGGAAAGCACGGATATTTTCTTGGTAGAAAATTCCTCGTGCTCATGCCAGTCGCACTCGCAAGTCTTTCCAAAAGGCTAGACTCATTCAGTCGTGTGGCTCGGGAAGAAGATGTTTTTATTTAAAAATTAAGTGATAATTAGATTATGAAAATAATTGCAATTGATCCAGGTTACGACAGAGTGGGAGTGGCAATAATTGAAAAAACGAACGGTAAAGAAAAATTACTTGATTCACTTTGCATAGTTACTGATTCTAAAAAAACCCTAACAAAGCGAATTTTTGAAATTGGGCAAGAACTAGGAAAAATTATTAAAAAATGGAAAGTCCAAACACTTGCTATAGAAAAACTTTATTTTACCTCAAATCAAAAGACAGCAATGGGCGTATCAGAAGCAAGAGGTGTAATTATGTATGAAGCTGAAAAAGCTGGGCTTAAAATTTTTGAATATACTCCAATACAAATAAAGGTGGCTGTAACTGGGTATGGAAAGGCCACAAAAGATAATGTTTTTGATATGACAAAGAGACTTATAAAAATCCCTGATAAAAAGACTTTGGACGATGAAATTGATGCTATTGCTATTGGCCTTACCTGTTTTGCCTGTGAAAAATTTAATTAACCCTTGAGTTTTCCACAATAAATGGTATTTTCTCTTGCCAACTTTTTTCACTTTTGATACAACTAGAAAATCGAAAATATTTAGTATTATTTGGTCGCAGTTTTAAAAGAAAAATTTTTAAGATATGAGTTTTCACGACGACGAAGACAAAGATATGAATTTCAACGAGGCAAGTTTTCTTGAAGATGATGCCTTGGGAGATTCGTTAGATGATCCGTATGCTGATGAAGACGCAGGGGGTAGCACTCTTGCTGACGAAGAAGAGGAAGAAAATACAGAATATTAATTAAAAATCCCCGTTAGGGGATTTTTAATTTTCTATCTTTATAAATCTGTGTTTTCCAATTTTATATGTTCCTGTTTCGGCCAGAGCCTCTGGGTCATCAATTTTTTCTTTAGTTGAAAGATTTTCTACTGCTCCCTGTTTTACCAATCTACGCCATTCAGTTTTTGAAGCAATAATTTTTTCTCGCACTAGTACATCTCCTAGTGCTCCACTGGCAGTTATTGTTTGAACTTCGTCAGGAATTTCTTTTTTCTGAAATTTCATTACGAAATCATTTTCTGCATCACTTGCTAATTTTTCACCGTGATAAATTGCTACAATTTCTCGGGCAAGTCTCATTTTTAGATCTCTTGGATTTACAACGCCCGCTTTTAAATCTTTTTCTATATTTTCAATTTCAGAAATTGTTGTGTATGTGCAGAGTTTAAAGTAATCAATAATAATTTCATCTGGAATAGACATTACCTTTCCATATATATCAGCTGGCTCATCTATGATACTTATGTAATTATCCAAGCTCTTAGACATTTTTTCCTTTCCATCTGTACCAGTGAGAATTGAAAATGCTAAAACTGATTGTGGTTTCTGCTTATTCATTTTCATAACATCACGTCCTAAGATCATATTGAATGTTTGATCACTTCCACCAACTTCTAAATCACAAGAGCCATATATAGATGCGAGTAACGATGAATCAATACCTTGAAGCACTGGGTACATCATTTCGTGCATATATAGTTCTTCACCAGAATTTATTCTGTCTTGAAACATGTCACGACCAATAAGACGTGAGTGCGTAATGTGACGAAGTGTAGAGAGAATTCTTGAAAGAGAAACAGTGTGAATGTTCTTTAACTTTAAATTTTTTTTCTGCATTCTAGTTTCTTCAAAGATAACTGCCTTACCAACAAAAGTACTCGGATTTAATACTACAGAATTGAAATTTACTCTTACCCCCGCACTTGGGAGAATATCTGTAACATTCAAAAACCAGTCTGAATTTCTAATCCATGTGAAAACATCACTATCTGTTAGTAAAATTTTTCCTACTTGAGCAAGATAGGTTTCCATATTTTTTTCTACTTCTACTTGTGAAATTTCTGGTCTAACCTTACTTCTACCTGATGGATCGCCAATCATTGTTGTGTAGTCACCTATCAAAAAGATGACTTTGCACCCTAGGTCTTGAAATTTGCGGAGTTTTCGAAGAACCACAGCGTGTCCAAGATGAAGGTCTGGACGAGTTGGATCAACTCCAAATTTTATGACAATAGATTTTGGATTATTCTCGAGTTTTTCTCTAAAAGTTCCTTCTGGATCAATAAATTCACTAACTCCGCGGGTCAGAAGTTCATCAATTTCGGCTTTTTGATTCATTTTGATACTTTAACATGCAAAAGGTCATTAGAAAACGGACCTGTAAGAAAAGCGCCCGCGAACGTCCACTATGTTATGATATTTAAGAATATGAAATACCTTAAAAGGCAAAGTTTTCCAAAATTAGGAAAAAATATCTTCAGAAAGAGAACACATAAGCTCTCTTTAAAAAATATAATACTTTTGGTCTCTGGTATTGCCCTCGTAATCGGCGGGGTCATTTTTGTCTGGCTAGCTACTATACAAATTCCTGATTTTAAAGCTTTTGATGAGAGACGTGTAGCAAAATCAACTACTATTTATGACAAAACTGGCAAAATCGCTCTTTATGACATACATAATGATGTTAAACGTACCGTTATTCCACTTGCGGATATTGGAGATAACATCAAAAATGCAGTACTTGCTATTGAGGACAATGATTTCTATGAACACAGTGGTATAAGAATAAAATCTATTTTCCGCGCACTTTTTAAAAATATTTTGTCAGGAAAATTATCTGAGGGTGGATCAACAATAACTCAACAAGTGGTAAAGCTTTCACTTCTAACAAACGATAAAACTATCACTAGAAAAATTCGTGAAGTAATTCTTACATTGAAGCTTGATCAAGTAATGGAAAAGGATGATATTTTGGCAATTTATCTAAATGAAGTTCCTTATGGTGGACCAGTTTATGGAATACAGGAAGGTTCAATGATGTTTTTCGGGAAAGTTCCAAAAGATGTAACTATCGCTGAGGCTGCATATCTTGCTGCAATACCAAAAGGTCCAACTTATTATTCTCCTTACGGAAAAAATCGATCTGCACTTGAATCAAGAAAAAATCTTGTGCTTTCAAGAATGCGCGATCTAAATTATATAACTCAGGAGCAGTATGATGTTGCAAAAGCAGAAGAAGTTAAATTCCAAGATGAACAAAAGACTGGAATTAAAGCTCCACACTTCGTATTTTTTATAAAACAATATTTAGAAGAAAAATATGGCGCAGAAATGGTTGAATCAGGTGGACTTAAAGTTATAACAACACTTGATTACGAATTAGAACAGCGTGCGGAAGAAGCTATTGCAAATCACATTGAATCAATTGAGAAAAATTATAATGGAACAAATGCTGGTCTTGTTGCTATTGATCCAAAAACTGGACAAATTCTTGCAATGGTAGGATCGAGAGATTATTTTTCAAAAACTATTGATGGAAATTTCAATATAACAACTGCACTTCGTCAGCCTGGATCTTCATTTAAGCCATTCGTTTACGCTACAGCATTTGAAAAGGGTTATACACCTGAAACATTTTTATTTGATGTAAAAACTGAATTTAATTCTTCTTGTAGCACATCTGGAAACGATACTAAATCAACTTGTTATCATCCGGACAATTTTGATAATGGATTTCGTGGTCCAATAAATTTAAGAAATGCTTTAGCACAATCAATAAACATTCCTGCCGTACAACTTCTTTATATGGTTGGGGTAAAAGATGCCTTAAAAACTTCTCGTGATATGGGAATAAAAAGTCTAGATGATCCAGATAGATATGGACTTACTCTCGTTATTGGAGGCGGTGAAGTATCTCTCCTAGATATGACTACTGCTTATGCAACATTTGCATCAGAAGGAATTTACCATCCATATCAAGGAATTTTAAAAGTAGAAGATGATAAAGGAAATGTTTTAGAAGAATATACATCTGTTGAAAGTGAAGCCTTGCCTCGCAATGTAGCTTTAACAATTTCTGATGTTTTATCAGACAATGATGCAAGAATTCCAACTTTCGGTGCAAATTCTCCTCTCAGAATTCCAGGATATGACGTAGCAGCAAAAACTGGTACCACAAATAACAATAAAGATGCTTGGACTATGGGTTACTCTCCAAGTATTGCTGTTGGAGTTTGGGTTGGAAATAATGACAACACAGCAATGAAAAAAGGAGGTGTGGCACTTGCTGGTCCAATTTGGAATGACTTTATGAATAAAGCTCTTCCAAAATTAGATAATGAAAAATTTGAAACACCTGCACCAATTGAAACATCAGAAAAACCAATTTTCCATGGAATTTGGCAGGGTGGAGAATCTTATACTATTGATACTGTGTCTGGAAAACTTGCCACCGAATATACTCCGAAGGAAACAAGAAAAATGATTGCTGTTACAAATGTTCATTCAATACTTTATTGGGTAGATAGAAATGATCCACAAGGTGTCTCACCAATGGAAAATAGCAAAGACTCATTATTTAATCATTTTGAAGATTCTGTGAGACGTTGGTGGAATATAAATGGAGGACAATATGGTGTTGTAACAGCAAGTCAGATTCCAACATCTTATGATGATGTTCATGTTCCCCAAAAATTCCCTAACGTAGATATATTAAATCTTTCAGATGGATCAGTAATAAATAAAAATAGTTCAATAGTTGTAAATTTCTCTAGTAGTGGTTCATACCCAGTAACTAGATATGATGTTTATGTAAATAATCAATTTATTGGAACTACAAATTCAAATAGTTTTAATTTTGATACATCTGATGTAGATAATCCTGGAAGTACAAATATATTTAAAGTAATTGCTTACGATTCTGTGTTCAATCAAGGAGAAAAAAGTATTACTTTTTCTGTAAATTAATTATTTTATTTCACTAATTTTTATTCCGTTTTTATTTAACTCTTCGATTAAATATTCTCTGTGAATAAAAATTTCCTGTTTAGCAACAGGACTTATTTTAAGAGTTAAAGTCTTACCAGAAATTAAAATAGAATCTTCTTTAATTTCTGTTTTTAAAATATTGCCAAGAATTTTGGAAATAATTTTCTTATTTTCTGTTTTGTTGAAAATTATTTTTTTATATTTATCAAAAAAATTACCAAGACTTTCCATATTAACGATTCATTGGCATTACTAAATACAAAAATGAGTTATCACCTACTCCGGTGATAATAAGTGGTTTATTTGCACCAAATGACTTAATTTGAACACTTTCTTTGTTTATTACTTGGAAACATTCAAAGAAGTATTTAAAATTGAAATTCATTTCAATTTTCTCACCTGTTAAATTAGCATTAATATTTGTTGTATTTTCTCCAATATCTGAATTTTTTGCATAAATTGATGTTAATTTCTTTAGTGGGTTAGCCAAAAAGGTTATTTGGTTGAATTTGTCTGAAAAGATATTAGAAATCTTGAGTGCCTGCAATAAATCAGATCTAAGGGCTGTAATAGTAGTTGTGGATTCCTTGGGGATAATTTGCTTATAGTCTGGAAACACACCATCAATTATATGGGAAGTAAGGTAAAAACCGTTGGAAATTAAGGATATTTGGTTTTTTGAGATTTTTACAGTCAAATCAGAGTTTTCATCAGGTAGTACGCGTAGAATCTCTATAACGTTCTTTAAAGGTATTAAAATCGATATTGCATCTGGTATATCTTTTATCTTTATTCTCTTCTCAGCGAGCCTAAATGAGTCTGTAGAAACAAAGATTAGGTACCCATTGTCGCTATAAATATAAACACTTGAGATTTCTGGCTTTATATCTGAAAAAGAAGCACTAAAAGAAACTGATTTTAATCCGTCTCCAAAGCTTTTAGCTGGGATAATGAACTCTTTGCCATTAATCTCAGGAATATTCGGGAAATCATCATAATTTTGTGTTTTAAACACTACCTTATTGTTCTTTGTTGTTACAAAAAGGGTATCATCTTTCTGTTCAAGCGTTACACTTTCATTTTTTTGAAAACTTGAAAAAAAACTTGCAAGTGTTGATCCAGTAATAGCTACAGCACCTTCTTTAGAAATTTTTGCTGGTATTTCAATTTCAATACCTAAACTTAAATTTGTTGATCTAAACTTCAAACTTTTTTCTGTAGCAATACAAAGGATAGAACTAAGTACTGGAAGAGCGAGATTTTTTCCAGTAATTCTTTCTGCTTTAGAAATTGCTTCTTTAATTTTTTCTCCTTGGCATTCTGCTTTCATAGTATGTGTTAATTCTTTTATATATAAAACCTATTATTACTATTAGTCCTGTGGAAATGTTGATAAATGAATTTTATTCAACGTTTCCAATACTAATTTTCTAAAAGAGGATGTTAATAAGAAGCTTTTATTATTTAATTAGTGAAAATTTTTTCCACAATTTATTTTTAATAAGAATTTATTAGATCTTATTAAAAAGTTTTTAAGAATTTTTCAACAACTTATTAACACTACTTGAAAAGAACTTTTATTCTATCGAGTTCATCAATTAAATTTGGATCAGTTTTACAATCATTTTTTACTTTCAAACATGAATGAATAACTGTTGTGTGATCTTTTCCACCCAATTTCTGTCCAATTAATGGATAAGAAACATTAAACTCTTCTCGAAGAATAAACATAGCTATTTGTCTTGCACGAACAATTTCCTTTCTTCTAGTCTTTTCATAAATCATTTTGTCATCAAGGTTATAAAAATCAGCAATTGACTTTACAACCTCAGCAACAGAAACGTTCTTCTTTGGACGTATATTGTTCTTAATAAGGATTCTTACCTCATTTAGACCAAGTTCCCTATTCTTTAATTGGGTTTGGCAAACAATAGCATTTAGACTCCCTTCAAGCTCTCTAATATTCCCTTGTATAGAACTAGCCAAATACTCAATAACTTCAACGTGTATTGGTACATTTTGATCCTCAGACTTGGCTTTTATTATGGCAAGTCTAGATTCAAAATCAGGCTCACTTACGTCAACAACCATACCTGAAGAAAAGCGAGATTTCAAGCGCTCCTCAAGATTTTGAATATAGTTAGGATGTTTGTCAGATGAGAAAATAATTTGTTTATTTTGCTCGTACAACGTATTAAAAAGGTGAAAAAGTTCCTCCTGTGTCTTTTCTTTATTAGAAATGAACTGCATATCATCAATAATTAAGACATCATACTTTCTATATTTTTCTTTAAAGCTATTTGGCTTATTACTTTGAACAGCATTAATATAATCAACTGTAAATTTTTCAAGAGTAACGTAGTGAACTCTTTTTTCAACATATTTTTGTTTGATTGCATTTCCAATTGCTTGAATCAAATGTGTTTTTCCAAGTCCTGTTGGTCCATAAACGAAAAATGGATTGTAATGAGTTCCAGGTTTTGAAACTATTCCCTGTCCTGCGGCATGAGCAAGCTCATTAAATGGTCCAACTATAAAAGAATCAAATGTATAACGAGGATTTAAGTTGTCTTCCTTATTTATATATAAATCTGCAAGTGGAAGCTCACGATTGAGAAGTATTTTATTCTCCATCATGTGATCAGAATTGATTTTATGACTGTGTTTGGAAATTATGAAAGAAACTCCTCTTACATAATCAGAATAAGAAGTTAGAGTCTTTAGAATTAGCTTTTGATATTTATTTAGTAACCAGTCTTTTACGAATTCATTTGGAACACCGACGTAAATTGTGCCTGATTCTTCCCTTACAATTGCAGTATTTTTAAACCAAGTGCTGAAATTAGCTTTTGATACATTTGTCTCAATATCAGTGAGGCAGTTTTCCCAAAGTTGTTTTGTATCAACCATCGTTTGTTTATTATATAGCCAAGAATAAAAATGATAATGAAAACATTTCTTAATAATCCTGTTGAAAAGCTGGGGAAAACAATTTTAGAAACAAAAATCTTTTCAGAAAAAATTTTCTTTCGGTGTTTTTGTAAGCAAACAAAAAATATTGAGAACATTATAGACTAAACTTCCCTATTGCCACAACCGACTATCTATATTGATTTAAGTAAATTTTTAGTATATATTCTTTGCATGTCATTTACTTATAATCCAAACAAAAGAAAGCGTAAAAAGACGCACGGATTTCTAGTTAGATCAAAAAGCACTAGCGGAAAGAATGTTATAAAGCGTAGACGCCGAAAGGGACGCAAAAAACTAAGCGTTTAATATGGTACGGGAAAACTCCCGCATACGAAGAAATGATTTTAAAAAAGTTCTTGATGGAAGCAGGAGCTTTTTTTCGCCATATTTCACTCTTAATTTCAAAAAAACCCTTGAAAATAAAGGTTATTTTAGTGTTGTGGTCAGTAAAATGGTGGCAAAAAATGCAACTAAAAGAAATCTAGTAAAAAGGAGAATATATGGAATTTTAAGAAAATATGAAAAAACGTTTAAAAATAAGGGTTTTTTTATTATTTATGCCAAAAAACCTGCACTTTTAGCAAAATTTGGAGATATTGAAGAAAGTATGAAAAAACTGCTAATATCGGCAAAAATCATTGAAAAATAAGGGTAAAATGGGAAAACTCGCACAAATTTTAATAAGAACTTATCAAAAAGTCTTTTCAGATGAAAAAAGCTTTTACCATAGGCTGGGTTTTAGAAAAAGACATACTTGTGCTTTTGTACCATCCTGTTCGGAATATTCTATGGAAGCATTTGGTAAGTACGGTTTCTTTAAAGCACTTTTTTTGTCTATAAAAAGAATTTCTCGTTGTCATCCATGGCAGAAGAATCATTTCGACCCATTACCATAATTTTGTCTCGTTGATTTTCATATATCAAAAAGCTAGAATAGCGAGATGAAATCTCTCTGGAATACTCTTTTGTATAAGCCGCTCGCAAACGCGCTTATTTTTTTGATTGGAATTGTTGGAGGTGATGTTGGAATTGCACTTATTATTCTTACTGTTCTTGTAAAACTTGCGCTCTTCCCTCTTACTCAAAAATCAATTAAAAGTCAGGTTGCAATGCGTGAAATTGAACCTGAAATTAAGAAAATAAAAGATCTTAAACTTTCGCGCGAAGAAGAAGCAAAAAGAACGATGACACTCTATAAGGATAAAAAAGTTAATCCTTTTTCTGGTTGTTTAGTTCTCTTAATACAATTTCCCATTATTATTGCGCTTTATCAGGTATTTTTAAAAGGACTAAAAAATCTCTCTGACTTAAGTCTCTACTCATTTGTACATTTACCAGAACATGTAAATACAATGTTTCTCGGCCTCATTGATATGAGTGGTAAAAGTATTGTTCTTGCAGTACTTGCTGGGCTTACACAGTTTATTCAAATGAGAATAGTAATGCCAAAGAAAATAGAAAATACTCCTGGCGAAAAAGGATTCCGCGAACAAATGATGCAAAACATGCAATTCCAGATGAGATATTTCCTACCTGTCTTTGTAGCTTTCATTGCATATGGAATTTCAGCTGCTGTAGCACTCTATTGGGTAACAAGTAATGTTGTAACAATTATTCAGGAACTAGTTGTAAGGAGAAAAATTAAAAAAGCAAAAGCATAATATGCAAAAAGACGAAATTAAAAAAATAATAGAAGATTTAATTTCGCGATCGGCGCTTTCTTTTGATGAAGTACTTGTTGATGTTGATGATAATGATGGATCAGTTTGGTATTTGATTAAAAGTGGAGACTCAAAACTTTTTATTGGTAAAAATGGTGAAACTCTTGAAGCCTTCAATCATATAATTCGAAAAATGATTGATAATAAATACAAAGATACACCACTACCATTTCAAATTGTTATTGATGTTAATGAATATCAAAAAAAGAAAAGCGATAACATTAAAGCTATCGCTCATATGATGGCAGAACGTGCAAGATTTTTTAAAGCAAGTGTTGATGTAGAGCCAATGAATGCATTTGAAAGAAAAATAATGCACACATTTCTTGAAAAATATAAGGATATAAAAACAGAATCAACTGGCATGGGCCCTACTCGCCACGTTGTTATCAAATACGTTGAAGCTAAAGACTAAGACTTATCTGCCAGAGATTTTCTTCGTTTTTATCTAATAGATAAAGATTTTCTTCTTTACTATCAAGTGAGAGATTTATAGAGTCTAGTGAAAGATTTTTTTCATCAAATGGACTTGAAACTTTGTTTGCAACACCATTTGCTCTATCTATTTTCCAAATTGAATCTACGAATGAAATTTTTCCCTGATACCAGATATCAGGATAAAGGCCTGGTGCAATGCCATCTGGAGTGCCACAGATAAACCAATTGTTTGTTTTAGACCAAACACATTTTTCTGGAATTGTGGTCGTTGAAAGAGAAATTTTTGATTGACTAGCAATATCATAAATATTGGTTTCAATTCCATTGTTTATACCACTACTGTAGAGCATATATTTGCCATTTGGGCTCACTAACGTTGTTAGACCAGGTATATTGCCCAAAATTCGTGAAAGGGTCTTTGTTGTTGTATTTAATGAGTAAACATATCCATCAGCATGTGCTGAAGCCTTGGTGGTAAGAATAATGTTCTCAGTACTTATCCAAGACGAAAGCCATGAATGAAATGCTGAATCAAAAACTTTTACTCTTTTTGTGCCATCAGGATCACTTATTACACCTTCTGCATTTTCATTTGATTTAAGTGTAAATATTTTTGTATTTATAGGATTTACAGATAATGAACCAATATTATCAGGCAAAAATGCACCCTTCATTTCTGGTAGTGATCCATCAGCCTCGGGCTTAGGAAGTAAACCTGAAAAAGTTCTAATCACATTACTGTCATCAAGGAACCTGAAAACAACAGTGTTGCCCAAAACAAATGCTTCTTGAATACCAGGAATTGTTGTATTTGAAATTTTTGTTTGTACTCCGTCAGGTAATTCTCTTTCATAGACATGTCCAGTTCCTTTTTCTACATATCTTACAACAGGAACTTTTTCTATATGACTTTTTTCTTTTATCCCAGCAATTTCATCAGATGCGACATCAATAATTTTTTTATCTTTTACTCCAAAACCATATCCTGCAGTAGGAAAATCTGAAAGTTTTGTAATTTTTTCGTGAACTGTAGGAGTATCAGTAGGTGTTTCTTCGCTAGGAGTTTCATTATTTTCTACAGGCACTTCATTATTAGGAAGCGCTGGCTCACCACCCAATGGAAAAAATTCTTTATAAACTACTCCAATTGGTTTGAGTGCTTCAGGTTGCTCGGCTACTGGAGTTTTTGAAAAATAAAAGTAACCTCCAACGAAGAGTGCTACAAGAACTATTACAATTATTATTAGAGTTTTTTTCATGTTATCTAAAATTTACATGCCAATGTGGTGCAGTAGTATTTGATGTTTGTCCAGATTTTTCAGCAAGAAATTGACCCAGTGGTTTTGAATAAGTTTGTCCGTTATTAGGAAAACTAGATGATCCTGAAATATAAATATTTAAACTATTCTCACTTGCTCGAAGATCAGCAAGCGCATCTTCAGGTGTATGAGTTCTATGAAGCCAATATTCTGATGCACCTGTAATTGTGACATTACAATTACAGGCTGCCTTTAGTAATTGAATGTGGCCTACAAAAGTTGATGCAATTGCTGGAGTGAAGTATGTACTTGTACAATTTTTTTGTCCTATTACTGTGCATTCAGGTGATGGAATTGAAACTCCTGAGAGTTGTGAGCGAACAGAAACAAGCCCCATTCCTGCTGGTGGCCAAGGTTCACCTTTAGCAAAAACTTTTCCCCCAACAGTAAGAATGCGTCCTTTTGATGAATAAACTGTTTTTCCACCAACAACAACTTCATCTGGTGGTTCGTCCACTTCAACACTTACTTGATCTATACCGATTTTAAGATTTACCAAGTTAGGATTAATTGTGTTTAGAATTGCAAATGCTGCCAAAACAATAAGCAACCCGAGAAGTGCATTTCTTATGCGTTCTTTGCCTGCAGATTTTGCACCAACAGAGTCTGTTGAAGACATCCACTGTATTCCGCCAAGCACAATCATTAATACAGCCAAAACTGCACAAAGTCCGATGATAATTTTTATTGCAGTATTAACATAGTCACCAAATTTTAATGTTGCATCAACTTTGTCTCCCAAAAGTGGAAGTGGAGCGAGTAGACAATATTCACTCTGACTTTCTGTACAATTACCCTCACCTGCTCCAGATGGAACTCCAGCTACTGGTCCGATCACTACACCTCCTGGAGTTGTAGGAGATTTTGTCGTAAATTCACCTTCAGCTAAAATTATTGCAGAATTTTTTGGATCAACAATAGAAATTTTATATTTTTTCCCAGTTCCTAATCCTGTAATTTGATAATCAAAATTTCCGTTTATCGAACCATTTCTTTCAGGAGAAATACTTGGAGTTGTTGACCCTTCTTCTTGCCACTTTATTTTTACTGAACCTGGACGAGAGAGACCAACAATTCTTCCCGTAACATATGCGCTTGTTTCTGTTATTCCTACACTAAAATCATCAAGCACTACACCATTTGTTGTTAAAAGAAATGCCGGAACTAAGTATTTTTCATTTGTAAGACTATCTACGAATTCAATAGTGTAATCAGTTGCCCTGTCTAAATTGTTTATTGAAAATGAAAATGTATTACTTGCACTAATTGGTACATTAGTACCATTTGAAGTAGGAGAAATTTCTACAGCAAGTTGCATGGTCTCTGGAGTCTTGCCATACATAACCTTCATGCTGGCATTTCTTGCTAAGAGCGAATCTTTTAGTGCCTGGTCTACTCTACCTGAGACTTCTGCAACACTTGTTGTAGTTTTTACAGAATTAATAAATACTCCCCCAACAGCAAAAGCAGAATTAGTAAAGAGTAGAAGTGCTAGAGCGATATTTACAAGTAAAATTTTTGATATTTTTTTCATTTTATTTTGCGCCTAGATCCACCATTAAAGTTGTCTTCTCATTTTGGAAAAGTTTTGTCAGGCTTTCAATTCCTAAATCAAGTCTTGCTACCCCTTCTGTATTATCACCCTTCCTTACTACTAGTTCAGATTTTTTTGCATTTCCAGAAACTGTTTGATTGTTTAATTTCCAAGTATAAGTTAATGAACTTGATTCTTTATTCTTTGGTGAATAATAGTATGGTTCTGCAACCAAAGTTGTTTCAGGTTCTTTCATTCCAAAATTTCCAACAAGTGCATGATTGTATTTCATTCCATCGAGTGCATTTTTTTTATAAAAAATAATTTCAGGATCTAAAGTAACTAAACTTAAACTTTTTGTAGCTGTATAACTTCCTGTTGGCGAACTTATTACAGCTTCAATATTCTCAGTTTTATTCAAATAACTTGAGCGAAAAACATATGCGCTTTTGCCGTAGCCTGATGCTTGTTGATCAGGTATGAAATTCTTTTTCCAATTATAAATTAGTGATGCAGATGCATTTTTTATGTTTGGCATTGCAACGACGCGTATAGTTCCTTCACTTGCTGGAAGTGGTAGACCTTTATAAAAAGGGGGTGTATATGAATCAGACGCTTCCCATAATAGATCTGCTTCAGCAGGTCTCACGACTACAGATTTTTTTACCGTTTCTCCTGTTGAGAGAATCATAGTGATGCCAACTGTAGTAGTTGTTCCGACTTTTCCAGATGTAAATGAAAACTTCTTTGCGCCAAAGTTTGAAAGTTTTACTTTTCCATCTACTGCCCAAGTGATTTTAGCTGCGTCTAGATTTGTAGCATAGCTTGTAAGAGTGATTGTGACATTTTCATTTGGTCCTGGAACCGTAGGTATGACATCTATTGAGACAGCATTTTCAAGAGATTGAGCTCCCACAGATATAGTAGAGAGCAAAAAAAGTAGCAATATGCCTAAGAAATAGCGTCTATTTAGAAACGATTGCATTAGAATTATTATACCTCGTTTTATAGAATCTATACGTGGAAATACTAGATTTTACCGCCTTGTCCGAGAGCTAGTTCATCTTTTGCTTTCCTTATAGAAAGAATTTGTGATGGATCGGATGTAATAATCTGATCTTCAGTGTAAGAAGCGATTATTTTGATAGCTACGTGCTTGAGTCCTGCAAAGAATATTCCCTCTCCAACGTTTGATTCAAGAAGAAGATATTTTTCCTCATCAGTAAGGTTGAAAGTCTTTTGCAGTAGATCAATTGAGCTTGGAGATTGTTTAAGAAGCATTTGAAGTGAAGAGTTTGTAACAATAGGCACTCCATAGGGACTTTTCATAAAGTCGCCGACGTCTTGAGTAATTGTCGCAAGGCCCAAGTAGTATTTTCTTCCTCGCTTGGCGATTGAATAAAGAAACGATGCAGTATCTTCTGATTTCATCATCCACCATGCCTCATCCACTACCAATAGACGCTTTTTCAAGCTTTTTCTAACTGCATTCCATATAAAGTGAGTAACAATGTACATTGCCACAGGCTTTAGCTCATCTTCCATGTCGCGAACTGAAAAGACTACGAATTTTTTATTTATGTCTACGTTTGAAGGTTGATTGATAAAGCTTGCCCATGAACCTTTTGTATATTTTGTAAGACGAGTAAGAATTGAATCACTTCCCTCCATTCCAGCAAGCACCATTTCAAAATCAGAAAGTAGTGGTGGTTCAATGTTTGCAAAATCTGAGTCAGGAGTAATATCTTTGATTCCATAAGTTTCTGTGATGGCGCGATCAACCAATGCATCTTCTTCAGGCGTAAGTCCACCAAGCATAATTCTGAAAAGCCCGACAAGATTAATTACATTTGTGCGAAGAACATCTGCTGGTGTTTCATCTTCTCGTGCAATTGGAAGTTCAAAAGGATTGATGTGGTGTTCAGAAGAAAGTGCAATATTAAAATATCTTCCACCAACTGCTTCAGCCATATATTCGTATTCTCGTTCTGGATCAATAACAATTACATCAGTATCAAACATAAGTGTGCGCAGGATTTCTAATTTGGTTGCATAAGATTTTCCGGCACCTGATGTAGCAAATGTGATTGAGTTGTAGTTTGGAAGAGAAAATCTGTCGAAAATTACCAAACTTTGGTTGTGACGATTTACCCCATAGAGGATTCCTTTATCTGAAGTAAGGTCAAATGATACAAATGGGAAAATGCTTGAAAGTGGTTCAGAATTAAGCTTTTGGTGGACATTTAGGAGGTCTGTGCCAATAGGAATTGCACTCTTGAAACCTTCTTCCTGCTGGAAAAGAGCTGGTTTTATATATACTAATTTAGCTTCAAGAATAGACTTGATTTCATTCTCAATTTTGAATAAATCATTTTCATTGTCAGCGTAAATTGTGATGTAAAGTCCAACGTCAAAAATTCTTTCTTGTGCTTGTTGGAGATTATCGCGAAGAGATTCTAGATCTTGGTATGCAGTATCAAGCATTGGGTCTCGCACTAAGCCACGTGCTTCACGAGCATTAATTTGGCTTTGAACTTCAGCAACTTTTTTCTGAAACTGCCGAAGCACTAGCGAAGTTTCAATTGGATGAATAAAAATTGAAACATCAAAAATTTTATCTAAGTTTATTATTGGTGAGAACCAGTTCTCTGTGAGAAATCTCGGATATGAAATAACAAAGAAAGTTCTTGCAATTTTTTCTCCCAAGTTAAGTGACTTTGGTTCAACTTTCAATGCTGAAGGAGCAATGATGTCTTGGAATTCAAGTGTTGCTGCTTGATAAATTTCTGCAGGAAGTACTGGCATAACACCTGACGGAGTTTTTGCGTCATCATTTTTCTTTTTTCCTAAAATTGAATCAAAAATACTCATGTTATGAAAGTTTAATTCCCTGACTTATATCGCCCGGATTAAATGTCTTATAGAAAAGTTCAATTACTTCTTCTGTTCCAAGTTCTGTAGCGCGTACACCAATTCTTGAAAGTCCTTGAATGACTACGCTAATTCTTTGTTCAAGCTGTGTGCGTTTTTCTTCAAATTCAAGTGATTCCTCTTTTTTTATTTCTTCTTTATTTTTTCCCTTACCAAATGAAGATGTAATTGATGAAATCGGATTTCCAGTTTTAAGTGCTGGAGAAGTATAAGGAATAACAACAAAGAAATTTTTTGTCATGATATTTACCTGTTCAGTGAAGCCTTTAATGAAATCCATGTATTCTTTTGTCTGAACTTTTATCAGTGGTTCGAGCTGTTCTTTTAAGCGATTTTCAAGTTGTAGTAGGTATGGTCTGATGTCTAAGCGCCTTGATTGAACGATAATTTGAGTAGAAAAATCAAGAGAATTCAAGAAATTTTGAAATTGCATGATTATTGCCTCCTGTTCGTCTACTGATTTTAGAGAGAGATTTATGGAAGAAGCCATTAAAACAGAGCGTAATCCCCCATCTTTGAGGACAATAACGCCGTCCCGCACTTCTTTTATAGGGACGAATTCTTGAGTAGCTTTAGCTTTTATGGCCATTACACAATATTATAGCGTTTTTTAACTTTCTTACCTTATTTTTTATTAACATCAAGCACATCAAGACCCCAAGAAATGTCTTTTAGCTTACTATTTGAGAGTTTTGGCACATAAGATTGTTCAACTGGCTGTTCTACTTTCTTTTTGGCAACTTTCTTCGGCGCATCCTTACGCCATACATATAAATTATTACCGAAAAAGAATTTATTTATTTGAAACTTTATCCAATACTGAAAGGTATATACGAAAGGTTTGTTATTTATTTTTACAAAAGTAAGTGCTACAGCAAGTCCAATTATTGGCGGAACAATAATAAATGCCAGAAATATACCCAAAAATTTGTACACAAGGTATGAAAGTCCAAGTCCGCCGACAATATATATGAATTGCTTAAATGTAAATGGTCCGAAGAGTTTATCTTCGACATCTATAAATTGTGGAACATGGAATTGCATACTATTATTCTACCACTTCCCTGTAAGGGTCACTCTTGTTTACAGATTTTTGTTCAGGTAGTGGATTTAAAGAATGATCTGTTCCTTTCTCTTGCATATTAAATGGCGCAGACATTTTTTGTTCCACAAAACTCTTTGGTGGAGCTGGTGGAGGATTTGGAGTTAAACTCGGTTTTTCAACTTCTGCAATAATTGTATTTCTATCAGAAGTTTTTGGAGCGATATTTCCTATATCCAAAGGTTCCCTTTCTACATCAATACCTGTTTTTTCAAGAACTTTTTCTTCAACTGGAGCAATTTCTTCTTCATCTGGTGCACCACCGGAAGCATAAACTTGTTTTAATTCTTCTCTGATGTTTTTGAAAATCATTTCTTCAGCATCTTTTGCAATTTCTTGTGCCTTTGTACCAATTACACCAAGCCTCTTCTGAATTTCATTTACGTATTCATCCGAGCTATTTAGTGCAAGTAAAACTAGAACAGTTTCATTTTCCAATTCTGAAATTTGGTCTACACGTAGCGCATATTTTTTTCCTATTTCTATTAACTTATTATGCCAAGAACCATTTGAAATAATTTCTTGTATTTCCTTAGGTAAATTTCTAGCCTTTTGATTAATAATTTGGTTTTTTGATATGAAGTTACTACTTCCTTTTAGACTTGATCTAATCTCTTCTTTTTCGGTTGTGTTTTGAGAACTTAGTATTTTTTCACCTTTAGGCATTCTGTCTGCAATAGGAATCAATACTCTATTTAATATTTCATTTGAAATTTCTTCTGATTCTTTTTTGTTTACTCCCACATTGTTTTCAATTTCAAATTCAAATCGTTCTGGATCAGTAAGTCCAATTAAAATTAAAAGTGTCTCTATTTTTAGAGAATCTCTTTCGTCATCTGCAAGTTTATATTTGCTGGAAATATTATCGATAGAAGCTTGCCAATCAACAGAATTAATAACTTCCTGTGTTTTAGGAGAAAGTTTTTTCAATTCTTCATTTATTTTATTTTGCAAAATACTATTGTTCATCTAATTTAAGTTTTTTCACCCGATGTTTCTTTTGCACTCATTCTTATCTTATGAGCAGCCTCATTTGCACCTTTTGTACTAAATTGTCCACCACTCGCTATGACATTCACAACTTTTGTAAGTTTATTTTCAATGAATTTAGCATAGTCTGCTTTTCTTTGTTTATTTTCATTTTCAACTGCTCTCTTAGCTTCTGGTATAATTTCTTTTTCGAATTTTCCAATTGTGTTACCACTCTTATCCTTTGCAACAGTGTAGTCAAATGTTTCAGTTTTTGGTTGACCATTGTTATCAGTATATGTTACAGAACCAGCTTCACCACCCTTAAGCTTACCCTTCATTTCCTTATATGCAGCTAACTGTTCTTTATATTTATCAATTTCAGATTGGACACCACCGTTTCTAGCATCAGTTAGACTTTCTCTTGCAGATTTAATTCTTGCGTCCAAGCTTTCAATTTCTTGCGATACGCTTTTTGTCCAACCTTGAGGGACAGATCTAAATATTTCTTGTAATCCTGCTTCTGCTTTATTTTGTGCTTGTTTTAGTTTCTCATCCTCAGTTACTTCAAGAACTTTTGCCCTTGCTTCAAATGCTTCCTTGTTTTCTTTTCTAATTGTGGTAAAACCACCCTTTCTTGGGCCACCAGTTACATTTACATTTGCACCAGTTTCAGAAGCAATTTTCGTGCCAAATCTTGATGAGCGGAAATCTAAATTTGAATCAGCAACATTTCCACTTGCTCGTAATGTCTGTCCTGCCAAATACCCCCTCCATCCACCCTTTGCTTCAGTTTTTCTAAGTGAACCACTTTGTGCAACTGTACTTGCTACTCTTCCAAGTGTTCCTCTTGCAAGCATTGCAGTGCCTCCACTCGCAACACCTATTGCAAGACCACCGGCCCATTTTGCAGCGGAAACCATTTTGGAACCAATTTCACCTGACATTTTTTCTGCCATCTGTCTTGCTTTGCTAATAAGAGCAATGATAACCATGAACTGTAGAAGAATACCGATGAGGACTCTTGCATAATCTCCACTGAAAAGTTTTGTGTTATCAGCTGAACCGCCCGCAAGGAGCAAACCATCTAAGAATTTTGTATTAATGAACAAAATTATTAAATACATAAAGAACAAAAAGACTGGCGCAAGGAATGTTAAACTCATCAAATTTTTTAACCAGCTTTCCCATCCGAAAAACTCAACATTTTTTAATAGTGGTGCAACACGAGAGACGAAAGCAAAGGGCGAACCTATCATTACAAGCCATAATCCTACAATCCTTCCAATCATTAAAAATCCGCAGACGAAAAGTGTCCATGCGGCAACAAGATTAACTACTGTTCCCAAAACAATGATTAAGAAAGCAGTTCCAGCTGAGAGACCGCCACCTCTTTTTAGTGTATCTACTGTCTCTTGGGTGAATACTTTTTGTAGACTTAGCCCTTGAGTTAATCCTTCCGAAATATGGACTTCTTGTAGGCCGGTAAGTGCACTATTTGCATGATCGTTGGAGGTATGTCCTGTAACTGCAATCTGTGTATAGAAAACCCTCGCTAAAATATTTCCTGCATCAACAACCACACGCGTGACAAATAAACTGAAATTAACTAAAAGCGCTACAACAATTATTGATCCAATAGTTTTCATCACCCCACTTCCTCCATCACCCAGTATTGTTTTGATTCCTGCCCAAAGAAGAGCAAATATAAATACCAAGTTTGAAATATCGCGAACTATTCCCCATCCACTAGTAACAAACGTTGATTTTGCATAAAAATAACTTGAAATTGAAAAGTTAATTAATACATCAAATACCCAACCTGATGCTGAAACTATTACTGCTGAAAGTTTATAAACTAAAAAGTATGTCCATCTTGCAAAACATCCGGCCCAAGTACTTGGCGCAAGATCACAAGTAATTGCGCTTGAAAAAGTATCTTCATCTGGATCAACAACAGAGCCTGTATTTGATGATGAAACAAGCTGAGTACCAGAGCCATTATATGAAGATGCTACTGATGCGATAGATGAGCTATCATTTTTTGTTGTAACTTGAATTGCATTTGTAAAATATTTTTGAACTTTTGCTGCATCTAAAACTTCAACTCTTACATAGTAAAGTGTGTTTGCTGTAAGTCCTGTTATTGCCACTCTCATATTTTGAAGTGTGTTTGTTATACATGGATTTAATTGTTTTGTAACCAGCGGACTTCCTCCAATTCCAACAAACCCACCCTGACTGTCAAAACTAGGAGTAGTGTCTACTTGAACAAATATATGTTCATCAATTGTGAAGTTTCCATTACACACCCCTGCATTAAAATTTGTAACTCTAACATCGCTCGGAAATGCAATTAAACTCCAAGAGCCCATCTCTCCACTATCAATTGTTCCATTTCCGTTTGAATTTGTTGCAGGATTGTTCACGTGCATGGAGGTATCAACAAGAAAACCATCCGAAGCCTTTGTTGGTGAACTAACTGCACCTTCATCAATAAATACTTCTGGATTTTGTGGTGGAGGGAGAATTTTTATCGAAGCATTTGCTTTATATGCCAAGCCAAAAATTCCGATTAGAAGCACGGAAAAAGAGAACAAAAATGCGATAACGCGACTTTTCATTTATTGCTTATATTATAGCAATAAAGCCTATATATTTAGCTGTTAATAGTAGAGAAAACTTTAGACTAATAGATTGACATTGTGTGTTCAAATGTAATCCATGTTGCTGATGCACCAGGATTGCCTGAGACTGGGCCTGATGGAGAGAAATAAAATGTGGTTCCATTACCAGAATCATATGAATCTACGATCGGTACGCCAGTTGCGTATGAAGAAATTGACATTGGAAGGTTGTAATCGTTTGATATTCCTGGATATGGCAACCTATCTCCTCCGTATGGACTTCCGGAAAGAGTATTTTTACAAGTTTGAATAAGTGAAACAATAAAATTTTTGTTTGTTGCAGACGCTGAAGCATTTGTATTTGCATCAGTTACTGACTGATCTGTCACAAGTGGAAGACTATTGAAAATACTTCGGTAGGTAGAAACATTACTTGGATTTGAAGATAATTGGTTTTGCAAATAATTTAATGTGTAAATATTGTTTTGGGCTTGGTTTATCTGAGAATTATTATTTTCAATTTTATTTTCTAGTGAAGTAATTTTAGCAATTTCTACCCAAGCTGTGCCAGAAATTGCTGGCATCTGTGCAGTAGGCGCAAAATATTTGTTGTTCATTGTGGCTCTATATTGTTCAAATACGACAGGGAGCACACCTCCAACCTTTGCTATTCCGGAAGTAATTGCAGTATCAATTCTAAAACCTAAATAACTAAAGATTGTGCTGTTGCTAATGTCTCCATCCTCATCAGCAGATCCAAGAAGTGTACTTGTTACTGATGAAAGTCTTTGACTTGCTCGTGTCTCCCAATCCCTACTTGGTCCTGGAATACAGAAATCAAGTTGTTTCAATTGATAAATTTGTGCGTTAAGTGCCTGATTTTCAGTTGCAAGTGCTGTCGCATAATTTTGTTGAGTTGTAATTACAGCTGGAATGTCAGTAAAAATATTGAAATCAGGATATGTTTCATCCCAATTCACACTTCCTGTTCCACTTACTCCACCTGATGTTCCTGTTCCTTGATATCCTACCGGTGTTGCATTTGATCCAGATCCACCACTACCTTGGGGTGGAGTGAAAGTATTATTACCTGCGAGCGAAGATACACCTTTGTTAAATAATTGTGTAACTAAAGCAGTAAAAACTGAAGTAAGGCTTTCATTTAAATCTTTTGCACTGATTAGTTGGTCCTCAGTAGTATTTACAGATTTTGTAAGTTTGTCGGCGATAACTGTACCAGGTGTTTGTGTCTCCCACCGCGTACATTCTGGATATTGAGAAAGTATTGATTTTGCAGAAGCTACATCTGGATCTGTGGGATCACCTGAAGCAGTTTGAACAAGCTCCCTCCTGTCTAGATTATTTGGTAATTCTCTGTAATTACTTGGACCTACACATTTTTGGAATGAAAGAAATCCTCTATTGTTTGCAAGTTCTTGCTTCTGTTCTTCTTTTTTTGTTTCAATTTTTTTACTTGCGGAATCAGTCGCAACAAATTCTGTTCCAAGTGGATTATTTTCATCATTTTGTGTTGCCGAAAGAAATCCATCCCATCCTCCTACAGAAAAATCATTTCCAAAATCTTGCCAATTTGGTCCAATATCTTGATCAAGAGTAAATCCTTGCCTATTTATTCCAGTGTAATTTTGTACCAGAGAACGCGCCGTGTCTCGACTGTAGGGATTGTTACTCTTTAGTAATGTTATTAAGTAAGAATCAAATTGCTCATCACCTAAACTTTTGAAATATGAATTTTGGTTCTGTAGATAAAAAGGAGCACCCTTAAATCCACTATTTACCCAAGCAACTGTTTGAGAAGTGATTTGGCGAAGTATTACTTGTGCTGCCGCCTTAGCAATAACATCAAAACAATTTTGTTTTAAGGCCATTGCAGTTGTTTTTGAATTTGTGACCGGAACCTTAATTAGAGATTCCAATTTATCTTCTGCTTCTGCAGAAATAAATTGTGCAGCACAAGATGCTCCTGCCCCAAGCGCAGGACCGGCAATATCTTTCCAATCAGCTTTTGCATTTCTCGGTAGAGAAAAAACCGCTACGAGAATAAGAACCAAACCGAGTATTGCCTTAGTCTTTTTCATTAATTTACTTATTATACAATTCTTTTAATTAGAGACTACTCCGTTTTGTGCAAAGAAAATCTGTAATACCGAAAAATCATTGGTTAATTCATCGCTGTACTTTCCATATTGAGATATACCTATTGAACCAATTATTGAATTACTGTATAGATCTGCCATATTTCTAGTGGCAATACCTACATTTATCAAATCATTGAGTAAATTTACATGGTAAAGTGCTACTTCTGCTGGTACAGTCAGGGCTTTTAATTCATTTGAGAGTGAAAAGTATACTTCTGCTATAGTCTTAAGTTCATCAATACCTGCACCATTGTCTGTATTTGTAGCTGCGGCTAATACTTTTAGTTCATAACCCATTCCCTTGTTGTTGTACTTTTTCAGTACTGCTGTCATTTGGTTAAAATAATTATAAATTGCTGTTTTAGATGAAATTTTAGAAATTTTTACATCAGTAATCGTATATTTGTCAGGCAAAATTACATTTCCTGCCACAGATGAGCTAACTTTTTCTGATAGACTCGCGATATTTTCTTGCGTAAGCGCCCCACCAGCCTTTAATGTTGCTATTGTTGAGAATAAATCTTGAGCAAATTCCTCAGTTTCATTAAGATTTTCATTTTTTGTGGACTCTGAATTTCCTTCAGAACTTAAACCAATTTTCTTCTTTTCATCAATATATTTCTTATTCTCCTCGCCATTTGTATATGGATCAAGACCCCAAAGGGCTTCTTCCCAGTCTGGAATTCCGTTTGTATTGTTATCTAGTGTTGCAAGAGTTTTTAATGGAACTTTTGAAACTTCAAGCTGTCCGCTCTGATATTTTGTTGAACCAAAAAATTTAGGGATTAAATAAAAAAGAACCGCTGTCAGTATTAAACCAGCAAAAATAAGTTTTTTTTTATTTTTTAGATCTATTCTCATTAAATTGACGGCACTTTTGAAGTTCCATAAATCATTATTGGAAATGCTGGAAATGGTACACCAAATTCGCTAACACATCCTGGTACCATTGGTCCATAATTACCAAGTATCCATGTACCATTAATTACAGGATTAGAATATAAATATGGATTTGCTATTGGTACAAAGTAAGGTCCAATAGGATAAGTACTTACTGGCATAATTGTTATTGGTCCAAGTCCTACACAAAATGCTCCTTGTCCTGTACTTGTGATTACTCTTCCACCAAAGGGCATTGTTAAACCAAGCGCAAGGCTTTTTTTGAAATTAAAAAGAAAGCCGAAGATAATTGCTATGGCTAAAAGTGAAATTACGAATAATTTCTTCATAATCTCATTATATATTATTTTTCTTTAGAGTGAATTTCTTTTGCAAGATTAAACCAAGCTTCAATTCCTACGTTTTCTGGCCTAGCTTTTTCCGGAATTTTCAATTTTGTCCAGACAACCTCGAGGATTTCCCTATCAAATCCAGCCATATCCAAGTTTTTGAGCAGAGTTTTACGTTTATGAGCAAATCCGCTTCTTACGACTTCAAAAAATTCTTCTTCACTTAGATTCTTAAAATTATTTTTTGAAATATCACTTACTTCTATAATTGCAGAATCAACTTTTGGTGCAGGAGAAAAATATTTTTTGGAAACCTTGGCAATATATTTTGGTTTCCCATATGCCTTTACTGAAATTGAGAGAATACTCTCTTTTTTGTCTCGAACTACAATTCTTTCCGCCACTTCTTTCTGGACCAAGAGTACTATTTTCGCCGGTTGGGATTTATTTTCTAGAAATTTTCTAAATATTGCTCCAGTTAAATAATATGGAATATTTGCAATGACTTTGTAATTTGCATCCAAAACACTTGGATCAAATTCCATAATATCTCCACTAATTAAATCAAGTTTCTTCTCGTGAATTTCCTTTGCAAACTTTTCTTTCAGAAGTAGAAAAAGTTCTTCATCTTTTTCAATTGCAATAACTTTGCCCGCATTTTCCAAAAGTTTTTCTGTAAGCACTCCTTTCCCTGGGCCAATTTCAAGAACTACATCTTTCTTAGATATATTTCCTGCACTAATCATATCTCTTAGTGCCTCTTTTGATTTTAGAAAATTTTGTCCGAGTGATTTTTTTGCTCTCATAATTAGTCTAAATAAATTATTTTTCCTCCCATAAATTCTCTATGGGCTACAGTCCGCTCTAATAAATCTTCTGGAATGTCATAAATAAATTCTGATGGCGTACTAATTAAGCGATTTCCAAAAAGAGTTCTAATGCTAGCAAAACATAAGAATATTTTTTTAGCAGCGCGAGTTAAAGCAACATAAAATAGCCTTCTTTCCTCTTCTTGATCTTCAATGCTTTGACTATCATTACGCTTGTGTGGGAAAAGATCCTGTTCAAGTCCTGTTATGAATACATTATCAAATTCAAGGCCCTTAGAAGCGTGAACAGTCATTAGTCTAACCGCGTCATCACTTTTTTCAAGAAGTGAATCCTGTTCTGATGCAAGTGCAGAATTTTCAAGGAGTTTCTCGATTCCCTCTCCCAGCGGAAGAACATCGTACGAAGTTGCCACTGTCACAAGCTCCTCTATGTTTTCAAGTCTTTCTAAATCATCACTAGTACCATCCTTGAGTGCTTTTCTAAGTCCACTTTCTTCAATAACAAATTTTACAATTTCTGACGGACTAGAAGTTTCTGAAAATTCTTTGATTTTATCAAGCAATTTATAAAAGTTATTTATTTTTATCTGCATTGTTGCTGGAAGTTCTGCTGTAAAACCTGCAAAAATTTTTGCAATTGTAACCTTACCTATTCCTCGAGCGGGTACATTTATTATGCGTTTGATATCAGAAAGACTTTCTTTATTTAAACTTGCTCTTATATATGAGAGTACATCTTTAACTTCTTTTCGGTCAAAGAATTTTGTTCCAAGAACTTTATATGGGATCTGTGCCGAAAGCATTGCTTCTTCAATAGCTCGAGATTGGAAATTTGCACGATAAAGTACAGCAAAGTCTCCATATTTTTTTCCTTCATTTACCAAATCTCCAATTTTTCCTGCAATAAATCTACCTTCAATATTTTCATCAAAACACTCCACAAGATCAATTTTTTCTCCATCTTTGCTTTCAGTAAAAAGATTTTTGGCTTTCCTTACTGTATTTTTGGAAATAATTGCATTTGCAGCTTCGAGGATATTTTTTGTTGAACGATAGTTTCTTTCAAGCAGGACTACTTTTGCTCCAGGAAAATCTTCCTCAAAATTTAAAATATTTTTTATATTCGCCCCGCGCCAGCTATAGATATTTTGATCTGAGTCGCCAACAACACAAATGTTTTTATTTTTTCCGACTAGCAAATTCACCATATTATATTGAAGTGCATTTGTATCTTGATATTCATCTACATGAATATATTTAAATCTATCCTGATAAATTTTAAGAATCTCTGGATGATTTCGCAGAAGTTCAACTGTCTTTAAAAGTAGATCATCAAAATCAAGCGCTTTTTCTTGTTTTAAAAGCTTTTCATATTCAACCCAAACTTGTGCAACAATTTTTTCAAATCTAACTTGAGCAATTTTTGTATATTCATCTTTGTTTACACCATCTCCTTTGAAACGAGAAATTATTGATCTAATTTTATTAGGATTAATTTCCTTCGGATCAAAACCAAGATTTTTTAGCGCATCTTTTATGAGCGAAAGAGCATCGCCTTCATCAGCAATTGCAAAGTGCCTTGTTAGGCCAAAAATGCTGGCATGGTTTTTTATTATATGAACGCCAAGTGAATGAAAAGTAGAAATAAATGGCACTCCGTCTTCTCGCCACTCCCTATTTTCAAGAAGAAGATTAATTGCTCTCTCACGCATTTCATGAGCTGCTTTATTTGTAAAAGTAATTGCCAAAATATTTTCCGGTTTTATACCCTTTTCAACTAAATGAGCAATTCGATGAGTTAGGGTTTTTGTTTTTCCAGCGCCTGCTCCAGCAATAATTAAAAGCGGTCCTTCAGTATGAAGAACAGCTTCTTTTTGTCTTTCATTTAGTGTTGAGAGATTTCCCACGTGCCCACTATAACATGTGAGATTAATTTTTTATTTCCGCTAGTGCGCGCCTTAAATAAGCTTCAAGTTTTTCATCACCGCTAGGGTTTATTCCGCTATCTGAATTTATTTTCTTTAATGTTTCAAGAAAAGGTTTGTAAATCGGAGATACTACATATGAACCTTTTTCATCTTTTTTCATGTATGAATCAATGGCAACTTGAGCCTGCATATTTTTTATCTTCTCCCACTCTGTCATTCTAATTGCCCCACTTTTTCCAAATGCTTTATCAAGGATTTGTTCAATTTTAGTTTTTGGCAGACTGACAGCAGAAGCGGGCATTGTAGCGACTTCAGGTTTTTTAATTTCTATAGTAGGAATTTCTTTTTTTACTTCTACTTTAATATCTTTATTTTCTATAACTGGCTTTTGGTTTACCACTTTAGGTTCTTCCTTTTTTATTTCTACTTTTTCTTCTTTCTTTTTACTCTCATTACTTTTAAGTAAAGTAATTTCTTGATTCAAAGAATTAAGTTCCTCTTTTCTCTCTTTAAGTTTATTTTTATCTGCTTCAATTCTTTGTTCCAATTTTTTCATCTCATTGTTTATTCCTTCAATGAGCTTAGTATTTTCTATTGATGAAATTCCTTTAGATAACTCAGTGCCACTACCAACTATTTTCTCCAAATCATCTTTATGCTTGATAGCCTGAGGCAGATATTCTCCCTCAAGTTCTTTAAGTACTGCTTCTTTCTCTTCTATTGAGTTATTAATTTCGGTAATTTTTCTTTCATTAAATTCTGCCAATCTTGTTTTATAGGTAATCCAATTTTCCGCAGGGCTTTTGTTTGCTTCCCATGCGCCAAGAATTTTTTTTGTTGTGTCAGGTTTAATTTCAGATACTGTTTTTGCCTGCTCCACCACTTTTAGTTCATCAGCCTGCAATTTTTGGGGAATTACATTGTTATTACTTGCCTCGAGTATTTCATTAAGTGTGAGATCTATTTGTGTACCAGACATTTTAGGCCGACCAGATTTAAAAACTGATACTTTTACATTTTCTCCATCAATACTTTCAATTCTGAAAGAAAATTTATCTTTATTGATAAATATTCCTGGTTGTATGTCAGTTTTTGTTTTTTGAGGACTATCCACCGTTCTATTATATGTTGTTACTTGATATTAAAAAGTGTAAAAGCTCATTTTAGGCAAAATTGGACAAAAACCACCATTTGTATGTCTGTGCAAAACTCGGTTGACTCATTTGCCCAATCCCGCTACCCTTAGAAGTAAGAGGCCTAGGCCTCATTTCCCGTCTTAGGCCGGATAGCGAAAAAACCCTTATTTTTCAAGGTTTTATAGCATTCTGAACGCCATTAACTACCGTGCCTTACCGATTGTTTTGCTTCAGTTTGGTCGCCGCAAAACTAAAAAAACGGTAAGTGTGCCGTAAAATTTAAACCTATTTTTCAAAAAAATAAACAAGGTGACTCGAAAGGTAATTTTGATGCGAGTCGGCCAAAATATTTGCTAAATAAAGCTCTCGGCGCTCCGAGGTCTTTTGCGCTAGGACTCATGATTGGATCTATTCTTTTCCCTATTGTTGTTCAAGCTGGGCTGCCATCATTTATTGATGGCATTTTAGGTAAGAGAACCGAGGCTAGTGAAGAAATTTCTCTTAAAGCAAACTCACAAAGGATTGATATCCTTGAAGCTCCGGTAATTCCAAACCCTGAAGCAGCAAAACTTGCTATGGCAGATATTTCTATTGACGATGACGCTCTATTAACTGAAACTGGTCCTGCTGGAACAGCAGCTGATGTTTCTGATGTTGAATATATTCCAAAAACTATTAGTGTTTACACTGTACGCAAGGGAGATACATTGCCAGATATTGCAAAAATGTATGATGTTTCAGTAAACACAATCCTTTGGGCAAATGATTTGAAAAAAGGAGCTTCTGTAAAAGAAGGCCAAACCCTCGTAATCCTCCCTATTACTGGAGTTAAATACAAAGTCCAAAAAGGTGACACACTAAAGAGTATTGCTACAAAATTAAAGTCTGACTCAGATGAAATCTCAGCATTCAATGGAATTGAATCAAGTGATTTGGTTGCAGGACAAACAATAATTATTCCAGACGGTGAAATCGAAGCACCAGCAAAACCAAAAGCAACTTCTGGTTCTGGAATTGCAAAATTAAAACCAGCAAATATTGGTGCCGTAATCGGAAACTTTATTGCTCCAGTTACAACAGGACACTTTGTACGCGGAATTTCAAAATCTCACCATGGTGTAGATATTGGTGCTCCAACTGGAACTATAATTAGAGCATCTGATGGAGGAACAGTTTTGATAGCTGATGGAAATGGATACAATGGTGGATTTGGAAAATATGTTGTTATTCAACACCCAAATGGTTTGCAAACTCTATATGCTCACATGAGTGCTGTAATAGCATCTCCAGGACAGACTGTTTCTGCTGGCGACACTATTGGTAAAGTTGGTTCAACTGGGCACTCAACTGGTCCACATCTACACATCGAGGTGCACGGAGGCTCAAATAAATTTGCAGACTTCTATCGTTAAAAAATCCGCTACTAGCGGATTTTTTAAATAGAGCCACTTGAAATTTGTGGTCTGTATCTAAGTGCTTCAAGTATGTGTTCGCTTTTAATTTCTTCACTGTCTGCTAAATCAGCGATAGTTCTAGCAAGTTTTATGCTTCGATGAAATGCTCTAGCCGAAAGTCCGAGACGTTCTGCTCCTTGTCGTAGTGTTATCAAGGCATCATCTGTAAGCTTTGCATACTCTTCAATATCTTTGCTATTCATTTCATTATTCAAAATAATTCTGCGAGGATGATAGCGAAAGCGTTCGAGTGATTTACTGCGAGCCTTAGAAATTTTCTCGCGTACTTCTTTTGAACTCTCCCCTCCTTTTTCTTGTAGAGTCTCATACGGAACTGCGCCAACATAAAGTCCTAAATCAATACGATCAAGTATCGGTCCTGAAATTTTCTTTTGATAACGCGCAATTTCGTGCGCACTACAAATACACATTTTTCCACTAGTTTTATTCCCATAATTTCCACATGGGCAAGGATTCATTGCAGCCACCAAAAGAAAATCTGATGGAAATTTTACAGAACCTCTTGCACGAGAAATTGAAACAATTCTATCTTCTAGTGGTTGTCGCAATGCTTCAATTACTCTCCTTTCAAATTCTGGAAACTCATCTAAGAAAAGTACGCCACGATGAGCTAGTGTTACTTCTCCTGGTTTTGGAAATGTTCCTCCTCCAATCATAGAAACGTATGAAGATGTGTGGTGTGGCGATCGGAATGGCGGAGAAATAATTATTTCATTTTGTAATGTTCCAGCTACAGAATGAATACCAGTAACTTCAAGTGCTCGCTCTTGATCAAGTGTTGGCAAAATTCCTGATAGTGCTCGCGCAAGCATTGTCTTTCCAGTTCCCGGTGGTCCGAAAAGCAAAACATTGTGTCCACCCGCTGCTGCAATTAAAAGTCCGCGTTTTGCTCCCTCTTGACCCTTGATGTCAGAAAAATCAAGCACAGAATCAAAAAACTCTTTTTTAATTTCTGTTTTTTCTGCGGGAGTTAATTTTATATTTTCCTTTCCTTCAACTTTCTTCTCATTAATATGAGACATAAGCTCAACTAAGCTTCCAATTCCGTATACATCTATGCCGTCTACGAGAGCAGCTTCTCTAACATTTTCCTTTGGTACAAAAATTTCTGTAAATCCAGCTTCACGCGCAGCTTGAGTTAAAAGCAAAGTTCCAGTTATGGCTCTAACTTCACCATTTAGCGAAAGTTCACCAAGAAAAATCTTATTTTTTGGATCAAAATTTACTGATCCATTTGCAAGCAAATATCCAAGTGCGATTGCTACATCAAAAAATGGCCCCTCTTTTTTAAGATCGGCCGGTGATAAAGAAACAACCACTTTTTGATTTGAATTTTTTGGAGAATCGAAACCAGAATTTTTGAGTGCTGCACCCACTCTGTCTCTTGCTTCCTCTACTGCTTTGTCAGGCAATCCAACGATAGAAAAGGAATGGAGTCCTCTTGCGAGATCTACCTCTACATTTAATATTGTTCCGCGCAAAGCGTGAGTTTGCGCGCTATGAATGCGGGCAAAAGACATATTCTTTTTGAAAAATAGAACAACTATCCGTTCATGTGTTCCTTGCAGGTTCTTGCAGAAGGATTTGCTTCGAGGCGATCTTCTTCAATCATTTTTCCGCAAGTTTCGCAGATGCCATAGCTTCCATTTGCGATTTTCTCTAGTGCATTGTTTACATCACCGAGTTTTCCGCTCAATTGTCTGACTTCTTCGCTTGTTTTTTCATAGTCCTCAAATCTGTCTGCCATATCATTCTCATCAGCCTCTTTTTCTACCATTTCTTCTGGAACTGCCTCCCATGTTCCTGTTGAAGGGTCAATATTCTTGCCCATGCGAGAAAGTTCTGACAAAAGTATTTTCTTCTCCTCTTCTAATTGATTTTTGTATTTATCAGTATTCATCGTAGTTATATTATCACAATTATAGTTAAAATCTATTTCTTAATTTGGGCTGCAAATAGCCTGCTGACCACCTCATCAATTGGCTCAGAACTAGGTGTAATAAGTAGTGTTCCATTATCCAAGAATAGATACATTAGTGCTGGCTTGCCTTCTCCATCACGCAGTATTCTTGCATCCTTATTCTTTATGGTTCCGTCAGAAAATGTACCCTCAAATAGCTTTTGATTTGCGCCTTGTATAGAAATCCCAAAAATTTGATACAAATCATCAAACATTGTGCGTTCCCATGTAAGCATTCCAGCAAAAGTACTTTGGTATGAATCAGTCGTAAGTATTGCAAATGGAATTTTTGAAGCACTTCCCTCATATATTCCATACATGAACTTATTTGAAAAAGTTCGCAAAAGATTGGCCGGCATTGTTGTACCAAGTGCCTTCAGCCATTCTTGAGCAGTCAAAGTATTTCCATTTTCTGTTTTTAGGAAATAATAATCTCTAATTTTTCCTGGAGCTTTTTCACCGCTTAGAAGCTCCGCAATTTTTGTACGAAAATCGCTTGGTGTTATTTCAGCTACGATTATTGGTAGGTGAGTTTCTGCACGAATTATTGAAGGTATTTCTACTACTTCATTTTTTGTTTCATCATTTTCTTTTCCACCATTTAAATAATAGTAGACGCCAAGAGCCATCAGTCCGGCAAGTAGCAAGAATAAACTCGCGACAATATATTTTTTATTAACCGGAGAACTTGGAGATCGTAAATCAATTTCTTCTCTTTTCTTTTGATCTTCTGCAACTGCAATTTTAATTATTGATCCTTGTCCTTCTCTCATTGCTAGAGCAACATCATGCTGAAAAGTTTGGAGTCCGCTTGGCTCCTGTTTAGTTTGCGCAATATTTACTGGTTCTTCTTTTTTCTCGGGTGGCATTATTTTATTTTACTATTTGTTAGAAGTTTCCGCAGGTTTTGGATTTTCGCGTGGCGGATATGGATTTTTTATAAAATCTTTGTCAGCTTCTTTAATCGAAAGAGAAATCCTTCCGCGTTCTTGATCAACATTTATTACTTTTACCGGCACCTTCATTCCTTCATGCAAAACATCAGCCACGCGATTTATTCTAAACGGTGCAATTTCCGAAATGTGTACAAGACCATCAGCTTGTTCAGAAATTTTTACAACAGCTCCAATTTCAAGAATTTTTTCTACAGTTCCCTCGACTTGTTCTCCTGGCTTCCACTCATGCGTGAGCGCTTCAATTATTTTTATTGCAGCTTCAGCTGAACCATTTTTCCCGGTTACATAAACTGTACCATCATCTTCAATATTTATTTCTGCGCCAGTTTTGTCGCGAATTGCATTTACTGTTTTTCCTCCCCCACCGATTACAAGTCCGATCTGATCAACTTTAATTTTAATTACTAAAATTTTTGGAGCATTTTTTGAAATATCTGCGCGTGGTGCAGGAATTTCTTTTTCAATAACATCTAGAATTTCCATGCGTGCAGTTTTTGCATTTACCAATGCTTCTTTCAAAATTTCTGGTTTTACTCCATCAACTTTTATATCAAGCTGAAGTGCAGTAATTCCAGTTCGTGTTCCTGCAACCTTGAAATCCATATCTCCATAATGATCTTCTGGTCCTTGAATGTCGGTGAGAATTTTGTAATCCTTTCCATTCTCATCAATCATGAGTCCCATCGCAATTCCAGCAACTGGAGCTTTAATTGGAACCCCACCATCAAGAAGTGCAATTGTGGAAGCACAAATTGATGCTTGCGATGTTGAACCATTTGATGCCATTGATTCTGAAACTAGACGAATTGTGTACGGGAATTTTGTTTTATCTGGAATAACTGGAACGAGAGCTTTTTCTGCAAGCATGCCATGTCCCATTTCACGTCTATTCATTCCACCAACTCTTCCTGTCTCACCAGAAGAGTAAGGAGGAAAGTTGTAATGGTGCATGAAACGTTTACTTCCGCGAACTTCCATTCCATCTAACATGTACGCATCTGCTGGTCCTCCAAGTGTCAGTGTTGAGAGCACGTGTGTTTCTCCACGATAGAAGATTCCCGAACCGTGCAACATTTCAGAAATTTTTCCGGCTTGAGCGAACAATTTTCGAACTTGATCCATTTTTCTTCCATCAGCGCGAGCGTTATTTTTTGTTGCACCATCATGTACCAAGCGATCAACTTCAGATTCAAAATAATCCTCCCCGACATTTCTCATTGCCTCATCTAGAGGATATTTTTCCAAAAGAAATTCTTTCCACGCGTGATCAAGTTCATGAATATTTTTCTTTCCATCAACATTGAAAATTTTCTCAGACAAACCATTTCCAATTTTTTCTGTGAAACTTGTTTTTATTTCATCCGGAGTAATAGGTTTTGGAATATTTTGTTTTGTCTTTCCAATCTCAGAAATAATTTTTTTCTGCCAACTTTCAAGTTCTGTAATGTGCTTCATTGCAAAGTCGAAAGCTTCACCGAGCTTTTCTTCTGATTCTTCAAAAGTTAGAGCTTCAATCATGCAAACTTTTCCATCGCGTCCGCAAATTGTTAGATCAAGATCGTATGATCCTTCGCCAGTGTTAGGAATATATTTGTCGTATGAAAGTGCTGTCTCACCTTTTACTTTTCCGATATGAACTGCACCAACTGGTCCATTCCATGGAATATCAGAAACACCAATTGCGAGTGAAGCAGCATTTACCGCCAATACTCCAGGATCAATTTTGCCGACAGACAAAACTGTAACAATTACTTGAACAGCATTTTTTATGTGCTGATCAAAAAGCGGACGAATTGTACGATCAATAATTCGAGAAGATAATATTGCTTCATCAGATGGCTTACCTTCTCTTTTATTAAATTGTCCACCAAGGATTAATCCTGCAGCATAAAACTTTTCAAGATAATCTACTGTTAGATTAAAAAATCCTGGATTGCCTTTTCCTTCTTTTGACATCACAGCTGTTGCAAGAACAACAGTATCTTCGCACTTTAAAATCACTGAACCATTTGCTTGATCAGCTAGATTTGAAAATTGTGCGGTAATTGTTTTCCCGCCAACTTCGATTAAATACTCTTTTGTTTCCATATTTTAGATAGCCTTGAGGCTTTAGGATTGAAAACAAGTTTCAATACTACATGCCCAAAGGCTAATTTAGTGAATAATCCATATACTACCAGAATCTCGATTTCGCTAACAAGGCTTTGACTATACGACAAAATTGGCGTAGTATCACGAAAAAAAGCACATGAAAAATTTAATAATTCTATTACTTATTGCATTACCCTGTTTCCTTGCTGGAAGTAAAAGCAAATATCAAGGTGACGAAAGTAATCCATGCGACCCGGAAGTTTTTGAAAGAAAAGAAGCAATCGATGAACTTCTTTTCATTAATACTCTTTGGCGTATTATGGAAACTTCTCATCACGATTCCGGAAGTTATGTAAAGAAACACGGAGAAATGTATACAATCCGTTTTCCAGTTGTGATAGATAGTGTTACTAGGGATATTTATTTTTATATCTCTTGGAGAATGGAAGATTCACTTACTTATGTTTACATTACTGAAAAAGGATATCGCGAGTCATACCCGTATTTCTTCACAGCTTTTTTCTTCAACCATATTAATGGATATGGAACTATTTCTAGAAAAGTTTCTTTGAAGCAAGGTGATACTTACGTTGATGCTGGTGGAACAAAAGAAGACAATATGAAAATTATGATGGGAAGAATTAGGCTTATGATGAGCTACGTTTTTCCAAAACAAAAATCCCCCGACTAATGTCGAGGGATTTTTTTTATTCCTTATTAGTTGCCCATCAAATATTTTCGTGGATTTGCAGAGAGATCAATGAAGTCGTCTGCTATTTCACGAAGCTTTGATGAAGTAGATTTACCAAAAGAAATTACTTCTACTTGAGTCATTGTTTGAAGATATTCTACAAGTGGAACAAAGTCGCCATCGCCAGAAACGATCACTACAGCATCAAGTCTTGGTGCCATTTTGATCGCATCAACAGCAAGTCCTACATCCCAGTCGCCTTTTTTAGCGCCACCTGAGAAAACTTGTAGATCTTTTGTCTTTGTTTCAATTCCAAGTTTTGTTAGAGCATCAAAAAATGCTTTTTCATCTCCTGCTTCAGAAGTAATAACATATGCGATTGCTCGCACAAGCTTTCTTCCAAGTACTGCATCTTTCAAAATTGATCCAAAATTTACTTTTCTTTTATATAAATTCTTAGCGCTATGGTAAAGGTTTTGTGTATCTATAAAAACACCAACGCGCTGTTCTTTATGTTTAATAATTGACATAAATTTATTATTTTTTATTTATTAAAATTTCGACCCTTGCCACGATTCTACTACAGACTTAAAAAAAATTGTCCCCGACCAAAGTCGAGGACAATTTTTGAAATTAGAGACCGATTTTTTTCATAACTTCCAGGTAACGAGCTTTATCAGTGCGTTCAAGGAATTTGAGATGAGTTCTTCGATTTGCAACCATTTTTATTAGGCCGCGTCGTGAGTGGTTGTCTTTCTTGTGCTTCTTGAGGTGGCTTGCTAGCTCATCAATCTGCTTTGAAATTATTGCCACTTGAACATCCGGAGAACCAGTATCTTTTTCGTGTCTCTGGTTTTTCTTTATGACTGTCTGCTTTTTCTTTGTCGTAAGCATAGACATAATATATCACATATTGTAGAAAAATGCAAGCCCTGTGCCATGCCAAAATAAAAGGCACTTTTTATCAAAAAAGCGCCTTTTTAGTGGACAATTTTTGTTTTCCATTCCCTTCGCTTGTCTAAATATCCCACAAACAGGTAAATGTGATAGTAGATCAATGCAATATGGAATGCCACTGCCATAAAGAGAATAATCATAACGGCAATGTGTAGGAATTCTATTATTGAAGCCATAACTATATAAAAAGTTATTGTTATGTCTAAAACAAAAGGTTTAAGTTTTGCTTCAATTCCATCAAAAATTCTTGCCCAAACAAAGAAAGTTTCCAGGAGAAACAGTTTATTTTTCATAAAAGATCAATTTAGGGTTTTATACTATTCTTTCTAATTTCAAAGTCAAATAAAAATCCCCCAATATATTATGGGGGATTACACTACCTTTCTTCCGGTATATTTTCTTCAAATGCACTTGCAATCATTATTGTTGCAAAAAAGACTAATGTTCTATATATCCATGAAAAAAGCAAGGCTAATGCAAAAAAAGAAAAATAAAAATACAGGCTGTATTCCTCTCCAAGGAATGCGAAGACTGCAATACCTTCCAATATAATTGTAAAAATTGAAAGTCGGACAAGGAAATGATAGCTCAGGCCTGAATCAATTATTTGCAATAATGTAATAAATGCTTCAAATGCCACTGTAAACATTTCTCTAATTGTTTTCATATTTAGTTGGTTTAAGAATTTCTTTTCTTTTTATACTCCCTTTTTTAAAACATTGCAAAGTTTATATTTTCAAGCGAGTCATTACAAATGAAAAGATGTTTTCATTTGGTGCGAGCGATGGAAATCAAAGCGATAAAATATCGCTTATATTGTGCGACATTAGTTTGGTATAATTAATTCGTGAAAGATTTGGAAAAATACAAGAGACAATTTCTTGAATATGTAGAAATTGAAAGAGGAAACAGCCTAAAAACTGTAGAAAATTACGACAGATACATTTCTAGATTTTTCCAGTTCGCAAAAATCAATTCTCCAAAACAAATTTCTGAAGACGTGATCCGCGAATACAGACTTTTTCTAAATCGCCAAGAAGGAGCTGCGGTCAAAGGCCAAAGTGCAGGCACACTTAAGAAAAATACTCAAAACTATCATCTAATTGCACTTCGATCATTTCTCAAATATTTGATGAAGCGAGGCATTACTTCTCTTTCCCCTGACAAGATAGAGCTTGCTAAGACAAAACCAAGAAGTCTTGATCTTATAACCTCCGACGAGCTCAATCGTTTACTTGGTGCACCCACAACACTCCTTCCAAAAGCTAGCAAAGAAGAGAGATTGAAACTGTTACGAGATCAGGCAATTATGGAACTTTTTTTCTCAACCGGACTTCGTCTTTCTGAGTTATGTTCGCTCAATAAAGATTTGGATATGAGCAAAGATGAACTTTCAATTCGCGGAAAAGGCGAAAAGGTTCGTGTTGTTTTTCTTTCTGATCCATCAAAAACTACAATAAAAAAATATTTAGCAGAGCGAAAAGATATGGAAGACCCGCTTTTCATAAGTCACTCCAAAAATAAAAGTGAAAGTGCAAGATTATCACAGCGTTCAATTGAAAGAATCGTAAAAAAGTATGCAATTATTGCAGGAATTTCAAAAAAAGTTACTCCTCACGTCTTGCGTCACAGTTTTGCAACTGATCTTTTAGGTAACGGTGCTGATATTAGAAGTGTTCAAGTAATGCTCGGGCACGCAAATATTTCTACAACACAAATTTACACGCACATTACTGACCAAAAGCTGAAAGAAATTCACAAACAATTTCATACAAAAAGAAAATAAAAAAATCCCCTCTCTGATAACAGAGAGGGGCAATACCATTTTAGGCGAGGACAAGATCTTTTTCTTCAGTTGGTGTTTTCGTCGGCATAAGTTCTTGTTGTTTGACGCCAGTTGTTTGTTGGGGACTGTCACCTCCTCTTTTTGCTGCGACTCTTCTCATTGAAACTCCTGGATCTACTCCTGTGTTTTTCCAGGCTGAGCCACTGGGTCCGAAGTCCCAGCAAAAAATGGCAGTGATAGCTTTTTTCCCTAAATTCACTACATTTAGTCCCATGGTACTTGTGTTTAGTTGTTAAACAATCAGTTGGTTAATTTTATTATCTACCTCATATGTGTAAGTTGCAAGTCAATTCTTGCAAGGATAATTCGGATAGCGCATAATACGCATACGAATTTTTTAATTGTCAAAATTTTTTCTAATGAAAATCATCTCTTGGAACACAAATGGACTTCGGGCAACTATCAAACAAGGATTCTTTGAACCGCTTTTTCTAAACAATCCAGATATTGTCTGTTTTCAAGAGACAAAGTCCGAAAAAGACCAAATTAGTGAGGAAATTCGCAATCATAAGAAGTATTTTTCCTATTTTTCTTCATCAAAAAAGAAAAAAGGTTATTCTGGGGTGGCAATTTTTTCAAAAATCGAACCCAAAAAAGTTGATTTTGGGATTGGAATTCCAGAATTTGATGATGAAGGCAGAACCCTCGTTGCTTATTATGACGATTTTGTCTTAATAAACTGCTATTTCCCAAACGGAGGCGGTGGTCCAGTTCGTTTAGACTACAAACTCCGATTTTATGATGCATTCCTAAAATTTATAGAAAAATTAAAGAAAAAGGGCCACAAAATTGTTTTTACTGGCGACATAAACACTGCCCATGAAGAAATTGACCTTGCTCGACCAAAAGAAAATGAAGAAAATACCGGATTCTTGCCGGAAGAACGTGCATGGCTTGATGAAGTTGTTGCGAGCGGATATGTTGACGTCTTTCGACATTTTTACCCAACCAAAACTGGTGCATATACTTACTGGGATCAAAAAACCCGTGCTCGCGAACGTAATGTTGGTTGGCGTATAGATTACTTTTTTGTTTCTGCAAATTTTTTGCCTAAAGTAAAAGGCACAGAGATTCTTTCTGACTATTATGGTTCTGATCACTGCCCTATTGTTCTTAAGATTGCATAAAAATGAAATAGTGATAAAGTTTGGTTATCGTTCTTTCATAGTGAGAATTTTAGTTTAAACTTTTTGAGCAATCTGCTGAGTCACAGATTGCCCTTTCTTTTTGTTTGGGTAGGAGTAGACTATAAATGAAAGATCTTCCAACAAACTAAACAACTAACGCCATGAAAACTCAAAGATCTGCACAAGAATTGATGAATGGCAAAAGAAAAAGATTTTTTCTTGAAGCACTGGTTGATATTCCAACTATGTTCATGATTGGTTATGCAGCCATCGCAATTGTATTTTAGTTTTGCCACAACCACCGCGAACCGCTCCCACTTGGAGCGGTTTTTTTTATTTGACTTTCCATCCTTTATTCTGTAACTTTCATCTCGGACCAAAACTTAATAACATGGAAACCAACTACCTAATTATTCAGCTCAAAAAGGTTCAAGTACCAACTGAGCCACCAATTGAAGTAAGTAATATTCAAGTTTCGAATATGGATAAGCCAGGTAAAGGAATCTGGAATGAGGCTTTTCCATCGAACGAAAACGCCTTGAAATATTTTGTTCAGGGTATGAAGGCACACGCCGCGATGACGGGAGTACCAATTGATTTTGAGACTATATTTGTAGATGAGTTCTCAGATGAACCTGTTCCAGTCTTAAAAAAACTTTTTTCTTAATTACTTCTTAACTCCATGCTTTGCGTGGAGTTTTTTTATTTCTTCTTCTTCAATATCTTCTTTCTTTTCCTTTCCTCTTTCGCCAAGTGCTTTCAATTCCGCGTCACCGAGCAAGTTGAGTGATTTAACTAGATCGCTTAAATGTTCTTTTGTATTTTTTGTAGGATCATCAAGAACTTCTTCAAGAAGTGCATGCAAAATAAATCCCATGCGTGGTCCGGGAGTAATTCCTAGTTCATCTTTTAAAATATTTCCATCAACTGCAAGCGCACTTACAGAAATCGGATCACGCAATACTTCTTCAATCATTGCGTGATATTTACGCAGACGGTATGGGGCTTCTTTTTTCTTCATTCCGACTCTGTCACATTCGCGAACTTTCATAAGAGTCCAAATATTTTCTTTTCCTACTTTTGCAACAACTCTGCGTACTGCACTCAGTGTAATTGTTTCTGTATCAGAGAAAAACATATGGTTTCGTACCAATGTTACGACTTGCTCAGTAATTTTATTTGGAAACTTTAGCCTATTCATAATCTTCTCGGCCATTCTTGCTCCAACTACTTCATGACCGTAGAAAGTGTATTTCCCTTTTCCTCCAGCTTTTGTGCCGTCCCATCTGCGAGTGCGAGGTTTACCAATATCATGAAAAAGTGCTGCCAGCCTTACTTCGAGTGGCCACTTTTTCTCAACTGCATGTCCAAGCGCGTGAACTAAGTGCATAAAAACATCATAAATATGTTCCCCTTTTTGCTCACATCCAACTCCCTCAAGAAGCTCTGGAACAATAAACTCAAGAAGTTTCATTTTTTCCAGTATAGAAATACCAATCATGGCATCGTCTGCCATAATTATTTTTACAAATTCATCACGGATTCTCTCCCCCGAGATTTTTGAAAGGAGTTCCCTATTCTCTACAATTGCATTTATTGTTTCGCTTCCAATTGAAAAACCTAGCTCTGTGGAAAACCTAATGGCACGCAAAATGCGAAGTGCATCTTCATTGAATCTATCTGTAGCCTCCCCTACTGCTCTGATAGTTTTGTCCTTTATATCCATTTGTCCGTTAAAGACATCAACAAGATTGTCCTTTATAGGATCAAATGCCATTGCATTGACCGTAAAGTCCCTTCTCCTTAAGTCGTCCTTTATGTTATCTGCAAAAACCACCTGATCTGGGTGTCTGAAGTCGCTATATTTGGCCTCTATCCTGTAAGGTGTGACCTCTACTATGAAATTATGCTGTTTTTCCTCCCCTTCCTTTGTTTCATATGTAACATTTTCAAATACGACTGCTACTGTGCCAAAGTCATTTTCATAGACGGTTTTTGGGAAAAGACCCACTATCTCATCTGGTTTGGCATTTGTAGTTACATCCCAATCTTTTGGCTCCCGTCCCAAAATTAGATCTCTAACACATCCGCCCACTAGAAAAGCCTCATACCCTGCTTTAGTGAGAGTATTTGTTACATGTGTAACCTCGGTTGGGATCTTTGATTTATTAATTTGTAATGTCATTTGATTTTGTGCATCTGGAGGGATTCGAACCCCCAATAACGGTTCCGAAGACCGTCGTGATATCCATTTCACCACAGATGCAGAAGTTAATTGAATTATTAAACGACACAAAATTATCTCATTTTTCCCTTATTTTGTAAATACTTTTATTCGTACCACCATGTTATCATATCTATAATGACACGGAAGTTCAGCTATATTTATAAGGGTGAAAAGGAGGGATTCAATTTTGAAGGCATAGGTGATCCTAATTTGGCAGAGAACCAAAAGGAGTCCAAAAAATTCCATGCTTTTACCCTGCGGAGCCAGGGTTCATCATATGGTCAGATTTCTAAAGAGCTCGGAATATCCAAAAGCACACTCTCATATTGGTTCAGTAGCCCTGAGGATACGGAAACAAAAGAAAAGAATAAACAGGTAAACCTTGAATCATCAAAAATGCGTTTATTTGAGTTTTCTAAGCGTAGGAAACAACTTTTGTTTGATGATTATGAAAAAGCTTTAGAGGAAGCTCGAAATGAGTATGAAAAATATAAGAATGACCCACTTTTTGTCGCTGGACTGATGATTTATGCAGGTGAAGGTGATCGTGCAAGTAGACATAATATAAGAATTTCAAATAGAGACTATAGAATACATGCGAAATTCATTGAATTTATGGAAAAATACCTATATTTTCCAAGGGAAAAGCGGGTTTTTGGGTTAATTTCCTATCCAGATTTGGATCAGAACTTTGTAGAGGAGTATTGGTCAGAAAAGCTAGAAATTCCACGTGAAAAATTTTTTAAAACCATGATAATACGTGGAAAATCAAAGCGGAAATTGCAATTCGGTGTTGGAATGACTATAATCACAAATACCCGTTTGAAATATAAATTACTTGAATGGGTAGATTCATTTTTAAACAATAAATAGTTTGCGGGTATGGTTTAGTGGTAGAACACGACCTTGCCAAGGTTGAGACAGGAGTTCGATTCTCCTTACCCGCACAAAAGAAAAATCTCCCAAAGTCCTTTATTTGAAACAATATTTTAAAAAATTTTCAATAGTGATTCTATATAAAATAAGGACTTTTTTGTTCAAAACTGGGGATAACTGAGTGGATATGTGTATAAAGGACGTCCGTTTGGAGGCCAATTTGTCCTAAAAAAGCGTCTTTTTCGCTAAAATACGTTGATAAATAAGGTTATTGTGTAAATTATGTATAAAAGTTTCATGTGAAACAACTTTTCACATGAAACTTGCTCAAAATGCCTAAAATATTCACCTCAAAGACACAAAAAATAGGGGAATTAGGGGAGTCGTTGGCGTGCAAATATCTGGAAGGAAACGGATATATTATTCTGGATCGTAACTATACTAGGAAATTGGGTGAAATAGATATTGTAGCGAGTAAGGATAAAACCCTGTATTTTATTGAAGTTAAGAGCGTTACACGTGAAAATCTAACAAATAGGGGATTTGAGAATCTAGGATTCAGACCAGAAGAGAACATGCATCCCAAAAAGCTTGAAAAATTCCATAGAGTAATTGAAACATATTTAATGGAGAGGAATGTAGTTAGTAATTGGGAAGTTGTCCTACTTTGTGTGTTTATTGATGAAAAAGCCAAGAGAGTAAAGGTTGAAATTATAAAAGACATTTTTTGATATCCACATTTTGTCTTTTATAAATGTCCTTTATAAAATATAATAAATTTAATGCATAGTTATAAACATTTTATTGCTATCTCCTTTTTATTAGTTTTTATATTTTTTTCTACTGGGCAAAAAGTATTTTCTGTAAGCGATTGGACACTTTTGGGTACAGCAGGTTTCTCTGATGATGAAAATGATTACAACTCGATGGTTGTTGATTCAGATGGTAATCCATACATCGGATACAAAGATTGGGGCAACAGCCAAAAGGCGGTTGTAAAAATGTATGATGGTAATGATTGGGTTTCTGTTGGACCATCAACCGGCTTTTCTGCTGATGGTACATCATACAACTCAATGGCTATTGATTCGTCTGACAATCTTTACATGGCATATCAAGATGGTGCAAATAGTAGCAAGACTACAGTCATGAAATACAATGGATCTTCTTGGTCAGCTCTTGGTTCTGCAGGACTTTCACAAGGTCAAGCAACTTATCAATCTATGGCGATAAACCCCTCAGATGATGTTCCTTATGTTGCATATTGTGATGTAGCAAATAGTTCTAGGGTTTCCGTAAAAAGATATAACGGATCTGCGTGGGAAACTGTAGGTTCTCTTGGTTTTACAGCTGGAACATCAAGTTATGTATCTTTGGCATTCTCTGATGATGGAACTCCATATGTTGCATACGAAGATGGTGGAAATAGTGACAAACTTTCTGTAATGAAATACAACGGTTCGGCTTGGGTTCAAGTTGGCACAGCTGGAATTTCTGGTGATTCTTCAGCGTATATTTCTATGGACGTTGATTCAGATGGTACTCCATATGTAGCATTTCAAGATTCAAATGCTTCACAAAAACTTTCTGTAGTGAAATACAATGGTTCCGCTTGGGTAACAGTTGGAACATTAGGATTCTCTCCAACAACCGCTCAATACATTTCTTTCTTGTTGGATTCTAATGATACACCTTATGTCGGCTTCAAAAATATCAATACGAACAAAATAAATGTCATGAGCTACAACGGCTCAGCTTGGGTAGCTGTAGGGAGTACTGGCTTTTCTGCAGATCAAGTATATTTTATTGCCTTAACAAGTTTCGGAAGTACAATTTATGCTGGATATTCAGATGCAGGATTTAGTTATAAAGCAGTTGTAAAAAGTTATGCGTCAAATGCAAATCCATCTGATCCAACCTCACTTGGACCTGCAGGAATGGTAGATGGATCAACAGATAATTCGAATCAACCAACATTTGATTTCAATCTTTCTGATTCAAACGGTTCTGATACTGTGAAATATAAAATTCAAATTGATGACACATCAAATTTCTCATCAGCAGTTGTTGATTACACATCAGCACTTGCTGCACAAGGATCGGCTTCGTTTACTGTTGGTCAAGCAGCAGGAAGTGGTACATATACGACAGGCACAGCTAGTCAAACACTTTCAGATGGAAGTTATTATTGGAGAGTAAAAGCAATTGATAATAATTCTGCAGAATCAAGCTATGCGACTGCAAATTCTGGTGTTGTAGCATTCGTAGTTGATGCAACTGCGCCAACACTCGCAGAAATAACACCAATTTCAAGTGGAACTCTTAAAACCCCATCGTACATATTTAGTTCAGATGAAGCAGGTGATATTACTTACGGAGGAGATTGTACGTCTACGACAACAACTGCAACCTCTGGTAGTAATACAATTACATTTAGCGAACTTGGGGTAGGAATTCATTCAAACTGTACAGTCACTGTCACAGATGATGCGGGTAATGCTTCAAATGCACTTTCAGTTACAGCATTCACAGTAAATTCTCGTCCTACACAATCTTCATATACAGGATTTGGAACAACAGGTTACACGCCTGCGAATTTACCTTCAAATAATTTACCAACATATACAAACGCAAATACAATTACATATACAAATCCTAATACACCAGTAAATACAAAAGGATTTGTACGCGATCTTGCGAGAACTACGCGAGGAGAAGATGTAAGATCACTTCAAAGATTTCTTAATCAACATAAATTTACAGTCTCTGATTCTGGCGCTGGTTCACCTGGATGGGAAACAAATTATTTTGGACCGAAAACTAAAGCTGCTTTAATAAAATTCCAGATTGCAAATAATATTCCAGCAACAGGTTATTTTGGTCCACAGACAAGGACACTAATACAAAAATATTAAAAAATTGGCTTCGGCCCGGTTTTTGTCTTTATATTACAATGTGATAATATGCATTTCGTTACTTAGTTTTTTCGGGGTGTGGTGTAACGGCTAACATTCCTGTTTTGGGAACAGGCGACTCAGGGTTCGAATCCCTGCACCCCGACTATATGAAATTTGAACATTTTGAGATTGAAACACTAGAAGGTGAGATTGATGAGCAATTTCTTAAAGAAGTTGTAGATACAATCGAGAAAATACAAAAAAATAAAGAACCACTAGGCAAAGGAAGAGCTGCGGAAGTTTATGCTTTTCCAGAGGAAAGTTTTTGTATTAAGGAAATTAAAGATGACTCATGGGAATATAATTTCAATGATATTCATACTGAACATGAGCTTCAACAGAATGCCATTGAAATCGGTATAAGATGTCCAAAATTGATATTAAGTATAATTGATACTGATCATAAAGAATCAAAGTATTTGGTAATGGAGAAAATTTTGGGTTCAAGCATAAAAGATATTATTGACGGCAAGAAGGGAATACCAGAGAATTTTGATGAAGAAAAATTCTGGAATCAAGCAAAAGAAATGGTTAAAAAGATGAATAGCAATAATTTATATCATCGTGATTTACATGCTGGAAATATAATGATTGAGGACGAAACACACTCTCCTGTAATAATTGATTTCGGTCACGCGACACTTTCTCCAGGAGAAGATGATCCATATCTTGTTAATGATTATCCCAAAAGAGGTGAGGCACGAAGATTGCAGAATGATTTAATCTATTTAAATGAGAATAAGAAAGCTCTAAACGCTGTGTTGACAAAGTAGATTTATTAGTGTATTATATAAAAAGATTAAACTAAAAATGCAAAAAGTAAAAAGAAACGTGCAGTTTGAAAAAACAGTTGTAGATACGGTAAAAGCAGGTCGCAAAAAGGATTCCACAAACAATGGACCATTTGAGATTCCTAAACCGTTTGACACGCTGGATGCATTTCTTGGCGACGAAAAAAAAGAAGGCGTTGTTCACAGGATGAAATATCCTGAAACAGGCGAGACCATAACGGTCATATCAAAAAAAGTCGCTGGAAGTTAGTCATGGCGCCCCGATGAGTCGGGGTGCTTTTTTTATTTGTTAAAAAAATATTTTTTTGCTAGGATAGCAAGTGTTCACAATGCGGGATTAGTTTAGTGGTAAAACTACAGTTTTCCAAACTGTTGTCAGGCGTTCGATTCGCCTATCCCGCACATGAAATACAAGACACCAATGTGATAGCATTGGTGTCTCTGTAGTTCACTGCGGTAGACGAATCGAAAGATGGAGGCGGTATACTATTTTTGTGATAACAAAAATTGTCGCCGAGTCGGGGTCGCGAGTACTTTGTCCACGCAGTTATGAGCGTAGCGAATAACGAGTAGACTTAGTAACTTGTGACCGATTCGCCTATCAATACTATTTATGTTAAATGCCCCTTCTAAAAGATTAATAATTGTTCAAATATTTCTTATTTTCGTATTGCCTGTCGCAGTACTTTATTTTGGTATTCTTCCACCAACTTTTCGAATACCACTTCTTTTTTTGAGTGCGATTTTTATTTTTGGAATAATTCACTTTGAAAAGTGGACAGAAGAAGAAATGGGGATGAGAACAGATAATTTCAAAATTGCTTGGCGCTCATATTATTACTTCACACTTGCTGGACTTGGAACACTCGCAATACTAAGTATGATTTTGACTTTACCAAACACTGAATCGAAAGATTTTTTAGTAAGAACATTTTCTTTATTTCTCCCGGTATCTTTTTTTCAAGAATTTGCGTTCAGATCTTTTCTAATTCCAAGATTAAAGAGAATTTTTAGCGACACTATTACTATAATTTTGGTAAACGCTTTTCTTTTCACTTTAATACATGTAATTTATCCAAATTGGGGAGTAACACTTCCGATTTCTTTTGCATCAGGAATTCTTTTTGCGTGGCTATATATAAAATATCCAAATCTTTATCTTGCTACGTTTTCGCATATGATACTGAACCTTGTTGCAGTACTACTTGGATTCTTTTATATACAATAAAAAATCCCCTCCGTTTTGCGGAAGGGATCTGCTTACTATCTGACTTTCAAAAAATTCCTCTTGCCAGGGATTTTTTCGGCAATTATGTCGCCTCCATTCCAAAAAAATTGGATAGTTGGAAAACATAACAACTTTTGAAAAAATCTGCGTATGGAAAGATTTGACTCAGTTTCATCGTAAATGATCTCACATTTTTTTCTGGAAACTCTTAGACCATCTCTTACGGAACAGATTATTTCTATTGCCCTGCGAGACTTTGTATCATTCTTTGCATAACCCACACCAATGATGAGTATTTCAGGTTTAAGCCTGCCAATCATTTTTGAAAACTCAATTGTTGAGGTTGCATACATGATTGAGTATTCTGTACCAATTCTTTTTTCTTCGAGTTTGTTTGTCACGAAGCTTTCATCTTCATCAGAAGTCGTAAAACACAAAGCTATCTTTTTGGGTATGGAGATAATTTTTGTCTCAGTAACTTCAGGCTTAAGCACTGGTTTCTTCGGAACTTTTACCACCTTAAGCGGTGCAAGTTTAGGAATAATTTGTGCAGGTTCTTTTCTTGGAAGATACCTAACAACTTCATGTCCCAATTCGTACCCAGCCTCAAGAATTTCTAGAGACGAGTATGTCCTTAATGCTGTGTTTGTTTTGTTCATTCGGTAATTTTTTAGGGTTTAGGTGTTTTTTAAAGTGATACGGAATGTGTTTTTTTTGAGTTTTCTTTTTCCTTCAAAAATTTTGAGTTGTCGCTGAATTCGCGATAAATGCTGTATCCAGAAATGACTCTAACAAGAGGACCGCCTTGTTTCAGTTTTGAAATGTTGTAATGCTCAACTGAAATCTTTACCTGATCAGCAATCATTTCTCCTTCCTTAATTGGGACAACAGGAATTATGATTTCTTTACAAGTATTTCCAAGTAAAAAAATCGAGTTTCTCTTTGACTCAACATGTTCTACAAAAGTTTTTGGACCAAGAAAAAAAGGTCTTTGCCCAATGAAGGGCTTACCAGCAAAGCTGTGAAAAGGTGAGAAAACTTCAAGTAAATTATCCAAGTGATCCATTAGGATTGCACTTTTCTTTAGGTGGTTGAGAAAATCAGCAGTATCGTCAGATGAATCTGACGAGAATACAAATTCCCTTTGGTGTGTAACAAGATCGAGCTTTTTTTCCATAGGTGTTTTATTTTAGTGTTTTAAAGAACAGGACAGTTATTATACATAAGTATTTCAAAATGTAAATAGATTGTGATAACTAATTTTTATGACGATTTTAAAAAATAAGTCTTTCAAAAAAATATCCCACCAAACGGTGGGATATTTTTTATCTAGATAGGACTTGGATTAATTTTTGACGGCGTCCTTCAGGGCTTTTGCAGCTCTGAATTTTGGTACGCGTGTAGCTTCAACTCTAACTTGAGCCCCGGTCTTTGGATTGCGAGCCATTCTTGCCGCACGATCCTTGACTGAGAAAATGCCAAGACCAGCTATTGAAACTTCACCGCCTTTCTTCAAGGTGCCGACAATTGCATCAATAATACCGTCTATGACTTCTTCGGCTTGTACCTTAGTACCGCCTAATTTTCCGTGAACCCATTCAACAAGTGCTTGTTTGTTCATAATATCGAAATTTTTATTGGCCAATAAAAAATGTTTCGACCGGGGCTTTTTCAGAAAAAGCCTTGAAAAACATAGAGATATTATACGCTTTAGACAAATGAGCGCAATAGAAAGGGTATAGGCCCCAAATTTGACTTTTTCTACAATTTGTGCTACATTTTTGGTCCTTGTTCTTTAAATACGGCGAAAGTTGGCAGGCCATCAACATGTCAACAAAACCTTAAAAACTAAAACACCTTGGAAGAAAAAACCACATTACCGAGAAATGAATGGGTAATCGTCACGCACGTTCGCCCGCACATCGATGAAATCCTTGGAATTTACTTGCTGAAGCACTTTGGCAAAGAAAAATTCCCTGGAATCGAGAAAGCAAAGATTGAATTCTGGGATTCGCGAGAACTTCGCGGATTTACTCCGAAACAATGGCTCGAAAAAGGATATATCCTTGTCGGCATTGGTGGAGGAGCCTACGACGAACATCCTGTTGTGTTGACGGAAAATTCCGGCAAGATGACAGCAGTTCCGAAAAAGAAAAATGATTGCGCGGCCACACTTGTTGCAAAAGACTTGTGTGTGGAGAATCTCCAGGAGCTTTATGAGATCCTGACTTACGTAAAGAATAACGATCTCTTCGGTGACAAGGGAGATAAAAATTCTTTTGCTAACGTTAGTCCAGCCAATCTCCTTAAAAGAGTTTGGTCGCTCGGAGATTATCTTACCGGAATGACGGACTTGCAGATTGTTGAACACACTTTGTTTACTATCGGTATTGTCCATTTCGACAACATGCTGGTTGAGCAGGCAAAAGCCGAGTTCGCAAAAAAGAAGTGTACGGCAATGGTGACCAACAGTGAAGGAAAAAAATTGGTTGTTGCTTCTATTGCTTCTGACAGTGAACACATGAACAAAGCAGTCCGTTTAAGCAATCCTGCGGTCGCAGTACTGATCCAAAAGAATTCCAAGGGTAATGTCACTATCTTTACAAATCGTGCTCACAAAGTTGACCTTACCGATGTAGTTCGTATGATCAGGCTCAAAGAGCAGCTTGTCGATGTGTATGCAAAAGACGCAAAAAAAGATTGGGTCCAGCTTGCAATGGAGGGTGAAATGCCTGGTGTTAAAAATTGGTATTACCAGAAAGAAGCAGAAATGCTTTTCAATGGTAGTCTAACTGCACCAGATGTTCCGCCGACGAAGCTTAAGCTTGATGTGATTCTTGATGCAGTCAAGATCGGACTCTCGGCTAAATTTTTCGCAGATACCCACAAAAGTTCTTGCGAAAAAGGCAAATGCACATCGACATTTGACAGCCCTTGCTGGCTTTACAAATTCGGTCTGAACCGCTGCCAGCTCATGAGGGAACTTGAAGGAGGTCATCCGCATACAGCCAAGATCATGGATTTGGTTCCGCCGGACAAACTACCTCTCCACAAAGTGTCTTGAGACAAAAGGTTTCTCACAAAGCAAAACCACTCAACGAAAGTTGAGTGGTTTTTTTATTTCCTATATTTATCTTGCGTATTCGATGATTCGGTTTTCGCGGATGACAGTAACTTTAATTTCACCCGGATATTTTAATTCTTGTTCAATCTTTAGTGCAATATTGCGTGCAAGATCTTTTGCTTCGATGTCACTGACTTTATCTGGAGTGACGAATATTCTCACTTCTCGTCCTGCAGAAATTGCATATGATTTTTCTATACCTTGGAAGCTATTTACGAGTGCTTCAAGTTCCGCGAGACGTTTCAAATAATTCTCAACAGTATCTCTACGAGCACCAGGGCGTCCACCTGAAATGTAGTCTGCGGTCTGGACGATTACTGCCTCGAGAGATCCATGAGGACAATCATCATGGTGAGATTTCATTGCAACGATTATTCTCTCGTCTGCACCAAACTTCTGAAGAATTCTTATGCCGATTTCAATATGTGTTCCTTGAACTTCATGATCAAGTGCTTTTCCAATATCATGAACGAGAGCTCCAGCTGCTGCAATTGATGGATCTCCACCCAATTCTTCTGCAAGCATACGAGCAATGTGTGCCATTTCTATAGAATGTTGCAAAACGTTCTGACCATAACTTGTGCGGAAGTATAAACGGCCGATTATGGCAACAATGCGAGGATCGAAGTTATAAATTCCACATTCATATACTGCCTGATCACCTTTTTCCTTAATGATTTTGTTTATTTCATCTTTAGCTTTTTCTACCATTTCTTCAATTTTTGCTGGTTGAATTCGGCCGTCAAGAATTAAGTTCTCAAGAGCAAGTCTTGCGATTTGTCTTCGAACTGGATCGAAAGATGATATAACGATTGTGCCAGGTGTGTCATCGACAATAAGTTCGACGCCAGCAGCACGTTCAAATGAGCGAATATTGCGTCCTTCTTTTCCGATAATTTTTCCTTTTATATCTTCAGATGGGATAAGAACGTTTGTTGTCATTATTTCTGCAGCAGTTGAAGATGCGAGACGTTGAATTGAGGTTGCAATTATATCTTTTGCACGTCGTTCAAGCTTTTCTTCGCTTGCACTTTCTAATTTTTGCATTCGCACTAGCAAATCTTCTTCTGCATCACGTTCAATTTCACGAATGAGCATTTCTTTTGCATCATCACGTGAGAGACCCGCGACTTTTTCAAGTTCACCCTTCTTTTCTTGTTCGAGTGATTCTGCACGTTCTTTTATTTTCTTTATCTCTTCAATTTTTAATTTTGCATTTTCTACTTCTTTATCAATTTCAACTTGTCTTGCGTCCAAAAGTTCCTCCTTTTTAATAAGGCGTTCTTCTGTGCGCTTTTGATCTTCCTGCTTTCTCTTTTCTTCTTCTTTTAATTCTTCTTCGCGAACATCTGCTTTTTTCTTGGCTTCGTCGAGAATTTTTTGCGCTTCTTCTTTTGCACCGACCATCATTTGTTTGATGTCGATCTCAATTGAACGACGCTGACCAAGTGCAACTGCGCGCCTTAGATAATATCCAACGGCGACACCGCCTCCAGCTACGAGGATTGCGATAATTATTGATATGTTGTTCATGTGCTCTAATTTTCGCTAGAGCAAAAAGACGCGAAAACTTGCGCGTGTGGAGTTAAAGGTATTATTTTGGGATTTAGGGAAAAACATGCGTGTGTTCGGTCGTTTTCTCGAGCGTCATTACTTTCTAAATAAATTAACACCCTCATAATATCAGAGTTATTTAAAAAGGGTAAGTGTGGTGATTGTTTGACATTCTGGGGATAAAGACTAGAGTGGGGAAAATTGATCGTCATGAAAAAGCTAACAGTTCTTCTCGCTCTTCTCATTTCTTCATTTTCGTCTAAGTCACAACAGTTTGTAAAAACCGACATGGGAATTGGTCTTGGACAGTACACCCAGCCTGAAGGTACTCCAGACATGCCTCCGTCCACGAATCTGATTCTTACACCGATGTTAAATGTCTTCACAAAAAAGACTCATCACCAGATTGGATACAGTTTGAGTGATAAGTCGATTTATACATTGAACGGTTATCTGTTGTGGAGGGGATGGGGACCATATGGTCTTTATGCTTACAAAACCGGCAACAAGATGAGTTACATGAGTCTTGGTGTAGAAAAAAATATGCCAGTGTACGGAAGACTCGAATCCATTATTTTTGGTGGAATCGGAATTAAGTTTGGTGGCCAAGATTTTTTCATTCTTGGATTTACTGTGAAATACAAAATGTTTGATTTGTACACATTTAAGAAGAAACCTATTTCATTAATAAAGTACCCAGCGAAAATTTATTATCCTTGGCTTTATTATGGAAGTGACAACTTCAGATCTTGCTAAATTTAAAACCCCCGCAGTAGCGAGGGTTTTTTTATTTATCCGCCTAAACTTTTTACAATGAAGTTTTGGTGGATTTATACTTTTGCTTTTGAGATAACTTCGTCGATCAATCCGTATTTTTTTGCTTCTTCTGATTCCATGAAGAAGTCGCGATCTGTATCTTTTTCTACCTTATCAAATTTTTGGCCAGTATGTTTTGCAAGAATTTCATTCAATTTCTTTTTCCATTTCAAAATTTCACGAGCGTGAATTTCTACATCAGAAGCTTGACCTTGTGCGCCACCAAGAACTTGATGGATCATTACGCGAGAGTTTGGGAGTGCAAAGCGTTTATTTTTTGCTCCACCTGCCAAAAGTACTGCGCCCATTGAAGCAGCAATACCAATACAAATAGTAGAAACATCTGGCTTGATGAATTGCATTGTGTCGTAGATTGCCATACCAGCAGTAACAGAACCTCCACCAGAATTTATGTATAAGTTGATGTCTTTTTTAGGATCCTTGTATGCAAGGAAAAGAAGCTGAGCAATAACTAGATTTGCTGTGTAGTCATTTATCTCATCGTTAAGGAAAACAATGCGATCTTCGAGAAGGCGAGAGTAGATGTCATAAGCTCTTTCGCCAAACTGTGATTTTTCTAGGACTGTAGGGATTAACATAATATTTTTATACTTAATTTATATAACTTCCGTATATTACTACAAAGTAATAATTATTGTAAGAAGATGAGCCAACCGACCAAGTGAGCTTTCCTTTTTATAAGACTTGGTAGGAGTGGCGACGACGGACAGAGAAATCGACTAGCAAGGCGATTTTGTGCTTAGAAAAAGGAAAGGGAACGACTATTGACTTTTTGCTACATTTGTGATATCATATAAATAAGTAAATAAGTTCTAAACCAAATCCATATCGATATGAAAAAGATAGCAACTTTCTTCTTATTCTTTCTGCCGATTCTGGCGATTGCTCAGCAACCCTACAAGACCGATGATGGTTACGATCCCGACCAACAGCCGACTGCACCAGCACAGGCTCCAGCCCCGGTAGTCGTACAACCTGCACAGCAAGTTGTAATTGAACTCCCGACTCAAGCCATTGCAAAAAGTGCGGGAAACGTAAATGAAAACGTTGTCCCCTGTAAATTGGACATGAACAATGACAGGAAGATTGACTGCGTAAAAAACTTTTTTGCCGATTCATCAGTACAGCAAGACATCTTCTCTTGCATAAAATTGGGAAAATATTACCCAGTTGTAGAGATTTCCTTCTATTCTGAGGTTCAGTACGTAAATGGTCTTCCTGTCGTCGGGGTAATTACCGGCGTACAAATGCCAGCAGCCCAGATGTAAAATGCAAAAGAAAAGTTAAAAAGCCACTCCAAAAGGGTGGCTTTTCTTATACTTGACAAATAAGACTAAATATGGTAATATTACTTAAGGAATAAATTCTGATCTTCAAACCATAAAAACACTACTGAAATGAAAAAAATTCTGTATTTCTTCTTTGCAACTATGGTTGCCTTATCGCTTACAAGCTGTGAAGACGGCTTAAATGATGTTCAGGTTTCTGGGGGTGTCAGTGTCAACGGTGGTAATGGTTACGGAAATTATCCGTACTCTGCACCGTATGGAAACGCACCGTACTACAATGTTTCCGGCCTGTCACTTACCTCAGATTGGGTCGTCTACACAACATTCTCAGCGAAGATTTATACTTCGCCTGTGCAATGGAATATGACGGCACACTGTGACATTAATCATGACGGTATCGAAGAAACCATCAAGGTAGATTTCCAAACATGGGGAGTTTATCAGGATGCATTTAATCTCTACTGTGCTGGTTACCACGAACTGTTAATTGACGTTGACTTAATGTACAACCGATATACAGGGGAATGGTTTTACAATGTTACCGGCGTCCACTAATTACATGGACCGCAACGGGAAACCGCTTCTCAAAAGGAAGCGGTTTTTTTTTATTCTTTATTTCTGGTTTTCTAGGAATTCGAAAACCCCATACGAAAATTGCCCGCCGAATGCGCGGACAATTTCATACGGGGCGTGACGTGGTTAATGAATTTTATTCAAAAATTTTTAATTTTCTGGATTATTTAATATCTTCCAAGATTTGAAAGACTTTTTCGTTTGTGAGAATGTGAGTGACGTAAATTCGAGCACGAATTGGATCTGCATCTTTGTGATGTGAGACAAGATGTGCAGTTTCTTCCTCAATTCTTTTTTCATCAAGCACAATTTTTTCAGCTTTTGCAATTTCTGCAACAAGAAGTTCAATTTTTGCGCGCTTCTCTGCATCAGGACGAAGTTCTGTTCGCATGTCTTCTTCTTTTTTATTTAAGTGTTGTAAATATCCTTCAAATGTAAGTCCCATTCTTGCGATATCATTCTTGATTCTTGAAAAAAGATTTTCAAGCTCGCCATCTACAAGAACTTTTGGGATTTCAATATTTAAATCTCCAATCAATTTCTCAAGCGTTGCAACTCTGATTCGATCTTTTTCTCGATAAATTTTTTCAGCATTAATGTTGTCTTTTATTTTTGCTCGAAGTTCAGCTTCATCCTTGAAATTACCAATTGATTTTAGAAACTCGCCGTCTACTGCTGGCAACTCCTCATCTTTCACTTCTTTATTTTCAGGTCCTCTTGCACGCATTCTTCGGAGTTCTAAAATCGCATCATCAATTTCCTTATCAGTTATTTCTGGCTCTTTATATTTTTCATTTTCTTCTTTTGCAATTTTTTTATAATCTGGGAGTTTAATCTCTGGAAGTACTGCAACTTTAATTCTAAATCCGAGCGGATTACCGGAAGCAATTTTTGTAATATTTATTTCAGGTCTACCAATTGCATCGATTTTATTTTCTTCAATGATTTTTGGATATTCATGAGATATTGCATGTTCTGCCATTTCTTCCAAAATATTCATCTCTGAGACATATTTTGAAACCATATTGAGAGGGAGTTTACCTTTACGGAATCCTGGAACCTCTAAATCTTCCGCAAAATGTTCTAGTATGTGATTTCTATATCCTTCAAAAGTGACAGCATCAATTTCACCGATTATTTCGACTTCACTCTGTGGGAGTTTCTTTATTTCTGTTTGCATTTTTCGATACTATCATATGGGCAAACAAATACAAAAAACCTCCGATATTGTCGGAGGTTTTTTGTAAATCATATTTTCTTATAGACCTTGATCGAGTGAGTCGTATCCTGTATCGCTGTATTCAGTATCAATTGAATTTAGTTCAGTTTGTGCACTAGCTTTTACCTTAGATTGATCAACAGCGGTATTTTCTACAGGCATATTTGCTGATTCATCTGTAGTTTTGCTATCTCCTTTCATAAAGTACCAAGCTCCAAGTGCGACAATAATAAGTAGGAGAACCCAAAGAAGTCCTTTTTTACTTTTTTTCTTTGGAGCCATTGCACCCCCACTCATGCTTCCCATGTTCATACTTGGCATAGGATTTGGTGTTGGAGCCATAGATGGCTGAGGTGTTCCAGCTACTTGATTATTCATACCACCGCCCATATTTCCGCCCATGTTTGTATTTTCCATAATTTATTTTCGGAAAATTAACTATTAATTATCTGAATCTGAATCGTCGTCAGAATCATCTTTTGCTAAACCAATTGAAGCTACGATTGCCTTTTTTGTTTCCATGAGAGCTTGGTGGGCTGCTTTTATTGCTTCTTTAGCTGTCTTTGCTTTTGCGCGAATATTTTGTAGATCGGCAGTAGAAATTTTAAGTGAACTTGCAGTAGAACCACTAGCATTTGCAGCTTTAATACCAGCTACGAAATCTACAAGTTCTTTTACTTTTGCTCCTGCATCATCAATTTTTGTTTTAGCAGCAACAAGTTTTGCCTTTGCATCTGTTTCATCAATGCCAGCATCAGACAAAGTAGTAATTACTTTACCAAGGCGAGTATAGAGATTATTTAATGATTCAATTGCCCAATTAAAGCGTCTATCAATTACTTGTTTTTTATTTAGACCCTTTTCATCATCACCACCAATCTTAATTTTGGTGAATGAACTTTTTCGAAGTCCCTCATTTTCCTTTCCACCAATACCAAAGTTTGTTCTAACTTTACTATCATCATCACCGTCATCGTCATCATCATTTGTAACAGTACTTGTGCCATTTCGACGGCCACTATTGTCATCATCGTTGTCATTGTCAGCTTTTACGAATGCTGGACTTGCGATAAGAAGAGCGAATAAAAATAAAGAAATTAATGTTTTTAAATATTTCATAAATATATTGATTAATTAATAATATTTACAACGAACTTATATACAGACGTAGGTATATAGGATACCGTTACACTATTATAACTCTTAAAATAAATAAAAAAATCCCCAAAACTTTGGGGATTTTTTTATTTTGAATTCGATTTAGATAATTAGAGCAACAATCAATAACGCCACTATGTTTAAGATTTTTATCATAGGGTTTATAGCTGGGCCAGCTGTATCTTTGTATGGGTCACCAACAGTATCTCCGGTAACAGCTGCCTTGTGAGCATCTGAACCTTTGCCTCCATGATTACCAAGTTCGATATATTTCTTAGCGTTGTCCCATGCTCCACCTCCTGAAGTCATAGAAATTGCTACGAATATTCCTGTAATTATTGCACCAACCAAAAGTCCTCCGAGAGCTTGTGGGCCAAGAATAAAGCCAACAAGTATTGGTGTCGCAACTGGGATAAGAGCTGGAACAATCATTTGGCGAATTGCAGTCTTGGTAACAATATCTACTGCTCTACGATAATCTGGCTTTTCAGTTCCAGTCATTATTCCTGGATGTTCACGGAATTGTTTGCGTACTTCTTCAACAACAGATCCAGCAGCTTTTCCAACTGATTCCATTGAAAGAGCACCGAAGTAATAAGGAAGAAGTCCTCCGATAAATAGACCAGCAAGAACTTTCGGATCGTTTATTAGGAATATTGCACCTTCACCGAGAGAGTGAGTGTAGTCAGCAAAGAGAGCAAGAGCTGCAAGAGCTGCTGAACCAATTGCATAACCTTTTGTAACTGCCTTTGTGGTGTTTCCAACAGCGTCCAGTGGATCAGTAATATCACGAACATCATTTCCGAGTTCTGCCATTTCTGCAATTCCTCCTGCGTTGTCAGTGATCGGACCGTATGAGTCGATAGTCACAATTATTCCTGCCATCGAAAGCATTGAAGCAGCTGCAATTGCGATTCCATAAATTCCACCAAGTGCGTATGCGCCAAGCATTGCTCCAACAATTGCGAGAACCGGAAGAGCAGTAGATTTCATTGATATTGCAAGACCTGAAATAATATTTGTGCCGTGTCCTGTGACAGAAGCTTTTGCAATATCTTTAACAGGTTTGTATGCAGTCGATGTGTAGTATTCAGTAATTACAACCATGAGAGCTGTAACTACGAGACCAATTAGGGAAGCGAAATAAATGTTTAGGAAATTTATTCCTTCTACATTTTGCAAGAACATTTTTGTAATTGGATAAAATGCAATTGCTGAAATTACTCCAGCTGCGATTAATCCTTTATAAAGTGCTCGCATAATGTTTCCGCTTTTGCCGAGTTTGATGAAGAAAATTCCAATAACAGAAGCAACAATTGAAACTGCTCCAAGTACTAGAGGATAAATTACAGGTTCGTCTGAACCAGAAAACATAAGTGCGCCGAGAAGCATAGCTGCAATTGAAGTAACTGCATATGTTTCAAAAAGATCTGCTGCCATACCTGCACAGTCTCCAACGTTATCTCCAACATTGTCTGCAATAACTGCTGGATTTCTTGGATCATCTTCTGGAATTCCTGCTTCAACTTTTCCAACCAAATCTGCTCCAACGTCAGCAGCCTTTGTGAAAATTCCTCCGCCCAAACGAGCAAAGATTGAAATCAAAGATCCGCCGAATCCAAGACCGATAAGTGTATGAATGTCTTTTGTTAGAAAATAAAATCCTGCTGTACCGAGAAGTCCAAGTCCAACTACAAGCATTCCAGTAACAGAACCCCCGCGTACTGCGACAGAGAGAGCTTTCTTAAGTCCTCCGCGAGCAGCTTCAGCTGTACGAACGTTTGCACGAACTGAAATATTCATTCCGATATAACCAGTAAGACCAGATAAAACTGCTCCAGTTAGAAATGCGAGCGCTGTTATCCATCCAAGAGATGGAATTAAACCAATAATTACGAACAAAACTGCTGCAACAATTGCGATTGTTTTATATTGGCGATCTAGATAAGCACTTGCTCCTTCCTGAATTGCTTTCGCAATTGATTTCATTTTTTCATTTCCATCTGGAAGTTTAACTATGCTTCGTGCAACCAAGAGACCATAAATTATTGCAATCAATGCTGAACCCAAAATGAATGTTAAAACCATATCGTTTATTTCTTATCTTAATAATTATTTTTCTTCTGTACTTTCTTCGACTACTTCTTTTTTGTCACTTCCGGTAAGAAGTTCACCTTCTGATTGATCGAATATATCACCATCGTCAGAAGATACAACTGCTTCACCTTTTACTCCCTTAATATCAATTCTCCAACCAGTGAGCTTTGCAGCCAGACGAACATTTTGTCCACCCTTACCGATTGCAAGTGAGAGCTGATCATCTGCAACTTCAATACTTGCCTTGTGTTCAGCTTCATCAATTGTGATATCAAGTACACGAGCAGGTGAGAGAGCATTGGAAACAAACACTGAAGGATCTTCACTCCACTCAATGATGTCAATTTTTTCTCCAGAGAGTTCGCTCATCACTGTAGTAACACGAATTCCTTTTTGTCCGACACATGATCCGACTGGATCAACATGTTCGTCATTTGATGAAACTGCAATTTTTGAACGAGAACCTGCTTCACGAGCAATTGCTTTGATCTCAACTACACCCCCTGCAATTTCTGGAGCTTCAAGTGCAAAAAGAGATTCAATAAATTTTGGATGTGAACGAGAGAGACGCAAATTTATTCCGCGAGGAGTTTCTTCAACTGCGTAAAGATATGCGCGAATTCTTTGTCCGCGAGAAAATCTTTCTCCAGGGATTTGTTCATCAACTGGAAGCATGCCTGTTGCACGATTGAAATCGATGTAAATTATTCCGCGTTCAACTTTTTGAACAATTCCTGAAATAATTTCTCCTTCGCGTTCGCCATATTCATCCATGACGCTTGTTCTTTCTGCTTCACGAATGCGCTGGATGATAACTTGCTTTGCAGTTTGAGCAGCAATACGTCCATAATCATCTTTTGCTTCAAGAGGGAAAATTATTTCATCGTTGATCTCTGCATTCTTTTTGATTTTCTTTGCGTCTTCAAGAAGAATGTGATGCTCAGGATTAAAGCGTACTCTTTCATCATCAGGTGAAATATCTTCTGGATTCTCTTCTTCACCTTCTGGAACCATGCGAACAAGTGTGTCATCAACGACAATTTTCACTTGGAAAAAATTTGTATCGCCATTTTCAATATTGAATTTTGAGCGGATGATCTGACCCTTCTTGCCGTAATCCTTTTTGTAAGCAGCAGCAAGAGCCTGCTCAATGGCATCGATTATTTTTTCTTTTGGTATTTTTCGCTCTTCCTCTAGTTGTTCTAGGGCAGAACGAAGTGTTTTTATATCTAACATATTCTATTGTTATTAAATTTTTTAATAAAAAAGGTCCGTTTCGACCGGACTTATGCCTATATAATAATTATGTATAGTATTTTGTCAATTATCCCCAAAAACCCTTTGAAACCACTTATATTACAAGTACTATTTAAATAATATATTCGTTTTGCTTTTATTAATTAACAATAAATCATGGATAATAACGATTCAAAGATAATTCCAATCGCAGTACTGATGCTTCTACTCGGATTCGGGATAGGATATTTTTTAATACAAAAAGTACCGGTTAATCAACAAGGTGCTTCAGCGGTAACAGGGTATATGAGTAGTGGTACATTTTGCCATGGTACACATGATGGGGTTAACTTCTACAATGGGCATATAGTAAATGGAGTTTGTGTTGAGAATGAAAATATGTCTGCAGAAAGACTAGCTTCAATAATTGCGTCAGATCCCAAATTACCTGCAAATGTAATTGTTCAACCAATTGAACAAACCCTACAAGAAATACAGGATTGGGCAGACAATGCGTCAGATGAAGATAAAAAAGAAGCAAATTATTCTCCGGAAAAAATAAAGTCGTGGGCGAACGATCCTAATAATTTTATCCCACCTCGCTCATCTGATTATACAGTTGTTGTTGGTTCAAATGGTGGTTGTACGGTTACTTATACCAATACAAATGGGCATACTATAAGAGTAACCGGCGTATTGGTCTCAAAAAATATCGGTGGTATTTTTTCATCGTATTGTGATACTGGTGGTGATTTATGGTGGATATTGGACTTAGCTGTCTAGCAAAGTAAAAATCCCCGCAATGTTGTGGGGATTTTTGTTTTGTCCACAAAAATATTGGATTCTATAGAGAGAGAAGCATATAATTGTATGTAATATGGATTCTAATGAAATAAATTCTTTTATTCGTGCCGAGCATGGTGGAATGAGTGTTGATGGGAAGAAAAAAAGTCCTAAGAAATTGATAATTCTAGGTATAGTTGTACTTTTGGCAGTTGGCGGATACATATATTTGAATGGTAAGAATGGTGCCTCTACGGGCGATGTCAGCAATAAAGAGAGAGAAAGTATATTAAATGGGCTAAAAAGTGACCAAGGAGATGCAAAAACTATAAATTCTCTTAAGGCTACAAAGACAAATACTGAAGTTAGAAATAATGTACTCGATGGACTTAAATAGTATGAAAAAACTCACTATACATATTATATGTGTTGCTCTCGCTATAATTTCCTTTGGAATTGGAGCAAAAAGTGCAAGTGCTGGCGTTAGTGATAACGTAACAGGCTATGCATGGAATGACACAATTGGCTGGATAAGCTTCAATTGTACGAATGATAATTCTTGCTTCGATCCTGCGACTGGGATGGGGGTAGATTACGGTGTAAACATTGATCCGACAAACGGAACGTTCAAAGGTTATGCCTGGAATGATCAAGTGGGTTGGATAAGTTTTAATGATAGCGATTTGGCTGGATGTACATCTATTGTTTCAGTTTGTGCTACACCAAATGTAAAACTCTCTACAACTACTCCACCATCTGGAAATTCCTTTGGGGGAGTTTATGGTCACTTTAAGATTTTATCCTTGGGTGATGACGGTATTGTGAGCTTCTCAACAGAAGTAGCTGGTGCTAATTATCATACTTCTCCAGATTTTACTGGAAATGGTGGTGTTACATACGATAATACAAGTAAAAAATTGATTGGATGGGCATGGAGTAGTGCGCTAGGCTGGATAAAATTTAATCCGAGTATGGGTAATGGAGTGGAAGTTACTGGAATTTCTTTCGGCGTACAGCCAAATGGTTTACCTCCAGCACTTGGACTTGGAAATGTAGTTTACAGTAACACAACTTCAACAAGTATTTATGTAAATACAAATAAATTAACTTCTTGTACTGCAACTTCAACTCCAACACTTCCTGATTGGGATAATCATGTTTTTCAAATTAGCTCTGTTGGTGCACTTGATGAATTCGTAGCAATAAATATTCCTCCACTTGCTCCGACAGTTGGAACAGGAACTTTAAATATAAGTTGTACAACAACACTAGGAACAACACTTACTGCATCAGATAGTTTTACATTTCGTGACAAAATAAATTATGTAAATTTCTCTGCAAATCCAAGCTTCACAAATAGCGGATCAATTTCAAAAATTCATTATGATCTTAGTTGGTGGGGCCAATATCAACCATCATGCAGAATTAGAGCAAATGTTCACAATGATCCGACAAATGGCAATGATGGAACAACAGGATGGACAGAACCATATACAATCCCATTTCCTGCAACAGCACTATTAAATAAAGGTTTGAACAATTTTAGTGGTGATTTGAATGTAACAATGGGAGTAAATAATACTGACTTTGTTATCACATGCCAGAGCTATGATGCAGGAAGTCTTCTTACAACAAACGCAAAAACAACAGTATTTCTTGAAGATGTTTATATACCAAAATCTCCATTCGTTGAACTTGATTCAAATAAAACAACTGCAACAGAAAATGAAGGAGTAATTCTTACATACTCAACAAATAATGTTAGCTCGTGTACAACAAGAACAACGAGTGCAATGTCAGGCGACACAAGTTATAGCGGATGGACCGGAAGAACAATAAGATTAAATGACGCAAATGTTATGACAGATCCTTCGGGTGGAGCACAATATGATGGAGGAGCAGATGTATTTATTGGAAAAGGAAATACACTCTTTACACTTGATTGTGTAGGACTTGATGGAACATCAAGAATAGATTCAGTGCTTGTGAGAATACAAGCAACACCCGCAACGGTTGTAAGCCCAACCATACCGCCATGTATTGGAAATGGAGATACAACTACGCCAGATGTTGCTACTCTTACACTTTCTGCTTCACCTAATGCAAGTGATATTAATGAATGTCATGACACTCTTCATCCAAGTATTAGTTGGACAGGAGCTGAAATTGCGGGAAGTGTATCAAAAACATATCCTGTACCTAGAGTACCTGGCACAATGACATTTGGTCCGATTGCGTGTACTTCAATTTCTGGGGCAAGTATTCCAAATACAGCTCAATTTGTTGTAAATTATCGTGAATCTGGATCACAAGTCTGTCCGTTTAATGGACCAGGTACAAGAGGAGGATTAAAATTTCAAGAAAGATAAATTTATAAATTATTAATTAATAAAAAGTTATGAAAATTTTCAAAATAACAAATGAAGAAATTATTAAAGCAGTAAAGCACGCACTTTTGGTTTTCGTTTTTGCAATGGCGTTCACTGCAATGGCTAGCTGGACAAATCCAACATCTAATCCACCGGGAGGAAATGCTGACATTGTGGTTACAGTCGGATCTGATGCTCACGCCAAAAAGGGAGCGTTTGGTACTGGTATTACAAATCAAACTATGTTTGATACAGATGTAAGTTCAGGTGTAACACTTGAGACTCAAGGCAAAGCTGCACTTGGTCCAACAGCTATATTTGGTGATTTAGTAATAACAGGATCATCAATAATTGCTGATGGATTAAGACATTCTGACCCAGCTGGAATAAAACCAATTTGCGTTACACAATCAGGTAATCTACTTGTCTGTCCGTAATTTTTTCAGATATCCACAAAATAGAAAATAAAAATGCTTTTCGTAGTATAATTTTATTGCGAAAAGCATTTTTCTATGGAATACGAAAACGAAAAACCTACTAACTACAAAACTGCATCTCTATCATTCAAAAAAACACAAAGAGCTTTTGTTTTAGGAGTTGTTTTTGTTGTTTTGGTGGCAATTTATATATTCATTTTCTACAACAAAACGTCTTTAAATAATCTTGATCAAAATAGAAACAATCAACAAAAGATTGATGATGCCTTAAGTAGAGAGACAGCAAATAGCGCGAACCCTACTCCAGCGGAAATGAAAAAAATTACTGAAGCAACAATAAAACTAAAGAGTGATACACCTACTACCGAAGAGAAGAAAAAAATAAGTGAAGCTCTAAAAAATCTCTAATGAAAAAATTTAAGTCAATTTTTTATATATTAGCAATAGCATCAGTGATTTGTGCTAGTTATTTATTTTTTGATAAACCAGAAAAACTTTGGGCAGATTCAGCAACGGCAAACGTTCACGGATTTGCTTGGTCAGGATATAGCACTGCAAGAGGTGGCGGAGGTTCAGGATGGATTTCAATGAATTGTAAAGAAGGAAGTCCGACAGGAGGAGATAGATGTGGATCAAGTGTATATGGAGTAGATCTTAATGTAACTACAGGAAATTTGTCAGGACATGCATGGAGTTCAAATTTAGGATGGATAAGTTTTGACAGTGGTGATGTTTCAGGATGTCCTGTCGGCTCATGCCAAGGTCATGTAAATGTAAATACTGGCACAGTTTCAGGTTGGGCGCGAGCAATTTCAGTTCCAAAAACTGGAAACAATGCTCAAAATGGTGGATGGAATGGTTGGATTGAACTTGCAGGAACAAATCACACTTCACCAAATGCAGGTGGAACAGGTGGAGTTACATACTTACCAAGTGCGAAAAAATTTACTGGTTATGCATGGGGTGGAACTTTGGGTGAAGTAAATACTACTGAAATCATTGGCTGGGTAGATTTCTCGGCAGTTACAGTAGATGTTACTCCTCCAACAGTAAATCCTGATTTCACATTTTCTATTTCAAGTGGTTTCGGACAAGCAATTACTGGTTACCCAACTGATCCAGGTGGAACAGGCAATAACACTATTACAGTACAACCAGGAGCAAATCTTCAAATCGAGTGGGCAAGCCCAAATAATATTGATTGGACTACTTGTACTGCTGCTGATACTTGGGCACCTTATACTCCAACTTCACCAAACAATGGTAATGGATACAACCAATCAAGAAGTATGACAGCTCCGAATACAGCTACTGGAAATCCATATCCTTATACGATCCAGTGTAGAAATGGAACCACAAACACTGGCCCACTTACACTTTATGTAATCGTAATTGATTCAAGTAGTAATGAAGTTTTGATGGGACTTTCACCAGCTTGTGTGATTCCAGGACAAACTTTTGAAGTCACTTGGAGAGATCTTGGTGGAAATATGGTATCTTGCCGTGTTCATAATCCTTCTGCTGCACAAAGTGCTGCTGGCTGGAACGGAACACTTGCACCTTCAGGATCAATGACAATGACAGCAACAGCAGGAATGAATGGTCAGAGCTTCAAATTAATTTGTACAGATGGAAGCGGTGATGATTATCCTGATCCGAATCAAACTCCGCCATATTTCGAAACACCAAAACTTCAAGTAGTTGCAAATCTTGCGATGTGTCAGGGACCAAAAGGAAGAATAATTTGGAACGAAAAGTAGTTATTAACAATTTAAAAAGAAGAAAATATTATTAAGTTATAATTATCATATGCAAAAAATGATCCAAACATTAAAAATTTCTATTGTTGCAGTTGCACTGATTCTTTCTTCAAGTGTTGCAAATGCTGCTTGGACTCCTGCGCCAGCAAGTCCACCTAGTGGAAATATTGAGGCGCCGATTAATGCTAGTTCTACTGCTCAAACAAAAACTGGATCATTTATAACGCTGACAAATCTTTATTCTGGAATGAATGCACTCATCGGTCATCTGAAAAGTGTTTCTCCTCTTGTACTTTTGAGTTATTTACCAGCGGGAACAACTGGTGGTGTTGCAGCGGATAGATTTTGTCTGACACCAAAAAATGTTAATGGAGATGGATGTGTTACAGACTGGAGTTCACTAGGTGGTGGAACAGGAGGAACGCTTCCAGCAGGAACACTAGATCAAACACTTCGTCACAATGGTACAACTTGGGTAGCAACTGATGTTTTGAAAACTTCGGTTAATGCTGTAACTGTAAATGCTACAGGAAAAGATACACTCTTCTTGAATTCAGGTTTCAATCCACAAAATATTACTGCAATAATAAACAACAAACCAAATCTTCAATTCTGGAGTTCAGCTGGTCATAATTCAGACATTATCGTGAGAGATATATATGCCACAGGACTTATTCCGGGAAATACTGGTCTTGATCATGTGTGTGCAGACCAAAGTAATGGAAGACTTGTATTATGTGCTGGAACTATTCCTGGTACACCGGGCGTAAATCTAACAGCAAGTACTTATACTGTTTCAAATACAAATTCGTACACAATCAGTGCGCCAGTTACACTTTCTTGGACTACATCAAATCTTGCAAATGGTCAGTGTACAGCCAACGGTGCATGGAGTGGAGTCAAATCTTATGGTGGCGGTACAGAAAATATAACAATTAGTCATTTCGGACCAACTACTTTCAACATCAGCTGTACTTCTGATGGTGGCGTAGTTGTTACTGACACAGTAACTATTATCGGCTCAGGTTACCAGACATTTTACTCAACAAGTACTTCAGGATTTAGGCCTGACAATTATCCAGCAATTGGACCATATGTCACACAATTTAGAATGGTTGCAGTAGGTGGAGGTGGAGCTGCTGCTGAAGAAGGTTGTGGTACTACAAATAGATGTCTGCACTTCCCAGGACAAACTGATGCTGGTGATACGATAGTTACATCAAATCTGATTGGAGTAAATACTACTATCACAGCAGAACGTGGAGGCAAGGCAACTAATCTCATAAATGGCGACGGAGCACCTGGAAATGGATTCGCTAGTGCTGGAGCTACTGTATTCAATGGTTTTGAAAGAGCACCTGGAATTGTAATAATTTCACCAACTGCGCCTAGTGGTCATGGTCTTGGAGGTTTTGGAATAGATGACTCACCAACTGTTCTCCCGGCAATTGATGATTGGGCTCCAGATGAAATAGGTCAAGGAGGTGGAGGTGCTGGTGTAGAAAAAACAGTTCCTGCATCACCGGGTAATCTAATGTACTTTGTCTGGACAATAGGAGGAGGAGGTCAGGGATTGTGTGCTGGAGGACCTACAAATTGTGGGGCAGATGGAACACCAGGAGTTGCAAGAATTTACTGGCAATAAAATAAATTTAAATAAAAAATCCCCGCTCGCGGGGATTTTTTGTGTTAGCATAGATTTATGACAGGAGCGAAAAACTCTATAAATATAATTATTCTTGGGGTAATTTGTGTATCAGGATTCTTATTTTGGTATATTTCTAAATACAGTAATCATGCTATACATGCGACAGCCGAGTGTACAGAGATTTTCAAAGAGAAATCAGCTGGATATTTTGGTGATTATGGAAGTAGTCGATTTGTTTTCAATAAAAAAATGAATACCTGCCTCATTCTTAATATTAATGATGATAAAGATACGGGTGATTACAGATTGATAACAGTAGATATGATTACTGACGAAATTCTCTTCTATTATGAACTTCCAAAGGGCGAAAATATAGATAAAACGATGGGACTTACTAAGGAAGAAGCTCTAAATAGGGTCCGAACCTACGGCTTTGTCATTTTCTAAGGGGTGGTAAAATGAGAGAATGAAAAAAATCATTGCCGGAAACTGGAAAATGAATCCGCCATCAGTATTTGAAGCGGAAAAAATATTTAATGAAGTCCAAAAATCTGCAAAAAAGTATTCTGGTGCACAAATTATTATTGCCCCACCAGCAGTTTTTATTCCAACACTAGAAAAAAAGTTAAAAGCAAAAAATATTTCTCTTGGTGCACAAAATGCGTTTTTTGAAGATACTGGCACATACACAGGACAAATTTCTCCACTTAGTTTAAATTCTGTCGGAACAAAATATGTAATTTTGGGTCACTCTGAGTCACGTGAGTATGGTGACACTAGTAAAATTGTGAGTAAAAAAATTAAAGCAGTTTTGAAATCAGGCATGATACCGATAGTTTGTATTGGTGAGATGGAAAGAGATCATTCCCATCATTACCTTACTTACCTAAAAAAACAAATTGAAGAGACTTTTGAAAATGTACCGCTGAATTTATTTAAAAAAATAATTATTGCTTATGAACCAGTTTGGGCAATTGGCAAAGATGCAGTTCGTGATGCAACTACAGATGAGTGTATGGAAATGATTATTTTCATCAAACGAGTTCTATCTGATGAATTTGGTAGAAAAAATACAGCTGATGTCAGATTTTTATACGGTGGATCAGTCAGACCAGATAATGCTAGTGAATTCTTAAAAAAAGGAGGAGTGAATGGACTTCTGGTTGGAAGAGATAGTCTAAATGTAAAGAAATTTTTGAAAATCTTAGACGCTACAAACGAATAAAATGCTTTCTATGCAAGCGATAAGTAAGGTAACTGATTTAGCTGGCAAAAAAGTTTTAGTGCGAGCGGATTTTAACGTCCCAATTGTTGATGGCAAAGTGCGAGATGGTTTCAGGATAGAAAAAACAATGCCAACAATAAATTATTTACGTGAAAAAGGAGCAAAAGTTATTTTAATTTCTCATATTGGTGAGAATGGAACAGAAAGTCTTGCTCCTGTCGCTGAATTTCTTCGTTCCTATATACCAATTTTTTTTGTAAAAGATATAGTTGGAAATACTACTCGTGGAGCAATTGCCAGCATGAATAATGGCGATGTGATTTTGCTTGAGAATTTAAGGCAAGATAAAGGTGAGAAGGAAAATAACAATGAATTTACTCTCAAGCTCTGCAAACTTGCTGATATTTATGTGAATGAAGCTTTTGCAGCTTCTCATAGAAACCATGCTTCAATAGTCGGCCTTCCACCGTGTATGACTCACTACATGGGAATACAATTTGCTTTGGAGATTTCGAATTTATCAAAAGCACTCGCCCCATCACATCCATTTTTATTTATTTTAGGAGGAGCAAAATTCTCTACAAAGCTTCCGCTGATTTCAAAATATTTAGAAACTGCAGAAGATGTATTCATTGGTGGTGCACTGGTGACAAATTTTTATAAAGCAAAAGGTTATGAAATAGGGAAATCACTTTTTGATCCTGATGGAGAAGAAGTAAATGAATTTTTGAAAAGTAAAAAAATAATTTTACCAAAAACAGTAATAACTTCTGATGAGTCTGGTAAAAGTACAAAATCAATGCCGGCTAGTCAGCTTCCACCAACAGAAAAGATTGTAGATATTGCACCTGAAGCAATTGAAGAAGCACTTAGCGAAAAGATAAAGAATGCGAAATTGATAGTATGGAATGGTCCTATGGGAAATTATGAAAATGGGTACGACAGAGGAACAGCCAAACTTCTTGAACTTATTGCAGACTCTAATGGAACAACAATTTTAGGTGGAGGAGATACAGTTGCACTAATAAATAAAATGCATTTAGCTGATAAATTTACTTTTATCTCAACTGGTGGGGGAGCAACACTAGATTTCCTTGCCAATGGAACACTTCCGGGAATTGAGGCGCTTGGAAAATAGTAATTCTTATCCACAGCTTTGTTTAACTTAGGTTTTACGAGCTTCTTTTTTGATACAATAGTATTAATACTTGTCTTTTAATTATTAGCTTTATTAATTTCGGAAAATTTCAAATATGAAAAAACTTTTGCTTATTTTAGGCGGGGTCGTAATTCTTACAATTTTACTTGCACTAGCTGGTTTTAAGCCTCTAGCAGGACTTAAAAGCTTTTTGCTTGCAGGTGCTGGAAGTAGTCAGATTACCAGCAAAAATTCAGTAAGCTTGGCAGAGAGGCGTGATCTGATTGATACCACAGGGGCTGTATACGGAACAACAAATGATCCTAAATTTATCCCAACTGTAAATTCCAAATCAATTATCTTGGAAGATCTTGCATATTCAGCTGCAGATGCCGATGGTGTGCGAGTTAAATTGAAGAACGATCCAATATTGAAAGCACACAATAAAGCTGTAAAAGAGAAAAAATCAAAAAAAGATGTTGATGATATTACAGCAGCCCAAAAAACAAAAGTTGAAAACGAACATGCAAGTGAAAAAGCTAAGCTTGAAAAATTAGTTGGAAAGACATTTAAACTCTCTGGATCAAAAAAGGGGGTACCAAAAGGCCAAGTAAGAGTAAATGAATACAAATCTGCTTATAACGGCTACGAAATCTTGGGCGTACCTGTAAAAGATACAATAACAAAACTCAAGAAAGCCGGATATGAAGTTGAACCAAACACAATATCTCATATAGATTTGCTTGAATCTGTGCCAATGATCCATGCTCCTGACGTATGGAACTACAATATGTCAGATGGAACACCTCTTGATGGAACTGGCGTAAGAGTCGGTGTCATAGATACAGGAATTGACTATACTCATCCAGATCTAGGAGGATGTCTTGGTATTGGATGTAAAGTTGCCGGTGGTTGGGATTTCAATAATGCTGATCCTGATCCAATGGATGACATGCTCCATGGTACTCACGTTGCAGCAACAGTAGCAGGAGATGGAATGTTCATACCAACTGGAGATTCAGTCTCAGTACCAATAAAAGGAGTAGCACCTGGTGCAACTTTATATGCTTATAAAGTTTGTGATAGCCAAGGATCTTGTGGTGATTTGATAGCAGCATTAGAAAGATGTGCTGACCCAAATCAAGATGGAAATTACTCTGATCACTTAGATGTTTGTACAATCAGTCTTGGTGGAGTAGGAGATCCAGATGATGGAAATTCACTTGCAGTAGATAACGTTTCAGAACTTGGTGTCTTGTTTACTATTGCTGCAGGAAATAGTGGTGGAGGTGGAGTTAATTCTCCTGGAACTGCAAGATCAGCTGTAACTGTCGCAGCAGCAGGAAAAACTTCAGAAGGTGGAGGAATAGCTTCATTCTCATCGCGCGGTCCAGTTATCTGGAATGGTGTTGATCTCCATAAGCCAGATATTGCTGCACCAGGAGTACACATTTGTGCAGCTTTTCCTTTGTTTACTACTAGTTTTACTCATGGTACTTCCTGTGGTTCAGGCAATCACTTTTCAATTTCAGGAACATCAATGGCTACACCCCACATGGCAGGAGCAGCAGCATTGATGCGACAAGCACATCCAGAAAAAACTCCAGCTGAAATAAAAAATCTTTTGGTTGAAGGGGCAACAGATTTAGGATTAAGTCCTGATGCTCAGGGTTCTGGTCTTGTTGATGTGCTTCACTCACTTATTCTTGCGGGTGAACCAACCTCGATTGTTCGTATCAGCGGTCTACCTGTTTCATTTACTGACAGCGTAACGAATGCGACACAAACATTTTCAAAAACAATCACAATTACAAATAAATCTGGTGCAGACCGTGTGTTTGTACCATCTTTTACTTCAGATTCAACTGCAGTAACAGCAACATTCAGTCCTACTTCACTTCCAATTTCATCTGACCAATCAGAACAATTAACTGTAACTTTAACAGTTAATAATCTTGCTCTTAACTCCCCAAGTTCAAGTAATGGCACAATTACACTTTCCTCTTCAGCTGATCCTGTAGCAATAGGTACATCAGTACACGTAAGAAATCGCATTAATCTAGATAAAACGAAACTAGAATTTGGTAGCTATAGTAGAGAATTACCATCATGGACTTCACAAAAAACAATAAATGTTACAAATACTTTAACTGATACACCTCAAACATACTCTGTTACTACTGTATGTTGTTCAAATAAAAATAATCCATCTGTTGCTGGTGTCACACTTACAGCAAGTCCAACTACTATAAACCTTACTCCGGGTGGTACAACTCCTGTGACATTTACTGTAAATGTTCCAGACAATTCAGTAATGCCTGATGGTTATTACAATGGAAGTATTACTCTTACATCTCCTAAACAGACAATAACAGTGCCAATTGTATTTTATAAAGGATATTCTTTCGTACTAAACTTTGGTGATGTCGGAGGTGGAGAAGTTGATGTTTATTCTCCAGAAATAACTGCACGATATGGACCAGCTTATTACTACTCATTCTATCCATCAACATCAAATACAACTGGTTATCTGTATACAGATATGCCTGGACCTTTTAATTTCTTGCTTACTACTAAGCGTGAAAACACTTCAGCAGGATATAGAAGTAGTTATGTATTTAAGAGAGGAATAACTAATTCAGTTGACCTGTCTTTTGCAGAAGCAACAAACGATCTTACAATTGCACCAACAAATCCAAATAACATTGTTGGAGTAAATGGTTTAGTATGGTCTTTCGAAGATAACACGACCGTATTTAGGGATGGATACTTTAAAGCGGGAGATGTAAATCAAAGAATGCCTAGACCGCTTACACTTAAAGTAAATAATATTCCGAATGATATTAAATTTGGTGCAGTAGGTGTCTACGCAAATTCACAGGCAAGATGGATGGCTACATATATATTCCATAAAGATGGTGGAATAAATCAAAGTATTGATTTTAGAAATAGTCTTTCAGATTACGGAGTAAGAAAATTATATGTATCAGAGAATAATGATTACACAGGAACAGATACATATGTTTATGCAAATTTGTGTACTACTTCAGCATCAGTTGTCTATCCTTCATGTGTGGTTTTTGATGGAAACGAAGAAAGTAAAATTATAAATAATGGAAGCACAGAGCCGATCACACTCTATTCGTATGCACAATCTGATGTAAATCCAACAACAAGTACAAATAGTCAGTATCCTTCATTTAGCCTAGCACTCGGTACTGAAATCGGAACTCTTTCTTGGGAAATGAATTCAATTTATCAAACACCACAAATGTTTCTTGATAAAGATAATGCTTATACATGGAAACAGATTGATGTTGGAGCGCTTGAGACAGACAGATGGGGCAATAGATACAACCAGCTAAAACTCAATCCTCCACCGGGCAACACTCTCTATTTGGGAATGGGTCCTAATGTTGATATGGGTAAATGGTCAAACTATGCTGACTATTTTGAAAACACAAACGCGCGAACACCAGATGGAAATGGCGGACATGGAGCTTATATTCCAGCTTATGGATACAATAGCCCACTTCATATATTCGGAAACAATTCTTATCAATTGATGAGTACTACTGATCCAAACTTTAATCAAGAAACTTCATCAGATTACATTCTGAAACGAAATGGATCTACTGTAGCTTCAGGCCAGATTACGCCTGCAATTCCTCCATGGTGGTATTTCCCAATATATAACCAGGGTACGTTCTACAATTTGCCAGTGGATTCAAATGGAGTTGTTCCAGCAGGAAATTATCAATTTGAATTAACAAAAAATACCAAGGCAAATAGGATTGCAGTACAATCAAAAACCGTAAATACATTTACGATAAGAAGCAGGGGAGAATATCAATCAAATCCAATTGATGAAAATCCTCCGTCAATAACTTCACTTAATATTTCTTCATCTGGTTTGTGGCAACAAGTGATTGATAGTGAAAAAACAAATACACTTGCATTTGGTTTGGATCCAAATCCAAAATTCCTTTCTGCAACAACACGCGGAACAGATAACTTGAGTTCAGTAAAATTAGAGGAAAGTACAAACAATGGAAGTACCTGGACAACATTACCGGTTACGCTCTCAGATAATATTTACTCAGGAACTATAAACGTGGGCGCAAGTGTAAGCCTTTATACTTTCAAGATTAGCGCAACAGATTCTGCAGGTAACACATTTACTCATCAATTTCAGGTTCCATCAGGCACAGGAATTGTTCCAACAGGCAACCCAGACCTCACTCCATCCGTAATTTCTAATGTAAATGCGAATGGAATTACTGGAACTTCAGCTATGATCAATTGGGATACAGATGTACCTGCTACTAGCCAAATAATTTATGGAACGGTATCAAATTATTATTCAGGAAGAATTCCATATGATGCTCCTGATCCTGCAATGGTTACAAGTCATAGAATTCAGATTTCTAATTTGCAACCACTGACAACTTACTACTACAAAGTTAAATCTATTAGCGCAAATGGTGCCCTCACATATTCTGACGAAATGTCATTTAGTACTGTAGATATTGATAGAATTAGACCAACTATTGAAATCACTTCACCAGCAAATGGCGCAACAGTATCTGGAGTAGTTACATTTTCTGTTACTGCCAGTGATAACGTAGGTGTTGATCACGTGGATATCTCATATATTAATCCAACGACTGGCGTACAAACAGTTGTCGGATCTGCATCAGTAGCTCCATATAATATTAATTTCAATACTGCAACAATTTCAAACAATGGATATACATTTGTTGCAGCAGCATACGATGCAGCGGGAAATGCGACCAGTGTTGGTATTTCACTTACTGTTAATAATGATGGCACAACACCGCCGGATACAACTCCACCAACTGTAACAATGACTTCGCCAGCAAGTGGCACAACAATATCTGGAATTGCGACACTTTCTGCAAGTGCAACTGACAATGTTGCGGTATCAAGAGTTGAATTCTACAGAGGAACAACATTAATAAGCACAGATACATCTGGCTCACCTGACTATTCAATTGCATGGGATACAAATACTGTTACGAATGGAACATACACAATTAAGGCGACTGCTTATGACACCTCAAATAATTCCAAAACCTCTTCTACTATTACAGTTACTGTTTCAAACATTACTTCAGATGTAACACCACCAACGGTTTCAATTACAAGTCCAACAAGTGGTGCAACACTCACCGGTACGACAACTATTAGTGCAAACGCAAACGATAACTTTGGTGTTGACCACGTAGACTTTTACAGAGGAACAATATTGATTGGTGGTGATGCGTCTATTCCTTATTCAGTTTCTTGGAATACAACAACAGTTGCAAATGGAAGTTATAGTTTGACTGCGAGAGCGTATGATGTAGCAGGAAATAATACAACATCAACTGCCGTATCTGTAACTGTGAACAATGTTGTAACTCCACCTCCAGATACGACAGTACCAACAGTATCAATTACTGCACCTGGAAGTGGTGCAACATTAAATGGGTCTGTAACAATAAGTGCAAATGCATCTGACAATGTTGGAGTTACTAGAGTTGAATTCTTCGATGGTACTACACTTATAAGTACAGATACTACAGGTACACCTTCATATGCTGTAACTTGGAATACTGCTTCAGTAAGTAATGGAACACATACACTCAAAGCAAAAGCATTTGATGCCTCAGGAAATGTAGGAGAGTCTAGTTTAATAACAGTGACAGTATTTAATGATTCAACAGCGCCAGTAATATCAAATGTTTCTGCAAGTTCAATAAGCGTAAGTAGTGAACAAATAAGTTGGACAACAAATGAACCAGCAGATAGTCAGGTAGTTTACGGTACAGCTCCTGGAAGTTACACAAGCATTTGGCCACCTTCTCCTGACGCAAATCTAGTTACTACTCACAACTTAACTATTGTCGGATTATCTTCAGGCACTACATATTACTATGTTGTGAAATCAAGAGATGCAGAAGGTAATCTAGCTACTACAACTGAACTTACATTTACTACATCAGGTACAAATGGTGATACGACACCTCCTACTCCAACTATTACACTTACAAATAATTCTGGTGCCGTGATAAATACTACTTTGCCTGCAAACGGACAAGTAAACGTAACATCAACTGCAACTGATCCATCAAACATAAGCTTCATTAGTATTAAAATTGATGGAGTGGAAAAGAAGCGTTGTGATCTCGCAACAACCTGTACGTATAAATGGAATATGGCAAAAACCAATTCCGGAAATCATTCAATTAATGCCAGTGCCCAAGACAATTCACCAAACCATAACCAAGGAAATGCTAACAAAACTGTAACTAAACCATAAGACAAATCAAAAAACCGCCTTCAGGCGGTTTTTTGATTATCCACAAAATTCTTATCAATCTACAATAATAAGGGATTTTTTTGATACAATGAAACTGTATTTTATCTTAAATTATTATGAGTTTAAACGGGGTGCAAACAACAAATATGAAAAAAATCTTGCTTATCTTGGGCGGGGTCGTTTTACTTACTGTAATCCTAGCATTTGCTGGTTTTAAACCACTTGTAGGAATTAAAAACTTCCTAACCGCTGCTGTCGGAGGACGGCCTAATTCTGAGGGTGTAACACACTATCGCAATTTAATAGACTCTACTGGAGCTATCTACGGGACTGTTGAAGTAACTGATGGTATGACTAATCCACCAAGAGACAACAAAATGGCAATAGACGACCCAGAATATCTCGAATCTATTGCAGACGCACGTGGCGTTATTATCGAACTCTCTGGTGATCCTGTACTTAAAGTGAAAGGCAAGTCACTTAAAGCAGGCAAATCAAAAGCAGAAGCTAATCAGGATGGACAGGAAGCTCTAACAAGAATTAAGGCACAACATGGAAAAGTACTGAAGGTCGTTGAAGAGAAAATAAAACAAAAATATAGAAAATCTCTTGATTTTTCAGGTAAAAAAGTAAACGGTAAAATTCGCGCCATGGAGTTTACTGATGCAATAAATGGATTTGCAATTACTGGTGTACCAGTTAAAGAAACAATTGAGCTCTTATCTGGAGTATCTTCAGATATTGTTTCTGTAACACCAGACCCAATACTACATACAGAACTTGTGCAGTCAGTACCAATGATTCACGCTAATGATGTTTGGCAGTATTTGGGACCAAATGGTTTTCCAAATGATGGTACAGGTATAAAAGTGGGAGTTATTGATACTGGAATAGATTACACACACCCTGACTTGGGCGGTTGTATCGGCGTTGGCTGTAAAGTATTAGGAGGATACGATTTCCAAAATGGAGATACAATTCCAATGGATGATCATGGACACGGTACTCACGTAGCAGCGACTGTTGCGGGTAATGGATCATTTGTACCAAACGGATCAAGTACCCTCACACCAATTTTAGGTGTTGCACCTGGTGCAAATTTGTATGCATACAAAGTTTGTAATAGTGGTGGTGCTTGTGGGGGGTCTGCAATAATTTCTGGCATTCAGAAATGTGTTGCTGATGGAAACCAAGTTTGTACAATCAGCTTAGGTGCATCAACGGGTAATCCAGATGATTCTTTGTCTGTTGCAGTAGACAATGCAGTTGCTGCAGGAGCTGTGCTAACTATTGCAGCTGGAAACGCTGGTCCTGCTTCAGGAACAATAGGTAGTCCAGGTACAGCTAGAAATGCAATTACAGTTGCGGCTGTAGATAAATCTGGAAATATGGCCTCATTTTCATCACGTGGTCCAGTCACTTGGACAAATGCAAGCGGAGTAACTCAAACAATAATTAAGCCTGATATTGCTGCCCCAGGTGTAGGTATTTGTGCCGCACAATGGGACTCTGCATGGAACTCATCAACTTGTGGATCGGGAGGACACGTATCAATTTCTGGTACTTCGATGGCTACCCCTCATATTGCAGGTGTAGCAGCACTCCTTCTTCAAGCTCATCCTACTCTTACTCCTGCAGATGTAAAAAATTTAATTAAATCAGGTGCAACTGATAATCCGACAGTTGCAGAAACATCCGAGGGTGCAGGTATTGTAAACGTACTTGAATCATTAATTCTGTCTGGTGAGCCTACAAATATTGTAAGCCTGACAAACCTTCCTTTAATATTTAGCGATCCTATCACTACAAGATTGGCAAATTTCCAAAAAACTATTCGTGTAAAAAATAACACAACAGGTACATTAAATTTCACCACATCCTATACTCAACCTACAGGCATTACCAATGTAACCTTTAGTCCCTCAACACTTTCATTAACTCCAGGACAAGAAAGTGATCTAACTATTACCTTGCAAGTTGATCACAGCATAGTCTCTTCACCAGGTGTTCTCTCAGGTACAGTAAAACTTGCGTCCTCCGGCGGTGATGTAACACTTGGAACAAAAGTTACACTAACAAGTAGAATCAATTCTTCAAAATCTACAATTGATTTCGGTGATGATAATGTAGCTAATCCATCGTGGACCTCAACTCAAACAGTGAATCTTACTAGTACTCTCACCGATATGCCAAATGGCCCGTATACCGTATCTGTAGTTTGCTGTACAAAAGCAGGAAGTAGCACTCCAGAAAATATTTCTGTTACAAAAAGTTTGGAAACATTTACACTTCAACCTGGGACTCCTGTAAATCTAAGTCTTACAGCTTCAATTCCAAACAACAGTGCATTTGCAAATGGCACATATAATGGAACTCTTACACTCACTTCAGCACTAGAAACAAAACGCATCCCGGTAACTTTCTTTAAAGGTTACTTCGTCAACGCAAACTTTACAGGAGTAATACCAAATTCAATTGAAGTTAATGACAGTAGTATGTCTGCTTGTGTATATCCAACATCTGCAACATTTCCAATTAGATTTACTAGTGGTACTGGACCTTATAATTTGATTGCTCACTATAATGTTGGTTCATGTGGTGGTTATGATTATGGTCTATCAAACCTAGCGGTAAATTTGGGAACGTTCGTTATAAAGCCGAATGTAACAGCAGGAAGTACTGTGTCATTTGATAAATCAGAAGCAAATAAAAATATTTACTTTAGTCCAACACGTCCAAATGGTGGAAACGGAATATTTAAAATTGCTATTGGGGTTATGGACAAAACTTTTGGACGAAGTGTGTACAGTTATGATTGGGGGAATTTCCAAGGATATCCAGGTTTCTATGGCTCATATATAAGCGTGAACCAATTGGGACCAGCGCTGGAAATTAATGCTTCAGGAAATGACATAGATGCTACAGGAAGTATTATCAGTACATACCTCTACAACCTTAATAGACCACTTAGTTCGAGTCTAACTCTTTCTAACACTGCAAATAGTTTTACTCAGAAAAATATTATCGGGTTTACAAACGGATATGCTTCAAGCTCGATTGTTGTTACACCTAAGTGGTGTCTAGGAACATCTTGCCAAGGTAATGGAAGTGGCTATGCTGGCTACTCAAGAATACCGCTAACTGCATCAACTAAGTTATACAATTACACAGTCAATGACGGTATTCCAACTTCAAACATAAGCGGAGGGTTCCCTTCATTCAAATTGGGCCTTGGAGTTGATGCAGGACCAGGCACTTTGCAAATGACTTCTCTGTACACAACTCCACAACTATTCGTTACCCCTACTAATACTTATATGTGGCGCGTTAATACTGGAAATGTAAAAGAGGCCATGACGATTGAAACAGTTCCAGGAAATAATATTTTGCTTGGTGCTGGCCCTGTATTTGATGTAATGAAGTGGAGTACTTATTCTGACAATTACAGCTATATGACATCTTCACAAGGACTATACTCACCATTTTATGAACTAGGCAGTGGTTCAAGACCTTGGAAATCTCAAAATGATGAAGTGCATACATACATTTCTCAGTATGTGCCCACATATACTCTTAAAGTTAATGGCTCATTGATAGATAGCGGTACAATTTCTGCCTCATTCCCAACATTTTCTGCAAGTGGAATGAATTATCCAATTCCTAAATTGCCTTCAGGAAGAATTTATACTGGTGCATACGATTATACATTGACATTAAATCCAAAAATTAATGGAATACAAACAACTTCAACTACCAAATACACATTTAATGTGATTAACGGAGAGATTGATCAAAATCCACCGTATCTTATAAACCTACACTTGCTATCAGGCGGAATCTGGCAACATATAATTGATAATACAAAAGTAAATACACTATCATTTACACTTACACCAAATCCTGGAAATAGTACAGATTCCATCTTTTATGGAGGACCACCAATGCCGGATAACCTAGTTGGTGTAAATCTTTCTTCAAGTTCAGATAATGGTACAACATGGACACCAGTCACTCTTACTCAATCTGGAAATACATTTACTTCAAGCGCAATCCCAGTTTCTGGCGGTGCAAGTCTTTACACTCTCAAGATAAACGCGAGCGACTTAGCCGGAAATACTTACACGTACCAATTCCAGCTTCCAACCGGTACAGCTCTCACATCTAGTGGTGGCGGAGGAGGCGGGGGTGATGTAACTCCACCAGTGATTTCAAACGTTGCATCAAGTTCTGTTGGAGCTACCAGCGCAGTAATAAGTTGGACAACAAACGAACAAGCAGACGGACAGGTAGTGTATGGAACTACACCAGGAAGCTACACTTCAAGTTGGCCAACAGTTCCTGATTCAACACTCTCAACTAGTCATAACATTTCACTTTCTGGACTTACTTCTGGTGCGACATATTACTACCGAGTTAAGTCAAAGGATGCAGCAGGAAATCAGTCAACATCAAATGAATTCACATTTACAACTACATCTGGCGCTGGTGATCTAACTGCCCCAACAGTTTCAATCACAAGCCCTGCGAGCTCTACTCTTCCAAATAATGGAAATGTAAATGTAACGGTAAATGCAAACGATCCATCAACCATTAGTTTCATTAGCATTGTCATTGATGGTGTAGAGAAGAAGAGATGTAACCTTGCAGTAACTTGTACATACAAGTGGAATATGGGAGGTCAAAATGGTCCGGCATCTGGCAACCATACAATAAATGGTAATGCTCAGGATAATTCACCAAACCATAACCAAGGAAATGCAACTAAAACTGTAACTAAACCGTAAGATAATTAAAAAACCGCCCTCGGGCGGTTTTTTAATTTGGATAAGGAATTTTCTTAGTGTATACTCGCTACGAAAATTCTTAAAAACAAAATAATGAAAGAAAAACCTAAACTAGAGCCACCACCAGAGTACTGGTTCCTACAAATAATGAAAAGAAGATCCTGCAATTTAAGAGCATATAAAGAACCAAATCTTATAATTGCTGAATTTGCAGAATTTAAAGAGATGGAACATCAGAATAATCACGAAAAGCTTCACAATTTGGTTATTTTCTTCGATAGAGCTGTTAAAAACTATTGGTACGATGTCAAAACCGATAAGTATGATGAAGAAGATTATTTTCGTATTCCATTCCACATTTCTTTTACCGGAAATTTCAGAGGCGAAGAAAATGATGTTATTCGAAGAGCGTTAGATGATTTTGAGAAAGCTAGAGGAATAGAAGTCGAAGATCCAAAAAAAGAAAAAATTGTCGATGGTCTTTATTTCCTAACTGTGAAAGCAAAAAACCCTGCAAAATAGCAGGGTTTTTATTTTATTTCTAGTTTGATTTTTTGAGCGATTTCTTCTATTTCACCTTCTTTGTATTTTACTCCAGGGTTTACATGAGTAGGCTCACTAAATAATTTTGGAATTAAATGAATATGAAAGTGTGGAATATCCTTACCAACTATTTGAACATTAATATAATCTGCACCCATAGCTTTTTTCACGGCATCCATTAATTTCTTTGAATTCACAAATGATTTCGAAACAATTTCATCGGGAGTTTCTTGCATCCAAACAAAATGTGCCTTTGGAATAACAAGTGTATGACCAGCTTTTACTGGGTTTATATCAAGAAAAGCGATATTTGTATCGTCTTCGTATACGATAGTTGCGGGAATTTCTTTTTTGACAATTCGGCAAAAAATACAGTTTTCTTGTTCATTCATAGGGCGATTATATCATAGCGTTGTAGAATAGATTTCATGCCCGATAAGCTCATAGATAAGACAGAAACAAAAAATCTTGGTTATTCTCCTATTATTGAAATCTTACTTAATGAGAGAGGAATTTCTACTGGAGAAGATGCATCCGTTTTCCTCAAACCATCATTTGAGAGAGATTTTCATGATCCATTTCTAATGCATGATATGGAGAATGCATGTGTACGAATTTTTGAAGCCATAGAAGCCAAAGAAAAAATAGTTGTCTATGCAGACTATGATTGTGATGGAATACCAGGAGCAGTTATACTTTCTGACTTTTTTAAAAAAATAAATTACGAAAATTTCAAAGTCTATATTCCTGACCGCCATACTGAAGGCTATGGATTGAAAAAAGAAGCAATTGATGAATTTATCGGAGATGAAGTAAAACTTTTAATAACGATTGATCTAGGTATTTCAAATAAAGATGAAGTTGCTCACGCAAAAATTGGTGGAATTGAAACAATTGTTACTGATCACCATGTGATTCCTGATGATCTTCCACCTGCATATGCAATTGTTCATCCAAAACTTGGAAATTATCCATATGAAAGTCTTTGCGGTTCAGGGGTAGTTTTCAAACTCATCCAAGGTTTAATAAAAAAATATGGTGAGTATTTTAAAATTCCGGCAGGTTATGAAAAATGGTTTTTAGATATGGCAGGACTCGCAACACTTTCTGATATGGTTCCACTTACGGGAGAAAATCGCGCAATGGCTTACTTTGGACTGAAAGTTTGGCGTAAATCTGTTCGACCGGGAGTGCTTGCACTACTTAACAAGCTTGCCATTGATCTGCGAAATCTCACCGAAGATGACCTGACATTTATGGTAACTCCTCGCATCAATGCTGCTTCACGTATGGATTCACCAATGCGTGCATTTGAACTCCTCTCTACAATAAATCGTGATGAAGCTATAAATTTAGCTGATCATTTAAGTAAAATTAATGATGAAAGAAAAACAGAAGTCGCCCTTATTATGCGTGAAGTTCACAAAACACTTGAATCACGAGAAATTCCCGAACTTGTTGTAATTGGAAATCCAAAATGGCGAGTGGGAGTGCTCGGAATTGTCGCTACGAAAATTGCTGAACACTATGAAAAGACAGCTTTTGTATGGGGAATGGAGGGGAGTAATGTCATAAAGGGCTCATGTCGCTCTGATGGCAAAATCAATGTTTCGATTTTGATGAAAGAGGCAAAACCAGATACTTTTATTGATTATGGTGGTCATGAGCTTGCTGGAGGATTTTCTGTATCGCATGATCAGATTCATTTTCTTGAGGAATCACTTCTTTCTACTTATTCAAAAGCATTACGCGCGGTAAAAGATGAAAGTTTGCTCCGTCACAGATTGCCACTTTCCGAAGTAAATATGCTTACTTATGATGAAATTGCACAATTTGCTCCATTTGGTCTTGGAAATCCCAAACCAGTTTTTCTTTTTGAGAATGTCGAAATTATTTCAGTAAAACTTTTTGGTAAAGAGAAAAATCATTTAGAAATTATAGTGGGAAGTGAAAATTCTTCGCCGGTGAAAGCAATCGCATTTTTTAGCACCGAAAATTCTTTTTCAAAAAACGCAATTAAGGGTGCATTTGTGGACCTAATTGCTTCATTTGATCTATCATTTTTCGGAGGAAGAAAAGAGTTACGCCTTCGAATAGTCGATATAAATTAAAAAGCCTTTTGTAAAAACAAAAGGCTTTTATCTTTTAATTCGGCAGAGATTTGTAATATAAACCGGCAAGTTTTGGCCTGTACTTCAATGCTCGTTTTAAGAACTCGTGGCGTAGTTTTTTTAAGAGGTCAATTTTCTGCGCAATCTTATCTGGAACTCCACCTTTATTCTGGTTCAAATATTCACTTATAAATTTAAAATTTGATTCGGTGAGTTCTACTAAGCTTGCATTTTTATCATTAAGGAAAAATTGCAGGGGTTTCTTTACTGGTTTGTTATCAATCCCAATATGACGAGCAAATTCAGATTCCGATAGTTCTTGCATTTCACGATATACATTAATCTCTGCATCAATTTTTTTAAGTTGTTCATTGTCCATATTATTTGTTTTTTTAAATTTTCTACGGAAAACATAGCACACAAATATTACTAAATCAATTTTTTAGTTTTAATAAATGTTGCTACAATTGACATATGGAAAGAAAATTTATTTTATTTACTGACGGATCATCACTCGGAAATCCTGGGAAAGGAGGATATGGTGCAATAATTTTTAATGAAATAAATAAAGAAGTTCTTGAAATTGGAGGAAGCGAAAATGACACAACAAATAACAGAATGGAACTCCGCGCTGCGATCGAAGGTCTTTTGATGACTAGAAGAATTGCAAAAGAAATTAAAGAAAATTTTGAGACCATAATTCATACTGATTCAGCGTATGTAATAAATGGAATAACTAAATGGATTCATGGATGGGAGAAAAATAATTGGATGACTGGGCAAAAGGAAAGTGTGATGAACCAGGATCTATGGCAAGCACTAATTGAACTTACTCGTGAAGCAGAAAATAGAGGAGGAATAAAATTTGAAAAAGTGAAAGGCCATAGTGGAGTAGCCGGAAATGAAAGAGTGGATCAAATCGCGACTTCATTTGCAGAGAAGAATCCAACGCACCTTTTCTCCGGTAGTATCTCAGACTATGAAAGTAGCCTCAAAGGATCCCTTTCTGACATTGAACCCAAAAATGAGAAGAAGAGCACGAAAAAAAATGGAAAAGCATATTCATATGTGTCATTTGTAGATGGAAATGTTTTTGTGGATAAAACATGGGAAGAATGTAAGGAAAGAGTGCATGGGGCAAAGGGAGCAAAGTATAAGAAAGCGTTGAACGAAGAAGAAGAGAAAGAATTGATTGCACTGTGGTCACTCGAATCACTTAGTTAACTTGCCCGCCCTAACAGTAGAATTTAAAACCAATTTTCTTATTTAGTTTAATTTACAAATTAATTTCTAGTTTAGAAAATTTTGGCGGGTGAAAGAGATACAATTTTATTCAGTGCAGTTTTAGGATTCGTAGGGGGCGTAGCTCTTCGGAGTTTTGAAGTGTTAGGAAATTATTTCATATATTTCTTAATTTTTCTTTCACTTATTGTATTTTTAGTTTATTTCATAAAAATTGTTGAAAATCCGAGAGTATTAATTCTCGGATTTTTTATTTTAGGATTTGGAATTGGAATTTTAAGACTTGAACTTTCAGATTTAAACAAAGGAGATCTATCGTTGCGAATGGAAGAGAACAAAGAAGTAACCATAAAGGGGAAAATTGTAGATGAGGCAGATCAGAGAGAATTCAATACAAAATTTATTGTAAAAGTAGAAAAAACAAGAATTCTTGTAACTACAGAAAGAACAAGCTCATTTAAATATGGAGATATAGTGGAAGTGAAAGGAAAATTAACAAAACCAAAAGAATTTGAGACTGACAACGGAAGGGTTTTTGACTACAAAAACTATTTGCGCAAAGACGGAATATTTTTTGAAATTAAAAATGCAAAAGTCACAAAACTAGAAAGCGGGGGTATAAGTTTACGTGGCATTCTTTTTGAATTAAAGGATTTTTTACTTAGTAAAATTGAGAAGTCGATTCCTGAACCTGAGAGTTCTCTAGCTTCGGGACTTTTGCTCGGTGCAAAGAAATCAATTGGAGAAGACCTGCGGAATGACTTTATTAGGACTGGGACAATACATATTGTCGCTCTATCTGGATACAACGTCACAATTGTTGCTGAGAATATTATGCGGGTTTTTGGAAGGATTTTGGCAAGAACAGCTTCTACAATGTTGGGAATTTTCTCAATAATTTTATTTGCAATTATGACTGGAGCCGGTGCTACGGTTGTGAGAGCTTCGGTTATGGCAATAATTGCCCTCATTGCTCGAGTCACTGGCAGAGTAAGTGATATTGGAAGGGCACTCGTAATTGCAGGAACAGCAATGATAATTTGGAATCCATGGATTTTGATTTTTGATATTTCATTCCAGCTTTCATTTATTGCAACGGTCGGACTAATTTATCTGACTCCAAAAATAAAACATTGGTTTTACTTTCTTCCAAAGACATTCGGTATACAGGAATTAGTTTCGGCAACAGTTGCGACAAATATTTTTGTCTTACCGTTCATACTTTATAAAATGGGAATACTTTCTATTGTTGCTCTTCCAGCAAACATATTAGTTTTGCCATTTATACCAGTTACTATGTTATTTATTTTCTTCGCCATGTCTCTCGAATCAATTTTTCATCCTTTCTCTATACCATTTTCATATATTGCATATGGGCTACTGCATTATGAACTCTTTGTAATTTCAAGTCTCTCCAAGCTCTCGTTTGCAGCAGTAAATGTAAGTGAATTTCCGTTCATTATTATAGTAATTATCTATGTATTTTTCGCATGGTGGATATTTTACAAGCCTAAATTTGTTCATGATACAATTGGTATAAGATTACAAGCTAATTAATTTATTTATGGATAATACAAAACTAAGTACAAAAACTATGGTGTTAATTTTGGTTGGAGTAATTGTCATAGGGGCAGGAGCCTTCTTTTTGGGTAAGTCGTCTCAAAAAAGTGATATGGAAAGTGAGATTAATACCGAAAACCAAGGATCTAATAATGAAACACAGAAAGTGACATTACCATCACAGCAAATAGGTGTACCAAGTACTACGGGTACATCAAGTTGCCCTACGCTTCGTGTTGATAATCCGAATCCAAATGATCATATTTCACTACCACAGACTTTTACCGGAACAATCTGCAATTGGGATAAAGTAGGTGATAATGCGGGTACTGCACAGTTTTACTATTACAGTACTAGCTCTGGAAGTTGGAAAAAAGTTGGCCCAGAAATAACAGTACATCCGATTGATCCCGAGTTGAAAACAACAACTTTTGCTTTTGAAGCCACTTTTAGTCCTACAAGTGTGGGATTAAAAAATGGAGCAAAATTGAAAATGGTATTCACAAATAGTGCGAAAGGTAAAAATAATACCGTAACAGTACCGCTTTATTATAGAAACTAGACCTAATAGATAATAAAAAAATCCGCCAGACGGCGGATTTTTCTATTACTGTGCGTTCTTAAAGTTTTCTTCGATTTTGCTCCAATTAAGGTTTTCAAAAAATGCTTCAACATATTTTTTCTTCTCAGAAGTTGGATAGTCGTAGACATAAGCATGTTCCCACATATCGAGTGCAAGTATTGGAGTGCAAGAAACGAGGTGTCCCAAGTGTTGTTCTTCTACCCATTGTGTCAAAAGATTTCCAGTTTGTTTATCGTAGTAGAGCATTGACCAACCAACACCACGGGTGAGTGCTATGGCTTTGAATTGAGCAAGAAAAGCATCAAATGAGTTGAAGCGTAAAGCAAGTGCATTCTTTAATGTGCTGTCGTCTGAAAGCGGAGTTGAACCACCTTCAAGAGAGGCAAAGTAATATTCGTGATTTCTCATTCCATCAAATTCAAATGCAAATCTGCGTTGCAATTCGCCCAACTCATAAGCATGATCTTGCCCTGAGCTTGTCGAAGGGTCTGAATCAGCCTTTAGTTCGTCAATTTTTTCTAAAATATGATTGGCAAACTTAACATAGCCCTGATATAGCTTCATATGTTCTTCAATATTTTTTGCTGATACTCCTTTTAATTCTGGAATATTAAATGTCTTTGGTGTAAACATAAATTAAATTATACTCTTATTATGAACAATAGGCGAAGTCTCAAAATCTGGTTTGCTGTAATGCTACTTTTGGCTGTAGCGATAGTCTTGGGACAGCGGACTTTTGCTGATAATAACAATTTGCTTAGAGTTGTTGCTCTAAATATTGGCCAAGGTGATTCAATTTATATTGAAGCTCCAAATGGTGCTCAAATGCTCATAGATGGAGGACCTGACCACTCAATCATTCGAGAACTCGGTGAAGTAATGCCATTTGGGGATAATTCTATTGATGTTATTGTTGTCACAAATCCAGATAAAGATCATATTGGGGGATTTATTGATGTACTGGAAAATTATGATGTTGGTTTGGTATTAGAACCCGGTACAAATTCAAGTACAGAGATTTATAAACAACTAGAAGATTCAATTGAAGCTCGCGGGATAAAAGATATTGTCGCACGAAAGGGAATGAAGATAACACTTGATTCACAAAATGAAGTTTCATTTAATGTTTTATTTCCTGATCGTGATGTTTCAAATTGGACGACAAATGATGGCTCAATAGTTGGCAAAATTATTTATGGTGACACATCTTTTATGATGACGGGGGACGCTACTGCAAAGACTGAGGGAATAATACTTGGAGGATCTGACAAAAATGAAATCAAAAGCACAGTTTTGAAAGCTGGACATCATGGTTCGCGTACATCTTCATCTGTCGAATTTGTTTCAGCTGTCGCGCCAGCTTATGCATTGATATCGGATGGCAAAAATAATAAATATGGCCATCCGCATCAGGAAACACTTGATACATTAAATAAATTTGGCGCAAAAATACTTCGCACTGATCTCCTTGGTACGATAATATTTAAAAGTGATGGAGTTGACTTTATTAAAAAATAAGTGTATAATGTGTCCGTAAATTAGTCAGTGATAATTCACCCCTAAAAACAATTCAAAAATGAAAAAATATTGGTATTTTACAGCTATTATTGCCGTAGAACCTCAAGGGACTTCCATTTCACAATCTTACTACGTTTCTGCTACGGCTGAAAACGAAAATGAAGAAGGGAAGTTTACCTTAGGTGTAGCAGAAGTTTCAATTATAGAACTATGTAAAAAATCAGGATTAGTAAAATCCTTACTTGATCTTACTTCTCAACACATATTGTGTGTTATTGAAGTAAGTAAATATGATTTTGAACATACAAAAGGTTCAGTAACTATTAAATAAGCCAACAATCTGCAAAAAAACCTCTCAGATTATCGAGAGGTTTTTTTATTTGATTACCCCAGCTTTCTTGAGGGTGGCGTAAGCGCCGTTTTTTGTGAGAGTTCGCATGCCTCCAGTTGAGATGCGGAGAGTTATAGACTTTTTGAGCTCAGGAATATAAACCTTCTTTTTCTGAAGATTTGGGTATTTGCGGTTCATTCCGGTCGGATTGAACTTGGTTGCACGAGTGCGGTTGGAATATCCACCCCCCATCTGTGAACCTTTTTTAGTTATTGGACATATATTTGCCATAAAATTTAAATGTGAGTGCTCGTATGCTATCATGAAGTATCAGTTTTAGCAAATATGACAGGCGCCCTAGATACCATATTTTATATAGTGATTCTCATCATGTCTGTCGTCGTTCACGAGGTGGCACACGGGGTGGCAGCGGAGCGTTTTGGCGACCCAACAGCACGTGTTGCAGGCAGGCTTACCCTAAATCCTTTTAAACATCTTGATCTATTTGGATCTTTTCTACTTCCGCTCATATTAATATCACTTCATGCTCAACCAATCGGCTGGGCAAAACCTGTTCCAGTAAACCCGAATAATTTGCGAAGCAAATGGGGTAGATTCATGGTTTCTGCAGCTGGAATTCTCACAAACTTTTCTATCGCAATACTCGGCGCTCTGGTTCTAAAAGTTCTTTCGCTCTTTGGTGTACCAATAAATCACACAGATCCAACTCCTCTCGTACTAATTATGGACGGCATCATCTTGGTGAACATTTTGCTTGGAATTTTCAATCTTTTGCCTGTGCCACCACTCGATGGCTTCAAAATCCTATTCTCTGCAGCACCAGATAGAATACAAAGATATGAGAGAACATTCGATTATCTTGGCATACCTATCCTTTTCATCTTGATCTTCCTTTTTGGTAGTTATCTTTCACCACTCGTATACAAATTGATGGCCATACTTCTCTCTGTTTAGTCTCGATTTAGAAAGGTTGCACTACTATTAATATTCTGGTAAAGTGTCGCTACGTCCGACTGGACTTTTTTATTTAGAAATATGGCAAGAATCAGTCAATTAGTTAAAAAGGGTCGCATAAAGCAAACTCGCAAGTCAAAAGCGGTGGCTTTGGCGCGTGGATTCAACGCTATTAAGAACAAGCCAGTCTTCTACCCAGCTCCATTTAAGCGTGGTGTTTGCACAAAAGTTACAACTATCACTCCAAAGAAGCCAAACTCAGCTCTCCGTAAGATTGCTCGTGTACGTCTAACAAATGGTCAGGAAGTTTCAGCATATATTCCGGGTGAAGGACACAATCTTCAAGAACACTCTGTTGTTATGATCCGTGGAGGACGTGTTAAGGACTTGATCGGAGTTCGTTATCACATTGTTCGTGGAGTCCTCGATACTGCAGGAGTTGAAAAGCGCCGACAAGGACGTTCACTTTACGGAAATAAAAAGCCAAAAGATAAAAAATAATCACTAAATTTCATGCGAAGAAAAGTAAAAAATCGTAATATTGCAAAAGCTGACCTCGTCTATAATTCCGAGCGTCTTGGTAAATTCATAAACAACATTATGTGGAGCGGAAAGAAAGAAACTGCTCGCAAAATTGTTTACGGAGCACTCGATATCATAAAAGAAAAGTCAGGCAACGAAGATCCAATTGAAGTTTTCGATCTCGCACTTAAGAATGCAGGACCACTCGTAGAAGTTCGCTCACGCCGAATCGGTGGAGCAAACTATCAGGTTCCTCGCGAAGTTCGTCCAGAAAGACGCCAAGCTCTCGCAATCCGCTGGATAATCGGAGCTGCTCGAAGTAAAAAGGGCCAACCAATGGCAGAAAAACTTGCAGAAGAAATTCTACTCGCATCAAAAAATGAAGGAACAGCTATCAAGAAGCGTGAAGATACTCACAAGATGGCAGAATCCAACAAAGCATTCGCCCACTTCGCTTGGTAATAAATTTCAAAATAAAAAAACTCCCGCAAGGGAGTTTTTTGTTGACTGTAATTATAGAAAAGAATAAGGTAAGAAAAAAGTAACCTAAAAATTCAATATAATGAAAACAATAATTCCCAAACTTCCTGATCCGTTTGTAGTTACTCCAGAATTGGAGGAAAAACTAAAATCTTGGATTGAGTATTTTAAGAATTTGTCTCCTCGTGTAAAGGTACTTCTTCCATCAGATCAAAAGTTTGATTGGGTGGAATTTAAAAAGATGGCAAAAAGGCTTGCACGCATAGAAGAGGAGAATTTTGATAAAGCTATTTTATGGGATTGGCCAAAGAAAGAACAAGTTGCCTTCTGTGTTTTTTATGACAGAGCATTACCAAATCATGAAAAAGAGTTTTTATTTGATGATGCTTATGTATTTTGTTATCGCGATTTTGCTTTCGGTTTCAAATACTTTGATAGAGTAGAAGATGAAGAATTAAGACATCATGGCGATATCGAATACACTCTCCGTTATTATCCTCAAAGTGCTTTATCGTGGAATTATGTTGCAAAAATAATCCGTGAGAGGCTTATCGAAACTGAAAAAGCAATTGAAGGTAACCCTCCACCACCGGAAGAAAAATTGTTTAGTGAGTAGAAACTCAAAAAACTGAAGTTACAAAGCTTCAGTTTTTTATTTGACACAGTTTACTCAAAAGAATAATGTAAAGAAAAAAGTAAACCTTAAAAACAAAATAATATGTCAACAGCAGTAGTTGAGCTCCAACTTGAAAAAGAGCGCGAAGAAGATAGCGTAGTCATTTTCAAAGATGGTAATGACTTGCTTTACTTTAAGACTTCTAAAAAAGGAGAAATAATTATGGGGCCACATGGTGCACCCACTGGCTACAAGGCAATAGCAATTTATCCGGAGATCATTCTCTGCGAAAGGGTTGCTGAAGTCATGGAAATCTATATTCGGAAAAGTGGTAAATGGTTTCAATATTTTTTTAGTAATGGAGCCGGACCACACCGTGAAGTATATGGAAAACCAAAAGTTGTAAACAGCGATTTTATGCAAGTATGTATTGCCGATTGCGATCATCGCGACCAAGCAATTTTCCTCTTCAAAGAAGATCGTTTGGTGCCAGACCCTGATCCATTTTACAAAGATCGCAAGTATGGGAAATTCAATACATGCGACAAAGTGATTTCATGGAGAGGAAAACGTGCTCTCGTATTGAGCCACGGTTATTATTCCAAAAAAATTGTTCAACTCTATCTAATAGAGGAAGACAATTTTCTCTCCGTTGGGATTCCAAAAGCTTGGGAAAAAGAGACAAGAAACAAGAAAACTGTGACTTTTTTCCACTTCATCTGTGAGAAGTATGCCGTGATTACCGACCCTAATGCTTTTCAACCATACTACTTTGTCTATGATTTTGAAAAAAATTGTTACAAAATTTTCGACAAAGAAAACACCAAAAATGATTACATGATTGGAGCGGTAGTCTGTACTCCAGAATACCTAGCCTGTGTTCTACAAAGACATCCTGGAGGTCCTAATTACTGGGAGGTTTATCACGTCGAAAAGTGGGAAGAAGTCAGTAAAAGTTTTGAAACAAAACTCACTACCAGTCTTTTTGATAAAGTAGAAATTGATAAGGATGGGCAAATGGTTGTAACCAGCGAGATTAAAACTACTGTGACTAAAGTGATTTGATCAGAATTTAAATGCACCTCTTTTTTGGGTGCATTTTTTTATTTGACAAATCTTTGCAAAAGAATAATCTGGAGAAAAATGTAACTAATAAATTAAATATACAACCATGAAAAGAGGAACAAATATGAATTTGACTACTCCAGTTAAAAAACAAAAACCAGAGTTCCGAACAAAACACATTCCCAAACATGAAGTTTGGATCCTACCGCTTTTTGTTCTGTGTGGATTGAAAGGCAAATCTCCTGATATTGTAGATACTTACACAACTGCTGAACTATTCACTCCACACGATGATCCAAACGAGATTTCAAAAATCTCTGATGAAATTCGTAGATTTGCCATAATTTCTGCGCCGGAAGAAAGTGAAGAATTTCTGGCAGTTATTACTGCTGGTGCTGAAAGATTCAAGGAACCATTTCAACTGGAATACTTTAATGAAGAAAATTCTAAATTAGTTGAGAAGTATGAATTTGATGAATTCAGCATTAGTAAGTATCTATTCCATGGCAGAAAGGAAAAAAACTGGTACCCACACACCCTCAAAGCTTTCAAAGAGCAGTTTAAAGAATATGACATTGAGCTTTTCGTAAAGCTTTTCGCCATAACAAGTCCGCGCAATAATTTCAAAGCGAACTTAGTTCATGCAAAGCATGCTTACTCATTGTTCAAAAAGGGAAAGAGATTTGAGAAACAAGGGTTTTTACCATCTGTAGTCACCATACTTAATGATTTCAGGAGTGGAGAGTTCACTTTTGAGAAGGATTCTCGTAATGGCAGACGTAAGATCACTAATTTTGCGAATGCTATTTTGGGAGACAAAAAAGCTGTGGTGGTCGATTCGTGGGTAATGCGTGCCTTCGGCCTAGCTGAAGAATATAGCTGGAAAGATGTAAAAAAAGCTCCGCATACACCACGGATAACCGAATATGATTTGGTTGAAAATTATATTCGTACACTTGCAGAAGTTTCATGTTATGAACCACGACAAATTGTTTCAATGCTATGGAGTGGTACACGCAGCTTTAATTCCAACCACAAAGTTGCCAGAACAAGAAAAGTTTTGGAACGAATTTCTTGATTATATTTGAGCCCGTCTTCACGGGCTCTTTTTTATTTGCAAAAAAATGGGAAAAGAGTAGGGTAGAGGAAACTTAAATTTCATAAAAATGGAACATAAAAAAATAAATAACACTGCACCCCAAAAGCATTCATGGAAAAAATTGTGTGAAGGTATATGGGAATGTGAAAAATGCAAGACAGTTGCTCGAGCATATTACGCAATCCCATCTTGGACTTACCAGCTGGAATTTAGTAATCCAGACGGACATGGCTATATTCATAAAATGCCGGATTGTTTACCTCAAACTGCCAAAGCAGCCTGAAATTGATTATTTGCAAAAACCGAAGTGCCATAGTATATTATCCGTACTAAGGCCTTCGGTCTTTTTATTTTTTATTGAAAATAACGAAGCGAAGCGAAGTATATTTTCTTAACCCAGTTAAATCCGAGCGAAGCTCGGTCGGGCAAAGCCCGAATTTAACCGGGTGATGATTTTCTACACTCGCTTCGCTCATAAGAAAATCAATCATGGAACGAGATTACCCTTTAGAGAAAGTTAGAAATTTTGGAATTATTGCCCACATTGACGCTGGAAAAACTACAACATCCGAGCGTGTTTTGTTCTACACGGGTGTTTCTCACAAAATTGGAGAAGTGCACGATGGTGAGACTACTACAGACTGGATGGAACAAGAGCGTGAGCGCGGTATCACTATTACTTCTGCGGCTGTGACTTGTTTTTGGAATCCGACATACGCTCCAAATGATAAAAATCTAAAACATCGTTTTAATATTATCGATACCCCAGGACACATCGACTTTACTGTAGAAGTGAAGAGATCTCTTCGTGTGCTTGACGGTGCAGTCGTAGTTTTCGATGGTGTTGCTGGTGTAGAACCTCAATCTGAAACAAACTGGCGCTATGCTGACGAAGCTCGCGTGCCTCGTATATGTTTCGTAAACAAATTGGACCGAACAGGAGCATCATTTGAACATTCATTCAAAACAATTTTGGAACGTCTTTCAAAAAAGGCAGTACGTATGCAAATTCCAATCGGACTTGAAGATAAGCACGAAGGAGTTATTGATCTTCTAAAGATGAAGGCATATTACTTCGAAGGTGATATGGGAAATAAAGTTGTTGAGAAAGAAATTCCAGAAGAATATAAAGCTGATGCCGAAAAATACCATAGTCAACTTATTGAATCTATCGTTTCTCATGATGAAACAGCTATGACAGAATATTTGGACGGAAAAGTTCCAGAAATTGCAACACTTAAGAAAATTTTGCGTAAAGCAGTCATCGCAAATGATGTTTTCCCAGTTTTTGCTGGTTCTGCTCTCAAAAATAAAGGTGTTCAGCTCGTACTTGATGCAGTTATTGATTATCTTCCTGCACCAACTGATATTCCTGCAATCAAAGGAGTAAATCCTGATACTGATGAGCCTGTAGAGCGTCACGCTTCAGATTCTGAACCATTTGCAGGTCTTGCTTTCAAAGTTGCAACTGATCCATTCGTTGGACAACTTATTTTCTTCCGCGTTTATTCAGGAACTCTCACAGCAGGAAGTTATGTTTACAATCCTCGTACACGAAACAAAGAACGCATCGGACGAATTCTTCGTATGCATGCCAATGAAAGAGAAGAAGTGAAAAAAGTTTTCGCTGGAGAAATTGCAGCAGCAGTTGGACTCAAAGATACAATTACTTCAGATACTATTTGTGATGAAAATAATCCAGTTGCTCTTGATCGTATTGTCTTCCCAGAACCTGTTATCTCACTTCGTATTGAACCAAAAACAAAAGCTGACCAAGAAAAAATGGGTATGGCACTCAATCGTCTTGCTCAAGAAGATCCGACTTTCCGTGTGATGTCAGATCAAGAAACTGCAGAAACTATTATTGCTGGAATGGGAGAACTTCACCTAGAAATTATTGTTGATCGTATGAAGCGTGAATTCGGCGTGGAAGCTAATGTTGGTAAGCCACAAGTTGCATATAGAGAGACAATTACTGGTGAATCAGCAGCTGAAGGAAAATACATCAAACAATCTGGTGGACGAGGTAACTATGGTCACGTAAAAATTAAGATTGCACCAATGAAGATGATGACTAAAGAAGAAGTTGATGATTTGCCGAAAAATATCAAGCGTGATGCTCACTTTGAATTCATCAATAACATTAAAGGAGGTGCTATTCCTCAAGAATACATTGCTCCTTGTGAAAAAGGATTCCGAGAAGGACTCGAACGTGGAATTCTTGCAGGATTTAGAATGGTGGATGTTTCAGTTAATCTTTGGGATGGTTCATATCACGAAGTGGACTCAAACGAAATGGCTTTCAAGATCGCTGCTTCTATGGCAATACAAGATGCTTGTAAAGCAGCACGCCCAGTTATCCTTGAACCAATGATGAAAGTAGAAGTTGTCACACCTGAGAAATTCATGGGAGATGTGACTGGAAATCTATCATCAAAGCGCGGACTTATTGAAGGAATGGAAGATCGCGGTATGAATAAAGCTATCAATGCTGTTGTGCCACTATCTGAAATGTTCGGATACATGACAAGCCTTCGCTCTATGACAGAAGGACGTGCCGGATTTACTATGGAATTCTTGCGATATGACATTGTTCCGGTAAACGTTGCTGATGAAATCATAAAATCTCGAAAATAATATTCAAAAAAGCCTGCATTCGCAGGCTTTTTTGTTATCCACAATTTATTTTTTGATCAGAGTATAATTGATTATTATTAAAAATCTTCAGACATCATCTGCTACTAGAAATGCAAATTACAAAGAATAAAAATTCTTTGGACATAACCCAGCTCATCGGGGTTGGGTTTGTTGTTTTGTGGGCAATTGATTTTATTTTGAAATCTTATTGGTATGGATTTTCAAGCCTTACCTTTATGTTCTATTGCAGTATTATCCTACTTTTTATTGGATTTGGTTTAATTCTAAAAAATGTTCCACTTACCGTTGCATCAGTAGCATTGATTGTAGTTTTCCAATCAATGTGGTTTGTAGACATGATTGCTGTACTTTCCGGAGGAGTATCGATTGGTGGTGGTGCAGGATATTTGCAATCAATGACGAGACCAGAATATTTGTTGACACTAAGACATCTATTTATGTTGCCATTTGCGATCTATGCTTTCTCGAAACTTAATGGAAACTCAAAACCCAAAAGTGCAATTTTGTGGACAGCAGTGATACTTCTATTTGGTGTTATCGTTCCATTTTTCTTTGGACCAGCCGAATTAAATATCAATTATTCAAATATTAGTGCGTACCCATTTTTTCTTGAAAAGAATACTTTTGGATACTTTATGTATTTTTTCTATGTAGTTTGTATAATTTGTTTTTTCTCTCTGATCACATATTTCATGACAAAAATACAACTAAAAAATAATATATGGAAAAAACGTCTAAAGTTTCTTGTAATTTTCATATTCATTTTAGCAATTTTACTTTCAATATTTGGTTTTAAGCAGTTATATTTTTCAGAAAAAAAAATAACTTCTGGAAATGGATTTATCACCGAGCAACAAATTAAAAATATTTCTGAAATTCAAGAATTTGGTGCTGTTATTTCACAAAAAGAACAAACAGCAACTAGAGAAGAGCAAAAATACATTGATGAATTTCGAGAATCAATAAAAGGGGTTGAAAATTATAGAGATATCCCTCGTGATATTGTTGCTGGTTTCTATCAGAAAATTGGCCCAGTGAGAATGCTCGACGTTGTAGAAGAAGATCCTTTTTGTCACGAGAAAGGTCATAATATTGGCAGAGAAACTTATAAAAATACGAGCAATGATTTAACAAAGACCATGGCAATATGTGGGCGAAGGTGTAGTGACGCATGTTTTCATGGAGCACTGATGGAAATGATTGATCCAAATTTAGGTGATGATGGTAATCATACGACACTACAGGAGGTAGCATCGAAAATTCCTGATATTTGCGATCGCAAAGAGTTTAAAGAAAATGATTTAGTTGGTACATGTGCTCATCGTTTGGGTCATATATTGTTTATATTGGACAACTACAAATTTGATAGGCCGATAACTGCTTGTGAAAAATTTCCTGACAAGCGTATGGTGGATTGGTGTGTGACTGGAATATTTATGGAAGAAAATAATATCAAAGGGGAAGAAGATGCAAAAAAACCACTCTGGTATCCGTGTGATAGTTATCCATCGCACGCTAATGCTTGTTTGCGATATAAGGTTGAGCGTCTTTTTTTGGGTAAAAATGATGAAGCATCTGTGGCTTGTCTGTCTCAAAGGGACACTAATTTTAGGCGTAGTTGTTTTGCTGGACTTGGTTTTATGAACCTAGAAACAATTGCATATACACCATCAAAGCTTCCGGTGGTTTGCAAATATGGAGACAAGATAGACAAAAGAGTATGCATAGAAGCACCAATTGGGTTAATTGCGCTTGTTGTACCTGAAAGGGCGCTCGAAGCGTGCAATTTCCTTGGTGATGAAGATCTAAAGAAATACTGTATTGATGCAACAAGAAAGAGTGACATAGGCCTAACTATGACGCTTGATATGTATTTGGATAAAAAATGACATAAAAGTGTAATCCACAAGGACAATTCTACTTATTTTTTATAGGGGTATAATTGGTCTATTATTAACAGCTAGAAATTATTAATTTAAATGGAAAATAAATCAATGCAAAATAAAAATGTTTGGGCACTTGTTGGTGTCGTTGCAGTAGTGCTCTTGATTGCAGCTGTGGCTGGTAACAATGGTGCTTCTCAAGGTTTGGGTGCAGCTGGAGCAAATGCCACAGTTTATTGTTCTGATTCTGATGGAGGAAATAGATATGACCTTCAGGGTGTAACAAAGACTTATACTCAAAATAGAAAAGGAAATCAAAGCGTTATCTCAAGTGCAACAGATTCTTGTACCGATGCTAATAATTTGACTGAGTACACTTGTGCAGGAAATACAATAACTTCTTCACAATACTCATGTGGTACAGGATCAGTATGTCAAAGTGGTGCTTGCATAATTGCTAGTGGAGGAGGAACTGGACCAGATACAATCCCACCATTTGACGCAGGTATATTCCCAGCAAATGGTTCAACACAGTATGTAGCAACAGGAATGGTACTTCCAGGAGTTCTTACTGGGGCTTCATTTAATGACAATGTAGGAATGGCAACAGTAGTAGTCTATGATAACGGAAGTGTGATTGCTACACAGGCCTGTGGAGGTACAACAAGTTGTACAGCAAACACATATGTAAATGCACTCGGTTCACACACAATATATGGAGTTGGAACTGACACATCAGGAAATGTTGCAACAGGAGCAACAAGCACATTTACTGTAGTTCAGACTACATGTACTGATATGCCGGGTCTATGTTCATCAGGACAAGGTTCATTCTAAATTGTAGAAACTGAATCAATCAGCTAAACAAACTCAGCCTTTAAAAGCTGAGTTTGTTTTTCATAAGTAATAGGTTCAATTCCTTATGATTTCTGGGTATTTCCTCTGTTTAGATTTTCCACAACTATTTTTTCTAATAGGGGTATAATCATAGATATTATTAGTAGCTAAAAAATCATTATTTTAAATGGAAAATCAACATATGCAAAAGAAAAATGTGTGGGCGCTCGTTGGACTTGTCGCTGTTGTTCTTTTGATCGCAGCTGCTGTCAACAATAATCCTAATGCAAACACTGATCTTGCAGGGGGAGGAAAACCAAGCGCAACTGTCTATTGTTCTGATTCTGATGGAGGAGTTAATATTTCTCTACAGGGAACAGCTAGAACATATAAAATAGCAAAAAATGGAAGTCAAACTACATTGTCATCTTCTACTGACTCATGTGCAAACGCACTTTCAGTAACTGAATATTCATGTAATGGAAGCTATCTAACATCATCTGTTGTTCCATGTTCAGGAAGTTGTTCAAACGGTGCTTGTGTATCAGGAGGAAGTACAGGATCTGATACAACACCTCCAACAGTAAGCGTAAAAGTTCCTGAAGAAGGAAGAGTTTATTGTACAAGTGCAAATAATTACTTCGGTGCTCTTGCAGGAGACAATAATTTCCCATTCCCAGCTACCGGCGTAACATTTTATATGGATGGAGCACTTTATTCTCCACAACCAACTGTTTTCTATGCACCAAATGAATATGGAATGAGTATTCCAGCTGGAGGTGCAGGTCCAGGATGGACAGCAGGAAATCATTCAATGTATGTAAGAGCATGTGATGCTGCGGGAAACTGTACAAATTCTGGGACAAATAATTTCTCAATAACAAGTCAGTGTACGTCATAGTGATAAGTACTAATAAAAAACCCGAGAGATCGGGTTTTTTATTTATCCACAAGAATATTTTTTACGAAGTAATTTAAGGTATAATTTGTCTATTAAGAATTAATAATTTCTATTCTATAAAATATGGAAAATCAACATACGGAAAAGAAAAATGTGTGGGCACTTGTTGGACTTGTCGCTGTTGTTCTTTTGATCGCAGCCGCGGTTAATAATGGATCAACAGATAGCCAACTTGCAGCTGGTGGAAAACCAGCCCCAGTAGTTTATTGTAATGAAACAGATGGTGGCTTGAACTATTCTATGATGGGAACAGTGAAGAACTATACTATCGACAGAAAGGGAAATCAGGTTGTAAAATCTTCTGCCTCTGATTCATGTTCAGGTTCTAATTCTGTTACAGAATACGTCTGTATGGGTAGTACTGGACCATACAAAACTTACCAAGGTTCTTGTGGTACTGGTTCATGTGTAAATGGTGCTTGTGTTCCTGGAAATAACATTTCAAATGATACAACTGCACCAGTTGCAACAATGTTAGCACCAACAAATGGTACAACTGTATGCCAATACACCATGACTGCTACAGCAAACGATGGTGTCTATACTATTGATCCAAGCGGTGTAACTTTTTACCTTAATGGAAGCATGGTTCCTCAAGCAACTGTATTTTACCCTGGCGGTGGAAGTTACCCAGACGCATACGGAACAACTACCTACGTCACTAATAACATTATTGGAGCAAACACAGCTTATGTAAGAGCATGTGATGCATCCGGTAACTGTGCAAATTCAACACCTATAACATTTACAGTTACAAATCAGTGTACCTCGTAGTTTTTGAAGTATAATTGAATTGTGAATAAGAAAATTTTCAAAAAGTTTTCTTCAGATAAAATAGAGCTCCTTGGGGCTCTATTTATCATTCTTTGGGCAGTAGATTTCATAACAAAAGCCTATTGGTACGGACTTTCCAGTTTTGAATTCATGTATTTTTGTAGTTTTCTCCTTCTATTGGGTGGAATTGGGTTCTTATATAAAAATACTGATTTAATAATTGCTGTTCTTACTATGACATTCTTGTTCCAACTACCTTGGACAATAGATATGATTTCAATTGTGCTTACAGGAAAAATCTATCTTGGTACAGCTGGATATCTATTCCATGTAAAAAAACCAGAATACTTTATTGCTATGCGACATCTCTTCATGGTGCCAGCTCTCTTTTATGGATTTACTATGCTTCCGGCTCGAAGTCATAGAGGAAAAGTTGCCCCATTCTATACAATGGCAATCTTTCTTTTGGGAGTTTTAATACCTTCCGTATTTGCACCCAGTGGAAGAAACATTAATTACAGCAATATGATTACTTCACCATTTCATTACTCAACTAGTGGTGAACCAAATATTATATTTTTTATAATTGCACTTATTTGTGGAGCGACAATACTCGGATCATTTGCGCATTATGTTGGACTAATTCATATGCGAGACAAAAGATGGAAACATTTTTTCGTAAGGTTTGCAGAAGTTTGGGCAATTCTCGGTGTTATCATTGCTATCTTTGGTTTTTTTGTACTTTTCTAATCTTTTCCACACAAATATAAATAAGAAAACTATTTAGGTTTATAATGAATGTATAAAGTGTCCAAGTATTATTTATCCATTTAGTAACTAATTAAAAGCAAAAAATTTGCTCAGCATTTTTATATGAAAGAACTACACGACGAATTATCAAAGAAACATAAAGACTATGGTGACTGGCACAAAAATCCAATTCACCCACATCTCCACTGGGCAATTTTCTTGGGAGTGGTAGTACTTATTGGTGCAGGAATACTCTCAAAAATAAATAATACTTCTTTTCTATCTAACCTAAGTAATGCTAGAGCATTAGTTGCAACACAAAAACAAATGGATTGCGCAGTTGATGCTATAGATGTTGAGCGTGTATCTAAAATAGATAAGACAAAATTTGAAAAAGCAAAAAATGATCTTGCTCATACTAATAACGTCTTGAGAATGGCGTCTAAAACATATAACGATGAGACTGGTGCAAGAAAAAAAGCTCTAGAAAAACTAATAAGAGTAACAATGAAGGAACGTCAAAGTTCTTTGCTTTCAGCAATGGACAATGGAGATACAGCAACAGTTCTATCGTCTGTATATAGTCTTGCCGATGTAAACAACACTTTATCTAGTGTTGATTCAAATTGTTTTGAGAAACATACAGCAATTGAAGGAACAATCGCAGAAGGTCATACTCACTTCACGGATTTTTCTGAAAAGAACACAAGAGATTTCTATGTATTAGATAAGGGAAATGGTGAGAAATTGAGTCTTTTTGTTCCAGATACAATAAAAGATTCGTTAGTATTTGGTAAGAAAGTAAGCATTGATGGTTACCAAATTGGTAAGCGTTTTATTGCTAGTAGTACAAATGGAACAATAAAATTAGCAAAAAATAATTCATTCTTTAAAACTGCAGAAGCGAATGTACCTCATGCATATGGCCAACAAAAAGTAATAATTATGGCAGTGAAAAAATCTGGATCAAGTACACCTTCAACTAATTTCAATACAATATTATCGAATTTAAATAGTCATGTATCTGAAAGTTCCCTCGGTAGAGCAAGTATGACAGGGGCTGTTGCTGGTGGTGGTTGGATAAATGTTTCTACAGAGCCATGTACCGCTACTCCTTATGACGAAGCAATTGCAAGTGTTGATTCAAGTGTTAACTTCACCCAGTACACGCATATCCTTTGGTTGGTGGCTGGTAACTGTGGCGGTGGTACTTCAATAATCGGAGCTCCTCTCAATTATGATACTCAAGATGGTGTTGTACCACTTTATTATGCTGAAGTCGCAGGTTCATCATATGTAGGTGATCCAAGTTTTTATATTCATGAAATTGAACATACATTCGGTCTACAACACGCTTCATCTTATGATTGTCCTAGTTCAGCACTCGCAGCCCCAGGAAGACCATCTCCACAGAATGGTTGTACTAGAGATGAGTATGGAAATCCTTGGAGTATGATGGGCGGAAGTAGCAACCTAATAGATATGACTCAGTTTGATTTTATATGGGGGTCAATTTCTGATGTAATAAATGCTTCAACAGCTGGTACTTATACAATTGAACCACGTGAGACTGTTACTGGTGGAGCAAAAGCAATAAGAATACCTTATGCAAACAACCTATGGCTTTATGCTGAATATCGCCAACCAGGTGGTACTTGGGATAGTAATCTTGCTGGTACAAACGCTGTTTCGGGTGCACTAGTGTTGTCTACAAATGGTAGAGGTTCAAATTTGCTTGATCCTACACCGCCAGGATCTACTATGAGCTCAGCTCTTCAAGTAGGACAAACATTTACAGCTCCAGTTACAGGTGCAACGATAAAATTGCTAAGTAAAACTACAAGTAATGCAACTCTTGAAGTAAATCCTGGAACACCAGATCTTGTTAACCCAACAATTTCTAACGTTACTCCAGCTGGTGGAAGTTCATTCCCACTTGGATCTACTGTTAATTTCTCTGCTAGTGGTTCAGATAATAATCATCTTTACGTTATGGGTTTTGCTGATGGTAGTGGTACTTGGAAAGCCGATGATTACTCTGCGCCATATACAGCAAGCTGGAACACTTCAAATGGAGGATGGGTTGGTACAAACAATATAACAATTTCTGCGACGGATGATGCTGGTAATTTCTCTCAACAATTTTTCGCAATCCAGCTTTATTCTGGTTCTCAACCTACTCTAGTTACCATTACAAGTCCTGCGTCTGGCTCAATAGTGTCTGGCCCAGTAACAGTATTAGGTAATGCCACATCAGGTCAACCAATAACTTGGGTTAACTTCTGGATGCGTGATGATGTTTCATCAGGTCCAGTTAATTATGGAGGTCCTAGTAATCCGTTTACTATGTCGTTTGATAGTAGAGGATATACGGATGGAGTACATGCATTCTATGTTGAAGGGCTTTATAGCGGAGGAATAATACCATCAAATATCATCTATCTTGATATTAGAAATAATACTGGTCCTGATACAACTCCTCCTGTAATTTCAAATGTAAATTCAAATTCTGTAACTTCAAACTCTGCGGTAATATCATGGGCAACAAATGAATCTGCAAACAGTCAGGTAGGCTATGGAACGACATCAAGTTATGGAACAAATTGGCCAGTTTCTCCTGATCCAAATATGGTAAGTTCACACAATATTCAAATTGTAGGACTTTCACCAGGAACAACTTATCACTATCAAGTAAAATCTGCAGATCAGGCTGGAAATAATGCTTCATCTTCTGACTTTACATTTACAACTACATCACCTGATACGACAGCACCTACAGTTTCAATTACAAATCCTACAAATGGTGCAACTGTATCAAACACAATCACAATTTCTGCAAATGCATCTGACAACGTTGGAGTTGATCACGTAGACTTCTATGTTGGTACAACACAAATTGGTGCGGATGCATCAAATCCATATTCAATTTCATGGAATACAACTTCTGTTGCAAACGGAACATACAATATATTTGCTCGTGCTTACGATTCTGCTGGAAATAATGCAACATCATCATCTGTTTTAGTAACTGTAAACAATGTTGCAGTACCACCGCCTGATACAACAGCTCCTGTAGTTTCTATGACCACACCATCAAATGGTGGAACTGTATCTGGATCTATAGCAGTTGGTGCAACAGCTACAGATAACGTGGGGGTAACAAGAGTAGAATTCTACGATGGCTCAACATTAATAAGCTCTGACACTACAGCTGGTGCAACAGGAAGTGACTACGCAGTAACTTGGAATACTTCTGGTAACGGATCACATACCTTGAAAGCAAAAGCATTTGATGCAGCTGGAAATAACACAACTTCATCTACAATTACAGTTACTGTAAATAATGTTGTAATAGGTGACACAACACCACCGAATGTAACAATTACTTCTCCAACTAGTTCTACAATTGCATCAAATGGAAATACAAACTTCACCGCAACTGCGAGCGACCCATCTGGAATTTCTGGAATGGAAATCAAAGTTGATGGAGTAACCAAGAAAACTTGTGCTTCTCCTGCAACAACTTGTACATACAAGCAGAACAATAGACAGCTAACATCAGGCTCACATACTATTACTGCCACAGCATTTGATGGAGCAGGAAACTTGGGTACAGCCACAAAGACGGTTACAAAATAATAAAAAAGTTTTCAATCAAAAAACCACCGAAAGGTGGTTTTTTGTAATTTGACTAGGAAAAAGCCTTCTGATATTATGCAACTTAATCGCAACAGCGACGTTTTTTAGTCTAAAAACGAAATTATTAATAAATTTACAATGCTTGTTACCCCTCTGGATGATCTCTGATCGCCCCGATAGGTAACGAGTAAATTAAATCTTATGGCAGAAGCATTTAATCGTTCGAAGCCACACGTTAACGTTGGTACTATTGGCCACGTTGACCACGGCAAAACCACTCTAACAGCTGCAATCCTCCATGTTCTAAGCATGGCTGGTAAGACTGTTAAGCTTAAAGGTGTAGGAGAAATTGACTCAGCACCTGAAGAAAAAGCTCGTGGAATTACTATTAACCTTTCACACAACGAGTACGAAACAGACACTCGTCACTACGCGCACATCGACGCTCCAGGTCACGCCGACTACATCAAGAACATGATTACCGGTGCTGCACAAATGGACGGTGCGATTCTTGTCGTTGCTGCTACAGACGGAGCAATGCCACAGACTCGTGAACACGTTCTTCTTGCAAAGCAAGTTGGTGTTCCAAAGATGATTGTTTTCCTCAACAAATGCGACATGGTTCCTGATAAGGAAATGATTGACCTTGTTGAAGAAGAAATCCGCGAAATCCTTACAAAGCAAGGATTCGATGGTGCAAACGCTCCAATAATCCGTGGTTCAGGACTTAAAGCTCTTGAAGCAAAGGATGTAAACGATGAATGGGCACAGAAGATTCTTGAGCTTACAAACGCTCTTGATACTTACATCCCAGTTCCAGAACGTGATACAACAAAGCCATTCCTTATGCCGATTGAAGACATTTTCTCAATCGAAGGACGCGGTACAGTTGTTACTGGTAAAATTGAAAGAGGTATCGTAAAAGTAGGTGAAGAAATTGAAATCGTTGGAATCAAACCAACAATGAAGACTACTGTTACTGGTATTGAAATGTTCAACAAGACATTGAATGAAGGTATGGCTGGCGATAACGCTGGTATTCTTCTCCGCGGTACAAAGAAAGAAGACATTACTCGCGGTCAGGTTCTTGCAAAATCAGGATCAGTTACTCCACATGAAGAATTTGAATGTGAAGTTTACGTTCTTAAGAAGGAAGAAGGTGGACGTCATACTCCATTCTTCGCTGGTTATAAGCCACAGTTCTACATCCGTACGACAGACGTAACAGGAGATGTTACACTACCTACAGGTACAGAAATGGTTATGCCAGGAGATACTGCAAAACTAACAGTTAAACTCGTTACTCCAGTCGCACTTGAAGATCAACAGCGTTTTGCTATCCGTGAAGGAGGTAAGACAGTTGGTGCAGGTGTCGTCACTAAGATAATTAAGTAAGTTTTGTCCGGCTTAGCCGGACAAGCCCACAAAATGGTTACTTCAAAAACACCAAAACCAAAAAAGACAGCCAAGAAAACAAAGGCAGTTTCTAAAGAAGAAGGTGCAGTCATGCTTCGTATCCGTGTCAGAGCATATGAGAACAAAGTTCTCGATGCTTCTGTTAAACAGATTATTGATACAGCACTACGTCATGATGCAAAGGTTCAAGGACCTGTACCACTTCCGACTGAAATTAAGAAGTACACTGTCAATCGCTCACCATTCATCTACAAGAATACTAGAGAGCAATTTGAAATTCGCACACACAAGCGCTTGATTGATATCATCAATCCTGGAGCAAAAACTATTGAAGCGCTTACAAATCTTTCGCTTCCATCAGGCGTCGATATCGACGTTAAGATGCTCTAATTTCCAAATTATAGAAGTGTAAGGTAGACCGAATTTTCCATTCGGGCATATTCAAACTTACTCAAACTTATGAAATTCATTATTGGAACAAAAAAACACATGGTTCAGTACTTTTCCGAAGACGGCAAAGCTTTTCCTGCAACCTTGATTGAAGCTGGTCCTATTACAGTGACTGCACTTCGAACAAAGGATAAGGAAGGATATAACGCTGTTCAGGTTGGGTACGGAAATCAGAAAAAAGAAAGACTAAATAAACCAATCCTTGGTCATTTAGGAGAAACTGGAGCATTCAAAACTCTAAAAGAATTTTCTATGGACGAGGCGCCTGCTTTGAATAAAGGAGATGTCATCAGCGCTACAGTTTTCGAGAAGGGAGACAAGGTAAGAGTTACAGGACTTTCAAAATCAAAAGGTTTTCAAGGAGTAGTTAAGCGTCACAACTTCAAAGGTGGTCCACGATCTCACGGTCAGAAACATTCTGAGCGCGAACCAGGATCAATCGGAGGAGGTCTTCGTACACGCGTGCCAAAAGGAATGAGAATGGCGGGACGCACAGGTGGAGATGTGACTACAGTTACAAACCTTGAAGTACTTGAGGTTAATTCTGATACCAACACAATGCTTATAAAAGGTGCACTTCCAGGTCGTCGAGGAACTTTGCTAAAAATAATTGGCTAATCTTAAATTTATGGCAACAAAAACTATTAAAAAAGAAAAAGCCAAGACTGATGCAATAGAAATTCCTGTCTATCTTTCTACTGGAAAGAATGACGGAACAATAACGCTACCTGCTGAAATCTTCGGATTGAAGTGGAATGCCGACTTGGTACACCAAGCTCTTCTTGCGGAGCGATCAAATATGCGAGCAAATACTGCGAAAGTAAAAGGTCGCGGTGAAGTTCGCGGAGGAGGTAAAAAACCTTGGAAACAAAAAGGTACAGGACGTGCTCGTCACGGTTCATCACGCTCACCTATCTGGGTTGGCGGAGGAGTAACACACGGCCCTACAAACGAAAGAAATTATTCTAAGAAAGTAAATAAAAAGATGCGAATAAAAGCTCTCTATACTTTGCTTTCAGAAAAGAATAAAGAAGGAGGAATACTTTTCGTTAAGTCTATTGATATGAACGAAATCAAAACTAAGAATGCTGAAAGCGTTTTGAAAAATCTCGCTGGCATTAAAGGTTATGAAGGACTAAATCGTTCAAAGAAAACTACAGCACTTCTCATGACCCCAGTCCTTAACGAAAAAGTTACAAAAAGCTTCAGAAATTTGAAGAACGTTTCGGTCGACACTATAAAAAATTTAAGTCCTCTTACAGTTGCATCACATCGCTATTTGGTAATTTCTGATCCAGAAGCATCTCTTGCATTCCTTAAGAGTAAGATGAAATAATTTTATGGCTAAAAAGACTGAAAAAACAAAAAGTTCTGCAAAACCAGTTCGTGGTGGCAAAAAAGAAGTGTATGAGAATACAATTCTTCGCCCACGCATAAGTGAGAAGGCTACAGTACTCGCTGAGAAAAATGTTTTCACATTTGAAATTGCGAATGGCACAACAAAAAGTGAAGTTCGGAAGGCAATGAAGACAATCTGGGGAGTAGAACCAAGAAGAATCAACATTCTAAAAAATCCTAGAAAGGCAATTATGATGAAAGGAAAGAGTGGCTTTAAAGGAGGAGGCAAAAAAGTGGTCGTTTATTTGAAAGAGGGTGATAAGATAGAAATTTAATTATGAAAAAGTATAAACCTACAAGTCCATCACGAAGACAAATGTCTACGATTAAATATCGCGACTTTTTGACTGTCGGTGATCCTACAAAATCTCTTACTTTCGGAAGAAAGCGTGCAATGGGACGAAATAGCCAAGGACGAATCACCACTCGCCACAAAGGAGGAGGAAACAAAAGACTTTTCCGTGATGTAGATTTTCTCTACAACAAGAAAGATATTCCTGCTCGTATCGCTTCTATAGAATATGATCCAAACCGTTCAGCATTTATCGCTCTTGCGGTCTACAATGACGGCGAAAAGCGTTATGTTCTTGCTGGAAAAAGTACAAAAGTTGGCGATAAATTTATCGTTTCAGAAAAAGCACCATTAACTTATGGTAATCGTCTTCCACTCAAAGTAATTCCAGTCGGTACATTCGTTTACAATATCGAAATTAAACCAGGTGGAGGAGGAAAGATTTCTCGCTCTGCAGGAAATTTCGCTCAAGTAGTTGCGAATGCTGATGGTTATACAAACTTGAAAATGCCATCTTCTGAAGTTCGCAAAGTTTCTGAACTTTGCTGGGCAACAATTGGTGAAGTTTCAAATGACGAACATCATCTCGTAAATTACGGAAAGGCAGGACGTACACGTCATCGTGGAATTAGACCTACAGTTCGCGGTAGTGCCATGAACCCAGTTGATCACCCATACGGAGGAGGTGAAGGAGCACAGGGACGCGGTACAAAGAGACCAAAGACAATGTGGGGTAAAGTTACAGGAGGACGCAAAACTCGAACTCCGAAAAAATACTCAAATCCATTCATCGTTTCTCGCCGAAAAACTGGAAAGAAAAGAAAAGAAACTGCTTAAAAGAAAAACCCGGACCATTGGTTCGGGTTTTTTCGTAGTTTATCAAACTACTTTTTCTTCAGGATGATTTTCTTTCCACTCATTACTCCATTTTTCTGGATCGGCACTCCATTCGTTCAGGAAACTTCTTGTTTCTCCATTCAAATATCTCTGTTGAACGGCTGTTTCAAGAAGAAGTGAATAATTAAGAATAGAATCAAACCCGCATGGCTCATCTAAAGTTCTTATGCTTTCCTTATCAAAGGGAATTCGTGCCTGGAACATCTTTTCTGCCTTTGAAAAACCGTAGGAAAAAATTGATAGGCATAAACGACAGTCACCGTTTGCATCACGAATGGCTTGAACAGCTTTTACACTGCTACCACCAGTAGAAATTAGATCCTCAATAAGGACGACCCTTCTTCCACCGAGATCATCATTTGCGGCTATACCTTCGATCTGGTTTCTCATTCCATGCTCTTTGGGTTTGTCACGTACGTAGATTTCAGGTAATTGAAGTTTTTCCGCCAGTCGATCTCCGTGAGGGATTCCAGCTGTTGCTGTGCTAGCAATAATTTGTGGAAAGTAACGATAATGTTCAATTAACAGTTTCAAACCCTGCGTAATCAACTTCCTGTTTTCTGGAAAATATAGAAACATTCTGTTGTCATTGTAGATTGGACTTTTCCATCCTGATGCCCAAGTGAAAGGATCATTTGGCCGGATTTTTATTGCTCCGATTTTTATCCCTGCAATTGCAAGTTTTTGAGCGATTTCGCGAAGTTCCTTGTTTCTTTTCATATCATTATATTTTTTTGTGAATTTAAACTTTGGCTATTTTTAGCACTAATATACTCATTTGGTCAATTGATTGACTTTATTTTCATTGGAGTTAGTCTAAAGAAAAACTAGCACCATGAAAAACAATATCGAGCTTACCGACGAAGAGAAACAATTGCTTGAAGAAATTAAATCTGTTGTCCGCAAGGTTAAGTTGAGAAACATTGATTTGTATGAGCATATTTTGTCAGCTGTAAATAACGTCCTTTATGAAAAATTGAAGGATATACCAGATACATCTACAGCCGAAGAAAGGGAAAGATTTTACGAAGCTGAAAATCAACTCAACGAAATCTTTGAGAAGATGTCGCCTGAAAAAAGAAAAATAGTAAGAGATCTGGCATTCAGTGCAGTCATGGCAACAAGAAGTGAAAAACCCGCAGAATAGCGGGTTTTTTTATTTGACTTTTATTTTGTAAAGCATATTCTCATAAAAAAGAACCTAAAAAACTTAATGATATGAACAATACTGAATTACTTGAAAAAATTAAAGATTTTGAGTACAGCTTCGAAGGCGGACCAAAATCAAATTTCAGATTGATATCTCCGAGGATCCATTTTCATATGGAGCATGGATCTGATATGGATGCATTCCGAGATATATATCACGGAAGACGCGTCAAAGAAGAAAAGTTACACACAATCAACAAGAATCAAAACCTTTGGCTGGAAAGGTTTGAGCCGTTTTGGAAAAAATTTCACAAAAAGGTCAAATTAATTTTCATTCCAGTAGCAATCTTTATCTGGTTGTTTTTCTTGGCAATTTGTTCTCTAACCCTTTACTTTGTTTGTGGTGATGAAATGTCTTTAAAATTGACGAACTGGTTAGTCCTAAATGGTTATGAAGATATTACCTTTTTAATTCGTTGGTTACGCATAACCATCCTTTTGTTTATAGCTATTACAGCAAGGATATATCTTCCTTTTGTTCTAATCAGTATATTGGTTGAAAAAGTAAGATTTTACATCATCAATAAGACAACTTTAAGTTTCGAAAACCAGCCTTAAAAGGCTGGTTTTTTCTATGGAAACTGAATTTGACACTTAAGCGCACAATCTGCTATTATGCCCAAAGGCTTTTCGGCCTATTTTTTTTCAAATGACACGATCGCTCAAAAAAGGACCATACGTTGATGAACGCCTACTTTCTAAGATAAAAGGCAAAGACCCGCTAAAGACAGCGGTTATTAAAACTTGGGCTCGAGCAAGCCAGATTTCACCAGAAATGGTTGGTTTTGTATTCGGAGTTCACAATGGAAAGGCTCACATTGAAGTTCTAGTTACAGAAGACATGGTAGGTCACAGACTTGGTGAATTTTCTTTGACTCGTAAATTCGTTAAACACGGAGGTAAAATGCAAAAGGAAATTGAAGCTAAGAAAAAGGAATCTGAAATTGCTGCTGCTCAAGCTGCAAAGGCTTCTATAGAAGACAAGAAAAAATAATTTTAATATATGAAGGCTTCAATCAAAAACTACAGACAGTCACCTCGTAAAGTTCGTCTCGTTGCTAATCTCGTGAAAGGCAAGAGTGTTAGCTTTGCACTTTCTGAATTGAAGTTCCTCCCAAAGCGCGCAGCTTATCCGATTGAAAAGCTTATTGCTTCAGCTGTTGCTAGTGCAAAAATTGCTGGCTCTGAAGCAGAGAATTTGATAATCAAAAATATTACTGTAAACAAAGGTCTTACTCTTAAGCGAATGATGCCAAGAGCACGTGGAAGCGCATCTCGCATCAACAAGCGTACAAGTCATGTTCTTGTAACTCTTGAAGAAAAGGCTGGAGAAAAGACAGAAAAGAAAACAAAGGCGAAAAAAGTTACTAAATCAAAAGCTAAGAAATAATTATGTCTAAAGTTGTACACCCATTTGCACATAGAATGGTCATCCTCCGTGATTGGAAATCACGCTGGTTTGCTAAGGGAGCAAAATACAATGACTTCCTTCGTACTGACGTTCTTCTTCGTGAATTTTTGGAAAAGCGTCTCCGTGGTTTTTATGTTTCTTCAATTGAAGTTGAAAGAAGTCAGAAAACAATGCGCGTAATCATCCGTACATCACGTCCAGGTATGATCATTGGTCGCTCAGGTGAATCAATGACAAAATTAAAGAACGACATCACAAAGACTTTGGGTAAACTCAAAATCAAAACTCCTGAAGAACTTAAAATTGAAGTTTCAGAAGTAAGCGTACCAGAAGCAGATGCAGCTATTGTTGCTTATATGGTTGCTGAAGGTCTTGAGAAGCGTATGCCTTTCCGAAGAGTTTTGAAACAGACTCTTGAGAAAGTTATGCAAACTCGTGGAGTGAAGGGAGCTCGTGTAGTGCTCGGTGGCCGTTTGGGTGGAGCAGAAATTGCACGAAGCGAAGAACTTAAGAAAGGTTCAATTCCACTTCAGACTTTCCGTGCTGATGTAGATTTTGCTCGTGAAAAAGCTCACCTTCCATACGGAGATATTGGAATCAAGGTTTGGATTTACAGAGGTGAAGTTTTTGCTGATAAAGAAAATAAGAAAAAATAAATTTTATGTTGCTACCAAAGAAAGTAAAACATCGTAAATGGCACAGAATGCGCCGAAACTTGGATAAAATTACTCCGGACACACGCGGTACGACTCTTTCTTTTGGTTCATACGGACTTAAGTCTGAAAGCTATGCTCGCATTACTTCAAACCAGATCGAAGCTGCTCGTAAAGCAATGTCACGTAACCTCACAAAGGTGGGACGCATCTGGATTCGCATTTTCCCAGACATGCCTTATACTGCAAAGCCACCAGAAGTGGGAATGGGTAAGGGTAAAGGAGATCCTCAGGGTTATTGTGCTGAAATCCGCCCAGGACGCATAATTTTTGAAGTTGATGGAGTAGATGCTACTGTTGCTCGCGAAGCACTTCGCAAGGCAGGAACAAAGCTTCCAATTAAGAGTAAAGTAGTAGGAAGATAATTTTATGAAAAAGCCACAAATTAGTACAGAAGAAATGAAAAAAACAGTTGCTGATTCACTCAGCAAGCTCAGGTCTATTCGTTTTGGCGCAAGTGGAGCAAAATCAAACAATGTTAAAGAGTCACGAATGATTCGCCGAGAAATTGCTCGCATGAAAACTAACCTAGGAAACAAATAATATGACTAAAGAAGGAAAAAATCGAAAGACATTGAGCGGAGTTGTAGTCTCAGACAAGATGGACAAGACTATTGTTGTTTCTGTTACTCGTTTCGTTAAACACCCAAAGTACAAAAAGTATTTGAAGAAGAGCAAAAATTATAAAGCTCATGATGAGAACAATGATTACAAAATAGGCGACAAGGTTACGATCGAAGAAACTCGCCCAATTTCAAAAGATAAGCATTTCAAGGTAATAAAGTAATTTTAATTTTATGTTACAAGACGGATCAATCGTAAAAATTGCAGACAACTCTGGCGGAACAGTCGGAAAGATTTTCAAAGTGCTTGGTGCTGCCAAGAGACGCTACGCTGGAATCGGTGATGTTGTTGTTATTTCTGTAAAGACTGCACAACCAAGAAAGGGAGTAAAGAAAAAGGACATCCTTCACGCAGTTGTTGTACGCCAGCGCAATGCATTCCGCCGAAAGGATGGTTCATACATTCGTTTTGATGATAATGCTGTTGTAATTGTCGGAAAAGGAAAGCAAAGATTTGATCCAATTGCTGGACGCGTATTCGGTCCGATCCCACGCGAACTTGCAGAACGCGGATATCAGAAAATTATTTCATTAGCACCAGAAGTACTCTAAATATATGAAAGTCAAAAAAGGAGACAATGTAATAATTCTCGCAGGTAAAGATAAAGGAAAGAAAGGAAAAATCTTAATGGTTCTTCGCGATCGCGATCGCGTAATTGTTGAGGGAGCAAATTCACTCAAGCGCCACCAGCGACCTCGTCAGCGTGGGGCGAAAGGATCAGTTGTTAATGTTACTCATCCAATCCATGTTTCAAATGTTTCTTTACTTGATCCGAAAGGAGGCAAAGCGACAAGACTTGGAGCAAAAGTCGTAGGAGAGAAGAAAATCAGAATCGCTCGCAAAAGCGGAATGGAAATTTAATTAAATTTTTATGAAATCAGTAAAAGAAATCGAAAAGAAAATATTTGATGATCTTAAGTCAACTTTTGGCTACAAGAACAAAATGTCTGCACCACACTTGGTGAAGGTAGTTATTTCTTCTGCAACAGGATCAGGAATTAAGCGCGACAAAAACAGAAATGATTTTATTGTAGATCGATTGAGCAAAATCACAGGTCAAAAGCCATCGACTCGCCAATCAAAGAAATCAATCGCTTCATTCAAACTAAGACAAGGTGAACCTATCGGTGTTGCCGTAACACTACGCGGAGCAAGAATGGTGGCATTCCTCGACAAACTCATCAATGTTTCAATTCCTCGTACAAAAGACTTCCGTGGTATTGATCCGAAGGCAGTAGATAATATGGGAAATATGACAATCTCAGTTCGTGAACATACTATTTTCCCTGAAACTGGTGATGAAGAACTAAAAGACATCTTCGGAATGGGAATTACCATCGTTACAACTGCTAAGAGCAAGGCAGAAGCACTTGAATTTTTCAAACATATAGGAATTCCTTTCAAGAAATAACAAAAAGCCCGTCCACATGACGGGCTTTTGTTTTGAGTTATAATTTAATCATTAGTAAATAGCTAATTTTTATGAGTAAAAACACAACAATCGGTATTCTAATGGTAGCAGTAGTAGCTCTACTTTTCTTGGCAGGTGGAAGTAATAAAAATTCAAAACAGCAAGCCTCATCAATAACAGGGTATGAAATTAGTGATGTTGATCAAAAAAATCTTGATGAATTATCAAATCAAACTGGTGGAAAAAATGAAATGCTCAGTCAAGAAGCAGTTATGATTCTTTTTAATGATGCTTCTAGTAATGAAACTCCTACTCCGCAAACAGAGAAATTTTATTTATTGTGTACTGCAACCAACTGGCTATATGGTGGTTATCATGCGTGGATTACTACTTCTGGTGTTGGTTTAGCACATATCCACTTACCTCGTGGAATACAATGCATGGAAATAACTGAGGCTCAATACAATCGTATTTTGGCATCCCTGTAATTTAATCAATAAGTAATTTATGAGTAAAAATACAACAATAGGAATTCTAATGGTAGCAGTAGTAGCACTTTTGTTTTTAGCAGGGAATAATACTGCAAATTTCTCTGGTCAACCTGCTCAATCAATTGATGGATATGATTCAAACATCATGTCGAAAGCACAAAGAACCGAACCTCCTATAAACGATCCTGAATTTTCTTCTACAATTGATAGTTTATATAAATCAGGAATTGATGGTAATACATCAGAAGTAAACATACCACCAGCTGGTTCTACAGATGTAATTGTATTCTGGGGTTGTCCTGGTGGATATATTTGGTCTTATTTTGGAGGAGCTTGGAATTTTTGGGATGGTTCAAGCTGGTTTGCAACTGCCTATACTTCAGTTCCTACAATTGGTTGTATGCACTCAGCACTTTTTGGACCAGGCGGACGACTCGTGATGCAATTCTATTAAAATGAAATTAAAAAAGCCCCAGTTAACTGGGGCTTTTTTTATGTACGGTTAGATTTGCTTGTGCATTTTGCACAAGAATTCCGAAGTCATCATTCTCATCTTCTCTTGAAAGGATTTTTAGGCTATCTAGTGCTTCCTGCGATGGTAACTTATCTACATTTGCCGAAACGCGAGACATTAGATAGCGATGCATCATATTGAGAGAGTGAATGTGTTTTACCGGATCTTCCTTGGGTATAGCGTTTATGATCTCGGTCATAATTCTGTAAGGTTCACTTTTGATTTGAGTGTACCTCATTGCGACGAAGGTGATTGTTGATCCAACAATCAATCCGATTAATAAAAACCAACCTTTTTTCATATTTATGGAGTTTTAAATTTCTATTTATATTATACCACTATTTATACAAAAAAGCAAGTAATAAAAAACTCCCCAAAAGGTGGGGAGTTTAAGCGACTTCACGGAGGAGTTTAATTTCTCTTAACAATTCTTTTGCTCGAAAAATTCTTCCGTTTACTGTGTTTAAGTTAATGTTTTTTCTTATGGAGTAATCAGTGCTTCTCTCGCCAAGAATGCAAATACAAATTACAGCATCCGAAAGATTGTCACCGAGTTCCAAAATGTACTGATGAAGAATTTTTTCCTGTTCTTCCTTTTTAATCGAATCGTACGGGTCAAGTGAAAGTGATTTTATCTCAAATTCTAAAATGCCAGTGAAATCTGATCGAACAAGTTCAAAAATGCTTACGATTTTTACACGATTACGTTTTCTGAAGTGATCGATCACAAGATTGTGAGCAATAGTTCCAATCCATCCCCTTAAGGATCCCATTTCTTTGTAATGCCCAGAACGAATTTTTTCAATTGCTTTTAGTAAAGTTTCCTGGACAAAATCATCAGAATTTTTATTTCTAATAGAGAAGTTTGTGAAAAGATACTTCTTTAATCTTTGAGAATAAAAATTATAAAAATAATTTTCAATTCGGCGGTCAGAGTCAATAATACCCTGTACCACCTCTTGGTCACTGTAGGTTGGTTTTTTAGTTTTCATGGTACGGGGTTTTCTAAACTCTACTCCCGAAAATATTTTTTGCAAATTAATATTGTTGACAAAGCAGTCCAAAGGAGTAGTCTAAGGAAAAATTGAACATCTAAAATTGAAAATTATGGAAAACAACATGACTTACAAAGGATCTGGCGTTGATTATGATGCAATGGATCCATTCAAAAGACTTTGCCAAAAATCAGGTCTTGAAACTGCAAAAATGTTTAGAGACTCCTCTAATCATTTACGCAATATTCCATTTGCTGAATACGAAGCAAGCAGGGGTGAAAGTGTTTATCTTCAATGGACTCCACAACTTGATGGATACATTGCACACGTACATGAGGGTTTGGGAACAAAGAATCTTGTTGCTGATGTAATGTTCGAAATCAGTGGCCATTCATACTACGATTGCATTGCGAAAGACACTGTCGCGATGATTGTGAATGACATGATCACTCTTGGTGCACTGCCATCCTCAATCGCAATGCATCTTTCAGTGGGGCACTCTGATTGGTTTAAAAATGAAAGCAGAGTAAACGCACTTGTAAAAGGTTGGGAAGATGCGTGTGTAGAATCAGGAGCAATTTGGGGATGTGGCGAAACACCAACTCTAAAAGATATCCTCCTTCCGAACGCAGCTGAACTTTCTGGTTCAGCCCTGGGTTTCGTAAAAAAGGAGAGTCTATTTAAAACCTCGAAAATAAAACACGGAGATGTAATCCTTTTCATAGAGAGCTCCGGTGTTCATGCAAATGGTTTGACGCTTGCTCGTCAAATTGCATCAAAACTCAAAGATGGCTACGCAACACCAGTCGAAGAGCATGGACAATCTTATGGTGAAGCATTACTTGAACCAACAGCAATCTATGTTCCATTAATCGCAGATTGGATTTCAATTGGAATTGATATTCATTATGCGGTTAATATAACCGGTCATGGCTGGCGTAAACTTATGCGTGCAAATGAGTTGTTTACTTATGTGATCGACAAACTGCCCTGGCAAAATCCAATCTTCGATTTTATTCAAAAAGAAGGCCCAGTAACAGAAGAAGAAATGTATGCAAATTACAACATGGGTGCAGGATTTGCAGTGTTCTTACCTGAAGCTGAGGCGGACAAGATCATTGAAAGGGAAAGACAATTGTTCAAAATGCCAAAACATGCCGCAACCTACGAACCAGTCTTCAAGGCAGGGTACATAGAGAAAAGTGATGAAAAAAAGGTTATTATCCGACCCAAAAACATCATTTTTGAATCCAGCGCATTGGCTGTAAGATAAGTTTGACACTACATAGGGCTTCTGCTAATATAGCGGAAGCCCTTTTTATTTGGGAATCCACTTTTCTCCTTAAGGACCCACCTGGGTTTTTAAGAAAAAAAGTGTGATATTCCCAAAATCGGGTGACCTTATTTTATATGGCAAAAACTTCAACTTGGGCACGTTCACTAAAGAAGCCAAAATTTAGCTCTAGAGCGAAAAATCGCTGTTTTCGTTGTGGCCGTGGAAGAGGTTATATGCGTGATTTCGGTCTCTGTAGAATTTGCTTCCGTGAATTAGCAAATGAAGGAAAGATTCCAGGAGTTCGTAAATCTAGCTGGTAAAACAAATATATGGATCCAATCTCATCAATGATAATAATGCTTAAGAATGCGAGCAATGCTGGCAGACCTACTTTTGTAGTTCCTTTTTCAAGCATTAAATTCTCAATCGCAAAAGTTTTGGAAAAAGAAGGATACATCACAGGAATTACAAAGAAGACTCGTGATGGTCATCCAGCTCTTGAACTTTCTGTTGGTAAAAAAGTTACTGGAGTAGAGAGAATTTCTAAGCCATCACGCCGACTTTATATGGGTGTGAATAATATCAGAAAGATTAAGAATGGACACGGAATTTTACTCCTTACAACACCAAAAGGAATTTTGACTGGAACAGAAGCTCGCAAAGAGATGGTCGGAGGTGAACCACTATTTAGTATTTGGTAATTTTTATGTCAAGAATAGGAAAACAAACAATTGAAATACCTTCTGGCGTAACTGTTACTCGCAATGGTAATGATATTACAGTTGCCGGATCAAAAGGATCTCTTACAAGAAATTTCAGAAATGAAATTGAAATCAAAATTGAAGGAAACACTATCTCATGTAATCCAGTAAAATCTGACGATATACTATCTCGCGCTCTTTGGGGAACATATGTTTCTCATTTGAAAAATATGATCAAAGGTGTGACAGAACCATACCAGAAGAAACTTATTCTTGAAGGAGTTGGATTCAAAAGCGAAGTCAAAGGAACAACTTTAGAGCTCGCACTTGGATTTTCTCATAAAGTTTTAGAAGCAATCCCAGAAGGGCTTACTGTTACAGCTGAAAAGAACGTAATTACTGTTACTGGAATTGATAAAGAAAAAGTTGGACAATGGACAGCTCACATTAGATCTCTAAAGAAGCCAGAACCATACAAGGGTAAAGGTTTTAGATATGATGGTGAAGTTATAAGACGCAAACAAGGTAAGAAGACTGCATAATTTTTATGAACAAAAAACAGAGCAAAAGAATAAGATTAAAGGCAAAGATTCGTTCAAGAATTTTTGGTACTTCCGATATGCCACGTCTTTCTGTTTTCAAGTCAAACAAATTTACTTACGCTCAAATTATTGATGACGACAAGAAAGTAACTCTAGCTTCTGCTTCAGATATGGATAGAAAGAAGGGAACAAAGACAAATGGAGCAGTAGAAGTTGGAAAAGCAATTGCAGAAAACGGAAAAGCAAAAGGAGTTAAGAAAGTTGTTTTCGACAGAAATGGATTCAGATATACTGGTCGCATCAAAGCGCTTGCTGATGAAGCACGTAAAGGCGGACTAATTTTTTAATATATGCCAAAAGAAAACGAAGAAAATAAAATAGAAGTTAAAGATGTAGCAACTGCGACTGAAGTAGTTGCAAAAGCTCCTGCTTCTCCAGATAAAACTGGAAGACCATTTCGTGGAGGAGGAAAAGGTGGACCACGACGTGGAGGAGGAACACGAAGTTTTGCTGATCGTCCAAAGCCAGAATTTGATCAAAAAATTCTAGATATTAGACGCGTGACTCGTGTGGTTGCTGGAGGACGACGTATGAGCTTTGCGGTAACAATGGCAATCGGTGACAGAAAAGGTTCTGTAGGAGTTGGTACAGGAAAAGCAGTAGATACAGCTCTTGCAATTGGTAAGGCGCTTAAATCAGCTCGTAAGAACATGATAAAGGTGAAGACAACAAAAGAAATGTCTATCCCTCACGAAACTTCTGGAAAATTCACAAGCTCAAAAATTTCTATTATGCCAAACAGAGGAAAAGGATTGGTAGCTGGTTCTACTGCTCGTACAATTCTTAATCTTGCTGGACTTTCAAATATCACTGCAAAATTTCACTCAGGTTCAAAGAATAAATTAAACAATGCTCGCGCTACAATGGTAGCTCTTCTTCCAATTTCAACTTCACGCAAACCTTCAATTATGGAACTTATGAAGACAGAACGCGAAGCAAGAATTAATTCATAAATTTTATGAGAATCGATCAAATTAAACGCAAAACTAAAAATAGAAAGAAGAAATATATCGGCCGAGGTGGACGACGTGGTAAAACTTCTGGAAAGGGAACAAAAGGTCAGAACTCTCGCGCAGGACGCAAGAAGCGCCCAGAACTTCGCGATATAATCAAGAAGTTACCTAAACAGCGTGGTTACGCATTTGCTTCATTCCAAAAGGATGCTTTCCCAGTAAAACTCTCAACACTCGAAAAACATTTCTCTGACGGAGATACTGTTAGTCCAAAAACTCTTCAAGAGAAAAAAATCATAAAGATGACACAGGGCTCACTTCCAATAGTAAAAATTCTCGCAAGTGGCGAACTTTCAAAAAAGCTCACACTTAGTGGAGTAAAAGTATCCGGAAGCGTACGCGAAGCTGTGACTAAAGCCGGAGGTTCAATAAAATAAAATGTCTTCATTTTGGCGAAAATTAAAAATTGTATTCACAGATAAGAAGCTTCGCAACAAGCTTCTGTTTGTGGTTTTCGCTCTCGTAATCTTCAGACTTCTCGCTGCAATTCCAGTTCCAGGAATTGATACTTCAAAACTTGCTTCATTTCTCGCAAACAACCAATTTTTTGGAATCCTAAATCTTTTCTCTGGAGGAGGACTTTCAAATCTTTCAATAATCATGCTTGGTGTTGGACCATACATCACTGCTTCTATCATCATGCAACTTCTTACTATCATGGTGCCAAAGCTTAAGGCTATGTATCAGGAAGAAGGAGAAATTGGACGAAGAAAATTTACTCAATACTCACGCATGCTTTCAGTTCCACTTGCTGTAGTGCAAGGTCTTTCTTTGATGATAGTTCTAGAGCGACAGGGAATAATTGAAAATCTTGCGATGTTTGATAAGCTCGTGAACCTTTCTCTCGTTGTTGCAGGTTCATTACTTGTGATGTGGCTCGGTGAACTTATTTCTCAATACGGAATTGGAAATGGTGTATCAATGTTGATCTTTGCAGGTATCGTTTCAAATATTCCAAGTGAAATTGGACAAATGCTTTTCTCATACGATCCAAGTCAGCTTCCAATCTACTTAGCTTTTGCAGCAGTCGCAGTTTTAGTTATTGCAGCAGTGATATTTATCACAGAAGCCGAACGGCCAATCCCTGTTACATATGCAAAACAAGTTCGCGGTATGAAAATGTACGGCGGAACTTCAACATACTTACCACTACGTATTTCTCAAGCTGGAGTTATTCCAATAATCTTCGCGCTTTCTATTTTGCTTTTCCCTCAACTTATTGGAAACTTGCTAGTAAATTCTGCAAATACAAGTTTGCATGGAATTGGAAGAACACTTGCAGGATTCAATCAGACTTCACTTCTATACGGAATCCTATACTTCTTCCTAGTTTTCATTTTCACTTACTTCTACACAGCTGTAACATTTGATCCAAAATCACTTTCTACCAATCTTCAGAAAAACGGAGCGTTCATTCCTGGAATTCGTCCAGGTGATTCAACAGCTCACTATATAAGTCGTGTACTAACTCGTATTACGCTTATCGGAGGAATTTTCCTTGGATTTATTGCAGTGCTTCCTTTGATTGCACGAAGCCTTACTGGAATTACTTCAGTTGCGCTTGGAGGAACAGCGCTTCTCATCGTGGTTTCAGTTGTTATTGATCTCATCAAAAAGACAGAAGCTCAAATCTCGATGCGAGAATATTAATCTCGCACTACAGTAAGCACTTTGCTATACTGTCGCCATGCAACCTAAAACATTCATATTCATTGGAAATTCTGGATGCGGAAAAGGCACCCAGGCAAAACTGGTGTCTGACTATTTAAAGTCAAATGATAGTAAGAACACGATTTTCTACATGGAAAGTGGTGAAAAATTCCGTGAATTTTTGAAAGAGACTGGATACACACAGGGTTTAGCGCGAGAACTTGCAGAGCGAGGAGATCTTCAACCTTCATTTCTAGCGGTCCATATTTGGTCACATTTGATGATTGAGAATATGAACGAAAATGTACATCTACTGATTGATGGTGCGCCACGAACTCTTTCTGAAGCAATGACAATAGATTCTGCAATGGAATTCTATAAAAGAACTGAACCGACTGTAATTTATTTGAAAGTTTCGAATGAATGGTCAAAAGCTCGCTTAGCTTCACGCGGACGTTTCGATGACAAGGGAATGGAATCAGTAGAAAGAAGACTTGCTTGGTTTGATCGTGATGTAATTCCAGCAATAGAACACTTGAAATCAAATCCAAAATATAAATTTATTGAAGTAAATGGTGAGCAATCTATTGAACAAGTTTTTGCAGAAATAAAAAGTAAAATTTTCTAATGGCAATAATAATTAAAACAGAAGAAGAAATCGGAATGCTTCGCGAGGGAGGTAAGCGTCTTGCATATATACTTTCGGAAGTGGCAAAAAAAGTTGCTCCCGGTGTAAGCACAGGGGAGCTTGATTTGTATGCAAAAAAATTAATCGAAGAAGGCGGAGATGAAGCAGCTTTTCTGAATTACAAACCATCAGGCGCACGATATCCATATCCGGCTGCACTTTGTACTTCTGTAAACAATGAAGTTGTTCATGGAATACCAAGTAAAGATAGAATTTTAAAAGAAGGAGATATAGTCTCTCTTGATCTTGGATTAAAACATAAAGGTCTTTTTACAGATCATGCAATTACTGTGCCAGTTGGAAAAATTCCAAAAGAAGCTCAAACTCTCTTGTCTGTAACAAAAAGTGCATTACTAGAGGGAATAGCTCAAGCGAAAGCTGGTGGAAGAGTAGGTGATATTGGGTATGCAATTTCTGACTATGTGAAAAAATATAAATATGGAATTGTTGATGAATTATCTGGGCATGGAGTTGGCAAGGCAATTCACGAAGATCCATTTGTGCCGAATTTTGGCAAAAAAGGAACAGGAGAATTACTTAAAGCCGGTATGGTAATAGCAATTGAACCTATGTTTAATTTGGGAACTCATAATGTAGTGCTTGATAAAGACGGTTATACATACAAGACTGCTGACGGAAAGAAAAGTGCTCACTTCGAACACACAATATTAATCACAGATGGCGAACCTGAAATTTTAACTATATAATTTATATATGAATCCAAACATTGATTTTCCTCCACAAGAACCGGTAGCAATTGATGATGCACAAAAAGAACTTGCTAAAAAGGAAAAAGAACGCTCATTAAAAGAAGCTGTAGATGCCTTAATTGATAGATCTAAATCAGAAGGTGATCTAAAACTAAAAATAAATATGTTATTAGAGGCAGCAGGTAAGCTTGTAGAATTAAATGAAAAAGATTTAGCAAAATCAATAATGAAAGAAGCGAGTTCATTATACGAAGGTACGTTATATGGTGACGGACCAATGTATTCAACAAAGGAAGTGAATAAAACAAGCACTTTAGATGATGAAACTAGTATAAGAATAAAGAACCTAATGGATTCTTATAATGGGATTTCTATTACGCAAGAATCTTTGGAGAAAAAACCAGAAGAACATATTCTAAGACAGATGGATAATTCTCCAAAACCTATTGAAGAAAACGAAGCAGAAGAACATATGGCCGCTTAAATTTTTTGTCTCAGCAAAATAGATTTGTCATTTAATACATAAAAGGTGGTAGTAATTTATCTTTAATGAGATAATATTTTTGGTAATTGCACTTTAAAAACTAAATAACATGAAAATAATAATTACACTCGCATTTTATCTAATGTGCTTAAACGCCCATGCTCAAATGCACTGGGATAGTGTTTCAAGCAGACTTGATGGTGAAGTCAAAACAATGTTTTCTGATTCCACTAGATTAGTAATCGGTGGAGACTTTATGCATATTGGAACGATTCCTAATCAAGGTGTTGCAATATGGAACGGAATTTATTTAGACAGTATAGGTAATTTTTTATGTAACCCTGTTTATTGCTTACACAAGAAGAACAATTTAATTTTTGCAAATCATTGTTCACATGTTTTCAAATATGATAGCGCTTGGTCAGAATTAGATACAGGTATGGTAGGAATACCACTTTGTTATGCGGATACCGATAGTATTCTTTATGTTGGTGGATCATTTCATACTGTAAATGGTATGACTTCTACAGGTCTTGCAACTTGGGATGGACATCATTGGGCAAATTTTCAAATGCCGTTTTCTGGCTCAGTATGTGGAATAAAGTTTTTTCAAAATAAATTGTATGTAGCTGGCTCACTTTTTGATTCGTTAGGAAATAAAGTCTATGTTGCAAATTATGACGGTAGCATTTGGACAAACATCAGCAACGGAATATTGGGGTTTTCATCATGGGTTAGTTCTATGGCAATTTGTAACAATAAGCTTTATGTTGCAGGTTACTTTAGCCAAGCATTAGGTAGCGCGGGTAATTCCATAATAATGTGGGATGGAAATACTTGGAATCCGCTTGGTCAGGGGATAGAAAACTCTACACCACTTTTCCCTCAAGTGAATACACTTTATGTTCACGACAGTATTCTTTACGTTGGTGGAATATTTGATCATGCTGGCGGTTTGCCTGCTTCTAATATTGCAGTTTGGGACGGGAGAAAATGGTGTGCCTTCGGTAATCATTTTAATAATGCAATATTAAGTATTTCTGTTTGGCAAAATAACCTCTATGTTGGAGGTAGATTTACGATGATAGATAGCAACGATGTTTTGTACTTAGCGAAATGGAATGGTGTTTATGATAGCTGTATAAATGTTCTTTCTATCGAAGATCCATTTTCAAACAGAATCAGAATTTTTCCGAATCCTACGTATCAAAGCCTAAGTGTTACTAACACGAGCGGGCCAATCCAAGAAGTCTGCATATATTCTTTGTTAGGGATTAAGTTGTATTCTCGTGCACCACAGACACAAAATATAGAAATCTCGGTGCAAGATTTTGTTAGTGGTGTATATTTCATCCATATATCAACAAAAAAAGGGGTTATAGTAAGAAAATTTCTCAAACTATAGATCCTTCCAAAGGTAATATGCTGGTATCAGCATATTACCTTTTTATATTTCTACTAGTTCAAAATTACTTATAAGCACATGCTATAATTTCATATTATATATGGAGCGATTTAATGTTGCCGAACTCCCAAAATTTTCTTCTCCAGAGGAAGAAATTGCTTTTTTGCGTAGTGAAATAGAAAAGCGACAAAATTTTGCAAAAGAAAATAACCCAGAAAAAAGTCGTGAGAATATTGCGTACGATGCTTTAAAAGAATATCAATCTCTACCGAAAGATAAAATTCTCGCAGATACTCACAAAATGGATAAAGCAGAATCTGAGGCAATTATTCTAAAACTAAAGCCAGAGACTCATGACAATATGATCGAAGAGTTACTGGCGATAATGCTAGGAAAAGGGCTTAAAAACGCACTATCTGTGGTTGAGAAGCTTGGTAATCCGCACCTAGATGATGATTTTCATAGATTTCTTGTGCAATATTTGATAGCCCAAGGAAGCATTTCGGATCTAAAACCTCAAACTGCACTTTCTCGATCACTCGGAATGAGACTTTATGAAATTACTTTACCAGAGCGATCGGCTGAAGATAAAAGAACTTTTAAGGATTTAATTGGGGCAATGGAACAACTCTATGCAGGCATGCAGTCTGTTGCTGAGAATCCGGAAAACAAAGAAAAAATTCATTTTACTTTAGAAATTGCACTTTCAAATGTAGGTAATGAAATAGTTTTCTATGCTTCAATTCCAGAAGGCAAACATGGACTTTTTGAAAAACAACTTGCCGGTCTATACAAAGATGCAAAGTTTAGAGAAGTATCAGATGACTATAATATTTTCATGGAAGGTGGAGCATCTAGTGCTTCATATGCAGCACTAACAGAGAAAGAAATGTTTCCAATAAAAACCTACGACAAGTTTGACCATGATCCAATGAATGCAATTATTAATTCATTTGGAAAATTAAAACAAACGGGTGAGGGAGCTGCAATTCAGATTTTGATTGCACCAGCTGGCGGACAATATATAAAGAAATTTAATGAAATTTTAACTGACTTAAGACAAGGCAAAAGCATGAAAGATGCAGGTACATCTTCATTTGGTAGTGATTTTGCAAAATCAGCGAAAAGTCTTTTCTTTGGTGGAAAGAAAGAAGAAGAGAAAAAGGATGAAAATAAAAAAATTGATGAAGAAATTCCAGCAAAGATAGCAGAGAAAACAAAATCTTCTATTGTTACTGCAGATATTAGACTTATTGCATCAGCAGGAAATAAAGAACGCTCCGCGCAAATTCTTTCTGAACTTGAATCTGCATTCAATCAGTTTGAAGAACCAGGAAGTAATAAAATTGTTTTCAAAAGACTTACTGATAATTATCTTCCTCACTTTCTTCATAATTTTTCTTTTAGACTTCTTGATGAAAGTGAACTTTTACCGCTAAACCTTAAAGAATTAAGTACAATATTTCATTTGCCCTATGGAATTGAAAGTGCGCCACAACTTAGAGAATCTCGCGGTGCAGTAGCTCCAGCCCCAAGCGGACTTTCAAATGAAGGAGTAATTTTGGGAATAAACAATTATCGTGGTGAGAGAAAAGAAGTACATTTTGCTCGCGAAGATAGAATGCGACATTTCTATACTATTGGTCAGACTGGAACGGGTAAGACTACAATTCTCAAAAATATGATCATTCAGGATATTAGAAATGGTGATGGTGTCTGTTTTATAGATCCACACGGTACTGATATCCAAGATATACTCTCTGCTGTTCCCAAAGAGCGCCTAGATGATGTTATTTACTTCGATCCAGCATACACAGCACGTCCAATGGCACTCAATATGCTTGAGTATGATACTCGTTTCCCAGAGCAGAAAACAATGGTTATTGATGAAATGCTTTCAATATTCAACAAACTTTTTGATATGAAAACTGCTGGTGGACCGATGTTTGAGCAGTATTTCAGAAATGCTACTGCACTCGTCATAGATCATCCAGAATCTGGCTCGACTCTTCTTGAAATTTCACGCGTTCTTTCAGATAAAGCATTTCGTGAAATGAAAATTTTGCGTTGTCGTAATCCTGTAGTAGTGCAATTTTGGAAAGAAGTTGCAGAAAAGGCAGGTGGAGAGGCTTCGCTTGCAAACATCGTGCCTTACATAACATCTAAGTTTGATGTCTTTCTTTCAAATGAAATTATGCGACCTATTATTGGTCAGCAAAAGTCAGTCTTTAATTTCAGAGAGATAATGGACAATAAAAAAATTCTTCTAGTAAATCTTTCAAAAGGTAGGCTTGGAGAAATAAATGCAAATTTGATTGGTCTAATTATTGTCGGCAAAATTCTTCTTGCTGCACTTTCTCGTTCTGATATGTTTGGTCAAAAAATGAATGATTTCTATCTTTATATAGATGAGTTCCAAAATGTCACAACAAATTCTATTGCGCAGATCCTTTCTGAAGCAAGAAAATATAGACTTTCTCTAAACATTGCTCATCAATATATTTCGCAAATTGATGAGACGATAAAAAATGCTGTTTTTGGCAACGTTGGTTCGATGGCAGTATTTCGAGTAGATGCTGATGATGCAAAATATTTGGAAAGTCGTTTTACTCCGACAATTACTGCAAATGATTTGATAAAACTTGAAAATAGAACTGCATACTTGAGACTTTTGGTTGATGGTCAGCCGGCAAAGCCATTTAATATTGAAACTCTTCCGCCGGAGAAGGGAAACCCTGAAATAGTGGAGAAAATTAAGGAATTATCTTATAACAAATACGGCCAAGACCGCACACAGGTAGAAGCAGAAATAATGCAAAAATACATAAAACGGTGATACTTGACAAAATCAGTAATTTCCTGTATTGTGCTGAAAACCATTAAAAAAACAAATCAATATGACTACTACCGTTTCTGTAACTCGCTCCGAACTGACTGAAATATTCCAGTTGGGAAAGATGATATCACAAGGACTCTTCCTCCATTCTGTGGAAAATAAAGGTGATACTTTTGTTTTTAATTTCCATAATTCTGTTCCGAAGGATTACAATTCGTTATCCAAAAAGCAGAGGGAAGTTATTGAAAAGAAACTCACAGAATTTGATCTTTCAGTACGTGCAATTAATGCTGCCAAGCGCGCTGAAGTTCTCACCCTTAAAGACTTAGCCAAATTCGACGGTGAAGAGTTAAGAAAATGGATGGGTATTGGCAAGGGAACGATCAAAGAATTTGAGAAACTCCTTGCGGATAATGGTCTGCAATTCGGTATGAAGCTTTAGATTTATACCGAATGAAAAGCTCTGCAAAATACAGGGCTTTTTTATTTTCCTAGTTTTTGTTATATTAGGCTCGGCCTTGAGCCGATTTTTTAATTCATAATATATACATATGGAAAGAACACTTATACTTTTTAAACCCGATGCAGTAAAGCGCGCAATTGTTGGCGAAGTTTTGTCACGCTTTGAGAAAGTTGGTCTAAAAATCGTTGGCGCAAAGATGGTAAAACCAGATGAATCACACTACCATCACCATTACGAAACAATCGGAAAAGTAATTTCACGTAGAAACCAAAAGACATTTGATATGCTTCTTGATTTCATGACAGGAGGACCAGTAATTGCATTTGTACTTGAAGGAATTGATGCAGTAGAACTTGTTAGAAAAATGGTGGGTGCAACTGAACCAAAATCTGCTCTCCCTGGAACAATTCGTGGAGATTATTCTCATATCAGTTACAAACATTCCGATGATGAAGAAATGGCAATACCAAATATCATTCATGCTTCTGGAAATAAAGAAGAAGCAGAACTTGAAGTAAAACACTGGTTCTCAGAAAGCGAATTATTTGATTACGAAAACAGGCATGAGTATTTTACACAGCCTAGAAAACACAAGAAATAATTTTTCCTAAAAAATCCTGATTTATTCAGGATTTTTTAATAAATGTAGAACTACCAACCAAAAAATTAAGCTTGTCTAGTTGTGCAGGGTATTAACCTGAGCGTATAGTGAAATTAGCGTTATTTGGTTTATTACCTTAGAACAGCATTTTTTAGGGAGCTTCGATTGGACATGAGAGGTGATGCTAAAAATATCTAATCTCTAGTACATCTGGCACCCACATAGCAACTTGCTATGGTAATACGCCCAAATAGCGCTAGGAAGGAATCCGATTTTGATCGGATTTTTTCATTTTTGGTTATGTGTTAGTATCGGATAATGCAGAATAAACTCTTGAAGAGAAGTGCCCTACTGATTGTTTTAATTTTTGGCATAAATACTCTCGCTTCTTTCTTTTACTGGTACAACAGGATGTGGTGGTTTGATATGATGATGCACTTTCTGGGAGGATTTTTCCTATCACTAGTAATTGTTTTTGTTGTAGAGAAATATTTCTCTGAATTCAAAGATTTAAAACGACCGCTTCTATTTTTTATGGCACTAGTTGGTATTATGGCAATCGCTTGGGAATTCTATGAACTATTTATAGATATATATTTTGGTTCAGATGAAATTCATTTGCTCGATTCTTTATCTGATATTTGTTTTGATCTTGCCGGTGGAGCACTTGGACTTCTTTATATAATCAAAAGATACCCATTTTATAAGGCTATTTTTTCGAAATCTGATATAATTTAGGCAACCAAATATGTCAGAAAAAAAACTAACACTTACTTTTTGCGGTGGTACTGGCACAGTTACTGGCGCAAACTTCTTGCTTGAGGGCGAGGGAAAGAAATTTCTTATCGACTGTGGACTTACACAAAATGTTAAGCTCGCTGATGATACAAACTGGGATCCATTTCCTTATGATCCAAAAACAATTGATATACTTTTTATAACTCATAGCCATATCGACCATATAGGTAGAATTCCAAAAATTATTCATGAAGGTTTTCAGGGTAAAATCATTTCTACTCCCGCGACCAAAGCAGTAGCAGAATTTATGCTCCTGGACACTGTAAATATTCTTGGTCGTAGCGAAGAACATGATCTAAAAAATATTTACACTGAAGAATCAGTCAGAAAGGCACTTTCACTTTGGGAAACGCTAGACTATCACAATACGTTAAATGTTGATCACGGTTTTCGGTTTATGTTTCGCGATGCAGGACATATTTTAGGTTCTGGAATGCTCGAGATTGTGTTTAATGGAAAGAAAATTGTGTTTACAGGAGACTTAGGTAATTCTCCATCTCCACTTTTACCTGATACAGAATACATAACTGATGCTGATTATATGATTATGGAATCAGTATATGGAGATCGCATTCATGAACATAGAAGTGAACGCCGTAAGCTCTTAGAGGCTGCAATAGAAGACAATTACAATCGTGGTGGTGCACTCGTTATTCCGACTTTTTCACTCGAACGAAGCCAAGAACTTCTTTTTGAAATGAATTCTCTAATTGAAAATAAACGCATACCTGAAATGCCAATTTTTTTCGATTCACCTCTTGCGATCAAGCTCACCACTGTCTATCGAAAATTTGAGAAAAACTTCAACGAAAATGCACAAAAGATAATTGGTTCAGGTGATGACATATTTAATTTTCCAGGACTTCATATCACACTTGAAACACAAGATTCAAAAGATATTCTTAAAGCTCCTAATCCAAAAATAATAATTGCTGGATCTGGAATGTCTAATGGGGGACGTATTGTTCACCATGAACGTAATTATCTTCCTGATGAGAAAAACACAATACTTCTTACCGGCTATCAATCTTTGGGAACACTTGGCCGTTCGATTGAAGATGGAGCAAAGACAGTCCGAATAAGTGGTGAGGATGTTCACGTCAGAGCACACGTTGCAAAAATTAGTGGTTATTCTGGACACAAAGATTCTGACGCGCTTATTGATTTCGTAGAAAAGACTGCAAATACACTTAAAAAACTCTTTGTTGTAATGGGTGAGCCAAAATCATCACTTTTCCTAGTACAAAAACTCCGCGACAACTTAGCAGTGAATGCTTCTGCTCCAGCATTAGGCGATAAAGTAGAAATCGTGTGCTAAAATGGCAAAACCATGGATAACACAGACAAATCACAATATCTCTGCTACAACGGTCCGATTGGAAACGGAGACAAGCATAATCATCTAAAAATAAAATTAGGTATTTCTGGAGCAGCTGAGACAGGCTTTTGCGGAATACATGCTCTTGATCAAGCAAAAGAACTTGGACGCGAAATTGTAAGACAAGGAGGACTGCTCATGACTGGAGCGACAACTGGCTTTCCACTTTGGACTTCAATGGGTGCAAAAGAAGAAAAGGGAATTGTAATTGGTCTTTCTCCGGCTTCAACTGAAAAAGAACATGTTGAGACCTACAAACTTCCTCTTGATTACACTGATTTGATTATCTACACAGGATTTGGTTATTCAGGAAGAGATCTACTTTTCACAAGAAGTTGCGATGCACTTTTTATTGGTTGTGGACGTATCGGAACAATTCATGAATTTACGATTGCCTTCGAAGACAACAAACCAATAGGAATTTTGGAAGGGGAATGGGAAATGGATGAAACCCTAAAAAATATTATTGCCCACGGTCATCGTGAGAATTCAAATATAGTTTTTGATTCTGACCCAAAAAGATTGGTGAAGAAAATTATTGATATGGTTCAAGCAAGTAAGGTTAAAGAATACAAGCTCTCAAAATCTCCAGAACCAACAGGAACTTTCGAATAATAAAAAAATCCCCGAACGGGGATTTTTTTATTACATTTGTGACATTAGTCTTTTGAATGATTCAGGCTTATCTTTTATTAAGCTTGCGAGAATCTTTCTATCCATAGTTATCTGCTTTTTCTTGAGAGCTCCCATGAATTTACTGTAAGAGATATTGTGATCTTTGAGTGCACCAGAGATGACTACTTGCCAGTCTGCTCTGCGATCTGCTTTCTTATCCTTGCGGTGAGCAAATGCGTACTTTCCAGCATGCGCCAAAGCTTCTTTTGCCTGACGCTCCTTTGTACTACGTCCGAAACGATAACCCTTTGTTTGTGATAAAACTTTTCTGCGTCTTTTTAGCGCATTAACACCTTTCTTTACTCGTGACATAAAAATTAACTAAATGGTAATAGATGACTTTTCGGCTTTGCCTTCAAGACGAAAGCTACTCCTTTGCGTCCGCCAAGTTGAGTAGTTCTTGATTGTTTTGCATTGAAATGGTTGAAGCCTGGCTTACGACCAATAAGCTTGCCGTTTTTCGTAATCTTTAATCTTTTTGTGTATGACTTATTTGTTTTCATAAAATTATTTACTTCTTTCTATAGTAACCGTTGGACCTTTTGGACCTTTTTTGTACGGATCTGAAATTTTATAATTCTCAGTTATCAGATTGAGAATTCTCTCAATTCGATCTCTTAGGAATTTTTCATCAAGATACTTTGCTCTTCCGGATAAATAAAGTTCTATCTTTATTCTATGTCCTTCTTTGAGCCAATTTGAAGCATTTTTCGCCTTGAGCTCAAGGTCGTGTTCGCCAGTACCAATTTTTACCTGAATGGATTTGGTCTCACTTGCTTTAGCACCAGCTTTAGCTTTCTTTTGCTTCTTGTTTTCAGTGTACTGCCATTTTCCGAAATCCATGATCTTTGCGATCGGGGGATCAGCTTGTGGCGATATTTCAATCAGGTCGAGCCCTTTTTCTTCTGCTTTTTTTAGCGCTTCTTCGAATGTAAGGATACCTAAATTACCCTCCTCGTTATCGATTACTCGAAGTTTCGACGCTCGTATTGCTCTGTTTACTCGTACTTTCAAAATTATTAGATACGGTTACCTGTGGACACCATATTACATACAAATCGGTATTTTTGCAAGGTTTTGTGATAGATTTGGCCTATGAAGGAAATCTTCACACTTTGGAAGAATAAGGGCGAAACTCCACTTGAAACCTTGGAGCGTTTTAGGACTGAAAATCCTGATTATGATGGTATTCCTATGACATACGCTGGCAGGCTTGATCCTATAGCCGAAGGTATACTTTTAGTCTTAGCAGGAGAAAAAACAAAGGAGAAAGATAAGTATTTAGGACTTTCAAAAGAATATATAGCTAGAATATTGTTTGGTTTCTCTACAGATACTAGCGATATTTTAGGGATTTCAGAAAAGGGTGAGACAAACAAAACTTTTACTAAGAAAGAAGTAGAAAAAGAAGTAAAGAATTTAATTGGTAAAAGAGAAGAAAGATATCCGGCTTTTTCATCCAAAACACTTTTGGGTAAACCTCTTTGGCAATGGGCACGCGAAGGGAAATATAATGATATTGATGTTCCGACGCATGAAATAGAAGTAAAAGATGCAGAACTCTTAGATTTGCAAGAAGAAAATAGTGAGAAAATTTTTGGAGAAATCAAAAATACTATTTCACTTGTAAAAGGCGACTTCCGCCAAAATGAAATTCTAAAAAAATGGCAAGAAAATTTATCTATAAATAAAAATTATTACATTGTTGAAGTAAAATTTTTAGTTTCTGGCGGAACTTATATCAGAACTCTTGCAGAGAGATTGGGAAATGAATTAAATACCAGCGGAATCTTACTTTCTTTAAAAAGAACAAAAATTGGTGAATATGATAAACTGTAAAGCTCATGAAAATTTTTTACTTTTACCTAAAAAAATATTGGAAATTGTGTGTTTTTGTCCTAGTTTTGGCGTCCATAAACCAAGTATTTTCTCTTGCAGAGCCATACATTTTCCAGAAAATTCTTGATAACTATTTAAATAAAGCAGATCTTTATACAAAAAGTGAATTTATTCATGGAGTAGGAATGCTTGTGCTTGCTTTTATGGGTACAGCAATGATTTCTAGAATTGCTAAAAATTTTCAGGACTACTATCTAAATACTGTAAGCCTTAAATCTGGCGCTGATATGTATCGTGAAGGAGTGAAGCATTCACTCGCTCTTCCGTATGCAATTTTTGAAGATGAAAGAAGTGGAGAAACTCTCGGTAAACTTCAGAAGGCACGACAAGACACGGAAAAGTTGATGGCTGCACTTGTAAATATCCTTTTTACTTCGCTCATTATATTTATTTTCGTAGGAATTTACTCAGCGACAATTTACTGGCTTATACCTACTGTTCTTTTCGGTACACTTTTTTTAATGGCTGGACTTTCTCTTTTGCTTTCAAAAAAGATAAAAGAAATTCAAAAGAAAATTGTGGCAGAAACTACAGCGCTTGCTGGTTCAACTACAGAATCGCTTCGTAATATTGAACTTGTAAAATCTTTAGGTCTCACAGGACAAGAAGTTGGTCGTCTCAACATCACTACTGAAAAAATTCTAAAACTTGAACTTCAAAAATTACGGTATCTTAGAAGTCTAGACTTTGTACAGGGCACAGTAATAAATGCAGTCAGGGCTGGGCTTTATATATTCCTTTTTTATCTAGTTTTCAATAAAACAATTTCACTTGGACAGTACTTAGCACTTAGCTTCTACTCATTTTGGCTTTTCTTCCCACTTCAACAGCTTTCGATGCTTATATCTACATACAGAGAAGCTGAAGCTTCACTTGCAAACTACAGCAAGGTTATGGAAACAGAACCAGAACCGAATCCTGCCTCACCTAAAACAATTGGTGAAGTTACAGATTTGAAATATGAAAATGTTTCCTTTAGTTATGCTACTGCCAAAGATCATGCGCTTGAAAAAATTTCTTACGATGTGAAAAGAGGGCAAACAATTGCCTTTGTCGGACCTTCAGGATCAGGTAAAACTTCAATGGTGAAATTGCTTGTTGGACTCTATATTCCAACGGATGGAAAAATCCTCTACAATGGCAAAGCTCATGATGAAATAGACAAAGAAGAATTACGCAAACAAATTGGTTTCGTCACACAAGATACACAACTTTTTTCAGGAACAATTCGCGAAAATCTTTTGTTCGTAAAACCAGAGGCTACTGACGAAGAATGTATGGACGCGCTTAACAAAGCACAATGTCAAAACTTGCTTGAGCGTGGCGGACAAGGACTCGATACAGTGATTGGAGAGGGTGGAGTAAAAGTTTCTGGTGGAGAAAAACAACGTTTATCTATTGCACGCGCACTTCTTCGTAATCCGAAAATTCTAGTCTTTGATGAAGCAACATCTGCACTTGATTCACTAACTGAAGAAGAAATTGGAAAGACAATACGTGATGTTTCAGAAATAAAATCTCATATTACGATTTTGATTGCACACAGACTTTCAACAATAATGCACGCTGATACGATTTACGTTTTGGAAAAAGGAAAAATTATTGAGTCTGGTTCGCATACCGAACTTCTCTCAAATGAAGATGGTCTCTACCACGCAATGTGGAGACAACAGATAGGGGAAAGATAAAAAAAAGGAGCTTCCGCTCCTTTTTTGCTTTAACTCTTCTTCCCAACTACAAGAATTGTTCCCGATTGCATAATTGGTGGTATATGTCTCAAGTTCCCACCTCTTCTGTTGTAGAATTTTTTAATTGTAGGGGGTTTCTCTGGCCATTGAATACGAAATGCGTATTCCATAAAAAATGGTTCACGAGAGTCTGAAAACTCCCCACAACCAAAAATTCTGGGAAGCCTTGTTCTTTTGCCGTAATTTTCCTTTGAATATATTTTTTTATTTGGAATTATCACTTTTTCAATAAACTCCTTGAAAAAGTTGTTATCTCCTTCATCAAAAGAAACAACTGGCTCAAACTTTTGTTTCAATAATTCATAAATTCTGTAGTTTCTGAAATCATTTCTAAACACAAGAATACAAACCTTTTGTTTTTTTAGCTCAGATTCCTGTATGATTTCATAAGGTTCGGTGATAACAGTATTTACTATTTTAACCAATGTATCAACCTTAACTTTACCGTCCAAGGCTAATTCCTCAAGCTGTTTGAGATCTACATAATTTTTTTCTAGGAATCTTTGGGTTAGCAGATTCATATTCCTGAAAAACTTTGCCTTATCCTTTTCTTCTTGGTTCTTTTTCATATTTATTTTTTTAAGGTTCAATTTGTGGAACTGGCGAGAATTGAACTCGCGTGCAAAAGGGTAACCAAAACGTTTCTACATGTTTAGAATGTTTAATTTCGCAAGCAAATGCGAATTTTAAGTAAGTGATCTTAAAACAAACAAAATAATCAGCTTACCGAGCTTCATTGATTCGCAAAAAGGTGAAGCAATTCTTTTTGCTATTTCGAGAATATTATGCCCGATGCATTCTCTCGAAAAAAGAATGCGCGAGCACCAGATTGGTCCTTAGACGAATGCTGGAGCAAGTGAACCTCCAAAATATGGAGATGCAGTTGCCTTTGCGACTTTGTTTGCAGTTAGTCGTGTTTGAAGATTTACGAGTTTCACTCGACATGCACGAGACGGATAGATCCAATTGTCTATGCCTTGCAGTCCCGTTAATTACTTTTCAAAGTTCTTCGCATTTCGCGATCAGTATCGCGCGCCTTTATGACGTTTCGTTTGTCATGAGCTTTCTTTCCACGAACAATTGCGATTTCTACCTTTATTTTACTCCCTTTATTATACAACGAAATTGGTATGATAGTCAAACCTTTAGTTTCTCCACCTTTTGCTAATTTTTCAATTTCTGTCTTTGTCAGAAGTAAACGGCGAGTACGAAGAGATTCATAGTCATTTGGAGTATTTTTTTTCTGATATGGAGGAATATCCATGCCAATTACATATGCCTCGCCTCCACGGATAATGACATGTGCACCCAAAAGAGAACCCTGATGTGCACGAATAGATTTCACTTCAAATCCAAGAAGCTCGATACCTGCTTCGTATCGATCCATGATTTCATATAGAAAATGTGCCTTCCCGTGGGTCAAAAGGGGTGCCATAACAGTGATTCTAGCACGTCTTTATATACGTAGAGATTTAAATACAATTAATGTATAATGGCCTCGCATTTATGAAGATCGTCATAAAGAAAAACCCAAATAAAGGGCAAAAAGCTAAGAAACCAAAGGGTCCACGTCTAATGGCCCAAATTTTGAATGCGCTTTTTGTTTTTGCAATGATTGTGGCGATCTACTCAATAATCTCTCCTGGAGCTACCGAAATGAAGGAAATTTCAATTTCAGATATCGCAAAAAGTATAAATTTGGGTGAAGTCAAAAGTATAAAAGTTTCTGGTGAAAAACTAGAAATTGAACAAAAAGACGGAACAGTTTTGAAAGCAAAAAAAGAAACAGAAAGCTCACTTACTGAGACTTTGGCAAATTATGGCGTAAAACCTGAAGCACTCGGGAACGTAAATATTTCTGTAGTAAGTGAAAGTGGATTTGGCTACTGGTTACTAAATATCCTTCCATTTATCCTTCCTGTTTTAATAATTGCATTTTTCATTTGGATGCTTTCACGACAAGTAAAAGGTGCTGGTATGCAGGCATTGACATTCGGACAATCAAAAGCACGTATCACAACTCCTGATGATAAAAACAATCGCGTAACATTTAAAGATGTTGCTGGTGCAAAAGAAGCAAAAGAAGAATTGAAAGAAATCGTAGATTTCCTCCGCAATCCGAAAAAGTTTTTGGATATCGGTGCACAAATTCCAAAAGGAGTCTTGCTAACCGGTGCTCCAGGAACAGGAAAGACATTGCTTGCTCGTGCAGTAGCAGGAGAAGCAGGTGTGCCATTCTTTCATCTTTCTGGTTCTGAGTTCGTAGAAATGTTCGTCGGAGTAGGAGCATCACGTGTGCGCGATCTTTTCCAAATGGCAAAGAGAACCTCACCCTCTATTGTTTTCATTGATGAAATTGATGCAGTTGGACGAGTACGTGGAACAGGAGTTGGTGGAGGAAACGATGAACGTGAACAAACACTCAACCAAATTCTTGTTGAAATGGATGGATTTGAACCAAATGAAAAAGTTATTGTTATGGCTGCAACAAATCGCTCTGATGTTCTTGATCCTGCACTTCTTCGTCCAGGACGTTTTGACCGTCGTGTAGTTCTTGATTTACCTGATCGTGCAGACCGTGAAGAAATTTTGCAAATTCATGTTAAGTTAAAACCACTTGCTGAAGATGTAAATTTGAAAGTTGTTGCAGAACGTACACCAGGATTCTCTGGTGCTGATCTTTATTCTCTTATGAATGAAGCTGCGATTTTGGCAGCACGTGAAGATCGCAAAAAAGTTGCACAGTACGATCTTATTCGATCAATTGAAAAAGTTATGCTTGGTCCTGAACGAAAAAGCCATTTACTTACAAAGAAAGAAAAAGAAATTACTGCATACCACGAAGCAGGTCACGCAATTATTGCATCTGTTTTACCTCACGCTGATCCAGTTCACAAAGTTTCAATCGTTGCTCGTGGACGCGCTGGTGGTTATACACTCAAACTTCCAATCGAAGATCGTAAACTACAATCCAAAAAAGAATTTCTTGATGATATTGCAATGTCACTTGGTGGATATGTCGCAGAAGAAATGATTTTCGGTGATATTACTACTGGTCCATCAAATGATTTACAAGTTTCAACTTCACTTGCCCGCGCAATGGTCACACGATGGGGAATGTCTGATGAAATCGGACCAATCGCACTTGAATCAGATGGCGGACGAACAATGTTTGGACGAGGAGTTGATGACAAAGATTACTCTGAACAAATGTCAGCTAAAATTGATTCTGAAGTGAAGAAAATTATAGATAATGCATTTGCCAAGGCACGCACAACTCTTACTGATCATAGAAATGCACTAGATGCAGTTGCAAAAAAACTTATTGAAGTAGAAACACTTGAACAGGCACCTTATGATGAAATCATAAAAATGCACGGTATTATGCCAAAAAAGGGAGATGAGAAAGCAACTCTTGAAGTAGTAGGATAAATCACAAAAAAGTTCCCAACTGGGAACTTTTTTGTTAGGATAGCCATATCCCGTCCTTAGCTCAGTTGGTTAGAGCACAGAGCTTATACCTCTGGGGTCCTTGGTTCGAATCCAAGAGGACGGACACTATTGAAGATTGAAGTTTGTTTTGCACTGTGATAGTCTCAAATAAAACATACTGTCATGGCTACAACTGAAAGTTTAAAAAGAGCTACTGAAGAAGAAAAGAAAAGAGAAATTGAATTTCAAAAAATCAAGAAAGATTTTCTGGAAAAATTTCCTTTTCCGGCTGATGATTACGAAAAGCAAAAGATTGCCTATGAAAATTTGGTAGAAGTACATTTGCGAATGCAGGAAGCAATGAGTAAATTTTCTTCCTTTGCAATGCGACATATGCCATTAGGCTAACTAAATAGAGATGCACCAGCATCTCTATTTTTTTATTCAAAATGAAGATTCTCTAAATTCTTAGATTTAAGAGCGTTTGCAAGTAATGGGAATTTTTTTAGTTGAGGATCTTTCGCGACTAAATTTATAGCTTCGTTACGTGCTGCTTCAACCATTTTTATATTTTTTATTGCCTCCATTCCTAGATCAGTGATACCCCATTGTTTTATTCCACCAAGTTCTCCAGCACCGCGTAATGCCAAATCCATTTCAGAAAGTTCAAAACCATTTTTTGCATTTTTTAGTGCATTCAAACGTTTGATTGAAGTTTCTCCTTTACTCTCAGGAAAAAGAAAACAATAGGCCTGATGTGTTGAACGCAAAACTCTTCCGCGTAATTGATGAAGTTGGGCAAGGCCAAATCTTTCTGCACCTTCAATAATTATCATTGTTGCATTAGGAACATTAACCCCAACTTCGACAACAGAAGTAGAACAAAGTATATCTATTTTCCCAGAATAAAAATCTTCCATAACTTCTTCTTTTTTCTGTTTGGACATTTTTGAATGTAGAACACCGATTTCATATTCCTTGAAAACTTCTTTTTTCAAACGTTTTGCTTCAGCGACAGCAGACTTAGCAATTAAAGCCATTTCTTTTTCTGGATCTGGTTCATCAATTCTTGGACAAATGACATAAAGTTGTCGGCCCTCTTCTAATCCAACGCGGATTTTTTCATAAGCATCCTTTCTTCTGTCTGGAGAAATTATTTCTGTAATTATTTGTTTTCTACCTGCTGGCATTTCATCAAGCAAAGTTAAATCAAGGTCTCCATAAATTGTGAGAGCAAGTGTGCGGGGAATTGGAGTCGCAGTCATAGATAAAAAGTGAGGAGCAAAGCCTTCTTTTTTTGTAAGTTTGGCACGCTGAAGTGCTCCGAATCTGTGTTGTTCATCTATTATCACTAGAGCTAAATGTTTGAAGACTACAGATTTTTGAATTAGAGCATGAGTTCCAATTAGAATTGGAATTTCGCCATTTGCTACCCATTTCAAAAGTTGTGATCTGGAAATGTCAGTCCAATTACCAGTTTGTGATGCGACCTTGCTTGGAAATTTTCTACAGCCAGAGCCAGTGATTAGTCCTACAGAAATTCCTGTATGTTCGAAATATCTAATGAAATTTTCAAAATGTTGTGTGGCAAGAATTTCAGTAGGAGCCATGTAAGCAATTTGTAAATTTCCAAATGTTTGTTTAAGAGGACGATTTCTTATTACTGCATATGAAGCAGTCGCTGCAACTGCAGTTTTTCCTGAACCGACATCTCCTTCAAGAAGTCGTGCCATAGGCTTACTTTCTTTTATATTTTCAATTATCGTATCGATGGCGTTTTCTTGGCTTTTGGTTGGAGTGAATGGAAATCGTCTAACAAAACTCTCTATATCTTTCTTATCACTTAGAACAGGATAAGATTTATTTTTCTCATATTCTCGGCGTTCCTCTCTTCTAACAATTTGGATGAAAAAGACTTCTTCAAATGCAAATCTTTTTCGAGCAGCTTTGGCATTATCATCATTTTTTGGTGTATGAATCCAAATAAGGGCAGTAGAAAGCTTTGGTAAATTATATTTTTTTGTAATTTCATCTGGTAGATAATCAGGCAAATTTGAAATAAGAGGACTTTTGAAAATTTTTGAAATGGCGTGGTAAATCCATTTTGAGGTAAGTCCGCGTGTCTCGCGATAAATTGGATAACCAAAATTTTGTGTTGGTCCAGAATTTTTCCAAAGAGAATTATGGCTATCGATTGGAAGTGTAGGAGTTTTTTCTACTTCAGGATTTGAAAGATAAAACCCTTTTTTGCTGTCTGTGATTTTTCCTGTAAGTTTTACACTTTCGCCATCATGAATTGTTTTTGCAAGATATGGTTGATGAAACCACGTGACCTTTATTGAGCCAGATAGATCATGAAGTTCGGCTTCTGCCATTGGAATTTTCGTTCGGAAAGATTTTTTGATATTTGGTTTTTTGATTGTTCCGTAAAGTGTGGCAGTTTCCCCAACGACAACGTCTTTGATTAGTTTTACTTCCGACATATTGCTATAGCGGACAGGGAAGTAATAAAGAAGATCGCGAACAGTTTCAATTTTTAGTTTAGATAGAGCCCTCCTTTGTTCGGGAGAAATTTTAAAATGCTCTGAAATTTGGTCGGAAAGCTCCATATTAATCGACAACTATAATTCCGACTTTGGTTGGATTTACATGATTGTGATAACTAAATTCACCAGTTTTTGTGAAAGTATATTTATAACTCTCACCATTTTTTGATTCAGCTTTTTCATCAAAGCCAGACAAACCTGTATGTTTTGGATGAGGATTTGAAGCTACCCACATTCCAGCATCTGACTGATTTACGAAAGTGACAGTATCACCAACCTTTACATTCATTACTCCAGGAACGAAGCCATTTTCTGTAGTGTAAAAAATAGTAAGAGGTTCGCTTGGAACAACTAATTTCTTCTCTGCTTCTTCTGTGCCTGTAATGTCATTTACTTCCATGTTTTGATACTGTCTTTGGAAGCTTATATTGTTTTTTCCATAGAGAATATATCCGCCAACGGCAATAAGAATAAATAAAAGGATGAAAGCAGTGCTATTTTTCATAGGTCTATTTTAGCCGAAAAGAGGAAATTTTGTAAGAAAAGGAAAATTTTCTCGTCATCTCTTGTGTTATGACATTTATACTTTTTTCAGTTTATACAATTATGTTTCTAACTAGCCTCGCTACCAGCAAACAAGGATATTAATTTGTCGTAATCTCTAGTCCCTTTTCACAATCAAACAAAAACCCCGCTTAAGCGGGGTTTTTTATCATTCCATTTATTTTTTCTACCAGTTCATCGAGAGTAAAGTTCGATTTGATCATATAGTCATTTACACCGAGCTCTTTTGCCTTATTGATATCCTTGTCTTCGTAAAGGTTTGAAAAGATTATGACTGGAACTTTCTTGAGAGCGTCGCTTTTTCTGATCTTGGTTAGAACATCAAACCCACTCATAGCTGGCAAAATTAGATCAAGTATTACTAGATCAGGTTTCTCAGTATCAGCCATTTTTACTGCATCTTCGCCATTAAGGGCTGAAACAGTAGTGTATCCGGATTTAGTAAGTTTGGTTGTAATCATTCCGAGAAGGAAAGAATCATCTTCAACAACAAGTATTTTTTGTGCCATGTTTTTATGATACTACGAATGAAAAATAGGTAAAGTTAATGAACAGGAAGGGTAAAATAGAAGGTCATGCCACTCTCATCATTTGCTGAAAAGCCAATTTCTCCGCTATGACGCTCAACAATTCGTTTTGAAGTGAAAAGTCCAAGTCCGGTGCCAATTTCTGCGTGACTTACAGCATTTGGTGCTCGGTAGAATTTCTCAAAAATTCTTGCGCGTGATTCTTCCGGAATACCAATACCAGAATCTTTGACACTAAGCTTAATCATGCCTCCAGTCTCTGTTGCAGAAACGAAAATTTTATCACCTTTGTTGCTGTATTTAATTGCATTTTCAATTAAATTTTCAATTACTACGCGAATTTTTGATTCATCTATATTTATAAGTGGAAGGGAAGGCTCAGGTTTTAGAAAAATAAGTTCAATTCCAGTTTTTTTAGTTTCACTCGTAAATTCAAAAATAACACTTTCAATTATGTCTGTAAGTTGAACTCTCTCAAATTTGTAGCCATGAATGATATCTTCTGCATGATTGAAGGTTAAAAGATCATTTACAAGATCAATCATGCGTTTATTACTTCCAGCTGCTTTTTTTAACAAACCTTCTTGTTCGCTTGTAATTGGACCTGCATCTTTATCAAGAATCATTTCAGTAACCCACCTGATTGCGGAGAGAGAAGTGCGCAATTGATGTGCACTTACTGAGATTAAATCTTGTTTTAAGGCATTATCTTCCTTCAATTTCTCAATTTCTTTCTTTAATTTTTCCACTTCGTCCATAGGAGAAAGTATACATTAATATTGAAAATTCAAGCAGTTTTTGCTAGTATCTTGAGCAGACACAGTAAGTCACAAATAAATAACTAACCATCAAAAACCTGAAAAGCTTATGAGCTCTGAACCAAAGAAAGGCACAATCATTGCCTACAAGACCAACCGACCATCATTTTTGAACGCAAACAAACTCTTGCTGAATGGATTGAAAAGAACTGCTGAACATGGATTAAACTCCATAGGCATCGGTTACTACAAAGATTTATCAGCGAAAGTTGAAGAAACTTTTCAAAAAAACAATCCGTGGACTTTTGTCGATCAATTTGCCGGCAAATTTTGTGATCAGAAACTTCCAGAAATTATGGGAGCAATTGCCCACACTTCTTCAATCGAAGAACATCATTACCAGTCCTTTAATTGCCAGGGAGAGAATTTCTCTCTTGTTATGAGGGGAAAAATTGGTGACAAGGATGCAGTCATCGATCGAATCAATGGTAAAGCAAAGCCGAAATATTCTTGCGAATGTGAGATGCTCGGCGGACTTATCAATGTGTTTGAGTCAGAAGGTCAAAGCCTACCGGATGCAATAAAAAACACTTGCAAGATTGCAGGTGGTGAATTTGCACTTACGGTAATGGAGAAAAACAACCTTCGTCGGTTTTTTATGGCCGTGCACAATGATGAAGCTTTTTACATCCGAAACAATTTCGGTATCTATGCCTCAACCCATGAAAGTCCTCTCTTTGACTGGCCTTTACAAGGAGGAGAGTACAAGAAGAAGGATTTAGGGGGCAAAAAATTGCTCCACATGGATCTTTCCCTTCCCAACAAAAAACTTGTTGAAGTACTTTAGTGTTATGTAAATTTTGAGCGTCCCGTTTGAGAACCGGGGCGCTTTTTTTATTGTTTCAAAAATGTTAGTGTGGGTTTTACGGAGAGGTGGCTGAGCGGCTGAAAGCACCTCACTGCTAACGAGGTAGCCTGTAAAAGGGCTCGGGGGTTCGAATCCCCCCCTCTCCGCAAATAATTTTATGTCGTTAGAAGAAAGTTATAACAAACTATATTCAGAAAAAGAAAATGTCTTCGGTAATGGCGAAGCAGAAAATTTTGTACAGGATATAACTAAATACAAAAATTCTGGAACTGTACTTGAATTAGGAGCAGGGCAAGGTAGAAACTCGCTATTTTTAGCAAATAATGGATTTGAAGTTACTGCCCAAGATATTTCTTTCTCAGGTATAGAGAAAATTACAACAATTGCTCAAGAAAATGGTTTAGATATACATGCTGAAGTTAAAGATATTAGAGATATAAATCTTGAAAAAAATTACGATGTTTTTGTGTGTACATATGTGTTACATCATTTATCACGTGAAGAAGCGATCTCTTTGATCAAACAAATACAGAATCATACAAATAATGACGGAATAAATGCTATTACTTCTTTTACAAAAAAAGGAGATTTTTATAATAATGATTCTGCAACAGAAAATTTCTATCTTGATACAAATGAACTTAAGGAATTATATTTTGATTGGGAAATTTTGGAATATTCGGAAATAGAAACAAAAGCAAATGCTAGAGATTCAGACGGGAATCCAATGGTTAATACCACAGCAAAAATTCTTGCTCGCAAAACCAAATAGCTTTCCAGTTATTTTTCTGTAAACTAAAGCTAAGGTGAAATATCTCTATTATATAAATTCGCGTGAGGCGTGGAGCGGATTAACAGAAGCAATTAGGAATGCCGAGAAATCAATATACATTGAGATGTATATTTTTATTGATGATACAGAAGAAAGTAAGGAAATAATAAAATTGCTTAAAGAAAAATCAAAAAGCGGAGTAAGAGTAATAATGGTACTTGATGCATTTGGAAGTTACGGACTTTCTAAAAAAGTAGTCGAAGAAATGAGAGATTCTGGAGTCGAGATTTTGTTTTTCAAATGGATTCTCCGTCGACTTCACAGAAAAATTCTTATTGTTGATGACAAGATAGCATTTGTCGGTGGAGTAAATATCCATCATGCAGCACGAGCTTGGACTGATCTATTAATACGAGTAGAAGGTAAAATTGTAAGCTCAATACTTTGGTCATTTAGAAAAATCTATAAAATCTCTGGCGGGAAAGATAAGGAAATAATTTCTCAAAAAAGAAAAACTTTTGCAGACAGCCGAATTTGGCTTATTGAACATATTCCGTTCGTAAGAAAACCAAAACTTCGTGACGCCTATATGGAAGCGATACTTAAAGCTAAACAAAAAATAACATTAGTCACGCCGTATTTTCTTCCGCATCGCTGGATGAAAAAACTTTTGATTGAAACCAGTGAGCGAGGAATAAAGGTAGAAATTCTAGTGCCAAAAGAAACTGACCATAATTTCTTTGATCGAGCTAATCGTAGGTATATTTCTATGCTTGCAGAAAAAGGAATAGATTTTTATCTTACAAATGAAATGAATCATGCAAAGCTATTGCTTATTGATGACACGCTCGCGCTTGTCGGCTCACAGAATGTTGATGCGCTTTCTTTTGATTTTAATGCTGAAGTAGGACTATTTTTTACTAACAAAAAAATGATTGATGATTTACAGAAAATAGTCGATAAATGGAAAAATAATTCGAGCTATTTTGATGAAGAAGTGCATATTATTTTCATCGATAAAGTGTTTTCTTTTGTAATTAAATGGCTCCAACCTTTCCTTTAGGATTTGACATGCGTGGTAAAATATTAATATGGATAAGGAAGAACTAAAAAAGAAATTAACGGAAGAAGAATATAAGATCACTCAAGAAAAAGGTACTGAACGACCGTTCAATAATATCTACTGGGACAATAAAGAGAGTGGAATGTATATGTGTAAAGTATGTGGGGCACAACTTTTCGATAGTGCACGGAAATATGATTCAGGTACAGGATGGCCGTCTTTTGATGATGCAATAAAAGGTGCAGTAAAGTATCAAGAAGATACAGCACACGGCATGTCGCGTGTAGAAGTCGTATGTTCAAATTGTGGAGCGCATTTAGGACACGTATTTGATGATGGTCCGAGTGATACAACATGCAAAAGATTTTGTATTAATTCGGCATCACTTGATTTTCATAAAAAAGAATAGGGTATTATAATTTAGTAATTAAAAACTAACACTTTAAATTATGCGAAAAGGAATTTGGAACAGGTTGTATAGTCCGGGCACTGGACTTCTGATTTTACGAATAGTTGTTGGAATTATTTTTATTTCTCACGGTTGGGCAAAACTTGCAGACATGTCGGCAACTGTAGAGTTTTTCGGTAAGTTTGGAATACCGGCATTTATGGCTTGGCTAGTGGCGCTTGGAGAATTTGGTGGAGGAATTTCATTAATACTTGGACTTTTTTCAAGAATAATGGGATGGGTAATTTCAGCAATTATGGTGGGAGCACTTTTAATTGTGATAATTCCTAACGGTGGATTATCAGGAGGTGAGCTTGAAGCAACACTTTTGGCATCAGGTCTTGCGATTGCACTTGCTGGTCCTGGCAAATGGGCATTTGGTCCAAGAATTTGTAAATGTTGTAAAAGTGGGAAATGTGATCCTGATGGAGGATGTAGTTGTCACTATTATTGTGACACTATGAATTGTGGAAATTCTTGTCATTGTGGAAGCGGGGAGAATTGTGGATGCAGTCACTGTAGTTCAGGAATGCCAAAGTGTGACAATTGTGATGATTGTAAAGATAAGTGTTCACTCCATGAACACAAGAAAAATTATTAGTTAATTAATTTTTTATGGGAAATTATCTTGGTGTAATAATAATGGCAGTCGTAGCAATGGTTCTAGGTTTCATTTGGTTCGGTCCGCTATTTGGAAAAAGATGGGGAAAGGTAATTGGATCAAATTTTGATTCGATGAGTGCAGAGCAGAAAAAAGCAATGCAAAAGAAAATGGGTCCTGTTTACATACTTGCATTCCTGCTCAATATTCTCACTTTCTGCGTTCTTTCACGCTTCATGCAAAGTCCTAACGCTCTTCTGGGTAATGGAAGTAGTATGAGTATTGCGTTTTATGCTTGGCTTGGCTTGGTAATGCCAATCATTGCAAGCAGTGCAATGTGGAGTGGACGACCACGAAAGCATGCATGGGAAATGTTTTTCCTAAGTGCTGGATACAATCTTGTACTTTTCTTGATCGCAGGCTGGGTGCTCGCAAAATGGTAAAAATGATATTCACAGAAAAAACTTCGGTGTAAACCGAAGTTTTTTGTTTGTTGTATAATATATGAGTATGCAAATTGTGACATTTACTCCAAAAGGAAACAGTTTTTCAATTAGAGAAATATTGCGAGCATCTTGGCGTATTTTCCGAGATAATCCTTGGCGACTTATTGGAATTACAGTTTTTGTAATTGGATTCTCTGGATTTTTTCAGTTTGTCCAAGATAGTGCAATCCATAAATTTGGTTCTTTTCTTCAAATATTTATTTTCATTCTTATTGCAGTAGCTCAGCTTGTGCTTGGAATGGGAATGACAAATGTTGCAGTTAGGGCATCAAGAAGGAAACACTACAGTTTGCGTGATATTTTCAGACCCGGAGAAGTTTTCTGGAATTTTCTTTTAGCTTCACTTATATATGGAATGGTTTTGCTTGCTGGTTTTATCATAATCGAACGCATTGTGAGTTTGGGTGCATGGAGTATTTTTTGGAAAACAACAGTACTCGCATTTCTTAACTTAGTCTGGTATTTCATTTTCGGAATTAAATTTATGTTTGCCTCGTACATAATAGTTGATAAGAAAACTAAAGCTGTTGAAGCACTTAAAACTAGCGCAAAACTAACAAATGGTTTGCATGGGAGATTAATGATGCTAATGATTGCACTTATTGCAATAAATATTTTGGGAGCAATACTATTTTTCGTAGGACTTATCGTAACAATTCCACTTTCTCTACTCTCGATTTCAATTGCATATCTAAAACTTTCAGAAGGAAAAGAAAGTTACGATGCACTCAATCGTATCGATCCTGCTACGGTTGTAGCAAGTAAGCATTAAAAAAGCCCCCAATGTTGGGGGCCTTGCAGGTACGCGCGCCTGCATTTGTTTTTGTGCTTTTCTTTACGCTGCCTGTGCGTCTTTTGTTTCTTTTATTTTTTTTGTTTGTGGTGTTTCGCCCTTTTTTGGTTTTTTCACGAGCCGGGCTTCGAGATCAGGTGAAATGGCAGCAAGCTTTTTTTTGAGTTCACCCCATGCAACTTCGAGTTTACGTCTTTCATGTGTGAATTCCTGGCGTTTTTCTTCTTTGATCACTGGATCGATTGCTTCATCGAACTCTTTTGCAATCCCAAGTAATTTTTGGATTTCGTATTCTTTTTTCATTGAAATTGGTTTTTGATTTGCTCTGTGTTTTGCTTCAAGTAATTCCTGTAATTCGGTCAAAAGTAGTCCCGTCTGAGGTATCCTAACATCAGTTTTATTTTCCTCGAGAATTTTGAAAAACTCGTCGGCAATATGAGGATCCTGTTCCTCTTTAAATCTAAAATACAAACCACGAAGGTCATTAATTAAAAGCTGTTGTTTTTGCATAGGCTTATTCGTTTTTAAAGGTTCAAGACTCCGATTCTACACGATTTACAAAATATGTCAAATAGCGATAAATACCAAGCGAGAATATACTGTTTCTATGAAAGATGACCAGTTTCTTGCCGGCTATAAATCTCTAAATAAAGACCAAAAACTTGCTGTAGATACCATTGAAGGACCAGTAATGGTAGTAGCGGGCCCCGGAACAGGTAAAACTCAAATACTTACCCTACGAATCGCGAATATCTTAAAGAAAACTGATACTCCAGCTGACGGAATACTTTGTCTAACTTTTACAAATTCTGGTGTTAGAGCAATGAGGGAGAGGTTGCTTCGAATTGTTGGTGGAGAAGCGTCTAGGGTAAAAATCTCTACATTCCATAGCTTTGCAAGTAGTGTGCTTGAAGAATTTTATGAAACGATAGGTTTAAATGAACCACCGAAACTAATTGATGATAAAGATTCAGTAATCCTATGTGATGAACTCCTTGAAAACGGAGAATGGAAATATTTGCGCACACGTTCAGGTGGGGCTCACAATTTCAGAGATCTAAAATCTCTCATCTCTTTGGTTAAAAGGGAAAGAATTACACTCGAAGACTTTAGGAACGATATACAAAGTGAAATAAAAATTTTAAAGAAAGATCCAGGCAACATTTCTTCTCGAGGCCCAAACAAAGGTGAGATAAAAAAAGATGTACAAGAAAAAATCGGAAGATTTGATCGCACACTTGAAGCGGTAGATTTTCTCGAACTTTATGAAATGACAAAAGAAGAAAGAGGTCTTGCAGACTATGACGACATAATTGCTTACTTGGTAAGAGTGGTAGAAGAATCAAAAGATGCACGCGATTCTATACGCGAAAAATATCTCTACATCTTAGTCGATGAGCATCAGGATTCAAGCAAAATTCAGAATGAATTTTTGGAGCGTGTTTGGGGAAGTGTCGAAAAGCCAAATCTTTTTGTTGTTGGTGATGATAGACAACTCATATATGCCTTTGGTGGAGCATCACTTGAACATTTTGAGAATTTCAAAAATGTTTTTACTGATGCGAAAATTATTCCTCTAATCGAAAACTACCGATCAACTCAAAATATTTTAGATACAGCTGACAAAATTTTAGAAAGTTCAATTGTAAAAAATAAATTAAAAAGTAATAGAAAGGAAAATCATTCCATTAGATTAGTAGAAGCAAATTATCCTCGTGATGAAATTTTATCAGCAGGACTCGCAATAAAGCAGAAAATAAAGGAAGGTGTGGTTCCAGAAGAATGCGCAATAATTGTTCCTAAAAATGCACAAGTAAGAAGTGCGATACCAGTTTTACTTGATCTTGGTCTTCCAGTAGCCGAGGGAGTAAATACAAGTTTTTTCTCTACAAATGAATCGCACTTTCTAATAAATGTACTTTCTGTAATTTCAAATCCTTATGACAATGTAACGCTCGGGAATTTATTGCTTGATCAAAATTCAGGTATTGAAACAATAGAAGCTCATAAATTTCTGCGTGATAGTGCTCATAAACTTTCAATTGAAAGTCTTAAAAAAGGTGACGAGAAAATAAAAAATTTAGGTGTTAAATTAAATTCTCTAATAAAAGAAAATAAAGACATATACGCACTTATACAAAGAATTGGAGAAGAGTTTTTCTTTCAAGATGAAAGCGATTACCAAAGTTTTCTGAGAAGAGTGGAAGTTATTCGAACCATGCTTCATTTGGCTCTTTCTCGGCTCGAACGAGATCCAAAGCTTACCCTCTCAAAATTCTTGGAATTTATTACTCGACTTATATCTTATGGTGAAGATCTACCACTTGCAGTATTTGGGAGAGACGAGGGAGTAAAAGTTATGACAATGCACTCATCAAAGGGCCTTGAATTTGATTTTGTCTGGCTTGCTCATATAGACGAAAGTTCAATAATGAAAGGAAAGAGAATGGGTTTTGTTCTACCTGAGAGCTTGGCTGAAAAAGTAGCAAAAAAAGATGAATTTACAGCAAGAAGGGAGCTTTATGTTGCGCTCACTCGTGCAAAAAGATTTGCAACGCTTTCATACGCAAAAGAAAATTATACTGGGGGAGATTTACAACTTTCTTCAATAATCACTGGCCTACCAGAGGATACATTTGAGAAGATTAATGCCAGTGTTACAGAAAAAGAAATTTTAAAGCATGATCCCAAGGCCTATGTAGCAAGCGAGCCAAGTGAGATAAGAAAAGTTGGGACAGAAGAAATAAAGAAATATGTAAGTAAAGAATATGCTAACAAAAAACTCTCTGTTACACATTTGAATAATTTCTTTTCTTGTCCTTGGAAATGGTATTTTAGAAACTTTCTAATGTTGCCAGAAAAAGAAAGCGAATCACTACAATTTGGAAATATTATCCACTATTCTTTAAATAGAATTTTTAAAGATGGAAGTCTAATGAAAAATATTCCTAGCCTTGTAGATGAGGAAATTGAGAAGATGAAAATCTATAAGCCTGAAGTTGCAAAGAGATTTAAAAAAGAATCAGTAAATGTGCTTAAGCATTATGTAGATAAGGAAATCAAAAATATTGCCGAGTTGTTAAAAACAGAACAAAGTCTCTTTTATAGAAATCCTGAATTTCCACATCTTGAAGTAACTGGAAAGATTGATCTTATTGAAATGCTAGATGATGACACACTTAGAGTTACAGATTTCAAAACCGGTAAAGCATATGGAAAACGTGATATTGAAAAAAGAGATGAGGATGGAAGACTCTCAGACAAACTACGCCAGCTAGCAATGTATTCATATCTCATAAAAAATCAAAAAGAAGAAAAGGTTGTCTCAAGTTCACGGCTCCTATTTCTTGAATCAGAAGGTGATAAAGACAGAGTTTATGAAACAGAAATTACTCCAGAAATAATTTCTCTCCTCCATGCAGATTTGAAAGATTTCGATGAAGCACTTTTAAGTGGTAATTGGACAGAAAGGGAATGCCGAAACAATTCTTTTGGAAAAGAATGTGAATATTGCAAAATGGCAGATTTAATAAAATGAAAACATTCAGCGAGAGAGTAATAAAGGCCGCACTTTCAATTCCGAAAGGAAAAGTTACTACTTATGGTGCTATCACAAAAGCATGTGGGGCAGGACCGATGGCATCTCAAAGTATTACCTCTATTTTGGCCAAAGCATATGACGCGGGGGAAAAAAGAATTCCATTTCATAGAATTGTTTATTCAGGTGGCAAGGTGTGGCTTGACCCAAAATACAAAAAAGAGCGCATGGCCCTTTATAAAAAGGAGAAAATTGATGCAGATTCAAAAAAAAGGAAAGATCAAAAATTTCCGTGACGTTTTGTTTGAATTCAAATAATTATTTAATTGCGCTACTTTGCGCGCTAGCAGTTTGCTTTGGTCCGTTATCAACATAACCAAGCAATAGTCCTGAGATGAGCATAATGAGGGCGACAGCAATGAGGATAGAAGATTGTCTTTTTTCCATACACCAATTATATCACAATGTGGAAAAGTCAAATTCCTTTTATAAAATAAGGTATAATTGATACATGGAAAAAGGTCGTCATGTATCTATGATTGAGATGCTTCTTGTCGTCTCTGTAATAGTAATTTTAAGCGCAGTTGTTGTTGCAGCTTCAAATCCCGAGAAAAAACTTGCTACTGGAAGAAACAATCAGCGTATAAGCGATACCTCAACTATTCTTTCAATGGCTTATCAATATTCTATAGATCATCAAGGAGTTTTTCCTGGAAAAATAAATTCCGAACCTACAGAGATTTGCAAAACCGGTTCATCAGATTGTAGTAAACTTATAGATTTCACAAAAGTAACTGCTGATAAGAGATATTTCAGCGCCGTACCAATGGATCCAAAAGGTGGAATTTCACCGAATGGGACAGGTTATCAAATATCTAGGGATTCACTCGGAAGAGTTACAGTTAGAGCTCCAAAAGCTGAATATGGCGAGACAGTAAGCGTCTCTAGATAAAAGTAATTGATTGATATATACTCGGGAGACAACTGACATATCGTCAGTTTTAATTTTGCTCAAATATGATCTTAAAAGACGAAAATCTATTTAAAATCCTCAAAAGGATGTGGGAGCTAGATAACAAAATGGAAACTGAAGAGCTTTCTCTAAATGAGAAGGAGTTTTACAATGGAAATAAAGATAGAATTAAAAAATATTATTCTGACATGAATAAGCACTGGGAAAATAAATAATATGGAAATAAAGATAGATAACAACGAAGAAAAAAAGGCACAAGATGTACTAAATGGACGTACTGACTCTGAGGCAATTCGTATGAAGCGCTATATGGCTATGCCAGATCTTTCTCGCACACCCGGCAATCCACTTTTTGAAATAGTAGAAAAAGCTAGAGGTACAAATGTTCTAAAAGATTTCGATAATATTATTATTCCTGAAATCGTACCGACAGATATTTCCTTTGATCTATTTGATTTTGCACCAGATCATCCAGCTCGCTCAAAATCAGATACTTACTACGTGGACGAGACAAATATTCTAAGAACACATGACACTGTCATGTGGTATTACTACACAAAAGATCCTAGTGTGCGCGAAAGAATTGCGCGTAAAGAAAAGCTCGGTGTAGTTTGTTACGGAAAAGTTTACCGAAAAGATGAGATTGATAGAAATCATATGAATGTTTTTCATCAATTTGGTGGATGGTATTTAACACCAGCAGACAGTGATCCACTTACAGATGAAGATTTGAGAAATGCACTTACTGAAATTGTAAAAAGTATTTTTGGACAAGATGTTGTTTATAGATTTTTGCCGGATACATTTCCTTACACTGACCCTTCACTTCAAGTAGAAGTACAAGTTGGCGGAAGATGGATAGAAATTCTGGGCGGGGGAATGACTAAGCAAAGTGTATTTCAAAAATTTGGAGTAGAAGGTTATAACGCTTGGGCATTCGGATTTGGACTTGAACGTTTGGCTATCATCAGCATGGATCTTCCAGACATAAGATTACTTTGGTCAGAAGACGCGCGAGTAAAAAAACAATTGAAACTTGGACAGAAATTTAAAGAAGTAAGTAAGTATCCTGCAATTACTCGCGATATTTCATTTATTGTTGATAAAACTTTTGTACCGAATAATTATTTTGATTTGGTGCGTGATGTTGTAGGAGATATGGCAGAAGAAATGTCACTACTTGATGAATATGAAAATGAAGAGAAATTTGGTGTAGGAAAGAAAAGTTATGCATATAGAATTATCTATCGTTCTATTGAAAGAACCCTTACAGACTCTGAGGTAAATGACCTACATAAGAAACTAGAAGAGGAAACAAAAAAGGTTTTTGGAGCACAAATTAGGTAACTTTTCAAAAAGTACAAAAACAGCCAAAAACCCTTGAAAAATAAGGCTAAAAATGGGGAAAAATGCTTCCATTTTGGAAGCATTTTTGGTATAATATCAGGGTAGGTCAGTGACCTCTTTTTTATTCAAAAACCTGTCCCGTATGAAAATCGATGTAAGGGAAAGTTAAGATAAACCAAGCTTTTTTAAGAAAGAGAGACAAATAATTATTTAAATTTACTATTTTTAATTTTTCGTACTGGGATGGCAAAAGAAACCGAAAAAACAAAGAAATATGGCGCAGAGTCAATCTCAGTTCTAGAGGGACTTGAACCAGTACGTCGCCGTCCCGGAATGTACATCGGAACAACAGGTATTGATGGACTTCATCATTTGGTTTGGGAAATTTTCGATAACTCACGCGACGAAGCGATGGGAGGATTTGCGAACCATATTGAGGTGACGATTTTGCCAGAGAGTTTAAGTAATACAAAAGGAACTTGTAGAATTCGTGTTGCAGATAATGGACGCGGAATTCCAACTGATATTCATCCAAAGACAAAAGTTTCTGCACTTGAAACTGTCATGACCACACTTCATGCCGGAGGAAAATTCGGTGGGGAAGATTCTGGGTACAAAGTTTCTGGAGGACTTCACGGTGTAGGAGCATCTGTGGTAAACGCGCTTTCTATTTATACAAAAGCAATTGTTCATCATGATGGAGGAATGTTTCTTCAGGAATATTCACAAGGAAAGAAAAAGGCGAGTGTGAAAAAAGTTGCAAGTTCAAAACTTAGCGGAACAATTATTGAATTTGAACCTGACAATACAATTTTCCCAGATACAACATTTAATTTCGATACAATTACAAACCATTTGAAACAGCAAGCTTATCTTGTGAAAGGTTTACGCATAACTGTTATTGATGCACGAGGCTCAAGTGAGAAAGAATTGTCACTTCTTGATGACGTTATGTACGCTGAAGATCTTGATCTTGAGGCTCCATCAGTCACGTATTATTTCGAAGGAGGACTTCTGTCTTTCGTAAAAGATTTAAATAAATTTCAAAAACCAGTTCACGACACAATTTTTTATGTAGAAAAAGAAGCAGATAAAGTGGGTGTAGAAGTTGCACTTCAATATACTGACGATATTGCTGACAAAATTGTTCCATTTGCAAACAATATCCATACTCCATTTGGTGGAACACATATCACTGGATTTAAAACTGCGCTTACTAGAATAATAAATAGTTATGCTAAGAAAAATAATCTTCTTAAAGAAGCAGAAGGAAATTTCACAGGTGAAGATGTGCTCGAAGGGCTTACTGCTGTTGTTTCTGTAAAACTTGGTGAAATTCAATTTGAAGGTCAAACAAAAGAAAAACTTGGCTCAACAGAAGCTCAGGGAGCAGTTGGAACAGTTTTCGGTGAAGCCTTCGAAGCTTTCTTTGAAGAAAATCCTGATGAAGCTCGTTCAATCATAAACAAAGCAGTTCTTGCACTTAAGGCTCGAAAGGCCGCAAAAGCTGCGAAAGATTCAGTGCTCAGAAAAGGTGCACTTGAAGGAATGACACTCCCTGGAAAACTTGCAGACTGTCAGACCAAAGATCCTAGCGAAGCTGAGCTCTTCATTGTGGAGGGAGATTCTGCGGGAGGTTCATCAAAACAAGGTAGAGATAGACGTACACAGGCTGTCCTACCACTTAAGGGAAAAATTCTAAACGTTGAGCGCGCCAGAATTGATAAAATGCTTGCTTCAAAAGAAGTGAAGTCACTTGTCATTGCGCTTGGAACTTCAATTGGAGATACATTTGAACTTTCACGTTCACGCTATCACAAAATTATTATTGCAACTGATGCTGACGTTGATGGAGCACACATCCGCACTCTTCTCCTCACGCTTTTCTACAGATATTTCAGACAAATTATTGAAGCTGGATATATTTATATTGCACAACCGCCTCTATATAAAATAAAGAAAGGAAAAGAAATTACTTATGCTTATTCTGATGCTGAGAAAAACAAAATTACAGGTGGAGAAGTAGAACTTGAAGATTTACTTGATGTTGCTGAAGCTCCAGTTGAGAATCAGGAAGGTGAGGAAGAAGAAAAAGAAGAGACAAAGAAAAGATCAAATAAAGTTCAAATTCAGCGCTACAAAGGTCTTGGAGAAATGAATCCGGAAGAACTTTGGGAAACAACTATGGATCCTGCAAAGAGAATTTTGAAGAAAGTTACGATCGAAGATGCTGAATCAGCAAACCATGTTTTCGATACACTCATGGGTAATGATGTTGGTCCTCGTAAATCATTCATCCAATCTCACGCCAAAATGGCAGATATTGATATATAAAAAACCCGTCACTTCATGACAGGTTTTGGAAGAGCATTTTCAGGGACCAAAATGTGAATAAAATCTAAATCCTTTTTTGGATGAGGATAGTAAAGATCAATTCCTAAAATTGCATCTTTGGGAATTTCATTTGGTAGCTTACCTTCGAGAACTCTTTTCTTTCCTCTTTGTATCCAATTGTCCCTATAATGATCAATGACGGTTGCAAATGAGTGTGACTTTGATGGAATCAAAAATTGATTATCCATACTGACTACTTTTCGCCACCTTTCGGAACTTCTTTGCATGTACAAAAGCGTACCATTTTTAATAGGGAAATTTACACACCTCGCATCCTCACCCCAAACAAAACACTCGTTTAGTTGAACGTCTCTTTCAAGATGTTGTTCCAAATAATTTTTCAAGAAATTATGGATCCTATCCCATTGTTCTTTGGATGCATAAGTTAAGCCATTATTTTGTGTAGGAATAAATAATATTCCGCAATTTTCACAACTAAACCCGAGACTTTTCAGTTTTCCAGGCTGGTGAACACCGATTGGAGTACTCGTTGTAAACTCAGGATATTTCATCCCATAAGTTTCAATGATTTTACCCTCACATGATGGGCACTTAATTCCAGTTATTCTTATGAAGTTTTCCATTGTAAAGAATTTTTCTTGAGCTTACCCGCAGATGATATATAAGTCAAATTTAAAACACCCAGTAATCTGGATGTTTTTTGTATCTATTTTCTTTCCTTAATTTCTTTGAGGAGATTATTTACAAAGTCATTGTGACTTGATTCGGATTTTGAACCGTCACGATTTTCAATTGTTAGATTTCCAGATGTCACTTCCTTGTCACCAATAACAATTATATAGGGAATATTTTCAGATTTTGCAGAATGAATTCGTTTTCCTAGAGAATCATTGTCAGCAAAAATTTGTGCGCGGATTTCACCTACATTTAATTCTTGAAATATTTTTTTTGCTTCTTCCTCGTGATTTTCTCGTACAGGAACAATTGCTACTTGCACTGGTGATAGCCATGTAGGGAATACACCACCTGTATGTTCAATCAATGTTGCCATAAATCTTTCTATTGAACCCATGATAGCTGCATGGATCATAACGATGCGTTCCTTTTCTCCTTTTTCATTTATGCAGTAAAGATCAAAACGTTCTGGCATATTCATATCAAGCTGTATTGTTGCAACTTGCCACTCTCTGCCCAGGGCATCTTTTGCAAGGAAATCTATTTTCGGTCCATAAAACGCTGCTTCTCCAACTGCTTCAATATATTTTTCATGCTTAATAATTTTGCGAAGTGCCTCAACAGATTTATCCCAAGTTTCTACTGTACCTAAATAAGCTGACATATTTTTTGGATCGTGCATTGAAATACGAGGAGTAAGTGTAAATCCAAATGTGCCGTAAAATTTCTTTACGATGTTGTAGACTTTTTCCATTTCTGTGCCTGCATCTTGTAAACGGCAGAAAACGTGAGCATCGTCTTGGGTGATAGAACGAACACGAGCAAGACCGCCAAGTTCACCAGTTTGTTCGTCACGGTAAACTTTTGTTGTATTTGCATATCTTTGTGGAAGATCTCGGTAACTCCATTGTTTACGAGCAAAAATTTGTGTGTGATGCGGACAGTTCATGGGTTTAAGTGCAAATTCATGATCTTCACGAGTGTTTATTCTAAAGAGATCATCTTTAAATTTTTCCCAGTGGCCAGAAGTAACGTAGAGTTCTTTTTTTGTAATGTGAGGAATGTCCACACGCTCATAACCAGCTTCTTTTCGTAGTTCCCAAACAAATCCATCAAGCAAATCTCGAAGCATCGTTCCTTTCGGAGTGAAAAGGGGAAGTCCTCCTCCGACTAAATCTGAAAAAGTGAAAAGGTCTAATTCCTTACCAAGTTTTTTGTGATCTCTTTTTTGAGCTTCTTTTCTTGTTTCCAAATATTCCTTTAATCTATCTTTATCTTCAAATGCCAAACCATAAATGCGAGTAAGCATTTTATTTTTCTCATCACCACGCCAGTATGCGCCAGCAACACGATCGAGTTTCCAAGAACCTTTCTTTATTTCTTTTGCAGGATTTTCTAAATGTCCACCGCGACAAAGATCAGTGAAATCTCCACTTGTATATGTAGTGAGTCCTGAATCAGCATATTCATCGATTAGTTCGTGCTTGAATTCATTTCCAGAGAAAATTTCTTTCGCTTCTTTCGCACTTACTTCACTTTTCTCCATTTTCTTCCATGAAGGAAGTAATTCATTCATTTTTTCTTCAATTTTTTCCAAGTCAGCGTCAGTAATTTTCCCATCAACATCTATATCGTAATAAAATCCATTATCAATAGCAGGGCCAAGTGTAAGTTTGCTACCCGGATATAAATCTAAAACAGCTGCACCGAGAAGGTGAGCTAGTGTGTGCCTGTAGCTATGAAGTTCGTCACTATTCATAGAAAAACTTTACCATATATGGAGTTTTTGGGAAAACATTGATTTAGGGTTGTTTTTTCTATAAGATTCCATATAGAACCCTGCAAACTCCTGAAAAATGTTGATATCACTAATTTTGTTACTTACTATCGTAGTTAAAACGAGAAAAAAATTACCTTGGTTATTTCCTAAAAAACTGAAGAATTTTATCGACAGTTGGGAAGTTAGAATCAAGTCCCATATCATCCATCTTCATTTGAAGAAAGTAGAACGAATGATGGAAGATAACAATTACTACAAGACGAAAGATTATGTGAAAGAAATGCTCTCAAAAAGAAAATTTCTCTCACCTGATCATGAAAGAAAAGTCTTTTGGTTGATTGCCACACGCTTTAGGCCAGGTCTCATAAGAGACAGTGTAGATGAAAGATTGTTTAACATTCCAAACACCGAACCAAACATTCCAGTTGCGAAAAAAATAGAACAAAAAGTAAAACTCAAAGCTGCCTAAACAAACCCAAATCTCTCCTTACAAGGGGAGATTTTTTTATTGCAAAATCGTTTTTATGTAGTAGAATAGCCATTACATTTCAACTCTGTTTGTAATGTAATACCGCGGGGTAGAGAAGAGGTATCTCGCAAGGCTCATAACCTTGAGACACCCGTTCGATTCGGGTCCCCGCAACAATTCGGCACGTGACATGCCTTGTCTTGTGTCGAAAAATTCGGCAATTTAGTATTGCGTTATCATAAATGGTAAAATGTTTATGATACCTATGCCATATAAAAATTACGAAAAAAAGAAGGAAAGACACAGAAAGTATATGCGGGAAGTATGGTACCCAGCCAATAAAGCCAAGCATATAAAATACGTAGCTAATATACAAAAGAGAATAAAGGATTTTGTTATTAATTATAAGAAGGCAGGATCTTGTATGGATTGTCAGCTTCCCGGAGCAGATTATCCAGAAGTGTTGGATTTTGATCACAGAGGTGATAAAAAATTTAATATCTCGGAGTTTCGTCGCGTAACTTCTGGTATTAATAAAGTAAAAGAGGAAATAAATAAGTGTGATTTAGTTTGTGCGAATTGCCACAGAATAAGAACATCAAAGAGGAAAAAATTGTCGAGGTAGCTCAGTTGGTTAGAGCGGGCGTTTCATAAGCGCCAGGTCGAGAGTTCAAATCTCTCCCTCGACACCATACAAAATGGAATTTAATTTTATTTTGTGTTAGGTTGGTAATACGCAATTATTGCGATCGTAGCTCAACTCAGGAAAGATTATAGCGAGCACTCGCCTAGGCGAACGTTAGCAATTTGTTATAAAGTGAAAACATGGTTTTAATTATGCGATCGTAGCTCAACTGGTTAGAGCACTCGCCTGTCACGCGAGAGGTTGCCGGTTCAAGTCCGGTCGGTCGCGCAAATAAAAAAAGACCTAGCTTTGCTAGGTCTTTTTTGTTTCTTTTGGAAACAACCAAGTGAGTGACCGTTGACAATAAATGCTCTCTGTATTATACTAACTAAGTACTTTATCTAGATGTATGTCATTTTGTAATCGTTGATTGATTCTATTGGTGATACGCATTGGTAACGAATACAAATTTATGAATACACACAAACGGCCACATCGTGGCACATCCCGCCCGGGAGCATTTGCATCGCGTGGGAAATCATCTCGTTTTGGAAAAAATTCTGGAACAAGATTTACTAGCAGAAAAAATAATAGAGGCGGTCGCAGAGGATTTAAGAAAGATTTTATTGATGAAAAAATGTTCATCAATAAGGCCAGCCAAAAAAACAGGGAAGCATATGTTCCAAAACATACTTTTCGTGATTTTGGTTTGGATCAATCAATACTTTCAAATATTGAACAGAAAGGATATGTAACTCCTTCACCAATTCAAGATCAGACTATCCCACTTGGACTAACAGGAAAAGATATTATTGGAATTGCAAACACAGGTACTGGAAAGACAGCAGCTTTTCTTCTACCAATTATTCAAAAAATATTACAAAATCGTAAACATAAAGCCTTGGTTCTTGCGCCAACACGCGAACTTGCTCAGCAAATTGAATCAGAATTTCGTACTTTCACAGTAGGAATGAAACTCTTTTCAATTGCATGTGTAGGTGGAGCGCCAATCGGCAAACAAATACGTGAACTTGAAATGGGTGTTCACATAGTTATCGGTACACCTGGTCGTGTAAAAGATTTGATTACACGTGGAAAATTTAAACCAGCACTTTTTGAAAGTATCGTACTTGATGAGGCAGATAGAATGCTTGATATGGGATTCGTAGAAGATATCCGAACTATTTTGAAAGATACACCAGCAAGTCGTCAGAGCTTCTTCTTCTCAGCAACACTTTCACCTGCAATTGCAAAACTTTGTAATGATTTTCTAAGAGATCCAATTACAGTTTCCGTTCGTACAAGTGATACTGCGGAAAATGTTCACCAAGATGTGGTTCGTTACGGAGATCGTTCAAAAAAACTCGAAGTACTTCATGATATCCTCAATCGTCCTGAATGCTCTAAAGTCCTAATATTTCGCGAAACAAAGCGAAGTGTTGATGAACTCGGAAGTGAACTTTCAAAACGTGGATTCAAGGCTTTGCCACTTCATGGTGATATGAGAAATCGTGAACGTGAACGTACTGTTAAAGCACTAGCTTCTGGTAGCGCACAGATTGTTATTGCAACTGATGTTGCTGCAAGAGGAATTGATATTCCTGACATAAGTCATGTTATCAATTACGATATTCCTTCTACATACGATACATATATTCACCGCATTGGCCGTACTGGTCGTGGTGATCGTTTTGGCAACGCGCTTACGTTTATCTAAATAATTAAATGAAATAAAAAATCACCTTAATATAAATTAAGGTGATTAATGGTAGATTCTTATCCTTGTATCACCTAGTGGTACTTTTCCGTAGCGCATAAAAATCCTAAGAAATAATTCATCATTCCAGTCATCGTCATCATGGAATTGTATTTCAATCCGAAAATTATTCTCAATATTGATTACAAGCCAGTATTTTTCGGTGGTTACAATCATACTTGAGAAAAGTGACTTCAACACATTTATTTCAAAGGTTCCTTTTTTTACAGATTCTGCATAGGATTTATTTTCAAGGATTAAACGACGTACAAGAATTAGATTCTTCTCTGCTTCCTCGCAAAAATATTGCGCATACTGCAATTCACTATCTTCTGACATGATCTTTATTTTTTAGAAGTTTACAGAATAAATTGAAGTAATCAAGTCTAAATGTTAATATCACACAGTAATTTTGCCGTTGTAGCTCAGTCGGTAGAGCATTTCCATGGTAAGGAAAAGGTCCCCAGTTCGATTCTGGGCAACGGCTCATAAAAAAAGACCCTGTCATACAACAAGATCTTTTGTGTCACATGGCTCAATTTTGAAATCAAGTACAGTTTTCTCATCTTCCGAAAACCAAATGAATCCTTTGTGTGGTTTCCCCGATAACACACGCGGAATGATGAGTTCGTCACCTTTTTTCATTTCTTCCGTGGGTAAATTATTTATTGGAAACCAAGTTGGATTTTTCATTTCTCCCGTATCCCTTGGTGTTCCAGAAAATAATTCTGTAGTGTAAAAAAGTACTCTAAAAAGTGGGTTGTCTGATTTTGTGTCACCACGATAAAAATCTATTAGAGCAACAGGGGAAAGATCCTCGGGTTTTACTTTGACACCGCCAGATTCCTCAAATATTTCTCTGCATGCAGATTCTTCTGGTTTTTCTCCATCTTCAATTTTTCCACCATAACCAAACCACTTTCCAACACCAACGAATTGCTGTTTTATTGCCATGAGCACCTCGTCATTTTTCTTTAAATAAATTGCGGTAGCTCTTTTCATAACGTTTTCTTTTATATTAAACCTATGTATAAATTTGTAAACCAAACAAATTTTGTTAAATTTAGGATTATTTCGCCACCTTAGCTCAGTTGGTAGAGCACGTCTTTCGTAAAGACGGGGTCCACAGTTCGATCCTGTGAGGTGGCTCATTTGACAAAAATCTTTTATCGGGTTAAATTGATAAAAGTTCATCTAAATTAAATATTGTTTAACTCAAAAAACACCAAAACCTATGATTAAAAAGTTGACCCACCGGGTTGTTTTGACCGCTGATCTTAAAAAAATCAGCTTTGACGCCTTATCCCAGAAATTTGACTGGAGAATTTTCGGTGAAAAAGAAGCGGAGATTAAATCTCAGATTAGAAGTTACAGGGAATCCTTTGGGGAGAGCAACCTGCTAATTCTTGGCATGGTTCCAGTTTCCGAAGTTCGGAACAAAAAAGATGGTAGTTTTCGATTTCCTCCAAGCGATGCACTTAATTACGACTTCGCAAACTTTGTGGAACTCATTTTGTATGCAATGACCGTCTGTCCTAAGTTCCATGTAACAAATCTCTTTTTTCACTTTTCGCATTTATTTTTTCACATCAATGTTGCCTCTGTCGCAGATCACGTTTTAAGTGGCTACCCAAATTCCTTTCCGCTTTTTGTGAAAAGTCGCATGCATTATGTAGGAACGAAATGCTCTGCCTTCGAGGTTATTACAGATTCACAAATTGCCATAAAGCAATACCCGAATCTTATGATTCTCGTGAAGGATGTTGCAGATCCACACACAAGGCGTGATGAGGCCAGAAAAACACGAAATCCCATTTATCATTTTTCACAACCAAAGGTAATGCAGGGAACATTTAGTTGATCCTGACAATTTTTTGAGAAAGCTCTCCCAACCGGAGGGCTTTTTTATTTGCTCTTGATATTGTATAGAGAATACGCTATAGTTTCTCCACTATGGTAGTACGAATGCGACATACAAGAGCTCATACAGCGAACCGCCGAAGCCATCATGCGCTTAAGGGGAACGCTTTGACCCTCTGTACAAATTGTAAATCTCCAAAACGAAGACATATGGTCTGCGAAGTTTGTGGCTATTATCGTGGAAAGAAAATCATTGATACTGTTGCAAAAATCGAAAAAAAGCAGGCAAAAAATAAGGCCAAAGCAGAAGCAACAAAATAATGAAGTTCCCAAATTACTTTGAAAAAAATGATAGAAAAGTAATATAATATAGATACCGCTAGGAACATGGCAAACAGGCACCTTTCAAGATCAATAGTTCTCCAATCACTCTTTGAGTGGGATTTCAATGCACGAAAAGAAAGTGATGCTCCGGAGATAATTGAGCGCGTAGTTAAGGAGTTTGGTCCAGGTCTTGATGACACTACTTTTATAAATGACCTCACAGAGAGAGTCATAAGGAAGAAAACAATAATCGATGACATTATCGAAAAAGCGGCACCAGATTGGCCGATTGATAAAATTTCTGTTGTAGACAGAAATATTTTGCGTATTGGTCTAGCTGAGCTTCTTTTCGGTGACAGAACTCAGGTTCCACCTAAAGTTGCTATCAATGAAGCCATTGAATTAGCAAAAACTTTTGGCGGAGAAAATTCTAGTAAATTCGTAAACGGAGTACTTGGCGCAGTTTACAAAGAAATCGGTGAGCCTGGAAAAGACGAAACAAGTAAAAGAAAAATGAAAGATGATGTTGACCCAGCAACATTTCCACTTGAACGCAAGGCTGGCGCAGTTGTATATGCATGGAATGAAAAAGAACTCTTTTTTGCACTCGTTCATGACATCTTTGGTTACTGGACTCTAGCAAAAGGAGGAGTAGACGCGGGCGATACGGACGAAGGTGCATGTGAAAGGGAAATCAAAGACGAAATTGGCGTACCAGTTAAGATAGTTGAGAAATTAGGCGAAAACGAGTATATTGCATCACATCCGGAGAAAGGCAGAATCAGAAAGAGAGTTGTTTACTTTTTGGTGGAAGCACCATATGAAGAACTTAAACTTTCTTCATCCGGTGGACTTGATGATGCAAAGTGGTTTCGTGCAAGTGATATTGCAGAACTTCGCATGTACGATGATATCGTACCGCTTTTCACACAAGCAATTGAGAAATTAACAAAGTAATTATTAAAAATAAGGAGCAGGGCGACTATATTTTTATAACCCAGTTAAATATTCTACGAAATAATTGTATTGGAAATAAAATTATTTCGTAGAATGATTTTTTACAAAAATCATTTAACCGGGTGCTCAAATATATAACTCACTTCGCTCGAATATATTTGGCATGAGTAATATTAATTTTGGGGAGTTTGAAAATAAAACAGGAATAATTTTTAGTGACAAAAATTTGCTCAAGCAAGCTTTTGTTCATCGTTCATATATTAATGAAAATCCTAAACTCGGACTTGCTCATAACGAGCGTCTCGAGTTTTTGGGCGATGCAGTACTAGAGCTTGTTATTACAGACTATTTATATAAAAAATATCCAGATAAAGCTGAAGGAGAACTCACTTCTTTCCGTGCAGCACTTGTAAATGCTGTTACTATTGCACAAGTTGCAACAAATATTGGAATGAATGATTTTCTCCTACTTTCAAAAGGCGAAACAAAAGATATCGGCAAGGCGCGACAATATATTCTTGCAAATACTTATGAAGCATATGTCGGTGCAATTTATCTCGATCTGGGATATGACAAAGCACTCGACTTTATTGCAGATACTTTAATGACAAAGACTGATGAAATTGTTGAAAAGAAACTTTGGCGTGATCCAAAAAGTTTGGTTCAAGAAAAAGCTCAGGAGCATGAAGAAGTTACTCCATCATATAAGGTTCTAAAAGAAACTGGTCCAGATCATGACAAACATTTCACAGTCGGTATATATTTTGGTAAAAAACTAATTGCGGAAGGAAAAGGTAAATCTAAGCAAGAAGCTGAACAAGAAGCAGCAAAAACTGCTCTAACGAAACAAGGATGGGAGGATTAATATAACTTTGAGTTATATTAATCCGCTTAATATTTTCAAAAACACGAAAATTTTTTGCTAAAAATTTCCTCTGTCCGTCGCCGTCGCTCCTACCAAGGTTCTTGAAAATACAAAGCTCACAGTCAGTTGGGCTCAAAAAACACAATAAATTAAGTCAAATTTACACTTTGATTTATAACTAGTTTAAAATACAATAGGGAATAACATGCTCAAAAGGATAGAAATCGCCGGCTTCAAGTCATTCGGGAAGAAAACATCTCTTGAATTCACTTCGCCTGTAACATCAGTCGTTGGACCAAATGGCTCAGGTAAATCAAATATAGTTGAAGCAATCCGCTTCGTACTTGGTGAGCAATCAATGAAATCTCTTCGTGGTAAGGCGGGAACAGATTTGATCTTTAAAGGATCAAAGGGGGTCTCTGCTCCTTCGCGTGCTTCTGTCGTAATTACTTTCGATAACACAAAGAAATCTTTTGCCTGGAGTGGAACATCAGAAATAAATATTGATTTTGATGAAGTGAGTATCGGGCGTGAAGTTTATTCTGATGGTGCAAATAGATATCTCATAAATGGTTCAGAAGTTAGGTTGAAAGATGTTGTTGAACTTCTAGCATCAGTTCACATTGGATCATCTGGGCATCATATTATTTCTCAAGGTGAAGCCGACAGAATTTTGAACTCTTCTTCAAAAGATAGAAGAGCGATGATTGAAGATGCACTTGGTCTTAAAGTCTACCAATACAAGATAAAAGAAAGCGAACGCAAACTTGAACGAACACTAATAAATATGAAGGAGGTGGAATCTTTGCGCCGTGAAATTGCTCCCCATATAAAATTTCTAAAGAAACAAGTAGAAAAAATTGAGAAAGCAAACCAAATGCGTGAGGAACTTGGAGTTCTATACAAAGAGTATTTTGCACGTGAATCTTTTTATATAAAGAAAGAGAAAAATCTTCAATCAGCAACACAGGAGAAAATAGAGAGCGAACTTAAAGTTTGCAATGAATCACTTTCGAAATTTGAGAAAAATAGAGAAAATAGTGAACACAAAAATACACAATTGATTTCTGACTTGGAAAAAGGTCTTGCAGAGCGTCGAAGCAGAAAAGCTGAGATGGAACGTACAATTGGAAGGCTTGAAGGAATGATTGAAGCTTTTTCTGGAGAAAGTCACTCATCTGGTAAAAGTGTAACTATTACTGAAGCTGATTTTACAGAAGAAATTGAAAATCTAATTAGAATTTCTGATGAGATTATTTCCTCAGGCGATATCGTAGGAGCAAAATCTGCAGGTGGAAGAATTAAGGAAAGTTTAAATAATTTACGAAGAAAATTCTTTGGTGGCACAACTGATAACAATAGAACAAACAAAAAAGAAGAATTAAAAAAAGAACTTACTCAAATTTCAAGTGAACTTCGAAAGATTGAAGAAGAAGAAAAAGATCAGACAGAAAAATTAAGCCAAGCAAGAGTTGAACTCGAGCGCGAACTAAAAGAAAAGACAGAATCAGAAAAACATTATTACGAACTTCTTGCAAAGCGTGGAAAGATTGAAGGTGAAATGCAAATGGCGCAATTAAAGAGTGAGCAATTGGCGCGCATAAATATTGATTTTACAAATGAGCTTAAAGAAGCTGGTGTTTTGGTTGGAAGAGAAGCAATAAATTTCGTAGATAATCCAGTTGGAGCGGATGATAGAGTTGCTCAGGAAGAACTTCGCAAAAATATTGAGCGAATCAAAATTAAACTAGAAGATGCAGGTGGAGGCGGAGCTGAAGTGATGAAAGAATATGAAGAGACGAGTGAACGCGATACATTCTTAGGACGAGAACTTGATGACCTGAAGACAAGTATAGGAACACTACGCGAGCTTATTGGTGAACTTAAGACAAAACTTGATGCAGATTTCAAAAATGGTGTTGAGAAAATAAATAAAACATTTGAAGAATTTTTCAAAATGATGTTTGGTGGTGGAAGCGCTTACCTGACAGTTACTGTTGAACATAAGAAATTGCGCAAGCCAAAAGATGAAGATGAAGAAAGTCTAGATGAATTTGATGAGATGGAAAATGAAGAAGGAGAACTTGGATTTGAGCGGGGAATTGAAATAAATGTTTCTTTACCTCAGAAAAAAGTTAAGGACTTACATATGCTCTCTGGTGGCGAAAGATCACTTACTTCTATTGCACTTCTCTTTGCAATGTCTCAAGTAAATCCACCACCATTCTTGGTTCTAGATGAAACTGATGCGGCTCTTGATGAAAACAATTCTAGAAAGTATGGTGACATGCTAGTTAATCTTTCAAAATACTCACAGCTTATTGTCGTAACTCACAATAGGGAAACAATGTCTCGTGCCTATGTGCTTTATGGTGTGACAATGGGCTCTGATGGCTCCTCAAAGCTCCTATCTATTAAGTTTGACGAGGCTACAAGCTACGCAAAATAAGGCTATTTCAGTACTTGACAAATATATCTATATATGGTATGCTAGTATTAGTAATGTTCGTTAACTACTAAACCCAAAAAACAATGAAAAAACGTATTTATCATGTATCCGCCGATCAGTGGGTAGCAATCTTCTTCTTAACAATGATTACAGTTTCAATCGTGGCCTGCGCTGGATCGCCGATGTAAAGACATGGTTTAGTTTTTAATTTGACCCGCTCGACAGAAATGTCGAGCGGTTTTTTTATTCCAACTTTCCTTTATTAGAGAATTTTACAGCAGAGTCTTGGAAGTCCTGGCGTGACAAAAGATTTACAAGTGAGATAGCAGTGTTTTCTTTATCAATTTCTGGATTTCCATGCTCATTAATTAATACAGGTAAAAGATTTCCTCCGACAATGTTTCCATTTTCATCAAAAGAAATATTTAGCATTGCACTATTTTTCAAAAAATCTTGTTTTGAAAGTCCTTCTGCTCCCGCAAAATTTCCCAACGAATAAGCGATTAACTTATTTTTGTACCACTCCATACCTCGAAGTACATGAGGTCCAGAACCAAGAACAACATCTGCGCCCAAATCAATTGCAGTGTGTGTAAATTTTCTCAAGTTCCCACGATTCTCACCCAGGTAGTATTCAGTTTCATAAGGTGTATGCATATATGAAATTCCTTCTGCTCCACCATGAAAGACAACAATAACAATTTGAGAATTCGCGCGTGCATCTTTTATTAAATTTGATATTTCATTTTCATTCTCAAGTGATGATGTCCAGTAATATGAAGAAAATCCAACAATTCCAATTTTTATGCCATTTCTCTCAACGTATGTAACTGTATTTTTTGTACCTGAACTAATAAGATTTTGTCCTGCTAGTGCAGAAATTGTACTTAATATCCCATCGTGTCCGAAATCATTACTATGATTATTGGCAATATTTAAAACATCAAAACCTGCAGAAGAAAGATTTTCGGCAAATGTTGTATGACCAGCAAAGGCGTAACATTTATCAATTTTGTCATAACATTTTGGAGAAATTGAATTTGCCGGATCATAAAGTAAAGTACCTTCAAGATTTCCAATCATAATATCAGGTGATGAAAGGAATTTTTCTAAATTTGTAAAAACTTCAGGTGAGGAATTTTCTCCAGGAACAATATCGCCGACAAATCCAATCGTGATTTTCTTGTTATTAAATGTGTTATTTATATTTGAAAAAAAATCTCCTAGTACTGCACTACTCTCTTCGCCAAAAGAGGGAACAATTATGGAAGGATCTTCATAAATACCTTCTGGTTGATATTGTTTTGTTAGTTTTACAACTCTTGCTCCTGCATTATCGATTTTTCCATTTTTGAGCGTTACATCAAAAACCATTCCTTTCATTGTCTCCTCACTAAAGTATTGATCAAAAATAAAGTTTCCAAGTGAGTAAACAATTAGGCCCTCATTATATTTTTCAATATCTTGCATTACATGAGGATGATGACCAATTACCAAAGTTGCACCATTGTCGATTGCAGTGTGTGCAAGCATTTCTTGTCTTTTAGTATGAGTTTTATATTCTTCACCCCAGTGAAAGGAGACGACGAGTATATCAACTTGTGATTTTGCATTCTCTATAATTTTGGATAAATTCTCGTCGCCTGCGAGATTTACCCCTGATCTATCATTGCTAACAGCGAGCCAGTTTGGACCGACATCTGTAAAGCCAATGAATCCAATTCTTGTGCCATCTTTTTCGAAAATCTTTGGAGTTTGTGCGTCATATGTATTTCTTCCTGCTCCGACAAATTTTATTCCTGACTGGTCCAAGCGATCCATTGTGTCGTTAAATGCACTAAGCCCCCAGTCACCAACATGATTGTTTGCAAAAGAGAGAACATCAAAACCTTTTTCTTTCAAAACTGGAATTACAACCGGATCCATCCGGAATGAATATTCACTACCGACATTTTTACCTTTATCTGATACATCACCCTCAAGATTTCCAAATAGTATGTCGCCAGATTTTAAGTCAGGAATATTTTCAAAAAGTTTTGCATAATCTCCACCAAAATTTTTATTGACCGAACCTCTAACTCCGCGATCAAGCATAATGTCACCGACAAAAGTAAGCTTTACAGTTTTTGGATCAATTTTTTCAATTAGATTATCGAATTGTTCAGTACTTTCGTATTTTATTGCACCAATAGCTGTGGCACTTAAAAGTTTTTGCAAAATTATATCGTTTCCCAAGAGACCAGAAATAGCTACGAAAATAATTAACGTAGCTAAAATAGCGCCCAAAGTTTTTGCGACAAGATTTAGATATTTCATAAATTACTGCGAAATTATGTCTTTGGGATCTATTAAAGTATAACCTCTGTTGTTTATTCCAACGATTATTGATGCGAGAGCATCACGAGTGATTGTGTGTTCTTTGAGAAGTATTACTGATCCTGGAGCAAGACCGGAGAGAATATGATCGGTGAATGTTTCTGGTTTGTTGTATTTTGTTAACCAATCTTCACCACCAAGTGACCAGTTTAGAAAAATCATTTTTTTCTCTGTTATATAACTCATGACAGCATTGTTATAACTTCCAAGTGGTGGTCTGAAGAATATAGGAGTGGTTCCCAAATACTTTTCTAAAATAGTATTTGCTCTATCTATCTCATTCTTTACTGCTGACTCTTTCATGTTCTTCATGTTTGATGATGAGTAAGAATGATTTCCGACACTGTGTCCTTGATCAATTATTTTTTTCATCAGTGTGGGATTTGCACTTGCTTTCGAGCCAACAGGGAAGAAAAGTGCATGAACTTTATACTGTGCCAACGTTTCAAGTATTGGATCAAGAGTAGAACTTCCAACCGGTCCGTCGTTGATAGTAATAAGAGCGACTTTTCTTTCAGCATTTTCGGTCGCAGGTATGATATTGAAGTATTTATCAATTTTATATTTTGCAGAGAGATTTTTTTGTTCTGATTCAAGAGAAGATGAAGATGGTGGGGTAGGAAGTCCAGGAAATTCGTCAGGCAAAGGGGAGAGATTTTTTACATCATTGTCTTTGTTTAGGATTTTGCTTGACCAAGCGGCAGCTTCACCATGAACACGATTTTCTTCACGAAAAGAAATGAAAAAAGTAAGTCCAACAGCTCCACCTGCTAGAATTACTATTGCTAATACTGTTTGAATTGCACTTCTCATTATTCTTTAGGAACAAGTGAATAATCTATTGTTTTCTTTACCATGTCAGCGCGAGTAACTTTTATTCTGACTCTGTCTCCGACCATATATTTTTTACCAGTTTTCTCTCCAATTATTGAAAGAGTTCTTTCATCATATTTAAAATACTCATTTCCAAGATCACGGATTTTTACTAAACCTTCACATTTAGTATTTTTCTCTTCAATAAAGAGACCAAAATCTGTTACACCTGTAATTGTACCATCACATATTTCTCCTATATGCATAGTCATATATTCGACTTGTTTGTATTTTATTGAAGCGCGTTCTGCGTCAGCAGCCTCTTTTTCTCGTGCAGAAGCAACTTCAGCAATGATGTCGTATTCATGCCACTTATCAGCAGGAACTTTTACACCATCGCTGTAGGCAGCAAGAAGTCTATGAGCAACGATGTCGGGGTAACGTCTGATTGGGGAAGTGAAGTGTGTGTAGTATTCAAAGGCAAGTCCATAGTGGCCGATATTTTTTGTAGAATAAATTGCTTTTGCCATTGAGCGAATGATTGCAGTTTGAACTGTTTCGCGTTCTGGTCTACCTTCAAGCTCGATTACAATTTTATTTATTTCTTTTGCAGGAATTAAGCCGTTCTCAAGCTTTACATGAAAGCCAAGTTTTTTGAGGAAAAATGAAAGATCAGCAATTTTTTCTTTATCTGGATTGTCGTGAATTCTGTATAGAAATACTTGTTCTTGTTTTCCATGCCAATTTCCGCCAGGGAGTTCTCGTTTGTGAATGTTTGCAATATGTTCTGCAACAAGACGATTTGCAAGAAGCATGAATTCTTCAATCAACTTATTTGTATCTTGTCTTACTTTTCTAAACACAGTTTGTGGAACGCCATTTTCATCTAAAATAAATTTCACTTCTTCTTGATCAAGAGAAATTGCACCTTCACGGAAACGTTTGTCGGTAAGTTTTTTTCCTAAAGTATTTAATATTTGAAGTTCACGATGAAATGTTCCTTTACCTTCATTTAGAATTTCTTGTGCTTCTTCATATGTGAAGCGTTTGTCTGATCTTATTATTGTTCGGCCATACCAAGCATCTAAAACTTTTCCGTGCGAATCCATCGTAATGATTACGCTCATGGTTAGACGATCTACTTTTGGCTTTAAACTACAAAGATCATTTGAAAGAACTTCAGGAAGCATGGGAATAGTACGATCAACTAGATAAACCGAAGTCGAACGCTCGATTGCTTCTACATCAAGTGATGTTCCAGGGCGTACGAAATGAGAAACATCAGCAATATGAATTCCAATTTCATAGGTTCCATCGGAATTCTCCATTATTGAAAGTGCATCATCAAAATCTTTTGCATCATATGGATCAATTGTAAAAGTCGTAACTCGTCTCAAGTCTCGGCGATTTTTTGCTTCATGTTTAAAATCTTCTACTGCATTGTCAGCAATTTTTTCTGCTTCAGCCATAACCGCGCGAGGGAAATCTGAAGAGAATCCATATTCAAGTGCAATTGCTTTCATTTCGGCATTGTTTTCTCCCGGATTACCAAGAGTCTCAATAATTGCGCCTTCTGGTTTTAATCTTGGATTTTCCCATTTTGTAATTATTCCAAAAACTTTTTCTCCAACGTTTGCTCCACCGAGTGCATTTTTTGGTATCAAAATATTTGTATACATTTTTGGATCAGAAGAAGCCAAAAAATATGCACCATTTTCTTCTTTTAGTGTTCCAGCATAACCAGCTTTTCCGCGGACAATTATTTCAGTTACAATTCCAGATCTAAGTTCTCCTGACTTTCCTGTAATTTTTACTTTGACACTATCGCCTTGAAGGGCAGTGTTCCAGTTGTGTTCAGTGACTTCTATACTATCTGCTTTGTCAGCTCCGCGCTGTCTTACATATGCAATTCCTCGTCCACCAATGAAGAAAATACCTTCCATATGGTCACCAATTTTTGATTTGAATTCCTTTGGTTTTTTTGAAGGAGAATGTTTGTGATTTTTTGTTTGAAATTTTGGTTTTTTCGAAAAGTGAGGTTTTTTCTGGCCCTTTTTCTTGTTTGAGTGTTTTACCGTTTTCACTTTTATAAATTAGCACGGAATGGACTCATTTGACAAAAAATGTATTTGTAGCACTATTTTTATTTGCCTTTTTAAATAATTTCTGTTAATCTAGCGAAACAAATGTTAGCAATAAGACTACAAAGAATAGGTCGCAAAAACGAGGCACATTTCCGCGTTGTTTTGACTGATTCAAAAAATAGCCCAAAAAGTGGACGATTCAAGGAAGTTTTGGGTTCATATAATCCAAAGGCAGGAGACTTTAAAATAAACAAAGAGAGAATTCTTCACTGGATGAAGAATGGAGCAAAGCCTTCAGACACTCTTCACAACTTCTTGGTTCATGAAAAGGTAGTAGAGGGAAAGAAAAGAAACGTTCTCTCAAAGAAATCTCCAACAAAAAAGCGCAAAGAAGCTAAAGCATAAAAATCCCTCACAGCGAGGGATTTTTGCTTGCCCGCACACTTACTTTTTTGACATGACTATGTCACGCACTTATAAAGTGCATCAAAAAAGTAAGTGTGCGGGCTTGCCAAATTAGGCGTGTATTCTATAATTATAGAAGCAGTAATTTCGTCGAACTGCATTCTTAAAAGAAAGTTACGATATTATGCAAGACAAAGAATTTCTAGAGTACGTTGTTAAATCATTGGTAGATAATCCAAATGATGTAAAAATTGACAGAACAGTGGATGAAATGGGCGTTTTGATTACGCTTTCAGTAAATCCAGCTGATATGGGTAAGATTATTGGACGCCAAGGCAATACAGCTAAGGCAATCCGTACACTTCTCCGAGTTATCGGAATGAAGCACAATGCCCGTGTTAATTTGAAGATCAATGAGCCAGAAGGTCGCCGAAGCAATGGCGGAACTTCAAGCACTGTTGATCAGGCAATGGAAGACCTAAAAGGTATATAAACAAAATCACAAAAACCGCCGAAAGGCGGTTTTTGTTCTGGTTGACACCTAGGCTTGGAAAAAGTAGTGTAAAGAAAACATTTAAAAATGGAAAAAGATAATTTTGTTCTAAAACATTTAACGCCAGAAGTGGTGCAAGCAATAAATGATTCTCTCCCACTTTTCTTTTCAGCGAAAGCCTTGAGGCTTATTGCTGAAGAAAATGAAATTGATTTGAGTGTCAAAGGAGAAAGCTCCAAGCCACCACTGGCTCGTTTCAAAGAAGACCCAGTAGATTTTTCTACATTAAAAATTCATGATTTAAGGAAAAGAGAACTTACAGAGATAAGTGATATTGTCTCCACTCTTTACACGCAACGATCTATTCGTAAGGGCATGCAGAAAAGAGGAGAATTAATCCAAATTGGAGAGAACTCACTTATTGCAATCATGGATCGTAGTCTCTATGGCATGTGGTTTCATGGAAGATTTCATGAGTACACAGAAGAAGAAAAAAAGAGAATGGACGAGCAAAGAAAAGATGAATCCTATTAAGGATAAGGCCGTTTATATCGGCCTTTTTTATTTGCAATTTTTTGTAGAACATATAATGTAATTTTATGCGTTTTCATGTAATCACAATTTTCCCGGAAATGTTTAGCTCGTACTTAGGTGAGTCTATTTTGGCGCGGGCGATCAAAGAAAAGAAAATAAAAGTTTCATTTTATAATCCACGCAAATTTGTAATAGGGAAATACAAGAAAGTTTGGCCAGACGGAAATATCTCACAAATTGTTGATGATAAGCCATATGGTGGAGGACCAGGAATGATTATTCGTGCCGAGCCAGTTTTGAAAGCGGTTGAACAAGTTTTGAAAAAAATAAAAGGTAAAAAAACAAAAATAATCATTTTTTCTCCAGGTGGTAAGAAATTTACGACCGAATATGCAAAAAGTTCTGCAAAAAAATATTCTGACATTATTTTGATTTGTGGAAGATACGAAGGAATTGATGCTCGTGTAAAAAAGATTTTGAAAGCTGAAGAAATTTCAGTGGGAGATTACATTTTGACTGGCGGAGAAATCCCAGCCATGGTTTTGATTGATTCAATTTCACGACAAGTAAAAGGAGTATTGGGTAAGTATGAATCACTTGAAGAAGAGCGTGTATCTTCTGGTGAATTCTACACTCGCCCAGAAGTTTTAGAACATAAAGGGAAGAAATACAAAGTTCCTAAAGTTCTACTTTCTGGCCACCACAAAAACATAGAGAATTGGAAGAAAGAGAAAAAATAAAATTATTAAAATATACCGATATATCGGTATATTTTAATAATTACACATGAAATCTATGTAGTCATATCGATTTGACACTGACTAGTCATTAGATTATACTGTGCTCGATTGATAGATTGAGTTTTGGCAGTGGATTCAATCAAAACTAATTATTAGCAAAGTCGCAAACTTGCTACGAAATACATCTCACAAATAGCCTAAGAAATACAAGGCGATTTTTCGCCCCCTGTATTTTTGTCACTATTTTTGGTGTTTTTGTCACAATTTAATTATCTGGCGCTCGCGCCAAACCTATTATGGAGAAACAGGTTAAAGGAGCGAAAAAGTATTTTTCAAAATACAAAAAGCCATTGGTCGAATTTCCCGACCTTTTGGCGACCCAGCTTGAGTCATTTAACTGGCTTATCGAGCATGGTTTAAAAGAAGTTTTTAAGGAGTTTTCACCTATCAGTGATTATTCTGGTAAGAAGTTTGATTTAGAGTTTACATCTTTTAATATTAGCGAGCCTAAATATGAAGAGCATTATGCAAAAGCAAACAAGCTCTCTTATGAAGCTCAACTTAAGGCGCGAGTAAAACTTAAGAACAAAACACTCGGTGGAGAAAAGGAACAAGAAATTTTTATGTCAGATGTTCCCATGATGACACCACACGGAACTTTCATCATCAACGGCGTAGAGCGCGTGGTGGTACCTCAGCTTGCTAGAAGTTTCGGAGTTTTCTTTCCTGATCTTGAAGTAAAAGGAAAAAAAGTGTTCGGAGCAAAAATTATTCCTGCACGTGGCGTCTGGATTGAAATTGAAACAGATGTTGATGGAATACTTTATGTTCGTATTGATAAAAAGCGCAAATTCCCAATAACTGCGCTTCTTCGTGTACTTGGACTTGCAACAGATGATGCAATTCTTGGAGCTTTCAAAGATGCGGAAGTAAAGAAAATGCTTGAACTTGCCTTTGCAAAAGATACTGCAAAGACACTCCATGATTCATATATAGAAATCTACAAGCGTCTTCGTGATGGCGATCTTGCTACTCCAGAAAATGCAAAAGAATTTATTGATTCTCTATTTTCTAGCGAACGTTACGACCTTTCTCCAGTCGGACGATTTCGTTTCAACAAAAGATTTGAGAAAGATATGGGAACAAAAGAACTTGAACGCCGAACTCTTTCAAAAGATGATTTGGTAACAATCGTATCTAATATTGTTTCCCTTAATAACACTCCAGGTGCAAAGCCTGACGACATTGATCACATGGGAAGCCGAAGAGTACGTTTCGTTGGCGAAATGCTTCAGCAAAAAATTCGCGTTGGTATGACACAAATCAAAAGAAACATTCAAGACAGAATGTCTACTATTGATGTTGCTACTGCACTTCCAATTCAGATCATCAACCAGCGTCCACTTCAGGCTCGTATTAAAGAATTCTTCACAACAAACCAGCTATCACAATTCATGAACCAAGAAAATGTCATGGCTGAAATTGAACATCTAAGAACTCTTTCTGCACTTGGTCCAGGAGGTCTTACACGTGAGCGAGCAGGACTTGAAGTTCGTGACGTTCACACTTCTCACTACGGACGTGTTTGCCCAATTCATACACCAGAAGGTCCGAACATCGGTCTTATTTTGCACCTCTCTACTTACGCTCGCGTAAATGAATTTGGAATTATTGAAACTCCATATATAAAAGTAAAAAATGGAAAGATCACAGGCGAGATCGTTTATATGAACGCGCTTGAAGAAGAAAAATACAACATTGCACACGCAGGTGTGAAATATGATGACAAGGGTCATTTTATTGATGAAAAAGTAGAAGCTCGTGTAAAAACAGAACCAGGATTTATCAGCAGAAATGATGTTGATTATATTGATGTTGCGACAAATCAAGCATTCTCAATTGCTACATCAATGATTCCATTTCTTGAACACGATGATGCAAACCGTGCACTCATGGGAAGTAACATGCAAAAACAGGCAGTTCCTTGTCTAGTTCCACAAGCTCCACTCGTGGCAACAGGTACAGAAGCTTCCGCTGGAGGCGCTTCAGGAAGACTTATTAATGCAAAACATGATGGGACAGTTACAGAAGCGGATGCAAAACACATTGTTGTTAAGGATTCACATGGAAAGGAATATGAACACAAACTTGTAACTTTTGAGCGAACAAACAACTTCTCAGTTTTCCATCAGCGACCAGTTGTTACAGTAGGAGATAAAGTAAAGAAAAATCAGCTTATTGCTGACACTTCAACAACAGTAGACGGACAAATTGCACTCGGACAAAACGTTCGCGTGGCATTTATGGCATGGAACGGACACAACTACGAAGACGCGATAATTTTGTCTGAGCGACTTGTGAAGAACAGCGTATTTACTTCTATATATGTAGAAGAATTTACTTCAGTTGTTCGTGATACAAAACTTGGACCAGAAGTTACTACTCGCGATATTCCAAACGTTGGTGAAGCAAAACTAAAAGATTTGGATGAAGATGGAATTGTACGAATCGGAGCAGAAGTTCGCGAAAACGATATTCTTGTTGGAAAAATTACTCCAAAAGGGGAAACAGAACTTACACCAGAAGAGCGTTTACTACGATCAATCTTTTCTGAAAAAGCTCGCGATGTTAAAGATACTTCACTTCGTCTTGAACACGGAAAGCGTGGACGTATTATCGGCGTGAAAGTTTTCTCTCGTGATCTCGGACACAATCTAGAATCAGGAATAATTAAAAAAGTTGTTATTGAAGTTGCTCAGGTTAGAAATATTTCAGTTGGAGACAAGCTCGCAGGACGCCACGGAAACAAAGGTGTTATTTCGACAATTCTTCCAGAAGAAGATATGCCATACATGGCAGATGGAACTCCAATCGATGTGATCCTTACTCCACTCGGTGTGCCATCACGTATGAACTTGGGACAAATTCTTGAAATGCATTTGGGACTTGCAGCAGGAACACTTGGATATCAAGCTATTGTGCCTGCATTCTCTGGTGCAACTGTAGAAGAAATCAAAGGTGAACTCGTAAGCGCAGGAATGCCAGAGAACGGAAAAGTTCCACTCTTTGATGGACGAACAGGACAGCAATTCGAACAAGATGTTGCGATCGGAATAATGTACATGCTCAAGCTTCACCACATGGTGGAAGACAAAATTCACATGCGTTCAATCGGTTCATACTCTTTGATTACTCAACAACCACTTGGAGGTAAAGCTCAAGGTGGAGGTCAACGTTTCGGAGAAATGGAAGTCTGGGCACTTGAAGGATATGGAGCATCACACGCACTTCGTGAAATGATTACGATTAAGTCTGACGATATTACAGGTCGATCACAGACTTTTGATTCAATAATTAAGGGTGAAAAGATTAAGTCACCAAATGCGCCAGCATCATTCTCTGTGATGTTGAACTATCTGCGCGGACTATCACTCGATGTTAAACTCGAAAGTTTATCAGATGAGATAGAAGAAAATTAATCTTCCCAAATATTATTATGAAAACAATTGATACTACAAAAAAATTCGAATTCATAACACTCTCACTTGCTAGTCCGGAAAAAATCCGTGAATGGTCATATGGAGAAGTTACGAAACCAGAAACAATAAATTACAGAACAGGACGCTCAGAACGTGGAGGACTTTTTGATGAAAGAATTTTCGGTCCAGAAAAGGACTATGAATGTTACTGCGGAAAATACCGACGTATTCGTTACAAGGATATAATTTGTGAAAAATGTGGAGTGGAAGTTACTCGCTCAATCGTTCGTCGTGAACGTATGGGTCACATTGAACTTGCTTCTCCTGTTGCTCATATCTGGTTCTTGCGCGGAGTTCCATCTCGAATGTCTATTCTTATGAACATTCCAGTAAGCGATCTTGAAAAAGTAATTTACTTTGCTGGATATATTATTACTCGTGTTCATGAAACTGAAAAAGCAGATGTAATAAAAAATCTTGATGCTGAATACAAAACAAAAGTAAAAGCAGCAGGGGATGATGAGACAAAAGAAAAGCTTAAAGAAGTGCTTTCAAATATTAAGAAAGAAATAAATGAAATTCATGAAGGAAAAGTTCTAAATGAAATTCAGTATCATCACTACAGTCTAAAATACGGAACATGTTTTGAAGCAAATATTGGAGCAGAAGCAATTTTCAATATCTTCAAAAATATGGATCTTGCAAAATTGAAGGAGAAAACAAATGAAATGCTTGAAAAGGCAAGTTCAGTTGAAAAAGAGAAACTTCAAAAGAGACTTTCTCTAATCCGTTCATTGATGCATGCAAAAATTCGTCCAGAATGGATGTTTCTTACTGCTGTGCCTGTGATTGCACCAGCACTTCGCCCAATGGTTGCTCTTGATGGAGGACGTCACGCAACATCAGACTTGAACGATCTTTATCGCCGAGTTATAAACAGAAACAATCGTTTGAAGAAATTGAAAGAAATTGGTGCACCAGACGTAATCTTGCGTAACGAAAAGCGTATTTTGCAAGAAGCAGTTGATGCTCTTATTGATAACTCAATCGCAAAACAAAATGATTCTCAAGCAATGAGCCAAGCTCAGCGCCGTGCCCTTAAATCTCTTTCTGATAACTTGAAGTCAAAGCAAGGACTATTCCGTCAAAACCTTCTTGGTAAGCGTGTAGACTACTCAGGACGTTCTGTGATCGTGGTTGGTCCACAGCTAAAACTTTCACAATGTGGTCTTCCAAAGCACATGGCACTTGAACTTTTCCGACCATTCGTAATTTCAAAGTTGCTTGAACGCGAATATGCTTACAACATTCGCGGAGCTGGAAAACTAATTGAAGAAGGAGTTCCAGAAGTATGGGCAATTCTTGAAGAAGTAATTGAAGGAAAATTCGTACTTCTAAACCGTGCGCCTACTTTGCACCGACTTGGTATTCAAGCATTTAATCCAACTCTTATTGAAGGAAATGCTATTCAGATTCATCCGCTAGTTTGTACAGCTTTCAACGCTGATTTCGACGGAGACCAAATGGCAGTTTACTTGCCACTTTCTGATGAAGCCCAAGCAGAAGCTCGAGATCTTATTGCATCAAACAAAAACCTTTTGAAGCCAGCTTCGGGAGATCCAATTGTGCACCCAAGAATGGATATAGTTCTAGGATCTTACTGGATGACAAAGTCTATTGAAGGAGAAAAGGGAGAAGGAAAAATTTTCGCTACTCCAAACCAAGCAATGACTGCTTATGATTTCGGAGAACTTTCATTCCGTGCAAGCATCAAAGTTTTGGGAACAGAAAAAGCAAAGTACGCACGTTTTGAAGGTAAGCCATTTGAAACTACAGTTGGAAGACTATTTTTCAACAGCGTCTTGCCTGAAGATTTCCCATTCGTAAATGAAGAAATGACACTGAAGAGACTTTCTGCTTTGGTAGATGAAATTATTTTCCACTACGGAATTGATGGAACACCAGCAGTCCTTGATAAGATCAAAAACTTCGGTTTCGCATTTGCTACTCGCTCAGGCGTAACTTGGGGAATAGACAACGTTCGTGTACCAGAAGGAAAGAAAGAAGTAATTGATGAAGGACGCAAACTCGAAGAAGAAGTAAACAGTCAATGGTCTGATGGTCTTCTCTCTGACGAAGAGCGTTACAGAAAAATTATTGAAATTTGGGAAAATAAGAAAAACCAAATCGAAAAACTTCTTCATGGAACAATGGATAAGCACGGCTCAACTTATGACTTGGTGACATCAGGTGCTCGAGGAAATTTGGCTTCACTAAACCAAATGTCAGGAATGAAAGGACTTATTCAAAACACTCAAGGACGAATTATTGCTTTCCCAGTTGTACCTTCATATATAGAAGGACTTTCACCAATCGAATATTTCATTACTACTCACGGTTCACGTAAGGGTCTTGCCGACACAGCTCTAAACACTGCAAAGGCTGGTTATCTTACTCGACGTCTCGTTGATGTTGCGCAGGATATGGTTGTTACAGAAGATGACTGTGGAACGAAAGAAGGAAAAATTGTTTCGAAAGAAATTATTTCTGGAACAGAAATTTCTCTTTCAAAAACAATTCGTGGACGTGTTCTCGCAGCTGATCTAAAAAATGAAGATGGAAAAGTTTTGTACAAGAAAGGATTCTTGATTACAAAAGAGGAAGCTGACAGGATTGAATCTATCGGTATCAAGGAAGCTTACGTTCGCACACCACTAACATGTAAAACTCTTCACGGAGTTTGTCAGATGTGTTACGGACTTGATCTTGGACGGGATAAGCTAGTTAAACTTGGAGAATCAGTCGGTATTATTGCAGCTCAAGCAATCGGTGAACCAGGAACACAGCTTACACTTCGAACCTTCCACGCCGGAGGTGTTGCCGGAGAAGACATCACACAAGGTCTCCCTCGTGTTGAAGAAATTTTTGAAAATAGAACTCCAAAGAATCCAGCAGTTGTCTCAGAAACAAATGGAGTGGTTTTGGAAGTTGTACCAAATGGAAAAGAACAAATCATAAAAATTCTTTCTGATGTTTCTGTTGAAGAACCTCCAAAAACTGGACGCGGAAAGGCAAGAAAGTCTAGCAAGTCAGGAACAGTAAAATCAGGAAATGAAATCTCTTATACAGTCGCATATCGAAGAACACCTCGCGTAAAAGCAGGAGACAATATTACAAAAGGTCAGTTGCTTACAGACGGATCAGCAGACGTTGATCACATCTTCAAATTTGGCGGACGAGAAATGGCAGAAGAATATATCATTCACGAAATTAACAAAGTTTATGAACTTCAGGGTGCATCAATTTCAAGAAAGCACACAGAACTTATAATTCGTCAGATGTTCTCAAGAAAGAGAATCAAAGATGCCGGTGATACATCACTTCCACCCGGAGAACTTGTAGAAAATATTGAATTGGTTGAAGTAAATGAAAAGACAAAGAGCGAAGGTGGTGAACCTGCAAAATCAGAAACTGTACTGTGTGGAATTTCTGAAGTTGCTCTTACTACAAAGAGTTGGATGTCAGCTGCTTCATTCCAAAACACAAACCGTGTGCTTATCAACAACGCAGTTCGCGGTGGAGTTGATGCACTTCGAGGTCTAAAAGAAAACGTTATCATTGGCCGTCTAATTCCAGCTGGTACTGGTTTTCGAAATAAGAAAGATAATATTCCTGTAGTAGATGAAACGAAAGAAGAAGTAGAAGCTTAGTTGCGTTCTTATTATTAGCTTAAATTTTCTTCTTAATGCTATCTCCCCATAGGAAAGTTTCGCAACGAATGCTCGCGAAACTTCCAACGGGGCGAGAAGTGGGAAAACAAAATTCATCATAATGTTATCTCCTGTAGCAGAAATTAAAGAGCGTCTATCAATTGTTGATGTGATTTCCGGCTATGTGAAATTAGAAAAAGCTGGAATTCACTACAAAGCAAGATGTCCTTTTCACAACGAAAAGACACCATCGTTTTTCGTATCTGCCGATAGAGGAAGTTATCACTGTTTTGGTTGCGGTAAGGGAGGAGATATATTTTCTTTTGTGGGGGATATTGAGGGTTTAGATTTTCCAGAAACTCTCAAAATGCTCGCAGAGCGTGCCGGTGTAATGCTCGAGAGAAAGGGTTCAAACCAAGATAATAAAGAAGAAACAGAAATTTTTTATGCTCTTGAAGAAGCTACGAAATTTTATGAAGCGCGTCTTCGAGAAAATAAAGAAGTAATTGAATACTTAAAATCTCGTGGACTCACAGGTGAGACAGCAAAGAAATTCAGAATTGGTTTTGCGCCTGATGGTTGGAGAAATCTTACTCACCATCTTGAAGCAAAAAAAATTCCTCATAGAATTCTAGAACGTGCTGGACTTGTAATAAAAAGTGATAAAGGAAATACAGAAGGAAATTATTATGATCGCTTTCGCTCACGAATAATGTTCCCAATAAATTCTTCAAATGGCAAAGTGGTTGCGTTCTCAGGAAGAATTTTTGGAGAGGAAGACGGTGTAGGAAAATATGTTAATTCTCCAGAAACTGATCTTTACCATAAATCAAAAATTCTCTTTGGCTACGACAAGGCTAAACATTCAATTTTGCAGACTGGCAGATGTGTCATTGTAGAAGGCCAAATGGATCTCTGTATGGCCCATCAAGCAGGAACTACAGAAGCAGTAGCAGTTTCAGGAACAGCTCTCACGCTTGAACATCTGAAACTTATAAAAAGGTTTACTGATAAAGTAATTTTTTCATTTGATTCTGATAAGGCTGGAGTGAGTGCCGCAAAGAGAAGTGTGATGACTGCACTAGAAGAAGGAATGGATGTTTATTCTGTGGCTTTGGTTGGAGCAAAAGATCCAGCTGAAATAATAAAAGAAAATAAAGAAGAATGGTTAGAAGCGGTAAAGAGTGCAAAACCATTTATTGAGTTTTACTTAAATTATTTAGAAAAAAATTTAGAAGATAAAAGAAGTCTAAATAAAGAAGTTACAAAAGAGATTCTGCCACTGATCGCAATGCTAAAAAGTAGAATTGATCAGGAACATTTTGTAGGACTTGTGGCAGAGAAATTAGGAGTAACAGAACATGCAGTCAGGGACGATTTAAAGAAAGTAAAGATTAAAGATCAAGTAGAAGAAAAGGAAATTGCTCTTAACAATAAAGAAAGTATTGATAGAATAAAAAAACATATAATTGGAGGATATCTTTGGAAAGCCGATGATGATTTAGAAAAAGCATACGAGGAAATATCAGGAACAACGCTCCAATCTGAAATTGAAAAAATTCCCGAACCAGAACGGCAAAGTCTAATACTCCTTGCAGAGCTGACTTACAAGGAAGAAAAGAATTGGAAGAAGGACGCCAAAGAATTGATCATTTCATTTGAAAAGGAATTGCTAGACAAAAAATTTGAAAAACTGCTCGGAGAATTAAAAATTGCAGAGAAAGAGAGTGATTCAAAACGAGGGATGGAAATTTTAAAAGAATGCCAAGATGTTAGAAAACGTATTGAGGAATTAAAAATGAGTCGAATTAAGAATAATTAATTTTTTTATGAAGAAAAAAAAATCAGGCAAAAAAATTAAAAAGGTGCGAAAACCTGCCAAAGCCAAAAAGGCGAAAAAGCTCGTTAAGCGTCCAGTGAAAAAGGTCAAAAAGGTGAAGGCAAAGCCTAGGAAGGTTGTAAAACCTGCAAAAGCTAATAAGGCTGAAAAAGCGGTTGCTGAAAAGCCAGTTAAGCTTTCTAAAAAGGCACAGGATATAGAAAATAAGGCAAACGATATCATCGCGAAAGGTAAAAAAAGAGGATTCATCACCTATGATGAAATTTTAAAGGTCTTTCCAGATATCGAAAATAATATCTATTTCCTAGATGAGCTTTACGAAAAGTTCCAAGAAGCAGGAATCGACGTACTTGAAGGAGGAAATTTGCTTGATATTGATCAGGAAAACAAAGATAGCCTTTCAAAATATGCCAAAGATAAATCGACATACGACTCAATACAGATTTATTTGAAAGAAATTGGACAATATCCTTTGATCCACGCTGCTCAAGAAAAGGAATTAGCACGCCGAATTGAAAAGGGAGATGACGAAGCAAAAAATTTACTTGCTCGTGCAAACCTGCGTTTGGTGGTTTCAATTGCGAAAAAATATGTTGGAAGAAGTTCTGACCTAACACTTCTTGATCTTATTCAAGAAGGAAATTTAGGTCTCTTTAAGGCAGTTGAAAAATTCGATTGGACAAAAGGCTATAAATTCTCAACATACGCAACTTGGTGGATCAGGCAGTCTATTACTCGCGCACTTGCCGACCAATCTCGAACTATACGTATTCCAGTTCACATGGTTGAAACTATTTCAAAATATAAACAAGTTGTACGCCGTTTGAGCCAAGACTTAGGACGTGATCCACTAGCAGAAGAAATTGCTACAGAAATGGGAATAGATGTAGAAAAAGTTCACGTCATAGAAAATATAAGCCAAGACACAATTTCTCTTGAACGTCCCATTGGTGATGATGATGAAAAATCTACAATTGGTGAATTTATTCCTGATGATAAAATTTTGCGTCCAGATCAAGAAGCTTCACGAAGAATTCTTCAGGATCAAGTTAGGGAAGTTCTTAATCAACTTTCTCCTAAAGAAAAGAAAATTCTTGAAATGCGCTATGGACTCATTGATGGTGTCCAGCACACACTTGAAGAAGTAGGACAAGAGTTTGGTGTGACCCGAGAACGTATTCGTCAGATTGAAGCCAAAGTTCACGAAAAGCTTCGTGGAAATGATCAAATACTAAGACTCAAAAACTATTTCGACTAAATTAAAAAAGCCCCGTTTTCGGGGCTTTTTTAATTATTTTACGAGTGGGTCGATTACTTTTGTGAATGCTTCAAGTGGTTGAGCACCGTATATCAATTCTTTTCCTACGATAAATCCTGGTGTTCCACTTATACCAAATTTATCTGCTTCTGCTTTGTCATCATCAATCATCTTTTGGTATTTCTCTTTATTTGCTGTAACTGCGCTTGCTACTTTTTCAGCGTCAATTCCAGCAATAGTTCCTGTAAGTGCTTTTACATTTGCTTCGCTACCCCAGCCTCCGTTTTCTGCATCTTGCTTTGCAAAAACTGCTTCGCGCCATGCATAAAATTGTTCTGGATAAAGTTCCCAAACTGCTCTTGCGTAAAGAGCTGCAGAAAGAGAATCAGGACCAAGGAATTGATAATCTTTAAAGACTATTTTTGCTTTACCGGTATCAACGTAATTTTTCTTTAATTGCTGCATTGTTTCTGTTTCAAACTTTTTACAGAAAGGGCACTGATAGTCTGACCAATATGCGATTGCAACAGGAGCTTTGGCTTCACCGACAAAAGGATCATCTTTCAAGTCTACATTTTTTATATTTACAGCAGTCTTCGCACCTCCATCTGAATTTCCGCCTGAAAGTCCGTTAAAACTTATGTTTGCGTTACTAAAAAATATCGCAAGTGCGATAAGTGCGCTACCGACAATTATTGCTACAGGAGTAGTAAGTTTTGAATTTTTTTCTGGAAGTACAACTGTTTCTTTTATTTCTGAGACCAATATTTCATCATTATCCATATCTATAATTCTTATTTGTTAATGACGCCATTCTACCATAGGGATTTTGAAGGACAAAAGGGTAGGAAAAGCCCTAATTTACCCTTGATTTTTCAGGGAAAAAGTGTTATCATTTGAGCTCAAATGGGTAATACGTTTCAGGTAATAATATACATTTTTGCCTTCCTCTCCACATACGTGCAGATCTTTTTCCTCGTTACTTTTTTGGAAAAAAGGAAGAAAATTGAGCACAGAATAGGGAAGGTAGATCTTAATTATTATCCAAGCACTACTATTATCGTTCCATGTTGGAATGAAGAAACAACACTTAAATCTACTATTGATTCTCTTCTTGCACTTGATTATCCAAAAGAAAAATTGGAAATTTTCTTAGTTGATGATGGAAGTACTGATAATACTTGGGAAATAATGAAAAGTTTTACATCAATTCCTAATATAAAAGTTTTTCATAAGGAAAATGGAGGAAAACATACTGCAATGAATATGGGCATAGAGCTTGCGACAAGTGATTTTGTTGGATGTCTTGATGCTGACTCATTTGTTGATCCTCAGGCACTTAGAAAAATAATGAGTTATTTCCAAAGGAATCCAGAGAATATGGCTGTCGTGCCTTCAATCATCGTACACAAACCAAAAAATCTTATTCAAAAAATTCAGATGATTGATTATCAGTGGGGAGTCTACAACAAGAAGATGCTTGCTCTTCTTGGTGGTATACACGTAACCCCTGGACCGTTTTCAATATATAAAAGAGAAATTTTTGCAAAAATTGGGCTATTCAGAAAAGCTCATAATACAGAAGATATGGAAATTGCATACAGAATGCAGAAAAATCATATGAAAATCGAACATTGTAATGATGCATTCGTTTATACTGTTACTCCAAACACTGTGAAGAAACTTTATGCTCAAAGACTACGCTGGATTTATGGTTTCATAAAAAATACAATTGATTACCGAAAAATGCTTTTCAAAAAGAAGTACGGAGTATTTTCTTGGTTTACTGTGCCATCAGGAATAATTTCAATTGCAAGTACAATAGTAATGTTTGCACTTATGTTCTATAACCTAGGAAACTTCTTTTTCAGAAAAGCCCTACAAGTAGAGGCGTACGGTCTATCAGAGACTTTCTCATCTCAAATTAAAATGAATTGGTTTTATTTTAATACACAATCTTTTGTAATTCTTACTATCTTTCTTTACGTACTACTTTTCACAGCAATATTTATTGGATCAAAAATGGCAAATGGTAAAGTTAAATTTCCTACGTATGTAATTCCATTCGTTTTAATTTATAGCGTAATTGCTCCATTTTGGGTTTTGCGCGCAGTTTGGAATACGGCATTTGGTAAAAAGACCGCTTGGCGATAATTTATGGAAGAAAAAACTAGTTGGAAAAAATATTTAATAGTTTTCTTGTTAACCTTTGCAGTCTTTCTTGCGGCAATCGGTGTTTCATCTTTTTTTAATAATAAAAAAATTGCTAGCTTAAAATCTATTGAAAACAATATTGCAACAGATATCCTTTCCTCTGAAGTTCAATATTCTTTGCTAGAAGAGCAATCTTGTTCTGATGTAAAAAATAGTTCAGTTCTTTCTGATGAACTTGGAAACTTCGCAGACAGAATAGAGTATGGTGAAAGAAATGGTATTGGAAGTGATGAAGATATAATTGCTTTGAAAAAGAATTATTCACTTCTTGAAATAAAAGACTATCTTCTTATGAAGAGAATTTCTGCGAGATGTGGACTCAAATCTTCATTCATTCTTTATTTCTATGCTGATAGCAAAAACTGCGAAGATTGTAATAAACAAAGTATGGCTCTGACTGCACTTCGTGCGAAATACCCAACATTAAGAGTTTACTCTTTTGATTACAATCTAGATCTTGCAGCAATAAAGGCTCTTATTTCCGTATACAAAATCCCAGATACCTTGCCTGCAATTGTCATAAATGAAAAAACATATAATGGTCTTCAAGAAATTGAGGCTATTGATAAAATCATTGGTCCTGCACTGACTCCTAAAGAGACTAAGGCACAAACAAAAACAGTAGCTCCTACGGCTACTGTAACTCAATAGTTTTCAATTATTCTTGAGCCACCTCTCGGGCTTGAACCGAGGACCTACTGTTTACAAAACAGTTGCTCTACCAACTGAGCTAAGGTGGCGTATCCTCTAGATTTGGTCGTCTAGAGTGTTTTCTTTTTCTATCTCCTTATCCTTCAATTTCTGTTTTATCTTTTTCAAACGGTGCTTGTACTCATTTATACTGCGGAAGAAAGAATCTTTCTTTACTTCTACACCAAGCTCCTGTGCACTCTTATACCCGAAGTGTTTATGCCACTTCTTTTGGACATAATGGGTGATTATAGCCCACAAACGAATTACTTGAAGTATTACGATATGAACGAGTATCCGAGCAGTCTGCCACAAAGTCTTCTTCATTTGCGAAACAGAAATCTGCTCTCTAGGTTCTTCCAGTATGCTTTTGCTGACAGCTAGTTTACCAGAGCGGATTTTCCATAGCTGAAATCCTAGCATTCCTGCTACTCCCGCAAAAGATACCCAAAATAGTGTCATTACAAAAGTCATAGCTACATAATCGCTTGTCTCGTAAATGAGGTCAAGGTCGCATTATTTTGTGATAAAAGTTTACCGACAGTAACTTCTGGGTTTTTAACAAATGGTTGATCAAGCAAAGACTGCTCACGGAAATAACTATCAAGTTTTCCTTCAATCATTTTTTGCTTAATATCCTCTGGTTTGTCAGAATTTGCAATTTCTTTTGCAAACATTTCTTTAGCCATCTCAATTTTATCAGCTGGCACTTCATTTCTGTCTTTGTATTCTGGCTTCATGGCTGCAATGTGCATTGCAATATCTTTTGCTAGGGATTCATTTCCTCCAGTAAGAATAGTTACAACTCCTGCTTTCCCATTATGAATATATGAACCTATAGTTTCGCCGGTAAAAGTTTTTATATCACCGAGTAGAATGTTCTCTCCAATTTTTTGAATTACTGGATCAATCATTTCTTTTGCGGAAGCTCTTGCAGATTCTTCGCCTTCGTTTAGAGCCTTTTCCGCAATTGTGTTTGCAAGATTGATGAAGTCTTCATTCTTTGCAACGAAATCAGTTTCGCAGTTAAGAATTACCATAACAGCTTTTCCACTCTGAGATTTGATGACAACAAGGCCGTCATTAGCACCACGCTCTGCTTTCTTTGCAGCAATTTCGCTAGATTTCTTTTTAAGAATCATCAAAGCTTTTTCCATATTGCCATCAGCTTCTTCAAGTGCTTTTTTACACTGCATGACCGAAATACCAGTTGCGTCGCGAAGTTCTTTTATAAGTTCAGTTGTTATTTGCATATTTATTTAATGTACTAAATTTTTAATTTATTTTGCTTTGAAAGCTTCTGCAATTTCATTTACGAAATATGCGATTGAAGTTATTGATGAATCGTTTGCAACAATAGGGTAGTCAATAGCTCTGATATCACAGTCAGTGTTTGCAATACCAATTACTGGAACTCCAGCCTTCATTGCTTCTGTGAATGCAATGTGTTCTTTCTTTGTATCGATAATGAACAGTGCATCTGGAGTTTTCTTTAGTGAAACTAGACCACCGAAATAAAGATTCAATTTATCGATTTCTCGGTCAATAAGTAGGCGTTCCTTTTTGGTGTACATATCGAGTTCGCCTTTTTCTTTTTTTGATCTTAGGTCTTCAAGTCGAGCAATACGCTTTTTGATTTCAGGAAAGTTTGTGATTGTTCCTCCAATCCATCTTTCTGTGACGTATGGCATATCAAGAGAAATTGCTGCATTTTTAACAGCTTCTCTTGCTTCTGGTTTAACTCCTACGAAAAGTAGAGTTTTGCCAGTTGCTGATAGATCCTTTACGAAAGCAAGAACCTTATCGAGGTCGAGAACCGTGTTTTCTAAATTTATAAGATCGTTTTTGTTTTTTGTAGCAAAAACGTGCGGTGCCGTAGAAGGGTGTCTGCGAGTTTTGGAATATCCGAAGTGTGCACCAGATTTAAACATCGCGTCTATGCGCGGGTCTGATATTTTATCTGACATAAATAATAACTTATTAATTAATGGCCGTTTCGAGTCGGCACTCCGTTTTTAAGCATTACAGCCTATTTACAAAGGGATTTTGAATAAAAAAGCCCCTTCACGGAGACAGGGAAAATATAGCAAAAAAGATAGCCTTTTGCAAACCTAAAAAACCCTAAATTTAAAGGCTTTTTTTATTAGGAATTTTAGAGTAATATGGTCTCATGTTGCAATCAAAACTCTTCACGAGAACTAAGAAAGAGGCTCCGGCTGACGAAGTCGCAAAAAATGCCGAATTACTTATAAGAGGAGGTTTTATTCATAAGGAAATGGCAGGAGTTTATTCCTTCCTTCCTCTAGGCCTTCGGGTCATCAAAAAAATAGAAGATATCATCCGTAGTGAAATGAATGATATTGGTGGTTTAGAGATGAGGACTGCAGTACTACAAAGCAAAGAAGTCTGGGATAAATCTGGAAGATGGGATGATGGCGTCGTTGATACTTGGTTTAAAACAAAATTAAAAAATGGTGGTGAGATCGGACTTTCTTTCACAAATGAAGAAGCTTATTCAAATATTTTGAAACAGTATGTTTCTTCATATAAAGATCTTCCAGTTTATCCATATGATTTCAAAAGTATTTTCAGAAATGAGACACGAAGCAAGTCTGGAATTTTGCGTGGACGGGAATTTTACTGGAAAGCACTTTATTCATTTTCAAAAGATGAAGTCGAGCATAATGAATTTTATGAGAAAGCAAAGATCGCTTACAAAAATATTTTCACACGCGTTGGAATAGGTCATCTTACTTACATGACATTTGCATCGGGCGGATCTTTTTCAAAGTTTTCTCATGAATTCCAAACCCTGACTCCTGCCGGTGAAGACACAATTTTTATTGATGAAAATAAAGGAATTGCAGTAAATCAAGAAGTTTATACTGATGAAGTATTAGAAAGTCTTGATCTTAAAAAAGATGAAATGGTAGAAAAGAGAGCAGTAGAAGTTGGAAATATTTTTTCACTTGGCACAAAATTCTCAGAGCCATTTGATTTGAATTACAAAGATGAAAATGGTGAAGAGAAATTGGTAGTCATGGGAAGTTATGGAATCGGACTTGGAAGATTGATGGGTACAGTTGTAGAAGCACTTTCTGACGACAAAGGAATTATTTGGCCTGAAAGTATTGCGCCATTTCAAGTTCATTTGCTTATCTTAGGTGATGGAAATTCCGAAGTGAAAAAGGAAGCAGAAAAGATTTATAAAGATATGCAGAAAAAAAATATTGAAGTTCTTTTTGATGATAGGGCGGGAGTAATGGCTGGCGAAAAATTCGCTGATGCTGATCTTCTTGGAATTCCTTATCGCATTGTAGTTTCAGAGAGGAGTTTGAAAGATGGCGGATTTGAAATGAAACGCCGTACAGAAGAGAAAGGAAAGATAGTAAATAGTGAAGAAATATTTAAATCTCTAGTTTCAAATACATAGTTTGAACTAGTTTGTAGTTTATGTTTAAAAAATTATACGCCTTATTCTCAAACGATATCGGGATAGATCTCGGTACCGCAAATACGCTTGTCTATTTACGCGGCCACGGCATCGTGATTAATGAGCCGTCTGTTGTTGCGCTTAACCAAAAAACTGGAAGAATCGTAGCAATCGGAACTGAAGCAAAGAACATGCTAGGTCGAACTCCGGGACATATTAAAGCCGTAAGACCAATAGTTGACGGTGTTATTTCTGACTTTGAAGTAACAGAAGAGATGCTTGCATATTTGATTGGAAAAGCAGAAAAAATTTCAAAGAAATTTTTTCGTCCAAGAGTGGTTGTCGGAGTTCCATCTGGAATCACAAATGTAGAGACACGCGCAGTTTATGATGCTGCAAAATCAGCAGGAGCCCGTGAAGTTCATATTATAGAAGAACCAATGGCTTCAGCTGTCGGAATAAGAATGCCAGTTAAAGACCCAGTTGGTTCGATGATTATTGATATTGGTGGAGGCACTACAGATATTGCTGTCATTTCACTTGGTGGAATTGTTCGCTCAAAAAATTTAAAAATTGCAGGTGACAAATTAAATTCTGATATATCAGATTATCTACGTGATGAATTCAAACTTTTGATTGGAGAGAAAACTGCTGAAAATGTGAAGATCGCAATTGGCTCTGTACTCGAAGGAAAATTTATGGAAGCAGAAGTTCGTGGCCGTGATCTTGTTACCGGACTTCCACGTGAAGTGATTGTGACTGATGGCGATGTTCGCGAAGCGATCGGTCCTTCAATTGCAGGCCTCATAGACGGCATAAAAGAAGTATTGGAAACAACTCCGCCTGAAATTCTTGCTGATGTTATGCAAAGAGGAATTGTACTTTCTGGTGGTGGAGCATTACTTCAAGGTCTTGATGTCCTTCTTCAGAACGTACTTAAAATTCCAATTTATATTGCAGAAGATCCACTTTCAGCTGTTGCTCGTGGTGCCGGTGTAGTTTTGGAAGATTTAGAATATTATAAAGAAGTACTAATTGGTACCGGTGATGAATTATCTCCACGTTAAAAGAAGAAAAAAATCAAACGGAACTATTTTTATAATTTCGGGCATAATTTTGCTTTTTGTACTTTTTTCATATTTAGGAGTTTTCAAAAATCTTTCTTCATTTTTTGGAAAAGTTTCTCGTCCAGTTTGGGTAGCAAAAGAAAATGCAGGTGAAAATATAAAAACATACAAAGGAATCTTTGCTTCAAAAAGAAATCTTGTAGCTGAAAACGAAGAACTAAAAAAACAAATAAATGATCTCGAATACAAAATGAGCAATTACGAAACACTTGTTGATGAAAATAATTCACTCAAAGAAGCGTTCGGTAGAATGGGAGAAGAGCAAAGAATCTTGGCTGGAATTTTGGTAAAGCCCGCTCAATCTTTGTATGACACTATTGTTATCGATGCTGGAAGTCGTGATGGGGTAGCCTTGGGTAAAAAAGTTTTTGCAGGAGGAACAATTGTTCTTGGTTATATTAGTGAAGTAAATGTTGGAACTTCAAAAGTAACAATGTACTCAAGCGCAGATGAAAAAGTTCAGGTAGTAATAACTGGTAAAGATATTTCTACAGAAGCAATTGGACGAGGAGGAGGAACATTTGAAATGACATTTCCAAGAGATGAAGATTTTCCAAAGGGAACAGAAGTTGTACTTCCGGGAATAAATTCTCATTTGCTCGGCTTAGTTGATGAAATTATTTCTGACCCACGTGATCCACTTCAAAAAGTTCTTCTTCGTTCGCCAGTAAATATTCAAGAATTAAAATTTGTTGAGGTAGAAAAATAAAATGGTTCATCGTATAGATGAACCATTTTTTGAGCTACTGGCTCGGTTCGTTTTAATTGAATAAAGAAAAAAAAGAGCGCAACAAAGGAAGTGCAACCTTTGCCAGTTCAATTAAAACGTAGACAACTACAGCCGAATAAATTGCCAACGTGGCAAAGAACCAATAATGGCTTCTTTCCAGTCTTTCTCCGGGGTTTTTTACGTAAAGTTTATTCATATTATGATGTGCTTTGAGTGAAATCCTACCACTATTTATTTATGTGTCAATCTGCTAGACTCTTTAAGCATTGAATAAATTTGGTTTTAAAATTGAAAAGAAATTGGATGGCCATCTCGGTAGGGCTGGAGTTTTGACGACTCCACATGGAGAAATCAAAACTCCAGCATTTGTGGCAGTTGGAACTAAAGCTACAGTCAAAGCACTTACACCGGAGCAAATAAAAGAAACTGGAATACAGGTGGCACTTGGAAATACATATCACTTATATCTTCAACCTGGAGATAAAATTGTTCGTGATGCTGGAGGAATGGGAAAGTTTATGAATTGGAATGGTCCAACTATGACAGACTCTGGAGGATTTCAAGTTTTTTCTCTTGGGGTGGCATACGGAAAAGAAATTTCAAAAGTTGTAAAAATTACTGATCCATCACTTATGATCCCAGAACGTTTTGATGATTCAAATGCTCCAAAGCTCGCAAAAATTGGAAATGATGGAGTGTCCTTCAAATCACATTTAGATGGATCACTTCATTACATTACTCCAGAAAAATCAATTGAAATTCAGCACAACTTAGGAGCGGATATAATTTTTGCTTTTGATGAATGCACATCACCGTCTGAAGATTTGAGATACCAAAGCGAAGCACTCGATAGAACACATGCCTGGGCAAAACGCTCGCTTGAAAAACACAACTCTCTAATTCGCGCGAATATGACAGTAGAACAAGCATTGTTTGGGATTGTGCAGGGTGGTAGGAATGAAGAACTACGAAAGAAATCAGCAAAAATAATTTCAGAAATTAAAACAGAAGATGGAAAAGGGTTTGATGGTTTTGGAATTGGTGGAAGTTTTGCAAAAGAAGATATGTCTACTGCAGTCAAATGGGTAAATGAAACGTTGCCAGAAGATAAGCCAAGACATTTGCTTGGAATTGGAGAACCAGAAGATTTATTTGATGGAGTAGAAAATGGAGTCGATCTTTTTGATTGTGTTGCTCCAACAAGGAATGCGCGTAATGGAACGCTTTATACAAAAGAAGGGAAAATAAATATAACAAATTCAAATTTTCAAAATGATTTTTCTCCAGTAGAAAAAGATTGCGGTTGCTATACATGCAAAAATTATACTAGTGCATATTTGGCACATCTTTTCCGAGGCAAAGAAATGCTGGGTGGAACACTCGCTACAATTCATAATCTCTATTTCATAAACAAACTTGTTGCCGATATGAGACAAGCAATTTTGGATGGAAATTTTCCTGATTTTAAAGAAAACTTTCTCTCTACATACAAAAAATAAATATGGTAGGATAATAAAAAATCCTGATCATGGCTATTAAAAAAATTAGTAGAACAGAAGAGATTGAGAAAAAATTGAAAAAAGAAAGTAAGGTGCGTTACATTGAACCGACTCACCCGGCGATTCTTCGGATGAACAAGGAGATGGCAGAAGTCAGAAGGGAATTTAGAGCAAAACAAGCTCGTTCCGAACGATCAGCAAAAAATTCTTTCTTTACTTGTTAAAAGCCCTACGGGGCTTTTTTAATGCAATATATGGGTTTTTTTGCTAAAATCGCCAGTATGCAAGGACGGATTGATCCGAATTCATATACAAGTGATAAACATTGGGGGCAGACTATTGCGGAAGAGGTAATTCGTCAATTTCCTAATGAAGAAGTCTATACTTGTGCAGCCGGAATTTCACCATCAGGTATGGTTCATTTCGGTAATTTTCGTGATGTGGTTACAGCCTATGTTGTTTTCAGAGAATTTGCTCGTTTGAATAAGAAAACAAGAATGATTTATTCTTGGGATGATTTTGACCGTTTTCGAAAAGTTCCTGCAAATGTTCCAGAAGATTTTGAAAAATATATCGGTACTCCATATGCCAAGATGCCAGCGCCATCAGGCGATGAAAAATCATATGCTCGTCATTTTGAAATTCCATTTGAAACTGCAATGAAAGAACTAAAAATAGATTTGGAATATAAATATCAAGCAAATGAATACACATCTGGAACTTACACAGAAAGTATTATTCACGCTCTAAAAAATAGAAAAGAAATTGCAAAAATTCTTCTTTCATTTATGACGGAAAAGGGAAAAGAAGAAAAAAAGATTAACGAGGAAGAATACATAGAAAACTATTATCCAATTTCTGTTTATTCTCGTTTTAGCGGAAAAGATAATACTAAAGTCATTTCATATGATGGAGAATACGAAGTTACATATAAATGTTTCGATACTGACAAAGAAGACACTTTAGATCTTCGAAAAGATGGAATAGTAAAACTTCAATGGAAAGTAGATTGGCCAATGCGATGGAAACATGAAGGCGTTGTTTTTGAACCTGGAGGTCATGATCATGCTTCACCTGGATCTAGTTATGATATTGGCACGGTAATGTCACCGAAAATTTTTGGTAGACCTGCCCCTATTTTTGCTGAATATAAATTTGTCGGAATTCAAGGACTTGGTAGCAAAATGTCTGGATCAAAAGGAAACACAGTTTCCCCAACAGAACTTTTAGAAATTTATGAACCTGCAATTCTACGTTGGATATATTTTAGAAAAACTCCAGCACAATCTTTTCAGCTTGCTTTCGATACTGAAGTTTATCGTCAGTATGAGGAATTTGATAAAGAAATTGCATTGTATAAAGAGGGCAAGCTTGATGGTTTTTCTACGCGTGCTTTAGAGCTTGCACTAGAAGGATTTGAAAATATTAAAGAACAATCTCTTATTCCTTTTCGTCAGGCGGCTGCATTCGGACAAATTGTGCAATGGGATTTAGATAAAATGATTGATTTACTTTCTTCTGTGGGACTTTCTTATGACAAATCAAATATTGAATCTCGTCTTCTTCGTGCGAAGAATTGGCTCACAAAATACAATCCAGATGAAATGATTATTATTCGTGATTCTATAAACCAAGAATATTCAAAGAATATGTCAGTTGAATCAAAAAAATACGTAAAAGAACTAGCAGATTATTTATCTGGCGATATTTCTAGCGTTGAGGAACTTGAGAAAAAAGTTTATGCAATTCCAAAAGATGAATCACTTGATCAAAAAGAAAATTCAAAGCGCCAGCGTGCTTTCTTTAAAGATGTCTACAACTTACTAATTTCTGTAGATACTGGTCCGCGCCTCTCAACATTTATCTGGGCACTTGGAAAAGAAAAAGTCTCAGAATTACTAAAAATATAATTTTGGTATTATATAAAGACGCCCCCAAAAGTGGAGAACCTGAAGGGGAATAGCCCTTGCGAGGGAGGATGTTCTCAGACTTGGGCGGGCCAGTCCTGTAAGACTGGCTTTTTTATTTGACAAACAAATTCCAGAAGAGTAGCGTTTGGTTCAGTTCTTTAAAAAAATTAACATGAAAAAGCTAATCATTATCTGCTTGTTATGTCTAATTGGACATACAAAAGTGGCTGATTCCCAATCTGCATGCTTATCGGCAGATATTGTATTTCTCGCTGATTGTTCTTCAAGTTTAGAACATCGCTGGGAATTCATTCCAGCATACTTTCTTGATTTTATTGATGACGTCACTCTTTCAAAAGAAGGGGTGAAGGTTTCTATTGTTTCTTTTTCTGTTTGTACCGAAACCATTCTTTATCCCGCATCAGATAAAAAAGAAGCAAAAAAGGGACATAAAGATCTAAAAGAAAAAGGGAAATTTTTAGGTGGTAGTACTTTTCTGTCACTGGCAATGAAAAGATCAAAAGATTTACTTGATTACAGTGAATCTGAAAGAATGAATCCTTCCAACCACAAAATCATCATTATTATTTCTGATGGTGTAATTGATGACATGGACTCTGTTCTTGTTGATTCTCAAAAACTTAGAAAACAAGGAGTCCAGATTTATGCAATAAAGGTAGGTAGTGATGACAATGGCATAAAAAATTTAATTAAAATTACTGGATCAGAAAATCATATGTCGGACATGGGTTGTGATCCGATAATTAAGGTTATCAAAAAAGCTGATCCATGCTCCTAAAGCTCCTTCGGGAGCTTTTTTCTTTTGTAAAAAAAGCGTAAAGTAAGAAAATGTCAGTTTTTAAACTAAAAAGTAAATTTACCCCACAGGGCGATCAGCCGAAAGCTATTATTGATCTCTTGGACGGACTCAAAAAGGGTATGACGAAACAGACTCTTCTTGGTGCTACCGGAACGGGTAAGACTTTTACTATGGCTAATGTTATAGCAAATATTGGCAAGCCGGCTCTCGTCATCGCTCATAACAAAACTCTTGCTGCCCAGCTTGCACAAGAATTTAAAGCATTCTTTCCAGAAAATGCAGTGCACTATTTCGTTTCTTACTACGACTACTATCAACCTGAAGCCTACATGCCTGTGACTGATACATATATTGAAAAAGATGCGCAGATAAATAAAGAGATTGACCGACTTCGCCATGCTTCTACTCAAGCACTACTTACAAGAAAAGATGTAATTATTGTTGCTTCAGTTTCATGTATTTACGGACTTGGAAGCCCAAAGGAATATGAGAAAACTAATTTGAGAATTAAAGTTGGCGACAAAATTGGAAGACTCGATCTCATAAAGCGATTTGTTGATCTTCATTTCAAAAGAACAAATGTAGATCTTGAACCGGGACAATTCCGTGCAATTGGAAACAAAATTGAAGTAATGCCTGTTTCTGAAACATTTGTATATCAAATAAAATTTTCTGGAAGTTTTATAGAATCAATACAAAAAATTGATCCGATAACTTCAGGAATTTTAAAAGAGGAAAATGACATTTTCGTTTTCCCGGCAAAACACTTCATAACTGCAGATGAGCAAAGTAAACGTGCAATTGAACAAATAAAAGAAGAACTTGCAGAGCAATTAAAAAAATTTGATAAGGAAGGAAAATTACTTGAAGCCGAAAGAATAAAAAGACGAACAAATTATGATCTCGCAATGATACGAGAAATTGGATATTGCAATGGAATTGAAAATTATTCACGCCATCTTTCTGGAAAAGCTCCGGGTGAAGCACCAGAAACCCTTCTTTCATATTTTCCTCACAAAGAAGATGGTAGTGCAGATTTCATAACTTTTATTGATGAATCACACGTTACACTTCCACAACTTGAAGGAATGTATGCAGGTGATGCTTCACGTAAAAAAACTTTGATTGAACATGGTTTTCGTTTACCTTCAGCTGCAGATAATCGTCCTCTCAAATATCCTGAATTTGAAAAAAATACAGCAGAGACTATTTATGTCTCAGCAACACCTGGGAAAAGAGAAATGGCTGATAGTGAGCAAATTGTTGAACAAATAATTCGTCCAACTGGTCTTGTTGATCCAGAAGTAATTTTGCGTCCGATTGTCGAGAAAGGTGATTACAAAGGTCAGATAAAAGATTTTATTACTGAGGCAGAAATCACTATCAAAAAAGGTGATAGAGTTTTGGCTACAACACTTACAAAAAAAATGGCCGAAGATTTGTCTGTATATTTAAAGGAAAAGGGAATGAAGGCAGAATATCTTCACAGTGAAATTAAAACCATAGATCGAATTCGCATACTTACACAATTTCGAAAAGGGGATTTTGACGTTTTGGTTGGAGTAAATTTACTTCGCGAGGGACTCGATCTGCCAGAAGTTTCCTTAATTGGAATTTTGGATGCAGACAAAGAAGGATTTTTGCGTTCAGAAACTTCGCTCATTCAAACAATCGGTCGTGCTGCCAGAAATGCAGATGGACGCGTGATTTTGTATGCCGATATTCTTACTGGATCAATGGATCGTGCACTTAAGGAGACAAATCGTAGACGTGATATCCAGCTTGCATACAACGAGAAGCATGGAATTACGCCTGAAACAATCAGAAAAGAAATTAAAGATATTACAAAGGAACTCGATAGTGAACATGACAAAGCAGTAAGAGCGGAACTTGATACTGATATGGAAATTTTTGCAAAAATGGTTGCAACTGGTAAATCAAATCCAATAAATAAACTAATTAAAATAAAAGAAAAAGAAATGTCAGAAGCCGTGAAAGAGCTTGATTTTGAAACAGCGGCAATACTTCGTGACGAAATAAAAATATTAAAAGATAAATTGGCAAAATAAATCCCCGCTACCATTTGGTGCGGGGATTAAATTCAGCTTTTCATGTAATGGAAACTGGATTCCTTTCTGTGCTTTGCGCTGATGATTTTTTCGATTTGTCCTCGTTCCGGTTCTTGAGTGTTGGGGTTCACCAACTTTTCAGTAAGTTCGATAAGACTCCTTTGTTCAAGCGGAACATTCTTCTGGCTGTTTTCTTCTTTTGTTAGGTGCATATTCGTTTAGGTTTCTAGCGATATTACTATAATTCAAAATTCTGTCAATAATGTTTATTAGGTATAATACAGACATGAAGAAATTTTTGATACTAATTATATTAATCGCGCTTGCAGTAGCGGGATTTATTTTTCTTGGTAAAGATAAAAAAGAAACTACAACCGACAATATACAAACTGAATCTGAAAAAGTAAGTGTAAAAGATATTAAATATAGTGTTCCTACAAAATACACTACTTACGATGTTGTATATCCAGAATTTTCTGGTGTTCCAGCAGAATTTAATTTGAAAATTAAAAATTTCATTTTGGATAAAATTAAAGAGCACGATACAAATTCAAGTGAGAACTGGAAGGCTCGTCACGATACTGACCCATCATTTCCAGAATTTCCAGAGGAAGGGGATAAATTCTCTTTCTTTTCAAAATATGAAATTGATACTATGAACGAGAAAAATATTAGTGTTGCTCTAAGATTTGGTGGTTTCGAAGGCGGGGCTCATGGATATGAAGACATAATTACTTGGAACTATGACGTTGCCAACAAAAAGGAAATGGCGCTGAAAGACTTTTTCTCAAACGACAAAGATTATTTAGTTACAATTTCAAAATTTGCTCGCGGAAAATTGCTTGAGAAATTTAAGGCTGATGCAATAGAAAATGGTGCGACAGAAAAAAATTGGCAGGAAAATGTAGCATTTGATATGCTTGATGCTGGTGTGTCGCCAAATATTGCAAATTTTTCTAACTTTACATTTGACGACAAAAATATCACTTTCTATTTCCCAGAATATCAAGTTGCTCCATACGCCTATGGCGAACTTAAAGTAGAAATGGCTCGGTAAATTGTTTTTGATTTTCTAAATATATAAAACAAAAAATATAAACAAATCACCACTTCACGCCCCGTATGAAATTTGATACGCATTCGGTATCAAATTTTCGTTTGGGGCCAAGAAAATAAAAAACCTCGCGCATTATCTGCGCGAGGGTGGAGGAGTAACTGGTATCCATTTGGCTTTAAGTAAACAATCTTTATACAATCCTTTTCTTGGATCAATAGGTGGACGAAGTCTAATTACTTCAAACTTTTTCCTTTCCTTCTTCTTTCCAACACGTTTGATCATTGTATATCGTTCGGCCACCATACATTCAAAGCCTTTGACTGGTTCAAAAAGTGCAAGTTTCTGAAATTCAGATTCATCGCACTCTTTTGTTTTCTCAAATACCGTAGTTGTCCTTCCTTCTTTCACAATAAACAATTGAAGAAGAAATGTTTCCATAATTCTATTTTTTAATCTGTGGCATTTATATACTCTTTAGATTCATATGTCAAAGAAGTATTAAGAAAAAAGAAAAGAACCTTCAGAGTTATAGTGGAACTGTGAAGGTCCTTTGATAAAATTCCCAACCATTTTTTTCAAGCTTGTACTTCAATGTTGGTGTATCTGGAAATAAACTTGGATGGATATACATAATAGTATTTTGAGATACTATTTCACCATCCTTATTTCTAACAATCTGAATGGTTCTTTTCCCAGGTTTACCCATTAAATCTCCTGAGACGAGCACAATAGATTTGCGAAGCTCTTTTGTGTATTTTTTCTCCTTTACTTCACCAGAACCAGAGTTGCTATCTTTTACTTCCACATCTACATAAAGTAACTTATCGACTTCTACATCAGGGATATCTTTAAAGGCAAGAATTCTAATCATGCCTTTACCCTGATCTTTCGCCTTCGCCTGAACAGGTACTAGGGTTGTAAGCATGAGTCTCATTTTCTTCAGTTTTAAAAGTTTACTTAGAATAACAATATTTTCGTAAATTGTCAAAAGTAACAATTATGTTATAATTCACCTAACCAAATATTGATTACACCCCACTAGCATTGCTCCGGGGTGTCAGTGTGTTATATGGCAAAAAACGAAACAAAAAAGAATACATTTGAGGCAGGGAAAATCATTGTAAAAGGTGCAAGAACCCATAACTTGAAGAACATAACAGTAGAAATGCCACGCAACAAAATGGTGGTAATTACTGGAATGTCTGGTTCGGGCAAAAGTTCACTCGCATTCGATACAATTTTCGCCGAAGGTCAGCGTCGGTACGTTGAGTCTCTTTCAGCGTATGCGAGACAATTCTTGAATCAAATGCCAAAGCCTGATGTTGATGAAATCAGTGGACTTTCACCCGCAATTTCAATAGATCAAAAATCTCGTTCAAATAATCCTCGCTCAACTGTTGCAACGATTACAGAAATTTACGACTACCTGCGTGTTCTTTATGCAAGAATTGGACGACCTCATTGTCCACTTTGTGGAGATGAAATAAAAAAATTGTCTCACGAAGAAATAATGAATTTTGCACTTTCGAAAATTTCTTCACACAAAGCACCGAAAAAATCTGTAATGAAAGTTGAATGGGATGAAACTGAAGTTGCAGTCCTCGCACCAATTGTTAGAGGTAGAAAGGGGGAATACTATCAACTCTTATATGATTTACTTGGAAAAGGATTTTCTGAAATAAGACTCGATGGACAAGTAAAAAAACTTCGTGAGCGTGTCACGCTTTCAAAATATAAAGCTCACAATATTGATATTGTTGTTGATAAATTAGCACTGCATGAATTCAAGGATTCTAAGGATGATGCAAAACTCCGTTTAAGTGAAGCAGTTGAACGAGCACTTCTGGAAGCAGACGGACTTGTGCTAATAAAAATTGGAGAAGAAGAAACACTTCTTTCGGGAAAATTCGCATGCCCACGCGACGGCTTTTCGTTCCCAGAAATTGAGCCAAGACTTTTTTCTTTCAATTCACCATACGGAGCTTGTTCAGCTTGTAATGGACTTGGAACAAAATATTTTGGAGGAAATGAAGTTTGCGAAACTTGTAAGGGAGCAAGACTTCGAAACGAAGCACTCCATGTTTATCTTGGCAAAAACACTAATATTGTTGAACTTACAAGGCAATCAATTACAAATGCTGCAGATTTTTTCATAGAACTTAAATTAACCGAGCAAGAAAAAGAAATTGCTAAAGTTGTCTTAAAAGAAATTGAGTCGCGTCTTCAATTTATGCTCGGAGTTGGACTTGATTATTTAGCTCTTGATCGAAAAGCAAATACTCTCTCCGGCGGGGAAGCACAGAGAATTCGCTTAGCTAGTCAGCTTGGTTCAAGATTAGTGGGAGCACTTTATGTTCTTGATGAACCAACAATAGGGCTACATCAGCGCGATAATGAAAGACTGATAAAAACTTTAATTGATCTTCGAGATTTAGGAAATACAATTGTCGTTGTTGAACATGACGAAGATACAATTTATGCTTCTGATTATATTGTTGATATCGGTCCGAAGGCTGGAGTACACGGAGGAAAAGTAATAATTTCTGATTGGCTTGAAGATTTACTTTCTGCACCTAAACCACCACTAGGTGGAAAATCTAGAACACTTGCATATCTCCGTGGTGAAGAAAAAATTCCTGTTCCAGAAAAAAGACGTGAGAGCGATAAGGGCTCACTTAAAATTGCTGGAGGAAAAATTTTTAATATAAAAAATTTAAACGTTGAAATTCCGCTTGGAAAATTAATTTCTATAACCGGCGTGTCTGGCTCAGGAAAAAGTTCTTTCATGTATGAAATCCTACACAAAAATCTTCAAGCAAGATATGAGCGAGCATTCAGAACTGCAAAAATTTTTAATTGTGCAAGTTTTACTGGTACAGAATATTTATCTCGTGCGATTTTGATTGATCAGTCACCGATCGGGAGAACTCCAAGATCAAACATTGCGACATATACTGGAGCGTTTACACATATTCGTGACTTATTTTCAGAAACAGAAGAAGCACGTCTGCGCGGTTGGAAGCCAAATAGATTTTCTTTTAACGTGAAGGGTGGAAGATGCGAAGCATGTGAAGGAAATGGTGAAATCGCAGTTGAAATGCATTTCTTGCCAACTGTGTATGTCACTTGTGATGTCTGTAATGGAAAACGTTTTGATAAAGAAACCCTGACAGTAAAATATAAAAATAAAAACATTCATGAAGTTCTTCAAATGACAGTGGAAGAAGCTGTAAAATTTTTTGAAGATATTCCTGCAATTTATGATCGATTGAAAACACTTGATGAAGTTGGACTCGGATATGTCGCACTTGGACAATCTGCTACGACTCTTTCTGGCGGAGAAGCTCAAAGAGTAAAAATTTCTTCAGAACTTTATCGTCCTCATTTAGAGAAAACTATTTATCTCTTGGACGAGCCAACTGTAGGATTACACTACGATGATGTAGCGAAATTGCTCGAGGTTTTGAATAAGCTTGTGGCAAAAGGAAATACAGTTGTTGTTATTGAGCACAGTATGGATATCATAAAATCTTCTGATTACATCCTTGATTTTGGTCCAGAGGGTGGAAATGGTGGCGGAGATCTTGTTGCAAAGGGTACACCAGAGGAGGTTGCAAACAACAAAAATTCTCACACAGGTAAATATTTGAAAAAAGTTTTGCGAAGATAAAAAACCCTTTAAAAATATCCACATTTTCGCTATTTTTCCTGTCTATTTAGATGTATTATTGATATAATCATGTATATGGAATTTTTCCGCAGACACCATACTGCTTTTCATGTCTTTACTTTTGCGGTGGTTGCGGTTTTTCTCATAACTATTTTTGTGCCACAGATCAAAGCAGTTGGTGGATACATTGCTGCTGGAATTCTTGGGCAATATGAAGCAACCGAAGGACCAGATTTTACAACTAGTGTTGCCGGTACTGATGCGCAAGGTCTAACTGGACCTACTGGTGTGAAAATTGATATTGCCAGACAATTGATCTTTGTAATAGATCAAGCAAATTCAAGAATTCTAGTTTATAACATGGATGGTGACGGCAATATTTCTGACTATAGTGCTGACTATGCATTTACCTCAAGTTATATAGATTATCAAGGTGAAATGGATTATGATCCTGTAAATCATTATCTATTCATTGCAAGTCCAATTAAACGGTCAGTTTATATTTTTGATGTAAGCGATGCCTCACTTTTAGGGCTTTCATATATCGAAGGTTTTACTTATGATTTACCACCAATTGGAAATGTAGGTTATACAGACAACCCATGTCAATTTAGCCAAGGTGAAGAGGGGCTTTTCCTTTGTTTACCTTATGGTGTGGCAGTAGATGATGATGGTCAATATTTTTACGTTTCAGATTCTACTGGACATAGAGTATTACAATATTCTGTTGCAGCTACTATCACGAGCGGGCTTGATGGACTATCTTCGCCAGCTCTACATGTATTTGGTCAACCTGATCTTGATACATTTAGTTCGGGAACTTCTTCAACTACATTAAATAACCCCGGTCATATAGCATTCGGAAGCGACATTTTGTATGTATCTGATGTTAACAATAGAAGAATTATTTCTTATGATACTAGTTCGATTACTGATGGTGAGCCAGCAGTAGCTGTTTGGGGCCAACCTGATTTTGATTCTGGAGATTTCATTGGTTGCTCAATAAGTACTTTGTGTAGTGCCGCTGGGGTTTCTTTGGCTATAACTGAAACTTCAAATCTTTTTGTTGGAGATGCAAATAGAGTAATACTCCTTGCTGCTGATTTAGATGGAGATGCTTTAGATCCACCTGTACTTGGTCAGGTTGATTTTGATTCTAATACTACTGGGACTACTGCTTCAACGCTTAATGCTGTTGGTGGAGTAGATATTTCAAATGATGATTTCTTATATATTTCTGATTACAATAATAACAGAGTAATTATCCAAGATTTGCGTGATGTTGTTGCAAATGGACAAGACGCAATTAATCTTATTGGACAGGTTTCAGATAGTCTTGGAGATACTCCACTATTTGATCAAGCTACAAAAAACAGCAATCTTGATTCTGGTACTACAATAAATGATTCTGGATTTGACAACCCAATAGATGTAGCAATAGATACAGTTAATCACCGCCTTTTTGTTGCTGAAACCTATAAAGCCGTTATCGGTGGTGTACATACTGACGGAAATGAAAGAGTGCTTGTTTTTAATCTGGATTCAAACAATGAATTAATTGATTATGATGCAGACAACGTGCTTTTCAATACAGATTTTTCGAATTGGTATTCGCCCTTCTCCACGCCATTTGGTATAGCGCCGTATACTTTAGCCTATGATGATGTTCATGACATTTTGTACTCGGCAGCATTTTTTGGTGCGTGTATTGAAGTTTTTGATACATCATCAATTTCTGACAACCAGGGACCAATAAGGGAATTTCTTATGAGTGGTATAGATTGTAACCCAACTGACCTAGATGTAAAAAACGTAAGTATAGCAATTGATCCAGAGCACGAATTGTTGTATGCATCATATGCTAATGAAAATAAAGTAGTTGTGTTTGATGTTTCTGATATTACAACTACATACCCAACAGTAGTTGCGACATTGGGAACAACTTCTGGTACTACACAGTCAAAATTTGATAATCCCGTAGGTCTTGCGATTGATCCTGACGAGCAGATTCTTTATGTTGCAGACAAAGATAATCAAAGAATAATGGTCTTTGATGTTAGTACTGTTACTGATGGTGAACCGGCAATAAATGTTTTAGGAAATGATGATTTTACTACTGTTGCGGGTTCTGTGACACAATCAGAATTTCTTGATCCATTTGGTGTAACTTTAGATAAAGAAAATAAAATTTTATATGTATCTACTTCTGGTGGTGGTGCAAGTCGCATACTACTTTTTGATGTAGCCGATATTACTGATGGTGAAGATGCGGTGGGTGTAATTGGATCAAATAGTTTTGTTTCTACTGACTCTGGAACGAGTGAATCTCTACTCAATACCCCAAAAGGTATGAGCTTTGACTATGTAGACACAAGACTTTATGTTGCAGATAATGAAAATAATCGCATAGTCTGGTTCGATTTCCCGTTACTAAATACACCTTCAGTTCCAGATGGAGTTGTTGGAACTCCATATTCAGAAGCCTTAGACGTAACTCGTGAACAAGGGTCAGTCTCTTTTGAGCTTATTTCAGGAACTCTTCCACCAGGTCTTGCATTTGATGCTTCTGGAATCACAGGAACACCAACTACTGGAGGTACATACATTTTTACGGCACGCGCAATTGATGCATTTTCTGGAAGTAACTTCTATTCAAACCCCATTGAGTACACAATTAATATTCCCGTTGTTGGTGGAGGAGGAGGTGGAGGAGGAGGTGGTCATGGAGGAGGTGAGACTTGTTCAGACCCACTTGCCACAAATTATCTTGGTTCATTACCATGTACATATCCAACTGATGTTTGCCCAAATATTTCTGGCAATCAATCTTCTATTCCTTCCGGAATGATCATTGATGCATCAGGAAATTGTGTTATTGCTCCAAGTAACACTGACTTTTGTCCTAATATCGCTGGCATTCAAGATGAAGTTCCAAATGGAATGGTAATTAATGGAAGTGGCAACTGTGTCACTCCAACTGGTACTGGTACTGGTACAGGTACACCACCATCAACAAGTCCTGATGTCTGTCCTAATATTGCAGGAAGGCAACCTAGAGTTCCTGATGGAATGACAAAAAATTCTGCAGGTCAATGTATTGAAGTTGTTTCGGTGATTGATGTTTGTCCAAATCTAACTGGTAATCAATCAGCTGTTCCAACTGGACTTGAACTTCGAGGTGGACAATGTTTACCACCACAAGTTGAAGTTCCAACTTGCGAAACTGATCCATCACTTTGTGCACCAGGCGAAGAAAATCCACCAATCAGACCACCATCACTACATGGTTGTGTATTTGATGCTCCCCCAGGATCATCACTCGGAGTGATTGTTGGTACACAAATTAGTGGATCATTCTGTGAAGCTAAAATGACAGTTCTTGGTGTATATGCTGAAGCAAAAGAAGTCTTCAATTCACCTCAAGGAGACGCAATTACGAAAGCAATTGGAATTACTGGTATCGTAGTGGCTGGTCTTATCACACTTGCTACAGCACTATTTGCAACACCACTTACATTTACCGAAATTGCTCTTATACCTCAGCGTGTATGGTCACTTCTACTTGTGACATTTGGACTGAAGAAAAGAATTCGTCCATGGGGAACTGTGTATGACGCTGTTACCAAACAACCTCTTGATCCTGTTTATGTTGTTCTCTATGACAAATCAGGTGCAGAAATTGCTACTTCTATTACTGATCTAGATGGTCGCTACGGATTCCTTGTTGGTCCAGGTGTTTACCAAATGCGTGCCACAAAACAAAATTATGTTTTCCCATCAATTGCACTTTCACGACAGAGTCGTGATGAAATATATCTAGACCTATACTTTGGAAACTACTTTGAAGTTACAAAAGAAAATCAATTGATTACAAAAAATATTCCGATGGACCCTGTGAAATTTGATTGGAATGAATTCGTGAAAAGGGAAAAGGGTCTTATGAAGTTCTATTCAAAACGAGACATTATCATTACAAGAATTGCAGATGCATTCTTCGGAGTTGGTTTTGTTGCAGCATTAATTGCGCTTCTAGTTTCTCCAACAGGATACAATGTTGCAATTTTCACTCTCTACGTCCTGCTCCTTGTTATGAAAGAAATGGGAGTCAAACCAAAAGAACTAGGTGGAGTCATGAAGAAAGACGGCAGTCCACTTTCATTCGGTATTGTCAGAATTTACTCAAAATCTCTCGACAAGGAACTCATGACAAAAGTTCTAGACAAGAAAGGAAGTTACTACGCTCTTGTTCCAAATGCGACATACTATGTTACCATTGAAGAAAAACTTGGAGACAAATCATACAGGGAAGTTTACAAATCACAACCGTTTGAAGTTAAAGATGGAGTGATTAACAAAAAGTTTTTGGTTTAAAAAAACTGCCCCGAGTCGGGGCAGTTTTGCTTATGCGTGCATTGATTGTTTATGTTGTTCTCTCACAAAGTCATATGCTCTATTTGCAAGGGCTTTGATTTCTTCTTTAGAGAAGAACTTGTATGATTCTGCAGTGCGTAGACTTTTTGGATAAAAACAATTGTCCAAATGTGTAATAAGAAATTGAGGCCTCTCTGTCCTTATCAAAGCTGGCTGTAGATTAACCGGTGTGTACCGATCCATATTACTTAAAAATTCCTTAAGTTCCGTGGCATATTGATCAATAAATAACAAAGAATAGCCATTGAATGTTAGTTCAGAAGTAGTCATGATATTTTGATTTTTAGAAGTTACGATTTTTTGTTAGACTACCAATCTAAATATGAAACGTCAAGATTTGGACAAATATAAATTGCCCGACTCTCCTGGGGTTTATTTTTTCATGGACGGCAAAAAGATTCTCTATATTGGAAAGGCAACATCACTCAAACAAAGAGTGAGGAGTTACTTTATGCCTGATTTGATTGTCACACGTGGACCGCTAATTTTAGATATGGTTACAAAATCTAATGGGCTGAAATGGCAGGAAAATGACAGCGTTCTTGAAGCACTTATCAATGAAGCAAATCTTATAAAAAAACATTGGCCATATTACAACACCAAGGAAAAGGATAATAAAAGCTTTCAGTACTTGGGAATAACTGGTGATGAATTTCCGAAAATACTTTTAATAAGAGGACGCGCACTTTCAACTCCAGACAAAGTAAAGAAAAACAATATTAAAACTCTTTTTGGGCCATATCCAAATGGAACGACGCTGCGTGAGGCTCTAAAAATTGTCAGAAGAATATTCCCATTTGTAGACGAGCATTCTGGTAAACGAGACAATTATGAATTTTATCGTCAGCTTGGCCTTTCGCCTGATACAAAAAATAGTGAACTACGAAAACAGTATCTAGAAAATATTTCAAACATTAAATTGATTTTTCAAGGAAAAAAGAAAACACTGATCAGAAAATTAAAAAAAGAAATGACAGTTTTTGCAAAAGAGCAGAATTTTGAGAAAGCAGATTTGATTAAAAAGAAAGTTTTTGCCCTCGAGCATATCAATGACGTGGCTCTAATTAAGGATGAAAATCTGAAAAATCCATGGAATGGAAGACAAAGAATAGAAAGCTATGACGTTGCCCATTTAAGCGGAAAAAGTATGGTTGGAGTAATGACTACTGTACTTGATGGAACGATCTCAAAAGATGACTACAGAAAATTTATAATTAGGTCTGTAGATGGTAGTAATGACACAGGAGCACTTTATGAAATTCTAACGCGTCGCCTGAAACATCCACAGTGGGGAATGCCAGACATAATTGTAGTAGATGGAAGTACTGCACAAATTAATTTTGCTAATAAAGCATTGAAAGATTCTGGAATGACTATCCCAATTGTTGCAGTTACAAAAGATGAAAGACATAAAGCAAGAGAACTAAGGGGTGACAGGGAAATAATTGAAAAACACAGAAATTCAATCTTGCTTGCAAATAGCGAATCACATCGCTTTGCTATCACGTTCCATAAGAAGAGAAGAGGTAAAGATTTTCTAGGGAAATAAGGTTATAATTATATTATGAGAATTGGAGTTCTAAGAGGAGGAATATCAGATCAATACGACATATCTCTACTTTCTGGGGGAGCAGTACTAAATGCTCTTCGTTCTTTGGGCCATAAACCCATAGATATTTTGATCACAAAAGACGGCTCTTGGAATATGAATGGTCTTCCACTAGAGCCCGAGGAACTTACCGATAAAATTGATTTCATCTGGAATGCATTACACGGTGAGATTGGTGAAGATGGAATGATTCAGGAATTTTTTGACACAATAAATATTCCTTATACCGGCTCCGGAAAAGAAGCTAGTGAAATTTTTTCTAATAAATTGCGAGCAAAAGAATTATTTAAGGAACTCGGACTTAAAACTCCTTCATATGAATATATCCCGGTTTTTGATGAAAGGATTTTTGGTGATGACATAGAAAAATATTCAAAAGGAAGTGCCAAGCGCGTATGGCAATCATTCTCTCCTCCTTGGGTTGTAAAACCACTTTCTGGAGGATCTTCAAAAGGAATAATTTTGGCTAGAACATTTCAAGAACTTGTAGATGCAATTGAAAGTGTAATTGTACAAGGTAATGATGCACTTGTTGAAGAGTTTGTTGATGGAAAGGAGGTGTCACTGGGAATTATTGAAGGATTACGCGGAGAGAAACAATATACTTTAATTCCAAAAGAAGTTGTAAAAGATGGAAAAATTCTTTCTACATACGACAGAGCAAGCGGAAATTATAGTTTCCGAACACTTGGTTCAATTGATAATCATCACAAAGAAGATATGTCAGAAAAATTTGCAGAAATTTTTGACAGACTAAATCTTAAACATTACGCAGTTGCTGACTTCATAATTTCGCCAAGAGGGCTCTATATTCTTGAAATTGATACTCTGCCTGAGCTCCATGACGGAGGAATTATTTGTCGTAGTTTAAATGACTTAGGAATCTCCATGCCTGAGTTTGTAAACCATATAATTATGGTTGCGCAAAAAGATTTATAAGGTAATATAGGTTTGCGATGGGCCTATAGCTCAGTTGGTAGAGCAGCGCTTTTGCAAAGCGAAGGTCAGCGGTTCGAATCCGCTTAGGTCCACTCGATGAAAAATCCCCACTGCTGGGGATTTTTCTGTACGAGTGGAAGCCGGAACGATATTTTGCTAGTAGGCAAAATCGTGAGGCGGGGTCGCAACCGAGCCGAGTGACGACGAGGTGAGAGTTGTGACCACAAAGGATTTTCTAAGATGCGACGGTGAGAAAATTACTCCTGACCACTGGTTTGACGACGTTCGATTCCGCTTATGATTGACACCGAATATTTAAGTAGTAGGATTTGGGTGACTAACGAACTTTAAAAACAACCATATAATGAAAAACCAAATTCATCTTGATCCAACTACTGGCATGATCTTGGTTGCTGAGCCTTTCCTGCTTGATTCCTACTTCAAGCGTTCTGTGATTCTTCTTGGAGAACATGGTGGTGAAGGTACCATCGGTTTTATTTTAAATAAACCGACAGATATGAAACTCAATGATGCTCTGGAAGATTTCCCTCGATTCGATGTGCCACTTTATTTTGGTGGACCCGTTCAAACTGATACTGTGCACTTTTTGCATACCTTAGGTAATAAACTTGAGGGATCAAAAGAATTATTGCCAGGAATATATTGGGGCGGTGAACTGGAAGCGTTACAACTTCTGATTGATACAAATCAGGTTAGCAAGGATGAAATCAGATTTTTTGCAGGTTATAGCGGATGGAATCCTCGCCAGCTTGAACAAGAGCTACAAGGAAAAACTTGGCTCTTAAGTAAATGTAAAAAGGAATTTGCTTTTTCTGAAGAACCAAATGAATTATGGGGAAATGTTTTGCGTAGCATGGGGAATCGCTATGCAATACTTGCAAACTTTCCTGAGGATCCAAGCCTCAATTGAACTTAAATCGTTCCGCCTTGCGGGACGATTTTTTTATGTTGACAGCATTTTTTATAGAGTTAGGATTACGGAAGCAACTGAACTTAAAAACTAAACAATATGAGACAAAAAATTCTTATACCTGAAGTCGGCAGTATCCTTATACGTAGCCCGTTAGATTTTCGTGACAAAGAATACGAAACTCAAAAAAGAGCAATTATTTTGATAAGTCAAAGTGGCCAAAATGGATCTATTGGTTTTATCCTTAATAAACCTACACCCCTGAGGGTACATGAAGCTTTTGAGGATTTTCCGCAATTTAATGCACCACTTTTCTGGGGTGGACCCGATAACTATCAAGGTGTCTATTATTTTCACAATATTTCAAAACTTGAAGATAAAAGAGAAATTAAAAAAGGGTTTTACTGGGGAGGAAACTTTAATCAGCTAAAAGAGATGATTGCTGAAGGTGAAGTAACCCCAGATCAAATTAAGTTTTGCGCAGGATATTATGCTTTGCATCCAAAGTTGTTAAGGGTAAGGACAAAAAAACAAATCAAAGTACTTCAGAACAAATGGAGAATTGCCAAATTCAATGAAGATCTAATCCTTAATCCTGATTCAAGTGATGCATGGGGAAGAGCTATGGCCTCAATAGGTAGCGCATTCCAGGTAATTAATGATTTTGATGAAGATGTTTGTATGAACTAAAGCCCTGTTTACTACAGGGCTTTTTCTTTTTCTTTGATATAATACATAGATATTATGGATGAAAATCGCATAACGTACTTTGCTGAAACTGACTACAGAAATTCCCAAAAGAAATTTGGCATAAAAGCCAGAGATCGTACTCGCCATGTCTACGTAATAGGTAAGACAGGAATGGGTAAATCTACTTTGCTTGAAAATATGGCCATCCAAGACATCCAAAATGGCGAAGGTTTGGCTGTTATTGACCCACATGGCTCAATGGCCGAGAAACTCCTAGATTATGTACCAGAAGACCGTATAGGCGACGTAATTTACTTTGCGCCATTTGATGTTGATTTCCCAATCTCATTTAACGTTATGGAAGATGTCGGTGCAGACAAGCGACACTTAGTCGCCTCCGGACTAATGAGCTCATTTAAGAAAATTTGGGCTGATGCATGGAGCGCCCGAATGGAATACATTTTGAATAATACAATTCTTGCACTTTTGGAATATCCGGGAGCGACTCTTCTTGGTGTAAATCGTGTACTTGCTGATAAAGAATTTAGAAAAAAAGTTGTAGAAAATATTAGCGATCCGTCAGTGAAATCTTTTTGGGTAGATGAATTTGCAAAATATACAGAACGTTTTGCTGCGGAAGCTACACCTGCAATTCAAAACAAAGTTGGACAATTTACTTCAAATCCTTTAATCCGAAATATTATCGGTCAGGCGAAATCCGCTTTTGATATTAGAAAAGTAATGGATGAAAGAAAAATTCTTATCATCAATCTTTCGAAGGGAAGAATCGGCGAACAAAATGCAAATCTTCTTGGTGCAATGCTAATTACCAAAATTTATCTTGGAGCAATGTCCCGCGCAGATTTATCTGCAGACCAATTAAAGAATCATCCAAACTTTTATCTTTATGTAGACGAATTTCAATCTTTTGCATCAGATAGTTTCGCAGACATTCTTTCTGAAGCTCGAAAATATAAATTAAATCTAAATATTGCTCATCAATATGTAGAACAAATGTCAGAGGCAGTACGTGCAGCAGTATTTGGAAACGTGGGAACGATGATTGTCTTTCGTGTAGGTTCATTTGATGCGCAGATTTTTGAAAAAGAATTTGCTCCGCAATTTACGGCAGATGACATCGTAAATCTCGGACAGTATCAAATGTACCTAAGACTTATGATCGATGGTGTAGGTTCAAAGCCATTTTCAGCTCGTGGTATGGCGCCAATCAATATGCCTGATGTATCAAATAGAGAAAAGATAATTGAAAGTTCAAGATCAAATTTTGCTAGACCACGCACAAGTATTGAAGAAGGAATAATGAAGTGGCATGAACCAATAATTGACGAAAAAAAAGCTGAAAGAATCAAGAAATACGCAGAAGGCCAAGAGGGCGCACAGAAACCAAATTTTGAGAGAAGTATTGAAGAAAGGCCAAAATTTAACAACAGGCCAGAAAGAAGAGAAAATGGCCCTAGACAAGATAATAGAAATTTCGGGGACAGAAATCCTAGACCTAAACCACAATTTGAGAAACCTCCTGAAAGACAAAGCAAGCCAAGCCTCGGTGAGCTCCTGCATAAACTCTCTCCTGAAACTCCAAAAGAAAAAATTGAAGAAAAGGTGGAAATAAAAGAAGAAAAGAAAACAATCTCACTTTCCACTCTTCGTCCTAAAGAAGATAGATCAGCGTCTCCAAACAAGCTCTCAATGCTTAAAGATGTTTTAAATAAACTAAACAAAGAAGCAGAAAGTAAAAAGGAAGAACCTAAAACGGTGGAAAAGAAACAAGAAATTAAAGAAGAGAAGAAAAAAGGACACAAGGAAGTTCCAGAAGATGTTTTGCGAAGCATACTAGAGGATAACTAACATGAAATATTTCCGGCTTATATTTGTAATAATCTTATTACTTTACGGAAAAACAGCATTAGCTGGTCTTATTATCAACGAAATAATGTACGATCTTCCAGGCACGGATACAAACCGTGAGTGGGTAGAGATTTACAACGACGGAGAAATTTCTGTTGATCTAACAAGCTACAAATTTTTTGAAGCAAATACTAATCATGCAATTACATCCGTGCAGGGAGGACAAAGTATTGCTACTGGTGACTATGCAGTAATAGTTGCAAATCCAGATAAGTTTCTCGAAGACTGGCCGAACAATTCCTTCCAGATTTTTGATTCAACTTTTTCTTTAGCAAATGAGGCAGGTGAGACGCTCGGAATCAAAGATAGTTCTGGTGGAACTCTCGATTCAATCTCATATGGAAGTGTTGATGGCGCAATTGGTGATGGAAATACTTTGAATCGAAATGGCAATAGTTGGGAAGTTGGTGCGCCAACTCCAGGGCAAGCTAATGGCGGTGAAATTATAGATGAAGAAAACGAAACAACAGTGGAGACAACTTCAGCAAAAACTGAAGAAACAATTATTCCAGTTTTGTCACCAGAAATGAAAGTAGAAATAATTGCTCCGACAAAGGCTGTCACAATGGTGCCAGTAGCATTTACCTCGGACGCTAGAGGATACACTGGAGAGCTATTAAATGTTGGGTATTTTATTTGGAATTTTGGCGATGGAACACTATTTGCAGAAGATGTAAGAAGTGAAGAGCTATTACATACATATACAAATCCTGGAGATTACGTTGTTACTCTTTCATATTACAAATTTCCGCGTGATGGCAAACCTGATGCAGTAGATAGAATGACGATAAATATTACAAGCGCTGGAGTGATTATTTCAGGAATTGCAAATGATGGATCAATTGAACTTACAAATAAATCAAAAACAGAAATAGATATATCATTTTTTAAATTATCTAGCGGAATTTATTCCTTCACAATTCCAAATGGAACTTATATTTTAGCAGGAAAGAAAATATATATTGGTGCAAACGCAACAAAATTTCCTAAATTATCTTATGTAACTCTAAACTATGCCGATGGAACAAAAGTTATGGATTATCCTGAAATTGTTCTAGCAAAGAAAACAAATGATAGGAGCAAGGTTGTAATTACTCCTAAAGAAGAAACAGTTTCTATTGTTGTAGAAGAAAAACCTATACCTAAAGTTCTGGGAGCTGAGATTTCAGATGTTGAAGAAATACCAATGATAGAAAAAGAAGGAATCAAAGAAAAAGGGAATTCTCAATCAATGATTGCATACACTAGCATGGGAGTGTTGCTTCTAATTGGTGCCACAGCAACTATCATGATAAGAAAATCCCGCAATAATCTATTGCGGGATCCACTAGATGAATTTGAATTTTTAGAGTGATTGAACCTGCAACTTAGTTTCTGCCTTCTGTTCTACTCCAAAATTTACTTCAATTTTCTCCCCAGACTTTACGGTAAAAGTCTTTGGGTTAGGAAATGCTGAATCAGTACCATTTTTCTTCACTTCGATTATGTATGATCCCTCAGGTATTGATACACTGTATGTTCCATCATCTTTAAGTTTTATATCTGAAACCAACTTTTTACTTTCATCAGTTGTATATATCTGTATGTGTCTTGATGAGTAGATTTCAGCTGGAAGTGTGCATTTAATTCCAAGCATTTCTGTAGGGCATACCTGTCCCACATCCACTTTTCCATAAACTGTTCCGCTAACTATTGTGTCTGATAATACCTGAGAGTCTGATGCTGTTTCTTCACTTACTGGTTTGTCCGTAGTAGAACTAGTATCATTTTTTTGGTCATTTAGGTTTACCTTATCAGAATTTTCTTTTTGCAAATCAATACTATCGAAAACCTTTACTTGTTCATTGATACTAGAAACAAGCTTTGATTCAATTTGCTTTTGTAAATTTGCAATTGTTTCAGCAGTATTATCATCAAGAGTAAGTGTTTCAGTTGCAGTTTTTGCAACATCGGAAACATTCTCTAAAATTTTTGCGTTTGAGATATCAGTCGCATCTTCGATTTTTACGTCAGAATCGACAGAGAGAGTAGATACTTCAGGACTTATCTCAGTTTCAACTTCAGTATTTATAGCAACTTCTGTTTCTACTCCTTCAAAATTCTTTAATTCTGGAAGAATTTTCTCTACAACTTCACGAGCTGCCTCATGATTGCCATCTTCTTGTAGAGCATTAATTGAATCAGCAAGTTCTTTTGATTGAGAAACAAATGTGGCCTCAGCAATAGCTGCAGATTCTACTGTTAATTTCTTTTCAGTACGCAACTTTTTAATTTCATTCAAACGCTTTTCAACGCGCATTTCATTCCAGTTTGCTTCAGCCTCATTACCGAAAACAAGTGCTGACTTAACACTTTCACTAAAATGAATTTTTATTGGGTAGAGTTTATCACCAGGGAGGGAACCTTCTGCAGCAAGCGCAAGTCCTGATCCTGCCATCATAAATATTACGAGTGCAGTGCCTGCAAGCCTCATAGAAAAACTAGAGAAGAAAACGTACTTAGAATGTACTGGAGCTTTTACATACGGAGAAACCACCGGTGTTTCAACCATGCGCTCCAAGAAAGCCCTAACTCGGCTTTCTTCCTCAGTCTTCATTTTTATACTTTTAAGTTGTTCGAAAAAATTATTAATCATACTTCGTAAGGCGTATCTTTGAGTAATCCTCTTAGCTTTTCAAGGCCGCGATGTATTCGCACAGAAATATTATTCTCGGTTTCGCCTAATGCTTCAGCAATTTCCTTGACTGAAAGATCGTTTACATATCTCATTATAACTGCATCGCGATATTTAACATCAAGCGAATGTGCAAGTTCAATGATCTTTCCTCCGTCAATCACCGCTTCAAACGACTCTTGCGGATCATTGCCGTAATCAAAGCCCTCTTCGATAAGTTTATCTAGAGAACTTTCCTTCTTCTTCCTGTATTCATCAACCACCAAATTGTGGGCAATTCTGTAAAGGAGCGATTTGATGCTTCTTATCTCTTCTCCCCGAACCACATACTCCCAAGCCCTAGCAAAGGACTCCTGGACTAGATCTACGGCCTTATCTCGGGGTGAAATCTTGAGGACTATATAGCGAAATAGCGCATCGTGAAGCTCTTCATACGCTTTCAGAAACTCCTTTTTTTGCTTGTTTCCAATGTCCTTCATAGGGGTAGACGGAATTTAACCTGCCGTCTTACAGTATTATATAGGTTTGTTAGTTTAAAAAAAGCCCTATTTTTCAAGCTTTTCCACTCGTTCGGTCAAAGAATTTTGCTACAATCCTATTAAGATGCAAAATTTGGCTAGTCGGGGTGGTCAAAAGAAAAAAGTACTAATTTTAGGTGGGGGGTTTGGTGGTATCGAAACGGCCCTAAGACTAGATGCCATAAACCACAAAGGTGATCTATCAATCACTCTTGTTTCCGATAAGTACCATTTCGAATACACCCCTGGACTTTACCGCGTAGTAACAGGAAAGTCACCCCTTGAAGTTTGTATACAACTTAGCGATATATTCGAGCATACAGACGTAATGGTTGATGTAGATACTATTTCAAAAATTGATATCGAGCAAAATATAGTTCTAAGTACATCGGGTACAACTTATAAATTTGATTTTCTTGTTGTTGCGCTTGGAAGCGAGCCGGCATATTTTGGAATCCCAGGACTTGATCAATATTCACTCGGCTTTAAATCAATTTCACAAGCACTCGCACTTAAACGACATTTGCATAATCTTTTTGATGAACATAGTAAACTTCCAAAAAATGAAATAGAACAAGCACTCCATATTGATGTTGTTGGGGCTGGGCCAGCAGGAGTAGAACTAGCTGGAGAACTTTCTGTTTACCTAAAAACATTAGCAAAAAATCATGACATTGATCCGCAAGGGATAAAAATAGATTTGATTGAAGCAGCACCAAGAGTTCTTCCAACAATGCCAGAGAAAGTTTCTAACTTAGCACTCGAGAAATTAAAAGAGCACGGCGTAAATGTAATGTTAAATACAAAAGTAATGTCACATGACGGGCAAAATATTACTTACAGTGATGGAGTCTTGCCATCAAAAACTTTGATCTGGACTGCAGGTGTCAAACCACATCATATTTATTCTGAAACTGTGGGTTTTGAAAAAGGCAAAACTGGCCGTGTGGTAGTTGATGAATATTTAAGAGTTAAGAGCAAAGAAAATATTTTTATTATTGGTGACGGGGCTGACACTCCATTTTCTGGAACTGCTCAAACTGCTCTTCATGATGGAATTTCAGTTGCAGAGACAATTGGAAAAATCGTGCGCTATGGAAAACCACATCTAACATATACTCCTGCAAGGTCTGCATATGTTGTGCCAGTAGGTCCGGGATGGGGAATATTTACATACAAAAATTTAATTTTTTCTGGACGAATAGTTTGGTGGATAAGAGAAATTATTGAATTTGATTTCTTTCTTTCAATTTTACCTTTTAGAAAAGCATGGCGAGCTTGGAGGGATGGCTATAAAAATTGCGAATCATGTCCAACTTGTGAAGCGGAATTAAAAAAATCCTAATTTAAAACATACCGATATATCGGTATATTTAAGATTATTTTTTATCTATTATATTTTCTTCTGTAATCTTCTTTAAAATTTTTGGAATTTTTTTGAAGTCTTCTATCAAAACTTCTCGCATACTTCCATTGTATAGGGCGGCAGCTGGGTGATATAAGGCAAGGAAATGTTGTCGTCCAAGTGAGGGCCAAGTACGGATAAGAATTTTTCCATGAACTTGTGAAATTTTTTCAAGTGGAAAGAAATGATTCATTGAGTGACGACCAAGAAAAATAATTAATTTTGGTTTTATAAAACTAAGCTCTTCAGCAAGCCAGTCTTTACAACTTTCTATTTCATCTGGAAGGGGATCACGATTTTCTGGTGGGCGATATTTTACAATATTTGTAATATAAACATCTTCTCGCTTCATTCCTATACCTTCGAGCATTTCTGCCAAGAATTTTCCTGCAGCTCCGACAAATGGTCTACCTTCTTCATCTTCTTTTTTACCAGGAGCTTCTCCAATAAATACAATAGGACTTTCCGCACTACCATCTCCGGGAACGGGTTGTGTTGCAGTACTCTTTAGCTTGCAGTTGCATTCTGTAAACCATTTCTCATGAATTTTTCGTAATTCCTCCTGCCTAGTCATATTTTTATTATATATAAAATTTTGTTATAGTAACGCAATGTTTAAAGAATTTATAATGAAACAAATGCTTAAGCGACAGCTTAAGGGTGTGCCAGCAGAAGAACAAAACCGTATAATTTCCATTGTCACAAAGAACCCAGAACTATTTCAAAAAATTGCGAGCGAAGCTCAAGTCTATATAAAGAGTGGAATGGATCAAATGACTGCAATGCAAAGGGTAATGTTGAAATATAAAACTGAGATTGAGAAGGTAATGAAATAAAAACGGCCCTTGGGGCCGTTTTTTTTGATGGTTATCTTATATGACGAATGAGGAGTTCTTTTTCTTCGTCGTCACCATTTAAATACTTGTCTACGATTTTTTGTGCCATTTTGTCATAGGGTGGCGGAACAGGTCTTTCTTTTCTATTCCGTGCCATAGATTTTTCGTAGAAGCTTTTATGATGAAATTCCATCTGATCTGTCACATGATTACCATCATTGTCCATGATGAAGTAAATTTCTTGCTTTTCCGCCATAGCGCGGATGAAGAAATCACCTCGCTCTAAGCGTATAAAGTACATATTTTTTGATTTTTCCTATTACATCACTAAAACACTTTTTTGTAAATAATAATTATAAATGTTATATTCCTTAAACTATGTCGTTATCAATAGGAATTGTTGGCCTCCCAAACGTTGGAAAATCAACGCTTTTTAATGCACTAACAAAAAAATCTGTGCCTGCGGAAAATTATCCGTTTTGTACTATTGATCCATCAGTAGGTATTGTTCCTGTTCCAGATGAAAGACTAGGTAAACTCTCAGAATTTTCAAAATCTGCAAAAACAATTCCGGCTGTAATTGAATTCGTAGATATTGCTGGCCTTGTTGCCGGTGCTTCGAAAGGCGAGGGACTTGGAAATAAATTTCTTACCAATATTCGCGAAGTAGATGCAATTGCACATGTTGTCAGAACTTTTGAAGATAATTCTATAATTCACGTTGCTAGTAAAGTTGATCCAGACAAAGATCTGGGTGTAATAAATCTTGAATTAGTTTTGGCTGACATGGAAACTGTATCGAAGCGAATTTCTGGACTTACACGTGAAGTCAAAAAGGGTGACAAAGAAGCCGTGTCAGAAGATCAGATTTTGCAGAAAGTTATAAAAGTTTTAGAAGAAGGCAAAATGGCAACTGTTGCTAACCTTACTGATGAAGAAAAACTTAAAATAAAATCTTTAAATCTACTTACGCTTAAGCCAATGCTATACGTGCTCAATACTTCAGAAGCAAATGAAAATGTGGATTTTAATGCTCCAGGACTTTTTGTAAAAATTGATCCAGTATTTGAAAAAGGTTTTGATGACTTAATTAAAAAAAGTTATGAACTTCTTGGACTAGAAACATTTTTTACTACTGGTGAAGACGAAAGCAGAGCTTGGACAATAAAGGCGGGAAGTTCAGCACCAATTGCAGGAACTGCAATACATACAGATTTTCGCGACAAGTTTATCCGCGCTGATGTAATAAATTGGAAAGATTTACTTGATTCTGGATCGTACGCGAATGCTCGCTCAAAAGGTCTAGTTCGTACTGAAGGAAAAGAATATATCGTCAAAGATGGTGATGTTATTGAGTTTAGAATATGACAAGAATAGGTAGTGTAATAAAAATTCTAAATAATGGGGGAATTGGAGTTCTACTTACTGATACAATTTATGGAATAGTTGGCAAAGCTTTTTCAAAAAAAACTGTAGATAAAATATACGAAGTAAAAGATAGGAATTCTAAAAAACCATTTATTATTTTGTTTTCTAAAATAAATGATCTTAAGAAATTTGGCGTGAGAATCGATGAGGAATTATTTGAAAATTATTGGCCGGGACCTGTATCAATTATTCTTCCAATAATTGATAAAGAAAAATTAAATAAAATTAAATATTTACATAGAGGCACAAAAAGCCTGGCATTTAGAATGATTGGGAAGAAAAATAAAAACTTGTTTAGTATTATTGAAAATACTGGTCCGCTAGTTGCACCTTCCGCAAATAAAGAAGGAGAAATGCCAGCAAGAAATATTACTGAAGCAAAAAAATATTTTGGAAATAAAATGGGTTTCTATTTAAATAGTGGAACAAAAACTGGAAAAGCTTCAAAAATAATATCTTTAGATAAAAAGGGGAATGTAACGATAATAAGGAAGTAGGTTTACTTGTTGAAATTTATTTTTTTACGAGTAGAATGTGCGCAAAACCCGACTAAAATGAAAAAGCTAGTTTGTACATTTCTTGTCTATTGTCTTTTTAACATTGATTACGGAGAGTCTACAATCAAGATTTCAGAAATTAAAGATCAAATTTCTTCCTGCATCCTCAGAAACTCACCAACCTATTGGTGAGTTTTTTATTTGACTTATTGATTAAAAAGTGATATAATTAAAAAAAATCAGATAATGAGCAATAGAAATTTTTATGCATTCAAAACTCGGATGAATAATTACTTTGTTCTCTGTGTATCAGATACTGAAGGTTTTGCTTTTTTCTTAGACGCAAACGGTGAGGTTTATGTTGGCAGGAAAACTTTTTATCCTCTAAACTTTTTTCTCGAATGCTTCAGGAGAATGCCTAAGGGGACTAAGTTGCTTCTGTCAGGACACGATATTCACTCAATTTTTTCCAAAGCAAGGCAGGAGCTAAAATATTTCAGAGAAAATGGAATTATTGACCCGAACAAGCTAGCAACCAAAAGTTGCTAGCTTTTCTTATTTTCCTTTAAGGGTTTTTATATCGTCGCGGAGTTCGTTTAAAGAATTTTCTATTTTTGAGAGTAATTCAAGATCGTGAATAAGACGTTTCTTTTCCTCTGATTCAGTGTCAGTGTCTTCTTCGATTTCTTCAACATCCTCCTGAATTTCATCAATATCTCTTTCAATTTTCTCGACATCTTCTTGGATTTCTTCAATATCTTCAGAAACTTCTACAAGCTCTTCAGCATGGCGATTTACTGTCATTTGGATAAATATTGAAAGATAAATTGCTTCAAGAGATACAATTGTTGTAAGAATTAAAAGCACTTTATCAAAACTAACACCAAAAAATGGAAGCAAAAGAACAACGATAAAGACAATTGTATGAAAGACGAGAGAGCGAGTTGAACCTATCCATGTTGTTGCTTTTATCGAAGCATTTTCAATCATCTTTCTGCTTTTTCTGAGATTCTCCTCCATATTTAAAAAATAACACGCATTTTGGTATAATCCTAGTATGGATACAAATACAAGTGGAGGTAAGATGACGCCAAAGTTTTTCTTTTTATCACTCGGAGTACTTGGTTCTCTTATCACAGTAGTTTCTTCGTTTTTGACATTAGCATTTCAAACTTTAAATTTTAAATTTCCAGATGCACTAAATGCGACATATCAGTATGGATATAGTTCATACAATTATGACGGTGCGCGCATGGCAATTGCCACGCTTATTATTTTCTTTCCAATATTTTTAATTTTAATGAAATATTGGGTACGCACAGTAAAGGGAGGACTTGGAAGAGTAGATGAAGTTTTGAGGAGATGGATGATTTATATCGTTCTATTTCTCTCAGCAGTAATGGTGGCAGTTGATCTTGTAACTCTCGTACGATATTTTGTTGCAGGTGAAATTACAACAAGATTTATTCTAAAAGTTGCCGTTACATTAATTGTTGCAGGATATGTAGGTGTTTATTATATGTATTCTCTAAAAGGCAAAAGTAAAATGTGGGGTTTCTCAATGAATACTTGGGTACCAATAAAATCTTCAATTTTAGTTTTAGCACTTGTGATCTGGAGCTTTACTGTAATTGGTACACCACAAATGCAACGTGCATGGAGACTAGATGATAGACGCGTACAAGATTTACAATCTATTCAATGGCAAGTAATAAATTATTGGCAACAAAAGCAAAAATTGCCTGAAAAAATTACTGATCTATCAAATCCTATTTCCGGATTTATGCTTCCTGTTGATCCTGAATTTGAAAAAGGTAAGACATATGAATATTCTCTAAAAGATGCAAATGCTCTGACATTTGAACTTTGCGGAACATTTTCTGCAAAAATGCCACAAGGTTGGGTAGAATATGGAGGACGCGATGTAATTCCTTATCCAACAATAGAAGGAGGATATGGTGGAGGCAAAGATGTTGCTGTCTCGTACCCATGGCCGGGTGGAACATCAAATGATTCTTGGGATCATGAAATCGGACGAACATGCTTCGAACGCACTATTGATAAGGATTTATTTCCTCCTTATCCAAAACCTTTATAAATTCAAAAAACCCTCGAAAATTCGAGGGTTTTTTGATATACTCGTGTGATATTCATGGAAACATATGACCATAAAAAGATAGAAAAGAAATGGCAGGAAGTGTGGGAAAAATCCGGCATTTACAGAGTAGAGGACAAGGTAGAAGGGAAGGAAAATTACTACACTTTAACCGAATTTACATATCCGTCCGGAGATCTCCATGTCGGACACTGGTATGCATTTTCTGTGCCTGATATTTTCGCTCGATACAAAAGAATGAGTGGATATAATGTTCTATTTCCGACAGGTTTTGATGCCTTCGGACTTCCAGCAGAAAATGCTGCCATAAAACTTGGTGCTGATCCAAAAAAATTGACACATGATCAAATGGAAAAAATGCGCACCCAACTTCGATCTATGGGAGCAATGTTTGCGTGGGATAGAGAAGTTGTGACATGCGATCCAGAGTATTACAAATGGACACAGTGGATGTTTAATCAATTTTTGAAAAATGATTTAGTTTACCGTGCATCTACAAAAGTAAATTGGTGCCCAAAAGATAATACTGTACTTGCAAACGAACAGGTTATAGATGGGAAGTGTGAACGTTGTGGTACAGAAGTAATTCAGAAAAATCAGGAACAATGGATGCTTCGCATTACAAAATATGCAGATAGATTAGTAGATGATTTAGAAAAATTAAATTGGCCAGAAGAAATAAAGTCTGCTCAGCGTAATTGGATTGGAAGAAGTGAGGGAGCAGAACTTGAATTTAAAATTAAAGACACAGATTTGAATATAAAAGTTTTTACAACTCGAGCCGACACATTGTTTGGAGTTACATATGTAGTACTTGCACCAGAACATACACTTGTTGAAAAATTGAAAGATAAAGTTTCAAACTGGGAAGAAATATACCGATATATCGGTATATCCAAAAATAAATCTGAATTAGATAGACAGCAATCAAAAGAAAAAACTGGCGTAGAAATGAAGGGTATCAAAGCAATAAATCCAGCAAATGGTGAAGAGGTGCCAGTTTGGGTGGCAGATTATGTTCTTGCTGGTTATGGAACTGGAGCTGTTATGGCAGTCCCACAGCACGACGAGCGAGACAGAGAGTTTGCTGAAAAATTTAATCTCCCAATAATTGATAAACCGCTTGTTGATATTCCAGAAATTGTAAAAAAAGTTGGAGGCAAAATGATAAAAAATTACCGCCTTCGTGACTGGGGAATTTCAAGACAAAGATATTGGGGTTGTCCGATTCCAATTGTTTACGATCCGGAAGGTAAAGCGCATTCAGTGCCAGATGAACATTTGCCATGGTTATTACCAGAAGATGTTGATCACACACCAGATGGAACAGCGCCACTTGCAAGAAGCAAAGAACTATTAGAGAGGACAGAAAAAATATTTGGCAAAGGTTGGAAACCAGAAGTAGAAACTATGGATACATTCGTAGATTCTTCTTGGTATTTCTATCGCTACTTGAATAATAAAAACGACAAAGAGTTTGCTGATAAGAAAAAAATGGAATCTTGGATGCCGATAGATTTATATATGGGAGGAGCAGAACATACAAATATGCACGTACTCTATTCGCGTTTTTGGGTGAAGGCACTTTATGATCTAGGTCTTGTAAAAGATGATGAAGCCTATTTAGTGCGTATAAACCGTGGATTAATTCTTGGTCCAGATGGTGGAAAAATGAGTAAGTCAAAAGGCAATGTTATAAATCCTGATGAAGTTGTGCAAAGACTTGGTGCTGATACTGTGCGAATGTATTTGGCATTTATGGGTCCATACGGAGTGACAGTAAATTATCCTTGGGATCCAAATGGAGTTGTTGGTGTGCGAAGATTTCTTGAACGAGTATGGAGAAATTCTTTAAAACTTGATGGATCAAGTAATGAGAATTTAATTCACAAAACTATAAAAGGTTTAACAGAAGATATAGAAGAGTTTAAATTCAATACTGCAATTGCAAAATTAATGATTTGTTTGAATGCATTTGAGAAAGATGGCACAGCACAAGAAGACTTTAAAATTTTCCTAAAACTTCTTTCTCCTTTCGCCCCACATATGACTGAAGAGCTTTGGGCTAATTTAGGAGAAAAGGAAAGTATACATCTATCTTCTTGGCCAAAGTTTGATCAATCAAAAGTCATTGATGAGAATTTTATGATTGCCGTACAAGTTAATGGAAAAGTGCGCGCAGAATTTTCTATAAGTAAAGATATGGAAGAAGATGAGGTTAAAAAAATGGCACAGGATAATGAAAAGATAATTCCTTGGATCAAAGAAAAAGAAATCAAAAAAATTATTTACGTAAAAAACAAACTAGTTAGTATTGTAGTTTAAAATGGTTAAGAAAATTCTGTCATTATTAAATCGAGAATCAGGAAGTGTAACTCAAGCAGCAATTGTGCTTGGTCTTTTTACATTTCTTTCGCAAATCCTTGCTCTAATAAGGGATAGATCGCTTGCGCATTTTCTTGGTCCATCTGCGCATCTTGATGTTTATTACGCAGCATTTCGTTTGCCGGATTTGATTTATGTTTCTATCGGCTCGCTTGTTTCAATTACTGTACTTATTCCATTTTTGATTAAGAAAATGGAAAATGGCGGAAGTCCCACAGAAAACAAAAAGGAAGCTCTCAAATTCATGAACCAGATTTTCACTGTATTTTTTGCAGTTATTGCAATACTTTCGGCCTTAATTGCCATTCTAATGCCTAAAATTGCCCCTATTATTGCTCCTGGATTCTCAGGGGAGGAACTTAGTGAACTTATCCTAATGTCAAGAATAATGCTCTTTTCACCGATTTTTATTGGAATTTCAAATGTCTTGGGATCAATTACTCAGTACTACAAGAATTTTTTTGTATATGCGCTTTCACCAGTTTTCTATAATTTGGGAATAATAACGGGGGTGATTTTTCTTTATCCGCTTTTCGGAATTTATGGTTTGGCATTTGGTGTAATAATCGGAGCATTTCTACATTTTGTTATCCAACTCCCAGTGATCATAAAACATGGATTTTTACCGAGGTTCACAACAAAAATTAATTGGCAAAATATAAAACAAGTGGCAATTGTGTCTTTGCCAAGAACTCTTACGCTTTCTTTGGGTAGTTTAACTCTTGTAGCTATTGTTGCTATTGCATCGCTTGTTTCTGAGGGATCAATTTCAATTTTTACTTTTGCTTACAATTTAGAAACAGTCCCGCTCAATATAATTGGAGTTTCATTTTCGATTGCTGCATTCCCAGTACTTGCGCAAGCATTTTCTTCTGGCGATACAGACAAATTTATTTCTCATACTATTAGTACTGCCAGACAAATAATTTTCTGGTCGTTACCAGTAATGTTTCTATTTATTGTTATTCGTGCGCAGATTGTGCGTGTGATTTTGGGAAGCGGAAATTTTTCATGGTCTGACACTAGACTTGTGGCGGCGGCACTTGCAATATTTGCTACATCAATCGTTGCGCAAGGTTTAATACTTTTATTTGTGCGCGCATATTATGCAGCAGGGAAGACTAGAAGACCTCTTGCTGTAAATTTAGCATCGTCTGCTCTTACAATACTTTTAGCTTTCGCATTTGTTCATGCCTATGAAATTTTGCCTGGAGTAAAATATTTCCTGGAAATTTTTCTTCGTGTTGATCACGTTTCAGAAAGTAAAATTCTTATGCTACCGCTTGCATATTCAATTGGTTCACTTATAAATCTTTTTGCACTCTGGTTTTTGTTTAAGAACGATTTCCTTAAAAATAAAGGTTCACAACTCTCAAGTATTTTTTATCAAAGTTTGGTAGGCGCATTTGTACTTGGAATAGTTTCTTATGGACTTTTGACCCTACTTGGTCCAATATTTGGTCTATCAACATTCTGGGGAGTTTTTGGACAAGGATTTATTGCTGGAATTGGTGGAATAGTATCTGCTGTTTATATATTAAAAAAGATGAAAAATAAGGAAATAAAGAATGTTCTCGATACTTTGCACAAGCGAATATCAAAAACAACAATTGCTCCAGGGCAAGAAGAACTTAGTTAATTATGGATTTAAAACACATTAGAAATTTCTCAATAATAGCTCACATTGATCACGGCAAAAGCACGCTGGCAGATCGCATGCTTGAAATTACTGGAACCATTGAAAAGAGGAAAATGAAAGAACAGGTTCTCGATAATATGGAACTTGAACGTGAACGTGGTATTACGATCAAAATGCAACCTGTTCGTATGGAGTACAAAAATAATGGCACAAACTATATTCTTAATCTTATTGATACTCCGGGGCATATAGATTTCTCATATGAAGTTTCTCGCGCATTGAAAGCTGTAGAAGGTTCGATACTCTTGGTTGATTCAACACAGGGTGTTCAAGCACAGACACTTACTGTACTTGAAATGGCACGACAACAGGGACTTACTATTATCCCAGCAATTTCAAAAGTTGATTCTCCGCTTGCAAGAGTAGAAGAAACCAAATTGGAAATTGCAGCACTTCTTCATGTTGAACCAGAAACTGTTATTGAAGTATCAGGAAAAACAGGAGAAGGGGTGAAAGAACTCTTGGAAGCAGTTGTTTCTAGAATTCCAGCACCAATATCAGAATTTACTGGAAATGATTTAAGAGCACTGGTTTTTGATTTTAAATATGACAATCATCAAGGCGTTATTGTTTATGTTCGAATTTTTGATGGAGAAACAACAAGGCATGACAATTTGATTTTCTCTGTGGCTGGTGAAAAATTCCTTGCTCTTGAAGTTGGAATTTTTAATCCAACAGAAACTCCAAAGCCAAAAATTTCTGCCGGTGAAATTGGCTATATTGTTACTGGAATTAAAAAACCAGGTATTGCTTCTGTTGGAGACACTATTGTGAAAGAAAAATCTACACTTCCTGCTCTTCCTGGCTATATGAAGCCAAGGCCAGTTGTCTGGGCATCTATATATCCAGAGAGCCAAGATACATTTCCAGAACTTAAATTAGCACTTGGAAGACTTTCACTTTCTGATTCTGCATTTTCATATGAAGAAGAAAGCTCGGGTGCACTTGGACGAGGATTCCGTGCAGGATTTCTCGGCATGTTACACCTAGAGATTATTACAGAACGTTTGCGTAGAGAATTTAATCTTGATCTTGTTGTTACTACTCCATCAATTACTTACAAGGTGAAATACAAAAGTGGGATAGAAGAAATGATTTATTCACCGCATCTTTTTCCTAACGACGGGGAGGTCCAAGAAGTTATGGAACCATGGGCGACTATAAAAATAATTGTGCCAGAAAAATTTCTTGGAAATTTAATGCCACTTTTGTATGAACATGAAGCAGAAATTGGGATTACTGAAAATTGGAGTGGAGGAAGAACATCTCTAACAGTTGAAATGCCACTACGTGAAATGATGAGAAATTTCTTTGATGAACTAAAGAGTATTTCTTCAGGATATGCTTCTATTTCGTATGAACTTGGTGAATTGCGTCCGGCAGAAGTTACAAGACTCGATATTTTAGTTGCGGATGAATCAGTGGCAGCATTTACACGTGTTATTTCAAGAAGGCGAGCAAATGAAGAAGCTGAAAATGCTGTAGAAAAACTTCATGCAATATTGCCAAGACAACAATTTGAAACAAAAATCCAAGGTTTTGCCTTGGGTAGAATCCTGGCGTCACGAACAGTAAAGGCTTATCGAAAAGATGTTCTTATGCACGGTAGTAAGGTTGTAGGTGGAGGAGATGTTAGTCGTAAGAAAAAACTTATGGAAAAACAGAAAAAAGGAAAAGCTAAGCTAAAAGAGCGCGGAAGAGGAAAAGTAAATATTCCTCATGAGGTTTTTCTCAAGATGATGAAAGGAGGGAAAAACGAGTAGTACTATCGAAAGGCAGGGAAGTAGAGAAGAATCATCATTAAAATAATGAATCCGCAGAGGATGGCCCAGCCAACCTTGATCTTTTTTTGGTGTTTTGGATTGAACATCATAAAGGTTATACTTTTCGTTAAGCTAGCAATGATTGGATTATATCAATAAATATCACGTCAGCAAATGAGCAATTATAATAAGAAAAGTAAATGGAAAAAATTCTTACACTCTCCGCTTTTTCTTATTATATTCTTTGTAATCATTGTATTTTTTACTGGCACAGTATATGACCTTTATCAGAAAAATAAGGAAATAACTGTCTCAAAAAATAAATCTCTACATGAATTAAATACCCTAAAAGAGAAAGAAAATACCTTGAAAACTGAATTGGATAGTTTAGGAACCGATCGAGGTATTGAGGAAACAATAAGAGAAAAGTACAGAGTAGTAAAAAATGGAGAAGAATTGATTGTAATTCCCGAAGACAAAATGCCCGCAAGTGCTGGAGCAGCATCCGATCCTATCCCAACCCAAACTGAAGAGAAAAAGTCTAGTTTCTGGTCATTTATGAAGGAATGGTTCGCCACAAAATAGCAGTAAATGTTGTGTAATGAGTTAAAATTTGCAGAGTATTTCTATTTTGGTTTATAATCAAAATATGAAAAGCGTAGCGATTTATACAACCCCAACATGTCACTTCTGCCAAATGGCCAAAGCCTACTTTAAAGAGCATGGAATTTCTTATGTTGAGTATAATGTTGCATCTGATCAAACTAAGCGCGCGGAGATGATTGAAAAAACTGGTCAGCTTGGTGTACCTGTTATAGATATTGATGGAAATCTAGTTGTTGGTTTCTATAAACCAAAAGTTGCAGAACTTTTAGGACTCGCAACAGTCGCTTAATATTTTCTAAATTTAATGTAGTATTATTGAAACACCGCTATGGTGTTTTTTGTTTGCCCTCGTAGTTCAATGGATAGAACAGCTCCGTCCTAAGGAGTAGATATACGTTCGATTCGTGTCGAGGGCACATATGGTTTGGTCAAAATTAAGCCTCTCAGGGAGGAGTAGCGATCGATATCGTGTTGAGGGCACAATAGGGTACATTCGGTTGAAAAATAAAGCTAAAATGATATAATCGCCCCAATGGATCCAATTTTAGAGAAGAAAATAGATACTCTCACCAAGCTTACGGAGGAGAACCATGACATGCTAAAGAAGGTACGCAGGGTTCAAAAATGGAGCAGGGCCTCACAAATTGTGAAGTATGTATTTATCATCGGCATATCACTTGGAGCTTTTTATTTTTTAAAACCATATTATCAAGCAGGAATAGATTTTTATACTAAGGGTGCCAACAGTATAAATTCAGTCCAAAATTTTTTTGGATCAAAAGAATAATAATGCCGGAGTAGCTCAGTGGTAGAGCACTCGCCTGAAGAGCGATTGGTCGTGAGTTCAATTCTCACCTCCGGCACAACTTCGAACATAGTATTTACAAAAAAATCCTCCAGTTGGAGGATTTTTTTGTTAGAGAGATTTAACTTTTAGATTTGTGCGCTTCTCCTTATCTATCTTTGGAAGGTGTATTTCAAGTAGTCCGTGTTTTTCAATTGCTTCAGCATCTTCTAGTTCAACTTCTTGAGGAAGGAGAATTGTTCTTGAAAATGATCCCCAATAAAGTTCTTTTATAAAATAATTATTATCAGAAATATTTTTTACTTCTTCGCGCTTGCCACGAATGGTTATCATATCTCTTGAGACATTTACAGATAGATCTTCCGGTCTTACTCCAGCTATCATAGTCTTTACAATAATTTCTGTTGGAGTCTGGTACACATCAACTGTAAGCTGTGCTTCTTCTTCAGGTTCTTCCTCGAAATCACGCTCTGGTTTAACAGCTTTACCACCGAGGCTCTTTGGATGAATGGTACGCATAGGCTTGTCTTCAACCTCTACTTCAGGGAGAAAATCATCGTCATCCTTCATTTTCATCGAACCAGTAAGTTTTTCGAAAAAGTTTTTCTTTTTGCTAAAAAGCATAATAAATTTAATATAACGGCGTGCTCATGCGTCTCAATTTTTCAAAGAGAAGCATAGTAATAATAGTAACTATCCAAAGGAAACCGAAGATTCCAAAAAAACTCTTGCCGTTGTTATGTATTATAAAAAAGTTAAAGACACTATGCAATACAACTGCTGTTAGTAAGCCAGCATAAAGATGAATCTTCTTTGAAAACCAGCTTTGATAATAAGCCAAACCAAGAGAAATTCCGACAAGTGCGCTTGCAGTAGAGTGAAGTAAATTTGCACCTAGAAATCTAAGGCTTCCAGTAAGAAGGCTTACGGTTGTTTCGGCAGAAGAAAGTGGATGGATTAGGAAAAGAGTGTTTTCAAGCGCTGCGAATCCAAGTGCTGCTGTAATAAAATAAATTGGATAGTCGATTGGCTCATCTATATGACGACTTTTCATTGCTACAACAAGTACAACTCCGTATTTAATTATTTCTTCAAGTGCTGCCCAGATAACTGTAAGGTAGGGAACATCTTTGAAATGGTCGCGAGCAATTTGTTCAAAGGGAACAATCAATATCACTGATGCCATTCCAACTAAAAATGTGAAAAATAAAAGTCCTTTTGGTTCAGGACGTTCATCGTCTTCTTTAAGCCAGAAAAATAGCCAAAGGAGCGAAGGCACCATTCCTCCCAATATTCCAATAGTGACAATAAAGCTGTCGCTCATCCGCTAGTGAAAAATGGCATTATTGGTTTGCGCCATCATCCTAATTTTTAATGAAGTACAATTTATCATTTGATATATTTTTAAGGGTTTCCCAATGCTTTGCGATGCCATTTTTACTGCATGGACAGGTAGATTTAAAATGTTTAAAAACAAAAAACTAGTTGAATTCTGGCCACTTAGAAACAATAAGCAAACTTTTTTCATCGTGCTGTACCAAACTCCAGAGTTCCTCTGAAACAAATGGCATAAATGGATGTAGCATTTTTAAAGAGTTCTCTAAAATCAAAGAAAGCAATTTTCTACGAGATGAAGCTTCCTCTCTACTTCCATTTTTCCATATCTCTTTGCTTTCCTCTAAAATTATATCAGCTAGCTCGTGCCATAGGTAGTGATAAAGTTTTTCACCTGCCATATAGAAGCGATATTCATCAATGTCTTTAGTGATATCTTTTCCAATATTGCAAAATTCATCCCAAAGTTTCTGATCTTTTTCTACTAGGTCACCTTTTTCTCCATCACTTGAAAGTATGAAGCGGGTTATATTCCAAAGTTTGTTTGCAAAGTGTTTGTATCCTTTAATTTTGTCATAAGAAATTTTGCTGTCAGTTCCCGGAGCAATACCAATAACAAGTGCCATTCTGCCGGCATCTGCACCATATGTATTTGCAACTTCGATTGGGTCAATTCCATTACCTAGAGATTTGGACATTTTTCTACCTTTCTCATCGCGTACAGTTCCATGAAGATAGATAGTATGAAATGGAATTTCTTCGAGTCCATATCCCGTCATAAGTATCATACGAGCTACCCAGAAGAAAAGAATTTCATATCCAGTCTCAAGAACATCTGTGGGATGGAAAGTTTCTAAGTCTTTTGTTTTGTTTGGCCAACCGAGTGTAGAGAAAGTCCAAAGTCCAGATGAAAACCAAGTATCAAGCGTATCTTCATCTTGAATCCAGTCGCTACCAGAAGGAGCCTCAGTTCCTACATATATTTCTTCACCTTTATACCAAACTGGAATTCTGTGCCCATACCAAATTTGTCGTGAAATGCACCAGTCGCGCAAATTATCGATCCAGTGGAAATAAGTTTTACCAAAATAATCTGGAATAATCTTGATTTTTTCATCTTCAACTGGCTGACGCATTATTTGCTTAAGTGTCTTTCCACGATTTGGAATTTCCTTATTTACATTTACAAACCATTGAAGTTTTGGGAGCGGTTCAATAATTCCTCCAGTTCTCTCGGCTGTTGAAACATTCTGTTTAATATCTTCTTCTTTAATTAAAAGATTATTTTCTTTAAGCCATTTAACAATTTCCTCACGAGCAACTGTAGTTTTCTTACCAAGAATTCTTTCGTCTCCTACGGTCATCTTTGCATACTCATCAATTACCTGAATTTTTGGCAAATCATGACGCTCTGCCATATCCCAGTCAATCATTGAGTGAGATGGAGTAACGCCAAGTGCGCCAGTACCAAAATCTTTATCTACTGTTTTATCGGCAATAATTTTGATTGTTAGTTTTACACCACAGAAATCAGGAACTTCAAAAGTTTTTCCTACAAATTCTGTGTATCGAGCGTCTTCTGGGTGAACAGCTACTGCTGTGTCACCAACTTTTGTTTCTGGTCTTGTTGTTGAAATAGCGATAGGGAATAGAGAACTATATTTAAAAGTATAAAACTTTGCATCACGTTCTTCATATACGATTTCGTCATCTGCAATTGTTGTTTGACCCTTTGGATCCCAGTTAACAATTCTTGTACCACGATAAATAAGTCCGTCGTCATACATTTTTTTAAACATTGTACGAACTGCCAAATTCCTGTCGTCATCAAGAGTGTAGGCTTCACGAGACCAGTCGCATGAGGCACCGAAAGACCTAATTTGAGAAACTATTGTGTCATGACTTTTTTGTGCGAATTCCTCCACTCGAGCAACTAGATTTTCTCGTCCAATATCGTACCTAGATTTTCCTTCCTTTTTTTGTATTTCTTTTTCAACCACAGATTGTGTAGCAATTGCGGCATGATCAGTACCAGGAAGCCATAGAGTTTTGTCGCCCTTCATTCTGTGATAACGAATCATTAAGTCTTCTAGGGCGATCATTGTGGCATGGCCCATATGAAGTATGCCAGTCACGTTTGGTGGAGGCATCATTATTGTGTATGTCTTTCCAGAACTATTTGGAGTATTGTCCGGATTAAAAAAACCGCTCTCTTCCCAGAGCTTATATATACGAGGTTCTGTTTCAGTGGGGTTGTAGGCCTTGAGCAGTTTTTCCGGGATATTGTTTTCCATTGTGAATAAAATATAGCATTTTTTTTAGCACTGTGATATTGTTGCGGGAAACGTCCTAAAAAAATTGAACATGGCAAAAAAAGACAAACGCAAGAAAAAAACACCTGTTGTTGTCGTTAATGACTCATTTAACCTCAACTACACCACTGCCGGAGAACCGGTTGTAAAAGCATCTGATCGTAAGGGTCAAAAACAAAAGTTCAAAAATGACCCGCCGGGAAAACATTTTTCTCACCCGCAAAGCCGAATGTATGCAAGTGCCAGCTCGCATAGTCCACGGTTCTCGCGTTTTTAAAGGGAAAGATTTCCTAATGCCTTTAAGGCGTCCAGACGGACGCCTTTTTTCTTTTTATTTAAGAATTGAAAATATCCAGCTATACCAATCATAAATGCATTATCAGTAGCGAGTTCATATTCTGGAAAGTAAACAGATAGTTTTGGGAATTCCTTTGCAAAAACCTCCTTAATAGAATTTCTAAGATATTTATTTCCAGCAACTCCTCCAGCCACGATAAGTGTTTTTACCTTATATTTTTTTACGGCATTTAGGGTTTTTCTAAGCAAAACTTCAACAACTGCATTTTCAAATTCGTGTGCAACTTCTTTTCTTATTTCATCTGTCTGTTTTTCAATTTTTTTAAGAGAATACAAAACTGCAGTTTTAAGACCAGAAAAAGAAAAGTCAAAATCATTTGTATTTATCATTGGTCGTGGAAATTTAAAATTCAGAGACTTTTTCCCTTCTTGTCTCCTTGTTTCTGCCAATTTTGAAATCTGTGGTCCACCTGGATATGGCAAATTAAGCATACGTGCCACCTTGTCGAAAGCTTCACCCACTGCATCATCTCTTGTTTGCCCAATTTTTTTATATTTCAAAAAATTCTTTGCAAGAACAAGCTCTGTGTGTCCGCCAGAAACAAGAAGAGAAAGAGCAGGGAAGCCGATGCTCGGAGTTTTATAATTTACAGACTTTTTTGTTTTCTTCCCGAATTTCTCTTGTACCAATACTGAGAGTAAATGTCCTTCCATATGATTTACCGGTACAACTGGTAAATTCCATGATATTGAAAGAGCCCTTGCCATATTTATGCCGACCCAAAGCGCTGGCTCAAGTCCTGGGCCAGTAGTGACAGCGATAAAATCAAATTTCGGTTTTTTTATTTTTGGAATTTCTTTTATAAAAAATTCTGATAACTCTGGCTCTCTATCTAGAATTTTTCTTATTGTTTCTTTATCAAAATTCTTATTTATTTGCTTCTTGTAGAGTCCCGCGTCTTTAAGAGTTTTCATTAATATAGGGATAAGATTTTTTCCATGCTCACGTTTTGCAAGCATAGGAAATACACCTCCATATTTTTCATGGATCTTTATTTGTGTAGCAGTATTGTGGGCAAGTCTTTTGATTACTGGCTTATTTCTATTTCCAGAAATATCAAGTATTGCTATTGAAGTCTCGTCGCAAGATGTTTCTATAGAAAGTATTCTCATGCAGGGCGATTTTAGCAGAAAAGAGATGTTTGACCAAGATATTAAGTTGTGCTAATTTTGAACTCTACTCTGTACATTTAACAACTAAATAAAACACCTATGACTCAACTTGCAAAAACACACCCGAAAATGAATGTTCCTGTACGCGAACAAAGTATTCCCGACATTTCAGGAATCTTAAACGGCAATCCAATTTTCGTAATTAGCGGGCCAGCATGGGCTGGCATTGATGAAACTGCAGATTACATGGTTAAACGTGATCAAGGTTTTGAAAGACTAATTTTTCTTACTACTCATCTTCATGAGGAGAAACCACTCGTAAGAAGATGGCATCATGTCAGCCAGGAATTTTTTGATCGAACCAAAATACGTGATGAATTTTTCTACATCTTTTCAACCGAAGAAGGTGAAGAAAGAGGCTTCTGTAAGGAAGATCTCCGGGATTTAGTAAGAGGCAAAAAACATCCATTACTGGTTCTTGATCTCGATAGGGCACTCGAGTTCAAAAAACTTTTTCCTACTAACCTAAAAACAATTTTCATTAAATCAACAAAACATTTCCTTAATGGAGACCATTCTGAAGCCAAAAAGAGGATCGCAGAGGAACAGGAACATGCGGAAAAATTTGATTTCCGTTTTGTTCCCACAAGCCCGTCGTTACTTTCTGGAAAAGTCATTAGGGAATTGAAAAAGCATTTGTAAAATGCAAAACTCCGCGTCTAAACGCGGAGTTTTTTATTACTTGCGCAGATACGATTTCTTTTGTAATCTGCATACATGCGCGGTTAGCTCAGTTGGTAGAGCAATCCGTTTACACCGGAAAGGTCGGGGGTTCAAGTCCCTCACCGCGCACAACAAAGTTTAGTAGAGGATCCAACTCACCGCGCACAAAAGTGTTATAATTAAATAATTATTTAATTAAATTTTAATTTCTATGAAAAAAGGACTTATTTTTGTTATATTGATTGCTCTTGTAGTAGTGCTTTGGGTAGTTTTTGGAAATAAAAAAGAAGAAACAAATTCTGTTCCTTCTGATACACAAGCAGAAAATACACTTCCACCAAGAAATGATACTGTCATTCCAGACGAAACAACAAATAGCACAGATACAATTACTGGAACTGTAAAAGAATTCAAAGTTTCAGGAAAAAATTATTCTTTTACTCCTTCAACAATGACAGTATCAAAAGGAGATACAGTTAGAATTACTTTCACAAATACAGCTGGAACACATGATCTTAGAATTGATGAATTTAATGTAGCTACCAAAATGATTGGAACCGGCAAGAGTGATACAGTGGAATTTGTAGCAGATAAGACAGGAACTTTTGAATATTACTGCTCAGTTGGAGAACACAGGGCTCTCGGTATGAAAGGAAAGATTACAGTTAAGTAAATACAGAAATTAAAAAACTCCCCGTAAGGGGAGTTTTTTAATAGTGCTTAAGAAAGGTGTTTTGAAACGAGTTTTGTCATTTCAAACATGTTTACCATGCTCTTTCCTCCAAAAACCTTCTTTAGGTTTTCGTCAGCATTTATATTGCGCTTATTCTTTTCATCCTGTAGACCGTGTTTCTTGATGTATACCCAGATACTTTTTACTACTTCTGATCTAGGCATAGGGCCTTTTCCTACAACAGCAGCCAATTCAGGGCTGACATTCATAGGCTTCATAAACGCAGAGTTGGATTTCGCCATATTTTCAAAAAATTAATTGCTAATACTTTACCTATAAATTATACCATTTTCTCCCTATAGGCCTCAATGGCAAGCTGTGAATGGGGAAAACGAGCTGGGGATAGGATTATTCCTTCTTTTTATCAAATCTATCGAGTTTCAGAAATTTAAACCCATAATAAATCACTAGACCCACTATAATAAAGTCGATTACAACAGAAATAAAATTACCATATAGTATTTCTGCATTTCCAACCTTAAAACTTGCTTCGGCTAGGCCACCTGCTTTACCAAGCAAAACACCAATTAGAGGATTAATAATGTCTGTTACAAATGCCGAAACAACTTTTGAAATTGCCCCGCCTAAAATAAAACCGATTGCAAGACCCATTACACCTTGTTCACGAATAAAATTTATGAATCCTTTCATTTGAGTAAGTATATTAGCTTTTAGCAGGGAAACCTAAGCTTCTACCATTGCCTTGAATCCTCCATATGAGAATCGTTTCATATCAAAAGGCATTTTCATATCTTTTTTCTTATATTTCTTCGAAAAGTAGGTCATTACTTTTTTATTCACTGAGTCGCGATGTTTGCGTGACTTGTAAACAATAAAAGAAAACCAAACTTTTTCTCCAGATTTTACTTTTGCCATTTTAGGAAAGGTCAGCTTAAGCATTTTGCCTGGGTTAACATCGTCTAAAATACACTCCATATATTGAAGCGCTCCGAATTTTTTCCAAACCTTACTTGCTTCACGTGCCAACTTAGTGTATTTTCCAGTATTTTTACTTGGAATTGGGATAACAAATCCATCAACATATTTAGCCATATATTTTTTATTTGTTACTTTGATAATTTGTTCTCGACCACAATTATTTTAGCAAATTATCAACACGAATCTAATAATTACTTGGTATAATATAGTTATGAAATTTTTTAAGTTCTTTGGCTCGTTCTTGTTTTTAATTGCGCCCGCTTCTGCACTTGCTCATGTTGGATATGTAGTCACAAAAGAAGAAATGAACATGAACAGGGGAGGAGACGGACTATTTCTACTTTCCGTTTTTAGTGAACCAAAAAATGCAATATTAATGCTCGTTACAATTGCACTTGTTGTTATTTTTGCTGTGTTTACAGCTGATTCTAAAATAATTAAGAATTATGCGACCAAAGTAAGAGCCAAACTTAAATCGTATGAGGAATTGCTTCCTTGGATCGCACGTCTTTCTCTAGGCATTGCACTTTTGGGTGCAGGGCTATCAGGGAATTTAATTTCTCCAATTTTGCCGACAATTCCCGCTGTTTCTCTAATTGAAATTTATGTTGGGTTCTTTCTTTTAGCAGGATTTCTTGTTGTGCTAATGCTTGCAATATCACTTGGACTTTTTGCAATAGCACTTATAAGCAATTTATATATAGTTGGAAATTTTGATTTTGTAGCACTTGTTCTTGCAATCCTTGCGCTCGGAAGTGCGCGCCCTGGAGTAGATGATATTTTTGGAATTTCATTGCTACATCGATTTGGTTTGCCAAGAAAATGGCTAATGATTACACTTCGTACAGGAATTTCAGTAGCAATGATGTTTCTTGCGCTTTATGAAAAATTGCTTAATCCGCATTTATCAGAACTAGTTGTAACAAATTATCATCTGACAAATTATGTTCATGTAAGTCCGGCCATGTGGATCTTTGGAGCAGGGATTGTTGAATTTTTAATTGGAGCAGCATTGTTTATTGGATATAGAACACGAATTGTTTCTGCAATTGCATTCCTTGTAGTCTGTACGACATTCTTTTTCTTCAAAGAATCAGTCTATGCTCACGTAACCCTCTTTGGAATTCTTTCAATGCTTTTCATCCTAGGTGATGACAAAGAAAAATCTGAAGTAAAAACTACAATAAAAAAGAAAAGGGTACTGAGGAAAATAAAAACTGCATAATAAAACCCCAAATTGATTGGGGTTTGGTAATTTTGTTGAAGTGATTAGTTAACAAGGCCGTGACAGCGCTTGTATTTTTTACCACTTCCACAAAAGCATGGGTCATTGCGTCCTGGCATAGATGAATTTACTTTCTCACTTGCCTTATTTTCCAGTGTAAGGACATCTCTTTGCAATTCGGCAAAATCTGTCCTCTTTGCCACCTGATTGGTGATTTCCTGGGCAATATTACACATTTCTTTTGCGCCTTCGGGTTGAAGCATCTTATATACTGACATATCACCCTGGGCAGAACTATTTATCAGCATACCGAGTAAAAGCGCAATTGCAGGATCAAGTTCGAGAGTGATCTGTATCTTTTTCATAGTTTTAAGTTTTTATTTTTAAATACATTACCATGTGTTAAGAAAATGTCAACTACAAAATTATTTTTAACAAAAAATTTTATCTTTTAAAATTATGTGTTATATTTAAAGCGCTTTTTCAAGGCCCTATCGTCTAACGGTTAGGACATCGGCTTTTCAAGCCGGTAATCGGGGTTCGATTCCCCGTAGGGTCACAAAAGAGAGAGCTAGTTCGAGCACTCGACAAGGGTCGAAACTAGCAAACAAAAGCAAGTCAGAAATGACTTGCTTTTGTTGTAGTTTAATACAACGATTTGTGATATAATCTTTTTATGAAAGATGATGCCAAAAAATTGGGAGAAAATCTCAAGAGAATTAGAGTTAAGAAAAATATCACTCAAACAGAGCTTGCTCTAACTCTCAACGTCGATAAATCTTTTATTAGTAATATTGAAAACGGAAAAAACAATCCAACACTTTCAACTATTACTAGTTTGGCTAAAGCTCTTAAGGTTACGCTCGATGAGCTTTTTAAATAATTTTTATGATTAATCTCGTAACTTTACAAGAAAATTTAGAAAATCTTAGCCAAAACTTTTCAAAAGAAACGTTTATTTTTGACCTGCTTTCAATATACGGATTACCTAAAAGCACTATTTCACTTCTTTCTAAAAACCCAACAAAACTATCTGGGAAAGAAGATCAAATTATTTTAAAAAATAAAGTTCTATTTCATAAAACCACTCTTGAAGAAGATGAGCATGTTGCCATAGATGCTCTTCAGAAAGATAAATCATCATACAAGTTCAACCCTCGATTTATTATTGTCACAGATTTCGTTACTTTTTTGGCAATAGACACGAAAACAAAAGAGACATTAGATATCAATATTAAAGATTTAGGCAAACACTACGCCTTTTTCTTGCCTTGGTGTGGAATGGAGAAATCTCAGCATGTAAATGAAAACCCTGCTGATATTCGAGCCGCCTACAAAATGGATAAGTTGTATCAGGCAATTGTTACTGATGATCCTGAATACTATAAAAATAATAGTCACGATCTCAACATATTCCTTTCAAGACTTTTGTTTTGTTTCTTTGCCGAGGACACAGCCATTTTCCCAAAGGTTGGAATGTTTACTGATTCAATAACATCACATACTCATGAAAATGGTGATGAAATGGATACCTACTTCTCTACACTTTTTGATGTTTTGAATACAAAGGAAAGTGATAGGTCAAAATTTGCCTCACACTTCTTGGAATTTCCATATGTAAACGGAGGTCTATTTGAAAATCAAATTAAACTTCCAAAATTTACGACAAGTTCACGAAAACTGATTATTGAATGCGGAAAGCTAAACTGGGATTCAATTAATCCAGATATTTTTGGATCTATGATTCAAGCAGTTGTTCACCCAGGTCAACGAGAAAACCTCGGAATGCACTACACTTCGGTGCCAAACATAATGAAAGTGATTGAACCACTATTCTTGAATGATCTATATGAAGAGTTAGAAAATTCAAAGAATGATATTAAGAAACTCACAAAGCTCCGTGAGCGAGTTGCGAAGATTAAGATATTTGACCCTGCTTGTGGATCAGGAAATTTTCTCATTATCTCTTATAAGGAACTTTCAAAATTAGAATCAAAGATAATTAGTTATGCAAAAGATCTAGGTCATCAAATGATGTCCTACTCTGGCGTGTCACTAAACTCATTTTATGGAATAGAGATAGATGACTTTGCACATGAGATTGCACGACTTTCATTGTGGCTTGCTCAACACCAAATGAACCAGTATTTCGATGGGATGTTTGGAATCATGAAAGCAACACTTCCTCTCAAAGAAAGTGGAAAGATTGTCTGTGCTAATGCTACACGAGTAGACTGGAATGAAGTTTGTCCTCGTGCTGATAAGGTTACCGGAGAGTATGAAATTTATGTAATTGGAAATCCTCCTTACTATGGAGCAAGAAAACAGGATGAAGACCAAAAAGAAGATATTAATAGAATCTTCAAAGGGGTTAAAAATGCTAGCAATCTAGATTATATTTCTTGTTGGTTTTTACTTGGAAAAAATTACATTCAAGGAACAAGAATTAAATTAGCTTTTGTATCAACAAACTCAATTTGTCAGGGAGAACAAGTTCCTATTCTGTGGCCATTAATACTGAAGGATCAAATCGAAATAGGTTTTGCATATCAATCATTTAAGTGGAAGAACAGTGCTAAAGGTAATGCTGGAGTTACCTGTATTATTGTTGGACTAAGATCTGAAAGTAAGAATCCGAAATATATTTTTAGTAATCAAATAAAAGTTGTGGCACAGAATATCTCGCCGTATCTTGTAGACGCAGATAATATTTTTGTGATTAAAAGAAGCAAGCCCTTGTCTAATGTTGCTGAAATGTGTTTCGGAAGCATGCCTAATGACGGAGGATATCTTTTATTGGATCAGAACGATTATATAAAGCTAAAAGAAATTAATTCTAAGGCTCTAAATTTCATTAGACGGTGTTATGGTGGTCAAGAGTTTATTAAAGGAATTTTGAGATATTGTATTTGGATCAACAATAAAGATGTCGAGGACGCAATGAATGTTGAATTTATCAACGAAAGAGTTGAAAAAGTTCGATCATATCGAAACAATAGCGACCGTGAAGCAACAAAAAAGTTAGCTGACAGACCATACAAATTTGGAGAAGTGCGACATATTGAATCCAATTCAATTATAGTCCCTGCCACATCTTCCGAGGGAAGAGAATATATTCCTATCGGGTTCCTGAATTCAAAAGATATTATTACTAATTCTGCAAATGCTATTTATAATGCCGAGCCATACATTTTCGCCATTCTAAATTCTAGAATGCACATGACTTGGGTCCGTGCTGTTGGAGGTAGACTTAAGACTGACTTGCGATATTCATCAGCACTTTGTTACAACACCTTTCCTTTTCCAAACATCACTCCAAAACAAAAAGACTCTCTCGCTAGTCACGTATACAATATTTTAGAAGAGCGTGAGAAATATCCAGAAAAGACGATGGCAGATCTGTATGATCCAGATAAAATGCCAGACGGATTAAGAGAAGCCCACAAATATTTAGATCTCGCCATTGATCAAATATATCGAAGCAAACCGTTTGAAAGTGACGAGGATCGACTAGCTCACTTGTTCAAACTTTATGAAGAAATGATTACTAGAAAAACTAACCAATAATATTATGAAAACAATACAAGTAGCAGAAGCAACATACGCACAAACAGGACAAAGCACCAAGCTCAATGAGCTTGGTATGCGTGAAATGCAAGCAAAAGCATTTGAAAAAAGAAATGCACAATATCTGCTTTTGAAAGCACCGCCTGCATCTGGAAAATCAAGAGCTTTGATGTTTCTTGCTTTGGACAAGCTCACCAACCAAGGAATCAAAAAGGTTATTGTTGCCGTACCTGAAAAATCTATCGGTGGATCTTTTAGTGAGACAAACTTAACTCAAGGTGGATTCTTTGCTGACTGGAAGCCTAATGATCACTACAACCTCTGTACTCCAGGTCTTGATAATGCCAAGGGCAAGGTCGAAGCGTTCAAGAACTTTATGGATAACGATGAGAAGATTCTTATCTGTACTCACGCCACACTTCGATTTGCTTGTGAGCAAATTGAAGATGCAAAATTTAATGACATTCTCATTGCGATCGATGAATTTCACCATGTGTCTGCCGACAAGGAAAGCAGTATTTTGGGACGAGTTCTACATGGAATTATGACGAACTCAAATGCACATATTATTGCGATGACAGGATCATACTTCCGAGGAGATGGTGTTGCAGTATTGTTACCACAAGACGAAGCAAAGTTTCAGAAAGTAACATATAACTACTATCAGCAGTTGAACGGCTATACATATTTAAAAACCTTGGGTATTGGATACCACTTTTATCAAGGTAAATACACATCAGCTATTGCTGAGGTTTTGGATACAAACAAGAAAACTATTTTGCACATTCCAAATGTTAATTCAGGTGAATCAACAAAAGATAAGCTCAACGAGGTTGATTTAATCTTGGACATCATTGGAGAGGTTGATCATCAAGATCATGAGACTGGTGTAATTTATGTAAAGCGTGACGGTGATGGAAAAATGCTTAAGGTTGCAAACCTTGTCGATGATTCAGTTGATCGAGACAAGATCTCAAACTATCTACGTACTATGAGAAATGAGGATGATATGGATATCATCATTGCCCTCGGTATGGCGAAAGAAGGTTTTGACTGGCCATATTGTGAACATGCTTTGACTGTTGGTTACCGAAGCTCTCTAACGGAAATTATCCAAATTATTGGTCGTTGTACTCGAGATAGTGCAAATAAGACACATGCACAATTTACTAACCTTATAGCTCAACCTGATGCAAAAGACGTTGAGGTTAAGGTTTCTGTAAACAACATGCTTAAAGCGATTACTTGTTCTTTGCTTATGGAACAAGTAATGGCTCCACACTACAACTTCAAGCCACGCTTTCCGAACGACGATACAAATTTCACCCCAGGTGAAATTAAAGTAAATGGATTCAAGGCGCCTAGTACAGATCGAGTACGAGAGATTATTGAATCAGACATTAATGATCTTAAAGCAACCATTCTTCAAGATGATCAAATGATCAAAGCGTTGCCAGGAAATGTTGATCCTGAAGTAATCAATAAGGTAATGATCCCAAAGATTATTCAGATGAAATATCCAGATCTTACCGATTTTGAAGTTGAAGAAGTCCGACAACATGTTGTTGTTGATTCTGTAATCAAGAACGGAGAAATTAAAGAAGTTGGAGATAAGAAATTTGTAAGAATGGCGGGTCAATTTGTAAATATTGATGATTTAAATATTGATCTTATTGATAGTATTAATCCATTCCAAGAAGCTTTTGAAATACTCTCAAAATCAGTAACATCAAGTGTGCTTAAAGTTATCCAAGATACGATAGATGCTTCACGAATTGAAATGACACCTGAAGAAGTTAAGATTCTATGGCCTAAGGCAAAAGAATTTACAATTCAAACAGGTCGAAAACCTGAAATTTCCTCTTCGGATCCACTAGAAAAAAGATTGGCGGAAGCAGTCTTGTATCTGAAAAAGCTTAAGGCTGAACAAATTCAAAATTAATATGGATAAAAAAGATTTACTAGATTTAATAAACGATGACGACTTAGGGCTTCTTGATATAGAAAAGAAGTCTAGTTCAGCTACACCAGATGATCGTCTGACAGAATCATTTATGGAAATAAATGAGTTCTTTTCACTACATAATGTAGAACCAAAAAGTGGTGGAGACATTCATCAGCACAAGCTTGCTTCTCGTCTAAAGCACATAAGAGAAAACAAGGAACAAGTTGAGTTCCTAAGTAAATTTGATACTCACAACTTACTCAAAACCGCATCAAAAGAAATCGACACTGTAAGTGATATTTTTGAAGATGATGATTTGGATCTTCTTTCAATTGAAGATAGTTCTGTGTTTAAGATAAAGAACGTGCCAGAAATTAGACAAGATCGATCAGATCCTGATTTTGTCGCACAAAGAGAAATCTGTGCTGATTTTGATCAATACAAGCATTTATTTGAACAGGTTCAGAGAGAACTAAAGACTGGCACAAAGAAGCTTTCAACCTTTATAGAGAGTGAAATGAAGCAAGGTGATTTCTTCGTACTAAATGGTGTTTTGATATATCTTGAGAAAATCTATGATCCCTACAGAGGTAACAGTCAAAAAATAAATCGCCGAACTCGTTGTATCTATGAAAACGGAACAGAATCAAATGTTCTATTGCGGTCATTAGGAAAAAGACTGTCTGATGCGGGCTACGCCGTAAAAGATAACCCTGATGTTGTAAGTGTTGAGGATGGAGATTCAGAAACGGGATATATCTATGTACTTAAATCACTTAGTGATAATCCAAGAATTTCTAATACTAAGAATCTTTTCAAGATTGGATTTTCGACTACTAGTGTTGAGGAGCGTATAAAAAATGCGGAGCAGGATCCTACTTATCTTATGGCTCCTGTTTCTATCGTTGCCATTTATCGATGTTTTAATATGAACCCTCAAAGATTTGAAAGACTGATCCATCGTTTCTTTAGTGATTCATGTTTAGACATTGAAATAACTGACATAAGTGGAAAGGGTTATGTTCCAAAAGAGTGGTTCATTGCTCCAATAGTGGTGATCGGAAATGTTATTGAATTAATAATTAAAGGAGAGATTGTTAATTACTCGTATGACAAAGCTACTGAATCAATAATCAAGATTAAGTAATTTTAATTATTTTATTCTTTAAAACTAACTCACTACTGATACATTCCAAGATAGATCTCTGCTCTAGCGGAGATCCTTCTTTTAGTACAAATTTTGTGTAATCCTTGAGATCAATAGGTTCTATTTTCTCTGTCTTTTTCTTACCCAAAAACATTGCTTGTAACTTCTTGAACTTTTGGATCTCAACATCAAGCTTTGCTGTGAGTTTTACCTTATTAATATTCAAGGTATCAACCATATCAAGTAGTGACTCAATAAGTTCAGTCTCATTCAGAGCAGGATTTTTACAATTCCTATCCTTTGCTTTTGTGCATCGGTAATAGACATGGCGATTCACTCCACCGTTGAGCAATTTCTTAAACTTCTCATCTGCAGTAATACCAGATCCACAAGCTCCACATTTCATAATGCGAGTAAAAGCAAATTCTTTACCTTGTGATTTTATCGTCTGTGATTTGATAGAGTTCCTGGTCTCATCAAATAATTCTTTTGAGATAATCGGCTTGTGTTTTCCCTCATACCAAATACCTGATCCTTGAGGAAATTCAAATCTTCCGTAATAGAAAGTATTGTTTATAATCTTGAATACATTCCCAAGACTTAGGTGAAAACCTCTATGAGTTCTAAAATCAAGATCATATCGTAGCCATGCGTGTACTTTTGATACGCTCCATTTTTCGTAGCTGACCTTCTCAAATATCTGTCGTATGGTATCGGCTCGTTCTGGATCGATTTCTACCTCACACTTAGCTAACCGTTGGTTAGGTTTTCGATATCCTGTTGGTGGTTGTACTGGCCATAATCCCATTTCACATCTGGCTCTCATACCACGTTTTACATTGATACTCTTGTTGTCGTTCTCAAGCTTTGCCTGACTACAAAGGATCATTAGTAGGAACTTATCACTTGGAGAATTAGAAAAAGTCTGACCAAATGTTTTAATTTGTATCAGCTTTTTCTGATCCATTCTATCTACGAGCTTTCCTAGATCTCCTGCATTACGAGAAAGTCTATCGGGTGCCCAAGTGATGATTCCGTTGAATATCCCCGTATCAATATCCTTTACGATTTCTTCGAATACAGGTCTTTGTCCTGATTCTTTTGCAGAATGTGATTCCTTTCGTATCTCAACAATATTTAGATTTTCACGCTCGGCAACTTGCTTCATTTCCTTGATTTGTGAATCAATAGAAAGGGCTTGCTTTTCTTCTGCTTCGGTTGATTTACGAGCGTATAAGCAATATTTCATCTGGCTTTGTTCGACTTCTGTCATATATTAATTAATGACAGACCAGTTGGTGGTGCATAGTCTATGCAGAACTAGAAATACGTCGCATACTCGCGATTACTTTTTTGCGTCCATATCAACATAATCACTGAAATAGAGAGGTTCATCGTCTCCCATCCAGTACATAATCCACGTTGAATCTTTAGAGTGCTTATCCATAGTTGAGTTGATAAGCAATGAAAATGCATCTGCAAGATCGTCATGCTTTTCAACTCCAAATCCTACAAGCTGTTCAATAAGTCTCTCGCACCCTTGTCTTGGGAATAAAATCTTTGCTGACTTAATTGCGGTTGATGTAAGTGCAAGCCGTGTTCGTTTGTCTCCCTTAGGCTTGATCGCAGTCGCTTTAACACCCTGATGTTCAAGCATTTGTGGAAGTGCTTCTTGGTACGCAACACTTTCAACAAAAAGCTCATCTGAACTTTTTGTAAGCATGGTACTTCGGATATCTTTCATAAGATCAACCTGTGCAGGAAAATTTAATTTCTTCGCAATAGGATTTGGTAGTATGTATATACGCATTTTTTCTCGACGTGAATATATATGAGCAAATACTACAGCAGTATCATCGGCTGTTTCTGAAGCAGAAATGGCAAGGTCTACGCCTGCATAAGTACCTCGATAACCTTTATGTTTTTCACCTGGCAATTCATCATAGTAGTTGATCCATTCAGGATAAATGACTTGATCATCGTCTGGAATAATACGCAATAGATATTCTCGTTGCCACGATACATCACTTGATACTTTTAACTTCTCGTCTTCAATATCTTTTTCACTTCCGTATTTTCCAGACCATAAACATTTATTGTTTCTATCAAGCAAAGGATACTCACTAAAAATTCCTTTTGCTTTACCTTTTGAAATCTCATCCTTGATACGCATTAAGAGTGAATCTTCATGTAAGAGGTTACCGACAATGATCAGTCTAGTATTTTTGTCACCTGCAGGAATTACTTCACCACGAAGCCAATTGTATGTTTTATCTCGACCCTCACGAGTTTTTGTAGATTGCACATCCTCAACGTCGTCACAAATTATAAGATCAGGACGGTGTTCATTGTGACGGATTCCACGAATACTTTGTTCAGACGATGCGACCGTGATTCTTGCTCCGTGTTTTTTGAATACGAGAGAGAATGAACCCCACTCATCGCTTTCTTCCTGAAAGGGTCCGAGATCTCTTTTTAAGACATCGTTTCCTTCAAGCTCCGTTCTAATATTCATCATGTGCTGTTTTGATTGTGCTCTTGTTTGGCAGAAGATGATACAAAATTTCTTTTGCTGTTTTCCAAGGATTGCCCAGATTGGGTATGCGGTCGTTACCATGGTTGATTTACCTGATCCACGAAATGCGACGATATAGAGATTCTCAACGGTGCTTTTTTCAAGGTTGTTGATGATTTCTTTTTGAAAGTCTGCCGTTTCGTATTTCACATAGTGTGCATAGTAGAAATGGAAGAAATACAGAAAACTATCTTTTGTAATTGATGTACGCACTGAACGATCTTTTAACATCGTATTTACCAGTGCATTTGGAATGATTTTAGTCATGGCTTTTAGATTTATTAATGTTTTTAATTGATTTCGACTTGGTAATCTTTGCGAGCTTTAACGCTTGCTTTACGATCTTTGCTTGTGACGGAGTAAGTTCCTCGTTGTCTTCCTTGGTGGTGATTTCGAGCTTATTCTTGTAGTTGTCGTTTCTATGACGAAGCCAAAAACTGATTGCGGGATAATTTTTCTCCTTAATCAATGTGAGTAATTGGCTTTCACTCATGTCATTTACCAAGGCGACACCCTCAGAAAGTGCGGTATCCATTTTCTTGAGGAATTCTTTGTCGTCTTTTCGCCAACGATAAACACTATTACGAGATAATCCCGTCTTCTCACAAGCAACCTGAACGATTGGTACCTTTCGCAGTTCGTCAAGAAACTGATCTTGAAATTTATTCTTTTTCATAGAAGTTCTTGATTACTTTTGCTTTGTGACCTGTTAATTTTTCATATCTGCGAATCGCCAAGTCACAAAACACGGGTTCAATTTCAAGAGAGTAGACCTTACGATCTAATTGTTCTGCACAGATCATGGTGCTAGCAGAGCCAGAAAAAGCATCGAAGATTATGTCTCCAGGCTTTGTGCATCGCATTATGAACTTATGATGTAATTCAGGATTTTTACTTGTGGGATGTTCCATCTGATTCGACGGAAGCCGTTTGGTTGCCCAGATATTTGAGATATCTTCAAGAAGTTGGTTGCCAGTAGTACAATCCTTGTTTTGAATCTCATTTAAATTCTTAACAAGATCAGACAAGTAAGGAGACCCTTTTGTTCCGTACACGCAATACTCCGCACATTTGTTAAATGCGACAGTAGGTATAGGAGACGAGTTGTTCTTGATCCAAATGTTTAGTCGTCGGTTCTTTACACCCAGTTCCATGTACAAGGTTTGGAAAACCCACACCCATGCTTCATCACACCAAAACGCAACATGAGTATCTTTGGTGGATATAGCTAGTGATGATTTAAGAACTTGTCGAATAAATTCCTTGTATGCTTCGGATGATTGATTGTCGTCGAATGTACCTCCGTAGTTGGATTTATTACCAACCCCTTTGTCATATGACAGTCCAATATTGAACGGAGGGTCACTGTAAATAGCTGTGGCTCTGTCATCCCCGAATAGTTTCTTTACAGCACCAATATCAGTCGAACTGGCACACAACAGCTTATGACCACCCATGACAATAAGATCACCTGACTTAGTTTGAGGTGTTTTGATTTTCTTGAGTTCTTTGTCTACATCGAATTTGTCGTCTTTAGTATCTTTGTCTTCATCCCAGAATTTTACTAATTCTTTCTCATCGAATCCTGCGAACTGAAGTAGTTCTAGGTCAAATGACTTTAACTTTTCAAAATCCCACTCACCGTCATTGATATTGCTTTCGATTCCAATTCTTCGTCGCTCTTCATCTAACAATTTACGACTTGGGATCATAACACTAACAGTCTTCACACCTAGTTCAGTGAGAGCAATTTTTCTTTGATTACCTGACAGAATCGTATTGTCGGTATCAATAACAATCACGCTATGGAACCCATTTTGTGTGATCTTTTCTTTTAATTTATCTAACGCAACGTTTGAGATTTTTCTTGGATTTTCATTCCAAGGGAGTAGGTCTTTGACTTCTCGTACTCCTGCTGTCCATGAAAGTTTTTTCATAGCATTTTATTAATTACTTTTTAATAAAATGTATGGATATAGAAAAAGCCTATTCCACACACGAAATAAGTAGAGGTCCGAAAAACCTCAAACTACTTCTTGCGCGGAATAGGCATGGCTTGTGGCGCTACACTATTCGCTTTTACGACGCGTATTTATTTTAATACTCCTTATCTTTCTTTATCTTCCTCAAAATTCGTTTTCCTCGAGTGCTATTCATAAAATCAACAGCGTCCTTTCCGAGATGAATAGGTAACCCTGATTTTGGCATCTGGATCATCACACGATAACCTTGCTGTTGGTAGTCATGGATTGTTTGCTTTAAAACAGGATCGTTCATCACAAACGGAATGCTGAATTCTATTGAATTTTGATCAGCGACCGATTCTTGCTTCTTCTCAAGAGAAGAAAAGATACGACCAGGCTTATTATTTTCTATGGAGCGTCGTACTGCACCACCAACCGATTGGGTAGGTCTTGCATTAGAGTGCAATTGAATATCGGTAAGCTCAAGAACGATGACTTTTTCACCTTTCTTTGGAAGCTGTGTTACCCGATTTAATTGCAAACTTTGCTCCATAAGGAAAGTATATCAAAATTCTGTAAAAACTGTCAAATTGATATTGTTGCAGGTTTAAAAGTATGCTATAATGGACATATGCACAACAAACAAAAACAGCTTTTAGCTCTCATAGACGCTGATCCCAATATTGGATCATACAGCCTTAGAACAATAGCCGATAAAATTGGCGTGCCTGACAAACCGCAGATAGTGAAATATCACTTATTACAGCTTGAAAAGGCTGGAATGATTCAAATGAACCTTGAACAAGGGGTTATTAAGCCTGTAAAGCGAGGACTTGTGAAATCAACCGTTAATACAGTGTTCTCACTCCCTGTTGTTGGATCTGCAAACTGTGGTCCTGCGACTATATTTGCCGAACAAAATATTCAGCAGTATCTCAAGGTTTCTTCTTCTATGTTGCCATACAACAAGAAAGATCTCTACTCTGTTATCGCAGACGGTAATAGTATGAATCTCGCAAAAGTAGACGGTAAGAATACTATTGAAAGTGGAGACTTTGTTTTGGTAGATAGTGGCTACAAGAACTACAAAAATGGAGATATTGTCGTTGCTGTCATAGACGGTATGGCAACTATCAAAAGATACAAAGATGATAAAGCGAATCAACGCATCGTACTTGAAGCAGATTCAACTGATAAATATCTCCCGATATTTATTCACGAGGGTGATGATTTTCAACTAAGCGGAAAGGTTGTCGGAATTATTAAAAGTTAACCAACTAAAACATATGGCAAAATCAGTCAGAGTAACAAGTGAAAGCGAATCGGGTCGAAATCAAAAATTTCATGATGATAAAACAGGAAAAAATATGACTCGTGCAGAATTTGTACAAGAAATCAAAAAAGGAAATTTTAGCGATTACCATGTTCGAAAAGTAAACGGTTTGGCAACTCCTGTATCAAACCCAGATCGCAAAGAAGGTAATAATCTCGATTAACATTATGGCAAAAACTATTGATGAGGCGTTTAATACTTTTCATGGGTGGCTTACTCCAACAGGAACAGAATCTGATAAGGCAAAAAGCCATCGAGCATCAATAGAGGCTTGCCTAAAAGATAAGTTTGAACTTAAAAGATTTTTTCGTACTGGATCATTCGGTAACGGTACAAGTATTTCGTCTTACAGTGACGTAGATTACTTTGCTAGCATTCCTAATACTAGACTTAAAAGCGATTCAAGTTCAACTCTAAGAGAATTAAAAAACATACTGGATGCTCGGTTTCCTAATACAGGAGTGCATATTGATACTCCTGCTGTAGTAGTTCCTTTTGGTGATAGTCGTTCTGAAACCACCGAGATTGTTCCTTGTGATTTTGTTAAAAGAGAAAATGAGTGCACTACTTATGATATTCCGAATCAAACAAATGGGTGGATGAGGGCAAATCCTGAATTACACAATGCATATGTAAGCTTGGTTAATAACAAGGATGGTTTAAATAAAAAAGTCAAACCACTTATACGCTTTATTAAGGCTTGGAAATACTACAATAATGTACCAATATCTTCATTTTATTTAGAAATATTTGTTGCAAACTATGCTTACAAAGAGAGTTCTATTTTATACTCAATTGATATTAAGGCAATTTTTGAACAACTAAAGTCTTCAGGTCTACGTGACATTTCTGATCCGATGGGAGTGTCTGGTTCAATAACAGCGTGTAAAAGTTTTAGCGATAAAACAAAAGCTATTGAAAAATTAGACGATGCTGTCAGACGCTCAAATAACGCAAGAAACGCTGAATCAAATAATGATACTGAAAGAGCAATTTATTGGTGGAATAAAGTTTATAATGATTTATTTCCTGGTTATTATTAAATAGTATTATGAATAATATAAATAAAAAACAAAATGAAGAAACACAGCTAGAGTTTTTGTTCACACAAAGAAGTCTTTACTCTTCAGCAAAAAAGCTTTTTGGGTGGAGAACAATAATTGCAGTCTGTCTTGCTATTGGGGGTCCATTTTTAACATCTCTTGATTCTCAAATTAGTGTATATGTTGCCATGGTAGCAGTATTATATTTACTTTTAGATAATTTGGTACTTCAAAAAATTGAAAGCTCTCAAAAAATAACCGCAGCAAAAGTACAAGAGCTTTTTGATACCAATGTAATAGAGCTACCTTGGAATAATATTGTTACAGGAAAACAGCCAGATAGAGAAATCATTGCATCAATTCTTTCAAAGAATAGTGACAGGGACTACAAAGCTCTGCAGTTGGTTGATTGGTACTCTTCTGACGTTTCAAAAGTAGACCTTGATACTGGAAGATTTCTTTGCCAACGTTCAAATGTTTGGTGGGATTCAAGCCTAAGAAAGAAGTATTTGAATTTTCTATATGCCTCCTCAACTTTAGTAGTCTTAGGATTAATTATCACTGCAACCGCTTTAGATTTGACAATGGGAGTGTTTATCATTGGAGTAGTATTACCTGTGATTCCTTTAATTGAACTTCTAATAAAACAAATTAACGAACACCATGGATCTGATTGTTGCTCAACAGATTTAAAAGATAATCTAAATGACACTCTATCAAGAATTATAAATGGAGAAGTTATTAATAACCCTGAATCCTTGGCACGAACATATCAAGATGAAATTTATAGACATCGAAGTAAATGTCCTATGGTGTTTGATTGGATGTACTGGATATTTAAGGATAAGCAAGAAGAGCAAATGCAATTTAGTGTTTCAAAGACCGTAAATGAAATATGTCGATCTCAATAAAACAGTATAGAAAGATAATGTCTGATGAGACGAGTACTGATGAACAAATATTGAAAAGATTAAATTATCTCGAGGCTCTTTGTCGGAATGTGATTAAACAAGAGTTAGATAAGTTTGAAAAGAGTAATAAGAAATGTGACACGCAAGTGTAACTTTTATAGTCGATTCTGTGTCACTTTTGTCACTTTTTATGAATCAAAAAGATAAAAGAAATCCTAAAAATTGGACTAAAGAAGAAAGCGATAGAGTGGTTGCAGTATTTCAATGGTTACTAGATCAAGACAGGAAGCAAAATCCTCATTTATACATAAATAAAGCTACTCTCGATAAGGGTCGATTAAAGACCTTGAAAGAGCTAAAATAAGCTTTACAGGGCAATGTATCCTTGGGTCGCATCTCGATTAGGCTCACAAAGGAAATATTTTGAATACTTTGAGGAAATAACAAGAATCTATGGATAAAGCTAACAATGAATTTGAAGAAATAAAAAAACATATTCGTGTTCTTCAGGACAAGATAGACAAATTTCTCGACAAGGGAAAACCATCAGATATTTTAATTATTAAATCGCATCTGATTTGCGAATATTATATAAATCAAATTCTAATTTTAAAGGAAATTTGTAATGCAAAGGAATTATTTGAATTAAAGTTCAGCGAAAAAGTTACTAAGGCACTAGATAATTCAAAAGAAAAACAAAAGATTATAGGTTCAAAGATTAATGCCCTAAATAAACTTAGAAATAAAGTTGGACATGAATTAGAGTATGTTTTGTCTGAAGCAGATATTGATAATCTAGGTTATCGTGATGGCAAGGAATATATTTTAGACAAATATGAACACTCTAATCTAGAAGATCTTCTAAGATCAGTACTAAAAAAGATTGTAATTGATTTAGGATTATTTTTGTTTGATTTAGTTTATGAGGAAAAAAAGAACCAATTAAATTAGTTCTTTAATATTTTTTATTTTCCGTGGCCGTTTTTGTGAAGCCACATATAGATATCTTCAAGTGCTTTTACTGCATCACCGGCAGCGATGTTGTTTTGATGATAGAGACCATTTGAAGCATCTCCAGCGCACCAAATTCCATCAACTTTAGTCCTTTGATTCCATGGATCGCTTTCAATCTTTCCATTTTCATCAAGAGTAATTATTTTACTTACAAAACCAGTATTTGGAATTTGTCCGATTTCGACAAACACACCTTTTACTGGAAGTTCACTTGTTTCTCCATTTGCTTTATTTTTTATAGTTATAGAATTTACAAATTTATCACCTTTGATTTCTAAAATATCAGTATTTAAATAAACTTTCACCTTTGGATGTGCCATTACTTTCTCCACAGTAATTTCATCTGCTTTTGTAAAAGCATCTCCGCGATATATTAGTGCAACACTTTTCACATATGCTACAAGCTGAGCTGTTGTATCAAGCGCTGCATTTCCTCCACCAATAACTGCAACATCCATATCAGCAAATAATGGACCATCACAACTTGCACAATATGTAATTCCTTTGTTTTCAAATTCCTTTGCACCAGTGACTTCGAGTTTTCTGCGTCCACTTCCAGATGCAATTAAAATTGTTTTTGTAGAAAATGTTCCGCTGTCTGTTATTACATCAAAAAGGTTTCCATCCTTTGTTATATCTGTTACCCAAACACCTTCCATGACTTTCAAATATTCACCCTCGTATTCTTTAATATGATTTCGCATCATTTCTGCGAAATTTGGTCCTGTTATATGTGGAGTACCAATCCAGTTTTGGATATCATCTGAAACATTTGATTGTCCTCCAAACTCAGCTCCGATTAGAAGTGTGTGTAATCTTTTTCGAGCAGCATAAACAGCGGCGGCAGTACCTGCTGGTCCGCCGCCTATAATTACGAGATCGTAATGCTGTTTTTCCATTCGTAGAGTATACAGATGAATTAAATATTCGCAAAACTGTGGATATTTAATTTACTTTTTGCGTCGCAAAAATGCTGGAACTGCTGACCAATTGTCTGTATCTTCATCTTCTTCGTCCTTATCAAAGTCATTTCGTTCAATTTTTTTGACATATTCTCCAACAGGAATTGTGTTATGGATTTCACGCTTTTCAGGATTTGATGCTGATCCGCCTGGAGTAAGGACTATATCGTCTTTTGTAATTGAGCTAATTGTCTTTTTTGTTTCAGGCATTTGAACTGGAGCTGAGAACAAAGATTTCTTCGGTAAATCAGTAGGGAAGCCAGAAGCGATTACAGTTACTTTCATATCACCCTTCTTCAAACGATCATCACGAATTGTACCGAAGATAACTTTCGCATCTTTATCAATTGATTCTGTAATGATGCGTGCAGCTTCCTGAATTTCAAGAATCCCAAGATCATCTCCACCTGAGATAGCAAAGAGAACACCTTTTGCTCCATTGATAGAAACATCAAGAAGTGGAGAATTGATAGCTTCTGTAGCAGCTTTTCTTGCGCGGTCTTCACCAGCACCAAATCCAATACCCATGAGCGCTGTGCCTGCGTCTTCCATAATTGCCTTTATATCGGCAAAGTCTACGTTGATGATACCTGGAGTAGTAATTAGGTCAGAAATGCCTTCTACAGCTTGTCTGAGGACGTCATCGCAGAGAGCGAATGCGTCACGAAAGCCCATATCTTTACCAGAAATCATAAGGAGACGATCGTTAGGAATTACGATTATAGCGTCTACCTCTTTTGAGAGTTCCTCCAAGCCCTTGTCAGCGAGCCTCATACGCTGACTACCTTCGAATGCAAATGGTTTAGTAACTACGCCAACTGTGAGTATGCCTTGTTCTTTTGCAGCACGAGCAACAATTGGTGCTGCACCAGTGCCTGTTCCTCCACCCATTCCACAAGCAATGAAAACCATGTCTGAACCTTTTATCACATCTTGAATTTCTGCTTTTGTTTCTTCTGCTGCGCGTTTTCCAATTTCAGGATTCATTCCAGCACCGAGACCTTTTGTTAAATTTTTTCCGATATGAATTTTTTTATCGGCGAAAGAGTTGTGAAGATCTTGTGTGTCGGTGTTCATGACAATGAACTCAACACCTTTCACTTTTGAATTAATCATGTGATTAATTGCATTCTTACCAGAGCCTCCAACTCCGATAACTTTGATGCGTGCAAACGTTTCAATTTCTGGGCTTACTTTTGGCATAAAATTTTTTGGGCTAAAAATTGCCCATCACGTATCCTTCCGTGGTGGGCGTTAAATGATTAAGAAAAAAGGAATTACTTAGATAGTACCAAAGTGCGATATTCCTTGAAAAGTTTTTGAAAATTCTGGTTCGGAAAAATGCGTCGAAATATGACAAAAGTCCTTATTTTATAAATGTGTTTTCCAGTAAAACAAAATTGTGTTGTAGTTAGGGGAGAAGTTGCTTCCCGATAGATTTAAAAAAGTTTTTTATTTCTTCAATAATTTTAAATGCGCCTCCTCTTGGCTCACGATAATGATTGCTTCCTTCAGTAAAACATAGCCCAAGTGCAACATACCATGATGTATCACGGAACTTTTGTTTACCAAAAACTTGATTTTCGGAAGCTCCCGCGCGTGATGGAAGTTTAAGTTCACGTTTTGAAATTTCTTCTACATTTGGAAGATGAGATCCTCCGCCGATTAAAATTACTCCAGCTGGAAGAAGTCCGTTTCTTTTTATTTTTTTCAAATGATTTTCAATTAGTTCAAAAATATCAGAAAGTCTTGCATCAAGAATTTCATCTAATTTCTTTTTTGGAAAGCTATGAATGACAGCGCCAGTTTTTATTGATTCAGCTTCTTCAAGTGTGATGCGTAGTCCGAGCGCAACATCATTTGTTATATCTACAGAACCGATACTAAAGACGCCAAGTGAGGCAATTCGGCCATTTTCAAAAACGGAAGCAGATACGGTCTCTGCACCAATATTTACTAGGACGCAACCAGCGGTTTTCTGCCTCTCTGATAGGGCAATCGTGCTTCCAGCAAGGGGAGCAGGGATTACATCCATTACATCAATTCCTGCTTCAGCCATAGCTGTGACAAGGTCTTCAATATGCTGTGAAAGACATGTGATAAAGAGAACCTTTATTTCAAGCTTTATTCCATGCATCCCTTCAGGACGACCCATAATTTCCTTGCCATCTAATTTAAATCCAATTGGAATTGCTTCAAGAATTCTTCTGTTTGTTATATGAACACTTTCTTCGGCTTCAGCTAATGCCTTACTAATATCTAAACCTGTAACTTCGCCAGAAGCTTTTGATGGAATTGCAGTTCCAGTTGTAATTTCAGATGAAAGAGAAACTCCACCCATTGAAATAAATGCGCGCTTAATTTTTATCTTCGCATTTTCTTCAGCAAGTGCGACAGCCTTTCTGATTGATTGAGCAGCTTCAGCAATATTTGTTACATAGCCATGGCGAACACCGCGAGTTGGATAATAACCAGTCGCAATAATTTTCGGAATTTTATCTTCTTTTGTACGTTCACATACAACAACGCGTGTCGCGTAAGTTCCAAGATCTATTCCAGCTATGATGTGGCGTGCCATTAACAATAAAAATTAAAATTAAATAGGGAAGAAAAGGAGACACAGGAAAATTGAGTAAGACCAATAATCCCTTTTTAAAATCGGCTTAAAAATTTCTTTTCTTCTTTCTCCATTTTACTACCGTGAGCGTATCCTTTCAAATGGAGCATTCCGTGGATAAGTATAAAAGTGAGATATTTCGGATATTTCATCAGAAACTCCTTCGATTTTTTCATTGCAATTTTTTCGCAGATGATTAACTCTCCAGAATTTTTTGAAAGTGAAAAAGATAAAACGTCTGTTGAATAATTTTTCTTTCGAAATTGATTATTTAATTTTTTAGATTGAGCAAGACCAACAAATGCAATAGAAAGTTCATATGATTTACCAAGAACTTTCTCTTTAATTAGGAGAAAAGGCAAGCGGGGAGGCTTGCCTTTTGTGCGGACAATAACAGAAACGCCTGAATTAGTTTTATGAGATTGCTTTACCAAGTTTCTTAAGTCTTTCAATTTCGCGACGACGTACAATACGCTTTAGAGCACCAGCTTTTTGTTTAAGTTTAGATAGTGGTCGTTCTGCATATCTGTTGCCCTTTACTCTCTGAACAATTCCAGATTCCTGTACACGTCTTGAAAAACGGCGGACCAAACTTGCGCTGTTTTCGCTTGGGTTTTTCTTTAGTTCAATTACTACTGCCATAGGGCTAGATAGTAACACGCAAAGTCTATTTCCGCAAATTTTATAGTAGATCTTCTGGGTCAACCTGGATTTTATATGTTGGGGGAAGGCTTAAGAGAATAAAAAGTAGCCTTTCATCAAGACTTGCGTGCGCTGTCATTCCTTCAAGTGCCCAATTCGGGCGCTCGAGCTTGATAGTAGTTCTAATTGTATAAATCCTGTGATCTCCGCGATCTCCACTATAAGCTTGGTAAAGCACTGGATTGTAATCTCTAAATATTCTCTCTAGAACACGTTTTTCTTTTGCAATATTTTCTCGTGTGCCTTTGTAACTAACCTTAATGAAAGTCGCAAATGGTGGGTACTTATATATAGAGCGTTCTTCAATCTCATCTCGAACCGCGTAAAGTAAATTTCCATTTGCTAGTGCGCGGAGAATTTTTTCATCAGGATTTTGAGTCTGAATTAGTACAAATTCTCTAGTTTTTTCTCCAAGATTCATTCCGATTTGTAGAATCTTTTCATTCATTCGGAAAGATGGAATCGTGAAAAGGGAATCAAATGAAACAACAATACTAATATCAACCTGCTCTGTCATATATAGAAGCGCCATTTCTGTTCCAATTAGAATTCCACCAGTCTTTTGAAATTGTTCCATAACTTTCTTTGCTTGCAGGCGAGTTGTGGTCGAGTCGCGATCAATTCTATATATATTTGCATCTGGCCATAATGACTCGGCTTTTTCATAAACTAAATCAGTTCCAATTCCAAGTGGTACTAAATTCCAACTTCCACAAACACCACATACAGTATTAGGATCTTTTTGTTTTTTGCATTTATTACAAGCAAAAATTCTACTTTTTACTCCGCGTGCTTCATAAAGTACAAGTGGTGATCCACAGACATCGCAATTTACAGATGTTCCGCAATCTTTACACACTGTTACCGAAGAAAGTCCGCGACGAAGTGCAAAAAGAAAAATTCTCTTTTTTTGTGAGAGAGCCTCCGTTACTAAACCTTCAGTTTTTTTCGAAAAGAGTTTGAAACTTTTTCTTGTGCCGTCAGGTTTCACTCGTGTCATGTCTGCAATTTCAATTTGAGAATTTCTTTTCAATCTAAATGTCAGCGGAGCAACTTCACCAAGCTCGCCATTATCATGTCGCCAAATAGTTTCAATACGCAATATTGTGTCACCAATAATTAATTTAATTTTTGCTTTTTCTGCATAATTTTCTACAAAGATTCTGTAATCAATATATGGAGAGCTCGCACTACGGTAAGCATTTGCACTTTCATGTTCAAGAATTATTGTGCCCCAATTGTGATCAGGAAAGACTAGAAACCCGGGTGTGCCAATTGTCAGAAGTGGATGTTTATCTTCAATTGCACGATTGTACTCGGAAATAATTTTCTTATTTGGATTCTCACTTGATAAGACAACTGTGTAGCTTTCTATTCCTTTTGCAAGCTCATCACGAAAGCGGTTTATATCTTCGATAGTAGGTAAACAAAGAAAAACAGACTTCTTGCGAGCAAACGATTCTCTTATATATGTCTTGTAAAATGCCATTCGCTCTTCAAGTGGAGCTTGGAGTACTAATTTTTCATGTTTAGTTCCATCATCAATAATTTTCTTTTGAGATCGCTTTTCTAATTTTCCATATGAATCAAAGAGAATTGTTGGCACGACTAAATGAATCAGAGCACCTGCACTTGTAGCAAAATATTTTGAGACAGAAACTGCTGTATTTAAAAATTCCTTTGATATGAATGACGGTCCTTTTACTTTTGTAATTTTTTTAATTTTAAAACTCGCATCCTTTAGTGCACTTTTTTCTTTTGCAACTGCTGTGCTTTCCATTACTATTGCATCAACATTTTTAGACCGGAGTGGAACACTGACAATGTGTCCAGCGGGCACGTCAGTAGAAGAAAAATAAGAAAGACTGTCTTTGCGGACATTTTTTGAAAGGGGAATGACAGTTAGAAGCTTCATCGTAAATACAGACTATCACAACGGCTTTCCAAATAAAAAAGCCCCGAAATATGGGGCTTACGAATGCTTTGCAAAAACTGGAAAAAGAAATTTTTTAGAACTCTTACCACATCTTGCATGATCTCTTATCCTTTCTCCAAGCTCTTGGAGATTAAGATCATATTGAACTCTTGGTCCAACGACAATAAATTGATGGTAATAAGTTTTGGAAACAAAAATTAGTCTTAGACTATCGCAGTTCTCATCTTTTTGAAGAAAGTCCTGCAACATTTCGTAGTTTCTTACGAAACTACCGTTTTTGTTTTTGGAATTATTATTTCCTGTTTGTTCTTCAATAGTTTTTTCAATTACGCTTATGTTCGTTGTAATTGGAATAATCTCTATTCTTTTCTGGTTATGCTTTTCAAGCTCTTCCTTGATGATGTCTATTAGGTATTCCATATTCGGTTTTATTAAGGTACGGGACAAATATTCTCTCCTTTTTCGGTAATTTTTGCAATCTAGAAAGGTAAATAAAACATGCTATACTTTCACCACTTTATGGGAATTTTTTCTAAAAAACTAGGAATAGATCTAGGGACAGCAAATACTTTGGTTTTCCTGCCAAACAAGGGAATCATACTAAATGAACCGTCCGTCGTTGCAGTTTCTGAACAGGACAACAGTATTCTTGCTATTGGTGCTGAGGCCAAAGATATGATCGGTAAGACACCGGAGAGTATTATTGCTTATCGTCCGATGAAAGATGGTGTTATTGCTGATTACAAAGTTACTGAAGCAATGCTTCGATATTTTATCGGCAAGGCTCTGCCTGCACTTTCAATATTCAAACCAGATGTAATGGTTTCAGTTCCGGCTGGAATTACTTCTACTGAACGCCGTGCAGTTATTGAAGCGACAATACGCGCTGGTGCAAAAAATGCATACGTTGTTAAAGAGCCGATTCTTGCTGCAATTGGCGCGGGAATTCCTATTCAAGAATCTTGTGGACACATGATTGTAGATATTGGTGGTGGAACTACTGACGTTGCTGTTATCTCACTTGGCGGAATTGTTGCATCAACATCTGTAAAATGTGCAGGCAATAAAATTGATCATGCAATTGCAGACTATATAAAGCGAACATTCAATCTTGCTATCGGAGACAAGACTGCCGAGGAAGTGAAAATAAAAATAGGTGCAGCTGTTCCGCTTGAAGAGGAACTTACAATGACAATAAAAGGACGTGATTATGTTCAAGGTCTTCCTCGTACAGCTCAAATTTCTACAAACGAAATTGTTACCGCGATTGATAAAGAATTAAAACAAATGATCAAAGCAATAAAAGATGTGCTTCAAGAAACTCCACCAGAACTTGCGGCTGATATAATTGATCAGGGAATAATAATGACAGGTGGAACTTCTCAGCTACGAAATTTTGCAGAACTTGTATACAGAAAAACAGGAGTAAAAGCACGTGTCGCAGAAGATCCACTTTATTGTGTAGTCAAGGGAACAGGATTGGCACTTGAGCACTTAGATACATATAAGAAGACAATTATTTCCAAGCACTAATGGAAAATAGGGAAAATTTTCACGCATATTTAATAAATGGAGGAAAAGAAATTCTTCCGGAACTTCTCCGTATATATGAGAAAAAAACTGGTGAATCAACAAAAGGTAATTCAAATATTATTATTTTTGAAACATCAACACTGACGATTGATGATGCACGAGAAATAAAATTACTTGCAGGTCAAAAACGTTTGAATACTGATACAGAGAAATGGATAATTATTTTTGCAGGATTTTTGGCAACAGAAGCGCAACAAGCACTTCTAAAAACTTTGGAAGAACCACAAGAGGGTACAAACTTTTTCTTAATTACAAATAGTTCATCAGGAATTTTACCGACGCTTCGTTCAAGGCTTCAGGAATATAAAGGTATTACAGAAGAAAAATTAGATTACGGTTTTGCAAAAAAATTTTTGAGCTCTAAATCTGGTGAGCGTTTGAAAATTATTTCAGAATTTCTAAAAGAAAGAGACGAATTGGAAAGCGGAAATATCAAAATTGAACTTCTTTCTATACTAAATTCCTTTGAATCGCTAATTTATAAAAATGGAGACCAAGAGCACCTAAAAATTGCTGGGCCTGAGCTTATAAAAGCTCGTGATTTCCTAAATGATAGAAGCCCGTCTGTAAAAATGATATTTGAGCATTTAGCTCTAGTTTTACCTGTAATTTCCTAAGAATTTCTGATATAATCGGGTAATGTCATACAACTTTTCTGACTTCAAAAACCGCCTAGCAAAGGTAGACGAATGGCTTTCTCGAGAATATTCCGGAGTACACACTGGTCGCGCTACGCCATCACTTTTAGATAATGTTTCAGTACTTGCGTACGGAATGAATCAGCCGATAAAAAATGTTGGCACAATTACTGTCGAAGATCCGAGAACACTACGTATAGTACCGTGGGATAAATCTCTAATTAAAGAAATTGAAAAGGCAATATCAACTTCAAATTTAGGTCTCTCAGTTTCTCCTGACAACGATGGTATGAGAATTATCTTTCCTATGCTTACAACAGAAAATCGCCAGAAACTTGCAAAAGCACTTAAAGAAAAATTAGAGAGTGCGCGTATCTCAGTTCGAAAAGAACGTGACGATATGATGACGGAATTAAAAAATGCAGAGCTACCTGAAGATGATATGTTTCGTGCAAAAGAAGAAATGCAAAAGTGTGTAGACAATGCAAACAAAAGCTTGGAAGGAATTTATGAAAAGAAGGAAACAGAAGTAATGAGCTAATAATGAGTATTATAATTTTTATAATAATTCTTTTGGTTGTAGTGATTGCCCATGAGTTCGGGCATTTTATTGTTGCCAAAAAATCAGGAATAAGGGTTGATGAATTTGCATTTGGATTTCCACCAAGACTCTTTACAGTTAAAAAGGGTGAGACGAACTTTTCATTCAATGCTGTCCCATTTGGTGGATATGTAAAAATTTTCGGTGAAAATCCAAATGAAGAAAATATTTCTGGCCCTGATAGTAAAAGAAGCATGGCTAACAAACCAAAAAGAATTCAGGCAGCTGTGTTAGTTGCTGGAGTTACATTCAATATCCTGCTTGCATGGTTACTTTTCTCAATCGGTTTTATGACAGGTCTTCCTTCATCTGTTGGAACAGAAAATCAAACTGCAATAAAAAACCCAACTCTTGTTGTCACAAGCGTGCTTAAAGATTCTCCTGCAGAGAAGGCAGGGCTAGCTTCTGGTGACAAAATTGTTGCACTTCATGTAGATAAACTTGGTGGAGAGACTAGGGATAATCCTGATGTTGAAATGTTGAAAACATTTATTCAAACGAATGGAACAAATCAAATTACACTAGATATAGAAAGACAGAAAGAAAAAATGTCGATCAATATAACTCCTGCAAAAGGAGTAGATGGAATTCCCGCAATAGGAGTTTCATTAGATATGATTGGAATTTTAAAACTTCCGATACATAAAGCAGTTTGGGAAGGACTTAAACTCACTGGAAGTCTTACATGGGGAACAGCAAAAGCATTCGGAAATCTAATTGGTGGAGCATTTTCTGGCTCATCTGACCTAAAAGATATTACTGGTCCTGTCGGAATCGTGGGTATCATTGGTGATGCAGCAAAATTTGGTATTGCTTACTTACTTTCATTCACCGCACTTATTTCTATTAATTTGGCAATAATAAATCTGGTTCCATTTCCAGCACTTGATGGCGGACGACTCCTTTTTCTTTTGATTGAAAAGATAAAAGGTTCTCGTATAAATCCCAAAGTCTTCAATATGGCAAATGCAATTGGTTTCGGACTCCTAATAATCCTAATGATCGTGATTACCTATCACGACATTGCAAAATTAATATAAATAAAAAAGTCAGCTTTATTGTAAGCTGACTTTTGGATTTACAGATTTCCATCACTGTGTGTGCTGTACGTTGATGTGCCTTTTGAGATAGAAACAGCAACACCCAACATTCTTTTTAGATGACTAATGTCACTACTGTTGTACACACCTACGATCCTGTGTTCAGGATACCTGCTTGTATATTTCATTGTCTGACTAAATGCACGAAAGTCTCCATTAAATTTCCAGACTTGACGCTCGAGGTCAATTTCTAGTTTGGAGCCATAAAATCTTTCTGCCTCAGTAATTGAAATAACCTCAACGTATTCATTTGTATAGCCGTTATGGCGCAATACAACTAAATCTTCTTTTTTCATGGGGGTAACTTTTTAAATAACATATAGGAAAAGCATTTATTGTCAAACTTTATTGCTAAGACGAGAAAAGATTGGTATAGTGAAAAACCAATAGCCGAAAGGCATTTTTTGTTTATCCCAAACAAAATTACGACCGCAAACGGTCGATTTTGTACGGGACTAGTGAACTTATGGATAATAAAAATACAGAAATTCGTAATATTGCAATCATTGCACACGTTGACCACGGCAAGACCTTACTTACCGATTCTTTGATGCGCCAGTGTGGAATGGCAGAAGAGGGAGTTTCTATGGACTCAAACCAGCTTGAAAAAGAGCGTGGTATTACTATTTACTCAAAAAACACCTCAGTCATATATAAGGGAACAAAGATAAATATTGTAGATACACCCGGACACGCTGACTTCGGATCAGAAGTTGAACGTGTGCTTCGTGCGATTGATTCAGTGCTTCTTGTTGTTGATGCGCAGGAAGGCCCGATGCCACAAACACGATTCGTTCTCAAAAAATCTCTTGAACTTGGACTCAAGCCAATTGTTGTAATAAATAAAATTGATAAACCAGCATCAGATCCTGCTCGCGTGCATGATGAAGTGCTTGAACTTTTTATGGAACTTGGAGCAAATGATGAACAACTTGATTTCAAAACTATTTATGCAATTGGTCGTGATGGAATTGCAATCACAAATTTAAACGACGAGAAAAAAGATTTAACTCCACTTCTTGATTTGATATTAGAAATTGTTCCACCAGCTTCAACAAAAATAAACGATCCATTTTCTGCGCAGGTTTTCAATCTTGGATATGACAATTTTATGGGTCGTCTTGCTATTGTTCGTGTTTACAGCGGAACTTTGGAAACTGCATCACAGATTTTTGTAAAGAAATCTGATAACACTTCACGAAAAGCAAAAGTTACAAAACTTGAAACATTTTTAGGTATTCAAAGAAAAGAAGTAAAGGAAATTACTGCAGGAGATATTGCTATAGTTGCTGGAATTCCAGATGTCTATATTGGAGAGACAATTGTAAAAGATGAAAGCATAAATGCACTTCCTGCAATTGCAATCGATGAACCGACAATCTCAGTTGAAGTTCTTGTTAATGATTCACCATTTGCCGGACGCGAAGGAAAATTTGTAACATCACGCCAAATTCGTGAAAGACTTATGCGTGAACTTGAAGTCAATGTGGGACTGCGCGTAGATTTTGATTCGCAAGAAAACTTTCTAGTTTTTGGAAGAGGTGAACTTCATGTTTCTGTATTGCTTGAACAAATGCGAAGAGAAGGATATGAACTTCAAGTCTCACAACCACATGTAGTTACAAAGGAAATTGACGGAGTTTTGTATGAACCGTATGAAGAAGTAATTATTGATGTGAAAAATGAATCATCAGGTTCTGTTATTGAAAAACTGACTAGACGACGTGGTCTCATGATGAGCCATATAGAAAAAGATGGCATTGTAAGACTTGTTTTTGAAATTCCTACACGAGGACTACTTGGATATCGAGGTGAATTTATTATTGATACAAAAGGTGAGGGAATAATGTCTGCAAGATTTTCTGCGTTTAAACCATTTGCTGGTGAAATAAAAGCACATGAACTTGGATCAATGACCTCAATGATGACAGGAAAGGCGGTTGCATTTGCACTTGGAAATCTTCAAGAAAGAGGAACACTATATATTGGACACGGAGATGAAGTATACGAAGGAATGGTTATTGGTAATGTTACTAAGGGCGAAGAAATGACCGTAAATCCAATCAAAGGAAAACAGCTTACAAACATGCGCGCATCTGGAACCGATGATGCAATTTTCCTAAAGCCAGCCTTCACACTCAATATTGAACGTGGACTTGAAACTATGGCTGACGATGAATATTTGGAAGTTACTCCAAAATCAGTTCGTCTCCGAAAAAAATATCTAACAGAAATCGATCGTTCTCGTGCTGCTCGTACAACAGAAAAGCCTGGACAATAAAACCACCCTAAACTAGGGTGGTTTTTAATTTCAAATTTTTTGTTGCAAGAACATTCTTAAGTTCACTCAATGATTTTTTTCCGAAAGATTTTTGTTTCATAAGGTCCGCCTCTGAAAAATCTAATATATCACCGACAGTTCTTACCTTAATACCGTATAGGCAATTTGCTAGCCTAACTGAAATATCTAAATCCACTAATTTTGTATCCAAAAATTGTCTTTGGGATTCTGTGTAATCATCCCGTCTCTCACCAAGCACAACTCTTATTCCTTGAGCATTTTCAATAAGTGTAATGTGTTTTATCCGCTCAGATAAAATCATCTTTTTACTTATTAGATATTCAGTAAGATCTGCAGTTGTGATCTCAATTACAGTAGTCTTTTTCATGTTTATAGTATTTACAATTTGGGCTTGATTATATAGATAAAATCAATTTTGTCCACGTTATTTGATGCTATTTGACTTTTTTATTTAGTAGTGTATTATCAAGACAAGGCATTTTTAACCAATTTTAACTTTTTAAATCAACTTATTATCTATGTCACGCATATCATTTAAACCAAAACAGGTAACAAAACGCATACTTTCTCCTCTTCAGGAGCGCGCACTTGATGTCATATTAAATCGCTTTGGTTTAGGTGACGATTCAGAAAGAAAGACCTTAGAGGCAATTGGTGAAAAATATGGAATTACTCGTGAACGTGTCCGCCAGATTGAAAACGCTGCACTTTCTTCAATTAGAAAAGCAGAAAGCTATAAGGGTGAACAAGCAATTTTCGATGAATTAAAAGAAATTGTTCACGGACTCGGAGCTGTAGTTGAAGAAGATGAACTTCTCGGTCACATTGCAAAAGAAAAAAATACTCAAAATCATATAAACTTTTATCTAGTACTTGCAGATGAATTCAAAAAGGAACGTGAAGATGAACACTTCCGATCACGTTGGATAGTTGATGATCATATTTCTCGCGAAGTTCATGGTGCGCTCAAGAGACTTTACGAAACAATTTCTGATGATGAACTTGTTCCTGAAAGCGAACTCATTGAACGCTTTCTTCTTGAACTGAAAGAAGTTTCAGATAATTATAGAAATGAAGAAATTGCAAAGCGATGGCTTAAACTTTCAAAGGCAATGTCTTCAAATCCACTCGGTGAATGGGGAAAATCAGATTCAGCAAATGTAAAAACTCGCGGAATCAAAGACTATGCGTATCTTGTTATGAGAAAACATGGTTCACCAATGCACTTCCGTGAAGTTGCAAAAGCTATTGAAAATACTTTTGGCAAAAAGACTCATGTCGCAACTTGCCACAATGAACTTATAAAAGATCCTCGCTTTGTTCTTGTTGGACGCGGAAATTACGCTCTAGCAGAATGGGGATACAAGCCAGGAGTTGTCAGAGATGTCATAAAGGATATTCTCAAAAAAGAAGGCCCACTTCCAAAGGATGAAATTGTAGACAAAGTATTGAAAGAAAGATTCCTAAAGAAAAATACTATTCTAGTAAATCTTCAGAATCCAAAATATTTTAAGAAAAACAAACAAGGTCTCTATCAAGTTGCATAAAAACTACAACACACAAAAAACTTCCCGCTCGGGGAGTTTTTTGTTATATTGTCGACAAAGGGACCATTGGCGTTCCGAACTTCCGAGATAGGAAGCTTTAAATATTAACCGGTCGGCACAATCCCGTTGCAGGCCGGTTTTTTAATTTTATTTGTTATAATTATTTCATGACACGACTACAAAATGAACGCGGATTTTCTGCAATAATTGCAATAATAATTGGAATAATTCTTACCATCCTTGTGGTTGGATACTTCACAGTTCAATCGAGAAAAAGTAACGGAACAAATACTGTAAATAATAATGGAACAACTATCGTAACTAATAATGGCAAACAATTACCATGTGTAATTGTTACTAGTCCCAAAGATGGTGCAACTGTACGTTTCCCACTTGAAATAAAGGGAACTCTAAATGGTTGTGGATGGAAATCAGACCGCGGTATGGCTGGTATTGCTCATCTAGAATCTGATCGAGGAATTGTTATATCTGATCATATAAATCTCTACACTTCATCGCCGAACGGCACACCGAATGCAACTTTTTCTGGAACAATTTATAAATACACAACAGTACCCGAAACTGCTTTCGGAAAATTAGTTATAGAAAGTGTTACTCCTGAACTTTATACGTATTCACAAAAACAAAATTTTTATAGCAACCGTATAAGTGCTGGTGCTTGTGGAATAAAAGTTACATCTCCAGTTCAAAATACAAAAGTTTCTTGGCCACTTCACATCACAGGACGTGTTACAGGCTGTGGATGGCTGACAAGTGAAAATGTAGGTGATTACGGATTAGTTGCGCTTTTTTACCAGAATGGAAATCAGGCAAGCGGATATTATCCAATGTTAAAGACCGAGCGTGTTGGTGACAATGATTTTTATGCTGACATTGCCTCATTTGATGATAGTGGAAATTTTCAGGGATATCTTTTGTTTGTACAGAATGGTGCTGTTATAGGAAGTGGGCAAGAATACAAAGTGCCAGTGCTATTTTAGTCTGATATAATAAAAAACAATGTTAGGAGATCTCTACGGTGGAATATTTCAAACTGGACTTGAAGTTGTTATCTCATGGGCACCGCTCTGGGTGCTTTTCTTTCTTGGTGCAATTGGATGGCATCTATGGCTTCGTTATAAAAGAGAGCAATTTATTGAAAGCATAAAATGGACAATGCTTGAGGTCCATTTACCGAAGGAAGTTTTTAAATCACCGGCTGCAATGGAAATTGTTCTTACAAAAGCAATTCACCAGACAGGAGGAGTTGGTACTTGGTATGCAAAGTATGTTCAAGGTAAAGTTTTGCAATGGTTTTCACTTGAAATTGTTTCGCTTGAAGGAAAAATTTATTTCTTTATTAGAACTCCTTCTTTTTTCCGTACTGCAGTTGAAGCACAAATATATGCTCAATATCCTCAAGCGGAAATAAATGAAGTAGATGAAGATTATGCATATTTTGTTCCGCCTTATACAAAAGACGGACCATGGGCAATGATAGGAAGTGAATTCGTTCTTACAAAAGCTGATCCATATCCAATAAAATCATATGTAGATTATGGGCTCGATAAGAATTCGACTTCGCTTGATGCAGAACAGCAAATTGATCCTATTACTTCAACACTTGAGCAAATGGGTGCGCTCGGTCAGGGCGAGCAAATGTGGCTTCAGATTTTAGTGCGTGCACATCAATCAAAGCGTTATACAAAACCCGGACACTCATTTGAAAAAAGAGAACTCAAGGATTTGGCAGACGAAGAAATCGCAAAGATTTTTGAGAAAGCAAGATTCAAATCAAAAGATAAAGAAAAAGGACCATCAAGTACTGATTTGTCTAAGGGTCAGCAACAAATTATTGAGGCGATAGAACGTAATCTTGAAAAGCAACAATTTGATTGCGGAATTAGAGCAATTTATATTGCAAAGGGTGAAAACTTTAATCCTGGAAATATTCCAGCATTACTTTCAATTTTGAAACAATATAATTCTGCTACATTAAATGGCTTTAAACCCAAAAATGTTACTGCGTTTGATTATCCATGGCAGGATTTCAATAAAGAAAGAGAAACAATACTTAAGAGGAATATGTTAAATAATTATAGACTCCGAAGTTTTTTCTATCCACCAGCACTTCGTGATCCATTTGTGCTTTCCTCTGAAGAACTTGCAACTATTTTCCATTTCCCAGGAAGAGTATCAGAGACTCCATCTTTCAAACGTATAGAATCAAAGAAATCAGAGCCTCCCGTAAACTTACCGTTATAGTATGGAAGATTCAATAAACAAACCACGAATCAATTTAAAAAAATATATCGCCCCGCTAGCAGGAGCGATAGTTTTTCTCTTGGTATACCTTTTACTTTTTACTGCGCCATCTACATTTGGTAAGAACAGAACTGTGACAATTGAAAATGGATTAGTGCTTTCCCAAATATCTAAGAGCCTAAGACAACAGGGAATTATAAGATCAGAAGTTGCTTTTGAATTTTTTGTAATTTTATCTGGCGGGGAGAAGAGAATTGTTCCAGGGGATTATCTTTTTGAAAAATCGGCACCAGTATATCGTGTAGCACAAAGAATAATCACTCGTGATTATGGCATAGAACAGTCAAAGGTAACCTTACCAGAAGGATTGAACAGAAGGGAAATGTCTCTAGTTTTAGATAGTCAATTATCAAACTTTGATAAAGATTCTTTTATTTTGCTTACAAAAAATGATGAAGGCTATCTTTTCCCAGACACATATTTTTTCTTTCCAAGGGTTACGACAGAAAAAGTAATCGAAACCTTGAAAGATACATTCAACAAAAAGACTTCTAGTTTAAGAAATGAAGCGGAAAGTTCTGGAAAAAAATTCGGAGATATTATTACTATGGCCTCGATCATTGAAAAAGAAGCAACTGGCGAAAATGACAGAAAAATTATTTCTGGAATATTATGGAATAGAATTGCAAAGAAAATGGCTCTTCAGGCAGACGCAACGCTCACATATATTACAGGCAAAGAATCTAAAGATCTCACTCTTAATGATTTGAAAATAAACTCTCCTTACAATACTTATACAAATCGTGGTCTTCCACCTACTCCTATTTCAAATCCAGGTCTTGCCTCAATAGACGCAGCACTCCATCCAACTAAGAGCGCATACTTATACTATCTTCATGACAATAAGGGAAATGTCTATTACGCAAAAACATTTGAGGAGCACAAAGCCAACAAAGCTAAGTATTTGAATTAACTTGCAAATTTCGTATTTTACGATAATCTAAAGCTCAAAAAGAAAGGGGAAAATCGTGAAGAAAAAGAAAACCCTATTGCACATTGGCAAATTGTTCCGTAAATTGGCTGTAAGAAAAATACTGCTTAACTTGAAGAAAACAAAAGTCATTAAGGATTACCACGGAGACAAGGTGGTTGCAAAAGAGTCATTTGGATTTTCAGTTCAAATTATCAATGGAATCTGGTATAGCTTTCTTGTTTCAAAAAGTGAACATGCCTTGAAATTGGGTAGCATTGGGAAACAAGGATCTAGGAATGCAATTTTATTTGTAAATTCTGATTGTAAACCAAAGACTCTGAAAATTTTGATGTTACAGTGTCTCCACGCAGTACAAAAAGGAGTGAAAGCAGAAAATGATTTTGATGCTGATCTTAAAAAACTTTGGAATAGCGACAAATCATTTTCAAAAGCAGTAACTGCTTGGCGTAAGGCAAGTCCGGATGACGATATGTTTAGAGGCATAGACAGAGAATTGTATTATGAAGGAGTATGGGTCCCTATTCAGATTAAAACAAAAACAAAGGACCAAAATCGTCATAAAAACAAATTTTTCAGTATCCCTTCACTTGTATACAACAAGTCTCTTTATGAGAGTGGCAAGCTGAAAAAGTTCTTACTTCAAATTTGCGAATCGTATTTGCGAAACATTCCCGAACATCTTCGGGATGCAGCGTAATCAAAGGACTCCTTGCTAGGAGTCCTTTTTTAATTTAAAGTGCGGAGGTGAAAAAAGTTGCGCAAAAGAAGAAAGTTTTCGTCGGATTGTCCGGAGGAGTGGACAGTTCTGTTTCGGCTGCACTGTTACAAAAAGAAGGATATGACGTAACAGGTGTTTTCATAAAAACTTGGCAACCTGATTTCATTGAATGCACATGGAAAGAAGATAGAAGAGATGCAATGAGAGTGGCATCACATTTAGATATTCCATTTGTGACACTTGATCTTGAGAAAGAATACAAAGAGGGTGTAGCAGACTATATGATAAATGAATACAAAAAAGGGCGAACTCCGAATCCTGATGTCATGTGCAACAAAGAAGTAAAATTTGGTGGATTTCTAAATTGGGCAATGAAAAATGGTGCAGACTTTGTAGCAACAGGTCATTACGCCAGAAATATAAAAAATGAATTAAACATTGGAAGTGATCCTAGTAAAGATCAGGCATATTTCCTCTGGACTCTAAAAAAAGAACAACTAGAAAAAATATTATTTCCAGTGGGTCATTTAAAGAAAAATGAAGTAAGAAGACTTGCTGATAAATTTAAACTTCCAAATGCAGAGAAGAAAGATAGCCAAGGAGTTTGCTTTCTCGGCCCACTTGATATGAAAGATTTCCTAAAACACTATATTAAGGAGAAAAAGGGAGCAGTTTTGAATATGAAAGGAGAAATAATCGGAGAGCATACTGGAGCTGTATTTCTAACATTGGGCGAAAGACATGGCTTTACAATAAATAAAAAAACTCCAAATTCTGGACCTTACTACATAGTGGAAAAAAATATAGAAAAAAATACTATTACTGTTTCTGAAAAATCGCCCGAGAAAACAGATCATGCAGAAAAAAAATTTCTAATTGAAAATACAAATTGGATAAGTGGTTTTCCAAAAATGAATACAAAGTTTACTGCACAAATTCGTTACCATGGAGAATTTTTGCCAAGCTCAATTGTAAAAATTGTTGCAAATACAGCAAGGATTAAATTTAAAAATCCAATTCTCATTTCACCTGGCCAGTCTGTTGTTCTATACGATGGTAAAACTTGCATTGGTGGGGGAGTAATTGCCTAAACAATTCACAGCTTCTGTATCTAAAAGAAAAAATTCTAGCTACAATATAAGTAATGCAAATATTTGATCCTCTTACTATGACTCTTCTTGCAAAGCTCGCACTTGCGATGGTCTTGGGCATGATTATAGGTCTTGAGCGAATTGTTGCTCACAAAACTGCTGGAATGAGAACGTATGCGTTAGTCTCAATGGGCTCTGCACTTTTTGTAATAATTTCTCAACTTGCTCTAATTGCATACAAAGGTGAGAGTGGACTCAATCCTCTCCAAATGGCAGCTCAAATAATTTCTGGAATTGGTTTTCTCGGTGCCGGAATGATAATTTTCAAAGATCAAAAATTAATGGGCCTCACAACTGCCACTGGAATTTGGGTTTCAGCTGGAATTGGAATGGCTGCTGGGTTTGGTCTATACAATTTAGCTATTATTGCTACTGCACTTACTCTTTTTATATTCGTTGTACTTTGGTTTGTTGAAGAAAAAATCCGCGAACTTCCTATAGTTCAAAACGGTCACGACGAGCTAGAAAACAAATAAAATTACCAGCCATAAGATGGCTGGTAATAGTTACTTTCCAAAATTAAAGCCTAGCGTTCCATGTTTTCTGGCGAAGCCCACTTCAGTTGCTCGCTCGATTAGGAATATGAACGCTTTTTCAATAACCTCTTTATCAATTTCGAGATCTCTCGAAATGCTTGTAACCATTCCACCCAGTTTATTTGGTGGTGAGGGGAGGTTTTGGTCTGCGACATAATGCACAAAAATTTTTCCTAAAATCTCGTACATGTTTAATTCTTCATTTTTATCCATAACGATCCTTTTTCGCACTCTATAATTAAATATCAATTTTGTCAAACGTACATAAATTCTAAGTGAACTCTATATATGTGGTATAGTCGTTTTTATGAAAACGAAATGGAATTTAGGCTTGCTGTATAGGTCCATGAGTGACCCGAAAATCATGAGGGATGTCAAAACAATGGAAAAAGCCTATACAGAATTCGCCAATAAATATTCAAAAAACAAGAAATATCTTGATGATAAAAATGAGCTAAAAAAAGCTCTTTTGGATTATGAAAAGCTTTTTGGACTAAAAAATCCATTGATATATTTGAAACTCCTAGTTGATTTAGATAGTGAAAATAAAAAGGCTGAAGCACTTAGTAATAAAATTTCACAACTCCTTACAAAATCTATTAACAAGATTATATTTTTTAAGCTTTTACTTGGAACAATACCTATAAAAATTCAAAAAGAAATTTTGGAAGACAAAAATCTAAAAAAATATCACTATTTACTTTCCAGAATATTTATTACAAGTAAATATAGATTATCTGAACAAGAAGAAAAAATTCTTAATCTAAAATCTCTTCCAGCAAGTGACTTATGGATTGATGGGCAAGAAAAAGTAGTTGCAAAGCAAGTAATAAATTTTGATGGAAGAGATATGTCTATTGGAGAGGCAATAAATAGACTTTCAGATTACCCAACTGATGAAAGAAGAAATCTTCATAGCTTAATAATGAAGAAACTTCAATCTATAAGTGATTTCACCGAGAGTGAAATTAATGCGATTGTTACTGACAAAAAAATAGATGATGAACTTCGTGGGTACAAACATCCTTACAGCGAAACAATAATTGGTTATCAAAATGATGAAAAATCTATACTAAATTTAGTGAAGTCTGTCAGTAATAATTTTAAAATCTCAAATAGATTTTATAAGGTAAAAGCAAGAATGCTTGGTTTAGACAGACTCACTTATGCAGATAGATCAGCAAGCGTTGGAGAAACTACAAAAAAAGTTTCCTTTGATGAAGGACTCAGTATTGTAAAGTCTGCATTTAGAAAATTGGGTCCAAAATATATTGGAATACTTGAGAAATATCTAATGAATGGACAAATTGATGTCTTTCCTCAAAAGGGGAAAACTGGTGGAGCGTATTGTTGGTCAAATACAAATAGTCCAACATTTGTTTTACTTAATTATTCTGAAAATTTAGATTCAGTTTCTACATTTGCACATGAAATGGGCCATGCAATACATGGTGAACTTTCAAAGAGCCAAGATGTGATATATCAAGGTCACACAATTTCTGTAGCAGAAGTTGCTAGTACGCTTTTTGAAAACTTTGCCTTTGAAAAAATTCTAGAAACATTATCTGAAAAAGAAAAGATAATTGCACTTCACGATAGAATTCAGGACGACATTGGAACGATTTTTCGACAAATCGCACTTTTTAATTTTGAAACTGAACTTCATAATACAATTCGAAGAAAGGGTGCTATGTCAAAAGATGAAATTGCTAAACTTATGAATAAGCATATGAAGGCATATCTTGGAGATAATTTTGATCTGGAAATTGATGATGGATTCTTTTTTGTGTTCTGGTCTCACATTAGAAGATTTTTCTATGTATATTCATATGCTTATGGACAACTAATTTCTAAAGCTCTATATAAAAATTATAAAAAGGACAAAAAGTTTTTCACGAAAATTGAAAAATTTTTAAGTGCAGGTGGAAGTATGACACCTGAAAATATTTGGAAAAGCATTGGTATAGATACAAATAATCCAAAATTTTTTACAGATGGATTAAAGAGTATAGAAGAAGATATAATTAGACTTGAGAAACTATTAAGAAAATAATATGACATCAAACGAGGTTAGGGAAAAGTTTTTGAAATATTTCGAAAGTAAGGGGCATAAAATAATGCCTTCCTCTTCGCTTATACCAGACGATCCATCTGTACTCTTTACAACTGCGGGAATGCAACAATGGAAACCTTACTACACCAATCCAGACGATGCTCCGGCAAAAAACATTGTTACAGTACAAAAATGTATTCGTACATCAGATATAGATGAAGTGGGTGATGATACACACCTGACATTTTTTGAAATGCTTGGAAATTTCTCTTTTGGCGGATACTGGAAAAAGGAAGCAATAGAATATGCACACGAATTTTTAACAAAAGAATTAGGGCAGAAAATTGATTATGTAACTGTATTTAAGGGTGAAAATGGAATTCCAGCTGACAATGAGTCAAAAGAAATTTGGAAAAATCTTGGTATTACTGATATTCGTGAAGAAGGAATGGAAAGCGTATTTTGGGGTCCAACCGGTGAAGAAGGCCCATGTGGTCCGACAACAGAAATTTATATAAATGGAGTAGAAATTTGGAATATTGTTTTTAATGAATACTACAAATCAAAAGATGGTGTTTATACTCCAACTGATACAAAAGGAATAGATACAGGAATGGGACTTGAACGTTTGCTTGTTCAAGTACAAAAGAAAAATAATGTATATGAGACAGATTTGTTTGAGCCGATTATGACCGAGATATCAAACATAACGAGTTTAGATACAGAAGAAAAAATTAAGAATGCAAGAATTTTAGCTGATCACGCCAAAACTGCTCGATTCATGATTTTAGATGGAACATTACCATCAAACACGGACCGCGGATATGTTTTGCGAAGAATAATTCGTAGAGCAATTCTCTATACGAAGCGCCTAGGAATAGACACAATCGGATTTGCTCTCGGAGAAATTATTTCAAATATATATGAAAGTATTTATCCAGAATTTAAAACTCACTCACAGAAAATAGGTGAGGTACTAAAAGATGAGAGGGAAAAATTTAATAAAACATTAGAATTAGGTTTGAAGGAGTTTGAAAAAGGAACTGATCCGTTTATTTTGGCCACAACATATGGTTTTCCAATTGAACTTACAGAAGAATTAGCAAAAGAAAAAGGACAAAATATTGATCGAGCTGATTTTGAGACAAAAATGAAAGAACATCAAAAGCTTTCTCAGACTTCCTCTGCTGGAATGTTCAAGGGTGGGCTTGCAAATCACGATCCAGAAACTATAAGGCTTCACACCGCTCATCATCTTCTACTTTCTGCGCTTCAAAATGTACTTGGAAACTCCGTTAAACAAAGAGGAAGTAATATTGATGAAAAAAGACTTCGTATAGACTTTTCTTTTGATAGGAAACTTACTGACGAAGAAAAGAAAAAGGTAGAGGAAATTGTGAATGACTGGATAAAGCGAGATTTGAAAGTTGAGCATAAGGAAATGAAAAAAGAAGAAGCTGAGAAAATTGGAGCGCAAATGGAATTCGGCGCAAAATATGGAGATGTCGTTTCTATATATCTAATTGTAGATGAAAATGGAAATCCAGTTTCAAAAGAATTTTGTGGTGGCCCGCATGTAACTCATACTGGAGAGCTTAATAATTTCAAAATATTGAAAGAGGAAGCAAGTTCGCAGGGAGTAAGAAGAATAAAAGCAGTATTAGAATAATTTGACGAAAAACATATAGATTGTGTTTTGATGTTTTTTGTTGACTGTGGATAACTTTATTTGGTACATTGTACTCCCAAGTTAATACGTTTAAGTGTTACCGGTCTCCGCAAGGAAAACCAATATGCTAAAGACGTAGCAACGAAGGATTGAATCAATCCGCAAGGATGAAGTTCATTGAAAGCTAGGTAAAGCTAATCTTAATAAAAGACTTGAGTAAAATTAAGTTAATAAAAAAGATTATGGTCAAAATCAGCAATGATTAGACCTATACTAAACATGATGCCCTCTTAGTGCCTCGTATCTTTAATTCAAAGCTTAACCGCCGACGAATAAAGCCACGTAACACTAACGACAATGAGAAGTAAAGTTAGACGCAAGTCAAAACAAACAACTCATCAGCCCAAAGCTCACATTTTAGTAACTGTTGTCAGAATTCCTTCGGGAAATCTGACAACCCACCTCCTGCTTTTTAACAAAGTACATTCAATTTAATATTGCTTACACAAGCAAACTCAATCTATAACCGTCCCCACAAAGGACGGTTTCTCTTTTTATAGTGTATAATTTCTCCATGAGTTTGTTCTCAAAAAAAGCGCCACAAAGAGAAGAGCGTATGCTTGTTATTGATATTGGATCTGGCTCCGTAGGCGCGGCAATGATAGAAATGAAAAAAGATGAGACACTAGGTAAAATGACACCTCGAATATTTTACTCATCACGTATAGATATATTTGCAAAAGGTAATAAAAACTTTGATTCATACGTAGAAGCCATGCTCTCTGCCCTAAAGAATGCAATTAAGCAAATTGTTAATGAAAGAGGCATAATTCCAGACAAAATACACGTGATTCTGGCAGCACCATGGTATGCAAGTCAAACAAGAATTATAGAATTTTCAAAGAATAATCCGTTTACTTTTACAAAAAAACTTTGGTATGAGCTTTTACTAAAGGAAGCAAAGCTTTTTGAAAACGAAGTTACAAAAAAATTTGCACAATTTGAAGAAAAACCAAAAGTGATCGAGAAAAGAAATATGGAAGTCAGATTAAATGGCTACCATACTGATCATCCCATTGGTAAGCGTGCAAGCGAGGCAAGAATGCCTGTATATATGAGTGTTGCACCAGAGCATCTACTTAAATCTATCGAAAAAACAATTGCACAATTTTTTACACGCGATGTTATATGGAGTACATATCTTTTTGCTTCATATGTTGTAGCGCGAGACTTGTTTATTGGTGAGAAAACATATTTTCTTGTAGATATTGGTGGGGAAGTTACAGATATAGGAATAGTAAAAGATGAAATACTTAGCGAAGCATTTAGTTTCCCAAGCGGCAGAAATCATATTCTAGGAGCTATTTGCAAACATATGGCAGTAAGCTTTGAGGAATCTGTATCACTACTGCGACTTTATGGAGAAAATATGCTCCATGGTAGAAAAAGAGATAATATTGGTGTTGCTATAAATTACGCACTCGCAGAGTGGACAAAAGAATTCGAAAAAGCGGTTGCACATTTGGCACACGACTTCACAACACCTAAAACAATCTTTGTTACTGTAGATAAAGATGTAAGAGCACTATATGAAGATGCAATGCACAAAGAAAGTTTTACTCAATTCACAAGAGGAACTCACTTTAATGTTATAATTATTGATGCAAGCGCGCTTCACGAATATTGCGCGCTGGAAAATCTGGATGAGAAAGATCATTTTTTGATGATAGATGCGATGTATAGTGCAAGACAATATTTTAATAAAGAAAAAGCTATTGCATGAGTAATAAAAATTATTTCGAAGATATAAAGCCAGCAAAACACCAGGCTCGTGATGAGGCTGTTGAGTCTTTGTATACAAAGCCCGCAAAAACACGTGCACATGAGATGGAACCGAAGGTTACGAAATATACATCTACAAAAAATTATGAGCCGGAAAAACACTCGAGAAAAGGAATTTGGAGCGTAGCAATTATTTCTGTAATTGTTCTTGTTGTGGCCATTGCATACATGCTTGGTGGTGCGACAGTAACAATAGATCCAACAAAACAAGAATTAGCTCTAGAAAATACATTTAAGGCTAGCAAAGATGGCACAGACTCTGCTTTACCGTTCCAGCTTATGATCCTCTCCGATGAAGGAAGTACGAAAGTTACTTCAAATGGAATGAAGGAAGTAAGTTTATCAGCCAAAGGTAAAGCAATTCTTTACAATAATTTTAGTTCAGCACCGCAACATTTAAATACAGATACTCGTATTGAAACTTCTTCAGGAAAAATTTACAAAATTGTTGGCGCAGTTGATATTCCAGGTACAACAACAAAAGATGGTAAGACTGTTCCTGGGGAACTTTCCGTTTCAATATACGCTTCGGCACCAGGGGAAGAATATAATCTAGATAAACCAACAGAATTTAAAATTTTTGGATTCAAGGGAACTCCTAAATATACAAAATTTTATGCAAAATCAGTCGGCGCTATAACTGGAGGATTTAAGGGACAAAAAGCAGCAGCTGATGAGACTGCGATGGCAGAAGCAAATAAAACCTTGGAAAAGAATATTACTGATAGCTTAGTATCAAAGGCCCTTGCACAAATTCCGACAGGATTTGTGATATTTGATGGTTCAACTTTTGTTGATTTTGATGATGCAGTTGAAGTTCCAATAGAAGGAAGTGGTGAGGTAGAAATAAAGAGAGGGGCTACATTCTACGGATTCATATTTGATCAAGAAAGATTAGAGCAAGAAATTGCAAAGCAGAAAATTTCTGGTTTTGATGGAGCAAAAATCACAACAAAAGGATTAAAGGATTTGACTTTTGATCTGCAAAATAAAGAAAGTCTCAATCCAAAAGAAGCAAAAGAAATTAACTTCACTCTCACTGGTCCGCTTACAGTAATCTGGAGTGTAGACCAGATGGCCGTAACTGATGCGCTTATTGGTCAAAAGAAAAAAGAATTCCTAAATATTATGGCTAAGTTTCCGACAATAGATAAAGCAGAAGTAAGAATTAGTCCACCATGGAATAGTAAGTTACCAGATAGTGCAGATGATATAGACATTGTTGTCAGAGAGTAATTCTGATAGACTTTCTAAATACTAATGAGCGACACAGTAAATGAAAAGAATAAAGCAACTGGACAGGTTTTTGAGGCTCTTCCAAACACTTCATTTAGAATAAAACTTGATGATGATAGAGAAATCATTGCGTATCTAGCAGGAAAAATGCGAATGAATAGAATCAAGGTTTTAGTGGGAGATAAGGTAGAAGTTGTGCTTGATGACTATGGTTCAAAGGGCAGAATTGTCCGCCGTTTTTAGGCGACAATAATGGACAAACCCGCCATGGGCGGGCAAGCTTGCATTAAATCTCCTGATAATGTATTATCGTTTTACATCTTAGAGAGAGAAATTAGGGGATAGAAATATCCTTCCTGTTTTCTTAACTGTGAGATTTTTTTATCTTTTATAGAGCAAACATGAAAGTCCGAGCACGAGTAAAAAAGATGTGTGATAAATGCAAAATTGTCCGAAGAAAAGGACATCTTTGGGTTATCTGCTCTAATCCTAAACATAAACAAAAGCAATAATTTTTATATAACATGCGCGTCTTAGGTATCACTATCCCAGAAAACAAAGCACTAGAATACGGACTTACTACTATATACGGAGTGGGGGTTTCAACTGCGCGAGTAGTTTTGGCTTCAGCCAAGGTAGAGAGAAATACTAAACCAAAAGATCTCAGTCCCGAAAAAGAAAACCAGATCAGAAAGATGATCGAAGACATGAAGGTGGAAGGAAATCTCAAGCGTGAAATTGCAACTAACATAAAGCGCTTGAAGGATATCAAAGCTTATCGTGGTGTCAGACATATGCGAAGACTTCCTGTAAACGGCCAGCGCACAAAGACAAATTCAAGAACAATTCGCGGAAACGTCCGTAAGACAATGGGAAGCGGACGAAGAAAGGTAGAGAAGACTTAAAATAACTGATCAGTGCGTAGCAAACTTTTAAACAAAACAAATGGGAAAGAAAAAAATCATAACTAAAGAAGAAGGCGCTCCTGTAACAGAAGCGTCAGAGCCGAAGGCACCAGCAACAAAAGCACCAAAGAAGAAAATCACTTCTGGTATTTTGAATGTTGAAGCAACTTTCAATAACACAAAGGTTGTCTTGGCTGATCAGAAAGGTAATGCAATTTTTTGGTCTTCAGCAGGATCACTAGGATTCCGTGGAGCAAAAAAGGGTACACCATTTGCTGCTTCTAAAGTTGGTGATGTTTTGGGAGAAAAGGCTGCTGCACTTGGAATCAAGGAAGTTGATGTTGTCCTTAGAGGGGTTGGATCTGGTCGAGAGCCAACAATTAGAGGTTTTATGGCACGCGGAATTGAAATCAATTCAATAAAGGATATGACTCCAGTGCCACACAACGGTCCGAAGCCTAAAAAGCCTCGCCGTGTTTAGTAAATAATTAATTCATTATGCAAGCTCGCGCTAAATACAAAATTTGTCGTCGTCTAAATGCTCCAGTGTTTGAGAAATGTCAAACACAGAAATTCGTCATGTCTGAAGGACGACGTGGACGCGCGAAAAAGCCAAAACAGCTTTCTGACTACGGTCTTCAAATGCTTGAAAAGCAGAAGATCCGCTTTACATACGGAGTAAGTGAAAAGCAATTTTCAAATTACGTTAAGAAAGCTACAAAGAAAAAGGGTAATGCAGCACTGACACTTCAGGAATCACTTGAAACACGCCTTGATAATATTGTTTACCGAATGGGCCTTGCGAGTACACGCTTACTAGCAAGACAAATGGTTTCTCATGGTCACTTTATGGTTAATGGTAAGAATACGACTACTCCTTCATACGATATCCGCCCTGGAGACGTTATAAGCGTACGAGAAGGTAGTAAAGGAAAAGCACTTTTTAATGATTTAGAGAAAAAAATGCAAAGCTATACAATTCCAAACTGGCTTTCATTTGATGCAAAGACCATGACAGGAAAAGTTTTATCAGCTCCAAAAATCGATGACGCATTTCTAAACTTCCCAGCCGTCCTCGAATTCTACGCGCGCTAAATTTTAAATTATTTTTATAAATTATTAAGCAATCATTATGTCTACACAAGAAATTATTTTACCTTCAAAACCACGAGTAGTGAGTGAAGAAGGACGAAAGGGTGTTTATGAAATCGATAATCTATACCCAGGTTACGGTCACACTCTTGGAAATAGCTTGCGCCGAATAATTCTCTCTTCTCTTCCGGGAGCAGCTATTACTACGCTCAAAATTGATGGCGTTTCTCACGAATTTTCAACAATCGATGGAATCAAAGAAGACGTAATGACAATTCTCCTAAACTTGAAGCGTATTCGCTTTAAGATGTCTACTGATGAATCTCAACTCCTTTCTCTTTCTGTTAAAGGAGCAAAGAATGTAACAGCTGCTGACATAAAAACAACAGGTCAGGTAGAAATTTTAAATCCAGAACAGCATGTTGCTGAAATTACTGACAAGAGCGCATCACTTAATCTAGAAATGACTATTGAACGCGGACTTGGTTTCGTATCAAAAGAAGTTTTGCAAAAAGGAAAAATGGATATTGGAACAATTGCAATTGATGCAATCTTTTCTCCTATTCGCCGTGTTGCATACGAAGTAGAAAACATGCGCGTTGGCGACAAGACAAATCACAATCGTTTGCGCATTATTATCGAAACTGATGGAACAATAACTCCACGTGAGGCTCTTGAAAGTTCAGTTACAATTATGATTGATCAGCTACGAGCTATCGTAAATATTCCTTCACTTGAATTGCCTGAAATAAAATCTGAAATCGCAGAATCTATGGGTGAAGAAGATGATAAGAAAAAAGAAGACCTTACTGATGTCATGAAAACAAGAATCGACACTCTTGAACTTTCTACTCGTACACTTAATGCTCTTACAGAGGCTGGAATTAGAACAGTAGGAGGTATTGCAAGAAAGAAAAAGGAAGACCTTCTTGAAATTGAAGGAATGGGAGAAAAAGGAATTCAGGAAATCCGCCGAGCGCTTTCAAACTTTGGTATAACACTTAAGTAATTTAAATCATATGCGTCATCACAATAAAAACAGAAAATTCGGAAGAACAAAAAATCAGAGAAAAGCTCTTATTTCTGGTTTGGCAATTTCTATTGTGAAGCACGGCAAAATCAAAACAACTTTAGCAAAAGCAAAGGAGCTCCGTCCATATATCGAAAAAATAGTTACAAGATCAAAGAAAGATACCCTAGCATCACGTCGCCTTGTAAGTTCAAAACTCGGCAATCAACCTAGTATTTCAAACAAACTTTTTACTGATATTGGACCAAAATACAAAGAGCGCGCTGGAGGATATACAAGAATCGTAAAATTAGCTCCAAGAAAGAGCGATGCAAGCCCAATGGCAATAATTGAGTTTGTTTAGGAAAATAATGAGCTTTAGGAATATATTTTCCTTAACCCTGTTAAATTTTTGCAAAGCAAAAAAATTTGCACAAAAATATAAGAGGATTGAGTGAAATATAAAACCTTGCAATTTTAACTAGTAAAAGTAATATATAGAAACGCAAATTTATTTAACAGGGTGACGATTTTCTAATCGCTTCACTCAAGAAAAATCAGCCATGAAAGAACACATTATCGACGCAACAAATCAATCACTCGGACGAACTGCATCAAAAGCAGCTGTTCTTCTCATGGGCAAAAATAGTCCAGAATTTGCGAGAAATATTGTGGCAAAAGTTAAAGTAAAAATCACTAATGCTTCAAAAATAAAAGTAACTGAGAAGAAACTTCTTACGAAAGAATACAAAAATTATTCAGGTTACCCAGGAGGTCTCCGAATTCAGACTATGAAGAAAGTTACAGGAGACAAAGGTTTTAGCGAGGTTATGAAAAAGGCAGTTCGTGGAATGATTCCATCAAATAAGCTTCGTCCTTTGATTATGAAGAATCTAATCGTTACAGAATAATATGACTACAAAAACCGCAAGATACATAGAAGCTATTGGTCGCCGTAAGACAGCAACTGCTCGTGTACGTATAACACCTGCAAGCAAAGCAACTTTTGTTGTAAATGGAAAAGATATTGAAAAATATTTCCCGACACTTGAACTTCAAAGAAGTGCTAATGGTGCCCTAGAAGTGGGAAGTGCGCCAAAGCTCGAAGTTTCAGTTAAAGTTGTCGGTGGAGGATCACACTCTCAAGCAGAGGCAGTCCGCCACGGTGTAGCACGCGCACTTGTAATTTTAGATGGCGAAAAGAGAACAGTAATTAAAAAAGCAGGATTTCTAAAGAGAGATCCAAGAATGAAGGAAAGACGCAAATTCGGTCTCAAAAAAGCCCGCAAGGCTCCACAATGGAGTAAACGTTAAAGCGTTAAAACAAAAAGCACCCGAAAGGGTGTTTTTTTGTTAGATTGACAAAAAACTATTTTCTGCTATAATACAAAAAGAACAAACTATAAAAAATAAATATAATGAAAACCGAAACAAATGTTGCTAGGGATGATATCAAAAAGCAGATTAAGAAGTTCACTAGCTTGTCCACAATATGCTACTTGTATTCAGTTCTGTGTGGCATAGGTACCGGAGCTGTAGCATTAATTGCAAGAAATGATGTAATGTCATTCGATGCAACTAAGGCCTTTACGTTTTTAGCCTTCGCCTTCGTGTTCCTTGCTATTGGCGTATACTTTTCACGTAAAGCAGGAAAACTTGATGACCGCGAGATAGAAAAGAAAAGAAAGGAGCTTCACATCCTCAAGAATCAACATTAATCAAACTGGAAACTTCACGAAGGCCACGCAATTTATCGCGTGGCCTTTTTTATTGAAAAATGACTAATTATGTTTATAATGCTTTGCAATGGAAGACGAAAACAAAGATATTGAAGTTGAGGAATTTGAATTTAACTCTGATGGAGAGGAGGATCTTCGGGCTACCCTTAAAAAACTTCGTGCTGATCTAAAAGCAGAGAAAGCAAAATCACAGGAATATTTAACAAACTGGCAACGCGAGCGAGCTGATTTTATAAATTTCAAAAAAGATGAAAGCGAACGTGCAAAATCTACTGCCTCATATGCACAGGAAAAAGTAGTTCTAGATTTATTACCTGCTCTTGATTCATACGATATGGCATTTTCAAATAAAGATGCTTGGGAAAAAGTAGATAAAAATTGGCGCACAGGTGTTGAGTATATTCATGCTCAAATTTTGAAAGCCTTGGGCGAATATGGCGTCACACCTATTGAAAGCAATGTTGGAGATAAATTTGATCCAGAAATTCACCAGCCGACTTCTTCAGTTGATACAGACGAAGAAAATAAAGACAATACAATATCTTCTGTTACTCAAACCGGATACAGAATAAACGGTAAGACACTTCGCCCAGCAAGAGTAAGTGTGTTTAAACTAAAAAATTAGGGAATAGATTTTGTGTCATTTCAAATAGTGTGTAAACGTCAGCTACTATGAGGCCGATTTTTATTATTATTTAATACAAAAATTTTATGGCTTACGTTCACACAATAACAACTAGAAAAAGAATGAGAATAGGGGATACAGTATCACAACTAATCTGGTATCTTTTTGGAATAATTGAAGTAATAATTTTGGCTAGGTTTATCCTAAAACTTGTAGGTGCAAACACTGGCGCAACATTTACTCAATTTGTCTACAGTATAAGCTCTCCATTTATGGCACCATTCCAGTCAGTAGTGAGTTCATACAGAATTAGTGAGGCAGGTGCAATTGAATGGAATGCCTTAATTGCCCTTATAGTCTATTGGCTTATTGCATGGGGACTTTCCGCTTTATTTGAAAATAGCGAACCAACCCGTGTGGAGACTCATCAAGAAGTCAGAGAAGTTAGGGATGATATCGTAGACTAAAAATAAAATCTTTATGAAATGGAAACTCATAAAGATGAAAGATTATCACAAAATTCTTTTAGGAGTTTTGTTCATTGCCATACTCTGGTCGGCCAGCCGTCCAGAGTCTGTGGCAAATTGGTGGCTTGAAATATTGCCAGTGTTTGTAGGTATTCCACTAGTGATTTTCCTTGGTCAAAAATTTAAGCTTTCAAATTTATCATATTCACTAATTCTTATTTACTTGTTTTTGCCAATATTGCAGGCACACTATGGTGTAGCAAAAGTTCCCTTTGGTTTTACGCTCTCAGACTTACTCGGAGTTACAAATAGAAATATGTTTGATCGTCTAACTCACTTTGCATTTGGATTACTTTTAACTTATCCACTATTTGAAATATTTAAAGGAGCTCTTGAAAAGAGAAAGAGACAATTTTTAAATTACTTTTTGCCAGCAATGGTAATAATGGGTTTTGCTTCAATATATGAAGTAGTTGAGCTAATGGTGCGTGAATTTTCAAGTAGTAAACTTACATTTTTATTTGTAGCCTCTCAAGCGGATTTCTGGGATACATCATGGGATATTACTAGTACACTAATTGGACTCTCAATTACACTTTTGATTATTGGAGTTGTAGCAATAATAAAACAAAATTATTTTCCAAAAGTTTGAAGAAAGGTTTTTTGAGTTTCGGAGTCTAGTGTATCAGTAACAATAATCATGAACTCGGTCGTAAGGCCAAGGTCTTTTTTTATATTTTCAAAAAAATGCTCAAAGGGAAAAGGAGATACCCAGACAGAATTCTTTGCACAAACAAAACCTGCTTTTTTAAGTAAGTATCGCAGTGCCTCACGTTCACTTTTTCTATTCTCTGGTAAATCAAGAATTATCATTCTCCATTTTCCATCCCAATTTTGGTTTATAGGGGAATTAGTATGAGAAAGCTCAGCACTGGCAAGCTTTTGTCTTCCAAAGGCTGTTAGGCGCAAAAATTCGCTTTGCTCTGTAGGTAGAATTTCAATAAGACCAGAACTAACCATATTTTTAAGTGATCGGTTTATGGCGTATTTATTCTCACTAAGGTCAATTTCATCAATTGAGACTGCCTTTTTTCGGCTTAACTGCTTGAGAATACGGTTTTGGGGATTTTTTTTGGAAAAATCTCTTGACATAGCTATATCATATAAAATATAATAGATTTTACAAGTTTTTCTTGGTCGCGAAATATAAGTAAATATATATTAAAATATGAACAGTCAAACAATTTGGATAATAATTACAGTTTTAAGTTTAATCCTGGGAGTATTTAGGTATTTTTATTCAAGCAGAAAAGTAGACAAAAATGAAAGAAATAAATTTATTTTTTGGTCAAATGAATTGTTAAACCACTCGATCTCAGTTTTTATTGGTGGTGTAATTGTTTATTATTTTATTTCAATACGTTACCCACTAATTGTTGATGATGGAGCAATTAGTACAATGGATTTAATATTGCTGCTTATTTTCCTTACAAGTTTTATTGGTTGGTTACCATACACAATTGGAAACATTACAAAAAGTGTAGAAAAGATAGTAAGTAAGGTTATTGAAAAGATAGATTAGTAAATTAATTTTTTAATAAATTTTATGGAAATAATATTAATTGTAATTCTCATAGTTTTAATTATTATTGCTGGGATATTGTGGAACGTAGCAAAGGATATAAATATAATCGAAAGATATTTATCAGACTGGAGTTATTCCGAAGATCACTCTAGAAAAGTTCTAGATAAAATGGACCTTGATAAAGATAGAATTCCGAAAGGCCTTAGCTAGTTTTAGTTATTTAATTAAACACATTTTATGTCAAAAATTATAGGTATAGATTTGGGTACAACAAATTCAGCGGTCGCTATTATTGAGGGCGGTCAGCCAAAAATTATTGAAAACATTGAAGGAAATAGAACAACTCCTTCTATTGTTGCTGTTGGTAAAACAGGCGACAGATTGGTAGGACTTTTAGCTAAAAGACAGGCTGTAACAAACCCTGAGAACACAATTTACGGAATAAAGCGCTTCATGGGTCATCTTTATGCTGATGCAGAAATTCAGAAAGACGAAAAAGCCATTCCATATAAAATTAGAGCTGGAGAAAATGGAGGAGTGGAAGTTGCTATGAATGGAAACTGGAATCGACCTGAAGAAATTTCTGCAATGATTTTGGGAAAAATTAAAGCTGATGTTGAAGCAAAGCTTGGAGAAAAAATTACTGAAGCCGTAATTACTGTGCCTGCATATTTTAATGATGCGCAAAGGAAGGCGACGAAAGATGCTGGTGCAATCGCTGGACTTGATGTTAAGCGAATAATCAATGAACCAACTGCAGCGGCACTTGCATACGGATTCAATACAAAGAAAAATGAAAAAATAGTTGTCTATGACTTTGGTGGAGGAACATTTGATGTTTCAGTTCTTGAAGTTGGTGATGATGTTATTGAAGTTAAATCTACCGATGGTGACTCACACATGGGAGGCGAAGACATTGATCAGAAAATTATCAAATGGATTGCTTCTGAATTTCAGAAAACAAATGGGGTAGACTTGATGAAAGATACTTTAGCACTCCAAAGACTTAAGGAAGCTGCAGAAAAAACAAAGCATGAGCTTTCTACTACACTTGAATCTGAAATAAATATTCCATTCGTAACAATGGGTGAAGCTGGACCACAACACTTGCTAATCAAAATGACTCGAGCTCAGCTTGAATCTTTGGCACAAGAATACATTGATAGATCACTTGAAATCACAAAGCGCGCAATGGATGCATCACCATTTAAGATGACAGATATAAATGAAATTATTCTTGTTGGAGGACAAACAAGAATGCCCGCAATTGTTGAAGGAGTAAAAAAACTTTTTGGCAAAGAACCAAATCGCTCAATCAATCCTGACGAAGTTGTTGCTCTTGGTGCAGCAGTACAAGGAGGAGTATTAAAAGGAGAAGTTCGTGATGTATTACTCCTTGATGTTATTCCACTTTCACTTGGAATTGAAACTCTTGGTGGAGTTTCTACAAAATTGATTGATAGAAATACAACAATCCCATCATCAAAATCTCAAGTTTTCTCTACGGCTGCTGACAACCAAACATCTGTAGAAATTCATATTACTCAAGGAGAACGACCAATGGCATCAGACAATAAATCACTCGGAAGATTTATTCTAGATGGAATTCCACCTGCTCCACGAGGAATGCCACAAGTTGAAGTGACATTTGATGTTGATGCAAACGGAATTTTAAATGTGAAGGCAATGGATAAAGCTTCAGGAAAGACACAATCAATACGCATTGAGGCTAGCTCAGGACTTTCAGAGGATGATATTAAAAAAATGCAACAAGATGCCGAGCTTCACGCTGAAGAAGACAAAAAGAAAAAGGAAAACGCTGAAATCAAAAATACAGCCGAAATGCTTGTCTTTACCGCAGAAAAAGCACTCAAAGATGCTGGAGATAAAGTAAGTGAAGATATTAAAAAAGATGTAACAGAGAAAATGGATGCTGTGAAGAAAGCAAAAGAGGGAAATGATTTGGAAGCAATCAAAAAATCTACTGAAGAACTCTCAACTGCGCTTTCAAAAATCGGTGAAGCAATGTATAAGCAAAACCCACAGGCGGGCGCGACTCCTGAACAACAAGGTCCAGAAGTTCGTGATGCAGAGCTAAAAGAAAATCCTGAAGGAGAAAAGAAAATGTAGTGTGTAAAAAGTATGTTTGCCTAACGTCATAAAAAGTGTATAATTCGTGTATTATAGTTTTCGAGGCAATTATGCATATTTTATGAAAAATCCAAGCATTAAAAAGCTTTTTTCGAGCATAATAGATGGACAGAAGAAGATACTAAACCTTACGCCGAAGGACAAAGCCAAACTTGAGAGGGGTTGGGATATTGAGCATGCTTACTACTCCAGCTCATTAGAAGGCAGTAAAATTGACCGAAAAGACTTTGAGGAGTTGGCAAAAGGTGTTAGTTAGGAGGCCAGAATTGTATGGCCATCAATCGCCCTCAAAATGAAGTAGAGCTACAAAAACGAGAAGCTATTGGAGTGATTAGAGCTTCTCGTTTTGTTCGTAGATATGTAAATACTCACAAAACCATATCAACTGAAACAATTTGTGGTATTCATTATGAAATTTTCAGAGATGCATGGCCAGAAATTGCTGGTGTGTACCGCAAGGAAGAACTTTCTATTACCGACTCTGATTTACAACTACCGCACTCTTCAAAAGTTCCAGAGTTAATGAAAGAACTAGATAATAATTTGGAAGCTAAATTAAAAGAGTTGAAAGACTGTGAAGGACATATTTTGAGTATTGAAGACGATCCAACAGAACAAACAGTGGAATGTATAGAAAAATTATTAAATACAGTAGCATGGTTGCACCACAAAATTACCTTTATTCACCCTTTTCGTGAAGGCAACGGAAGAACTGCAAGACTAGCTGGTAATTTAGTTTTAGAACGTTACGGTCTAGTTGGAGTTTCTGTAAAAATTGAAGAAGAAAATAAGAATGCTTATAGAAAAGCGCTAAGTCAGATTGATAAATTTAGTGACTATGAACCACTTAAGGGTATAATTGCTGACGGTATTATTGAAAGATATGATGGTGTACCAATTAAATATTATAAAGAAAAAAAATAATATGAAATCTCTGATTAATCTTTTAATATCGCCAATAAAAATACTCAATTTTGCTGGAGGTATTGTGGGTGGATTATGGTTAATTATTAATGGACAATGGCGTTTTATCTTAATATTAATCATTTTGGGAATTGTTTCTGTGTGGATAATAAGTTTGCTCCTTCTTCCGGGTTTGTTATTTGCTGTGCCAGTTGCATACGGTTCAAACCATAAAAAATACTTTTTTTCATATTTATTTGGAATTATTAACCTTGTGTGGACATATGTCGTAATGACAGCTTGGTCAGTTGCCAGCTATGTTTTTATTCTTAATCAACACACGGAAGGATCTATTTTCCCGTATTTATTACTTTCCTATTCGCTTGCCACAAGCCCATGGACGTATATGGCACAAAAAGAACAAGCTCCTGATTTAAGTGCTACTACAATTGGAGCCTTTTTCCTTTGTCTTGGTTCACTCTTTCTGTTTATCTTTAATCTTATTTCAAGAGGCCCAAGTACTTCCCAACAAATTATTGTATTTGGTATATCGATGGTTATTGCATTCATTTTACAATTGCTTCTGATTATTTCAGTTATTAAAAAGGAAAAATTTTTGAATCAAATAATGAAGGACTCAAGCTAGCTATATAATTTAAAATTCTATTTAATTACCTACATATAAGTAAGAAAGTGATTATAAACCCGACATAAGGTCGGGTTTTTATGTTAAAATTTTGTTATGAAAAAGTTTTTAATCTTTATCTTAATACTTGGAATAGCCGGACTTGCGCTCTGGCAGTTTAAAATGCGTGCTCCACAAAATCCTACAAATGATATTCCAAAAGAAGTTACAACATCTCCACTTTATGGAAAATCACCAAAAGACTTAGGACTTGAAGCCGAAGAATGGAGTGGTTATATGAAATTACTACCAGACGGAGATCACATTATTGCCGGCGGTGTTTCTAGAACAGGAGGATTTAAAAATTTCATGTATCTACTATCTCTTAAAGATGGAACAGGGAAATTAATTACAGGAAATCCGCTTGAAGGAGCATTTGGTAAAAATATAATTTCAACTGCATGGAGTGATGGATTGCATACATTTAATCTAGGAACTGGTGAAGAAAAAATTTATGCAATTACAGAGAGTATTCACACAGCATCGATTTCTCCCGGTGAGAATAAAATAGTTATTAATACAGATGGAGGCATAAGAGTACTAGATCTTCCAACTGGACTGATTTCAAAGCTTTCATACGGTAAACAAGACGGCGCCTTTGCTTGGTTTTCTGACAACAACAGGGTTTTTGGCTTTCATCAGACAAACGAAAATTTGTATGAAGCTGGACGAGGAAGGGTATTAACAATTTGGGATATTACAAAAAAGACTCACACAGATGTTACTGTAGATTTTCCTTCGTCGGCCCTTAGATATATTGAATGGATTGTTCCAGATAAAATTGCACGCGTAAATGCTGGATTCGATGATGGTTCATTTGATTACTCAATTGATTTGGATAGAAATTTTGTTAGAGATTTTGGCGAAACTTCTGGAATGCTTATGGGAGGAATTGTTGTTGATAGAGATTTAGAAGCCCTCGGACTTCTTGGTCTTACATATCATGACAATGGAACAACGGACAATGTTGTAAAAATTGATAATACAAATGGTGATGCACTCAAAAGTCATAAATTTGCTGATACTGAGACCAGACAAGTACTAAAGATAATTGATCTTGATAATGTGATTTATGTGAAATCAAAATACATTGAAGCGGCAAAAATCTGGCATTCGGAAATCATTAAGTTCTCATATAAGGATAATAGAGAAGTAGTCCTTGCTAAGTATGATCAGAATTTCAATTCACTAGTGCTTACCCCAGACAAAAACACCCTTATAGTTCCTACAAAAGGGCGTTTGGTAGCTATTGACCTCCGGTAGAAATATCATTTTTCCACATATTTTCTTGCATACCGAACGAACGTTCGGTATGCTTTGTATATGGATAGTTACGTAACAAAAATCAGAGATTTTTACAAAGACAACAAACGCATGCCCTCATATAGTGAGGCTACGAAGATCTTTGGAGTGTCTAGCAAGGACTCTGCATATACGATAATTTCTAAACTAATAGACGCTGGAATTCTAGAAAAAGATTATTCTGGAAAATTAATACCAAGTAGAAATTTCGGAGAAGTAAAATTACTGGGTTTGGTGGAAGCAGGTTTCCCAACACCGGCTGAAGAAGATCTTATAGATTCTGTAAGCCTTGATGAATATTTGATAAAAAATCGTGAAGCGACATTCATGCTCCGAGTTAAGGGTGACTCAATGTATGACGCTGGAATTCGTGAAGGTGACATGGTTTTGGTTGAACGTGCAAACAATGCTCGTCCTGGTCAGATTGTCATTGCTGAAGTAGACGGAGCATTCACTCTTAAATATCTACGAAAGGAAGGAAGCTATTTTTATCTTGAACCTGCAAACAAAAAGTACAAACCAATTTATCCAAAAGAGGATTTAAAAGTATCGGCTATTGTGAAAGCTGTAATTCGAAAGTACTAATGTCAAAATTCAATCAAAAATATATATTGCACGTTGATGGAGATAGCTTCTTTGCGTCTTGTGAACTTGCAAGTTATCCAAATCTGCGCGGTAAGCCAGTTGTAGTAGGAGAGGAGAGAGGAATTGCTGTCGCTTTTACCAAAGAAGCAAAGGATTTGGGTGTAACGCGAGGAATGCCAATATTTAAAATAAAAAAGTTTTATCCGGAAGTTATTATTCTTCCATCACACTTTGAAATATACAAAATGTATTCGGAAAAATTTGTTTCTGTAATTAGAAAATTTTTAAATAATGTACAGGTCTATAGTATCGATGAATGTTTTGCAGAAATACCTGAGAAATATAATACAAAAGAAGAACTTATAAAATTCATAGGCAAAATAAAAGCCCAAACTCAAAAAGAAACAGGTATCACTTTTTCTTTCGGTGTAGCTCGCACAAAAGTCTTGGCAAAGGTTGCATCAAAGGCACAAAAGCCAGATGGGCTTACTGTTATAACAGAAAAAGATGAGGAAGAATATTTAAAAAATACTCCAATTGGAAAAGTCTGGGGGATCGGATATAGAACAGCACCAAAATTAAAAATGAAGGGAATTACAAATGCCCTCATCTTTCGCGATTTACCAGAAAAATATGTGGAGAAAAATTTCTCAAAACCATTTATGGAATTGTGGCTTGAATTAAACGGTACAGAGATTTATAAAGTAGGCGAACATCACGAAGATTCAAAAACTCTTCAAGCTACAAGAACATTCACCCCAGCGCTTTCTGATGAAGATAAAGTTTTCTCTGAACTCTCAAGGAATATAGAAATAGTATTTTCAAGAATGAGAAATGAAGAACTCTTTACAAACATTGCTTACATTTTTATCAAAACAAGTGAATTTAAATATATAAGTGCTGAAATTAAATTTGATTTTTTCACGCAAAATCCAGCCGATGTAATAGAGAAGATTAGAATAGCACTTAATAGTATTTGGAAAGGTGGCCTTCGTTATCGAGCAACGGGCATAACACTTGGAAATCTAAGGCCAAAATCAGCTCTAACAAATGACTTATTTGGAGAACAAAGAAGCATACTCCGTAAAGGTAAAATCATGGATGCTATAGATCATATTCGCCATATATACGGTAATAATGCCCTTATTTTAGGAGGAAGTCTGTCATCCCTCATGAGACGTAAAAATGAGGGTATAAGGGAGAATTTGGGTAAATCTAGACAGGTATACCAATTTGGTCTACCGTTTCCTTTCTTGGGTGAAGTAGCCTAACTGTGGATAACTTGCTTTATTTTATATTTTAGTAGTATAATGTGACCGAGAGTAAGGAACGATGGCAGCACCGTAAGGGAGAGCCAGACAGTATGTAATAAGACTGATAGTTTCTTACTCTCACAGAGAAAGCTCCGGCAACGGAGTTTTTTCTTTTGGTGTATGATTTGTTTAGGAATAGAGTCAATATAATTATGAAGATAGAATCAACTTTTAAAAACGGAGATACGATTCCAGAAAAATTTACTTGTGATGGAGAAAATATAAATCCTGAATTAATTATTTCTGAAATTCCAGAAGGCACAAAAAGTATGGTAATAATTTTTCATGATCACGATTCACCAAAAGGAGAATTCATACATTGGCTACTATGGAATATTCCACCTGATACAAAAATTATTAAGGAAGGTACAACGCCAATGGATGCAGTAGAAGGAATGACTGATTTTGGATTCTCCTATTATGGAGGACCATGTCCGCAGAAAGGAAATCATAGATATGAATTTCATCTATATGCTTTAAGTAAAATGCTTGATCTATACAAGGGCTCAAGTAAAAATGATTTATTAGAAAATATGAAAGACTGTAAACTTGGAGAAGCGTCACTAATAGGAACTTATGAAAGGAAATAAAAAAAGTTTAATAGTGCTTGGTGTGCTAATTCTTATTTTGGCTGTAGGGTATTTTTTGTATGAAAAATATATTACGAGCGTAAATATTCCAAATACTGAAGTGCCAGATGTTAGCACAGGCGGGGGCGATGCTTTAACTTCAAAACTTACTGTGCCAGATGGTTTTTCAATTGACATATTTGCAAAGGGACTAAAAGGACCAAGAGTTATAGAACTTGATCCAAAGGGCACAATACTAATCTCAGAACCCTCAGAGGGAAAAATTGTGGCCCTGCCCAACAAGGATAGTGATTACAAAGCAGATAGCATTGTTGATGTTGTGACTGGTTTAAATGTTCCACATGGTATGACCTTTCGTTGTACTGATGTGGCAAATCCTACTGTTTGTGATTTTTATGTGGCAGAAAAAACTTCACTCGATGTATTCAAATATGATCCAGACACAATGAAGGCAACTAATAAAAAGAAATTGCTTGATTTGCCTGGTGGTAGCGTTGGTGAGCATTTCACAAGAACAATAATGTTTTTACCATCGCCAGATGAAGATACACTTTTGATTTCAATTGGTTCATCATGCAATGTTTGTAGAGAAAGTGATTCGCGTAGAGCATCAATAATTTCCTACAATATTTTGACTGGCAAAAGTGAACCTTATGCAAAAGGATTACGTAATTCTGTTTTTATGACAATTCATCCAGTAAGTGGAAAAGTATATGCAACAGAAATGGGACGCGATAATCTTGGCGATAATATTCCTCCTGATGAGATAAATATAATTGAAAAAGATAAAAATTATGGCTGGCCTATTTGTTACGGAAAAAATACTCATGATGATAATTTTGATAAAAATACTTATATAAGAAACCCATGTATGGAACCATATGAGACTCCATCATATATTGATTTGCAGGCGCACTCTGCACCACTTGGACTTGCATTCTTCCCTGAAGAAGGATGGCCAGAATCATATTGGTTTAACCTTTTAGTTGCATATCATGGATCATGGAATCGCTCAGTGCCTACCGGATATAAGATCGTTCGTATTGTTATGGACGCAAAGGGAAAATATTTACGCACAGAAGATTTTATAACTGGCTGGCTAACAAGCGATGGAAAGAAAATTGGTAGACCTGTAGATATAAAAGTGATGTCAGGTGGGACAGCATATATAAGTGATGATTTGGCAGGAGTTATTTATAAACTATCTAGAAAATAATATGGAAAGCATAGTATTTGGTGGAGGATGTTTTTGGTGCACAGAAGCAGTTTTTAAAAGTCTAAAAGGAGTAAAAAATGTAAGCCCAGGATATGCTGGTGGAAATATTCCAAATCCTTCTTACGAAGAAGTATGTAATGGAACGACAGGGCATGCTGAAGTTATTAAAATTGATTATGATCCAAGTCTCGTAAAACTTCGAGATTTAATGACAGTATTTTTTGCGTCACATGATCCAACTACATTAAACAGACAGGGAAATGATATTGGTACTCAATATCGCTCAGTAATTCTCTACGAGAATGAAAATCAAAAAAAGATAGCAGAAGATTTTATAAAAGAAATTGATAATTCTGCTAGTGGTAATCCAGTTGTAACTGAAGTTAAAAAATTAGATAAATTTTATCCTGCTGAGGAATACCACAGAGATTATTTTGCGCGTAATCCTGAGAAAGCATATTGCCAGCTTGTAATAAATCCAAAATTAGAAAAAGTCCAAAAAGAATTTGCTGAATTGCTCGCAAAATAGTGTGTAAAGTGGGCACTGTTTTAACGTCATATATTACATGCTAGAAACAATTGCAATCATATTAATAATTCTTTGGCTTCTTGGTGTAGTAGGTATTTACACAATAGGTTGGTTTATACATGTCTTGCTTATTGTCGCAGTAGTTATTATATTGGTGCGTGTAATTGAAGGCAGAGTATAATCAAAAAATGAAAAAAGTAGCTAAAAGCAGTACATTTTCCGAGAAGGTAAAAAGTATTGTGAAATCTATACCAAAAGGCTATATATTACGGTATCAAGACGTAGCCAAGTTAGCAGGAAGTCCTAGAGCATCTCGTGCTGTGGGATCAATCATGAAGGCTAATTACAAATCGAGTATTCCTTGCCATAGAGTAGTTAGAAGTGATGGAATAATTGGAGCCTATAATCGTGGAGGAAGTAGTGTAAAACTTAAAAAATTGCAGGCTGAAGGGGCCTTTGACAGACATGGTATAATAAAGGTCTGGAAGCCAAAGATAGGTAAAATCAGAAAGATAATTAATTCATAATTTAAAAAATATGGGAAAAAAAGATTACTACGAAATACTAGGAGTCCAAAAAGGTGCCTCACAAGAGGACATTAAGAAAGCTTTTAGAAAATTAGCCCATCAATACCATCCGGATAAAAATAAGGGAGACGATGCAAAGTTTAAAGAAGTAAACGAAGCGTATCAAACGCTTTCTGATGATGGAAAAAGGGCGCAATATGACCAATTTGGTCAGAATTTCCAAGGTGGACCAAATGGGTTCGGTGGTTTTGACTTTTCTGGATTTCAAAATGGACAAAATTTCGATATGGGAGATCTTGGAGATATTTTCAGCGAATTTTTTGGTGGGGGAATGGGAAGACGTCAGGCAAAAAGAGGCAGAGATATTTCAACTGAAATGAGTATTAGTTTTTCTGAAGCAGTATTTGGAGTTCAAAGAAAAATTCTTCTTACAAAACAATCAAAATGTAAAACTTGTTCAGGCTCTGGAGGAAAACCAGGAACAAGTATGGAAACTTGTCATACATGTAATGGAAAGGGCCAGCTTCACGAAACAAAAAAATCATTTCTTGGAACATTTTCAACTGTCAAAACTTGCGAATCATGTCACGGTACTGGAAAAGTACCTAAAGAAAAATGTGGTACTTGTCATGGTGCGGGAGTTACAAGAAATCAGGAAGAAATCACTGTGGAAATCCCAGCAGGAATAAATAATGGTGAGATGATTCGTCTTTCTGGTATGGGCGAGGCAATTTCTGATGGCCCATCTGGAGATTTGTATATAAAAATAAATGTTGCAAAGCACAATATATTTAGACGTGAGCTAAATGATTTGGTAACAGACCATAATATAAAATTATCAGATGCACTTCTTGGAACAACATATAAATTAGAAACTCTCGATGGCCCACTTGAAGTAAAAATTCCAGAGGGAGTTTCTCCTGGTGAAATACTGCGAGTTAAAGGTAAGGGAGTTCCGCACGGACGAGGCAAAAGAGGTGATATTCTGATTCATTTGCATATAAAACTTCCAAATAAACTTTCTCGAAAATCTCGCGAACTTGTTGAGAAATTAAAAGAAGAAGGGGTATAAAAAATGACAAATATTAAATCAGAAATTTTCGATGTAAATGGCTTAAGATGCATATATGTTCCAATAAAAAATTCGGGGCTTATTTTTTCGTGTATAACAATAAATAGGGGTGCATATTCTGAAGAAGGAAAATTTCCTGACGGAGTCGCCCATTTTTTGGAACATTTAATATGCAAAGGAACGAAATCATATCCAACCCCGAAGGAAATTTATGAACAAATTGATAGTTTGGGGTGTCAAAGGAACGGCCTTACATCAAGTATAAACACTCAATATTACAATCTAGTCCTTAAGGAGCATTGGGATATTGGTCTAAAATATACACTAGAACAATTTTATTCTCCAGTATTGCCTGAGTCATTTTTCGACAACGAGAAGAAAGTTATTCTTGAGGAAGCGAGGCGTGGATATACGGACCAAACCAAACTTGCATATTTAAATAGAATATCAACTATCTATCCAGTAGAAAGATCAAAAAGTCTAATTTTAGGTTCTTTTGAATCAATTGAAAAAATTCAATACAGAGATTTGATTGCCTTTTTTGAAGAGTATTATACTAATGGTAACTCATTGTTTTTTGTTTGTGGAGACATAAGCAAAGAACAAATTATTAATCAAATTAAAGAAAATCAAACGATAAAATCTCAAAATAATAGTTCCGAGATTAAAATTCCGCGAGCGAATATTGATGGTAGTGTAAATAGATTTGGTAACTTTGGTAGGAAAAATTCTTCCATTGGCATTTCATATGAAATACCAATAGTGGGAGAAAAAGATTTTGAGGAGGCATGGTATGTAGGTAGTCTTTTATCTATGCCACATGGGCCAGGTCATCAAAAACTCAGACATGAACTTGGTCTCACTTATTCAATTGCATGCGAAATAGGTGAAGGAGTAATGTCATTTATCCTTGAGACCGATAATCAAAATGAAAACCAAGCAATTGAGGCTTTTGAATCAATATTAGATGACTTAGCAAAAAATGGAATTAAAAAAATTGATTTTGAAAGAATAAAAGCTAAAAGAAAATTTGATAATTTAATTAGAGAATCAAATTTAGCAAGTTTTGGTCTGTTTTTTTCCTCGATATTTTCAAGAAGAGAAAATCTCAAATCCATTGATGAATATTATAAGGTTACTTTTGATCCGACCATTGAAAGCACACATAAGTTTTTAATTAAAATGAAAATAAAAAAACCAACCATCGTCATAACAACATAGTTGACAAAAAATTTATATAAGATACAATTTTTTCAGAATAGCCTCACATATTGTGAGAGTTCTAATAAATTTGAATAACATGAAAAGACTCTGTATGTCTTGCAAGAATCATGAATTTCTTTGCAGGGGAGGAGGTGGGGGTTCATCGACTTCTACCGATGTCACACAAGAAGACATAACAATTTCTGTGGAAGAAGGTCCTGAAGGAAGTGAACCGTCTGGTGGGGAGCAATTAGGTGGATGATAATAAGCTTCCCGATTCAAAAAAGCAGTTATTTTTAAACTGCTTTTTTTATTGACAAAGTGTTATCTATGATGTATTGTTACATTAAAACTTGAAAATGGAAACGGAGAGAATTACTTTAAATAAAGTCACTTCAAATGATTATCCAGTTCTATTCAAATGGCGCAATTCCCAAAAATATCGTGAATTTGTTCACTACAATACTTCAGTAGTTTCTTATAAAAAATTTATTGAAGAATTTAAAGCTGATGCACAAGTTCGCCCGCTTCAATTTATAATTAAAAGAAAAACGCATAATGATTTTGTTGGGCTAATATTTACTCACAGCTCATCAAAAGATAATAGTTACTGCTTCGTAAATTTATATATTGAAGAGCGATTTGAAAAAAACGGATATGGACCAGAAGCATTCGCACTCATGCTATGTCATCTATTCGAGGAAAAAAATTTTTATAAGCTGTATTTTGAAGTTTTTGAGTACAACCAAAATTCACTATCCTCATTACAAACAGCAGGTTTCAAGATTGAAGGCAGGTTTATTGGACATAAAATTCTTAATGGAGTGAAATATGATGTTTTAAGATTTGCTGCTTATAAGGATTCTGTTCCAAGATTTAAAAGGATTATTGAGAGATTTACGAAACTCTAAAAGAGCTTGCTCATGTAGGCTCTTTTTTATTTGAAATGTATAATGATTTTGTGACGAATCTAAAACACTTTGGTGAACATCTGACAATTGATGGGTATGGTGGAGATGAGAATCTTCTTAATGATAGGGAAGTGGCCTTGAAAGTTCTCAATGAATTGCCAGAAAGCTTGGGAATGAAAAAACTCTCAAATCCAGAAGTTTATCTTGCACCAGATAATGGAATAAAAGATCCTGGAGGTTGGAGTGGTTTTGTAGTAATTGCTGAAAGCCATATAAGCTTGCATACCTTTCCCAAACGCGGGTTTTTAAGTGCTGATGTATATACTTGCAGGAATGGCCTTGAGCAGGAAAAGGTAATTGATTATTTTAAAAATGCTTTTAAACTTGGCGAGACTGAAACGAATTTTATAATTAGAGGAAAAAAGTATCCCGAAAATAATTTGTATGGACAATAGCATTCTTTGGTTTCTTTTGGCTGCACTTGCTCCACTTCTGTGGGCAATTGTAAACATAATGGATGAGTATCTGATTTCCAGATACTATAGCGAAGAAAGTACTTCCTCAAGCCTTGTTGGATCGCTAGTATTGTTTTCTTCGCTGTTTGGAATTGTGGTATGTGTTTTGATTGCAATATTCAACCCAAATGTTTTTTCTATTTCTGCCAACAACATTTTGTTACTACTTTTGTCCGGATTACTAACAGTGGGGTGGATCATTGCATATCTAATGGCAATTGAAAAAGCCGGAGCATCATCTGTTGTACCATGGTTTCAAATTACTCCTATTCTTGGATTTCTAGCTGGATTTTTCATCCTGCATGAAGTTCCACAAACTATACAAATTATTGGAAGTTTAATTATAATTTCCGGCACAATCGTCCTTTCTTTTGACTGGAAAGGTGGGAAAAGAGCATTCTTGGGTAAACCAGTATGGCTTATGATAATTTCAGCGACCTTGGTTGTAATTTCCGGCTCATTATTTAAAAATGTTGCAATTGATAATGATTTCTGGCTTTCGACCTTCTGGGAATATGCTGGTATCGGACTATCTGGAGTATTAATTTACCTATTTCACAAAAGATATAGAGAAGATTTCTTATCAAAACTTAGAAAAAACGGAAAGGGAATTTTGGGATTCAATATTTTAAATGAAGGATTATCGTCTGGTGGTAATGTCATTAATAATCTTGCCCTACTTCTGGCACCAGTTGCACTAGTCTTTTCTATCAATGCCATACAGCCGATTTATGTCCTGGTACTTAGTGTTTTAGTCACGAAATTATGGCCCAAAATTGGAAGAGAGGACCTAGAGAAATCTTCAATTGTTCCTAAGGTTATTGCAATAGTTTTGGTTGTAGTAGGGAGCGTACTTATCACGCTTAATTCAACAAATTAAACCCTGGTTTTTTCTGTTTGCTTGACAAAATATATAATATTGTTATTTATTTTTATAGTATTTGACAACTGTATATTACTATGTCACTATCTAACTGAATAGCCTCATATATTATGAGAGTTCCTAAACAAAACGTAAAATGAAAAACAATGTTACTCCTTCGATTGGTTTGCTTTCAACAATAGCGAAATCAATAAGCGCAGCTCAATTGGAAAAATTCAAAAAGATTGAAAATTTAAACTTCAATCTTGTCCGGAAAAGACTTCTTGTTGACTTTCCAAATTACACAGAAAATGAGCTTGATGAAATTGAGCAAGAAGTAAAAAGATTCCTTGCGGTTGTCTTGTTTGAAAAGACAAACTACGAAAAAATTGTAGTAAGCGAAAAAATCGATTGTCTTTGGCACTATTTCTTTCTGCACACACATGAATACCAGGATTTTTGCAATGAAGTATATGGGGCGTATTTGAACCATGTACCAATTCTTCCGGAAGAAAAACACACACTTGCTACAGAGTATGTTGAAACCAGAAATATTTATAAAAAATATTTTGGTCAACCACCAGTTCACCTGTGGGGAGAAAATCATCAGATTTGCTGGGGAGGGTGTCCGAATGATGACAGAAAGCCAAGAGTCAATCAAATTTTGAATTGACAATAGACAGTGCTAATATTAAAGGGGTCAAATGACCCCTTTTTATTTTTTATGGTAAATTCTAGATTAAAAGTTTATAGAGTAAAAGAAGACAAAGTGATCTTGCTTAAGGATTGGGGACAACAAATTTCTGGGCCACTCCTTTCTGAGGCAATGATGTCATTAGATGAAGAGAATTGCTACTTCGAGCAAGCCTCTTTATTTTCTATTGATTCTAAATTATATGTAATTGGTTTAATGGTTTCAAAACCGAATGCAAATTTTGTTAAAGGTCCGCAATCGAACATAAATAAGAAGCACTGGGAGATCTTAAGTGAAAGTCTTGATGAAGAGATTAAAATTGAAGATCTTTATCGTATTTGTGCAAAAAGTCTAGAATAATCTTCAACAATCATAATTGTTAGGGTATTATATTTAAAATCTAATTTTGTTATAATAATACTGTGATTCCGGAATTTCCAAATTTCAAAAAAATTGAATTATCAGATAAAGAGGAGGTAGAAAAATTCACAAAAAAATTCCCCCCATATTCAGATTTTAATTTTGTAAGTATGTGGGTTTGGGACATTAAAGATGAAATGCGCATATCACAACTACATGGAAATCTTGTAGTACTTTTTTCTGACTATATTACTGGTGACCCATTCTACTCATTTTTAGGGGATAATAAGGTAAATGAAACAATAGAGGATTTATTAAAACTTTCAAAAATTGAAGGGATAAATTTAAAACTTAAACTCATTCCAGAGTCGTCACTCAGAGGAATAGATGAAAATAAATTTCTTATTTTTGAAGAGAGGGATCATTTTGACTATATATATCCGATTGCTTCAGTCCATTCTTATAATGGTTCAAAGCACAAAACTCACAGGCAGCTTGTCAGATTTTTTGAAAAAAAACATCAATTTGAGCTACAACAATTAAATCTTACAGATAAAACTAATCAGAAAATGCTTTTTGATCTGGTTGAATTGTGGGTAAAAAATAAAAAAAATAAGATAGGGTCAGAAGAAGACCTGAGGGCAATAGAAGACTTTAATAATGAATATTTGGCACTAAAAAAATTGTTTTCAGCTCCAAATGAAATACTCGAATCATTAGTATGCTTTTCCGTATTTGTTGATGATGAATTAAGTGGCTTTGTAATAGAGGAAAAAGTTAGGAATGACTATTGTATTTCACACTTTGGCAAAACCAATGTTTTCCATAAAGGCAACTTACAATTCCTTATGCAAAAAAGCGCAAGTGCATTTATGGATTTGGGTGTGAATTACTACAATGACGAGCAGGACTTGGGATTAAAAAATCTTAGATCCTCAAAAAGTTCGTATGAACTTTCACACTTTCTCAAGAAGTATTCAATTGCTTTAAAAGATAACAGTGTACTATAATAATAATATGCATAATATCAGAGAGGGAACGGTAAAAAGACTAGCATTCATTCCCATAGTACTCTTTGCATTTTTTACAGCCTGGTTTCTATATTTACTAATTAATAATTCTGATACTGAAAGTCAAGGTGCACAGATTTGGTCTGCAACATACCAAATTATCGCTTGGTTTGGTGCGCTATCAGGACTATACTTTGCTCGAATTTGGGGTGGTTGGAAAAGTGTTATTGGTAGAGCAAACTTAGCCTTTGCAATTGGACTTCTTCTACAATCGGTTGGTCAATGTATTTTTAGCTTCTATTTTTATAAAGGAATTGAAGCTCCATATCCATCTTTAGCTGATGTTGGATTCTTCGGTAGTATCCCTTTTTATATTTATGGAGCAATTCTTTTAGGAAGAGCTTCTGGTGTCCGAATTTCATTTAAATCCTTCTCAAGTAAAATTCAAGCTTTTATAATCCCAGCATTTGCTTTATCACTATCGTATATTATTTTACTCAAGTCCTATGAATTTGATTGGTCTAGCCCTCTTACTGTAATTTTGGACTTTGGATATCCACTTGGACAAGCTTTTTATGTTTCTCTCGCACTTGTTGTATATCTTCTTTCACGTAATTTTCTTGGTGGAGTTATGAAGAAACCAATATTATTGTTTATCTTTGCACTTGCTACTCAATATATTGCTGATTATGTATTCTTATTCCAAGTTAGTCGCGACACTTATACCGGTGGCCATGAAGTCGATTATTTATACATGATCGCATATTTAATTATGTCATTGGCGGTAGTAAAATTTACACAAGTGTTTTATAAAATTAAAAATTCTGATTAATTATGACAGCTTCAATTTTTGATCAAATCTCAATAAGAATCATCAAAGAGCAGGCGCTCATAATTGGACCTTTGGCGTGGGACGAAGCAAGAAAAGTATCTGGACTTAATGTTGTTGATATGAAAAAGGGAGAAGTTAGTACAACTGGAGATGGCAAAACAGTAATTGATACATTAGTAGGAAGGTACGTAAGACTATTCGGACGAGCATCTAAAGAAGTTTGTAAGGAGGCAGTACATGATTTGGTGGCAAATATGCCCAAAGATGAGGTTCCAGCAAGTTTGCAATAGGATAGTAATCTCAGGTAGACTGTAAAGAACATTCACATGGACGAAGAAAATAAGACAAATAATAACGCAAATCCAGTCGCCGATACGGCGGCTGTTTCTAATGGAAATGGAGTAACTCCTGAAGAGACAAAAAGCATAACTGAAGCAATGTATAAGCAAAATCTTGAGCTTGCACGCCTTTACAAACAAGTTGAATCTCTAAACCATGACCTTGGAATTGCCAATGACAAATTGAAAGATTTGGATCGTTTGAAATCAGAGTTTCTTGGACTTGCTTCGCATCAACTTAGAAGCCCTCTTACTGCAATTAAGGGCTATACATCCATGCTACTCGAAGGATCATATGGAGCAGTTTCTGCTGAACAGAAAACTGCAATCGATAGGGTATATCAATCAAGTCAAAATCTATCACGTGTTATTGAAGACCTTCTTGATGTTTCAAAAATTGAGCAAGGTGGAATGAAATATATTAAGGATAAAGTTGATATAAAGAAATTGGTAAAGGATATTACAGAAGAACTTTCAATTAGTGCAAAAGGTAAAGGCCTTGAACTATCTTTTGTTGAACAAGATGAAGGAAATTATTTGGCAAATGCAGATACAATAAAAATAAGACAGGTTGTAACAAATCTTATTGATAACTCAATTAAATATACAAAAGAAGGTTCAATTAAGGTTATAGTTGGAAGACCAATGACAGGAGTGATGAGAGTTACAATTACTGATACAGGAATGGGCATATCTCCCGAAAATATTGCAAAACTATTTGAAAAATTTAGCCGTGGTGAAGGAGGAAAAGTTAATGCGGGCGGTTCAGGACTCGGACTTTATCTCGCAAAAGAAATTGTACTAGCTCATGGTGGAAAGATATGGGTGGAATCTCCAGGCGTAGGAAAAGGTTCAAGTTTTATTTTTGAATTACCAGAAGTAAACGCTTAATCCCGTTAGAGATCATTATGTTTTATTACACCTATTTACTCAAAAGTAAAAAGGATGGTAAATGGTACACTGGATACACAAGTGATCTACGGAAGCGCCTAATTGAACACAACAGTAATATATCTGGATATACAAAAGGTCGTGGTCCATTTGAACTTATTTACTACGAAGCTTGTTTGTCTAGTAAAAAAGCCAAAATGAGAGAAACATATTTAAAAACTGGTATGGGCAAGCGTTATCTAAAAAATAGATTAGGCGCTTCCTATCTCTAACGGGATGAAAAAAGTAGCTGTATTTGATATAGATGGAACAATATTCCGGTCTAGTCTTTTGATTGAGCTTGTAGAAGTGCTGATTGAACGTGGCATATTTAATGCAAAACTACGAGAAAGTTATGCTCGAGCTTACAGAAAATGGTTTGAAAGAAAGGGAAGTTATGATGACTACATAATGGGTGTAGTTGGGGCCTTTACACAAAATATTAAAGGAATTCATTATGAAGATTTTATTGAAGCCTCTAAAATTGTTTTTTCTAGGGAGAAAGATAGAACATATAGATTTACTCGTGATTTAGCAAAAAAATTAAAGAAAAAGGGATATTTTCTTCTTGCTATCTCACATTCACCAAAAGGGATAGTAGAACTCTTTGCAAAGAATTTAGGCTTCGATAAAGTTTACGGTATGTTTTACGAGCTTGGACCTAGCGATAGATTTAACGGTAAAATTTCTGATGAACATTTGATCCGGAATAAAGCCAACATTTTAAAACGTGCAATTGCAAAAGAAAATCTAACACTAAAAGATTCATACGGAGTGGGAGATACAGAAGGAGATATACCAGTATTTGAAATGGTAGAAAATCCAATTTGTTTTAATCCAAATATGATTCTCTATAAGCATGCGAGAAGAAATAAATGGAAAATAGTTGTTGAGAGAAAAAATGTAATTTACGAAATTTAGATTTTTCGAACTTTTGTACCGTCAGTTGTATCGCTCACCTCGTAGCCCATTTCAATAAGTTTGTCTCTAAGATTGTCAGACTCCTGCCAATTTTTTTCGTTACGAGCCATGTCGCGCTTCTTTGCTAAATCTGAAATTTCTTTTGGTAACTCCTGTTCTTTTATTTTATCGAATCCTAGTCCAAGAACTTTGTCGAAATCTAGTACTGTAGCTTTCTTGTCTCCCTTACTATAATTCTCATTTCCAAGTGTATTCCAGAGTACAACTAAGGCTTCCGGAGTGTTTAAATCATTATTTAGTGCAGTATGGAATTTTATTTGCTCATTCTTGATTATGTTTCCATCCTCTTCTCCCAAATCCAAGAATAGTCTATAAAGTCTTTTTAGTGCATTTTCTGCCCCCATAAGCGCATCCCAATTGAAATTAACCAAGCTTCTATAATTTGCCATTAAAAGCCAAAAGCGATATCCAATGGGGCTAATATTGTGAGGTTCCAAATCTCGCAAATACAAAGTATTACCAATTGATTTTGAAATCTTCTCTTCATTTATATTTAGAAATTCATTGTGAAGCCAAAATTTTGCAAGTGGTTTACCAGTTGCTGCTTCTGCTTGAGCAATCTCATTGTTGTGATGAACCGATATATGGTCTATTCCACCAGTATGAATATCAAAGCTTTCACCTAGATATTTCATGGACATTGCTGAGCATTCAATATGCCAACCCGGGAATCCTTTTCCCAGAGATGAATCATAACCAAGTTCATTGTTGAATTTCCAAAGCGCAAAATCACGCTGACTTTTCTTTTCTGGATTTATTCCAATTCGAGAGTGATCATCTTCACCAAGTGCTCCACCAAGTTTTCCGTAATCTTTGTATTTACCTGTATCAAAATAAAGTCCATCACTTGTCTTGTATACATACCCTCCTTTATCTAATTTTTCAATCAGCTCTACATCCTCAGTTATATGATCACTAGCAAAAGGGAATTTTGAAGGTAATTTAATATTAAGTTTAATTAAATCCTCCTTAAATTTAGAAAAGTAGAAATCAGCAAGTTCACGCATTGAGGCAAGAGTCATTGGTTTACCCTCACGCTTTAATGCCTTTGTCATTTTATCCTCTCCGTCGTCTCCGTCGCCCGAAAGGTGGCCAATATCGGTAACATTAATAACCTGGTTTACCTCGTAGTTATTATATTCAAGGGTGCGACGCAAAATGTCAGCAAATATATATGCACGTAGATTACCTAAATGAGCATAGTCATAAACTGTAGGGCCACAATCATAAAGACCAACCGTAGACCCTGCCGGTTTATCAAAAACTTCTTTTCTTTTTGTTGCGGTGTTATAGAGTTCTAAAGCCATTTCTTAGACTTGAAGTATACAAACATTATTATTCCCGTCAAAGCCATAGCGCCAAGTACTAGAAAAAAGTCGGATACTGAATTTATGAATATTATGTCGCTATTCATACCAAATACTCCGCTTATAAGGTTTAGGGGAAGAATAATAAATGTAAGAATCGTGAGAATTTTTATTGTTTGGTTTGTCTTGTTAGTTAGGAGGGAATCATTGGTCTCTCTTAAATCGTTGAGAATCTCGCGATGACCCTCAACCACATTCCCAACCTTGTTGTATTCGCCAATAATTGAGTTTGAATAAAAATCAAATTCTTCTCCAAAAAAATCACGAGATGCACCCTCAAATGATTTCAAAATGTCGTGGTGGAAACGAAGCGCCTGTTTGATATCAAGTAATTTTCTATTTGTACGGGAAATATATTCAACCATCATGCCAGCCTTGTTGTCGTCGAATATTTTCTTTTCAATTTCCTTAAATACTTGGTTTAATTCTTCAAGCTCTATCATTGAATGCCTATAAAGTTCGCGTATCATTAGGAAAAACAAAAAACCAGCATGTTTTCCGTAAATTCCACTATCTAACATAGAATCGACTTCAAACATTTTTGAAAAATCGTGTATTGGATCAATACTCTCATAGCGAGTGGTAATTAGAAAATCTTTTCCAATTACAAAATCTATCTCTTTCTCTATAGATTTTCCCTTGCCTTGCGAAATAATAGGGAAGTGAAGAATTAGATATATTAGATTGTCATATTTATCTACTTTTGAACGATAGGTACGCTTTAGGAGCTCTTCACCTACCATAGTAGGCACGTCATATTCCTCACATATATTCCTGACCTCATCACGAGTAGGAGATTCTAGGTCAATCCAGACCAATTTTTTGTAAGAATACTTAGAAATCATTCCTTATATTATAAGGCTTAATTTATCATCACGGAAGTGGAAATACCCCATATTCCGCCTACATTTTCCTTGCTTTTTGGCAAAATCTATATATAATGCTTTTCTATGGCAAAGAAGAAGGCCCAAGACGAATTTGCAGTAATAACAACTGGCGGAAAGCAATATACCGTTTCTGTTGGTGATGTTATTACAATAGAAAAGCTCCCCGGAGATCTAAAGGAAGGCGATACTGTCGTCTTTGATAAGGTGCTTTTCGTTGATAATGGTGCCGATACTATGATTGGAATGCCTTACCTAGATGGTGCAAAAGTTGAAGGAGTATTTAAAGGAAATGGACGCGCAAAGAAAATTCTTGTTGTTAAATACAAAGCAAAAAGTCGCTACATGAAGCGCAACGGCCACCGTCAGCCATTCTCAAAAGTTGAAATCTCATCAATAAAGTAATCAACTTCTCAAAAATTTATAGACATGTACAATATGACCAGAGTAATCTGGTCATATTAATTTAATATATAGATACCCGTTGCCTTTCGTATAATTTTTTTCCCTTTATTGTCCTCGTTCCTTTTATCGTCGTTTTATTTTAGATTAAGTAAAAGCCGACATAACCATGGGTCGGCTTTTTTTATTTTCTACCAGCTAGTGCATTTTTTATTGTATCGTCGTCACTATACTCAAGTTCGCTTCCGGTGGAAAGCCCACGACCCAAACTAGAAATACCTAGGTCATGCTTTTGCACAAGTTGGTCTAATTTTTCACGAACGTATCTATCGGTATTTTCACCCTGAGGAGTAAGAGAAAGCCCAATAATTATTTCTTTTAACCCCTCTTTAATTTGAGATTCCACACGAGAAACTAACTCATTTATTCTGATTAATTTATCAGTTGATTTTTCAACTACTGGAACAAGACCACCCAATACAAAATATCTGCCTTTATATAATTTACTTCTTCTTAGTGTTTCAAAACTTGCATCATTTTCTAGAATCATAAGTTGTGTCTTATTTGTAGAAGTGCTCGAACATTCCGGACATAGATCGTGACCATCAGCAGGATAATGTCTAAAACAATAAGTGCAGGTTGCTATCTTTTGTCTGAGGTTTTTTATTGCATCACTGAGCTGACTTAAATATTCCTTATTTTTTGAAAGCAATGAATAAACAAAACGCCTTGATTGGCGTTCTCCGATTCCTGGGAATTCCAAAAATAAATTTGCTAGTTTATCAATTTCGTCGCGCATAAAATATATGAGTAAAACGAGTATATTTTACCCTGTTAAATACGATTTCAGCCGTTTGGCAAGATAAATCTTACCATGATATGTCTTTAAATACCTTTCTCGCTTGGCGGCATCAGTTTTATCAAGACAAGCCTCATAATAAATTAAAATTAATGGCCTACGTTTGACTGTAGATAATACTCCGCCATTTTTATGTTGCTGAAATCGTTTCTTTAGATTTGAAGTATAACCAAGATAAAGCTTTCTATCTTTAAGTGATTTTAAAACGTAAGTATAATACATCATAAAAATCTAAAGAATTTAACAGGGTAGTTTCTCGCATTGCTCGCAACTAAAACTCATCGAGTGGATCTGCTGCAGTTTGTGGAGCAAATTCAGAAAGACTACTTTTTTCAAGATCAAGAAATGTGCTCATTCTTTCGTCGAAGTAAAGCTCAGCTTTTCCAACTGGACCATTTCTGTGTTTTTCAATAAGAATTTCTGCAATATTTGTTTTCTCATCTTGGTTTTTGTATTTATCTTCACGGTGAATAAACATAACAACGTCAGCATCTTGTTCGATTGATCCTGAATCACGAAGATCTGAAAGTCTAGGCTTTCCTCCACGAGATTCTACCGCACGAGAGAGCTGTGATAGGGCAATAACTGGCACTTCTAGATCACGAGCAAGTGCTTTAAGAGCGTGAGAAATTTCTGTAATCTGATTGACCATTGAGTCGTAATTCTTTGTCGGGCTCATAAGCTGAAGGTAATCCACTATTATCATTCCAAGTCCGTGCTCAGCCTTTAGACGGCGTGCAAATGAACGCATACGAGCAATGTTATTACTTGCAGTGTCATCAATATAAATAGGAGCCTTTGATAATCTATCCATGGCATCACGAAGGCGAGAGAATTCTGCATCCATTGAAAGTTTTCCGGTACGAAGATTCCATGAATTTACTCGTGATTCTGCAGCAAGCATTCTATCTACCAATTGTTGTGCATCCATTTCTAGAGAAAATATTCCAACTGGAACATTGTTCTTTATTGCTGCTAGGCGCGCAAAATCAAGAGCTAGAGTTGTTTTACCTACTGAAGGTCGTGCAGCAAGAATAATTAAATCTGATTTTTGAAAACCTGCGAGCAAATTATCAAGATCACGAAAGCCGGTTGGGATGCCGCGAAGTTCTCCTGGGTTCTCATGTAGTTTCTCAATTCGTTCCCATGCACCATTGAGTGTATGTTTAATGCTTACAAATTTCTGACCCTTTGGAGTTGCAGTAATATTTAGAATTTTCTTTTCAGCATGATCAAGGATTGAATCAATTTCATCGCTATCTTCATTGTAAGAAACATCTGTAATTTCATCTGCAGCGTGAATAAGTTTACGCAAAATATGTTTCTTCAAAACAATATCTGCATAGTGCTTTACGCTAGATGAAGATGGAACAGCATTTGTAAGTTCTGTTAAATAACTTGCCCCACCACAAGCATCAAGAATTTTCTTTTCAGTTAAACGAGCAGTAAGTGAAATTAAATCAATTGGCTCATGCCTTGTTGCAAGCTCCTGCATGTTTTCAAAAATTAGCGCATGTTTTTGAGCATAAAAAGTATTTGAAATTAAAATATCTTCAACTTCATAGATTGCTTCAGGTCTAAGCATTATAGAACCAAGCACAGCCATTTCAGCCTCTAGGTTTTGAGGTGGAACTTTTAGATGAATACGATTACCTGCCATAGAAGCATTTTACATTTTTCGTAAATACTTCGCTAATTATCAAAATGTTATTAAGTTGTGAAAAACTGTTTATAACCTTTATATAGGCCATATTTCTGATATAATTTCTAATTATGTCAAAGAAAATCCTTCTTTCAGGAGTAAAACCGACAGGACGGCCTCATATTGGCAACTATTTTGGTGCAATGAAGCAATTCGTAGATTTACAAAATAGCGGAGAATACGAATGCTTTGTCATGATTGCTGATTATCATGCTCTTAACTTTATTCAAGATAAAGCTGAAATGAAAAAATTAATTACTGATCTTGCAATTGATTATTTAGCAATTGGTCTTGATCCAAACAAAGTAACAATATTCAAACAATCAGATGTCTCAGCTCACACTGAGCTTGCTTGGATTTTTGACACTATTACAACAATGCCATACCTAATGCGCGCGCATGCATTCAAGGATGCTGAAGCAAAAAACAAAGACATAAGTGTTGGAACATTTAATTACCCGATATTAATGGCATCAGACATTTTGCTTTACGATACAGATCTTGTGCCAGTCGGACAGGACCAAAAGCAACATATTGAAATTACTCGTGATACAGCTGAAAAATTTAATCATATTTTCGGACATACTTTTAAAATTCCTGAGCCATTAATAATGAAAGATGTTGCCGTTGTTTTGGGAACTGATGGACAGAAAATGTCTAAAAGTTATAAAAATACGATTGGACTTTTTGCGACAGATGAGGAAATTGAGAAAGCTGTAATGGGAATTGTTACTGATTCAGGTTCTGATATTCCAACAAATGTATATGCAATTCACAAACTTTTTAGAAATGAAAAAGAATTGAAAGATTTATATGAAGAAAAGAAAGGGAAGTACAAGGATTTGAAAGAAGCATTAGCTGAAGATATAAAGAAATTCGTAGCCCCATTACGTGAAAAACGCGCCGAATTTACTGAAAAGATCTCTTTTGTAAACCAAGTCCTAAAAAGTGGTGCAAACAAGGCAAACAAAACCGCAAGTGAATGCTTAAATAAAGCAAAAGTTGCTATTGGAGTTATTTCCTAAACATTGCATTTTTCTGGCAAAGAGTTAGTATCAGGAAAATTTTGAAAAATGAATACAGAAAATGAACTTTTAGATTTCAGGCCAAAACTTAGGTTTGCGCTGATCTTCTACAATTGCGTGATTGCAATTGGTTCCATTAATGAACTGGATATAAAATTAATGGCAACACTCGGAACAATTTTTATTTTTTTGTTCTTTGTACTTAAATCCTACGAAGCTACATTTTTGTACTTTACTAGTCAAAAGTGGACGATTCGTTCTGAACTTACTTTTTATTTTCCTGCCATGGAATGGAGCGGAGATAGAAAAGGTTATATCCTAGTTTCGATTATGAGCGCTTTTGGCTTCCTGGCATTTATTCAAAATCTATTCTGGGTATCATTTGCTTTTGACCTCGGTAGTACATATTATGCCAATTACATTATCGTTATTGCAGGAATTGTATTAATTTCTTTTTCAGCAAATTTGTTTGGTAAATTTGTAAATTACTGCTTTGAAAAAACAGAGCCCCGCTAAACGGGGCTTTTTATTTGCAATTTTTTCAAAAAGGAATAATATGCCTTGAAACTCTTTAAACAACTAAATCATGAAAACCGTCAGAATTATTTTTACGGCGGTAACATCCTTACTTGCCGTATTTGCCTACAATTTTGTAATGGATCCTAATACAGGATTCCGCGATGGAAAGTCTGCATCATACATTATTATTGCCCTTGCCACTTTTACTCTCAGCTTGTGGGGTATAAAATTTATGCAAAACGCAGAGGAAAATAAATTGTTCAGTGTAAAAGTATTTATTGCATACTCCTTCAATACAGTATTCTTGGGGGTTTTCTTATTCATTTGGATTTCAAAAGTAATTTGGGGAACTGAATTTTATGAGATCGAATACACTGAAAAATCTACTGTTATATTATCTTTTTTACTTGGATTTGCATGGTCACTAATAATTAGGCAGGCGACAAGAAACAAGGGAAGTAATAGTTATGGCTATGCTCGATAAGCATGGCCATTTTTTATTTTGCTATACTGTCTTTATGTTTTTCAAATTATTTAAAGCTGCAAGACAAATCAAAAATGGAACATTTAATGCTCATGATTTTGCCGGAGATGAAGCTGGAGATCTGGCTACTGGAGTTTTAGATATTCCAATAATCATCTTGGGTGTACTTGCACTATTTTGCGTAATATTTGGTTTTACTGGACTTTGGTTTGGACCAGTAATAATTTTAGGATTTTTGGGAGTAATCCTCGCAATAATTTTGGGAATAGCAGTTTTGATCAAAAGATTTGTAACGAGGGTAATAAAAAATTACATCAATAAACATAAGTAATTATTTCTTTATAAAATACTATTTTTTTGCTAATATCATAGCTATATGGAAAGAACAATGATTGCCGATTTGGGGCAAGAAAAGGGGAATGAAGCAACAATTAAGGGATGGGTAGATGTAAGACGCGACCAAGGCAAAATGGTCTTTTTTGATTTCAGAGACATGTCTGGAAAGGTTCAGGGAGTTGTCTTGCCAGCAAGTTCTGCAATGGAAACAGCAAAAGAAGTTCGTGAAGAATATGTAGTAGAAGTAACAGGCAAAATAAACGAAAGACCAGAAAAAAATAAACAAGCTGACAAGCAAAATGGTGACATTGAGCTTGAAATTTTAGATATAAAAATTCTAAATGAATCTCTGCCAGCTCCGTACGATATAAAAAGCGATACACGAGAAATTAATGAAGAAACTCGCCTAAAGTACAGATATTTTGATCTACGTGGAGATAGACTTCAGAAAAATATAAGAATGCGTCATAAAGTTACGAAATTAATTCGTGATTTTCTCGATAATGAAAACTTTGCTGAAATTGAAACTCCAATCCTAACAAAATCTACTCCAGAAGGTGCACGAGATTATATTGTGCCATCAAGGCTCTCTACTGGGATGTTTTATGCGCTTCCACAATCACCACAACAGTACAAACAACTCCTTATGACTGGTGGAATGGAACGATATTTCCAAATTGCACGTTGTATGCGTGATGAAGATACACGTGGAGATAGACAGCCAGAATTTACACAGCTTGATATGGAAATGAGTTTCGTCGAGCGTGAGGATGTAATGAATTTAAATGAAAAACTTCTGATTGAAATTGTAGAGAAACTTTATCCTGAGAAAAAGATTCAAGAAATTCCATTTCCTAGAATTTCATATAAAGATGCAATGGAAAAATATGGTAATGACAGACCTGATTTGAGAAAAGATAAGAATGATCCAAACCTTTTAGCATTTGCATGGGTAATTGATTTTCCATTTTTTGAAAAAACCAGTAAGTCTGATAATGCTGGCACGAAAGGAGAGTGGACATTCACTCACAATCCATTTTCTCGCCCAATACCAGAACACATGGAAAATTTGATGCAAAAAAATGATATTGGTGAAATTATGACGAGCCAATATGATGTAATTCTAAACGGATTTGAAATTGGCGGAGGATCAATAAGAAATCATGAGGCAAATGCACTACACAAAGTATTTGAAATACTAGGGCACGATGGTGAAAAAATTGAAGAAGATTTTGGTCATATGCTTTCTGCATTCAGACTTGGAACACCACCACATGGGGGCATTGCGTGGGGCCTTGATAGACTTGTCATGCTTCTTCAAAATGAGCCAAACATTCGTGAAGTAATCGCATTTCCAAAAACTGGAGAAGGAAAGGATCCAATGATGGGCGCTCCATCAGAAGTTTCTGACAGACAATTAAAAGAACTTCATATAGAAATAAAAAAGAAGTCCTAAGGACTTCTTTGCTTTTTAACACTCCTGGGTTCCAGGTTCAACATCAGAATTCTCGATAATCCTTGGTTTAGAAGGAATCAATGGAGACCGCATTCTTGATAAAATTTCGGCCTGAATGTTTTCCTCGTCTTCATCTGAGAATGGACGAGGAGTTTTGTGCTTTGTTTGCAATTCAACAATTTTTTTTAATTTTGCCAAAAGATCTTTATTCTCTAGGCGAGCCAGCTCTTCTTTTTTTATGCACATGACCTTAGGTTTCAAACATAATATTCTTATTAATTTTAAAGTCAATTTATTTAAGGAAAATGTTATAATTTGTGTGTGGAAAAGACATTAAGCAATTACACCGTTAAGGCGGGAACCTTCGAAGGACCGTTTGATTTACTTCTTTCGCTCATTGAGTCAAGGAAGCTTTTTGTTAATGAAATATCACTTGCAGAGGTTACAAATGACTATATAAACCACACCAAAAATTTGAGTCATTTGCCCATGTCTGAGGCAACAAATTTTATTGCAATTGCTGCAACGCTTATTTTAATAAAATCTCGTTCACTTTTGCCAAACCTAGAACTTACTACTGATGAAAAGGAAAAAATTGGTGATCTAGAATTACGATTAAAACTTTATCAAATGATAAAGGAAATTGGAGTAACAATTGGTAAAGAATATGGCAAAAAATTGATTTTCCACTCAATTGAACGACCTCGCGCTGGTGACCCAATATTTTTGCCAACAGCTCAAATTACACTTGAAAATCTAAGGCTTTCTGCTGAGCAGATTTTGGATAAAATACCAAAGAGAAGCATGATGCAGGAGGTAATAGTAAAAAATGTAGTAAGCATCGAGGAGATGATTACTAATCTTGCTGACAGAATTACAAAGAGTTTAAAAATGTCATTTAAAGAGTTTTCTGGAGGCGGAAACCATGCTGATCAGAAAGAGAAAAAAGTCTATGTAATAGTATCTTTTCTTGCTATGCTTGAGCTTGTCAGACAGGGAATTGTTGATGTAATGCAAGAGAATAGTTACGGAGACATGGAAATTAGCCATTTGAGCGATCAAAATATTTAGCATGGATTTATCATCGAAAATTGAAGGGCTACTTTATTTCAAATCTGAACCATTTGAGATAAGTGAACTTGCAAAAATTTTTAAAACTAAAGAAGACTCAATAAACGAAGCGCTCAATACTTTGGAGGAAAATCTAAAGAATAGAGGACTTGCGCTTATGCGTGCAAATGATTCTGTAACTCTTGGAACTGCACCAGAACTTTCAGAAATGATTACAACTATACGCAAGGAAGAGCTTGAAAAAGACCTCTCAAAAGCAAGTATAGAAACTCTTTCAATAATTATTTACAAAAATGGAGCAACACGCGCTGAAATAGATTATATTCGTGGAGTAAATTCAAGTTTCATTTTGCGCATGTTATCTGTACGAGGTCTTGTTGAGAAAATTATTGATCCAAATAATCAAAGGAGATACATTTATCGCCCGACATTTGATTTGCTTGGATATTTAGGAATAAAGAGTGTTGTGGATGCACCAGATTTTGAAAGATTAAATAAAGAATTAAAAATAGAAGAACAAAATGAAACTAACTGATAGAGAGAAAAATGGAATTACAGTTTTTGTACTAGTTGGAATACTATGTCTAATTTATTTTTATGGCTTGAAACTCCAAGGTATTGCTTTGGCGAAAGAAGCACAGAGAGCATCTGCTATTGAGGCAATGAATCCATTTAAAAATATAAATTTGGAAGCAAAATCAGTATATGTTTATGATTTGGTGGATAAAAAAGTCCTATATGAGCGTCATCCAAATATAGTTCTTCCGCTTGCATCACTCGCAAAGATAATGACAGCTCTTGTCGCTATTGATCATTTGAATCCGGAAGATCAAATTAAAATCGATAAAGAATCACTTTCACTAATTGGCTCCGCTGGATTAAAAAATGGTGAAGTGTTTACTCGTGATGCTCTTTTATCTGTAATGCTAATTGAATCATCAAATGATGCTGCTCACGCAATTGCCAAGGAAGTAGGGAAGAGAGTTGGTGGAGGAGATCCAATTGATAACTTCCGCAACCTTATGAATGAAAAAGCAACTGAAATTGGCCTTACGAAAACTGTTTTTTATGATGAATCAGGCCTTGATGTATCAAAAGACCAAGCGGGTGCATACGGAAGTGCTGTAGAAGTAGCAAAGACACTGACATATGCATATAATACTCACCCAGAAATTTTTGGAGTAACGAGCTATGAATATACTACTGTTGAATCAAATAATAATATTGCACACGTACTTGAAAACACTAATAAGAGTATAGATAAAATTCCAGCTTTAATTTTTTCAAAAACTGGAAGAACAACACTTGCAGGTGGAAATCTTGGAATAATATTTTATCTAGAGGAGGATCATCCAGTTGCTGTTGTTGCTCTAGGATCTACAATACAAGGGCGATTTGATGATGTGGTTTCTCTTGTTGATTCAAGTATAAAATGGAACCAAATTACAAAAGATTATAATTTCAATAAGTATTCAAATTAATTATGATTCCACTCAGTCTTTTAAAAGTAATACTGCCTGCATTTGTGACTTTTATTATAGGAGGATTAATAACGCCGACACTCACATCATTTTTTTACAAAAAAAGACTCTGGAAAAAATATAGTAGACATGACCAAGAAACAAATCCAGATGAAATGGCGCTTGAGTTTAAGAAACTGCACAATGGCAATGAAGAAATAAGAACTCCACGTGTTGGAGGAATAATAATTTGGTCATCGGTAATAATTACTGCACTTATATTTATTATTGTTCCGCTTATCTCACCATCAGATATTTCTACAAAATTAAATTTTTTGAGTCGTAATCAAACACTCCTGCCAATTTTCGGACTTCTGCTTGGTGGACTAATTGGCCTTTTGGAAGATTGGTTTGAAATAAGAGAAAAGCCTACTTCTTTTTCTCACGGACTATCAAGTCACTATTTAGTGAGCATTGTAATTTTTATTGGGCTTTTAGCTGGGTGGTGGTTTTATACAAAATTGGGAATGACAAGCATAAGTGTGCCATTTAATGGAGGAAGAATTCTGCTAGGATCTCTTATAATTCCGTTTACTGCTCTTGTAATGCTTGGAACATTTTCAAGTAGAGTTATTGATGGAGTTGATGGTCTTGCTGGTGGTGTGATGGCTTCAGTATTTGCTGCATTTAGTTTTATTGCTTATACCCACAATCAGATAGATATTGCAGCACTTTGTGCTGTAACAGTTGGAGGTATATTAGTATTTCTTTGGTTTAATATTCCTCCTGCAAGATTTTATATGGGAGAAACTGGCATGCTTGCTCTTACTGTTATGCTTTCAATTATTGCATTTTTGACTGATACTGTTTTGCTTTTACCGATAATTGGTCTTCCACTTGTTGTAACTTCACTTTCGTCTGCAATTCAAATAACATCGAAAAAATATTTTAAGAAAAAAGTTTTTAGAGTTGCCCCGATACACCACCATTTTGAATCTATAGGCTGGTCACGACCGAAAATCACAATGCGTTACTGGATTATCTCAGTTATATGCGCAATTGCTGGAATTATAATTTCATTCTTTAGCTAAATGGCTCGTACAGAAAGAGTAGACAGATTTTTTTTGGGAATTGTTGTCACGCTTGTCGTAGTTGGAATATTTGTATTTATCTCTTCTTCTCTGGGCGTTCTTGCAAAAAATGAAAGCAAATTTTATGGTGTCCTTTTCAATCAAATTGTTCTTGGTTTAGGTGGTGGAATAATTGCTCTAATTGCGGGATTGAAAATCAATTACAAATTTTGGCGCAATTATGCTTTCTATATTTTTCTTACTGCAATTGGAATTACACTTTTAGTCTTTGTGCCAAGTCTTGGATTTTCTCATGGAGGAGCAAGACGATGGATTGAAATTGGAAGTTTTTCTTTCCAACCGGTTGAAATTCTAAAGATTGCATTTGTTATGTATTTCGCTGCATGGCTTTCTTGGGTAAAACACAAAATTGAAGATGTGCGCTACGGAGTAATACCACTTTTAATTTTGCTTGGAATAATTGCTTTAGTTTTATTCAGACAACCAGATACTAAAAGTTTTATTCTTATGCTTGTTGCAAGTCTTGCAATGCTCCTAATGTCCGGCGTTAAATGGAAATATTTTTTAATTTTAGGAGCCATTGGTGCAGTAGCGCTCGGTGGACTTATTATGGCAAAGCCTTATCTCTTCCAAAGAGTGGAGACATTTATTAATCCTTCTATTGACCCGCAAGGTTCATCATATCAACTCCAACAATCTTTGATTGCAATTGGTTCTGGTGGATTATTTGGTAGAGGATATGGACAAGGAGTTCAGAAATTTAGTTATTTGCCTGAACCTCAAGGCGATTCTATCTTTGCAGTTATCGGAGAAGAATTTGGATTCGTTGGCACAACTACAATTGTAATTTTGTTTGTAATCTTTACACTGCGCGGACTTTGGATAGCCCATCGGGCTCCAGATCAATTCAGTAGACTACTTGTTACTGGAATTGTTATACTTTTGGGAGCACAAGCATTCCTAAACATTGCCTCAATTGTCGGAGTATTTCCCCTGACCGGTGTACCGCTTGTATTTATTAGCCATGGAGGAACATCGCTTGCACTTGCACTTGGAGCAGTTGGAATCATTTTAAATATTTCTAAATATTCCCATCAAGGATATAAAAATCAATGAAAATCGTATTTACAGGAGGCGGAACTGGCGGGCACTTCTATCCAATTATTGCCATTGCCGAAGCAGTCAATAAAATAGTTGATGAAGAAAAGATTATTGAATCTCGGCTTTATTATTTTTCAAATACTCCTTACGATAAAAATGCACTCTTTGAAGTAGGGCTAAAATATCAATACGTTCCAGCTGGTAAAATGAGAATTTATTTTTCATTACTTAACTTTTTTGATTCATTCAAAATTGTTACTGGATTTTTTATTGCTCTTATAAAATTATTTTTTATTTATCCTGATGTAGTTGTAGGGAAGGGAGGTTACTCAAGTTTTCCTACTCTTTTAGCTGCAAAGATTCTCGGTATTCCAATTGTTATTCACGAGTCTGACACTGTTCCGGGACGAGTAAATCAAATAATGGGTAAGTATGCTACTCGTGTTGCACTTTCATTTGATGAAGCTGGACAATATTTTCCAAAAGATAAAGTTGCGTGGGTTGGTCAGCCAGTTCGCAAAAATTTACATGAACCAAAAGAGGAGGGTGCATATGAATATTTTGATTTAGAACCTGCACTTCCAACTATCCTAGTGCTTGGCGGATCACAGGGTGCACAGAAAATTAATGAATGTGTTATCGATGCATTACCATCTCTTGTAGAAAGATATCAAATTATCCATCAAGTAGGACTCAAGAATATTAAGGACGTAGAGCTTCGTGCAAACTTTGTTTTAGAAAAAAGTCCTTCTAAATACAGATATAAAGCAATTTCATTTTTAAATTCACTTGGAATGAAAATGGCAGCTGGAGCATCATCACTTATTATCTCTCGATCTGGTTCAACACTGTTTGAGATTGCACTTTGGGGCAGGCCTTCAATCTTGATTCCGATCACGCAGTCTAATGGTGATCATCAAAGAAAAAATGCATTTGCATATGCTAGAAGTGGAGCTTGTATAGTTCTTGAAGAAACAAACCTACAACCACATGTTTTGATTTCTGAAATTGATAATTTATATGGAAATGAAACTAAAAGAAGAAATATGGCAATTTCGGCAAAGAATTTCGCTAAACCTGATGCAGCAGAGGCAATTGCAAAAGAAGTTATAAGAATAGCTAGCTCTCACGAAAAATAAAAAAAACCACCTCGCGGGTGGTTTTTAAAATGAACTTGCAAAACTATCCAAGCTTCAGTTGCATAATGAAGCCATTGTGTTTGACCTCAGTAGCAAGAAAAGTTTTTTTGATTTTATCCCAGTCGGCCTGTTTTGCTTGCTGGGATTTGATCATCCAAACTTCAAGATCATGGTCATCAAGCGTGTGCAGGATAGCATTCTTGATAAGGGCACGTAGAGTCACCTCCTTGTCGTTGGTATTAACGGTCGGAGTAATTACAAGACCAAGATTATTAAGAATGTCGTAAACAACGCGTGGGTTCATGCCTTGTTTAATTAATTCCGCAATTCTTGATCCAATTACACCGCCGATGAATCCGAGATTGGAATGGTTGGCAGCATTCTTGATGTAGGTTTCCTCGATGCCGTAAAGCAGAAGGTTTTCAATAATTCTGTCATTGTTTCTTTTGCGCCTCGCTTCTGATCTCTTTTTATCAAGGGCAACGAGGTAGCGAATTACAAAAATAATGACAACAATAGTAAGAAGGATTCCGTAGGTTTGCATAGTATGTAGTTTTTAATTGGTTCTACTTATATTCTAGCATAATTTATACAAAAAGTCAAGTGTAGAAAAGGCCTTATTTGCTATAATTTTTCTAATGTTTTGGCATAAAAAAGTTATTACTAGATTCGCACCAAGCCCTACGGGCTTTTTACATGTGGGAGGACTTCGTACTGCGCTCTATGCATATCTACTTGCTAAGAAAACTGGTGGTAAATTTATTCTCCGCATTGAAGATACTGACAAGGAAAGACATGTAGAAGGAGGAATAATGAATATTTTGGAATCACTTTACTGGACAGGAATAATTCCTGATGAGGGAGTTTATTTAGAGAATAGTGAAGTAAATCAAAAAGGAAAAGCGTCTTCATATATTCAATCAGAAAGATTAGATATCTATAAAAAATATGCAGAAGAGCTTATTGCAAATAAACATGCATTCTATTGTTTCTGTACACCAGAGCGACTTGAGCAAGTACGCGAAGAGAGACAGAAAAACAAATTAGCTCCAGGTTATGACGGGCACTGTAAAAATCTTTCTCAAGAAGAAATAAAAGAAAAATTAGATAATAATCAAAATCATGTCATTCGTCTTGATATGCCAGAGGATGGAGTTACAAGTTGGGAAGATGAAATACGCGGAAAAGTTGAATTTAAAAATAATGAAGTAGATGATCAAGTACTTTTAAAATCAGACGGATACCCGACATATCATTTAGCAGTGGTAGTAGATGATCATGATATGGAAATCACACATGTTATTCGTGGTGAAGAATGGATTTCAAGTACACCAAAGCATTTAAAACTTTATGAATTCTTTGGTTGGAAGCCACCTAGGTTTGCACATCTTCCACTTATTTTAAATTCTGATAAATCAAAACTTTCAAAGAGGCAGGGCGATGTTGCCGTGCTTGATTACAAAACAAAAGGATATTTGCCGGAGGCCCTAATTAACTTCGTAGCATTTCTTGGATGGAATCCGGGTGATGATCGAGAACTATTTTCACTTGAAGATTTAATTAATGAATTCACACTTAAAAAAGTAGGGAAGTCAGGCGCAGTTTTTAATTTAGAAAAACTTGATTGGTTTAATCGAGAATATTTGAAGAAATTATCTAGTGATGAATTAATAGAATATTTTGGAAAATATTTGCCAGAAGATAAAAAGGGTAGGGGGTACATGGAAAAGCTCATTCCTATTTTGATTGAAAGAATTTCAAAAGGAAGTGACCTAAAAGAAATGAGTGAGAATGGAGAACTGGGATATTTTTTTAATCAGCCACAGTACAATTCTGAATCTCTTTTTTGGAAAGATAATAAATCAGTTGAAAGTACGAAAACACATCTTTCTGAAATAGTCAACATATTAGATAAAACTGATTTTTCTACAGCTGAGACAGTAAAGGCAAGTATTTGGCCATACGCAGAGAAAAATGGCCGTGGAGAGGTTTTATGGCCATTTAGAGTTGCTTTATCTGGTCTTCCTAAAAGCCCTGACCCGTTTACCCTTGCTTCACTTTTTGACAAAAATGAGACTATTTCGCGCCTTAAGGTCGCAATAGAAAAGCTCTCCTCTTAGCTGATATAATGTGTAAATGGCTCTTAAAATAGGCTCTAAAACGCTAAAGCAACGCTCTCTGGCGTTACTAGTTATCCTATTTTTAGGAATTGTATCTATCAAAACTGGCGTTTTTGCCCAGACTGTTACTGAACTTAAGAGTAAGATTGAGTCCCATGCTCAAACAATTGCTGATCTTGAAAAAGAGATTGCCAGCTATCAAAAGCAATTGGAAGGCCTTCGATCACAGAAGGATTCACTTAACGCTCAAATTAAGGAACTAGATCTCACAACTAAAAAACTATATAAGGAAATTTCCTTAACTGAGGAGAAAATTAAAGGTAAAAATGAGGAGATTAAAGATCTTGGAGTTGCTATCAACGAAAAATCTGAATCAATTGATAATGAAAAAGAAGGTTTGGCCGAATCTGTACGATATATACGCGAGATTGATGACAAAACCCTAATTGAAACAATGTTAGATACCAATTCAATTGGAGATGTATGGCGATCTATTGGCTATACACATCAATTTCAAGAAAGCTTGAAAGAAAACACAGTTGCACTTGGTGTTGCAAAACAAGGTTTTGAAACTAACAAATCAAAAGCAGAAACAGCAAGAAAAGAACTAGAGGTTCTTAAAAATGAATTAGCTGATCAAAAGAAAATTGTTGACGGAACAATTAAAGATAAAAGTAAGTTACTTTCTCAAACTAAAAGCCAAGAGAGCAATTATACGACACTTGTTCAATCAAGGCTGGCACAAAAGGATGCACTTGAAAAAGAAGTTCGTGATTTTGAATCACAACTTAAGTTCGTGCTTGATCCAAAATCAATTCCAACAGCAGGACACGGCGTATTTTCTTGGCCTCTTGATAAAGTGATCATCACACAATATTTCGGACGAACAGTTGCTGCACAAAGATTGTATGCCTCAGGTTCACACAATGGAGTTGATATGGGAACAAGTATTGGAACTCCTGTGCGTGCGATGGCTGATGGTGTAGTAGCTGGAACTGGTGACACAGATGCTCAATGTCCTGGAGTTTCTTTTGGAAGATTTGTTTTAATTAAATATGACAATGGTCTTGCAAGTACATATGGACATCTATCTTTGATAAAAGTAAGACAAGGAGATCATGTAGAAAGGGGAGAAATAGTCGGTTATAGCGGTAATACTGGATATTCAACTGGACCTCACCTTCATGTTTCTGTTTACGCGCGAGATTCTGTTGACCTAAAAACTTTGCCAAGTAAATCTTGCAAGGGAAAGGTACTAACTCAACCAATCGCTGCAATAAATGGATATCTTGATCCAATGGTCTATCTACCGGTTTATAAAAAATAAAAAGCGCCAGAAATAATCTTGGCGCTTTTGAATCTAGAACTTTTTCATAAATGGAAACTGGCGAAGAAATTTTACGTTGTATTTCAATTCAAGTAAAAGTTGCAAATGGCTGATGCTCTTTGGACCAATCCCTTGTTCGTTCTCAATTCTTGCGGGATTTGCATTTAACAGTTCAAGTAATGTCATTCTTCCAAACTTGCCTTCTGAGAAAAATCTGATCAATCGATTAAAGTTTGGTCTATCTCTTTCACTTGGGCTAGAAGGATTACAATGTAATTTTCCAAATTCAAGAAGAAAACCATGTACTGTCTTTGACATCTCACGATTTCTAACAGGGAAGACTTGGACACTAATCCCACCTTTTACAAAATCAAATGATTTTAAATACAAACTTTCACTCTCGAAATGTGTTTTTAGTATTTTCTCCAAATCAGGGAGCTGTAGAACTTTTTCCATGTACAGATTATTTTCTTGGCATACTATCATAAAGCATCATTTTCCGATATAGCATGTTGGAAAATGATGCTAATCTTTTGCGTACGTTAGTACTAACGTCGTAAAAGATATATTGTGCGACATTGTTCTATACTAGAGATACCTGAGAAAAAGCACTCCCCTAACAACAAATTCAAGGTTTTTTATACAAAATAAAATATGTAATTTTCTATAAGTTTTCAGGAATTATTTTCTGAAATAAAAACAGCGCCCCACCCTGGCGCGCTGTCATGATTTATTGAAAATTAAACGATTCGGCAATCAATGGATTATCTGCCATTTTCTTCACTAATTTAATTAGTTTTGAAAATAACTCTGCTGTTGCAGTAGCATCGCCCATTGCTGAATGCCTACCCTTAACCTTAATATTGAACAACTTAAATGCGTCTGTTGATGAAATAGATTTAATCGGCATTTTCCCCGATAAATACAAAAAATGTAGGATTGCAGATGTATCGACAGAACGATGGGAAAAATATTTGTCATACGAAACATTTGTTCTTGAAAATAATGCTTTTAGGAAATCTGCATCAAAACTCACATTGTGTCCCGCAAGAGTTATTATTTCTCCTGGAAAAAAGTTTTTCGATAAAAATTTCTTTATCAATAGAACTGCATTATCTTCACTCAAAGCAACCTTTGCATGTTCCCTCAAATTAATTTTATTTACATCTAGGGCACTTTTTTCAACTGCAAGTTTTGTATTGTTAGTTAGAAGTTCAATTTTATTGGTAATTTTTCCTTCTTCCCAAATTACAAATGCGATTGAAAGTAGCCTATGTTTTTCAGCGTTTCTACCACCTGTTTCAGTATCAATAAATAGTAATTTATTTTTCATTTTCAGTTTTTGTTTAGACAAGTTAAGATCAAGTATTTTGGGTTATATTAGCAACATCTTACCTATTTGCAAGTTGAGGTTCTTGTGAGTCCAGCTTTAATTGCTTCTTCTTCAGTTCTAAACCAAACTTTATTTTCTTCCTTAATTCGGTTTGCGCTACTACAGCCTGCTGGATAATACTTTGTACCGTTTTTTGAGGCCAAAAATGCCCCTTTTTCGAGGGTTTGGCTAATAGAGTCGGCCTTTGCCTCATTTATTTCGTAACTACCATCGTAATCTTCTGCAGAAACGACTGAGGCTAGATTTCCCTCATTTGGGATAGTCACAATGACTTTTGAGGCATTATTTTCGCTTATAGAGTATCTTCCAAGGAAAAAACTTACAATTCCTACAAGAATTACGATAAAAACGATGGCAATATCGTATCCCTTGGTAGAACCAAGTTCGCTCTTGATCTTGTCTGATATTTCATGTATACTCATGGCTCATTAAATTTTATCAAATATCTAATATATGGCACATAGGAAAGCCGGCGGATCGGCTAAAAACTTAAGGGATTCAAACCCAAAATATCTAGGTACAAAGCTTTATGCTGGTGAGAAGGCTAAGGCAGGTTCTGTCATTATAAGACAGCGTGGTACTCGCATACTTGCAGGAAAAAACGTTGGAATGGGTAAAGATCATACCCTTTTCGCTCTTAAAGAAGGCACAATAAAATTCGGAACAAAAAGAAAGACGAATTTCAATAATAAAACTGTAGTAAAGAAAACTGTAAATGTAATCTAAAGAAAAGCCTCACAAAAGTGAGGTTTTTTCTTATTTCAGGGGTTTAATTTCTAGGGTAAAAAATGACTGCTTGTTCCCTACTTCAACTTTAATTTTTTTAGTTCCAACTTCTTTTATAGGAGAATCAATTTTAATTGTTTTTGAATCAACTAAAATTCTCAAGCTTTTTGAAAGTTCAAGTGAAATATCATCTTCGTGAATACTTGAAAAAAGATGTCCTTGTTCATTTGCTTTTCGCTCCATGGTCAAAGTCACGTCCTTAAGTTCAAGGAGGTTTTTCTCTAATAGATCTTCCTTAATCTCTTTCTCAACCCTCATCCTTTCTTTATTTTTCTCAAGCTCTTTTAAATTCTCTGGTGTTGCGATAACTGCAATTCCCTTTGGCAAAAGAAAATTCCTAACATATCCGTCAGGAAAATCTTTTACTTCATTTTTTCTCCCAATCTTTGGAGTTTCTTTTGTAATTATTACTTTCATTTGTTTAAAAGTTGAACTGCTTTTTCATATTGAGGATCCCTTTTTGCTTCGACATCTTTTGTGGTAATTGGAACAACATAATCAGGAGTAAGACCATGTTCATCAATAGAATTACCCTTTGGTGTAAGCCATCTTGCTACAGTAACTTTAAGTTTTGTGCCATCAGAAAGCTTTTTTACTTCTTGTACCACTCCCTTTCCAAATGTTTTTTGTCCAACAAGTGTTGCAATATTGTTATCTTTAAGTGCGCCGGCCAAAATTTCTGAAGCTGATGCTGAACCCTCATCAACAAGTACAACCATTTTCAAATTTCCAGTAAATACATCATAACCATGACTTCGGAATACATAAGGTTCTCTATCTTTGCCATAATCTTCAACAACAACCTTTTTCGTAGATGGTAGGAACCAACTTGCAAGATCGACTGCCACATCAAGATATCCTCCAGGATTTCCACGTAGATCTAGAATTAATTTATTTGTTCCACTATCAGCAAATTCTTTGAGTGCATTTCTGAAAAGTTGAGGCGCATTTGATGAGAATTGATAGAGACGAATTGTAAAAACTTTATTTTCTTTTGAATATTCTGTATCAAGCGTAGGAATTTGTATTTCTTCACGAATCAAATTTACTTCAATTGGTTCTTTTACGTCTGCGCGAAGGATCTTAAGTGTAACCGGTGTACCAATTTTTCCTCGAATGAGATTAATTGCTTCATCAAGAGCCATGTCAGAAGTGGATGTTCCATCAATTGCAATAATTTTGTCACCTTTTTTTATACCAGCTTTATATGCAGGTGTGTCTTTAAGTGGTGCAATAACAGTTAAAATTCCTTCTTTCATTCCAACATCAATCCCAACTCCTCCAAATGAACCTGAAAGACTTTCATCAAATTCCTTTGCTTCGGTCGGAGTAAAATATTCAGTGTATGGATCATTATATGATCCCGCTAAACCTTTTATTGAACCCCAAATTTTTTCTTGGGTAGATATTTCACTATCTCGCATGTGATTCTCTTTTAGAAGTGACCATGCTTCCCAGAATGTATCAAGACTAGGTTGGTTTAGAAGTGAATTTTGGGCTGAAACTGCGCTTGCAAGTGAATATTTAGCTTTGTTGTAGATAGATCCCAAAAAGAAAGAACCGGCGCATAGCGCCACTATTACAACTGAAATTGCTAGAAAATTAACCTTTCTTTTTAGCTCTATTTTCATTAATTAGGTCTATATTGTACCAAAAAATAAGGTTAGTTTACAGTTGTTGATGTAGATGCTTCCAAGGCGCCTTTAGCAGCCTCTTTTTCAGCTTCAATCTTTTTTTGCTCCTCTATTTTGGCTTTTCTTTGTTCCAAATCAGTTTTTGCAAGCTCATCATTCATTAATGCTCCTGCTGTATAAACATTTGAAGGATCCCAAAGCATCCAAGAATCGAGGCCTACATCGTATGTAGCACTTATTTGCGCACGGACCATATCGGCTGTATATGTTGCACCCAAATCAAAATCTTGAAGCCAAGGTCTGAGTTTTAATTCCGATTCCCCCATTTTTTGTGCCCTACCTACTGCTCTTTTCATTGAATGACTAATAATTTCATAAGGAACAGTGGCCGGTTTCTCGTATCCATATGCACCTTTTGCAAAGTGTGATGGATAAACCATTGGTGCCACATAATCAAAGTTTGCTAACCCAGTTTCCAAAATCTGACCAATTCCCAAATCATCTTTTTGGGTAGTAACAAGACCGAATAAATCTACAGAAGATTTAATTCCTTCCTTTTGGAAATAATCATGCGAATACTCAAAGAAATTTTTGATTACATCTCTTCGCGGTGTATCTAAACTTATTGGATAATAAATATCTTTTAAATTTCCATCTGAAGGAAAACGAACATAATCAAAATTTATTTCATCAAAACCATTTTCATATGCTTCCTTTGATATTGCTAGGGCATAATCCCAGACTTCCCTACTCCCTGCATCAAGCCACGCAATTCCTTTGTGATCACGCCAAATCTTTTCTTTATCAGTATTAGTTTTTACTGCAAGTTCTGGATGTTTCAAAATAAAATATGGGTCTTGGAAAACTGCAATTCTACCTATTACATAAATATTTTGCGAGTGGAGATAATTTGTAAGTTCACGAATGTCACGAATTCTTCTTTCAGAAGAATTTTCTTCGACAATTGATGGAGTACTGAACTTGAATGAAAGTTTACCTGTGTAATCCTTGATATCAATAACTACACTATTTAATTCTGTACTTTTTACTAGATCAAATAATCTATCGCGTTTTTTTGATCCGGCAATCCAGCTTGATAGATAAATTGCTTTTACTTGTGATGGAGTATCAATGTGAGTAATTGGTATCGGTAATGTTGGATCAATTGGAGTAGCTGGCAATTCTTGACTTGTGTTACTTGCAACTGGTGTTTGTGTCTCAGAACCAAGAGCAAGAGCATTTACACTTTTATCATATTTATTTAAGGTGTGGTTTGTCCAAAAATAAAAACTACCTGCAAGTGATACTGCAAATAAAAAAATAAAAAATATAAATTTTTTGTTACTACTTTTAGCTTCCGTCGGCATATTTGCCAACTCAGTAATTTGGCTAGTTTCGCTTGAAGTTTGAATTTCTCTATCAGTTTCCTGCATATGACGAAGTGTCTTCTGGTGGCTTTTCTGCCAGATTGTTTGTATTCATATCATTGACTACATTTTTTTCTTTCGTCATTTTTATTCCATCAGTTGTCTTACGACGAGGAAATCTTATCATCTTTGGTTTTGCATCAAAGTAATTATTATCAATCATTTCTACATCATCTGTAGTTTTAGGATTAGCCTTTCTGTTTCTTGACTTCCTCTCAACATAGAAAAGATATGCAAGTACAGCAACACAAGCACCTGATAAAACAAATAATATTTTTCTAACATTCACCGGGAATCCTAAAAATGGCAACACCATCATCCAAATTCCAAACAAAAACAGCGTTCTTTCTTTTCTCATATAGCTCGAATTATACTAGAGCACCCCTATTGCTCAAAATCCACAGTTTTTAGAGTTTTGAATATCTTGATGGGCCGATTATTACAACAAATTCGCCTCTTACTTTATCTTTATGCTCTAAATAATATTCCCAAAGTTCATGGAGTGTTCCGTGAACAATTTCTTCATGTATTTTTGTAAGCTCACGAGCTATTGATCCAATCCTAGCTGGTTGAAGAGTCGCAATTGCTTCTAGGGTTTTTAAAATCCTATGCGGAGATTCATACATAACAACAGTGTCCTCGTGCGCAAGCGCATAATCAAAAAATGTTTGTCTTCCCTTTTTTTGTGGAGGAAATCCAAGAAATGTAAAACTTGAATCTGTAATTCCTGCACCAGAAAGTGCAGTTGTAAGTGCAGAGGCACCCGGAATAGGAATTACTTTTGCATTATTTCCAAAATGTTCAAAAACTTTTCTAACTAAAAAACTTCCTGGATCAGAAATTGCTGGTGTCCCAGCATCTGTAACAAGTGCCAAATTTTTTCCTTCTGACAAACTACGTAAGACCCAATTGATACTTCCATCAGTTAAATGACTATCGTATCTTTTTAGTTCTTTTTTTATTTCATATTTAGATAAAAGTTTTGCTGTATTTCTAGTATCTTCAGCAAGAATCGTATCTACTTCTCCCAAAATTCTTACTGCGCGAAATGTAATATCCTCCAAATTTCCAATTGGAGTTCCGACAATATATAAAATTCCTGACATAAAAAAAGTATAGCTTAAGGCAAAAGAAAAAGCCCGCGAAAATTGCGGGCTTAATTAAATCATCAAATTTGTTGACGTAATCTCCTTTGGTAGAAACCATCCTGAAGACTTTTTGCTAAGGAAAAAAGAGAAACAAGGTTTCTTTTCGCATTATGAAGGTTATTAGGATTTATTTCACTCCTTTTTACTGCTTTATATGCAAATATATTCTCTTTTTTTCGCAAAATACAATCTACAATAATGTATTCACCAATTCCCCATTCATCAAGATACATGCACATGAAGCGCATATCTTTTGAGTGTGAGTTACTTGATTCCTCAAAAAGCATTTTGGGTGTTTCTTGAATGATTGTTTTGTTAAAGGCGAAAGGTTGATCACGCATTACTACACGATCAAATTTCTTATCAACATCATCCAGTCTTCTTCCGTCTCTATCAGAATACATAAGCACACTGCCATCTGCAAAAAGTAATTCTTTGAAAAACAGTCGGAAGCTTAACGATGCATATTGATTATCAATGATGCCTGCTGGCACCTTAAAATCACAAAGATCGAAAGCTGAACTCAAAAGTGATTGTCCAGAAATAAGATCACTTACTCTGTATGCGGGTCTAAGCTTTACAAAAAAACCTGTTCCCGGTACAACTTCTGCACCATCAATTTTTTCATCCATTCTTGTGGCTTCATTGTCCCAATAATCAATTCTCCTCTCATTTTTACATGCCACAGAAGGACCTTCCTTTTTTGATGCATTTTCAACATTTGAGATTAACGCTATTGCATTCATGGTTGGTTAGTATTTAATTGTTCGAGAACATTTTTTGTAAATGTACTACCAAAGGAATGTTTTGTCTACACAGTTTTTGAAAGTACTTCTTCTTTACACTTTTCACTACAAAATATTTGATTTTCAGTTGTATAACAATCCTTACATGCAATAAAATGTTTGTGGCAATTTAGATTTGAGCAATTTACATAATTTTCTGATTTATCTCCACAAAGTTCACAAATACCAATGACTTCGTTGTTACCGAAATTCATTGTCAGACGCTTATCGAAGACATAAAGTGAACCCTTGAAATCTTTTCCGGGATACTTTTCCATATATGACACTATTCCACCATCAAGCTGGTAGACATCTTTGAACCCCTCCTTTTTAAGAAAACCGGACGCTTTTTCACATCTAACTCCTCCTGTACAAACTGTGAGCACAGTCTTATCTTTTAGATCAGAAATTTCATTAATTTTTTCACGTAAGTCGCGGAAATTTTCCATTCCTGGAAAAACAGTATTTTCAAATTTTCCTGATTTGAGTTCGTAATCATTTCTCATGTCAACAATATAAAATTCTTTTCCTTCTTCATACCAACTTCTCAATTTCTCAGGTTTTAAATGTGTGCCTGTAATTTTATTTGGATCAAAATCATTCTCATGTAAATGCAGTGAGACAATTTCTGATCGAACCTTAACAGAGAGTTTTGGGAAAGCTGTACCGTCATCTGTGCCATCTGAAATCTTCCAGTGAATATCAGAAAACCGTGGGTCGTTTTTCATAACCTCCATATATTTATTTGTAGCTTCTACTGTACCCTCAAAAGTGCCGTTTACTCCCTCTTCTGCAATAATCATTCGGCCTTTCATGTTTAGGTCACGCAATAGAGCAATTTGGGCCATTTTAAGGCCTTCTGGGTCATCTATTTTTATATATTTGTAGAAAAGTATGATTCTATGCATTAGAAAAACATTCTATCTAAATGTTGCCGTAAGGGCAAATTCCTGTTATATTTTAAGCTCATATTTGATGCGCGTGTAGTTCAGTGGTAGAACGCTGTCCTGATAAGACAGAGGTCGAAAGTTCGATTCTTTCCACGCGCACAATATAAAAAACACCCAGCAATTGCTGGGTGTTTTTTAATTAACCTCGTGGTTCAAACGCTCTGTCACGGCGTGGTTCCATTGGGCGAGCTACATTGACTGCAAGTCTGCGGCCTCCGAAATCCTTACCATCGAACATGCTGATAGCCTGTTCTGCTTCATTATCATCTGCCATTTCAACGAATCCAAATCCTTTTGAACGGCCTGACATTTTATCCATGATAATTACAGCAGAAAGAACTGTACCTGCTTGCTCAAAATGGGACTTGAGCTCATCCTGTGTGGTGGAGTATGGAAACCCTCCCACAAATAATTTTTTTGCCATATATTCTGCGTACGAACAAAAAGAACGCACACATAAAAACTAGTAATAACGTTTGCCTAGACTATTTGATAGGAATAGCCTAAACGAAACTTATACCAAGTATACAATACTTATCAATTTATAACAAGTTATTCAGAATCATCTGTTCCCACCCTTCCGCTCTCAATTTCGTCAATAATTTTGTCTATATTTCCTAGCATTATATTGGGCAGGTTTGACCATGACTGTTTAATTCTATGGTCGGTGATACGGTCCTGTGGAAAATTGTATGTACGAATTTTTTCACTTCTATCACCTGTTCCAATTTGGTTTTTTCTTTCACCTGAATATTTTTTTGCTTCCTCCTCTTCTTTTAGAAGCTGGAGCTTAGCAGTAAGAATTTGCATAGCCTTTTCACGATTTGCTAGCTGACTTCTCTCAGAGGTACAGCGCACATCTATGCCAGTTGGCTTGTGAATCAAGCGCACAGCTGTCTCAACCTTGTTTACATTTTGTCCCCCTGCTCCGCCTGAGCGAGAATATTCCATTTCAAGATCAGTTGGGTTTATTTCAATATTTACTTTTTTTCGAATTGGCAGGATTGCAATAGAAGCAGTAGAAGTATGAACTCTGCCATTTTTTTCTGTAGCTGGAACACGCTGAACACGATGAACACCGGTTTCGTATCTTAATTTCTTGTAAACATCCTTACCTCTGAATTCAAAAGATGCTTCTTTGTACCCACCAACATCATTTTCTGATTCATAATTTGTTTTGTATGACCATCCAACTTTGTCAGCATATTTTTTGTACATTTGTGCAAGTTCCCAAGCAAAAAGTGAGGCCTCGTCTCCGCCCGCACCAGCTCTAACTTCCAAAACTATTTCGTTCGGGAATTCTTCTTCCTCTTTATCAGCTTTTAACATTTCTGTTAATTGCCTTGCTATTCCATCTTTCTGTTCTTTCAAAACTTCTAATTCTTCTTCTGCAACTTCGATCATTGTTGGGTCAGCTGTAAGAAGATCTTGTATTGATTTTTCTTCGCTTAAGACACGTTCATACTCGCCTGCAAGATATGCGGTTTTATAATTCCTTTTTAGTTCTTCGAGATTAAATTCCATATGATTATACTAACACAAAGCCCCTCCGGCATTTGACCGGAGAGGCTTTATTTTAAAATATTTATTTCTTTGCTTTAGCTTTTGAAGCTGCTGTACGTTTCTTGAATTTATCTACGCGTCCAGCTGTGTCGATAACTTTTTCGTTACCTGTATAGAATGGGTGGCAGGCGCCACAAATTTCAACCCTGATTTCTTTCATAGTTCCAGGAATGGTGTATTTTGTACCGCAGGCGCAAACGACTGTGGCATCCATATAATAATTTGGGTGAATTTCTGCTTTCATTAGGTCAACAATATAGCACGAGAATTAGGCTATTGCAACTAATTGCCCTCTAGAGGATCAATCATGTTTTCCTGAATATTTTGGGCTTTTGCCATAACACTTACCCCATAGAAGCTATTGGCAGGCTTTCTGGTATCGCAAGCTCTTCCTGAGTAATACCTGCAGGCAGCATTCTTTTCTGCACTATATGTCTGATTGTTTGCTCCTAAATCAGCCAAATATAGAGCTGAGGCAGTAAATGCATCCTTTGGTGACCATGGATCGGGGTTTGAAACACCAAGCATTGATGCAATTCTAGATTTTATAATTTTCCATGTGGAAGGAATAAATTGTGCTGGTCCCATACCTCCTCCATAACCTGATCCAGCGATCGGACAAGAAACAAGTGTCTTATATGGATCACGACCAACAGATGCAGTGATTTCTAAGAATGGTTGGACATCACGAGTCGGCTTCATCACATTTGCAAGTGTATTTCCTGTTCTTGAACTTACCCCCGCTCCAGTTTCAGCATTTGTTAAATAGCATGAACCTTGATTTGTTCCCAAATTACTTTCTTGCGTAAGAATTGCGAGCAAAAATGCTGGCCTTACACCTGTTTTTTGTGAAGCAAATTGTGCATAGGCAAGCGCATCTTTGAACGGAATTGATTTTGAGTCACGAAGATTGAAAAGTGCAGAAAGAATTTCAGCACGGCGTTTTGCTTTTTCTGCCAAAACTTGCTGATACTGAGCTTCCTTATTTTTACTTATTGAAAGAAGTTGCTTTTTATCTTGCTCTGACCTTTCAACTTCACGTTTTGCAGCTTCAAGCGCAGCTCTCGCATCTTCTTCAGCATCTTGTTTCTTTTCAAGATCCATTTTTTCTGCTTCAGTTTGAGTGCGTACTCCAGTAATTTCTTCAACAGAGGCTTTTATTCCACGTTTGATAGATTGAAAATTATCAATGTCACCATAAAATCCTGAGAGACTTTGATCAGAGAGAATTAGGTGAACTAAATTTGAGTCATCAAATTCATTTGTTTTACGCAAAAGCTGAGCTAGTGATTCCTTTTCGCGTTCGATTTTCTCATTTAGATCAACAATCGTTTCTTTCTTGTCAGTTATTTCACCACCAAGTTTTTTGATAGTAAGATTTCTTGATTTGATATCAAGTTTTGCTTTATTTATTTTTGAAGTGAGAATACTTATATCACCCTGAAGACTTTTTGATTGACCCTTTTGACCATCAAGTTCTTTTTGCTTGGCTGCAATTTCCTGTTCAAGTCCGGCAAGCTCGGCTTCAAGTGCTGCTTTTTGTCTCTGTGCATCTGAAAGCTCACTTGATTGTGCAGAGGCACTATTTGGTTTGTCGTATAAAAATACCGTCCCCGTGACGAGTATTGCGAGGGTTAAGACCCAAAGCCCTATTTTCTTCATATCCATTAAGACTATTATACCAAGTTTTTATTACAATCTAAATAACAAAAGCCCCTTGTGGGGCTTAGGTTTTTTACTCTTTTGGTTCTTCAGCTGGAGCCTCTGCTCCTTCCTCTTCTTTCTTACCTTTCTTTTCTACCTCAATTGCTGAGAGATCTACTGGGGCTTCTTCAACTTCTTCTTTCTGAGCTTGTACAAGTGCAACAACTTCATCTGCACCTGTCATAATTTTTACACCCTTTGGAGTTTTAATGTCACTAACGTGAATTTGATTTTCGAGAGTAACGAGAGGAGAAATATCAACTTCGATTGAGTGTGGGAGATCTGCTGGAAGAGCCATGACTTCTAATTCATGCAGAACCTTAACCAATGTTCCAAGCCCACCCTTAACAGCACCTGATTCACCAACGAATTCAAGTGGAATTTTAACTTCAACCTCTTTATTCATATCAACAACAAGAAAATCTGCATGAAGCGCCATTCCTGTTACTGGATGAACCTGAACTTCATGAATAAGAGTGCTAACTTCACCTGATTCAGTCTTTAATGTAACTGGAGATGATTCACCTGCTTGTTTCCAAACTTTTTCAAAATCTCTTTGTGAGACAGTGATTGGCGTAGTTTCCTTTCCAGCACCGTAAAAAACGGCCGGAATTACTCCGGATTCTCGCAAGGCAGTATTGTCGCCCGCTGATGCCCTTGTCTTTACAGATAGCGTAAACATGGGCCTTAGTATATATGAAAATCCCCAGAAATCAAGAGCTATGTTCTACGTGAGGGGCTTCGGCTTTAATGATATATGTCTTTATATCTTCAAACGTTGCTCCCCACTTTTTCTTAGGGTTAAGAATGGTCTTAGGGTCAAAAATCTTCTTTACTTCACCAAAAAGCGAATATATATGTGGTCCATACATAAGTGATAGATAAGGTGTTCTTATTATTCCATCATTGTGTTCAGCTGTTATCGAACCATCAAAATCAAGAACAAGTTTGTATACCTTATCTGAAATTTCAAGAATTTCTGGCACAGTTTTCGGATCATTAAAATCCATAAGCGGAATTATGTGGAAGTTTCCATTTCCAGCATGACCTGCAATCGTATAAACAATATTTTTATATTGGCCTAGAATCTCATTTAACTTAGGTAGAAATTCTGGTAAGTGCTCAGGTCTGACAATAATGTCATCAATAAATGGCGCAGTTCTTCTTCCCTTTGTATGTTTACGTAGAAGTGCAAATGAATCTCTTCTCATCTGCCAATATTTACTCGCCTCTTTTTCATTTTTTGTTAAATGAGTTTTTAGACCCACTTCTTTCATTCTATTTTCTGCAAAAATTGCCTTTCTTCTAACTTCATTTTGATTTGTACCTGAGAATTGAGCAAGAATTATTAGTTTCGGTACTCCACCAGTAATTAGCATTCCAAATTCAGGTAAGAATGATAGTGCAAATTTTATTGTTCCCCACAAACCTTTTGTCTTTATAAAATCGCCAAAAAACTTCATGGCAAGTTTAAATGTCTTGTCGTCGTATGATTCCAAGCTCTCAGGTTTGAATTTCAAAAGCTCATCCACTATTTCACCCAGGTGTGTAAGATCATCCAAAAATACAACAAGAAGTTCATGGTACTTTGCTACTGGTTCAAGTCTGAGTGTAACTTCAGTAATTATTCCAAGCGTTCCCTGCGAGCCAACAAGAAGTTTCGATAAATCAAAAACTGAATTCTCATCTTCTGCCTGTTCTGGATCCCAAACATCCCACAAATCATAGCCTGCAGAATTTTTTGAAACTTTTGGTCGTGCATCCTTAATCTGTTTGTCGTTGCTGTTTATCAGCTCAACAATTTTTTTATATGCCTGACCTTCGAATGTTGGTTCAGCAACTTTTTGATAGAGTTCTTTTTTTGTCAGAGGTTTTACTTCATATTCATAACCATCAGAAAGAACAATCTTCATACTTTTTACAAAGTTTCTGGTTGAACCATAGTTTAGTGTAATTTCTCCAGCAGAATTATTGGCAACCATTCCACCCACTGTATTTAAAGATTTTGAGGCTGTGTAAGATGGAAGAATTAAATTGTGTAAAAGTGTTTCCTTTTCAAAATCACGATAAAACATTCCAGGTTGTATAACTGCTTCTCTTGTCTCAGCAGAAATCGAGACAAGTGTATTCATATGCCGAGTAACATCTAAAATTATAGATTCATTTATTGCTCCACCAGACATATCTGTACCAGCAGCCCGAGCGGTAATTGAAAGTGATGGATCCTTTTCTTTATTATCATTTACCCATCTCGTAATATTTTCTACATCCTTTGCATCTTTAGGATATGCAACAAGCTTTGGTCTAATTTCAAAAATACTCGCATCGCGCGAGTATTTAATCAGAGTTTCCTCGCTATCATCCAACTCCCCTTTGAAAATTTTAGAGATCTCATCTTTCATTATCACAATTTACATTTTAGAAAATATTTTTAATTTCTCTTCTACAGATTTTTGAACTGAAAGCATTGCAGGTTTAAGAATTTTGTATGGTGCAACTTCATCAGGATTTTCCACAAGAGATTGCTTAAGTCCATTTTTGTAGGCCACGCGGATTTCAGTATTTATATGAATTACATTTATTCCAGCATCAATTGCCATAACAAAATCTTCTTCGTTTCCAGATCCACCATGAAGAACAAGTGGCAGACCTGTTGCCATAGAGATTTCTTTTATTCTTTCAATATTTAGTCTTGGATCTTTTCCTCCCTTAAAAAGCCCGTGAATATTCCCAACTGCAGGCGCCAAGGCATCAATACCAGTTTCCTTTGCAAATTTGGTTGCCTCTTCTGCTGTTGTTAAATTTTCAAGTGATACTCCTTCTGGAATTCCATCTAAGATTTTTGATGACTGGCCAATATATCCAAGTTCTCCTTCAACAAAAACATCTCTTCCAGAACTGCGAGCATACTCTACACATTTTTTTGTGAGCTCAACATTTTCTGCGTAAGAAAGTTTTGCGCCATCAACAATTACTGAATCAAATCCTGCATCAATTGCACGCTTCACACGATCAAATGAATAGTGGTGATCTGCATTTAGAAAAATTGGATAGTTATATGTATCGCGAAAACTTTTTATAAGTGCTACTGCTTGCTCTGTTCCTACAAAATCTTCTTCACCTTCTGATACACCAATAATTACTGGAACATTTAAATTTTTTGCAGAATTAAAAATTCCCCAAAGTGCTTCTAGGTTTGAAATATTAAAGTGTCCGATTGCTATCTTTTTTTCTTTTGCTTCATTTATGTATTCTCTGAGTGCCTTCATCCGGTTAGTGAAAAATGGCATTATTGGTTACTGCCATTTTTTTAAATTGATAATTGCTAAAATATAATTGCATATAATTTATTGTATTCCAATGCCTACGGCGATACCATTTTCTACTACCGGATTCATTTTTTAGATTCAATTAATTTATAAGTTATTGTCGTCGATTTCGGTAAGAGATTATAAAGGATTCCAAGCGTAAAGAAAAATAGCGCAACTTGATTGTTTACAAACGAAAGAAGTATTGCACCGTATGCACAAAATACTGGAAAAAGAATTCGTAGATATGCATGCTTATCTTCAGTCCTTGAAATTTCTTGATGTCCAATTTCTTTTGAATTATCTACATAATTTCTCATGTAGTAGAGTGTCAGTCCAATTAAAATTACGTTTACGGCAAAAACAACTACTGCAATTTGAAAATTACTGTATTTACCTAGGAAATACGATGAGAACGGTACGAGTGCAACGAAAAAGAAAAATACTGCATTAATATTCGTAAGTTTAATATCAATTCCCTGCGCGTAGACTGAAACAATGAAGTGATGTGCTCGCCAATATGTAAAAAGAAGTGAAAAAGAAAGAAGAAAACTCAAAAATAGTGGGTATATGCTATAAAGCGCCATTATTAGGTCACCATTTGTTGGATTAGTTAATTCTGGTACTCGGATTTCAAATACCAAAATCGTCATTACGATTGCAAAAATTCCATCAGCTAGAGCATCGAGTCGAGATTGCTTCATCCCGTTAGAAACAGGTTGCGATCAATTTCTGACCGTAAGTCTGTTTTATTATTTTATTAATAATAATCATTTTATTTAAGTATTTTTTTGCTATTGCGACCGCAGTTTCTAACGGGATATTTTTAATTATATCAATTATGATAAAATCCACCTATGGATAAATATGATTTGGTTGCAATCGGAGATATCGTTATCGATGCATTCATAAGACTTAAGGACGCAAACGTCCACTGCAAATTAAATAAAGAAGAATGTGAGCTTTGTGTTCGTTTTGGCGACAAAGTTCCTTATGATTCTGTGGAGGTTGTAAAAGCAGTTGGAAACTGTGCAAATGCTGCCGTTTCTGGATCAAGATTAGGTCTTAAAACTGCGCTTGTTACAAATGTTGGAAATGACCAAAATGGTAAAGATTGTATTGATGAACTTAAAAAAAATAATGTTTCTGCTGAGTATGTAAATGTAAACAATGAATTCCCTACCAATTATCATTATGTGCTTTGGTACGATGTTGAACGCACAATTCTTGTAAAGCATGCACCATTTCCCTACGCACTTCCTGCTCATTTTTCTCCGCCAAAATGGTTTTATTTAACTTCACTTGGTGAACAGTCAGTAAACTTTCATGATGAAATTGCAGATTATTTAGAAAAATATCCAAACGTCAGACTTGCATTTCAACCTGGAACTTTTCAAATAAAACTTGGTAAAGAAAAATTAAAAAGAATTTATGCTCGTTCAGATATTTTCTTTGCAAACTTGCAGGAGGCTGAAAGAATTCTCGGTTTACCAGAAGATGGCGCAAAGAAGCCACTGGAACTAATGAAGGAAATTATGAAATTGGGTCCAAAAATTGTTGTTCTCACTGATGGAATTGATGGCGCTTATGCATATGATGGCAAAGAAGCTTGGTTTATGCCTGTCTATCCTCATGAGCCATATGAAAGGACAGGCGCAGGTGATGCATTTGCTTCGACCATAGTATCTGCTCTAGCTCTTGATAAGACATTACAAGAGGCGCTTCTCTGGGGTCCGATTAATTCTATGTCGGTGGTACAATATGTCGGTGCTCAAAAGGGTCTCCTTTCACGAGAATCTTTAAACGAATTTCTTATGAAAGCCCCTACTAATTACAAACCAACTATAATTGCCTAAATATATGAAACCAGAAGGATACAATGATAACAATAATGAACAACAGGATTCTCTTAATCAATCAGTTTTAATGCAAGATGTTAGAGGTGAATTAAATGAAACAAAATCAGTAACTGAAGTAATGAGAGAGCAATACAGCTTAAGACAATTTGAGGCAAAAGAAAGACTAAGCGAAATAAATAATGCACTTGAATCATTTCAGGACTCATTCGGTCCAAATAACATGATGCCCGTACCAGATGTAGAAAAACTTAATTCTGAAAAGAAAGCCCTAGAAAAAGAAATTGCAAATCTTACGAATTTACTTAAAAAGGAATATCACGAAAAAAATTAGCATTTTTTATTTGTTTTAATATAATTACTCACAGAAAATAAATAACGAACTATGGATAAAAACGAAAATTTTGAAATTTGGAAGCCTGGTATTTCTAACAAAGAGATTACAGAAATTCAATCCAAAATTGATCAACAAAAAGAAAAAGCATTTGATGATAAGAACATACCAGAAAGATTAGTACGCTCAATAAATGATGAGATACTTGGTACCGAGACTCTGAAGGAATTTGATGAGATGAATAATCCTATTGGGCCAATTGAGGGAAAGCTTGATATGTTTGAATCAGCCAAGGAAGAGACACATGATCAGGGTCTTGATAAACTCTCAAATATTAAATCTGAGACTGAGGGAGTAAATAACGCAATCTCAGAAATTGATAATGGAAATAATATTTACGAGAAAACACTGGACGAAGCAAAGGAAGATGACATGGATACTTTCAGTCAGATTGCATCACACAGGCAAAAACTAGATGATCTTGATAAACAAAAGAAAAATACGGAAGAAGATTTGAGTGAAATTGATCAGAGGATTAACGAAGAAAGGAATTTAGTTAAAAAAATTAACGCAAAAGTAAATGAAAGCAAGGACAAATTTCATCTTAACTAAACCCGCAGAAATGCGGGTTTTTTGTTGACTTTTTGACTATTTGGTGCTATAATTGCCTCTAGAACTAAAACTAACCTTATATGGCACCTTCAAAAATCAAGAACCATCCCGAATACGGGATAACTGATGCAGACATGAACAAAATTCATTCTGCTATTGCAAATCTTCCACACTCAATAGAGAGTGGAGAAACAGTCGGAAATTTCCGTCAAACACACGTACGCCTTTCCGTTGAGGAATTAAGGCAAATGAACGCGCGTTATAAAAGAATGCTTTCTAAGATTCATTCCACGCTTAGTTCCCCACAATTTTTTCCGGAAAATGTCGCTAACGACAGTCGTTTTGGCAGAGTCTTAAAAGAGATCAGTAGAATTACTGCTGAAATTAGCGATACGCTTCGCTCTCATGGCTTTAATATTACCGGATTTTCTTTTTCGGAAAGGGACTTTCAGACTGAGGTAAAAATGTTTGAGACAATGAAAACATTTATTACCCGCGACAAGCTTGTAGAAGAAATAGATCGCCAGATTAAATTCCTTTTGGAAAAAATCGGTGGTCTCAAGGATTATTTCGAAAACATGATCCTGGATGATCCAAGGGAGTACTCTCCTGACTTTTATGCAGTTGAGACATTGGCTCTTATCAAACCAAAGATTCAAAAGATGGGCCGAAAGATCAGCTACCTGAAATCAAAACGCAAAAAAACCTTTTTAGCCTTTTCGCTATAAAGTATTTACCACCCGAAAATTATCGGGTGGTTTTTTTATTTCCCTTTTCTGTTTAAAACTTTTTGTATTGCAGAGAGTATTGCTTCCCTTCCCATTCCATAATGTTTTATTAATTCCTCTGGTTTTCCAGATTGTCCGTATTTGTCATCAACGCCGATAAATTCAATTGGTACGGGAAATTCTTTTGCCAAAAGTTCAGCAATTGCTCCTCCTAATCCTCCAGCAATTTGGTGTTCTTCAACTGTAACGATCAATTTAGTTTCTTTTGCTAATTTTATAACTGCATCATTATCAAGGGGCTTTATTGTGGCAATATTTAAAACTTTTACTCTTATTCCCTTTTTCTCTGCATCTTTCGCAGCCAGAATTGCTTTGTGAAGTAGTGAGCCCGTTGCAATAACTCCAACATGAGCAATTCCATCTGGAGCAAAAATAATTTGTGCCTTACCAATTTCAAATGGAGTTTCTTCTGTTGTTATAACTGGAGTTTTTTCGCGAGCAAGACGAAGATACGCTGGCTTATTGATCTTTGCGAGCGCAATTGTCGCCTTCTTTGCTTCAATACTATCGCATGGTGAAATAACAATCATATTTGGAAGTACACGCATAAGTGCAATATCTTCAATTGCTTGGTGTGTTCCACCATCTGGTCCAACAGAAATTCCTGCATGTGATCCGACAATTACTACAGGTCTATCATTGTATGTAATAGTAGTTCTGATTTGTTCCCAATTTCTTCCTGGAGAAAACATTGCATATGAAGAAACAAAAGGTCTCTTACCCATTGCCGCCATTCCTGAAGCGACAGTCACAAGATTTTGTTCAGCAACACCAATTTCTGTAAATCTTTCAGGAAATTTTTCTTTAAATAAATGCATTTGTGTAGATTCAGTAAGATCTGCACAAAGGGCCACAACATTTTTCTCTGTCTCGCCTGCTTTTGCTAATCCTTCACCAAAACCCTTACGAATAGGAATTTGCTCCACATCGTCATTAAACAACTTTGGATTAAGTTTTAGTTGAGGGTTAATCATAGAATAAGCATAATATTATTCACATCTCGCCCCGTAGTCAGACGAGTGTACATTCGACACGAGTATGTACTACTGGGGTCGTCATTAAGTAATTTTGGATTTAATTTTAATATCTGATTAATCATTGATGTTCACTCTTAATCTTTCCTCCTAATGTACGAAGTTCTTTAAGTGCCATAATTGCTTCTTCTTTATTTGGTGGTTTACCATGCCAAGTAAAATCACGCTCAAACTCTTTTACTCCTTTTCCAGGAATTGTGTGAGCAATAATAACTGTAGGTTTTTCAAAAATTGCTTGCGCTTGGAGAAATGCTGATTCAAGTTCGGCAAAATTGTGTCCATTAACTTCAATAACATGCCAATTAAATGCTCGCCATTTTTCTGCTAAATCATCAAGTGGCATTATATCTTCGGTAAATCCATCAATCTGGATATTATTGCGATCAACAACTGCAATTAAATTGTGAAGTTTTTCTTTCCCCGCAAGTAAAATTGCTTCCCAAGTATTTCCTTCATCATGTTCACCATCAGACATTAAGCAATAAATAAATCTGCTTACTGATTTTCCAAAATCCATTCGATCAGCAATTGCCATACCAACTGCCTGAGAAAGTCCTGCTCCCAGCGGTCCAGAGCTAGTTTCTACAATTGGCAAATATTCTCTGTGTGGATGACCTTGAAGTCTTGTTCCAAATTTTCGAAGTGTCATTAGCTCGTTTAGATTGAAATATCCTGCATGAGCTAATGTTGCGTAATAAACTGGGCAAATATGACCATTTGAAAGCACAAGTCTATCGCGGGCTGGCCATTCTGGTTTCTTTGGATCGTGTTTTAAAATATGAAAATAAAGGAGAGTAAAAATATCCGCCATACCAAGCGGTCCTGCAGTATGTCCTGATCCTGCTTCAACAAGCATTTCAATAATGCTTTCTCTTATATCATTTGCTTTTATTTCTAAGTCTTTTACTTTTTGATCAGATAGCATAGAAATTTTTTTAAAACAGAACTTTTACAGTCCTTGCCATTTTTTTATTATATCAAAGTATTTAAAGACTCGAGAGAAAATTATATGTCTCTCTTATTTCATCACTCATGTAAAGTGCATTTCCTGATACTAGTCGTGTTGCGCCAGCATCGCGGAGCATTGGTGCACGCTCAAGATTTACCCCACCATCAACAGAAATTGGTAAATCTTTATACCTTGAACGTAGTGCCTTTATTTGATCGTATACTCGCTCGTCGAATGGTTGTCCTTGAAATCCAATTTTAGAAATTCCCATACATTGCACAAATTTTACTTTGTCTTTTTCTATAAGATCATATAGTTCATCAATTGGAGTTTCTGGATTTATAGCAACACCAACTTCCACGCTTTCATAAATATATGGATCTAAATGATCAAAAAAACTATTTGGATTCTCAAGTGATTCAATATGAAAAATTAATCTTGATGGTCCTATTTTCATTAAATCAGGAAGTCTCTCTGGTACATGACTAACCATAAGATCAAGTTCAAAATCTACTTTATCCCAAAATGGCATTCCTTCGCCCTCAGACAAAATTCCCTGCCATGACGGATCTGTGCCATCTCTATATGGCCATGTAGTATTACTAACAAATACTCCATCACAAATATCAATCTGCACCACAGGTGCAATACCAATTATTTTTTCTATATGATTTTCTATTTCTTCGTATGTCTTTGGAAGAATTGCTGGAATTATTTCCATAAAATTATCCGAGTTTATCTAATTTAGCGATTCGTCTTACATGCCTTTCGTCACCAGAGAATTTTGTTGTAAGCCAAACTTTTACTGCAAACATTGCCTCTTCCGTATTTACTAGTCTTGCTCCAAGTGAAAGAACATTTGCATCATTATGTTCACGAGAAAGTTTTACTACATCCATCGGTCCTCCGTAGTATCCAAACGCTCTTACCTTATGAAAACGATTTGCAACTATTGATTCACCAACACTTGATCCACCAATAACTATTCCCATGCTTTCATTGTCTTCTGCAACAGCTTTTGCAACTGGCGCACAGAAGTCAGGATAGTCATCTTTTTCCTCATATGAAAATGGTCCCAAATCCTTTACTTGGTATCCTAGTTTTTCTATAAATGGCTTAAGTTTTTCCTTAAGCTCATATCCCGCATGATCTCCTCCGATGTATATATTCATAATTTTAATTACTCTGACAACCGACCAATACTCTTTAAATAATTCTTAGTGTTGTCCAATTTTTCTTTGTATGCTTTTGCCATCATTTTATAAGTGTCATTGTCTGAGTTTAGATATTTATCAATTACAGTTTGTTTTTCATAAATGTAATTACTTATTTCTTCATCACTAATTAATTCACCCTTGGTTTTATCCGGATTATTTATCATCCTTTCATCTGTTACAGATCCTCCATATGCTTTCATGTCCTCTGCTGTCATACCCAAATCACCCAACCTACTAAATTTATCTTGAGCATCTTCCCTCGCTTTCTCAATTAGAGCTTTTTCAGTTTCATCTTTAAATTGTTCCATATTATTTTAGAGTTTTGATTACGTGATCAACAAGAGTGTATGTGTACCCCATTTCATTGTCATACCATGCCATGACTTTTATGAGGTTTCCACCAATGACACGTGTCATTGCAAGGTCTGCAATTGAAGCGTGATGATCTCCTAAGATATCAGTAGAGACAATTGGGTCATTTGTAACAGTAAAAATATTTACCCAGCGTTTATCTTTAGACGCATTTTTTAAAATTTCATTTACTTCTTCTGCCGTTGTTGCCTTTTTTGAAATGAAAGTCACATCAACAATTGAACCTGCTACTACAGGTACACGAATTGAAATTCCATCAAACATTCCTTCTAGTTTTGGAAATGCTTTTGTTACAGCAATTGCAGCTCCAGTTGAAGAAGGAACAATATTCATCGCTGCTGCTCTTCCTTCTCGTAAATCTTTCTTACTTGGTCCATCAACAAGAGATTGTGATGCAGTATATCCGTGTACTGTACTTAGAACTGCTTTTTCAATTCCTAATGTCTCATCAAGGATTGCAATGAGCGGAGATGATGCATTTGTTGTACAAGAAGCGTTCGATGTAATATCACATGTGCCGAATTTTTCTTCATTGACACCAAGAAGGATTGTTTCTCCTTTTACCGTTCCATCACCATCTTTTGATGGCGCAGAGATTACAACTTTCTTCGCTCCCTGATCAATATGGAATTTCGCTTTATCAAATGAAGTAAATAGTCCTGTAGATTCTACAACTACATCAATTTTCAAATCTTTCCATGGCAATTTTGTTGTATCTTTTTCGCTTACAAATTTTACAGTCTTTCCATCAACAGAAAAATCACTACCAGAAGTTTTAATATCGTGCTTCCATGTACCGTAGACAGTATCGTATTTGAGGAGATATGTGAGGCTCTCTAGTGTACCTAAATCATTGACTGCAACAACTTCAATTTCTGGTCTTTCCCATGCAATTTTGAGAAATGCTCTTCCGATGCGACCAAATCCATTTATTGCAACTCGAATTTTATTTTTTGCCATAGAAATATTATATCTTAAAACGATGCGATTATCATATAAATAGACATTAATATCATAAGTACATTCTCACCTACGGTTACCCATGATAGTGGTAGTGTATATTTTGTTCCAATACATGCACACACTACTTCTTCCTTTCTCTTTAATACTTTAATTATTCCATATGTTTGCGCAGTAAGTATTGCAATAGTGACAGCGCTTATCTGAACTTCAAGACTATGGAAATGAAGTGCCAGTCCAAAGAATAGAAAGATAAATGGATACATGCTTGCATAGACTGGATATCTGTATGCTATAGGATCATATTTTTTTAGTGCTTCTGCTGTAGCTTTTCTGGTTAGCAATTGAAGTATTCCGAACAAGCCAAAAAATCCTGCCATAAAATCATTTACAATACTTTCAAGGCCAGTATTTCCTGTTACTCGAGCGCGCATAAGAATATAGAGAATAATTAGCAAAAGAACGACACCAAGTGGCCAATAAACTTGAATGGGATTTTTCTTTGTTACCTTGCCGATTTTTGTTGAGCCAGCTGGGGCATGATGGTCACAATAATAATGAACTAATCCTGTTTCATCTATTTTTAATTGTGTTGCCTGCATGTCGCAGAGTTCGCATTTCTTATCCATATTATTTGATGTTTTCTTTAAGTAATTTTAAAACTATTGCCGGATTTGCACTTCCTTTTGTTTCTTTCATAACAGATCCAACAAGCGACATGATTGCATTTTCTTTTCCTCCTTTATATGTCTCGACAACACTTGGATTCTCAGAAATAACTTTCTCTACAATAGGTTTTAATGATCCTTCATCATTGGTTTGTAATAGCCCCATACTTTTCGCAAGTTCACTAGGTGGTTGATTCACAAGAACTATTTCAGCCAAAATATCTTTCGCACCTCTTGAAGTGATTTTACTATCTGACACCAAATCAACTAGTTCAGCAAAAAATGCTGGAACAGGTGGTCTTGCGTCCTTATTCTTTTTCATTAAACCAATGAGATCTGTTGTCACGTAGTTTGAAGCAGTTTTAATTTTTTCCTTATCTAAACTTTTTACTACTTCTTCAAACCATTTTCCAAGTTCAACATCATTGATATAGCTTTCAATGTCTTCATCTTTGATGCCATATTCATTTCTGTACCTTTCTCTCTTCTGCACAGGCAATTCTGGAAGTTCATTTTTAAGTGCACCAAAATCAAAAACCTCAGAAAGTTTTAATTTTGGCAAATCCGGATCTGGGAAATATCTATAATCTTCGCTAGATTCTTTTGTTCGCTGAGAAAATGTAGATTGTTTATTTTCATCCCAACCACGTGTCTCCTGAATTATATCTGCAATTTTTCCATCTTCAATTAGTTCGATCATTCTATCTACTTCATATTTTATTGCTCGCTCAGCGCTTCTTACAGAGTTTAGATTTTTTACTTCAACTTTTGTACCAAATTTATTTTTATCATTTGAAACTGAAATGTTTGCCTCAACACGCATTTCACCTTTTTCCATATTTGCATCTGATGCTCCAAGATACCAAAGAAGTAATTGATATTCACGAGCAAATCGTCCAGAAGCTTTCGCAGCCTCTTCAGAAGATGGAAATGTATGCGGTTCTGTAACTAGCTCCATAAGCGGAACTCCGGCACGATTAAAATCAACTAATGAGAAGTCACCTCGATCATGCTTTGAAATTCCAGTATCTTCCTCAAGATGAATTCTTGTAACATCAAAATCTGCCAAGTGTCCACCTGAAACAATTGGAAACTTATACTGCGAAATTTGGTAGCCTTTTGGAATATCTGGATAGAAATAGTTTTTTCTATCAAATTCTGTGAAGTCTGCAATATTTGCACCAATAGAAAGACCCACTCTGATTACTTGTTTTACAGCTTCTTTATTTATGACTGGGAGGGCTCCAGGCTGGGCCGTACACACAGGACATATATTTACATTGGGTTTTGTCTCATCTGGATCATTCTTGCAGTCACAGAACATCTTTGTCTTCGTTTTCAATTCTGCGTGAATTTCAAGTCCGATAGTTACGTAGTATTGGTTCATTAACCAAAATAATAACAAAATAAGGCCTTTTTATAAACTGCTTGACAAATATCTTAAAACATGATACGCTATTAGAAATTAATTCAGGTCCTTCCTTAACCGACGACCCAGTCGAAAAACCCGAAAAAATGCACCACATCAGAGCAGACACCTGAGCATTCATCCTTACTATTTTGTCCCCGTTTTATCCGCTAAAATGGTGAGCCGCCGGAGAAGCAGAGCTCCAATATGATAAAATAATAGAATTCCCTAGTCCCATGTAATTGGACAGGGTGAGTCCTGGAGCGCTCTGCAGCTTCAAATGACAATACGTATGCAGACCAAATCCCGTCCTAAGAGACGGGATTTTATTTTTCTTTAACTACTTTACCGTCTTCAATGTGAACAATACGATTACAGTATTTTGTGTACTCGTCTTCATGGGTCACCATTACAATGGTCTGACCCTTTTTATTTAGATCTCTAAATAATTCAATAATTGAATTTCCAGAAACAGTATCAAGGTTTGCTGTTGGTTCATCAGCAAATAAAATTTTTGGATTATGAGCAATAGCGCGTGCAATAGAAACTCTTTGTTGTTCCCCTCCAGAAAGACGACTGGGTAAATTATCTAGTCTATGACCAAGTCCAACTTTCTCTAAAGTTTCTGCAGAAATTCGTTTTGCATCATGAAGACTTTTGCCTTGCATAAGAATTGGTATCATTACATTTTCAATTGCAGTAAGTTCTGGAATAAGTGCGTAATCTTGAAAAACGTAGCCGAGCATTGAAAGACGCATATTGATTCTTTCGTCGTGCGTTAATTCTTCTGTTTTAATTCCTTCAATTGCAATTTCACCTGATGTCGGATGATCAAGAAGACTTACTTGATAAAGTAATGTTGATTTACCTGCGCCAGATTTTCCCATGATAGCTAAGAAGTCTCCTTCTTTTATCGAAAGATCAATACCACGTAAAACCGGAGTTTCAATTTCCTTGTTTATGTATGTCTTATATAAATTTTTAACTTCTATAATGCTCATAAATTCACCCGCCTAAATTTTTAGGTAATTACTCATAATTTTGTTCAAATGATTTCGTCCCCAACCTGTTTTTAACCATTTCTCCATCTTAAAAGCGTCTTCTTTGTTAACAAACGCTTGGTAATGTATCAAAATAAATGGGACACGATTTCTTGTTGATTCTACTTTCTTATTATTGTGTTGAAGAAGACGCTTTTTTAAATCATTTGTACAACCTGTGTACAACTTTTTATCCTTCTTACTTTTTAATATATAAACATAGTACATAAAAATTTTGGCGGGTTTATCGGCCTAAAATACTATCTAATGTATTCTTCTTAACAATTCTTCGAGCAGGAATATAACCAGCTATAAGTGTCACAATCATAAGAAGCATGAATCTAAACATTGTTGAATTTAGTGGCGCAACCAAAATTCCATCAGAAAATGGAAAATCAAGCGGATGAGCATCAAATGCAGGAACAAGTAACAGATAAACAATTAACATTCCAATTCCCCCACCAAGTGCAGCATAGAAAATTGATTGAAATACATATGATATTTCAATTGCATATTGTGATATACCAATTCCCTTCATGATTCCAATATATTTTCGCCTTGTTACTGCATTTATGAATATAACAATAAAGATCGTAATTGAAGCTACAACAATTCCAATTGCACCAATTACATTTCCAAGAATCTGGAATGCAATTTTAACTTGGTTTAGGAAATCTGGAATTGCTTCAAGTGCGGTTCTGATTTTTCCATCATTTTCATATCCGAGTTTTATTAAATCATTTTTTATATCTGCATTTGTTACAGAAGTATTTTCTTTTAGAGTTATAGAAATCTCATTTGCATTTAATCCTGGTCTATCTACTAGGCGCAAAAAATCTTCTTTTGTCATAAAAGCACGAAGAGAAACTTCATTTACTTTTGAATCAATGATTCCTTTTACAATAAATGTTTTTGTCTTATCACCTACTGAAATTTTAACTTCATCTCCCGGATAAACACCTTCAAGCGATGCAAATGTATCTCCAAAATCGGATGAATAACGATAGAGTAAATTTGCGCCCAAAACTACATATCCGCTTTCACTTGCATCAAGAAACTGCCCTTCTGTCATATGCTTAGAAATCTGTGACAATGCTTCTTCGTCAGCAATTGCTATACCTGTAACTTGAGTCATGGCAGTATCAGGAATTTCACTAAAATCTCTGCGAGTTTTGTAATTTGCCTCTACTGTACCGTTCTCTATGAATCTCACTGATACATCTTTTACTGCTGGGTTTGCGCGTAGAGTTTCAGAAATTGCATATGTATTGTGTATATATGGCTCCCCTGCAATAGTGCTTACAATAAGATCACCGGTGTATTGCTCGCGGTTTGCCTTATTTCCTCCTTCGATAAGACCAACAAGAATTCCTGAGATAACAACAAGATTCAAAAAAGTCAGGGTCATTATAAAAATAATGAGGCCTGTTGCTGCGCGATTTGCACGCTTGATTGAACGCTTGGCAAGAAACCATGCTACTCGCACGATATTAGAAAACTTTGTTGCAGGATTACTTCTTTGCATCCCGTTAGAAGCAGGTCGCGATCATATCGCTTACCTGTTTTAAAATATTTTTTTTAATTTTTATTTTATGGAGTATTTTCATACATCATTTTCCGTGACCGCAGCTTCTAACGGGATTACCTAACTATTGTTTCGCCTTCTACAAGACCGCTTAATATTTCAATAAAATTGTCTGTTCCTTTTATTCCGATAGTTACTTCTCTTTTTTCAGTTTTCTTTCCGTTTACAACTTCGGCATAATACTTACCGTTTTCGAGTGTGAGCATTGCAAGTGGAACAGCAATTACATTCTCTTTTTCAGAAAGTGTAATTTTTCCATATGCACTCATGCCATTTCTAATAAGCGGATTATTTGGAATCTCTACATATGCTTTATAAACTGGAACACCACTTATTTCTGTTTCGCTTGAGTTAATTGTAGTGATTTTGCCATCAAATTTTTCTCCACCAAACGCATCAAGTGTTATTTCAACAGGAAGATCTGGCTGAAGTTTTGCAACATCAAGTTCTGGAACTTCAAGAAGTACAGAAAGTTGGCCAGTTGAGCTTCCCACAGAAACAATATGTTCGCCAACACTAGCGTTCTCACCTACTTTCTTTTCAATATTTCCAACTACACCATCAAATGGAGCGTAAATACTATTTTTTCTAATTTCTGAATCTATTTTATTTATTTGAGCTTCTACCAAGGAAACTCCTGATGATTCACTTGCAAGCAAGCTTTCATATCTTGATTGTGCTTCATCAATTCTTGCATCTCTAGTCTTTTTTGCTTGTTCGTATGCATTTAGGTTTGAAAGATATGATGAACTTTTTTTATTTGGAATACTTAAATACCAAATAGTGTCTGTATATTCTGCTATGCCATCTGGAAATGTAAGGTAGAGACCTTTTGTACCAAGCGCAGTTTTATAATTTTTATCAACAATCGTTTCTGAATCTTCTAATCCAAATGTTCTTACATAATAATCTTCAATTGTCGGATTATGCTGGCCGATAATAATTTTGTATTCCCCCTCCGCACCATTATATGCTCCAGAAACAACTGGGGTTGTCATTGAATATGCTGTAGAAGATGCAACTGGTGTGAGGTCGTCAGTAAGGAGTGTACGGTATGCACTTTTTACAAATTCATCTTGTTCTGCTTTTACCTTTTCTATTTCTTGTTTTGCACCTTGTAAATCAGAGAGTGTTGATCGCTTTTGTGCTTCTTTAATTTGCCAGTCTGCAATGAGATCACCGATTTCAAGTTGAGCAAGAAGTCTTCCTTTTTTAACTTGCTCGCCGTTTGTGACATATATTTTATTTATTCTGCCTGACGCGGCAAAGCCAAGATCAGCCTTTGATTCAGCTGAAACTGTTCCAGAAAGTACTGCCACATCGCTAATACTTCTTTTGGTAACAACAAATTCTTCTCTTCCAGTATTACTGTTATTTATTCCAGCAATTAGGATAATGATCAGCAAAACCACCCCGCCAAGGATTGATTTACCTTTGTTTTTCTTTATATAACTTAAGATTTTTTTCATTGCCCCTCATATTATCACAAGAGAAAGCCAGAAAAAAGCTTTATTTTCCTAGAATTTTTGTGAGAGTGTCACTAAACGTTTTCACACTTTTATCATCAAAAAGTGAAATTGTGTAAATCTTTTTACTTATCTTTTGAAATTCCTTTATCTTCTTATCAATTATTTTTTGGTCCGGTATTACGTCTGTTTTTGTTAGAAGAATGATTTCAGTTTTCTCATCAAGTTCTTTACTAAATTCTTTTAGCTCATTTCTTATTTCTTTATATGCTTTCATCATTCCACCTGTTTTTGCTAACTCATTTTCAAAAGAAACTAAGTGAATAATCATCCTTGTTCTTTTAATATGACGCAAGAATTTTGTTCCAAGTCCTTTTCCTGTTGATGCTCCTTCAATAAGTCCTGGGATGTCAGCAATGATATGACCGTAGAAATCTCCGAGGTTTGGATCAAGTGTAGTGAAAGCATAGTCTCCAATTTGCGCTCGTGCATTTGTAAGAGCATTCAAAAGTGAGCTCTTTCCTGCATTTGGAAGACCGACAAGTCCTACATCAGCAAAAAGTTCAAGCTCAACAGCAAAATCTCCTTCTTCTCCCTCTTTTCCAGGCGTGAATTTGCGTGGAGTTGTATTTATAGAACTTTTAAAATGCTCATTACCCCAGCCACCACGGCCACCAGTGAGAATTTTAACTTTCTCGCCTACTTCTGTAAGTGTAAAACTTTCTCCAGTTGCTCTGTTTGTAACTACTGAACCAATAGGAAGTTTAATTACCATATCTTCCCCATCAGCGCCGTGCTGAGAAGAACCTTTACCATCTCCTCCTCGTCCTGCTGAAAATTCTTTTTGATGACGATACTTTGCAAGTATATGAACATCACGAATTCCTTCTACATAAACATCGCCACCCTTTCCACCGTCACCACCATTTGGTCCTCCACGATCAATAAATTTTTCATGGCGCCATCGAATAACACCGTCTCCGCCACGGCCTGCCAATGCTTTAAATTTTATTTCATCTATAAAAGCCATAATTAATTCGCAAGTGCCAACTTCGCCATTTGTCTTATACCATCTAATGTCCCAGCAACTGCAATGAATCTATTGTTGTGACAGAAGACTGCATCATTAATTCCAGTTATTTTTGATAACTCTTCACTCTGCAGGCCTGCCCAACTTTCTGGTAAATTTTTTCTTTGTTTCATTAATTTTGGATTACCATCTGGAACTGCATAAATCTGATATTTACCATCCTCTCTTGGTGTTATAACAAAAAGTGGTTCTGGAAATTTTGTTAGTGCTTCTTTCCATGGATAATGTTTGTCGAGTTCGATAATTCTTTTGTCTGGTGCATTTTGATATGCATCAGTAACTATTTGTTCAGCTTCAAGTTTATCATTACTCTTTTTTATTTCCCTTTGCAAAAGTTCTTTTGCAATAGGTAGGATTTTTATAAATACATCATTTGGTGAAATATCATTTTCTTTCCATGTTGGAAGGAATGAGCAAATGAAATCAGAAATTGAATATTCAAAAGCTCCTTCAGTTTTAGGTATATATAATAGTTCTCCGTTATCTACTGCATCAATTGGTGTTGCCAATTTTCTATCTATACGAGAAAAAGTTTCTTCATTTCCTGACAAATCTTTTCCAAAAGTTTTCCAGACAAGACCGAAGGCAGCATATGGTACTCCATTATCTCTTGCTCCTGCTCCACCCTCCTGATGGTGATCAAAACGATTTTTTGCTGGATCATACTGCCCACCCACATCAACAACATAATCTCCAGTAGAAATTATTTCTGGTTCGCGAGTACGAATTATTTCATACTCCTGTTTATTTTTGTCCAAGGCAAGCGCAATTGTCGCAACAGCAAATACATCGTCGCAGTGGAATCCTCCGCTATGAGTAATAATTTTTACCATAATCGGAGTCTAGTCTCTCGATCGCATTTCTGCAAGATCGTATAAAAATGTAATGAGTCGCTGAAGAAAAATAAATCCAGTTATGAAAAGAATAATTAATATTCCGAATTTCTTAATATCGTGGCTTATTACTATTGCTGTGTGACTGAAAAAATATCCAATTGCTAGAAATCCAAGAAGCCAAACAATTGTTGAGAGTATTTCGGCTTTCATATAAATACGAAAATTTGCCTTCATGAATCCTGCAAATATCATAGTTACGTGATTTACTCCATAAATAAATTTTGAAATAAATATTGACCAAAACGGTCGCTCCTTAAATCGTGGTAGGAGTAGAAGAATTTTTTTCTCAACATATTTGAGAAATGGACTTTTGGGCCATCTTTTTACTAGAAATCCTCCGAGCGAATATCCAAGTGCAGTTTTAAGTAATGCAGCTGAAGACACTATTAATATAGTCTCACCTATTCCGAGAGCTCGGAGGTTTAGTAAAACTCCTGCAAAAATTAGAGCAATTTCTCCTTCAATTAATACACCAAAGAATAAAAGCATCTTTGCCCATAGATCGTGGGACGCCAAAAAATGTGACAAAAATGAGACTGATTGCATATTCTATTCTTCTTTTTTGAGAAATCTATTACCAAGCCAATTCACAACAGAGACAATAAGAGCACCCCAGAATGCTGCCATAAATGTCGCAACGGTGAATCCATTTACGAAGCGAGAAATTACCCAAAAGAAAAATCCGTTGAGAACAAGTGAGAAGAGGCCGAGCGTAAGAATATTTATCGGCAAAGTCAAAATTTTTATTACAGGTTTGATTATTGTATTTATAAAACCAAGTATCGCTGCAACAATAATTGCAGTAAGTATTCCAGAAACTTGAATTCCCGGAACGAAATATGCCGCAGCGAGAACCGCGAGTGAAAGTATTAACCAATGTAAAAGTAATTTCATATATTAATTATCTAATTTTTCTCTTAGATTTTCAATTTCCTTATCGTGCTCATTGTGAAATTTAATAAGTTCTTCCCTTGGTGCACTTTCTTCATCTGCACTTACAAGTTTATGCTCCAGTTCTTCTTTTTCTGAAAGAAGATGCTTAAGTTCATTTTCTGTTTCAAATTTTTGTCTTTCGTCCATATATTAAAATAATTTATCTACTACTTGTTTTACGACCGAACCATCTGCTTTTCCTTTTAATTCTTTCATTAATTCTGACATTAATATTCCCTTCTTTGTCGCATCATTAATTCCAAGTTCTGTTTTCTTTGATTGAGCAATTTTTTCTACTTCACTTTCGTCCATCATTTTTGGTAAATATTTTTCAAGCACTGTAAATTGAGACTCTTCTTCTTTTACCAAATCCTCGCGACCACCGCTCTTATACTGAGCAATTGAGTCCTTTCTTTGTTTTGCCATTCTAGAAATTACTGCAAGTGCCTCCTCATCAGAAAGTGTATCTTGTGGAGTCTTTCCTTTCGCTACTAATTCATTGGTAAATGCAGCTGACATGCCACGCAAGACATCAAGTCTAACCTTGTCTTTTGCAAGCATTGCTTCCTTTATTTGTTCCTTTATTTCAGTCTGTATCACAGGAAGATTATAGCAAATTTGTGATAATATAGCAGTATGAAAAAGCTCCTATTTCTTGATACAGAGACTACCGGAAATGAAGAGAAAGACTATTTGTGCCAAGTAGCTTATGGCGTCGGTGAGATGCCTAATTTTGCTATTCCCAAAGGAACAATAGTATCTAATCTCTTCAAACCAAGAGTGCCTATTTCTGTAGAATCCTCAGCTGTACATCACATTACAAACAAAATGGTAGAAGATAAACCTGAATTTAAATGGAGTGATGATAAGACAGAGTTAGGTAAATTACTTTCTGATCCAAATACAATTCTAGTAGCTCATAATGCAAAGTTTGATATCAAAATGCTTGAAAAAGAAGAACTTAAAGTTCCGAATTTTATTTGCACACTTCGAGTCGCTAGATTTCTTGACAAAGAAAATAAAATCCCTAGATATAATCTCCAATACCTTCGTTATTATTTAGGAATTGAAATTGATGCTACGGCCCATGATGCCAAAGGAGATGTTTTAGTCATGGAGCAATTATTTTCTAGACTTTATAAAAAATTGTTGGAGGAGAATGGTAATGATGAAGAAAAGACAATTGCGGAGATGGTAAGAATTTCCTCTGAACCTTCTTTGGTGCATGCTTTCAACTTTGGAAAACATAAAGGCAAGACCGTTGAAGAAGTAGCAAAAAATTCCCCTGATTATCTTGATTGGCTTTTAGCTGAAAAATTAGAAAACAATCCCGACGACGAAGACTGGATCCACACTCTCAAACATCATTTAGGAAAACTAGATTTTTAAATAAAAGAGACCATCCTTGGATGGTCTCTAATTTTTTATTTATTTTTCAGTTTTCACTTGCAATTGTTTTCGCCAACGACAGATTAAAAAAGAAAACATTGGCATCGCAACTACCAAAAAAATTTTATTGAAAACTGGTACGTTTTCTCCTGCTTTAGGATCCACGATCATTATGATGTTTACTGCCACACAAAGAACAAGAAAACCGATCGAGATAATAATCATGGGAACAATATGACTTTTCATAATATTTAGTTTTTAATTGTTTACTACCTATATTATATCACAAAATACACCATTTTGTCAATGGTAAATATAGGCTCAAATACAAGGTTTTTCTCGTGATACAATAGCGAAATGACAGTAGTCTATATAATTGTTGGTTTAGCTGTAGGAATGGCTCTTACGTTCCTTTTTTTACGTAAGAGCTCCCCTTCTAAGGATGATTCTGGGCTTAAGCTCCTGCTTGCTCAAATGAATGAACTCACTAGAACTGTTGATCAAAAGCTTGGTGAGTCTCAGAAAGAAGTTTCAGAGACGATGAGGTATCAATCCAAACAATCAAATGAAATTATTCGTGATATTACTGAACGGCTTACTCGTCTTGATGAAACAAATAAGCAGGTTGTTTCTTTTGCTGATCAATTACAGAATTTGCAAGACATTTTGAAAAATCCAAAACAACGCGGAATTTTGGGAGAATATTATCTGGAAACACTTTTGAAAAATGTAATGCCACCGGGTTCATACCAAATGCAGTACCCTTTCTCAGATGGAACCATAGTTGATGCTGTTGTTTTCGTAAAAGACAAAATTATTCCAATTGATTCAAAATTTTCTCTTGAAAATTACAACCGCATAATTGATGCAAAAGATCCTACAGAAAAAGATCGTCTGGAGAAAACTTTTGTAAACGATTTGAAAAATAGAATTGCCGAAACTTCAAAATATATTCAACCAGAAAATAACACAATGGATTTTGCATTCATGTTTATTCCCCACGAAGCAATCTATTACGATTTAATAATAAATAAAGTTGGTGCAATAGAAGAAAATACAGAAAACCTTATCCAGCGTGCCGCCCAGAAATACAAAGTCATAATTGTCTCCCCTACCTCTTTCCTTGCCTACCTTCAAACTGTTTTACAAGGATTAAAAGCGATGCAGATCGAGGAGTCAGCAAAAGATATAGTCAAAAGAGTTGGTGAACTTGCAAAGCATATAAAAGCTTACGAGACATATCACGGAAAACTAGGTAATTCTATAAATACAGTTGTGAATCAATACAACATCTCGAATAAGGAATTACGCGGAATAGATAAGGATGTTTTGAAAATCACCGGCTCAGCCACCGGTCTTAAAACTGAAGAGCTCGAAAAAATCTCCCTCGAAGAATAGAAAATAGAAATTTAATAAAAAGACTAAAAAATCAAAACATACCGATATATCGGTATGTTTTTATATTAAATAAATGATAAGAAAATAAAAAAAGAGTCAACTAAAAAGTTGACTCTTTGCTCTTACGAATTACCCACAAGTGTTTCGTTTGCGTCGGTGATCTCATCGACATCCTCCACGAGATGAACAGGCCCTTTTGAAAGCGGTTTTCTGTTGTAATGCTCTTCGAAAAGTCGGGAATATTTCCCCTTGTCCATGTTCAGGAGTTTTGTCGCAGTACCGCAGGCTTGTTTCAAACTTCTGAATGGATGGATGTAACTTACACCAATCAATTGTTCAGTAAGCTCTTCGGTAAGAAGCCCATCATCCTCCAGGCGCAGAAAGACCTTGGAACCAAAATTGAAATGTCTTTCCATTGCTCTCCTGAATTGTGTTTTCAGAAATTGAGCATGATCTTTTTTGTTGCCGCTTACTGGATTGGTGAAGTCAAAAAACACTGCTCCATTTTCCAGACAATCGTCAAAGACTTTTTCGATCCAGTCACAATGCTGGTCCAACCACATTCTGATCTCTTCATGATTCATGGGAGGAATGGGATTTTTTGCTGTATACGGCGGAACTGCTGTATAGACGGTAAGGCCGTTACCTGCCCTACCACGATCAGCCCATTGATCTCTTAACTTGTTGAAATCTCTTTCGAATATTCCAACATGAGAATCAATCACAGAATAAAACAGGAAAATCTTTTTTCCAGGAACTTCTTTTTGCGTGCTGCCTGGATACACGTTGACGATTTCATAAGCTTTGTCATGCGCCATGGTTAATTAGTTTTTAGGGTTTTACAATGTACAATTCAGGTTTCGAATAATACTACCCTTTCCATAATTTGGCAAGAGTAATACACAACTATTCGCTTATTCGCGCGAATTAGACACTAGAGGAGTTCAAGTAATTTCTTTACTACTGGGTGTTTTGACTGAGTGAAGTTATAAATCATTGAAAGGCTGACTTGCTCTTTCTCGAGGATGTCAGATTTTTCAAGAATAATTAAATGTTTGGAGGTGGATGTTAGTGAGAGCTTTATTTCCCTAGCAATTTGGTTAACGGCAAGTGGGCCTTTTGATTTTAATAATTTTAAAATTGCGATACGCCTCTTATTTGCAAGTGCTTTTAATATTTTCTCCAGTTCCCTTTCGTTCATATGTATATTATATACAGAAAAAATCTACTGTCATATTCGCGCGAATTAGACACTTGATGGGGGTGGAGATTTTAAAATGGATGGAAAAATGATAAGATAATTTCGTTTTCAAATGACAATCTGGCCCCATCGTCTAGTGGTTAGGACAGCGGGTGAGAAATGGATGGGGTTCCATTTCGCAAGGCCGGAGCACGACGGTGCGAGGCGGGGTCGAATAAAATTTCAGCAGAAATTTATATGTGACCTCAATCATTGAGAACCCGAATATAAATAGTGTAAAATTTTAATAAGTGAATAAAATTTAATCTGGCCCCATCGTCTAGTGGTTAGGACAGCGGGTTCTCAATCCGTCAACCGGAGTTCGACTCTCCGTGGGGTCACCTTAGGAGACTTGTAGTATGAAATTAGCTACTTTGTCTTAAAAATAATAGTTATTTGAATGGTTCAAAAATTCCACATACGGAAAACTATCATAATAAAATTAGTACTTACATATAAATGTTTAAAGAAATAGATGATTACAATATTATAGTTAGCATTGGAAATTCAGATAATGTCATACCGAATTTAATTTCACCTAAACCTTTAGATCAATTACTTAAAGCTACAGAATGGTTGGTAAGCGAAGCCGTAAAGGATTGGGATTCTACTCATAAAGAAATAGAACAGCGACGCAAGACTAAGGGTGCCTCCAAAGAAAATCTAGATGCTTATAGTGAATTAAGTATAAGGCTGGGTTCACGTACGCAAGGATATGTAAACCAACTATGCATAATGGAAGATATTTTGAAATACGAATACAAACGAATGGCAGAATTTGTAACCAATGCAACAGCAAACAAAATCACCATAAAACCTGAGAATGACTATAAGAGTCTGGTGGATAATTTCTACAATATTCGAAAATTTCGGAATAAAGTAACTGCTCACACAGCATATACGAAGCGTGAATTACACAAAAAAGGTAAACTCAAAGGCAAACCCGTAGACAATCCCGAAACTATCGTCAGGTCTATTATCAATCTCTTCCCTTCAGATGCTAAACATACTTTAGGTGACAATTTTTTCGTTGGGGGTTCTCCTTTCAGTTCCAAGTTACCAGTAATTTCAATATTTAATTGGGAAAATGAAATAAAGCCTATTTTTGAAAGCTGGAAAAAATTATTTATTGAAGCCCTAGAAAAAGTTCATTCATTTTGCCCGCACGAGAATGGTAAGTATAAAATTCGAGTCCGAAATCCACGTAAAATTCGCAGTAGGAAAAGCTCATATTAAAAAAGGAAGATATTATCATCTTTGGATTTATCCGATTTACCATTCATCAGATCATCCAGTTCTCTTACCCCATCAGAATACTTTAGTAAATCGAAGCCAGCCAGGAGCGCTTTGTCAGTCATATATTTATTATTTCGTTTTTTACTGTTTAATTTCCTCTTCTTACCCAAAGTGACCATGAGTGGTTTTATTTCCTACTCTTCTGGTGGCTAAAAGTACGACACATATGGGTCATAGCCTGCTGAGACCTGTGTGAGGTTTAAAACCACTTAATATTCGCTAAAAAATAAAATCACCAATTCGTTGCAATTTTATTTGTTCTCTAGTTTTGTATTATTATTTGCTTATTATTCAGTAGTATTTTAATTCTCAAGTATTACAACATTTCTCATTTTTCAACCATTCAGTGATACAATTTTAGTGATTATTAAAACTTGCCCCTAATTTTACAACCTGCTAAAATAAAGCAATGAGGAAGTATAAAGCTATAAAAAATGTAATATCGAAGATATCAAAAAGAGAATGGGCCTACCCCCCTTACAGTATTCAGAGTTGGGGTAATTGGCTACACAGAATTTCGCCATATGTTGGCAGGATAAAACCATCTTTTGCAAATTTTCTAATTAAATATGTTAGTTCTGAGGGTGATACAATACTTGATCCTTTTTGTGGAATAGGAACAATCCCGACAGAAGCAATATTAATGAAAAGAAATTCTATTGCAATAGATCTTAATCCATATGCTTATTATATTAGTCTTGCAAAAAGTAAAAGTGATAATAATAACAAAGATGACTTAATTAAATATTTGAAAAAAATAAAAATTAACACAAAAAAAATATCTCTTGAAAAAATACCTGAGTGGGTAAAAGAATATTATAATCATGAAACCTTAAAAGAAATTCTATTTTTAATAACCAAACTAAAAAAAGATAAACAATATTTTTTATTGGGTTGCCTAACTGGAATAAGTCAGGGTCATCGACCAGGGCATTTATCAAAACCTTGTGCGTGGACTCTTCCATACAAACCTAGGAAAGATGATAAGGGGGAATACCGTGAAGTTATTCCAAGATTAATTGAAAAAGTAAATAGAACATATACCAATGGATTTAAAACTGAAAGTAAAATGGAGGTGTTTATGGATGATGCACGAAAATTACCATTAAAAAATGGATCCGTAGATCATGTAATATCAAGTCCTCCATATTACGACACGTTGGATTATGTTGGTTCGCATCGTTTAAGACTAGCTATTCTTGGTTACTTTAACCATGATAAAAACATGAAGCTGAAGAAAACTCTTATACAGCGTTTTGATTCGTACTTATTTGAAATGGAACTTTGTATAAAAGAAATAAATAGAGTTTTGAAAAATGGTGGTTATTGTATATTTATAGTGGGAGATTGTTTCAAGGGGAAAAAAGTAATTAATACAGCGGAAGGACTGAAACCAATACTCGAGAAAAACGGTTTTAAGTGTCATGCAATTATTGAGGATCCAATTCCAATGAATAAATCTGTTCAAAAAACGTCCAAAGAACAGAAGCACGATAGAATTATGATTTTAACTAAAAAATAATGGATTTCTATTATAAAAAATCAGGACAAATATTTAATATGCATTCATATTGGACAAAACAGCCAATTGATCCAATAGTTTTCTTTATTAAAAAATTTTCAAAAACTGGAGATACTGTTTTAGATCCATTTAGTGGAACTGGAATGACTGGGGTTGCTGCAATATTGAGTAATAGAAAAGTAATACTAAATGATTTAAGCCCAATTTCAATTCATATTTCCAAGGGATATTGTACTAATTATATTACTACCAAAAATCTTCTTAAAATTAAGAAGATAAAAAAAAATATTTTAAAGGATATCGAAAAATATTATTTAACAAATTGCGAGCATTGCGGAAATGAAGCTGATATTCGTTTTTCTATAGTTGGAGAAATCTGGAAAAGTAAAGATGGAAAAATTGAAGAAAACAGAGGGGAAATAATGTTAAATAAGGACTCAGGTGTAATATTTAAAAAAGATTTTTTATTCAGTGAATTTAGATTAATCAGAATTTGTTATGAATGTAAATGTTCAAATGGAAAGCAAACAAAAAATCCCAATAAAAATGATATAAAAAAATGGGAAACTAAAGAATATACAAATTTTTTTTTCCCACAGGATGATTTTTTCGGACAAGAGCCAAAAAGGAATTATAAAAGAGGAATAAAAAAGGTTTATCAGCTTTATACTCCAAGAAACATCAGTGCGTTATCTATAATTTTTAATCGTATTAATAAAATTTCAGACAAGCGTATTAAACAATTATTTTTATTTGTTTTCACGTCAATATTGTTCAATTCATCTTTAATGAGTCGTTATAGAAATTATGAAAATACTTCCATAAAAATGGGTACTTTCTACATCCCCCCGTTAATAAAGGATACTAATGTTATTACGAATTTTGAAAATAAATTAAATTTAATAATCAAAGGAAATAAAAAAATATTTGCTAACAAATATCCAGACAAAATAAAATTTATAAATGGTAGTGCTGATAAATTAAAACAATTGAGTTCTAACTCCGTTGATTATGTATATGCTGATCCCCCTTATTCAGACATAATCAATTATTCAGAATTAAATGTTGTATATGAGGCCTGGTTAGACTCAAAAACAGATTCTAAGGATGAGATGATTGTCAGCAAATATCAAAAAAAAGATATATCAAATTATACAAAAAAATTTGGTGAATTTCTTGAAGAAATGTACCGAATTATGAAAGAACAAGCGGTTCTTACTTTGGTTTTTCATCATCCTAATATAGAACATTGGAAGTATTTGCAAACAATTATTTTAAATTCAAAATTTGATCCAATCATATCAGCTAAACCAATTAGACTTATTTCAAATTCGAAAACCTCAAGTCAATATAAAACTCATAAAGTTTCTCAATGTTTTTTAGTATTTAATTTAAAAAAAAATAATAAAAAGAAAAATATTACACTTAAAAATATAAATAAAAAAATTATTAAGAAAATTAAGATTGATTCTATAAAAAATGGTTATAAATCAGACTCAGATATGTTTGACTATCTAATAAATAGATTAATATTCAATTACAATATTGATTCTGATATTATGTCTTAATTCTTATTTTTCCAGCATTAAAACCTTGTTGTATTTTTTTTATTAGCTCTTTTTCACTTTTCTGATGTAAATTCTGATTTTTAAAAGCAAGAACTTCTTTCATTGTTTTTTTGTCTAAAATAACTAGATCATCTACATTTTTAACTTTAATTTTTGAATTATTTAATATAAAAGAAAATTCCTTTGACTTTCTTCTTTTTAAAAGATCAATATCTTCTTTTGATAGACGAATAAAAATAGAATACAAATCTTTTTTTGTCGAGTAAAGTTCTATCAGATTTTTACCTAATAGTCCGTGCCCATCTCTTTTTGATGATGTTGTAAGTGCTGCTAAATTTTGTGTATAAAATCTCGCGCGGCAATCAATTTTATTTCCTTCTTCGTCATAAAGCGCTTGAATCGTTTGTTTACTTCTTTCACCATATTTTGAAACACCGAGGTAATTACTCATATTCTTAAGAATATGAGTAATTACCAAATCATACTGATTTTTTTTATTATAATATTTCAATGTTGTTTCAACAATTAAATCTCTTAATAGATTTTTTTCATATGGGTCAATAATTAAAAATTTACCGTTATTATTTTTAGAAAATTCTAGGGCAAGTTTTGCCATTCCTTTATGCAGTAAACCATTAGCATAATTAATATTTTTACTTAAAATATCCTTCCTGGTACCTTTCTTAATAAAAGATTGTCCCTTATAGGGTACTAGCGTAACACCAATATATCCATTCAGTGCCACTCCTAAGGAATGACTAACCCGGTTTAACTGACCATCACCAAACTGTCCTCTTTCTGTCCCAAATGTTCCTTCAACTACAACCAAAGGAAAAGAGTCATCAATAGACCACGCTCCGTCGTTTGATCCTAAAGAACTTCCAGTATTGGGTTCTGAAAAAGATAAACCTCCCTCCTTCCATAAGAGAGCATCTTCATCAGATTCATCATAAATCCTCAGATTTAAATTACTATCTAAATTATATTTAGCTAATATTTTTCTAACATCTATATCGATTTCTTTTAATAAATTTTTTACTCTTAAATCACTCGTGTATGCCATATATTATATTTGAATTTAAATAATCAAAAAACGAATCGTTGTTCGAATTTTCTATTGCATCTAAAAGATGCACAGCTTCATATTCTTTAAATAAATCTAATTTATTATCTTTTCTATGTTTTTCTATAAATTCGGTAATTTTATCAAAAGACAAATTTCCTAATAATAAAAACTTTATATAGACACTAAGCCAATCGTTATCTATTTTTTGTCTACTTGGATCCGTTTCTATTATTGAATTTGTTTTATTAACTTTTAATATATAATTATCTAAATAAATTTCTCCAAAATTTTCTTTAGAGTTATCTTTTACATCAGGGATAATTGTAAATAATTCACTTGCAAGTTTTACATCATTATATTTCTTTAATTGACCTAAAGCAGCAACAAGACTAGATTTTGATGATTTAACCTCTCCGATAATAAGTTTATAGTTTGATTTTTTAGTGATTTGTTTACGATGGGTATTAAGTTTTTTAAAATTTTTTATAACTGGAAGCAGATTTACAGAAATACCATGATTATTAGTGATGATTCCTAATGACTCCAAATATGATGACACTTCGCAACGAAAAGCTGAAAAGTCAGGGATTCCTCCTTGTAGGATTTGATTATTATATTTTAGATTTTGCTGGAACCAGGGAACTTGATTTTCTGTTAAATATCCCTCGTTTATAAAATTAATTGATGCTAGGTACTCAAAAAGTGGTTCAACTGATGCTCCGGATTTAAAATTTTTATATAGAATATAATTTTCAGGACTTTTCCCCTTAGATTTTAAAATATTAAAAACATAATTTTCAATATTACTAAGACTACTTATTTCTATGTCATGAATATAAATATATTTTTTATTTTTAAAAACAGATGGATATTCTTTATAGAGAAGGTCAGCTGAATTACCTTCAAGAATATTGCCTTTTTGATCTCTGCTAAATAATCCAGGTGAGTATATATAATAACCATTAGAAAATATAGAACGGTGTATAAAAACCTCACAACGTCCTTTCATTGTTATTCCGTATGGAAATAATAAATATGGTGATCCAATTATAGAAGAAAATGTAAATGCATCTTCTGCTGCCATTTCAATTAAATCCCCTAAATCCTTATCCTTGATAATTTTAAAGCCTAAGTTTGAAAAAATATTCAATATATCCTTCTTGTTCATATATAAATAGATAATAGCATCTATACTATTGTTCGAGATTGTAGTGCTTCACAATCAAATACACATTTTTTTAACCACGCCAAAAAACTCTATGTATATCCCTCCGCCTAAGGCAACAACTCTGCCTTGATACGCTCCCATCCCTTTTTCCCTTGCGAGTGTACTCCAATATTTCTAATCGAATCTTGGTACAAATTTCTAACATTTGCAAAGGCAAGTTCCCTCTTTAAGTAGACATTCAAAGTCTTTAGAAAACTTTCTTGTTTACTTTCTTTCCAAGAAGAAATCTGGTGCCCTATAAAAGGGTCAGGAAAAAGTAGGTCAATTTTATTTATAATAGTTTTTACAACTTTCATACACACATAATAGCATTTATTTTTCAAGCAAAATAAAACCCCTAAACTTTTAAAGTTTAGGGGTTTTGCCAGGTCAGTACCAACCATGGTACCAGTACTCTTCGTCCTGACTGGACTTTGCACCAAACTCAACGTGCTTGAGAGCTTCCCTCAGACGCTCGATCGATGGCGCGTAGAACCTATAAGGAGTGAGGCGAACGTCCTTCCATTTTAAATGGTCGGATACCCCCACGCGGCGCTTAACCTCATTATGCCTATCTTTATCGATATTCATAACTTCCTTATCCCAAGAAGAGAAGTGGAGACTCTCAATGTCATCACCATAAGAATCTTCACGGACTACTCTTTCGGTTATGTTTTCGCTATGAATAGTGAAAACATGTGGCTCATCCTCGGTGACTACAATCCAGTCGCCTTCAAGTGGCGTTTTAGCCACATCAGAGAAAACACGGATCAAGTACGGTTGAGAAATTAGGTGCGGACGGTTCGGAACGAAAATGCTAGGTTTTGTTTTCATAGTAATAAGGTTTTGGTTTTTCTGATTTTCACTTAATAAACGGTCCAAAAACCCTTACCTAAACAAACCCTCCTGGCTAAATTTATATATGTATTTATTACAAATTAACTAAAAACATAGTAACATTTTTGATAACTAATGTCAAATTTTTGTCCCCCAGAAACTAAGGTACATATTTTTCATCTGTAAAGGTTATATTTCGACTCTTATGATAGTAATATAAAAATACGGTTGAATTTTTTAACAGATAACTCAATTAAAAAATATGGAAGAAAATAAATGTGGAACATGTGGTCACACACATACAAACCCTGATAACACTTGTACTTGTGGATGCCAAATAGGTAAAGTAGAAGCACCAGCTCAGGCAGCACCTGAAACACCAGCTGCTTAATGCAAAATAAAAAAATCCCCTCCTATCGGGGATTTTTTTATTTGTGTGATACTAATATTTTGATCTGCTATAAAAAAGGCCAATGAGTTTACCAAGCACCATAAATACTAATGCAATAACAATCCAGTAATCTGGATGAGAAAAAATTGTTTGCCATACAATGCCGATTATTAGGACACCTACACCTGATATATAACCTACTCTACTTGCAATTCTTCTATGTAACTCATCTCTTTCGTCGATAACTTTTTCCTTCCATATTAGGCCAACTAGAATTGCAAAGATTGTAATGATTGTTACAAGAAGAATATAAATCATTGAACCTGACATCAGGAGCATGAATGGATCAAGGAAAAGGACTGACAACACGATAAGGATTATTGAAAATGTTATTTCGTTAAATATTTTTTGCTTCATAATTATTTTTTTATATTAAATACTTTTTCAACTGGTAATTTAAAGAATCTCGCTATTTTTAATGCAAGTAAAATAGAAGGGGTGTAATTCCCTTTTTCAATTGCAATAATTGTCTGGCGTGTAACGCCAAGTGCATCTGCTAGATTCTCTTGTGTGATCTGGCCCTTGATTCGCATTACGTATACTTGGTTTGTAATTGTTTCCTTCATTGATTGATATATAACATATTTTTGATGTAAAGTCTACTTTACATCATGTATAGTCTCCTTTACATTATATATGGAGCTAGTCGGTTCCATATTATTAGGAAATTAATATTTATTTTTTATGAAAATAAGAAACAAAATTATTTCATTTACATCAATAGCGGTTTTGGGAATTTTAATGCTACCTGCAATATCTTCTGCTGCTGTTGAAAAAGTGGATGGATTTGTTTGCCCTGTTATTAAAACAGATTCAGTGCTAAACAGTCCAAAAGGAGGTGCTCTTGGTGATACGGGAGATTACACAATTGGTGGGCCAAATGTATCAGTGCCAATCCATGCAACAAATGGGGATGGTACAGGAACACCACCAGGACCACATTCTGCGCCCGGAGATACTGACTACACTGCAATTTGGGCTGTGCAATAGAGATAAGTGATAATAAAAAAATCCCCGTCTGGGGATTTTTTATTTGTGCTTCCACTGCCTCTCCTGTCTCACCAAAAACCTCGCATCCTTTGGATTCTCAAGAAGTGACTCCGTGATTTTCTCAAGTCTCATTCCCTGCGAGCCCTTAATCAAAACAACATCGCCTTCAGTCATAAATTCATTCAAAAATTCTGATGCATCTCTTGCATTATCAAATGAGAAAATACTTTCAAAGGTAAATCCGACAGTCTCTGCCCCATAGCGAATATCAAGTGAGCGTTTGCCAACTGTTACAAGTACATCAACTTTTCCTGGCAAATACTGCCCCATTCTTATATGTCCGTCTTTTGTAAATCTACCAAGCTCAAGCATGTCGCCGAGAACTGCAATTTTTCTTCCAGTAATCCATTCAGCTGTCATAAGATCAATAGCAGCTTCCATAGAAGCTGGTGAAGCGTTGTAAGAGTCGTCAATAATCATTGAATTCTTTTTCCCGTGTACAAGAGAAAGTCTGCCTGGGACTCTTTCAAAATTTTGAAGCCCAACGACAGCTTCATCAAGCGAAAGACCGATTGCGTGAGCAACAGCTAAAGCAGCAAGACCTGCATAAACATGTGTTCCGCTAATTGCATTTTTTATCGAAGTTGGCAAAACTTTTCCTTCTAGATGTACACGTAGACTCATTCCAAGTGGATATTGCCCCTTATTCTCTCCATGCCAAAGTTTCAAATTCGTGCCGTATAAATCTGCTCTATTTGAAAGTCCGTAAGTAATTACTTTTTTGTCAGTAGTTTTCGCGAGATTTCTCACATCTTCATCATCGTAATTTAAAATTAGAGTACCGTTTGATTTCATCGCTTTGATGAGCTCTGCTTTCTCTTGCAAGACTCCCTCTCTATCACGGAAAAATTCTATATGAGCAGGTACTTCAGGAAGACGAGTAATCACAACAACATCAGGCTTTAACCATTTTCCAATTTTTGCAATATCGCCTGGCTTCCCTGTTCCAACTTCAAGTACAAGCCATTTTGGAAAATGATGTGGCCAAATAATTAGAGCTAGCCCTCTTAGGAAAATCTTTCCCCAAGCATATGGATTACTCCAACCACTTCTATTTACTCCAATTATTGTAAGAGGAATACCAAAAGCGCTATTGAAACTTTTTTCACTTTTTCTTATTGGCAAAAGAGGAGCAAGAATTGTAGCTACTGCCTCCTTTGTAGTCGTCTTTCCGACGCTACCAGTAATAGCAATTATTCCAGGCTTATATTTAAGTAGAATTGCCTTCGAAAGGTAGAACAGTATTTTTATTATGTAATTTCTCAGTTTTTCTCTCATCACGATACAAAATATGAACTATTAAGGCAGGTTCTATATTTTGGTTTAATTTGTAAAGTATTTGTCATGGTAATTTTCTATATGATTGAATTTTGTACGTGACTAGTACTATCGGTCGGGTGGAACATTATAATAATCTATTAGGAATTTGGCTATATTTGAAAATGGTTCTGCCAGTGAGTAGGCTGCATAGTTTACACCTTTTGGATCAAGAGCAAAAAGGAATATTAAGAACTTTGGATCATAGGCTGGAAAGTAGCCAAAGAATGAGTGAAGATGCTTATCGGTGTAATATCCGCCTCCATTATCTTTTGCTACCTGTGCTGTACCGGTCTTGGCTGCAATACTATAGTGCTCAAGTGAGTATTTTCCACCCAAAAGGGCTTTATCAAAAACTGTGATAAGCATGTCGGTAATTTCTTCTGAAGTTTCTTTGGAAATCTTCGACGGAGCATGTTCATATTCTGGAGTAAATTCCGAACCGCCTTTGTAAACTATTTTTCCAAGTACGTGAGGGGTTACGAGTGTGCCTTCGTTTGCTAGTGCTGAAAATGCGCGGACAGTAGCAATAGGAGTAAGAGCAATACCCTGTCCGAAAGCTGCGTTGGCGTATTCAACATCGTGTTTGATTTTAAGATTGCTGGTTAGGCTTGTAACTTCTCCTGGAAGATCTATACCAGTTTTTTCATTAATTTTAAAGCCATACATATAATCCTGCATTTTGTCTTTGCCTAATTTTTGCTCAACAAAAACCATTCCTGTGTTTAGGGATTGGTTTAGGACATCCTGCATACTTGCAGTACCTCTTCCTTTTTTATCGAAGTTATAAATAGTTCGATCAAGTACATCCACATAACCTTTGTCGTAATAAGTGGTCTTTGCTGTCAAAACTTTTGCATCAAGCGCAGAAGCCATAACAAGTGGCTTTATGACGGAACCCATTTCATAAACGTTTTCGACAAGTGGATTGGTAAAAAGCATTGGATCCGGAACGTTTGCAATATCATTTGGATCATATGAAGGACTTGCACCCATAGCATAAATTGCACCTGTTTTCGGATTCATAATAATTCCGCCGACTTTTTCAGTACTATAATTTTTCTCAAGGTTTGCAAGTAATTCTTCAAGTGCTGCTTGCACACCTGGCTCAATGGTCAAAACTACATCTCCTTCTTTTTCCTCATTTCCAGCAACTGTATCTCTAATATTTGCAAAAACTTCAGCAAAAAAGTTTATCTCTGTAGCCTCCTCATCACGAGCAAGAATATTATTCCATTGCCTTTCTGCACCATATCTTCCACTATAATCATTTCCCTTAAAGCCAACGAAACCTAGGGTCTGAGCAGCAAGCCCGCCTCCTGGATAAACGCGCCATTTCTGCTTCTCTATTTCAAGCCCAGGAATTTTTTCATTTTGTAATTTTTTTGCATCCTCTGCATCAATTTTTGTTGCAATTTCTTCATGAGGATCATTTACTTTCTCAGCTTTCTTCATGAATGATTCATAATCAATAGGAATTACACTTGAAATCTTTTCATATGTTTTCTCTGGGTCACCAGCCCTTGCCGTATTTAAAATAATCTTGAAACCATTTTTAAGTGTGGCAGCAGAAATTAAAACACCTTTTTTGTTCTCAAAAAAAATACTTCCTCTATCGAATGCATCAGAAGAAGAAATATATTGCCTGTCGGCTTTTTCCAAATAGGTATTACCGTGGACTATCTCAACTAAAAAAAGCTTGGTGATAATCAAGCCTGCAATAATAATTATAAAAAAAGACAAAACCCTAATTCTCGAATTTGTGTATTGATACTTCATTACCTAAGAGTAAGCGCATTTTCTCCGGAAGTCTTAGCGAAGTGAATCTTTCCTGCTTCAGTGTATCCAAGTGATTGCGCAAGTTCTAGTGTAACATTATTGCTTGCTTCAATGTACTTTAGTTCAAGAGCTCCGATTTCAGATTTTATTGTTCTAGCTTCATTTTCCATACTCTTCTTTGCAACTATAGAAAATGTAATATTACCAACAAAGAAAAGGTATGATGCACAAAGCAAACAAAACATAATTAAAAGCACACGGAATACCTTTGATCCCATGGATATTCCAGTTGCACTTTCTATTGTTAATTTTTGTGCGTATGTACTCATATTTTTTCAAAGATTCTTAATTTCGCGCTTCTTGATTTTGGATTTAATTTGATTTCGTCCATAGTTGGTGTTATCGGCTTTTTGGTGACCCTCTTCCCTAGTCCTTCATCCTCAGCAGTCCGGAAAATATCTTTTACGATTCGATCTTCGAGTGAATGGAAGCTTATGACTGCGATTCTTCCGTTTGGCTTCAAGTAACCGATGGTTTTCTTTATTCCGGTTTTTATTTCATCAAGCTCTTTGTTTACTACAATTCGCAATGCTTGAAATGTTTTTGTGGCCGGATGAATCTTCGAGAATTTTTTCGGTACGGCATTTTTGATAATTTCAGAAAGTTCTTCGGTGTTTTCTATCTTCTTTGCAGTGCGGGCTTCAACGATTGCACGCGCAATTCTTCTTGAATATCTTTCTTCGCCGTAAGCATAGATAATGTCAGCCAGGGTCTCCTCACTCCACTGGTTTACAATGTCGGAAGCTGTAATATCTTCTTCGCTCGGATCCTTTTTCATCGTCATCATGAGTGGTTCACTTTTTTTGAAAGTAAATCCTCTTCCTGATTCATCTAATTGAAATGATGAAAGTCCAAGATCAAAGATTGCTCCATCAACTCCAGAAATTCCGTTTTTCTCAAATACTTGATCAACGTTTCCGAAATTTGTGCATTCAAGAACTGCTTTTTCTCCTAGAATATTGCGGGCTCTATCTATTGCATCACAATCGTGGTCTGTGCCGATAATTTGGAGTTTGTTGCCGAATCTTTTTGATACTTCTCCGCTATGACCTGCGCCACCGAGAGTTGCATCGTAAAAGGTATCTCCGTTTTTAAGATTCAAACCATCTATGGATTCATTTAAAAGTACTGGTATGTGGGACATACTATAGAACTCCCACTCCTCCTAATTGTTCAGCAAGCGTATCAGCATCTTTATCGACAATATCTTTGTAGGTCTTCCATGACTTTTCGTTCCAGATTTCTACTCTGCTTTCTACACCGATGATCGCTGCCTTTGTGCCGAGACCTGCTCTTTCCTTAAGAAAATCAGGAATGAGGATTCGGCCGATTGAATCTACATCTATTTGCACTGCACCTCCGAACATGAATCGGTTGAAACTTCGGTTTGCAGATTGTAGAAGAGAAGATTCAGATAAGCGGGAAGAAATTTTTTGCCATTCCTTCATTGTGAAAACGAAGAGACATTTATCTAATCCTGGAGTTATGACAATCGATTTGCCCATCTCTTTTCGGAATTTCACCGGCAAAGAGATTCTGTTCTTTTCGTCGATGTTGTGTGTGTATTCTCCGATTAGCATAATATTCCACTTTTTCCCACTTAAGTTAAATTATAATCCACTTTGTACCACTAGTATAATACTTTTCATGTGGATAAATCAGATACTTTACAATACGACATGCCTCTGGTATTGTGTCCAGAGAAAAAACCTATAGACCATGGCAGAACACTTACAAAATCAACCTAAAGAAAACGACAAAGGTCAGGAAATCGGCCCAATGCACAAGCTTGCAGATGAAAAGAGCGAGCCCTCCTACTCAGATGGAACAACGTTATGGGACGAACTTTCAAACCCTGAGAATTTTGGAAATGGCAAAGCAGTAATGCTTTCCTTTTCCCAAGGAAAACTTTCTGTTATCAAACAAAAAAAAGAGTAGTTCATCCAGGCAAACAAAAAGCCCCCGCGATGCGGAGGCTTTTTTCTTTTTATTCTATTCCTAAGATTTTATATTCTACTACTCCCTTTGGTGTTGCTACTTCAGCAATTTCACCCTTTTTCTTTCCTAAAAGTGCAGAACCGATCGGTGAGCTGTTTGATAACTTTCCTGTCATCATGTCTGCTTCTTGTGAACCAACTAGTTGGAATTTTTTCTTATCATTTGTTCCCTTTTTCTCAATCGTTACAGTTGCACCAATCTCTACTGTATTTGATGAATGTTTTTCAACTACTACAGAATTTTTCAATATTGTTTTAAGTTCTCTAATTCTATCTTCAAGTTTTGCTTGTTCTTCACGAGCTTGGTGATATTCAGCATTTTCAGAGAGGTCGCCAAGACTCTTGGCATATTCAAGTTTTTCAATAATTTCTTTTCTTTTGGTGGACTCCAAATAAGTGACTTCTGTCAGAATTTCATCCTTTTTTTCCTTAGTTATATAATCCATTGGGCGATTTTAAACTATAATTCTTCTTCTGGCAAGGCTTCCTCTTCGACAGTTTTGGGTGGAAGACCAAAATACTCCGGAGAATTTTCCCTCATATAATCAAGGGTTTTTCTCATGGCCTGAGCTGCAGAATATGTAGTGGTTTTCGGCGCATAATCCATAAGCACTGCAAATGCATATTTAGGATCGTCTTTCGGAAAAAATCCCACGACCCATGAGTTGATGTTTTGTTTTGAAATACCAACCTGCGCCGTTCCGGTTTTTGCAGAAACTTGAGTAAAAGGTACAGAGAGAGTTTGTGCAGTTCCCTCTGTAACTACTTGTCTCATTCCATCACGAACAACTTTATAATATTCTTCGTTTATTCCTTCAACAAAAGTTTTTTCACTTTCTTCTTGTGGATCATCTTTTAAAATTGTTGGTGTGACTAAAGTTCCACCATTTGCAATTGCAGCAATTGCGCGGACCATTTGAATTGGCGTAACTTGAAAACCATATTGTCCGATTGAAGTGTTGTATGTATCACCGACGCGCCAGATATCTCCTTTGAAAACTTTTGCTTTCCATTCCGGCGTAGGAATTGTTCCTTCAACTTCACCTGGTAAATTTATTCCAGTTGGCATAGAGATTCCGAATTTTTTCACATATGAATCTATTCGAGCAATTCCGAGTCCTGGCTGATCTTGGAATCCTCCACCAATTTCATAAAAATAAACGTCAGAAGAAATCGCAATTGCTTTCCTCATGTCTACATAACCGAAAACTCCGTGGTCTTTAAATACAGATTTTTGATCTGGGAAATAAGGGTTTGGAATACTAATTGATCCATTTGAAAGTATGTTCTTCTCTGGCGTAATAACCCCCTCATTTAGGGCTCCTAGGCCTATAAATGGCTTTACAATAGATCCTGGTGTATATAAGCCAGAAACTGCCCTATTTAGAAAGACCTTCCTAGAATCCTTCATATATGAGCTTATAGTCTCACTGTCATCACCCTCTGCCAAAATTGCTGGATTGTATTCTGGGTAGCTTGTCAGAGCTAGGATTTCGCCATTATTTATATCCATAATTACTCCTGCTCCGCCACGAAAACCGGATCCATCAGAGAGTGAAGCAATAGAGTTGTACAACCCTTCTTGAATTTTTGCATCAATTGAAAGAATTAAATTCTCTCCATCTTTAGGTGGATTTATAGCATTTTCAGAAATCGCATTTCCGCTTGCGTCTGTCTCTTCGATTTTTATTCCATTTGTACCGGCTAGTTTTTCGTCAAAAATTTTCTCTACACCATCTTTTCCAATTGCTTCGGTTTGATAGTAATAACCATTCTTATCTTTTTTCGGATAATTTAAATAACCAACTATGTGAGCAAATCCTGAATTTTTGTAATAAGCGCGGTGCGGAAAATAATCTCCGTTTTCGGCTTTCTCATTCCAAACAATTTCAACATTGTTTCTGTCATAAATTACTCCGCGGTTAGCGAAAATGGGCCTTTTGTTTAGGCTATTGCTCGCACTGCGCTCTGCATATGCTTCACCTTTTCTTATCTGTAAATTTCCAAGACGTCCTAAAAATAAAATTCCAATTATTACGAATACTACTCCAAGTGAAAGTAAATTTGTGCCTTTGATTGGCTTTTCAATTCTTCCCTCAAATTGCTGTGTATCGAATTCCGGAATATTTTTTGAATCAAGAAAAATCTCGTCTGGAGCAATTTCGCTTAAATGGTATTTTCTTTTTTTTCTAAGAAATCTCATTGTATCTAAAAAGTTGCCTACGCAAGAAATAAATTCCTAAAGCTAAAACAAGTGTGATGAAAAACATTTTGTAAAAATAAAATCCAGTCGTTGGCATTCCGTAAATTAGATCGTAAACCAAAGCAAAAATTACAGGCACTACATACATTCTTCCGAAGAAAATTACCAATGCTAAAACTACGATAAATAACCACCACGGCAAAATAAAAAGCGAAAGTATAAGTGCGAAAATTGAGAGTATCTTGCCCGCCATAAGGCAATTATATTGGCGCGAGCGTAAAAATCAAACTAGAAAAATGTTCTAAATATGCTCTTAAAGATTACTATTACTAGAATAATTATTAGACCATAAAAGAGTGCCTTGTGATTGAAGATAAAATGAGCACTTTCAAAGAACATATACTTTACATATGCAAAGGGTCTTTTGAGGGCACCTTCTGTATCGTCTGTTATATATCCACCGCCAACTGTGTCATTGTCTGTTCTACCTGCAAATTCATCATCAAATGCATCCTTTTTTTCATTTTTCTGCTCATCAATTGCTTTCTTTGCAATATCAGCTTGTACTTTTAATTTTTCTGCAGTTTCAACTCTAAATTGGTCTGTGCTTGCTAACCACCCACCTATTGGGGTTTTGTCATTAATAAAATTCTCTGCCTTATCTAATTCACCTTTCACGTTTTCTGTCGTGTCACTTGAGGTAGTGCTTTCAGCTGGTTTAGTAGAAACAGGTTGCATTTTGCTTTCGACAAAGTTTTGATCTATTCCTGTCGTAGTGTTTGGAATCGTTGCAGATAGTGCAACGCCATTTTGTGTAATTTTTGCTTTAGTAATTTTTGCCGATATTGAATGGTCACCTGCAGTAATTTTCCAATCTACAAATACATCATCGAAACTGTGCGCTGGCACACTAAATTGTTTGCTTGCAAGTATTGTTCCTTTGTCAGAAAATTCTGCTGTTCCTGAAAGCGTGCCATCTGTTGGATTATTTATAAGCGTGTAAATCTTAACTGTCTCCCCTTCAATTAAAGGTAACTTGGAATACCAAATATTCTTCTGTATAAACCCTGTTCCTTCAGGTACTGCTGTGGCAGCAAATGTATAAGAAAAACTTGCTATAAATAGTAGTACAAAAACTTTAAGAAGTTTTTTCATAAATATATTGTATCACAGCAAAAAACCGCCAAGAGGCGGTTTTTTGTAAAGTCAGTTTTGACTATGGAAGATTCCAGAAAACTTTGTTTGCGTAATCCTGAGAAGTCTTTGGCGTTGCCTTACCAGCATTACCAATAGTGAACGTATCACCACTATTGTTGTATGCATCGAGTGCTCCTGCTGCTGCAATTATTTGAGCGGCAGTTCCAGTTGCATAAGCTGTATCAGCATTTGCAATCATTGTCTGGATTGATGCAGAGCATCCGAATGCTGCACAGTTTAATTTTGCAGTTACAAGCTGTTGCAAGAGTTGCATGCGTGCCTTATCAATTGCAGTTCGCTGTGATCCAGTTGTAGTCTTTGCAATGTTTGAATAGTAAGCACCGAAGAGTTGACTCTGACCTGCACTTTGTACATTTGTAATTACTCCCTTATGAGGTGCTGTACCGATTGTCATACCAGCTGGGAAAAATGTAGCAAATGTAGAAGATGTGTAAGCAGTATGTGTTTGCCAGAATCCTTGTGTGCGAGTTGGACTTTCTTTTACGTTAGTGAAAGTACAAGTTACGCTCTTACCCAATCCAAGGTTTACAGTCATTCCGTTTGTTACAGATGTAAATGGATATGATGTTTGTGTTCCAGTTTCTACACAAGCAATTCCATTTAATTTCCAGAATGAATTTGGAAGAGTTTCAGCAACAGTTAGATTTGTGTTTGCAGAAAGATTATTGAATGTAGCAGTATTTGAGAGAACATTATCTTCACCATTTACTCCTGCATCATCATCAAGTGAGAAGTTTGCACCGAAGCTTCTTGTGAAGTTAAAGTCAATCAAATCATTTGGTTGGGCATCCTTGACGATTATCAAAGTTGCAGGCTGATCATCATTTGTAATTTCACAAGTCTTGTTGTCTCCAACATTAAGTGTGACTGTTCCATTAGCTGCACAGTCACCGCTCCAAGCGCTTGCTGTATAACCTGTTTGATTTGTTTCGCTTGCTGTGTATGAACCAGCGTTGAATCCATTTGCTACTCCAGATGTTACTCCAGTTGCATTAACGAATAGTGGGAAATCTGAAACTACTTTTGTTCCGCCGTTATCGTTGATAACATGCTTGATCAAAGTAAGTTTTGGTTGAACGTCATCATTCGTAATTGTACATGTCGCTGACTGTCCAAGTCCGAGTGTGATGTTTGAACCATTTTGTGTTCCACCTACACAGCTCCATGCAGATGCTGAGTATCCTGATGGACCTCCAGATTCAGATAGAGCGTATGCTCCAGCATCAAATGATGGACCTGAAACTACGTCAGCAGATCCTGCAGCACCTGGACCTGAAATTGATGTTGGTCCTGTTGCAGATAGTGTCCAATCAGATTCTAGAGCTGTACCTCCGTTGTCATTTACTACTATTTTATTGAGAGTAAGTGATGGAGCGTTGTCGTTGTTTGTGATTGTACATGTTTTATTTTCTCCAAGAGCAAGTGTAACTGATCCATCAGCGGCACAGTCGCCTCCCCATGATCCTGCTGTGTAATCAGTAACAACTGTTTCTGTTGCGGTGTGTGCTCCAGCATTTACATTCTGAGCAACTTGCCATGGCACATTTGCATTATCAATTTTTCCTTGGAAGTCATTTGCAACTGCTGTACCGCCGTTGTCATTTATAACTGTTTTTACCAAAGTGAGTGTTGGAGAAATATCGTCATTTGTAATTGTACAAGTTGCTGATTGTCCAAGACCGAGCGTAATATTTGCTCCATTTTGTGTTCCACCTACGCAAGACCATGCGCTTGCAGAATATCCAGCAACATTTGTTTCAGAAAGTGCAAATGTATCAGCTTTTAGTGTGCCGTCTGAATCAACTGGAGTTGCTCCAGAAATATCATTTGCTCCTGCTCCATTTGCAGTAAGTGTGAAGTCTGCTGTTGTTGCAGTTCCACCATTATCATTAACAACTATTTTTCTTAAGTGTAATGATGGAGCAATATCGTCGTTAGTTATTGTACAAGTTTTATTTTCAGCAAGTGCAAGTGTTACTGATCCATCAGCTGCACAATCTCCTCCCCATGAACTTGCTGTGTATGTAGGAAGTGTTGTTTCTGATGCTGTATTAGAACCAGCGTTTACGTTTTGAGCGACATTCCATGGAACGTTTCCACCATTAATTTTTCCTTGGAAATCTGTTTCTACAGCTGTTCCGCCGTTGTCGTTGATAACTGTTTTTACAATTTTGAGTGTTGGTGAAATATCGTTGTTTGTAATTTCACAAGTCTTGTTGTCTCCAACACCGAGTGTTACTGCACCATTTGCATCACAATCACCACTCCATGAACTTGCAGAGTAACCAGTTTGATTTGTTTCGCTTGCTGTGTATGAACCAGCGTTGAATCCATTTGCTACTCCAGATGTAACTCCAGTTGCATTAACGAATAGTGGGAAATCTGAAACTACTTTTGTTCCACCATTGTCGTTGATGACGTGTTTGATAAGAGTAAGAGTTGGTTGTATGTCGTTGTTTGTAAGCGTACAAGTCTTAGACTCTCCAAGAGCAACTGTTGTATCACCATTTGAATCACAGTCACCAGTAAAGCCTACAAATGAATATCCATTAACTAGTGTTTCGCTAGCTGTGTATGTACCAGGATTTACTGCTACTTGAGTTCCAGAAGTTGTTGCATTTCCTTCAAGTTTAAGAGCAAAGTCGTTCGGTTGTGCTGTTCCTCCGTTGTCATTAATAACAACTTTTACAACAGTGATGAATGCTTGCTGGTCATCGTTTGTGATAGTACAAGTTTTATTTTCACCAACACCAAGGGTGACTGATCCGTTTGCTGCACAGTCGCCTCCCCATGATCCAGCCGTGTATCCAGGAAGATTTGTTTCAGATGCTGTGTATGAGCCTGCAGTTTCTGTTTGAGCTACATTCCATGGCACATTTCCACCATTAATCTTTCCTTGAAAATCATTTTCTACTGCAGTTCCTCCGTTGTCATTAATAACTGTCTTTACGAGTTTGAGAGTTGGAGCAATGTCGTTGTTTGTAATTGTACAAGTAGCTGATTGTCCAAGTCCGAGTGTGATGTTTGAACCATTTTGTGTTCCACCTACACAGCTCCATGCAGATGCTGAGTATCCTGCTGGACCTGAAGATTCAGAAAGTGCATATGCTCCAGCATCAAATGATGGACCTGAGACTACGTCAGCAGATCCTGCAGCACCTGGACCTGAAATTGATGTAGGTCCTGTTGCAGATAGTGTCCAATCAGATTCTAGAGCTGTACCACCATTATCATTTACTACTATTTTATTGAGAGTAAGTGATGGAGCGTTGTCGTTGTTATTTATTGTACAAGTTGCACTAGCGCCCGGAGCAAGTGTTACAGAAGAACCATTTTGAGTTCCTCCTACACATGACCATGAGCCCGCTGTATATCCAGCTGGTCCTGAAGATTCAGAAAGTGCATATGCACCAGCATTAACAGCTGCATTTGTAACAGAAGCATTTCCTGATGTTCCTGAAATTGATGTTGGACCATTTGCAGAAAGTGTCCAATCTGTTATTGCTGCTGTTCCACCATTGTCATTTGTAACCGTTTTTACAAGTGTAAGGTGAGCCTGTTGAAGAGTATTTGTGTAGGTACAATCAATTGTTGCCCCTCCACCAGAACCTATAGTGATTGCAACTGAGTGATTACCAAGATTTGGAGTTGCACTTGAACCTGTTCCTTGTGCTGTACAAGTAAGAGCTGTATTTGCCCAACCTGAAGGAACGGTTTCTGTTACAGAAAAACTTCCTGTGCCAATTATATTTTGTGAATTTAGATTTCCACCAGTGAGTGAAAAGTTGCTGTATCCTGTTCCGGTTGTAGAGAAATTAAATGAAGTTGGATCAGACGCATTTGGAGCTGTTACCTTGTGAACAGTAATTGTGCTTGCCAAAATAATTGAGTTTGCTTGCATTTGATTATCACGCTGGCCCACAGATCCGCCATCTAATGATTCAAGTGACACGTGATAAGGGGCTCCAGAAATTGATCCAGCGCCAGTTGTACCATCAAATGGTGTCCATTCTGATGACTTAGCAACATGAGCACCAAACCAAAGTGCGATTCCGCAACTTGTGACCTGACCTTTTGTTGAACACATTGAACCCGAGTTTGCAGCTGTAAATGAAACTGTAATTGAAGTCTCACTGTCTCCTGCATAAGTACCGCTTACCAAAGATGGAACTGAAACGTTTGTGATTGTTCCTCCACGGATTGTAAAATTACGAGTTCCTGTTTCAAATTGGCCCGAGCCATTTGGATCATGTGGAATAGCAAAAGTTGCATCTGATCCAGATGTACAGCCAGTTATGCCATCGCAACGATCTGCAACTGTTACCCAATTTTCTGATGCATCCCAAGATGTAAGAAAATCATATGCACGCTTGCCAGCTTTTGTTGTTCCGTATTGGAAAGTAACCGTATGAGAACTTCCCGGAGCAAATCCTTCCATCCAAAGGCGCTGAACTGTAGAATCTCCTTCTTGATATGTTGAATTACTTCCGTTTAAGTTTCCATTTGTCCAACCGCAATTACCTGGATTTCCATCATATCCATCACCATCATCGTTTGAACATTGATCGTACAGACCAACAGCTGCGTCACGGAAAAATCCCTTAGCAAGAAGTGAACCACTCAAATCATACGCTTCCATTAAATAAAATGGTCGGTAAATATCATCGAGTGTGTACTTAGATGTGAATGAGCCAGAATCATCTGTTGTGAGAGTTTCTGTTGATTCTGTGTAATTACCATCTTTTTCATCACTTCCGAAAACTTTCAAAACCACGCTTTCAAGTGATTTGAAAAACTTACCAAAAATTGTTGCAGTTTCTGTTGGATGATAGTCATCCTTATCAGTAGAAAGTGCTGGTGTCGTTTCGGGAACAACGGCATCTACTGTTTCTTCTACAACAGCTTCTTCTGTTACCGTCGGTTCTACAGAAATTTCTGTTTCTGTTGGAACAGTAACTTCATTTTCTATTGTTGTTGTAACTTCAGGAAGAATTTCTTCTTCTGCATTTGCAACACGTAAGCTAGTAAAAATTGCCACGCCAAGGGTGAGAGCAAGTATAAGCCCCACCAGAAAACTTTTTCGCAAACTTAAACCGTTAATGTTATACATAAAATTTGCGGAATTTCTTTTATAGCAAAAGAAACACCAAAATTAACCTGATAATTAATTGGTAAAAAATTTAGAAATATTCCCTTGTGCACAAACTTTCCTATATATAAGACTCTTTTTTTGTGATTAGAACAAGGGAAAAAGTCTAAATGAAACAATTACGCCCTGTTGTCAATGTGATTAACAACTACTATGTTAGATAAGTCTGTATATACAACAAAAGCTTACAACTACTTTGTGGTTTTATTGCTTAAACAATCTACTTTTTTGTACAAAAGGTAAATAGGGGTTTTACTTTGGTCTGGCACAAGAATACCGTCTTTCTCTTCTAGTGGATGTCTGATTTTTTCTAAATCACTTCCTCTAAATCTGTATAGCTCCTCTTCAGTGTTTTTTGAGCCTTCTATTATATATGTGAAGGCTACATCTAAAATTTCATTTTCTATTGTGCCATTTATGGTACCCGTGTAGCCATTGGTCATATCAGGACCCGCTTGTGTTCCAGACTTCTCACCCGTAATTTGATTTCCATTTTTTTCAATTTCTAAAAGTTCATGAATTTCATATGGTTCATATATAGAAGATTCGTGATCATAAACATAGCAACTTTTTCCATCAGTATTTTGGGCAACAGGTTGTTCTTTTCTTTTTGTAACTATTAACAAAATACCTATAACGATTACGAGCCCCAAAATTGTCAGAATTTTTTTCATGAGAATTATATAAGCTTAAATATTAAGGATTTGGATAACGTTCTAATGCTTTGGCGTACTCTTTATCAAAAAGATTATCTAGAAATTGACTTACTCCTCTACATTCATCAACGATCAATTTAGCTCCTAAAATATAATGGTGACATTCTTGAAGCGTCATTGTATTTACAGGATCAATAGTAAGACCTCTTATGTTTGAGGTTTGATCAGCGATTTTTACCCTTCGGACACTTACACTTTCATTTCTAATTCTTTCAGCTTGTAGTTGTTTACGCTTCTTCAACGGAAGATCTTTCCAATGGTCATAGTCAGTAAGTCCTTCAACAATATTTCTTACCTCCTTACCAAATTCTTTTTCTATATTATCAAAACTAGTTTCTGTATCTTCTACACTGTCATGAAGCCACGCAGCAATAATTTCATTATCAGTTCCACCTGAAGCCCATACCAAATCTGCAACTTCTTGAATGTGATGTATTTGGGGTTTTATAATTCCTGTTATTGAGGTACCAATAATATGAACGTGAGCTTCACGAGCAAATTCTTGAGCACGATTTAATCTATTATTAGTATTCATTGCTGGGGGACAGGGATTCGAACCCCAATTAATGGCTTCAAAGGCCACTGTCCTACCGTTAGACGATCCCCCAATAAATTACGATTTATCTTGCCCTAACACATCTATTAGTGCAAGTTCAAGCGGAAGTTCTGGAATAAATGCAGTTCTAGTTTCAAGATAAGCTTCAAGAAGTCGTGCCAATGTTCTAGATGAGATTGCATCACTTTTTGATTTTATTATTTCTTCTATAACACTGATTTCCCTTTCATCTGTTTTCTCTATAATATTTTTTTTCATTTCTGGTGCATAACGAAGAATGAGCAGAGTGCGCAGTTTTGCAATAATTAATTTCAAATACATTCTCATATCAATATTTTGCGCACCAGCTTTATGGACAACAGTAATTCCATTTTCTAAATTTTTTTCGGAAAGAGATTTCAGAAAATCAAAGATTAAAGATTCTTCTGGTGCCCCAGTTATGCTTTCAACTTCTTTTTGAGTAATTTTCTTATCTTTAGAATAACTTATTACTTTTTGGAGAATTGATAGTGTGTCACGGAAAGATCCGTCTCCAAGTATTGCTACAAGTTCTAATGCTCCATCTTCAAATTTATATCCTTCTTTTTTTGCAACAGTGTCAACAATATTTGAAAGAATTCCCTCAGAAGGTTTTCTGAAATTAAAACTCTGACAACGGGAGACAATAGTGTCCGGAACTTTATGAAGTTCTGTTGTCGCCAAAATAAAAATCACATGAGCCGGTGGTTCTTCAAGAGTTTTCAAAAGTGCGTTGAATGCTTCTTTTGTAAGCATGTGCACTTCATCAATAATGTAGACTTTATATTTTGAATCAAAAGGCAAACTTCTGACATTTTCTCTGAGATTTCTAATTTCATCGATACCACGATTTGAAGCTGCATCCATCTCATAAGTATCATTCGCTGATGCGCCAATTTCATGAGCAATAATTCTTGCTATTGTAGTTTTACCGGTTCCTCTTCCTCCAGTAAGTAGATATGCATGAGCAATATTTCCCTCTTTTAGAGCACCTTTTAAGACCTTAACAATATGGTCTTGTCCGGCCACTTCATCGAGTTTCTTTGGTCGATATTTTCTATATAGCGCAAGCTCTGACATGGAATGAGTATAACAAAAAACTTTTTAATTCAATAAAAAATGGCTAGCCTTAAGGACTAGCCATTAATAATTTCTTTTCTGCGCATCTTTTAATCTCGAGCAAGATCATAATTGAAAAACTTGGTTTGATTTTCTCTCTATAATCGATGTCATCAATATAGTCAGCAAACGAGGAGTAACAGGCTGCGACATGATCATCAAGTGGAGCAATTGATGATTTTATAGTGGATTTATTGATAAATTTTCTTACTCCCTCAATTACGCAATCAGCCATGTTTTCAAAAATTTTCATTGTGGATCCTTCTTCATATCCATTTTCTTTCTCAATCCGAAAAAATTCTTTCTTAGTTTTATCAATATCATCATCAATTGTCACATTGAAGTCACGCTCAAAAACAAAAAGGAAAATAAAACGTAAAAGGCATCTATCCCTATTATTAAGAATACTTTTACATTTTATTTTAGAAATAAAGTTATCAATTGCAGATGCAAACTGGTTCTGAATTTCTTCTTCATCTTTAAAAAGAATTTCAAATTTTGAAATTAGCTGTTCGGGATTATTATTTTTTTCCATTGTGATGTACTTATTAGTTTTTTATCACAATACTATTTTTTTACTTTATGTCAAACTGGTTTACGATTTCCTCAACCTCTCTGAAATTCTGAGCTTCCATTAATTTCATGCGGAGTTCTTTGGCGCCATCAAAACCATTTACATAGGCTTTATAGTGCTTTTTCATTATTGCAAAGTTTTTATACTTACCAAGAATTTTTTCAAAGAGTTTTGTATGTTCTACCATCGTTTTTAATTTTTCTTTTGTAGTTACTTTCTTTGGTTCAAATAGCCAAGGATTTCCAAAAATTGCCCGGCCAAGCATAATACCATCACATCCTGTTTCTTTAACCCTCTCTTTTGCTTCTTTTAAATCTTTTACATCACCATTTCCAATTATTAAAGTCTCAGGTGAAATTTCATCTCGAAGTGCTACTATTTCTTTCATTAATTCCCAATGTGCCGGAACAAGCGACATTTCTTTCCTTGTTCTAAGGTGCACAGTAAGTGCTGAAAGATTTTCTCTAAGCAAAACCGGAATCCATTCATTAATTTCATTTTTGTTGTAGCCAATTCGTGTTTTAACAGACACAGGCAAACCCTCTCCTCCTTCTTTTGCAGCGCGGATTATATCTTTCGCAAGTTTTGGATTTTTTATTGTTGCAGCTCCTGCTCCCTGCTTCTCAACTTTTTTATCAGGACAACCCATATTTATATCAATGCCATCAAAGCCAATATCTTTGCAGAGTTTTGAAGCAACTTTGATTTTTTCTGGATTGCCACCGAAAAGTTGGGCAACAATTGGTCTCTCTCCTTTGCCATACATTAGATCAATTTTTAGATTTTCTCTCCCGGGACTACAAAGACCATCAGCTGAAACAAATTCAGTCCAAAAGACATCTGGTTTTCCATATTTTGCAATCATTTTGCGGAAGGCAGCGTCTGTAACATCTGCCATTGGTGCCAATACAAAAAATGGTTTCTTCAGTTTTTTCCAGAAATTATTTTTCACTCGGTTATCCTAACACAAAGATTTTATAAGTCAGCAGTTTCAGTTTTGAATTTGTAGTAAACCTTATTTTCAAAACGTAGATCAATATAAATCAAATTATTAAAATTTTTCACAAAATCTGTTTTTAGTGGTTCAGTAGAAAGTGCAGTTTCCAGATTTTTTACAATTGTTTCAATATTACTTTTGTCATTCCAAATAATTTTTGTATAAACATTTTGATTTGGCTCAATAGAAGAAATATACATTGTCCTGTCTCCGTTCTCACCTAAAGAAAGTGCATAAGGACTAATATTTAGTTTCTCAAGTGCAACAATAAGTCTGCGTGCTTCAGAAACTTCAAGCACTGGCAAAAACTGTTGGCCAATCGGATCAGAACCTTCTGCAAAATTTCCTGTGCCATAGAATTTGAAATAAACATTACCAGAGAAATATGGTGCTTTTGCAAAAATCAATCCAACTTCGTTTAGGAAATAGCAGTTACTATCCGGAGTGTCACCAACTTTCTCATCAAATGAATAACCACACCAGAGAAATTTTCCTTCCCTTTCTATTACATTTATTACAAGTGTGTGTGAATCACCAAGAGCGATATTTACACCATCTATGCGTTTAATTTTATTCTTTATATTATTTTCAATTGATGCCTTCGGATAAAGTAAAAAATTTTGTTTTGAAAAGACTAGTAAATAACTTCCAAACAATTCCTTTTGAACAACATTTAAAATATCTTCGTCAGAAATAATAGTATTACCCTTTATTAGTACTGTTTCAATTCTCATTGCCTTCATATACGACAAAAGAGAAAGACCAATAATAAGCAAAATAAGTAATGAGACAATAAGAATAACTTTCCGGCGTTTGTTTACGCTTTTTTTATGCTTAAGTTCCTTGATTCTCGGTGTTACGAGTATCGAACGTCGCTCTGACATGGACAATAAAATTATTTTTTAATTATTGACTTACCAATGTACTTTTCTAGTGCCTTTGGAACTCTGATTGAGCCATCTTCCTCCTGATAATTTTCAAGAAGTGAAATCAAAATTCTTGGAGTTGCAATCGCAGTATTATTGAGTGAGTGAACATATCTCATTTTGCCATCACTGTCTTTGTAGCGAATATTTAATCTTCTAGTTTGAAAATCGTGGAAGTAAGAAGCAGAATGTGTTTCGCGATATTTTTCCTGTGATGGGACCCAAGTTTCAATATCATATTTTTTTACTTGTCCAAGTCCTAAATCTCCACCACAATTGATAACAACATGATATGGAAGCTCAAGTTCTTTCAAAACCTCTTCGACATTTGCTGTTACTTCTTCATGATATTTTACGCTTTCTTCGTGAGATGCTTCACAAAGTACAACTTGTTCTAATTTAAAAAATTCATGAACTCGGAAAAGTCCTTTGACGTCTTTGCCGTGCGCGCCCGCCTCGCGTCTAAAGCATGGAGAGAACGAAGCAAATTTCATTGGAAGCTTACTTTTATCTATTACTTCATTCATATGATATGCCATTGTTGCCACTTCTCCTGTACCAGCCAAATAATCTGCATCCTGAGTTTTATACAAATCTTCTTCGCCTTGTGGTAAATATCCTGTACCGAAAAGTGTTTCCTTGTTCACAAGTGAAGGAACGATCATTGGTGTGTAGCCTTTGCCAACAAGTTTATCCATGAACAATTGCCAAATTGCCATTTCAAGTAGTGCTCCATCGTTCTTCAAATAGTATCCACGGAAGCCAGCGACTTTTGTTCCTCGCTCAAAATCCGCCATATCGTGCATTGTCATTAATTCAACATGGTCTTTGGGTGTAAAAGAAAAATTTGGTTTTGCGCCTTCTGCACGAACTTCTTGATTATCTTCATCACTTTCCCCTTCTGGTACAGACATGTCAGGAATGTTTGGAACTGAGAGCATTATTTTCTGCCATTCAATCATTACTTCCTTAAGCTCATCTTCTTTCACTTTCATTTCATCTTTGAGAATTTTCATTTCATGGAGAAGTTGTTTTTTCTCTGGTTCTTCTAAGCGATTGCTTATAGTAAAGCTTGTTTTGTTTTGTTCCGCTCGCATTGTTTCTGTAATCTTTAAAAGCTCGAGACGCTTGTCATCAAGTGAAATGAGTTTGTCTATATCTACTTCTATGCGCTTCTTCTTTGCGCCATCTTTTACTAGATCTTTATTTTCTCGGATGAATCTGATGTCTAACATATTTAATAGACCAATATTATCAAAGTTGTAGCAATAAAAAAAGCCTGCACTTACGGGTGACAGGCTTTATGGACTTCCTTGCAGACTCATTTCTTGATTCCAACACTTACGGGTGCGGAGTTATCCTACGAAAAGATTCGCTTTTTTGTTGACGCCTTGAACAATGTAGATATTCTTGGCAAACGGTCTTTTCAGATTGGATACTGAAGGTTGTTAGTTTTTTTGAATCATCGGAAAGTACCTAGTTACGGATTATATATAGTAAAATAAATAAAGCAATGGAAACTGTGCAAAACTTAAGCGAAGAAGACTTTCCATCTGAACTCCTAGAAATACCAGAACCTCCGAAGACACTATATATAAGAGGCAATATGCCTGACCCTTCTTTCATACGTCTTGCTATTGTAGGCTCACGTAAATATTCAAGTTATGGCAAAGAAGCATGTGAAAAATTAATAAGTGGTCTTCGTGGTTATCCAATAGCAATTGTTTCAGGTCTTGCACTTGGTATTGATTCTATCGCCCACAAATCTGCCATTGATGTTGGACTTCCTACAATTGCAATTCCTGGATCAGGGCTTAACACCGAAGTTCTGTACCCTGCTTCCAATTTAGGATTAGCAAGAAAAATTATTGAAAGTGGAGGATGTCTAATATCTGAATTTGAACCCAATTTCAAAGCAACTGTTTGGTCCTTTCCAAGAAGAAACAGAATCATGGCTGGAATTTCAAAAGCAGTATTAATAATAGAAGCGGAAGAAAAATCTGGAACTTTGATTACAGCTCGCCTTGCTACTGATTACAACCGAGATGTCTTTGCAGTTCCGGGGCCAATTTTTTCAGAGAATTCTGCGGGTACAAACATGCTACTTCGTCTTGGTGCAACTCCAATTAGAAATAGTAATGATATTTTGGAAGCACTCGGTTTTGATATTGAAAACAAAATTGTAAATAAAGAAAAGGAATATGAAAATTGTAGTAAAGAAGAAAAAATTATTCTAAATATTTTATCCGAGCCAATATCACGTGATGAATTAATCAGACGTTCAGAAATTCCAGTATCTGAACTTGGCGCAATACTTTCGATAATGGAAATAAAAGGACTAATTCGAGAATTCATGGGTGAAATACATCGAAATTGACTTTGATTTTGCAAAATATATACTTTTAAAAAAGTAAGATGAAAAAAGTTTCAAATGAAAAGAAAGTTAAGAAAATCATGAACCTTTTGAAAGAAATCGAAAATGAAATCCAATCTATGAAGGATGATTCTGAATGTGTTAAGGGCATAAATAAGATTCTCGACAACATAGAAAAAACTCTTAATAAGATTGATGGGACGCTTGATAAAATTGATAAGAAAAAATTCAAATTTAGTCCCAATTAGCCCGTATAATTTTACGGGTTTTCTTTTTTTAAATTTGCAAAAAAAATTATTTGATGTTAGTAATTAGCAAATGAATTGCGGTTGTACTATTTCTTCGTAATTCGAAAATATGAAATTACTTATCGTTGAATCACCATCAAAAGCAAAGACCATCGAGAAATATCTTGATGGCGCTTTTACTGTGCGTGCTTCTGTTGGACACATTCGCGATCTTCCTAAATCAAATAAAAAAGCAATTGATATTCCGGCTGGATTTGTTCCACATTATGAAATTTCAAAAGGTAAAGAAAAAGTAGTTGCTGAACTTCAGGATCTTGCTCGCAGTGCCAAAGAAATTATTCTTGCTACTGACCCGGACCGTGAAGGAGAAGCAATTTCTTGGCACATAGAAACTCTCTTAAAAGAAGACAAGAAAATCAAAGCAAAAATAAAGCGTGCGACTTTTAATGAAATTACAAAGGAGGCTGTATCAGAAGCAATAGCAAATCCACGTGATATTGATGGCAATTTGGTTAAAGCACAGGAAGCAAGACGTGTTCTTGATCGTCTTGTCGGTTATGACCTCTCGGGTCTTATTTGGCAAAAGGTTCGCTATGGCCTTTCTGCTGGGCGAGTTCAGTCTCCCGCCCTTCGATTAATAATGGAACGTGAACGCGAAATCCGGGATTTTAAACCAGATGAATATTGGGTAATCATTGGAGAATTTGATACTAAGAAAAATGAGAAGATAAATCTCACTTGCACTGAAGAACCAAAAGATGAAAAGTCTGCGACAAAAATAATAGATAAGGCAAAAGGTGGTGATTGGTATGTAAAAGAAATAAAGGAAAGTGAAGCAAAGCGATCACCGCGTGCACCATTTACAACTTCTACCCTTCAACAAACAGCAAGCTCACGTCTTGGATTTTCTCCAAAGCGCACAATGCAAGTTGCTCAAAGATTATATGAAGCCGGACACATTACATATATGCGTACTGACTCTACTAATATAAGCAATCAAGCTCTTGGTGCTATTGGTAGATTTGTCGAGAAAAAATACGGAAAGGAATATTTGGAATCACGAGTTTTTAAAACTAAATCAAAAAATGCACAGGAAGCCCATGAAGCTATTCGTCCTACTCATGTAGAAACTCTTTCTTCTGGAACAACAGACGAGCAGAAAAAACTGTACAAACTTATTTGGGAACGTACAGTTTCAAGTCAGATGTCTGACGCAAAAATAATGCGTACAAAAGTGCTCGGAAATATTAAAGGAGATGAAATACCAGATTTTTCTGCAAATGGATCTCGTGTCCTATTCCCTGGCTGGCTCACAGTAGATAGCGATGCTCGTGGTGAAGATGTAGAACTTCCAAAATTAGTCCAAGGTGATCCACTAAAACTAGTAAATATAAATGGCAATCAAAAGTTTACCGAACCTCCTGCACGCTTTAGCGAAGCGGCACTTGTGAAAGCACTTGAAGAGCGCGGTATTGGCCGACCTTCAACTTACGCTTCTATTATTTCTACACTTGAAGATAGAGGATACGTTACCAAAGAAGGAAGAGCTCTCAAGCCGACAGATACAGGCGAAGTGGTTTCAGGTTTTCTTGAAAGTTATTTCCCTACATATATATCTGACACTTTCACAGCAGAAATGGAAAATGAGCTCGACGAAATTGCCGAGGGAAAGCGTGATTATGTAAAAACACTTAAAGATTTCTACGGTCCATTTTCAAAAGAAATAAAAGAGAAAAGTAAAATGGATAAACAAACTACGCTTGGTGATGCAGATGAAAAATTCAAATGTCCAAAGTGTGGTGGAAAAATGGTTATCAAGCTTGGACGCGGAGGAAAATTCCTTTCTTGTGCTCGTTATCCAGACTGCGAAGGTGCACTAACTATCGAAGGATATGAAATAAAAGCTGACGAGCCAATTGGAAAACATCCAGAGACCGATGAGCCAATTTATGTAAAAAACGGACGCTTTGGTCCATATGTTCAACTTGGAGAACTTGTTAAAGGTTCAAAAAAGAAACCACGTATGGCAAGTATTCCAAAAGACAAAAATCCGATGGAAGTAAAAATAAAAGACGCACTATTATATTTATCTTTGCCACGCACTCTCGGTACTCACCCAGAATCTGGAAAGGATATTGTTGCTAGTGTTGGACGATTTGGTCCATACATTGTTCATGGAGATGATTTTAGATCACTAAAACAAGATGATGTTTATACAATAGAGCTTCCAAGAGCACTTGAAATCTTAGCTGAAGAGAAAAAGAAAAGAGGGTTTGCCAAGAAAAAGAAATAATCGTCAAGAGTGGATTTTCTTTTCATTTACGTCTAGAATAATAGTATGGATTCTACTCTGAAAAAAACAAAAAAAAATAAGATGACCAAATCCCCTCTCCCAAAGGAACTTGTTGAAATTTTTGATTTGATGGAAATAAAACCTAGTGAGAAAGAAAATACGCTTATTGAAAAAGCGTATTTTTTTTCGGAGAAAGCACACCGGGGTCAAAAGCGTGCATCAGGTGATCCATATTTTGTGCATCTAGTAGCTACCGCAAAAAATCTGGCACGATTTGGTATGGACGCAACGACAATTGCAGCCGGATTACTTCACGATGTCATTGAAGATACAGAAGTTAAAGAAGAAGAAATTAAAGAGGAATTTGGCGCAGATATAGTTTTCCTTGTAAATGGAGTTACTAAGCTTGGAAAATTGAAATACCACGGACGTGAGCGTCACGCAGAAAGTTTGAGAAAATTCTTTGTGGCAGTCGCACAAGATTTCAGAGTTTTAATGATTAAACTTTCTGACAGACTTCATAACTTAGAGACATTGAAATATATTCGTCCTGAAAAACAGAAACGTATCGCGCTAGAAGCTCTTGAAGTTTATGCTCCACTCGCACATCGTTTGGGTATTGGAAAATTGAAAGGTGAAATCGAAGATGCTGCTTTTCCTTTTGCCTATCCAAAAGAATATGCCAAGGTAGAAAAGATACTTATGGATAGAAGAAAAAAGGATGCAAAAATACTTGGGCATGTCCGTGACGAGCTTACAAATGAACTTACAAAACAAAATATAAAAATCATCAAACTTTCAGCAAGAATGAAACACAAGTTCAGCCTTTGGAAAAAACTCAAAAGGTATGAAATGGATATTGATAAGATTTATGATATTGCTGCGATTCGCGTAATCGTACCTACAATTGAAGATTGTTATCACGCTCTTGGAGTAATTCATAGTATTTGGCGCCCTCTTCCAAACAGAATTAAGGATTACATTGCCCTACCTAAACTCAATGGTTACCAAAGTCTTCATTCAACAATTTTTACTGGAGATGGTGGAATAGTTGAAATTCAACTTCGTACTCCCGAAATGCATGGACGTGCAGAATATGGAGTTGCTTCACACTTTGCATACAAGGAGGCAATCGAAAAAAGCAAAACTGATGATACTCACAAGAAATTCATTTGGATGGATCAATTCAAAGAGTTTCAAAATGAAATTGCCGATCCAACAAGATATATTAAGAATCTTAAGATGGATTTTTTCACTGACAGAATTTTCGTCTTCACCCCAAAGGGTGACGTTATTGATTTACCAGAAGGTTCTTCACCAATTGATTTTGCATACGCTATTCATACAGAAATTGGTAATAAAGTAAGTCAGGTAAAATTAAATGGTAAGGCCGTAAAACTTGGTACAAAATTAAAAAATGGAGACATCGTTGAAATAATTACCAGTAAAAATTCAAATCCTGCAGTTGGATGGCTTGATTACACAAAAACAACTCTTGCTAAGAAACATATTCGCCAATATATAGATGAACATGGCGGAATTCTCGATAGCATAATGAAAAGGTTCAAGTAATTGCTTTAATTGGTTTTGTAATGTATCTTTCAGAAAAAGTACATTATGGAAACAAAAATCATTATTGATCTCGGACGTGTTGTGATCAATAACGAAAGAAATAAAATCAACCTTAGGGATGGAACCATTCCCGCAATTCCCAGGGCAATCAATAGTATTGGCTACCTAGTAGAAACCTTTGGGGTAAAGGACGTATTTATTCTTTCAAAAGATAAAAAAGACCGAGAACCATTAACCCGCGCGTGGCTTGAAGGAAAAAGCTTTTACTCAAAAACAGGATTTAAAAGAGAAAATTTATTTTTCTGCAGAGAGATAGAAGAAAAAGCTCCAAAAGCACAAGAATTGGGTGCAACTTGTATTATTGATGATAATCCTGAAGTTTTAATCAGTATGATTAAAATAGAATCAATTACTCATCTATTTTTGTTTAATCCAAGAAAGAGTGCGCTAAAGGAGTTCCCAAATCTTCCTGAAAAAATTGAAATCTACTACAAATGGGAAAATTTAATAAAGCGCTTTGCTCAAGGCTACGGAAAAGAGTTCCTCTAAAGGAACTCTTTTATATTGAGAAATTTTTTATGTTATAGAGATCTGGGTCTTCTTCTACTTCTCTAACTTCTTCTGTGGTTCTGTCGTCGAGCATTGTACTTTCTTCTTTTGGAGTTCTTGATTCATTTGCTGTATCACCTAGTATTTCCCTATTCTCTGCTAAGAATTTATCTATCATTGCGGAAGGTGCTTTTTCTCTATTTGATTTAAGAAGTTCAAAGATTTCATAAAGATCAGTATTGGAGAAGAAATCAATAGTGATTTGTCCGCCCTTTTCCTTTTGTTCGATATGAACTCTTGTTCCCAAACTTTCTTGTAATTTTTCTTCAAGTTCAAGAATTTCTGGATTAGGCAAAAGTTCTTTTCTACGTACTCTCTCTACTGCAATTCTGCGTCCAGTTCTTTCAGCTTCGCGAACGCTAATTTTCTTAACTACAATTTCTTTAAACAAGGTCATCTGTTCTTCTGGTCTGTCTACAAGCATCATAAGTGGTCTAGCATGTCCTTCCGTAAGTTTACCTTCAGAAAGTGCATTTAAAATTTCCTCCGGCAACATCAAAAGACGAATTGTGTTTGAAACATATTCTCGACTTTTACCAACTTTCTGTCCAATTTGTGCGTGTGTAAATCTAAATTCATCTGCAAGACGAAAAAATGCTTTTGCTCGTTCAACAGAATTCAAATCTTCACGCTGGAGATTTTCTATAATTGAAAGCTCGAGCTTCATCATGTCATTGTCACCAGTACGAATTATTACTGGCACTTGGACCAATCCAGCAAGTTTTGAAGCCCTGAGTCTTCGCTCTCCAGCAATTAGTTCATATACGGTTGCAAGTCCACCTTCTGTTTCTACTTCAACACGGGAAACAACAAGTGGTTGAAGAACTCCATATTGGCGAATTGAGTCCGCCAGATCTTTCAATTTTATTTCTTCAAATTCCCTTCTCGGTTGGTAGGGATTCGGCTTTATCTTGTCTACTTCAATGAAGAAGATAGAATTTGAATAAAGTTTTGACATGGAGTGATTATAGATTAAAAAAAAGAAATTTTAAAGAGTAGAAAAATCAAACAAAATAAGGTAATATTGCGGAAATGCCGAAGTGGCGGAATGGCAGACGCGCTCGACTCAAAATCGAGTGATGGTAACATCGTGAGGGTTCGAGTCCCTCCTTCGGCACAAATGAAAAAACCTTTTGTAATAGCTATTGTCGGACCTACCGCAATAGGTAAATCTGACTATGCAGTAAAACTCGCTAAGAAAATTGGCGGTGAAATTATTTCTGCAGATTCAAGACAGGTCTATAAAGGACTCAATATTGGGTCTGGCAAAGTTACAGAAAAAGAAATGGGTGGAATTCCTCACCATATGCTAGACATTGCAAATCCGAAAAAGGTTTTTTCGGTTCATGATTACAAGAAAAAGTCGGAGAAAAAAATTGCAGATATTTTGAAACGAGGAAAAACTCCAATTATTGTCGGTGGCACAGGATTTTATATTGATTCATTACTTGGTAATATTTCCCTTCCTGAAGTTCCACCAAATAAAGGATTACGCAGAAAACTGGAAAAAGAAACCAAAGAAAAGTTATTTAGTGATTTACAAAAACTCGATAAAGTTCGCGCAAAAGTAATCGATAAAAATAACAAGGTACGCTTAATTCGCGCACTTGAAATAATTAATGCGATTGGTAAGGTTCCTAAAGCCAAAATTAAATCTCCTTACAAGGTTCTTTGGGTAGGAATAAATACTGATCGGGTAGAATTACGAAAAAGAATTGAAAAAAGATTAAAATTAAGACTTGAGCAAGGAATGATTGAGGAAGTAGAAAATTTACACAAAAATGGCCTGTCTTACAAACGAATGGATGAACTTGGGCTTGAATATAAATACTCTGCGATGCTAATTCAGAAAAAATTAACCAAAGATGAATTTTTTAAAATTCTTAGCGACAAAATCTATCAATATGCAATGCGCCAGATTACATGGTTCAAGAGGAACAAAAAAATTAGCTGGATGGAACCAAAATAGTATTTATTTGCGGGGGGTGGAAGAATCGAACTCCCGACAGCGGTTTTGGAGACCGCAGTTATGCCACTTAACTAACCCCCCATTCTCTCCGCAGATGCGGAGAGAGCGCAAGGTGATGCACCATAATAAAAGATGCGCCTTACTTGATCAGGCCAATGCCTGACCCTAAAAAGAACAAAGCAAAAGAGAAATTAATAATTTCTCTTTTGCAGATAAAGTATATCAAAAGGAAAAATAAAAGAGAATTATTTTTTCACTTCCTTATGCTTTGTTTTCTTCCTGCACCATTTGCAGTACTTGTTTAGCTCGATTTTTTTAGTTACAAGCTTTTTGTTTTTGCTTGACCAGTAATTTATGCGCTTGCAGTTACCGCAGGCCAGCTTTATCAGTCTATCTTGTGACATAGTTTTCACAGATTACTATAAAAGGTAGTAAAAGGCAAATCCGTTGAAAAATAACGGGAAATACGTATAATGGTAGTCAATTGCGTCGGTGGCGGAGTGGTCAATCGCACTTGACTGTAAATCAAGCGACTTTATGTCTACGGAGGTTCGAATCCTCCCCGGCGCACAATTAGAAAAACCCCTTTCGGGGTTTTTCTAATGAGACTAGTTTACATTTACATAACCAGTTACAAGCGTATCAAGATTAGAAGTGTAATCATTGTATGTTGTTGAACTATCATCTGTATTCCATCTTACATTTGCCATTTCCATTCGATAGAGTCCTGATGTAAGTCCTGACACACCGTTTGTCATTGATACAGTTATTGTGAAGTTTTCTGTTGTTCCATCTCGAACAATGAAGTTTCCACCGCTTGATGCATCAGCATTATCATCACTGATTATAGCTCCCGCTGCAGCACTAAACTGTACGCTTGAAATATTTGTACCTGCTTTATCAATGTTAACTAAGATCGCATTTGTTCCTGAGCCAGCGACAATATCTGGAATGTAGATATCATCACCTGAAGCGGTGACAGAAAATCTCATTGTAAATGTTGCACTGTCATCATTTGAACCGGATCCAGTTGTAACAGTTGCAGTTGGAGTACCGATCAAAGCTACGGTAACCCCTTGTGTTCTGAATTCCTGAGCTTCACCTATTGCAGTTCCAGATTTTTCACCAGAGGACAATTGATCGCCTTCCTCATTCTCAGCATCAATGTTTCCTCTATTTGTTGATGAAAGTTCTGCTCTCAAAGTATCACCTTCATCAAAGTCTGTTGCTGTCACGCCTGTATTATCTACATTGTTAATGTCAGCTAAGACTTCAAAGTCTACTGTATCGCCTGCATCAATCTTATAATTAAGATTATCGAAGGTGATTACAGAAGTCTGATTTGAGGAACAACTTGGCGAACATGAACTAGTACTCTCTGAAAATTCTTCATTTTCAATTTTTAGAGTATAACTTCCTGAAATTGCAGAGATACTATCCCCTGATGTAACAAGTGTTATTGGAATTTCATCAATTGTGATATCAGATTGTCCTTCTGCTTCGAGATGACCTCGGAGGAGTACAACATTATCTGTCGAACTATTGTTATCAACAAGAACGATTCCAGCATCAGGGCTATCGCTTGCAATTCTTACCTTAAGTTCTGTATCTGCGGCTGTTCCAAAATCAACGAAGTTGATTGGAACATTCATGCTATCAATGTCTCCAGTACTTGTATCTGTAGTTATTGCACCAGAACCATCTCTGTATCTGATGTTTTCTACATCAACCGCCCATGAGTCGCCATTAATATCTCCAGAATCAAGATTGCTTACAGAATCTAGTGTTATGAAGAATCTTTGAGTCTGATCGCTTCTTACTATCGAATTACTGAGTGAAATAATCCTTGTGTATATTCCCGAAGAATCACGAGTAAAATCATTTACGTCTGCTGTTCCAATTCTATTACTTCCCTGCCAAATTGAAACACTATCAATGTAATCATCTAGTTGTGTTGAACCACTCGATCCAGATGCATCAAATTTAATTTTCATTGATTGAAGACCAATATCCCCATCATTACTAGCTTCGACATCAAACGCAGCTACTTTTACATCGTTATCATCTTCCGTTACTTCTTCATTGTTGTACGAAGAAATAACACTTACATCTGATATTTGCCCAGCTGAACCATTAAGTCCACCTCCGCTTGGTGGTGGTGTAGTTCCATTACATGGCGCACCTGATAATGGACTAAAGATATAGCCCGGTAGACAACCAGGAACTGTTGAGATTGGTGGAGGAGTAGTACCACCTGAACATGCTACCAATCTTCCTTTCGTAATTGGTCCAACAATTCCATCAGCTCCAATTCCTTGAGAACTTTGGAATGCTACAACCTTGCTTTGCGTAATTGGTCCAAATAGACCATCAGTCACAAGTCCTGCAGAACCACAAGAAGAAAGATTAAGTGTTGCTTGAAGATTTACTACATATATTCCACTTGACCCGCGTCTAAGCATTAGTGTTCCGAAATCAGAAAGAGTTGCAGCGTTTGTATTCATTGGCAAAACAAATAGTGCTGACATAAGCGCCAAACTAATTGCAATAAGACCTTTTTTCATTAACTTTTTCATATATTTCATTATTTTTTGCTGTTAATTTTTTGCTTCGACCTCCGAGTCAAATGATTTTTCCTCGGAAAATGAGTCGGTCGTTTATAATAAATTGATCGATTCATCTATATAAGCTGACTAAAACTTCACTTATTTATGTCAGATTAAAAAATTGCGAAATCAAAATTTAGATTGTCAAATATCAGATAAAAAAACCTATAAAATATGCCCTATTTTGTATATAAATATTAATTTGTCAGATTTTTAAGATATGTACGTCATGCAAAAATGCACTCCCACACATATTGATTTAGGTGTCGGGAGTGCATTCGTTTTTGCTTAATTTATACGCTAGATCGCGTATTTTTTGTTGCCTTAATGTTACTTTTTATCTTTCCTTTCTTTTTTTTAGTATCAATGACAAATTCATCATCTTTTACATCAACATAAATTGTATCTCCAGCCTTTACGCTTGAACCAATGATAAATGACGCAATCGGATTGAGAATTTTTGATTGAATCATTCGGTTAAGTGGTCTTGCACCGTAGTGAGGATCGTATCCATTTTTTGCAAGTGTTTCGTATGCAGCTTCTGTTATTTCCAAATTAATTTCTTTCGTCATCAATCTTTCTTTAACAGCAGTTGTGCGCAATTTTACAATTTCTCTAATTGCATCAATTGAAAGTACATCGAATAGTACAATTTCATCAACACGGTTTAAGAATTCTGGACGGAAATAATCTTTTAGAGATGCAAGTACTTTATCCTTGGTCTCGTTGTAGTCTTGTGTTGCGTTCTTGATTGAGAAGCCGAATGTTTCCATCTTATCAATGAATTGTGATCCAATATTTGAAGTCATTACGATAACAGTATTTTTGAAGTTTATTATTCTTCCCTTGTTGTCAGTAAGTCTACCTTCATCAAGAACTTGAAGAAGAAGATTGAAAACTTCTGGATGAGCTTTTTCTATTTCATCAAAAAGCACAACTGAGTATGGGCGGTGGCGAACTGACTCTGTAAGTTGTCCAGCTTCATCATATCCAACATATCCCGGCGGAGAACCAACTAATTTTGAAACACTGTGTCGTTCCATATATTCTGACATATCTACGCGTATGAGAGCTCTGTCATCGTTGAACATAAACTGTGCAAGAGATTTAGTAAGTTCGGTTTTTCCTACGCCAGTCGGGCCAAGGAATATAAATGAACCGATCGGACGATTCGGATCTGAGATTCCAGCACGAGATCTACGCACCACATCAGCAATCTTTTTAATTGCTTCATTTTGACCAACAACATGCTTCTCAAGTTCCTGTTCCATGCGTGCCAATTTTTCACGCTCTTCTTCAAGCATTTTTACAAGCGGAATTCCTGTCCATCGTGATACTACTTCTGCAATATCCTCTTCTGTAATTTCCTCTTTCAAAATCCTTCGTGACTTTTGAAGTTTTTTCAAACGATTAAGTTTGCCATCCAAATCTTTTTGGAGAGATGGTATTTTCCCATAACGAATTTCCGCTGCTTTTCCTAGATCAGAACGCAGTTCAGCATTTTCTGCTTCAATACGAAGAAGATCTAAATCTTTTTTTATTGTTCTTATTTCAGTAACTGTATTTTTTTCATTTTTCCATTTGAGTTCTAGTTCACGAGTCTTTTCTCGGAGGTTTGCGATTTCTGTATCAATAGCTTTTATTCTTACTCGAGTTTCCTTACTTTCTTCTGGATGCATTTCAATTTCTTTCTTTAATGCTTCTTTTTCAATTTCAAAACGCATTATTTTTCTATGTGCATCTTCCAAAACTGGAGGCTTGTTTTCAAGCGCAATGCGAAGTGCTGATGAAGCTTCATCGATAAGGTCTACTGCTTTATCCGGCAAATAACGATTTGTAATATAACGAGCAGAAAGAGTAACAGCAGATATTATCGCATCGTCTGTAATTCTTACTCCATGATAGAGTTCATATTTTTCTTTTAGACCACGAAGTATTGCTACTGCATCATCTACGCTTGGTTCATCTATGTATACAGGTTGGAATCTACGAGCAAGTGCTGGATCCTTTTCAATATGTTTTTGATATTCTTTAGTTGTTGTTGCACCAATTGCGCGAAGTTCTCCACGAGAAAGCGCAGGCTTTAATAGATTTGCCGCATCCATTGCTCCTTCTGAACCACCGGCACCAACAATAGTATGTATTTCATCGATAAAGAGAATTATTTTCCCATCTGCTCTTTCAATTTCTTTCATGATTGCTTTCAATCGTTCTTCAAATTCTCCGCGATATTTTGTTCCTGCAATCAATGATCCAAGATCAAGTGATACAAGTTCTTTGTCTTTCAAAGACTCAGTTACATCACCACGCGCTATTCTTTGTGCCAATCCTTCAACTACTGCAGTCTTTCCTGTTCCAGGTTCACCAATCAAAATTGGGTTGTTTTTTGTTCTTCGAGAAAGAATTTGCATGATACGCATAATTTCTGTATCACGACCAATGACAGGATCGAGTTTATCTTCTTTGGCAAGCTTTGTGAGATTTCTAGTGAATTTTGAAAGCATACGCATTTTCTTTGGTGCTTGTGCATCTACTACGTTGTTGTTTCGGAATTCTTGAATAATTTTTAATACTGAATCCTTTGAAACTCTAAAGCGCGCAATTAATTCACGTGCATTACTTTGGACTTCAAGGACGGCAAGAAAGACATGTTCAAGTCCTGCAAATTCATCTTTAAGTTGGCTTGCTGAATGAAGTGCAACTTCAAGAACCTGAGCAAAGTCAGGAGTTAAGAAAATTTGATATGAAGGAGAAACTGTATTTCGTGTTTCTGGAGATTCAATTGCTTCAATTACCGAATCAGTCAAAAGTACAGTATCAATTTCAAGTTTTTCAAGTATTGAAATAACAATAGACTCTTCTTGCAGAAGAAGAGCTGTGAGAAGATGTAGCGCACTTACGTGATTCTGTCCGCGCTCTATTGCAAGCTCGTGGGCCTTTTTTATTGCTTCTTTTGCCTTAGTTGTGAAATTATTTAGTGATGGTGGTGGCATAAAATCGTTATATTTAATGGGATTTCAGAATAATGTCGTGTCTGTCTCTCAACAATACAATCTTGATAATACTTCGTCAAATTAGCTTTTAAATTCCTTCTGTGAAATCTGACGTTACGGATCTTCTAATATGACTAAAAAACTAAAAAATATTTAGCTTTCCTATATTGTATCATGCTTGGCAAGTGGTTATGCAATTAGCATAACTTTCAAAGAGTTTGTTAGTGCGATCAAAAATTTTTCCAAATCTTTTTTTGAAGTATTTCTACCTAGTGTTATACGTAAGCTTCCAATTTTTGAGTCTTCCCGCTTTCCAATGGCAGAAAGTACGTGGGATTCTTCATTGTTTCCACTATCACAAGCACTTTTGGCAGAAATAGAAAATCCTTTTGCATCAAGACGAAGTACTAATTCTTCGCTTTCATATTTTGGTAGAGTTATGTTTATGTTATTAGGCAAACGAAAATTTTTGCTTCCGTTAATAATCACACCTTCAAAATTTTTTTCTAATTCTTTTATTAACCAGTCGCGGAGTTTTGTAAGACGTATGGATTCTTTTTCCGAAATTTTTCTTGCAACTTTTAATGCAAGCCCAAATCCAGCAATTAGCGGAGTATTTTCTGTTCCAGACCTTAGTCCATTTTCCTGACCTCCGCCAAAAATTATTGCACTAATCGGAGTCTTTCTTCTTATATATAGAAGGCCCACACCTTTTGGTCCATATATTTTGCCACTACTTACTGTCATTAGGTCTACACCAAGTCTTTCAACATTCATATCAAGATAATTTGTCGCTTGAGCTCCATCAGTGTGGAAAACTGGAAACTTTTTTGCATTATCTTTTCTGTAGTGACGAATAACTTTTGCAATTTCTTTTATAGGTTCTATAACGCCAATTTCATTATTTGCATACATTATGCTTATTAATACAGTTTCAGGTTTGATTGCCTCTGCAATTTTTTTCGGATCAATTATTCCCTCTTTATCCACTGATATATAAGTGACGTCAGCAATTTTTTCTTTAACTAGCGCCTGGCAAACTTCAAGCACAGATGCGTGTTCAATATTTGAGACAATAATATGAGGCTTTTTATGAGCAAATTTCTGTGTATTTTTAAAAGCCAAAACCGTACCTCTAATTGCAAGGTTATTTGATTCAGTTGCTCCACTAGTAAAAATTATTTCATCTGGGTGTGCAAAAAGTGCTTGGGCAGACTCTCTCTTGGCACCATCGATAATTTTCTTTGCAGTAACTCCATCTTTGTGCAGAGAACCTGCATTTCCGTAGCATTTCATTAATGTATCTTTCACCAAAAGTGCCACATCGGCAGCTACTGGTGTTGCCGAAGCGTAGTCTAGATAAATTTTATTTGCCTTTTGAGTGGTTTTTTCTTTCACGTTCTCTATTCTGCATATAAAAATAAAAATTGCAAAATGGCAAATTTCCGATATAATTAGCCCTTACATGCAAGTGCCTGACCTAATAACGTATATACTCTCCGGCTTTGTAGTGATTCTTTTAATCTGGAATATTAGAACCAGCCAAAGGATAAGGAAAATTACTGCCGGCAAAAACGGAGCTGACTTGGAAGAGACGATTAGCGAGCTTGTAGACAAAGTAAAGAATATAAATTTGCGCGAGAACGATACTGCTCTGATTTTAAAGAATACAGATGAGCGATTGAAGAAAAGTATTCGCGGAGTTGAGCTCATAAGATTTAATCCATTTGAAGATGCTGGTAGTAATCAAAGTTTTGCAATTGCACTTCTGAACGAAGAAGGAGATGGACTAGTAATTTCAAGTCTGTATTCTCGTGAACGCATGAGTGTGTTTGCAAAGCCTGTGAAAAATCTTGCTTCCCCGCACGAACTTTCTCATGAAGAAAAGGAAGTCATCAAGAAAGCCAAGCTTTAATTAAAATGAAACCAAATGACAAAATCACCAATAAAAAAAGAATCGGAAATAGAAAGACCGCCAGTGGTGGTGATAATGGGTCATATCGATCACGGTAAATCTACCCTTCTTGATTACATACGAAAATCAAATGTTGTAGAAGGTGAAGCTGGTGGAATTACTCAGCACCTTAGCGCATATGAAATAACTCACAAAGATGAAAATGGAGTAGATAAAAGAATTACTTTTCTTGATACTCCGGGTCACGAAGCATTCTCTGCAATGCGCGAGCGTGGAGCAATTGCAGCCGACATCGCAATTCTTGTTGTGTCAGCTGAAGACTCTGTAAAACCTCAGACACTTGAAGCTTGGGAGACAATCAAGACAAGTGGCATCTCTCCAATAGTGGCAATAAATAAAATTGATCGTCCAGGTGCAAATGTTGAGAAAACAAAAAATGATCTAACTGAAAACGCTATATATATTGAAGGATATGGTGGTGATATTCCCTTTGTACCAATTTCTGCAAAAACTGGAGAAGGCATAGGCCAGCTACTTGATATTATTCTTCTCGTTTCTGCTCTCAAAGAATTTAAAGGAAATCCAAATATTCCTGCAACAGGAGTTGTGACTGAATCACGCCTAGATACGAAGCGTGGAGTTTCTGGAAGTCTTTTGATAAAAGATGGCACACTAACACAAGGAATGTTTGTCGTAGCTGAAGATGCAATAGCTACTACTCGTATACTTGAAGATTTCACAGGCAAAATGATAAAAGAGGCAACATTCTCCTCTCCAATAAAAATTACCGGTTTTTCAAAAATTCCTAGAATCGGTAGTACTTTTAAATCTTTCGTAAAAAAAAGTGACGCGGAGGCCGAAGTGGCAAAATTTAAAATTGTAGGACTTTCAAATACTGAGCGTAAAAGTGATGATAAAAAACGTATACCGATAATTCTAAAGACAGATGTTATGGGTACAGCAGAAGCTATTGAAAAAGAATTAGCGAAGCTTGAGACAGATGAAATAGGATTTAAAATTATCGGTCGCGGTGTCGGAGCAATTTCTGAGGGTGACCTGAAGCTTGCTTATTCAGATAATACAAGTATTGTCATTGGTTTTAATGTAAAAATTGATGCAAGTGCAAGAGATATAAATGAAAGCCTCAAAGTTGAAATTAAGACCTTTGATGTTATATACAAACTCCTAGATTTTCTAAAAGAAATCCGCGAAGTTAGACGTCCACGCAAGGAAACGGCAGAAGTTACTGGAACAATGAAAGTTTTAAAATTCTTTAATGCTACAAAGGAAAAACAAGTAATTGGGGTGCGAGTTCTTACAGGTAAAGTTGGCGCTGGCAATAAAATAAAGATTCTCCGTCGTGATAATGAAATTGGAACTGGAACAATCATTGAACTTCAGCTTGCCAAAATAAAGACTAGAGAAGTTGATGAAGGAAATGAATGTGGGGCAATGATTGAAACTAAGATTGAAATTGCACCTGGAGACATTATTGAGTCTTATGTAATGGTAACAAAGTAATATGGATGAAAATAAAGATAAAAAACTTGCAGAAGAAATAAGAAAACTCTCTGCAATATTTATAGAAAGAGAAGCTGACAGAAGTTCCCTAATTACTGTTACTGGAACAGAAATTTATAACAGAGGTAAAAATGCAAAGATTTTAATTACGGTAATTCCAGAAAGTAAGGAAGAAATTGCAGTTTCATTTTTGAAAAGACAAAAAGATGAAATGCGAAAATATATTATGAAAAATATTCGCGTTCATCATATTCCCTTTCTTGATATCCAAATTGACTACGGCGAAAAAAACCGCCAGCTTGTAGAAAATCTTTTGAATCAATAATTGTGCCCGGAGTGGGAATCGAACCCACATGGCTTTAAGGCCTGGGGATTTTAAGTCCCCTATGTCTACCAATTTCATCATCCGGGCATTCCTATGAGGCCTAGGGCGGAATCGAACCGCCGTATAAGAGTTTTGCAGACTCTTGTCTTACCACTTGACGACTAGGCCACTGTGCCGGGGAGAGGACTTGAACCTCCATGAGATTACTCTCGCTTGCTCCTAAGGCAAGTGCGTCTGCCATTTCGCCACCCCGGCAATGTGCGCCCGGTAGGAATCGAACCTACGACCCTCTGCTTAAAAGGCAGGTGCTCTACCGACTGAGCTACGGGCGCAAAATTTATTTATTCTGAAATACAATTTTTATACCACCGTTGCAGGCGCTATAAGAAAACTATAGGCGCCAAACAGAATACCACAAATTATACATAAAAAAGCCAAAAAATCCAGATATTTAAAGGTTTTTATGGAAATTTCTGACTTGACTTTTTCATATATATATGATACAATATTAGCTAGAAAAATCAAACCTTAAAAATCAAATAAAAACTATGGAAAAAGTTCAGTATTTCATTGGAATATGCATAATAATTTATGCATTCTTCCTCTTTCTTACGCTTTTAGCGAAGAAAGGCTTATTCTTTACCACTATCAGGCAAAATGAATATCTTATTGTCGAGGTAGGTGGGGTCTTCAAGAAAGTAATTTCAAGAATTGTTCGCAATGGAGTAAGCTTTCGGGTCAACAAACAAGGCGATGTTATTGAAGGCAAGGGTGGGGTAAAATCCATTTTGCCTAAATTTCTCGGTATTACTTGGATTGGCCTTGCCGGCATTTCCTCAATAAAAAAGTACCACCTAATTCGCAATAAATTTATTGCAGGTGATCAAGTGGAAATTGTCTTCAAGGATGAGTGGGTTGATTCTATCCTCGATAAGACGACCTATACTTTTACGTTTAACAATATTGAAGTGGAGGGTAACATTGATACTCGTTATAGAATTCAAGTCACCACCCAAACTACAAATGTTATTCGTACTGTTTATGGTGTACTCCCTAGCGGAAACTGGGTAAACAAGATGGGATCTATGCTCTATGAAGTGGTTAAACAACATGGAGGCAATGGAACATTTGAACAAATCCGCGCAGAAAAGGAGAAAAAACCTATAGCAGGTGCTCCATCAACTGCTACGCTTTCTGAATTGGTCTTTGGTACCAATGATGAACTTAAAGAGCTTTGTGGTCAGGAAATCGTCAGTTTTGATTTTCTTGAATTTGATGAAGAAGGCTCAGAAGAAGTCAAAAAAGCCCTACAAGCCAAGGAAGTTGCCAGATTGAATGCTGAATCAGTAGTTGAAGCGGCAAAAGGTAAGGCTGAAGAAACTACACTTTTGGCAAAAGCTAATGCAGAAAAGATCAGAGTAACCGGTGAAGCGGAAAAAGATCGAATTGCTGCAGTTTATTCTGCCGCTACAGCGGCAGCTGGAAACATCTCAGGGAAAGAAATGTTCATTTCAGAACAAGTCAGGGATTCGAAACTCTTATCTCTTGATTCAAAAATTCTTTTTACAAGATCAGTTGATGAAAAGTAAGTAAAACCATTAAATCTAAAGAAAATGAAAGATTTCTTTGCAAATCACTGGTTTCTGATCCTTGTGATTATTGCTTCCCTCTTTATTATCTATTCTCTAGCGAGTAATCGTAAAAAGAAAAGTAGTGATGAGAAAGCAGAAAAAGAAGGCAAGAAACTGAACGTTTCCATGGATGGTGTACGGGGTTTCCTGTGGACATTGTTTGCGACTGGATGTGTTGTGATAATTGTTTGTTTCGCAATATATGTAGTCAAAGCAGTTGGTTCATGGGGAGATCCTGAACCAAAAGGAGAGAAGGTTGCATCAGCACATGCTCCTGTTGGTTACTGGGGTCCTTGGGTCAGTGTTCCTGATCATTACATGGCTGATCTTCAGGGATACACTGGGAAAATCTTATTGCAAGACAAGTACTTTAATAAGTACATTTGCGAACGAGATTCCCGTGGAAAACTCCTATATGTTGCCAATGAAAAAGGAGATGTCCTGAAAGATGGGTTCATTGGAATTACTCAAGATGATACCTACAGTAGTTTGCGATTCCAAGCAATAGATGGAAAGGAGAAATACTTTCCAATTCATTTATTGCCCTATCGTTAAAAACTGAAACGCAAAAGGCGTTCCGAAAATTCGGAACGCCTTTTTTATTTACATTTAATTATGTGGGATAGTTGCGGATGATCCGATTGTGTTTGCAATAATCTGCATTATTGTAAAGACAGCCATCATAATAAACATTCCTATTACACCCCAAATCATGTGGCTTTTCCCTTCTGTTCGTTTATCAGAGTTTTCGGCATTCGCAATGAATTCTACTACTCCGTATAGGAAATAAACGAGCGCTAGAGCAAAAAGCAAAACAATAAATGGATTGATAAGGACTTTATTTATTTTTTTAAGAAGTGAACTAACATCTGCATAAGCAGGTGTAGTTATTATCCGCAGTAACCAAAGCATAATTTATTGAATATTAGGAAGATTTTGTGAAGCTGGATTGCCTCCTGTAACTCCAAAAGTATTTTGCAAAATTCGTACGAGTCCCCATAGAGAAAGGATAACGAAAAGCGCAATTATTCCTGAAATCATGACTGTTCGTCCTTCAGCCTGTGCATCGCTATCCTTTGCTGTAACGTATTTAATAACACCCCAGATAAAGTAAATTATTCCGAGAGTTACTAGAAGAGGGATGATTATGTTCATCAAACTTCCAATCTTACACAAAAGTGCATCGATAGTTCCTGGCTGAGCAATACAAGTATAAGCATGAGCCAATTTTGGCAAAAATGCAGCACCTGCTAAAGCTAATAGTGGAAAGTATTTTTTCATTATTTTTAATATTAATAATTAATTAATGCGACCTTTCCCAAAAGAGGTTACCCTCTGATTTTAGGCATACTTAATTTTACCATAGACCTATAAAACTCAAGGTTAATTCTGAGGTAACTGTGGAATAACGTTTTTGACGCTAAATGTTTCTCGAAGTATTCCTACGAGACCCCAGACTGAAAGCATTACAAAGAGTGCAATTACTCCCCAAAGCATGAATTTGCTTCCTTCCTGTCTTTTTGCTGAGTCACCTGCATGTGCTAAATAGTTCACAACGCCGTAAAGAAAAAATCCAATTGCTACAAGGAAAAGGAGTGGGATAATTGATTTACTAATCAAACAAGTTACAAAAGAAAATAAATCACTTATTGTTCTGAAGTTTGTGACACATTTAGTTGATACTGGAGTCTGAGCAAAAACTAAGAGTGGAGAAAATATGCTGAATAATATTAGGATTGTTTTTTTCATACTAGCTTTTTATTTCATTAATTGTCTCTCCAATTGCATTTGCGATTACCCATGCACCAAGAAGAATGAGTGCACCAAGACATGTAAAAATAAAGGTTCTCTTGGCCTCATCGAGCGCACTTGGGCTTCCTTGTGCTTTAACAAAAAGAAATCCTGAATATATCAAAAATAGTGCAATCACTGGTACACCAATAGCAAGAACAATATCAAATAATTTTTTTACAAATTCTTGAAAATTATTTGTTGAAATTGGATTTTTAAGACCAATATCTAAAGTTACATTTTTTGTTGAATCCCCTTTAGTATTATCATTGATTACAGTTTGTGCTGAAACAATACTAGAAAAAAATATTACCCAAACAAACATTGATAGGATGAACGCTAGGTGCTTTTTCTTCATAAATATATTTTACTAGAAACCAATCCACTTACCATCATATCCGAGTGTTGATAAGATTGTTTCAATTATTAGCCATGAGGCAAGTGCTACAGTAAGACCGACTGCAACATTTATGAAAATATTTTTAGCTTTAGTCCTTGCACTTTCACTTCCACCACTTGTGACTAAAATTATTCCAGCGTATGCAAACAAAATTGCTGCAATTGGAATTGATATATCAAAAAGTAAGAATTTTATTACTCTATTTATTAGTTCCATTACTTGATTGAAATCACAAACTGGTTCATTTCTATCGCCACATGGAATGAGTCCTGCTGCGTAGGTATTAGAAAATGATAATAAGAAAGATAGAGATATAAACGATATTTTTTGAAAAAATTTATTCATTTTGTGGTACTACAATTATTTGTCCTAAAACACTGTCAATATTCGCGCACGCTTCGTTAATAGCTTGTTCAGTAGTAAGTCTTCCTGAAGATACGGCATTTATCATATCTTTAAATATTGTATTAGTTTGTGCTTTCTCAGGATCAAGCCATGAGCGCGCGATAAGGGCTGCGTTGTAGAAAGACTGGGCATATGCAGTATCAGTGCCAAGAGAAAGCAAATCTCGCCTTGCAGGTGGAAGTGAGAGTGCGCTTGCGATTTTTGCTACGTAGTCTTTGCTTGTCATTTGAGTTGCAACAAAATATGATGCATCGAAATTTGGTGTATTTTTTACTACTGAAGCAATAGTCATTCTGCCAAATGTTGCAGAATTATTGTTTGTTGCAAATTGTGGCATTGGTGCAACATCATAATTTAAATTTGGGTTCTGTTGTTGAATAGTAAAGAGATCACTTGCGAATCCTACATACATTGCGAGCTTACCTAAGATAAACATATTACGAGACTCCTGAAGTCCTCTATTCCAAGTATAAAATTCTGAAGTAGGATTGCCGTACTCTAAATAAGAATTCATCGAAGAAATAAGGGGCGTCTCATTGTTTCCGGAAGTATCTTCACGGAGAGTACAAATATACTGACCGCTTCTCTCTTCTATTATTGAGGCCCCAGATTGAAGCATAAACAAAGAAACAATTTCTTTTGCATTAGTTATATTTTGAAAATCCCCAAGTGCAATTGCGCTTTGTTTTATATTATTTGTGGTTTTATCTACAATTGTAAGATCATCTACCAGTTTTTGTACTTCTTCCCATGTTTTTGGTGAAATTGCGATTCCTGCTTTATCAAATAAATCACGGTTGTAATAAAGAACCATTGGATCAATAGTTACTGGAAAACCAAGAACACCTTGCTGTGAGAGAACTAATTCACCCTCTCTAACAAAGATATCTTTTATTGTCCTTTCATCTACTGATGCGTATGGGATTGGAAAAATTCTATCGCTGTTTTTCAAAAGAAAGTCCTCATTAACAAGGACAAGGTCAGGGCCCCGGTTTGAAGCAAGAGCTTCAACAAATTCGCTATTGAAAGTATCTGCACTTTTTTGTGTGTAAACAATTTTTATATCAGGATTCGCAATAGAAAATGGATCAATAAAAGAAATCATGGCTTCTCTTGGGATCGTTCCCCAGACATTTACTGTGCCTGTGATTTTAGTCTCACTTTTGCCACCAATATTAATAAATCCAGCAAAGACAAGCACTGCTACAACAGCTGCCACTATGAAAATAATTACTATAGCTAATTGAAATGTTTTTAGATCTTTCATTTCTTAAAAATACTTCCCCAATGATGGTCACTTAATTCCATATCTTTTACGAAATTAAAACCCTTTTTCTCCATCAAATTTTTACCAGTTTCTTTAGTAATAATTCTATCAGGTGTTGGACCCAAATTGTTAAATGAATCTGACCAATCAATAAGTGCAACTTGGCCTTCCCTTTTTACTATTCTTCTTACTTCATCTAAAAATGTATTCTTATCATCAACTTGAAATAAAATATTTGAAATTATTGCAAGGTCTACTGCTTCGTCTTTCAAATGACTTCCTCCGGGTCGTTCGAGATCTGCCCAGATAATTTCAATATTTTTTATGCGTTTAAGTTCTGCCTCCTTTTTCATTCGCAGAAGCAATTCTTTTTGAACATCAAGAGCATAAACTTTTCCAGAGCTTTGGGCATATTCTCCGCCTCCACGAATACGCTCAGCTATTTTTAACGTCAAAATTCCCGATCCAGAACCAAGGTCGGCAACAGACATTCCTTCTCGAAGTGGAAGAATACTTACTATTTTATCTGGATCAGTGAACATCAGATATTATTATATTACGAAAATTCCCTTATAGTACTGGATAACTTTGCACTAGAGACACACCAAAGATGCAATACCGTCCCCTGGTCGGAGTTTCATTATTGTTACTCCTTGAGTCTGTCTACCCAATGATGGAATGTCAGAGAGCTTAGTACGAATTACTTGTCCTTTTTTGGACATTGCAATAATTTCTTCTTCATTTGAAATTACTTTTGCAACAATAAGCATGCCGGTTTTTGCATTTACTTTTGCAGTTTTTATTCCAGAGCCACCACGTTTTTGAATTTTGTATTCTTTAAGTTTTGTTTTCTTTCCAAGTCCATTTGCACTCATAATAAGAACTTGTGATGTATCTTCCATCTCTTTCTTCACGATATCAACACCAACAAGAGAATCATTTTTACTGAGTTTTATTGCGCGAACTCCACCTGCAGTGCGTCCCATTTCGCGGATATCAGATTCTCTGAAACGAATTGATTGGCCGGTAGATGTTGCAAGTACAACGGTGTCATTTTTCTCAACCAAGTGAGCAGATTTAAGCTCATCGCCTTTGTCGAGTTTGATTGCAATAATTCCTGAACGTCGTACATCTTTGAAGTGCTCGTAAGATACTTTTTTTGCAGTTCCTTGTGCTGTAACAAGTAGAAGTGATTGAACTTTTCCTTTTTCGGCTTTTTCAATCGGCAAAATTGAAGTTACTCGTTCTTCACCAGCTAGTGATAGGAAATTCATAATTGATTTTCCTTTTGTTGCACGTCGTCCTTCAGGAATATCATACATTTTTATTTGATATGCCTTTCCAAGATTTGTGAAAAAAAGAAGGTCACTATGTGTGCTTGTACCCAAAAGCATTGTTACAAAATCTTCTTCTTTAGTTTCAAGATCAACAACTCCAACTCCTCCACGCTTTTGTGTTCGATATTCTGTTGGATCTGTTCTCTTTAAATATCCACCAACAGTCATAACAAGCACTGATTCTTTGTCAGGAATAAGGTCTTCGTCGTTAATTTCTTTTACTCCACCTTTTATAATCTTTGTGCGTCTTTCATCTCCAAATTTTTCTTTTATTTCCGTAAGTTCATCTGTAATAACTTTCAAAATTTTCTTTTTGCTTCCAAGCAATGTTTCAAGTTCAACAATAAGGTCCTGTTTTTCCTTAAGTTCAAGTTCAACATTCTTTCTTTCAAGTCCTGCCAATTTTTGGAGTCGCATTTCAAGAATTGCTGTAGCTTGCAGGTCGCTAAATTTGAATTCTTTCATCAAATTAGCTTTTGCAATAGAAACATCTTTTGATGCTCGGATTACTGAGATCACACGATCAATATGGTCGAGAGCTTTCTTAAGACCAAGTAAAATGTGTTCGCGTTCTTTTGCTTTTCTTAAATCAAATTCAGTTCGGCGTTTAACAACAATTTCTCTGTGTTTAATAAATTCAGAGAGCATTGGTTGGAGAGAGAGTGTTTGAGGAATTCCATCAACTAATGCAACAACATTGAAATTGAAATTCGTTTCAAGTTGTGTGTGTTTATACAAATAGTTCAAAACTTTTTGTGGATGTGCGCCGTTTTTAAGATCAATGACTATACGAATATCTTTTGTGGATTCGTCACGAATATCTTTTATGCCATCGAGTTTTTTATCTTTAACTAATTCAACAATTGCAACAATTAAGTCAGCTTTGTTTACGCGATAAGGAAGCGAAGTGATTGTAATCTGTGCTTGGCCAGATTTTAATTCACCAATTTCTGCCTCACCACGAGTTACTACTCCGCCACGTCCTGTTGCATAGGCATGTGTTAGATCTTTGCTTCCATAAACAATTCCACCTGTTGGGAAATCAGGACCTTTGACGAATTGTGTTAAGTCTTCAGTTGTTGCTTCAGGGTATTCAATTAGATGGACTGTCGCATCAATAACCTCACCGAGATTGTGTGGAGGAATATTTGTAGCCATTCCAACAGCAATACCAAGTGTTCCATTCAAAAGTAGTGTGGGAATTGCAGATGGAAGGACTGTTGGCTCTTTTCTTGTAGCATCGTAGTTTGGTCTGAAATCTACAGTTTCTTTTTCAAGATCACGCAAAACTTCAGCAGAAATTTTTGCCATTTTAGATTCTGTATAACGCATTGCAGCTGCTGGATCACCATCAATTGAACCGAAGTTTCCTTGTCCAAGTATTAGCGGATAACGCAAAGTAAAATCTTGCGTCATTCCAACCATTGAGTCATAAACTGCAGCATCACCGTGCGGATGATATTTACCGAGCACTTCACCGACAGTAGTAGCAGACTTTCTAAATCGTCCAGAAGCAGTTAACCCCATTTCATGCATTGCATAAAGAATTCTTCGGTGCACAGGTTTAAGACCATCACGAATATCAGGAAGTGCGCGAGAAGTAATAACAGACATCGCGTAACTGATATAAGACTCTTTCATTTCAGTAACGATGTTGATTGGAACTATACCCTCATGATTTGGGGTTTTTTCTTCCGGTATTTTTGCCATATTTATAGGTGAATTATAGCATAAAAAAAGCCCAAAATCTACTCTTTTTGGGGACTAATTTTGGGTATTTTAGCTTGGTATTACTCGGTTTTTTGGGGTGTGAGAATAATTGCCCCGTCTTCGGTCTGGTTGGGACTTAAGCTATCCAAAACATTTGCACTTTGGTTACCCTTGGTTCTTGCCATCATATCCTTAAAACTTTGCGAAATGAGTGAAAACGGATTAGGACTTTCCCTCCTTTCTGCTACTTTTTCGGCTTTATGTCCCAAAGAATTTACCCAAATTATTGCAAGAAGTCCTGTAATAATCGCACTTGTACTAAGCGCGATAAATCTTTTTGTTGGTACTGATTTATTTTCTAGATGTCTAATTATTTTTCTCATTTAAAAATCTAAAACTACTATTTCTCCTTCTTTTCCTTCTAAATCTTTTCGTTTTAGTGTAAGTTTTTCTACTGGTTTTGTTCCCTCTTCACCACCCTCTTTCAGAAATACTGATAGGTCACTTTTTTCATAATCCATCGGAATAATTATTTTTGGTTCAAGTGATACTGCAAGATTGTACGCATCGCGAGCCTTAAGTGTATCTTTGCCGACTGGGACAAAAAGAATATCTGCGCTATCTATTGTTTCAATTGCACTGCTTGTTAGGTTTGGACTTGTTAGAAACCCAAGAAAACAAATTGATATGTCGTCTACAGAGAAACTATATATAGTATTTATATGATCCTTATCGCCAATTTTTGCATTTACTGGAATTCCTTTTATTGAAATACCTTTAACTTCGTAGTCACCTGCACCTTTTATGGCAAAAGGAATCTGTTCTCCATAAGTAACAGTATCAATACCATTATAATCCTCATGTTTAATAGTAGATAGTGCAATATCTGCTCCGAATCTTCCGTTTTTCCCGTCACTTCCCGGATTAGTAGCTATTACTAGATCGCCCTGCTGGATCTTGAAAAACTGCTTGCCGTAATAAGTTATTATCATGTGCCAATATTATCATAAATTGCTGAAATATTAAGCCTATGCTATACTCATTTTCTATTAATCGCAGGCCACCGGCCAGCATTTAGGGTAACCCTTTCGGAATACTGAAAGAACCTGAAGGCAAATAGATCCGCCTTCGTGCGGGATTTTTTTTAATATGACAACACAAACAAAAACAATTGTAGAATTGTCACCAAACCTTGCAGCTATCGAAAAGACAGCTACTAGACCAGTGGTAGAAACTCTTGTTGAAGGACCAGTAATAAATATCAAGAAATCTTCTGTTTTCATTAACCTTGCTCCATTTGGAACAGGGATAATTTATGGACGAGAGTTCATGAATGCCCGCGACATACTGAAGAAAGTAAGTATCGGAGACATGATTAAGGCAAAAGTTATTGATAGCGAAAACGAAGAAGGCTACATTGAACTTTCTCTAAAAGAAGCAAAGCAAGCTCTAATTTGGAGCGAAGCTGAAAAAGCTATTAAATCAAAGACAATAATGGAAATCGCAGTTAAGGAAGCAAACAAAGGCGGACTTATTCTTGATTGGCAAGGTATCATGGGCTTCCTCCCTGCGTCACAACTAAAACCTGAACATTATCCGAGAGTTCTCGATTCAGATAAAGACAAAATTCAGAAAGAACTTAAGAAACTCGTTGGTAAGAAACTTTCTGTAATTATACTCACTGCCCTTCCAAAAGAAGGAAAACTTATCTTCTCAGAAAAGGAAAATAATCCTTCAGAAAGACAAGAAATCATTGGTAAATACAATGTAGGTGATGAAGTTACTTGCGAAGTTGCTGGACTTGTAGACTTCGGTGTATTCCTCAAAGTTGAAGAAGGTCTAGAAGGTCTTGTTCACATTTCAGAAATTGCTTGGGGACTTATTGATGATCCAAGAACTATGTTTAAACTTGGAGATCAAGTTAAGGCTAAAATAATTGAAATCAAAGACGGTAAAATTTCTCTTTCAATCAAAGCACTAAAGGAAAACCCTTGGAATGAATTTGAAACAAAGTTAAAGAAAGGAGACATAATCAATGGAGTTGTTATCAAATACAACAAACATGGTGCTCTCGTTTCAATTAAGGAAGGAGTGGCAGGACTTGTTCATAACTCTACTTTCGGAAGTGAAATTAAACTTCGTGAAAAGCTTGAACTTGGTAAGACTTATAACTTCCAAGTAACTCTCTTTGAACCAAAGGAACAAAGAATGACTCTTGCATACTTGGAGAAATAATCGGCAATAAAAACAAAAATAAAAAAACCCGCAATTGCGGGTTTTTTTAATTGTCTCTCATTAACGAGTGATAGAAATCGTTTGTGAAAGTTCTGCTGATGGAGCATTTACAGTAACGCGTCCAGTTGTAGCATCGCGAACGATAGTGTAACCAGTGTCATAGTCAGTTTCGCTTGTGAAGTGAGCGTCTGGATCACTTGGATCGAAAGGCATACTTGAAACGTATGTAGGAACTATACATGGAGCAATATTGTAATCACCTACAGCACTACCCATATTTGTAGCTGTTGTTGGGATTGCTCCGGCTGCACAGTTTCTTTCAAAAACACCTTGGTTGTCAGCTGAGCGCTGGCCAACTGTGTTAAGAATTGTGGTTACGTTTGAAGAACGCTGTGTATTTCTAGCCTGCGCGAACTGACGAGCAGGGTTAATAGCGATGATCACAACACCAGCCAAGACCGCAATGATACCGATAACGACCAAAAGCTCGATGAGTGTAAAACCGCTTTGTTTTGATTTTGAAATCATTATAAATTAAAACAAAATTAATAATTTGTTATGTATCGACCTGATACACCTTAGTTAAAATTATACTATGGTATATATTTATGGTCTCTCTGAGTTATCCACAATGAAAAACATTAAAAATTCGTTTTTTCTTCTACAGAAGTTGTTACAAGAGTAGAGCTAATCATTCTCATTTCAAGGTTAGTCGTAACATTATTTACTGTTCCTCTGACTTGGACAATACGAGAAGATCCACTTGTTTGTACTGGCAAGATTTGGCATGTATATGTTCCAACTGTGATAGTTTCATTGCCAGCATAAAATCCAATTGCAGATTTTAATTTCACATGATCAAGACAACTTTGTGCAAGCGCTCTACTTTGATCTTTGAATTCAAGAAATTGAGTATCAAAACGTCCGAGGAAACTTAAATTCGATGAGACAAAAGAAACCAAGGTAATAATCACAGTAATTATTATTGCTGTTACTAGTGCTATATACCCTTTTTCATTTTTATTATGGAATGACATATGAAAATGTTCTTGTTGCGGTTACGGCTGGTAATGCAACGCTTTGCGTTGTTACGGTTACTCTTATTTCTTCCATAAAAAGTGTTGGTGAAATTGAATGTCGAATATGGTCAACTGAAAATGCGGTAACAGTTACTCTGTTATTAGTAATTGGCACCGCAGTTGCGCCATTGATACTTAAAGTAATTTGACCATTCGTAAGCGCAAATGTTGCTGGATAAATTCCCGAGACATTTCCAGAAAGTGTGAGGGTTGATCCTGTTGCTCCAGATGCTGGTGCTGTAACGGCTGTAGTTTGACCAACTAACCACATCAATTTTTTGTTCAAAAGTTCTAAGTTTGCTACTTGTTCATTTCTTTCAAGTATTCTGTTATTTGTTCCTAAAATATTATTTGAAAACACGATAGACATACCAAGGAAAAGAGCAAGCAATCCTGAATAAACGACTGCTTCAATTAATGTAAAACCACGTTTTTTATTAATAAATAACATATTACGGAGAAGATGTAATTATGCGGAAGGCGTCATTTGAACGCACTCCTACATAAACTAAGTTGTCTTCATAGTCCACACTGTTTGCAATTTGCGGGAAGTTAAATGTACTCCAGTTTGTTGGTGCGGAAGGATTTGAAATATTCCAAACTTGAAATTCACTGTTTGCATTATCAGTTCCAAGGAATGCTAATGTATCTCTAATATACATATCATTTATTGAAACGTTTCCAAGGCTAGTTGATGAATATGCAGTAATTGAGGCTGGATTTGTAACATCTAATATTCTAAATGTACTTGTTCCCCCAGACATTCCCAAATACGCTTTGGTGCCCACCACAAAGACGCTTTTGCCATCATCGTTTCCGGTGTTATTAAAAGATCCTGCAGAAGTTATATTTGTTGGATCACTAACATTTAAAACTAAAAGCTCTTTTGAGTTATCTGAAGTTGCAAGATATGCCTTACCATTTAAAATAACAATTTTATTTACGTCGGCACCTACTTCATAACTACCAAGTTCAGTTGGAACGTTTGGATTTGATACATCAATAATATGGAATTCAGGACCAGTTGCTGTCTTTGTCCCAATATAAATTTTCTTTGAAAAGAAATATATTGTATTTCCTACTGCCCCAGTACCTGTTACTCCAGGTAGAGTAAATAAAGAATTTATTGCCGGCGCACTTAGATTACTAACATCAATAATTTGAAGTTGATTTGTTACATCATTTTGGGCAAGGTATGCGTAGGTTCCAGCTACATCAAGAGCATTAAGTCCTACACCTGTATCAATAGAAGATGTTATCGATGGCGCTTGTCCATTTGTTGCATTAATTATAAAAAAGTCTGGTTTTGCAGTAGAAGATGATATGGCAGAAATATAAACAATTTTATTTTTCACATCGAGGTCTGATGTAGAGTTACCCGGACCTAAGTCAATTGATCCGAGCGTTACAGGATGGAGCCAATCTCCTGTTAGTCCTCCTCCACCATTGTCATCACCAGTATCAAGTACGCTTGGCCAGTTTGCGATAAGTGTTACGATCTCTACGCTTCTTTGTGGACGAAGCGGGCTTGGTTGCCAGACAACTTTCGAAGTTATTTTTCTCTCATCACGCTGTGAAGCAATTTCTACTTTTACTGTTCTGGTGAAAATATCTTGCGTATCACTAGAGCCTGAAAAAGCCCAAGCACCACCTGAATAAGTAAGTCCATATGTTCCATCAGTAATTCCGTACCAATTATTTTTTAGAACTGAACTTGCACCAGTTATGCCATCATTTGCAAGCGCTTTTGCTGTTGCTGTGTTTTCACGGTCAATTAAAACATTTTGACTATCAAATACAATAATAGTTGTAAGGGCAATACCTAAAGTAAGAAGACTAAGTCCAATTAAAATTTCAATTATACTGTGACCACTTTTTTTATTTTTTAAAAATAACTTTTTCATTACATTTAAATTTTACCAATTAATTGCACCTTCTGCATTTAAATCTACAACTTGAGAACTATAAGTGTTTGTAAGTGTAATTGTTGCAACTGCATTCGGTCTTCCAGAAATTCTGTCAAAATTTATTTCACTAGGTGCTGTGATTGTGACTACTGTCGCAAGTGGGTAGATTTCATCATAAGATGCAGTTCTAGTTGCATAAGTATTTCCACGAAATACAACTACTTGGGTCGGCTGGAACGAAACACCAAACTTTTTTTCACTTATGTTTGATATTGCCATTGTTTGTGCACGCCTAATTGCACCAACTACATTCTTTGTTTCAGAAGTCAAAAGATAATGACGATAAGTTTTAATACCATATGGGAGTGCAACTGCGGAAACTAAAGAAAATATTGCAAATACTATAAGAACTTCAAAAAGAGTAAAACCTTTTTCTTTTTTAGAAAAATTAATCATTGAAGGCCAGACGTAACTTTATAAATAGGCGTAATAATTGAAAGTGCAATAAATCCAACTGACATTCCCATCACAAGGAGCATTACAGGCTCAATAACTGTTGTAAGGTTTTTAAGCATTTCATCAACTTCACTTTCATAAAATTCAGCAAGATAAAGTAGATTTCCCTCCAAGTTTCCAGTGGACTCTCCAACTTTTATCATTCCAGTAAACATAGCTGGAAAAAATTTTGTTTCCCCTTCCAAATAGTGAGCAAGTGAACCACCTCTTTTAATAAATTCTATCATTTTATCAATCTGTTTTCGGTAAATAAGATTGCTAAATGTGTCACGAACGATCACGAGAGAGTCTGTAATTGTGATTCCACTTTTTAGAAGAACATTAAGTGAGCGAGTAAAATTTGTCAGAGACAAATGTTTAATAACATCTTTTACGAAAGGTATACGAAGTAAAAATCGGTCCACTTGAAATTTTGCCTTTGGTATCGTCATCAATACTCTAAATCCGATGAAGAGTATTATCGCTCCACCTAGTGCATAGAGACCTTTTGATTTTATGAAATCAAGAAGCCAAATAATAGCTTTTGTTGTAAAAGGAAGTTCAACCTTAAGGCTTGCAAAAATTGGTAGAATTTTCGGGAAAATAAAAAGTGTAAGAAATACTGTAATACCAAGGGTTGCAAAGAAAATTATTCCAGGATAAATAAGAGCTGATTTTACTTTCTTTTTTATTTCACGCTGTTTTTTAAGCTCATCCGCCAAATACATAAGACTGTTAGACAAATTTCCGGACGATTCTCCGACTTTAACAATGCTTATGAAAAAATCTCCGAAAATATGGTGATAATCTTCAAGTGCCTGTGCCAAAAACTGGCCATTGTTGATATCAGAAATAAACTTATCAATTATTTTTGCGAAATTTTTTGATGTTTGTTGTTTGAGCAACTTCAAAACATCAATAATAGACATTCCGGACTTTATTCCGACTGAGAGATTGCGAGCAAAGTTTATTTTGTCCTGCACAGAAATACCAGAAAAAAGCGCTCCAAAAACTTTCTTTGATAAATCTTTTTTATTCATAAATTATTCTAAGAACTTCTTCAATCGTTGTTATTCCCGCTTGAGCTTTTCCAAGACCATCTTCAAGCATTGTCTTCATGCCATTGCGTAGTGCGGCCTGCCTTATTTGTCCTGCGTCTGCACGACTGACAATAAGAGCACGAATTTCATCATTAATTTCCAAAACCTCGTGAATTCCAAGACGATGTTTATATCCTGTGTTATTGCATTCTTCACAACCAGGTCCTCCTGTATAAATTTTGTCTGTAGTTAATGTTTGGGCAATGCTTCCTAAACTTTTTAGCTCTGCGATCGAAAGTGCACGTTCAACTCTACATTTTGGACAAACCTGACGAACCAAACGCTGTGCAATTGCAATATTAATAGTAGAAGCGACAAGGAACGGCAAAACTCCCATATCAATAAGACGCGGAAATGTTGTTGCTGCATCGTTGGTGTGAAGCGTTGAAAGCATCAAGTGTCCTGTAAGAGCTGCGTTAACAGCAATGTTTGCGGTTTCAGAGTCACGAATTTCTCCCACCATGATAATGTTTGGGTCCTGACGCAAAATTGATCGAAGTCCTGTAGCAAATGTAAGACCAGACTGAACGTTAACCGGAATTTGTGTCACACCTTCAACTGAATATTCAATTGGATCTTCAATTGTAATAATTGAGACTTCACGCTTATTGAGTTCACGAATAATCGTGTAGAGAGACGTCGTTTTTCCAGAGCCAGTTGGACCATTCGTAAGAATCATTCCATAAGGTTTCTTGATGGCGACATTTATTTTTTCAATTTGCTCTACCGTAAAACCGAGATCTTCAAGAGATAGCTGAATAATCTGTGACAGGATACGCATAACAACGTTTTCATCATAATAAGTTGGTGCAATAGATACACGAACATCAACTTCACCAGTCTCACCAACTTTTGCACGAAAACGTCCATCTTGTGGAATATGGTGAATATCAGTTTTTAATTCTGAAAGCACTTTGATACGAGTTACAACTTCTGACTGCATACTCTTTGGATATTTAAATGCATCTTGAAGAAGTCCGTCGATACGCAAGCGAACAATAACTCCAGTCTCACTTGGTTCTAAGTGCACGTCAGAAGAACGAGTATGATATGCATACTCAATAAGGAGTTCAACAAACCCAATTATAGAAATACTATTAGGCTCTTTAGCAAGCTCAGTTTCAATAGCGTGCTTAATCGCCTCTATTTTTTCCATGAACTTATTATATCAAAAGAGCAAAAAATCACTTGTGTAAATTAATTATATAAACTCATTGCTTTCTCTTTACTACCATCGGAGACAGTAAAAAGCGCTTCTTTAATTGTCTTTGCTACTTTTTTTAGTTCGAGTAATTCCTTTTCACGAAAATCTTTGAGAAGAAAGTCCTTTACAACTTTTTCTCCAGATGGCTTTTTTGTTTTCCCTGTTGGCGTACTGGGCGAAATCCCTACTCTTACACGCAAAAAGCTTTCAGACTTTAGTGATTTAATTATAGATTCTACTCCGTTGTGCCCACCTGAGCTTCTATTAAACGAAAGTTTTATTCTTCCAAGCGGTAAATCGAGATCATCATAAATGACTACAATTTTTTCCAAATCTTTTTTACTACTTACAAGTGGTTTTACACTTTTGCCGGAATTATTCATAAAAGTTTCAGGTAATACGAAAAACATTTTTTCTCCATCGATTTCCCCTTTTGAAGTAATTGCGGAAAGTTTCAAATCTTTTTTCCAATCAGAAAAATCTTTTTTGGCGAGCATTTGTAAAATTATCCTTCCAGTATTATGGCGATTGTTTTCATATTCATCCCCCGGATTACCAAGTCCAATTACATTTAGCATAAAAAAAGTATAGTTGATAAAGGTTTATTTAAAAAGCCTGAAAATTTCTACGGGACCACTTTCCTCACTTTGCTGTCAAGCTATCTATCATAGTATAATCACGGTCATGAATATCAGTAATGATGGTTCTATTCCTCCAAATTATTCTCTACCAGAGAAAAAACAGAAAAAAGAAAGTTTTTGGGATCTAGTAAAATTCGCATTTCTTGCACTTTTGATTGTTGTTCCGGTCCGAGCATTTATTGCTCAACCCTTCATTGTCTCTGGAAGCTCAATGGTTCCAACATTCGAGAACAGTGATTATCTAATAGTAGATGAAATTTCATACAGGTTGAACGAACCAGAACGTGGAGATGTTGTTGTCTTTAAATGGCCACGCGACACTTCAAAATATTTTATAAAGAGAATAATTGGACTTCCTGGAGAAACAGTAAAAATTAAAGGAAATACTGTAACAATTAAAAATGAATCTCATCCAGACGGTTTTACTCTAACTGAACCATACGTAGAAAATAAATCAGACAACACATTAGAAGTTACTCTTCCAGAAGATCAGTATTTTGTAATGGGAGACAACAGAAGCGGAAGTTCTGATTCAAGAGCATGGGGAAATTTGCCAAAGAATCTTTTGGTTGGAAAAGCGTTCCTACGTCTTTTCCCTGTAAATCACATTGGAATTTTACCTGGAGGGTTTGATGATTACGAGAATAATAAATAATACATGCAAAAAACTGCAAAACCAGCAAAGAAAGAAGTTTTTAACGCACCGAAAGGAATGCGAGATATAAAAGGAGAAGATTATTATCTATTTCAAGGATTTTTTGAAAAGGCACAAGAGGTTGCAATTTATTATGGTTTCCAACCTCTTGAAACTCCAATGCTTGAACATGAAGAACTTTTCACTGCAAGTGTTGGTGTCGGAACAGATATCGTAGACAAAGAAATGTATTCCCTTCGCACAAAAGGCGGAGATCATTTGGCGCTACGACCTGAACACACAGCAGGTGGAATGCGATCATATATTGAAAACGGCATGATGAATTTGCCACAACCTGTGCTTCTTTATCAATATGGACCAGTGTTCCGTCATGACAATCCACAAAAAGGACGCTACAGACAATTTTGGCAGTTTGATATGGATGCAATTGGAAGCGAGAAAAGTGTTTTAGATGCTTTAGTGATTCGTGCTGCCATGACAATTCTTGCTGATGCAGGCGCAGAAAATCTTGCTGTAGACATAAATTCAATTGGTGATAAGGAATGTCGTGCAGGATATATTCGTGAACTAACGAATTATTATAAAAAGCACGTAAATTCTCTCAGCGTAATTGATAAAGAAAGATTAAAGACAAATCCCCTTCGCATTTTAGATAGCAAAGATCCAAAGGCAAAAGAAATAAATGAAAATGCACCAGAAGCAATTGCTTCACTTTGTAGTGGATGCAAAAAGCACTTTAAAGAAGTACTTGAGTATTTGGAACAAATGGGAATTCCCTACCGCTTAAACAAAAATCTTGTTCGTGGACTTTCTTATTACACAAGAACAGTTTTTGAAATTATTGAAGAAGCAACCAGTGAAGAAGGATCAACACCACTTACACTTGCTGGTGGTGGAAGATATGACTATTTGGGTAAACACTTAGGATCAAAGCGTGATATCCCAGCTGTTGGAGTATCTTTTGGTGTAGATAGAATAATTGAAATGCCTTGGTACAAAAAATTAATGCCAAGAATCTTGAAAAAACCAAAAATTTACTTTATTCAGCTTGGATTTGATGCAAAACTCAAAAGTTTAAATGTTATTGAAATATTACGTAAGGCTCATATTCCAATAGCTCAAGCACTTTCAAAAGATTCACTTTCACAACAACTCGCAATTGCAGAGAAAATGGGAATTCCACATGCAATAATTTTCGGACAAAAAGAAGCCCTTGAAAACTCTGTCATTGTGCGTGATATGAAGACGCATTCTCAAGATACAGTTCCACTAGACGAACTTCTAGTATATGTGAAGGAAAATATTTAATGGTAAATATTCTTCAAAAAAATGATAAGGTACTTAGATTCAAAGCGCTCCCTGTTGGTGTGAAGGAAATTTCTAGTGAGAAAATTCAAAAGATAATTAAAGATATGAAGAGCGCACTGGCTTCACAAGAAGATGGTGTTGCAATTGCCGCACCACAAATTGGAGTATCAAGTAGAATATTTGTAGTTTCGGGAAAAATTTTTGATCCTGATTTTGATGGAGAAAAATTAAATAAAAAAGGAACAGATGTGGAAGATTTGGTTTTCATAAATCCAGTGTTCACGAAACTTTCAAAGAGTAAAAAGAAGGTTCCTGAAGGATGTCTTTCAGTCAGATGGCTTTATGGAGATGTGTCACGAAGTACACAGGCAACAATAAAAGCATACAATGAGCGAGGCGAATTATTTACTCGTGGTTCAAGTGGACTTTTAGCACAAATTTTCCAACATGAGATGGATCATCTAGACGGCATACTTTTTATCGATAAGGCAGAAAATCTTGAAGAAGTTTTACCGAACAGCAAGAAAAAATAAATGGAAAATATAAAACCAAAATTTGTATTCTTTGGTACACCAGAATTTGCTGTCGTGGTTCTTGATAAGCTCAAGGATTCTGGTTTTTTGCCTAGCTTAGTCGTTACTTCACCAGACAGGCCTGCTGGTAGAAAATTAATTATTACTCCCCCACCTGTAAAAGTTTGGGCAAAAGTTAACAATATTCCTGTTGTTCAGCCAGAAAAATTAGATAATAATTTTATTGAAATTTTAAAAAATGAGAATTTTGATTTAGGGATTGTAGCTGCTTACGGAAAAATTATCCCTCAAAATGTTATCGATTCCCCTAAATATGGAATATTAAATATTCATCCATCCCTTTTGCCAAAATATCGTGGACCATCGCCAGTAGAAAGCCAGATTTGGCAAAACGAGAAGAATACTGGAGTAACAATAATAAAACTTGATGCTCTTATGGATCATGGACCAATAGTCCTGCAAAGATCTTTTCCTATGCCAACACCACTACCAAACCGAGAAGAACTGCATAAACTACTTTGGAACATGGGTGGGGAAATGATTTCTGAGGTCATTCCCAAATGGATTAATGGTGAAATAAATCCTATAGAACAAGACCATACAGAAGCAACATTCACAAAAAAACTTATCAAAGATTATGGTCTCTTAAAATTTGAAGACAGTGGAGAAATGAGCTTTAGAAGATTTCAAGCAATGTACGGTTCTCTTGGAACATATTTTTTTACTGAAAAAAATGGCAAGAAAATCCGCGTAATTATTAAGGATGCAAGTTTTGAAGATGGAAAATTTGTCATTAAAAAGGTTTTACCTGAAGGTAAGAAAGAAATTTCTTATAAAGATTTTCTAAATAAATAAAAAACACCAGAGATCAGTAATTGATCCCTGGTGCATTCAACTTCACGCAAGTTCGATTTTATCTTTCTTGCGGTAGTTGTATTTTTCTACGAGAAGGTTGAGGTATTCTTCAACACGCAAGCTTCTTGATTCTTGAAGCATTGTTATCGGATACTTTTTCAATTGCTCAACCATGTGTCCATGGTCATATCCTTTTGTGTTTAAGAGGTGAAGCATTGCCTCAACAAAATTCCGGGATTTCCAAGCATATGGGTGAAAATCTTTAAATTGTTGGATTTTCCTTGCCTTTGTGTAAGCACTCTTTACAAGATCTTCTCTTGTAACCATTTTACCTGAACGAAAATCATCGGAAGTACCTCCATGCTTCGTGCGTTTACCAAGTACAATCAGTTGCGCTGTAGTAATATCAAAAGCATGCTGATCGTAGAATTTTTTGAATACCTGGTAATGGATGTTACCGCTTTTGGCATGTGTATTCAAAAAATCCTCCATAGTCCAGTTGCGAGAATTCACGTTGAGGATGGCAACTTCTTTGATTCCCCAGCCTGGCATTACTATGAAGTAAACCGGCAAGTGTAATCTTTTTGCTGCCTCGAAACGATGCTGGCCATCAATCAACTCCATTTTCTCGTTCACATACAGAATTGTGAACAAATAACCATCTTTTCTGAAGGATTCCATGAGCGTGTGCACATGTTGTTCCTGCAAATCTCTGTTTTCTTGTAGGCGGCTAAAAGCAGAATACGCTGTCGTTTTATAGACTTTGAAGTCATCAAACGGTAAAACTGTGCAATCGTCACATAAAAAATTCATGAGATACCGGCCATTACCCGGTATAACAACTTTTTCCAACATTTCTGTTGAGAGTTGCCTGATTGCAAATTGCTTAATAACTTCTTCACTCTTTTCAGAGGCGTGGACAGTCATTGCCCCGCTTTCCTCACTAACTTTTGTTGTCATTTTTAAAGAATTTTTTTGGTTTGAAACTTATTATACATACATATATTTATATGTCAAGTGAAATAAAAAATTCAAATTTTTAAAACAAAACACATAATCTGAAGAAAGAACATACATAGACAACTCGTCATTAGAAGTGTCGAGTAATTTATTAGTTTAAGAATCAATATTTATGCTTGGATGGATTGTGTTTTTTCTCATAATTGCAATTATTGCCGGACTTTTGGGTTTTACCGGAATAGTTGGTGCTTCAATTGGCATAGCTAAGATTCTATTTTTCGTTTTCTTGATCTTGCTTGTTGTTAGCTTGATATATAGATCAACTAGAAAACTTTCATAGAAATTACTTTTGCCAACTAAAACCTGCATGTGTGGGTAAGGTCGATAATATTAAAAATAATTTCGAAATCTCGAAAAACTCTATGGATACAGAAAAAGTTTATGTAAAAGACAACGAATCAAGTGGCACAAATTTGGCACTAGTCATAGTCTTTATTATCATAGTTGGCTTGCTTGTATGGTGGCTTACAGCACGTAAGGCTCCAACACAAACTGACAACACACCAAATGTAAATGTAGACTTAAATCTACCTGATACAGGAGGCTCTGGTGGAACAAACACTGGTGGAGGAACTGGTGGAAGCACCGGTGGAACAAACACTGGTACAGGATATTAGGAATTAATTTAATAAAAAATGGCACGCTACAGTAAAAAATCACAAAAGAAAGTAAAACGCGCTATGCATGAATTCAAACGTGGAACTCTTAAAATTGGAAAGAGTAAAAAGCGCGTCAAAAGTAGAAAACAAGCTATAGCAATCGGACTATCCGAAGCCAGAAAGAACGGCGCAAAAGTCCCGAGGAAAAGATCTAGTTAGTTATCGTATTTTGAAGTAAATGGATTTCTTTTTGAAAGCTGTTTAGCTTTTCTGTGTTTATTTTGAACTATTCAACTAACTTGCCTTCATAGTAAACATACACGTAGTACGGAAAGTCATACATTCCAGAATTTTGTGTAGCTTCTGCAAATTCTTCCTCAGACAAAATTTTGAGAGTTACCCTTTTCCCAACCAGAAAAGAAAGATCTTTTGTACTGTCGTTTTTTACATTTACAAGTGTAATTACACCTGTAATTACACCATCGTCGACTTCAAATTGATTTTGACTTACTTGGCTTACTACAACTTTATCTCCTTCAAAACGTGATACATACAATGGATATTGTCGTAAGGCTTCCTTTTGTATTGATTCATTTTTTACCTGTTCTTCTCCAATAACTTTATTCCTGACATTTCTTGCTAAATATTTTATTGGAATATAAATATAACTAAGTCCCACCAACAAAAGAGTAATAATCGCTATCAATTTTAACTTACCTATTTTAGTATTTTCTATAGTGTTCTCGTGTTTTTTTCTTATTAATCTTAAGAAAATTTTTCCAGTATAGAAAAGTCCAATTATAGGACCTAAATATATTACAGCCGTAGAGAACAAAATGAGGAGTGCACCATTATTATTTCCAATCTGGTATCGGAAAACAGTATCTATAACAAAAAGACCAACAATACCAATTAAATAGCTAGCAACAGCCTTAATAATAAGACTTGTTGGAACTTTTGATTGAAGTTTTATCTGTGGCTGTATCGTCTGGGATGTTTGATTTTGAATATTTACTTCCATTGAAAGGACTATTAGTTATCGTATTTTGAAGTAAATGGATTTCTTTTTGAAAGTCCCTTTAGCATTTTCTTTACGCTTCGGGCACCGCGCCTTAGAAGTGTAGTATTTCTATCTTTTTTCTCTACCAATTGTCTTTCCAAATCTGCTTTCATTTCATCAATTGCAGCATATAAGTCAGTTTCTTCAGCAACTGCACGAAAATTTCCCTTTGCACATTTTAAATTTGTTTCAGCTTTAAAAAACTCTCCATTTTTATGGTGTTCAGTTGTTTTTCCAACTTCAACCTCAGCGAGTGGAATCATATTCTCGTCTGCAACTAATTTATTAAGACTTGAAAGTCTTTTTTTTACATAATCCTCAATTGGACTCGTGAGATCTATACCAATAGTTTTGATGTTTATTTGCATAATACTATTGTTACTAATAATCGTAATTTTATCATTTTCTAGATTTTTTTTAAAAAATTAAGGCTTTAGAAGACGAATTTTATTTTTTGACAAGTTTCTAGGCCATTCTTCCCTCTTGCTAGCTACCCTTTCAAATACAGAAGCCTTTCTAATATGTTTTTTCATATTAGGCGGAAAAATCCTAAAATGTTCGCTATTATCCAATTTATCTTCAATTTCCCACAGATCTTTTTCACTTGTAATCCAATAATCTCCGAGTCGTGACAGATCAAAAGGCTTTGAATAACTTTTCAAAGTTTTTTTTCCTGAATCAATAAAGTATTCATGAAAATACGAATTAGCTAGTTCGCGTACTGATTTAAAAATTGGATCCCGATACCGCAGTACTGGATGATTTGTTTTTGATATCGCTCCCCAGAAACCTCCTTTTTTAAAAAGTGTTACTACATGATCATAGTCAGTCGGTGGGCCTGGCGTTTTCAAATCAAGTATCAATGGTTTTTCGCCGTGGTAATAAAGAATTGCGCCTGCTAAAAGTGCACCCTCCAAACAGTGGGCTTTTTTATTTTTCATTACAAGCCGTGGCGACATCAAAGTTTCACCTCCTTTTTCGTGGTTGATTGAAATACTATCCAAATAATCTTGAATTTTTATAGGAGTATTTAACTTTTTAAAAAGTTTTTCCTCATCTTTCGAAAGTCCGAACATGTTGATAAGTATAACATTGCAGTTTTCTAGTTGTGATACAATGGCGCTCAAACTCACAGCCCTATGACAATAAAATACTTCCTCATGACTTTTTTGCTCCTGGCTGGAGCAAAAATTGCAAACTGCCAAACCTGGGGCTTGATAAAAGAAAATAGAGCCCGAGATACTACAAACTTCATGTTTGAATTAACGTTAGAAAATGCTTTTTTCAAGCAAAAGCAAAGAGATCTTGATCAGACGATTTTAAGCGACAAGAGTCATCTGCAATTTTTCAATCCAAGTATTGGTATGGCATTCTGCTACCTTTCACCTGAACTTTTCTCAAAAAATATTAGTTTGTGTTCAGAACTGAGAATTTTTTTCAGCGGAAATCACATGTCCACCAATTGCATGCTTGGAATTAACCATTCTTACTTTACTGCAGGATTAATGGCTGGAACTCATGCCATACGTACGACCGAGCCGGCAACTTACAGATCTTGGAGTAGAAATTATTTCAAAGATGAAGGGTTGGGTGCATATGCTGAAATCTATCATCCAAACTTGCGAGCTTGTATTTCGCGAGAATGCATTAAGGGTTTTGACTACAACTACAATGTCTTATTTTCTCTAAACAATATCCAGAAAGTCTGGTTTGGATTTTTCAGACAAGAAGTTTTGGGTAGTGGACCTGAGGTTGTATACTCAAATGAAATTAAGAGACCGTGGAGAATTGCCTTGAGGTTTGCAGTTCCGACAGCCTATGAAAAAAGAATGTTTGATATTGGGGATGCTCTTCTCTTTTTTTATCGGCTTGATATAAACTGATTTTTTAGTTCATGTTGGTTAGTAGCGTCCTGTACCTTTGGTCGGGGCGCTTTTTTATTTTTTGTTTTGTGATAGTATTTTGAAACTGTATGAGAATTTATAAAGTTCCAAAATCACCAAAATTAATTCGCAAACGTTCACGCACTGGGCTTGGCCTTTATGCTGGAGAAAACATAAAAAAGGGAAAATTTATTACTCTTTATACTGGTAAAAAAATAACCACTAAAGAAGCAGACCGAGTTGGTGGGCAATATCTTTTCGAAATAAATAAACGCTGGACTATTGATGGAAAAGGAAGAAATAATCTTGCAAGGTACATAAACCATTCATGTCTTCCAAATTCAGAAACAGAAACAAGAGGTCACCAAATTTTTATTGAAGCAATAAAAAATATCAAAGAGGGTGAAGAAATAACTTACGATTATGGTAAAGAATTTTTTGATGAATATATAAAACCAAAAGGCTGTCGTTGTGTGAAATGTACGAAGTAATTATTTTATCGCTTTTATAAAAACAGCTCTATATAAAAATCTTAGCAAGGAAAATCCTGCAATAGTTGCAACAATAATAAGAGCAATATTTTTTGCCTTATTTACATTGTTCACAATCTCAAGAATTCTATTGTGAAAAAACCAGCCAATGAAAATATAAAGCGGGACATAAATTACGAGTGCGAGCATATCGTAAGCTAAAAATCTTTTGAATTTTACTTGAAAATTACCCGCTAGGAATGGTCCTAAGAAACGAAGCTGTATCATAAATCTTGAAAAGAAAATTACTTTATTTATGTGTTTTTCTACCCATTCTTCCTTTTCGCTAACCCTTTTTGCAAAAAATTTATTATAGAATCCTTTCACGAATTTATTACCCCTTTTTGAAAGGTAGTAGATAGTGATATCACTAACCAATAGACCTAAAGTAACAATAGGTACAAGTATAAAAGCTGATAACTTGCCAATGCCTGCAAGGTACCCTAGGCACAATAAAATAACCTCCTCAGGCACAGGAACAAATACATTTGTAAGGAGAGCCACAACAAATATACCAATGTAAGAAAGTGCTCCCAGTTCACTAAGTATTATTTGTGTCTCATTCACTCGTAAAATATAGCATTAAAACCAGTGTTTTTCTGGCCATTTCTAATCCCCAAGTCATTTGCACTAGTACTGCTATAATTAACGTAGTTTCGGGTCATTTTATAAAATAATCATCGTTTAAATATGAAATTACACTCTATCGCCTTCATTCTTCTGATAATCGGAGGATTGAATTGGCTTTTGGTAGCTTTTGGTTGGGACTTGGGTTCAGTTTTGGGTGCAGGCATTGCAAAAATTGTTTATATTCTTGTCGGACTTTCAGCAGTATACGAAGTGTTCACACACAAGAAAAGATGTATGAATTGCATGAAAAAATCTATGCCGGCTCAAATGGGAAATTCTGGAATGCAAAAAATGTAGTAATTAAAAAAATCCTCCTTTCGGAGGATTTTTTGTTTATCTAATTGAATATTACTGATAGATAACTATCTATTTCGCGCTGATCTAAATCGTAGAAATATTTTTCATTTCGATTCAAACGCTCTGCCAAATCTACGCCAACAAATCTCCAGTGCCATGGTTCATAAATATAATATTTATTACTTTCTGGATATGAAAGTACAAACCCGTATTTGTAAGCATTTTCGATTAACCAATCTGATTCTTTTGTTTTTTCAAATCCGGTTAACTCACCCGAAAGTGAATTTGTAGTGAAATCTATTGTCGTACCAAGTTGGTGTTCTGAATATCCTTGATCAGCAGAGAACGAATTTGCTGTTCCTGCTCCATATATAACTTTGTAGGTAGATTTTAAACTTGCTTGTGTTCCAAATGATCTGTATCCAGATTGGACAAATAGTTCCAAATCATCTTCTTTCGAAGCTTTCAAAAGTTTTTCTAGATATGGCCAGACTTGTCCATGTATCTCAATTGTTCTTCCTTTGTCACGAATAAAGTCTGAACTTATTTTTGTAAGTTCTTTTGGAACGTAGTGCTCATTTAAGAAAAAAACTTTTGAGTATTTTTGTAGAAGTTCTGGATCGGTTTTTGAAAGCGCATCCAAAGTACCGATAGTATCCCTGACTTTACCAAGATGTTCGCTTAATGCATCGCTTTTATCCTGTTCGTTCTTTAATACATCAACTAAACTTACAAGTTCAGTATTTAGTGAATTTAGGTTCTCATCTACAGATACTGTTTTATTTTCGATGTTTTCTATTTTGCCTTTTGCTTCACTTAATTCCCTAGCTAGAGTATTTCTGCGAAACTCTCCAAAATAGACTACGCCAGCCAAAAGTATCAAAAATATTCCTCCAATTATTGCCTCCCTTTTAGTTATCTTCTGTAATTCTGTACTCATGACCCGATTCTAACATAATTAAAAAAGCCCCAATATTGGGGCTTTTTTAATGTTTAAACTATTGGATTGTAGTGAATGATCCTTGTGAACCAGTAGCTTTATTACTTGATTCATCTGATGACTCAACAACATAGTAATAAGTTGTGTTTGCAGTCAATCCAGAGAGTGTTAATGAATGTGAAGTTGTAAATGATGAAGCATTAACGCTTGTAGCAACTGTAGTATCAATCGGATTTGCCGTACCATAATAAACTTTTCCATTCGCAGTCTCATTTGTTGTCCAATTTACTTTTGCACCACTGGCGGTTATATCAGAAGTAGTTATATCTGAAATTGTTGGAGCTGTTGTATCTGCTGCAGTAGTAGTAAATGTTCCTTCAGATGAGATACTTGCATTTCCACCAGCATCAGTTGAAGAGACTTTATAGTAATAAACAGTGCCTGCAGTAAGACCGGTGGCAGAAATTGAATGTGTGGTGGTTGCAGTATTATTCACAAAGTTTGCAGTTCCGCTTGTAGAAACTCCTGGAACTGTACTTACCCAAACCTTATCCTTTGCGAGCTCATTTGTTGTCCAATTTATTTTTACTGAAGTAGCCTTCAAATCAGAAGTTCCTAGCGCAGAAATCGTTGGAGCCGTGTGATCACTTGGGTCAACGTGCCAATCTGTATCTTTCAATTTCTTTGCAATTCCAGGTGGTAAAGTTTGACACTCAGGAATGGTTGGTTTTACTCCACCCATCTTCTTTAAATATCCTGGCGCAATCAAATGTCCAGGTGGAACGATTGCGCAAAGCTTTTTACCTTCATTACTTTCAGCTGTTCCGTCTCCATCATCATCTTCGTTTTCAGCTGTAACTCCTGACTCATCAGCAAACTTCTTAAGTGCTTTTAGAGTTAGAGGCCCGACATTTCCTACCTGAGGAAGACCGTTTTTCTTTTGGAACTTCTTAACTGCTGCTGCAGTCAATTTTCCATAATATCCTGTCACCAGACCTTCTGGATAAATACTTGAATCCAGTGCCAAAAGACTTTGAAGTGTTGTTACAGCTTCACTTCTTGTTCCCTGTTTAAGTGTTGTAAGCAAATCAGAGAGCAATGTTTGTCTCTGTGTCTGCAACTCTTTTATCTGTGCGGTCAAACTATTAATTGCATCAACTTGCGATTGTGTGGTGGCAGCATGAGCACGAAATCCCACAAATAGAGCAAGCATGATGATTAAAATTCCGATTTTTTTCATGTTTCTATATATTGATTAATTGTTAAATACGCACCTGTTAAGTGTACCATTTTGAAACTTTGGCTTTTACACATATTGACACTATGAAATTGTGTGCGGAAATTTGACAGAAGAATTGAATAGAAAAATGTATAATAAACGGATGATTAGGAGGCTTCGCGATAGAATAGAAATCTTCGTAGAAAAAAATCGAAAATATGTCATGCCTATCGCCGTAATTGTAGGTTTTATTGGCGATATTCTAACACTACGCAGAATTGATCGACTTTTCGATAATATTGTCCTTACAACTCATCTCATAATAGTTGGAGCAATGGTTGCATTCCTTTTTTCTAAAGGATCAAGAATAGGAAGAGTCTTTAAAGTAGAAAAATTTGAAGGAATTTATACCACACTTATGCTTTTTTCTTTTGGTGCATTATTCTCTGGTTTTACAATTTTCTATACAAGAAGTGGCTCACTTCTTTCTGCGTGGCCATTCATTCTCTTACTTGCACTCCTAATGTTCGGTACAGAATTTTTTAAATCATACTTCAAAAGAATAATAGCTCAATTTGTACTTTACTATTTCGTAATATTTTCTTATTTAATTGTTCTTATCCCACTTTTTGTAAAAGATCTTGGCACACAATGGTTCGTAGTAAGCGGAGTTTTGAGTTTAATTGTGATTTTCTTTTATGCGCAATTCCTCGCAAAGTTAAATCGTGAGCGCTACTTAATGTATCGCAAAAATATGAAATTTTATGTTTTAGGAGTTTTTGCAATAATAAATTTTCTCTATTTCACAAATATAATTCCTCCCGTTCCACTTTCTCTAAAGTACATTGCTGTTTATCACAGTGTAGAAGAAATTGAAGGAAAATATTTAGTCTCTTATGAAAAGCCCGCATTAATTTCGCTCCGCAAAAGAAGTCATGTTTTCCATTGGGATGGAAATAGTTCTGTATATGTTTTCTCTTCAGTATATTCGCCGATTGGATTTAAAACTGAAATTCATCATGTTTGGAAATATTTTGATACAGATAAAAATAGATGGTACACGGAAAATGATATTCCGATTAAAATTGTCGGCGGAAGAATTGAGGGATATCGGGGTTATTCTTATAAAACAAATCTCCATCCGGGATCATGGCGCGTTGTTGTTGAAAATGTTCGTGGTCAAGCATTAGGATATATCAATTTCAAAATAAAAGAAGGTGACCCAAGTCCAATTATTTTTGAAGAGATCTAGTTTTATTTTAAAGATATGTTAGATTTATTTTTAAATCGCACATTATGAAAAGAACAATTTCCCGTCTACCCGTATCAAACCCATTTCCAACATTAGATGAAATTGTGGCTCCAGAACCTGCCACAATGAAAGTTTTCAGTAACATTTTGATGAAGCAAGAAAAAACCAAGAACGGGTTTAAAAGTAAAAACCGTTCACACAAAAAACCCTAAGGTAAGTACATTTGGCATCCATATGGATGCCTTTTTCTTTGACATTTACCCGATTTAGGATAGTCTAAGTCAAAAGTTCTAAACAAATAAAAAAGGAGGAAAAATGTCACCATTTCTACTTATCCTGATAAAAATTGGATTCATCATTAATTTGGTATTGCTTACATTCTCTATGTTAATGACTTTTGGTTACGGCATAGAAATTGCTAATGGGGGCACACATTTCAAAAAAGTATATCTGCTTGTTGCTCGACTTTCGATATTACTGATTTTTGCAGCAAATATATGCGCCCGATTGCTCGCTGAATCAAGAGGTGGACTAAGAGCTACAGACTGGATTCTTTACGTCCACATTACTTGTGGCGCGATATGCCTTTTTTTTCTTATTCTCAGTGCTTTTGTGCCTTGGGTAAGAAAATACAGGTTTCCGAGCCAAATCGAAATTCTTACTTACTTCCCTATGGCAATTAGTGCACTACCAATTATCTGGCGACTCTAAAAAAACCAAAGAAAAAGCCGTTCCTTAGAACGGCTTTTATTTTTTAGCAGAAGCTATCGGCGAGGTCTCCACATGCAAATCCATTCTGAATTACTTGCTCATCCGAAGATCTTGAATTTTCAAGATTTCTAAGTACTTCAGTAATTTTAGTAGTTTTTTCCTCTGGAATATTTCCCAAGGAAACTTTCTCGCCTGTATAGGGCCAGTTTTCAATCCATTTTTTTGGATCAAATCCACCGACAAATGTATGTATCTTTTGTAAAGCCGGAGGATAACCTTGGACTTTTTCATTTGCCCTTTTGCAATAAATTCTTATTTTCCAAAGATGAAAAATAACAATTTCAATTGCTGCTTTTTCTTTTATGGTTTCGTTGTTCATTTGTATAAGGTTCTTAAGTTTTTAGAACCTTAACAAATGAAATAAGGAGCGTCAATCAAATATATTTATCCTTGATATGCTTTTCTGAGCTCTTCTATATCAATTTTCTTCATTTTAAGCATAGCTTGTAGCACTCTATCTGATTTAGCTTTATCTGGATCACTTATCATTTCTCCCATTGCATTTGGAATTATTTGCCAAGAAAATCCAAACTTATCTTTTATCCACCCACATTGCTGGGAATTTGGATCAGCTCCAACTTCAAGTTTTGACCAGTAGTTATCAACTTCTGCCTGATCTTCACATTCGATCATAAATGAAATTGCTTCATTTGGTTTAAATATTGGTCCGCCATCCAGCGCCATAAATCTTTGCCCAAACAACTCAAAAATTGCAGTGAGAATTTTCCCATCAAATCCTGCCATTGGACCTTCCTTTATACCTTCTGGATATTTTTTTATGCTTACAATTTTTGAATTAGGAAAAATTGAAACATAAAAATTGATTGCTTCTTCACAGTTTCTATCAAACCACAAACTTGGTGTAATTTTTGGATTCATAAATTTTATTTATTAAAATTTGTAATTTTTACTACTTTTCCGCCTTTATCAAATGTGGTCCACTTGCCTGTTTGTTTACCATTTGCAAAACTTCCAGTTCTCATTTTCGTTCCATCTTTTCTAAACCAAGTCCATCTCCCTTCCATTTTTTTGCCCTTCATTTCACCCTTTGCCCAAACACTTCCATCTTTGTGGTAATGAGTGTACTTCATTTACATGCCTTTAGGTTGCAAAATTGAGATTCTATTTTCCTCTGTATCTTGTGCTGAAATCCACAACCCTACGCCCGGAATATCTTGTGGCTCCATAGACTGCTTTCCATCATTACCCATAGCTCCAAGAATTTTTCCACCTGCTTCTTCTATTTCTTTCATTGATTTATGAATATCGTCTACTGCAATCACTATTGATGGTGCATGCGAAAGAGGATTCTCAGTCTTTTGATAAAATCCGCCATTGATTGCCCCTGGGGCTTTTGTCATACCTTTTTCATCTGTAGGTGTCGTATTAACTACAGTATAATTTCCCATTTCAGGACCCATTTGTTGCATTTCCCAACCAAAAACCGTGCTATAAAATTTCTTCATTCTTTCCTTATCATTTGCACCCATTTCAAAGTGAACTACCGGATTCATTTTTTTATTTGTGTTTTCCATAAAATCATATTAATTACTTTATAAGTTCGATGACGTGATCAGAAAAATTTTCTTTCACAAAATACTAAAAAACTATTCAGAAGTAATACCGTCAAAGTGCTCATCGTCTTTTTCGGCTTCCTCTTTTGTTTTATGAATAATTTTATCTTTATGGTGAGCTGGCATGTATATCGAATAGAGCTTCATTTTTGTAGTACCTGTATTAATAAAATTGTGTTTCATTCCAGCTGGTACAACAATTGCACTACCATCAGAAATTTCATAAGAAACATCATTTAAAACTGCCTTCCCTGTTCCTGATTCAATTCTTAAAAATTGATCTACATCATGAACTTCCTCTCCAATATCTTCTCCTACGTTTAATGACATCAAAACAAGTTGTGAATTTTTTGTTGTGTACAAAACCTTCCTGAAATTATCATTCTCAAGTGATAGTTTTTCAATATTATCAATAAATCCTTTCATACTATTTGTTTTTACTTAATGATCTAAATATTATTCCAGTCAAAATGGAAACAAATCCGAATAGAATAATGAAACTAGAGAAAACATATGAAAGTATTGCTAGGTTTAATGCTGTAATTAGCGTAGTAGCAGTTATCCAAATATCTCTGTTTGTATTTGCTGTCATAGCTGGTTTGCCATCAGCACCAATTACAACATTGCCATTTTCATCCAACTTTTCAATCTGTCTTGGCATTTCGGAATATGTCTGCCCGCCAGTCGTTTTAAGCACATGTTCACGAATAATTTGAGCTTGAACAGAAAGTGTAAATGGGCCACGAACTTTTTGATTTGGATTACTTGAATCAGATGGTGTAGTAATATTTTCCTGCTTAACGCTTTTATATGTAAAACAAATACCCCAAAGACCTCCCAATACTAATAAAACCCCAGCGAAAATCGCCAAGGAAGACCCTAGTTTTAATAGTTTTTTCATAATTTAATTATACAACTAAATTTGCTAAAAACTTACGCTGGTATTAAATAAAAAACCCGCCTGTGCGGGTTTTTTATTTTTTTAGCAATTGATCAAACTTTAATTTCAAAATTGCAAAGAGATAAATTATTTCAAGTATTCCTGCCGTATTTATAAAAATAAATGCGATAAACCACCAGTGTTGTCCTTTTCTTGCGCTATGCCATAGTGCCAATCCCTTCCAAAAAACACTCCAAATGAAAAGCAATAACATGACTGGACCAATCACATGCAACCAACTTGGGGCACCCATCAACCCATTATTAAAATATGACATCATAATTTTAAATATTACTAATAATTACTTATTTAGATATTTACCAGCAATACTAAGGGCAAATGAAGTAAGAGTTATCACAACCATCGTAAACATCAACTTAAACAATACTGGATTTGCTTCTTCATTTATTCCCGTAGTAAAGATCATTAATAATCCTACAATTCCGAAACCTATTGATGAACAAATAAATATTTTTGTTGCTGTTTTTTGCATAATGTTATTATACCAAATTAGCGATGAATGCATCCCGCCCAACAACATGGTCTGCGCTTCCCCTCCTTAAGCTCATTTTTAGCCCTTTTTATATGGTTTTCTCTTGTCTCTTGCTTCTTGTTTGAAACAACCCAGCAAATCCATTCATTGCGTGCAAGCGGAGTAATATCCTCCCATGCCAAGAGTGACTTTTTGTCAGATAAAAGTGCTGACTTTAAATCTTCCGGAATTTTATGAACTGTCCCTCCAGATATTTTCATAAATGTATTTTAACAAAAAAATAAAAAAGCCCACTAGTGGGCTTTTTTTCGTGAAAGAACCTTTAGTGCTTTCTTCTGATAGACAATACATGCATCTCTTATTCTGTTTTCTTTAATCTTAAGTGGGTGATTCGTAATATAGACAATTCCATTCTCACCATACTTATCAATTATTGGTCTAACTAGCCAATATCCACCATAATATCGCCAACTCCACATGAAGGAATTTGAAAACGAAAGTTCATCACCGCTATTAGGTAATATTTCTGCATACATAAAAGTATCACCTGAAAGAACTCTGTTGAAATATTCTGCAGTTCCTTCTGCCAGAAGAATCCTTCCGAGTCTGTCGGAATAACTTAAAGAATTCCACATTTGTAAGGAAGAGTCTGGCCAGACATGTCCATTTACTCGATGACTAATTTGATCTACAAGTGCATGACCCAATTCATGATCAAAAATTCTCTGAAGATTACTATCTAAAATTGCTGAATCACCAACCAATTCTGCCCAACACAAAGTTTTATTATTCTCTTTTATCCAAAAACTGTGTGTTTTCTGGTAATAACAAGCACCAGCATTTTTACTATCAGCAATAATATCAGGTAAACCAAATTGTATTTGCGGAAAAAAGTTCTCTGCAAATTTTAAACCAGTTTTCTCTTCAATTTTCTTCATCCGAAAATACATTACTTTTTCCCAAACTTTTTTGAGTGAATCATTATCTTCCGGTATGGGAATTATTGCATACGGAATTCCTTTCTTTTCTTGGCCGAAAAGGAAGGTCGTACAGCATAGAAATACTAAAACTAAGTTGATTTTCCTTTTCATTTTTCAATTTTTTTTAAATTATGTCACAAAACAAAAAAGCCCGCACATGCGGGCTTTTTTAAATTTATTCTATAGATCTAGATAGTGAACATCCTCTTGCTCTTAATTGTGCATTAGTAAGGCTTGAACTAATCCAGGCAGTTCCATTCCAAACAAACAAATTTCCAAGTAAATCCCTTCTATAAGTTCTTCCATCATTACATCCAGAATAATTAATGAATATTTGATAGTCTGGAGAAAGTTGAACTTGAGGGGGTTGGTTACTTACAATTTCAAATGCATTTTTCCAAGAGTCTGGAGATTTTGCATCAATTTGCAAAACTGTCTGAGATGATTTTTCATCAAGAGGAGTTGAATTAGCTAAATAAGTATTTAAGCTAGTATCTTTTGAATTAGTCTTGTAACTTATTGATTGCGCACCTTGGTTATTAATATTCGAATTATTTAATTTTGTCCCGATAAAAATTCCGACAGCCAAACATAGTAACGCCACACCAAGCAATTTCATATTATTTTGACCTTGCATAAATATAAGTAGTTAAATAGTAATTCAGAGATCATTATAACAAGGAATTTGACAACAAAACTTAATATGTGGATAGAGTTTATATATCTTGACTAAAGGTAGTATTTCATGTATAATATAGAGAAGTAAATAAGTTAAAAACTGCTCTTAAAAAACCATATAAAAAATGAAAAAAACAATTTTTGCTTTGATTGCCAGTTTTGCAATACTGTTAGGCTTTGCAAATGCTCAGACAGATTCATACGTCAAATATGATTTGACTGTGAATAAGGGGACGGAATATATCACGCCCGACAGCCTTGCAAGGCGATACAAAATTATTGCCTTCTCTGATTCATCTGAAGCACTCCGATTGATCAATTCATTAAAAGATGATCAACCTTACGGTACCACCGGTGCCCTGTTGTCCCCTGGTACGAACTATTTCTTTTACACGAGTGGTTTGGAAACCAAGCTTTACACACTCACATGGGATAACCTTGGTACAACTGAACCGAGATGGAGAATTGCAAACCTGCAGATTGCCAATGTCGGCGTCGGATGGAATTCCTATGTTTTCAGTAAATACTGTGGTAACTGTCCTAGAATTGTGTTACCGAAAATAGAAAGAATCTTGATTCTTGAAATGAAGTAACAACAAATCATCACGCCACCAACTTAGAAAGTTGGTGGCGTTTTCTTTTGCTCAAAATGTCATTTTATTGCTCCGGAGGTAGGGATCTCGCCCTACGGTCGCTGGTACTTTTCAATCTCACCTTGTTCGATAATGAAAAGTCTTTCGATCCCTAACAAAAGCAAATCAATTTGCTTTTTCCCACACGGAGCAATGATAAACAAAAACAGCATCCACTTGGGACACTGTTTTGTTTATTGCTCCGGAGGTAGGGATCGAACCTACGACCAACCGCTTACGCTTATCCTCTAATTACTTAAAGGGACGGACTATATCATCTTCATATTCTTTCGAACTTAGAAGCGAGGCGCTTCCACATTATGTGTACTCCCCGAAGGGATAGTCTCTACACCTTCTCTGATTTTTATCAGAGCTTGGCTCGGGATTGTCCAATTTGGATTTCCCCGAATTCACCTCGTTTGTCAACCTACTTTTCAGTAGGAAGCTGCTTAATCCCTGCCTCAATTTCTCGATGACAGTTCGCGCACAGTAGCACACACTTATCTAGTTCAGATTTCACTTTCTCCCACGAGCGAGTGTAACCCCTGTCGCCAATTCCAAAAGATTTCTGAGTTGGATTAATATGATGAAGTTCTAATGCTCCTTCATATTTCTTATAACCACAACTCTGACATTTTCCACCTTTATATTCAATAGAAAGTGTCTTTAATTTCTTTCTTCTTTTAGCAACAGCTTTAATAAGTGCCTCACGCCTGTCCGCATATTTTCTCTTATCTGGCATTATTTAAATTATACCAAGCAAAAGACGGTTCACAGGCGGCCGCTCTACCGCTGAGCTACTCCGGAATATATTTAATTTTCAAACCTCACCGGCACGTGCCGATTCGAACATACTAGCAAAAAAGAGCCAAATAAAAAAGCGCCTCTTATGGAGACGCTTTTGAAATTGCCTATGGCGATTTTAATTTAATGCGAGCCGGTTTGTGACTGTTTTCCTTACTTCCGTACCAAAATCGATGGACTTTAACTTTTCCTGGTTTACCTTCGAGCTGTACAAACTTAGGAAAAGTTCGTTTACCAATTTTACGTGCTGATCATCAGGAATATTGTCTTCATTTGGAACGCTTTTTGCGTGTACTCGAACCATTAAAAGATGTTCGCCTGATCTCTTGAAATAAACATCAAGCCAAGATTCTTCATCTCCATTATCTGAAAAAATGACTGGCAAATGCTGACCAGTAATATCAGAAAGAAGTTCAGAAAACTCAGCTTGTGTGAGTTTACTTTTTCCGTTGTTTTCCTTTCTGCGTGATGGGTGTATCCTTTCGTGAATCTCACACCATTTGCAGTAAATCCCGTGGTCGATTGGACTTGGAACTTCAGGGTATTTGAAATTGAAATTGTTACTAGCCATTCTAAGTAGGCCTTGAGTTTCGCTCACTGAATTACTCATAGTTATTCTTTTTTTAGGTTTTTATTTTTGAAAGGACAGAAACCACATACTATCAAAACTCGCCCGCAAGTCAATATTTTTGTAAATAAATTTTCACCAAATGTTATACTCACGCTATGAAAAGATCTACGCTGAGTAAAACCTTGATTTTTACCTTTGCAACAGCAATTTTATCTTTTGTTTTATACATTTGGTGGCAAGGTTCAAGTTCCCTTTTTACAGAGGGTAAAGAAAACGTATTTATTGCGCTCGGCAGACTTCTCGGACTTCTTGGGATGCTTTTTATTCTCACTCAACTAGTACTTATTGGCAGAATTTCACTTATTGAAAATCTTTGGGGTCATGACAGGATGAATAAAGTTCATAGACTTGTTGGATATTTTATTTTGATTTTATTTTTAGGCCATCCACTTCTATTAATTACTGGTTACAGCATGCTAAATGATACAAATGCTGTGGCTCAAACAGTAGACTTTGCAACAAATTGGGAAGATGTGTTCAATGCAATTTTAGGAGTAATACTTTTTACAATAATAATTATTCTTTCCCTTCCATTTGTCAGAAAAAAACTTAAGTATGAAAATTGGTATTTTACTCACCTATTTATGTATATGGGAATAATTTTAGTTTTCGGTCATCAAAAAGAAGAAGGAGATATTGCAATGAGTGATTTATATGAAACTTTTTGGAACGCCCTTGTATACGGAATCGTCGCCTTAATGATTATTCACCGTTTTTTGCGACCAATATATAGACTTTACAAACATAGGTTTAAAGTAGAAAAAATAGTAAGAGAAAATTCCACTGTAAATTCAATATATGTTACTGGAGAGCGAATGGGGTCTTTTAGACATATTGCCGGACAATTTGCTCACATAAGAATATTTGCCAAAAAATTCTGGAAAGAATCTCACCCTTTTTCAATCTCAATTGCACCAAATGGAAGATACCTTAGATTCACACCCAAAATGGTTGGTGATTTTACAAACAAAATTCCCGAAGTTCCTGTCGGTTCTTATGTACTAATTGATGGACCACTTGGCCACTTTACAAAATCCTCTTCAAAGAGGGAGAAATTCCTTTTTATCGCTGGTGGAATTGGAATTACACCAATCAGAGCAATGATTGAGGATTTTTCACGAGAAAATATAGACATGATTTTGCTTTGGGCAGTAACAGATGAAAGTGATCTGGTTTTTATGAATGAGTTATCACGCATGATAAAAAACATTCACATATTTGTTTCAAATGGTTCAAAAAATCCAGCTTTCCAAAATGGAAGAATTACACTTGAAAAAATAAGAGAATATTCCCCTGACTTCTTAGATAGAGATATTTTCCTTTGCGGTCCACCAAAAATGATGGAATCAGTAAGAGAATTGCTCCACACCCTCGAAGTTCCTAGATCTCAAATTCATTTTGAAAAATTTTCGTATTAATATAGAATTTTTTTATGTCAGTAAAATTCTACAATGTAAACGAGGCTCAATTAATCGGTGACGCGCTCGGCGTAGACTGGGGCAAAATTGAGCTGTCTGAATTTCATTTAGGTATAAATATTGAACTTGAAGAATCAGATGATGGAAAAAGAAATGATATGGAAGTCGGCAAAATAACACTTTCAAATTTAGAAAAAAATCCAAACTACTATAAGGATATGAAATAAATTGAATGTTAATAATTTTCACGATCGTGAAAATTATCAACAAAAAAGAGGTTCAATAAAAAATGAGAATAAAAAAACCCGTGCACAATGTGCGCGGGTTTTTGCTTGCCGGTGAAAACTACTACTCAAATGCCCTTTTTGTCGTTGTGTTCTGCTGTTGTTGCTGATACGGTTGCTGGTAAGAGTTGGGTAATTGTTGTACCCCCTGGCTTCCACGTTGTTCTTTCGCAACAACTTGTGCACCGAATGAACGGTAAATCTTGTAAAGATTAAGTGCAGTAACACGCGACTTCAAAGGTTCAGGAATTTTTTCCCTGATTGCATCATAGAATTCAGTCAGCGGAGGAATCAAGGCAACAGCAAATATTGCTGTTTGATTTTCATTCATCCCTTTCAGCTTCGTCTGAGTGGTAGCATCTTCACTTACGATTAGATACCATTCATCATTATTAGACGTTGATGGATAAATAGATGAGTGGTTTGTCTTCCGTCCAAGAAAGAACCAAAAGGTTTTACTTTGATCACCTTCTTGCCACTGGATTTTAACCTCTTCCGGTGGTACAGCCACTTCAGCATAAGCACCCTCCACATTTTTTTTAGTGGGAGATTCGGTTACGGGATAGGTTGTGTTACAACCACACCCGAGCATAACTGCAAAAGCAACTACGCTAAGCATCAGAAATAGTTTTTTCATCAGTATTTGGGTTTTAAATTAGGAATTTACTTTTTCACAATTATACACTAAATAGTGTATATGTCAAGAGATATTCTTTAGAAAACTTCTGCGGTGAAGTGGAGATAGACCGTGTTTTTTTATTGCTTTGTAATGAGCTTTTGTGCCATACCCAACATGGTTTTGAAATCCATATTCTGGATATATTTTGGCATGTCTTTTCATAAGACGATCTCGGTAGAATTTAGCTACAATTGAAGCTAGCATTATAAGTGGCTCTTTTGTGTCCCCTTTTATTATTGTCTTTTGTTTTTTAAATTCTTTTGGTGCCCTGAGCCCACCATCAAGTAGAACTGAATTTTTTATTTCAGGTTTCATTCTATAAAGTGATCTCTCAAGTGCGCGAGAAATAGAAGGTGCAATTCCATATTTATCAATACTTACTGCATGTACATATGAAATATGAAAATCAACCAGACCTTCCCTCTTCCAAACACGTAAATATTTAAGCCAATTTTCTCTTTGAAGACTTGTGAGCTTTTTTGAATCTCTAAGTGGGATGCCAGTTTTTTTGATTTTATTTTTTACGCTTTCGTGATTGATTCTAAATGCCCCGACACATACTGGGCCCGCAATTGGACCCCTTCCTACCTCATCAATTCCGACCACAAATTTCGAGATTTTCATATCCCACCAATATACCTTAATTTGATATACTCTAGTATCTTATGAGCTCGAAATTCGTCCATTTACATACTCATTCAAGCTATTCCCTCCTAGACGGGCTTTCTAAAGTTGAAGACCTCGTAAAAACTGCAAAGAAATATGGCATGCCTGCCCTTGCTCTTACTGACCACGGTGCAATGTACGGAGCAATTGATTTCTATAAGGAATGCAAAAAAAATGATATCAAGCCAATCATTGGTGTTGAAGGATACTTAGCAACTCGAACTCGCCACGACAAAGAAACTGGAATTGATAATAAGCGCTATCACATCACTCTACTTGCAAAGAACGAAACTGGTTACAAAAATTTAATGAAACTTACAACTCTTGCTCATACCGAAGGCTACTACTACAAGCCACGTATGGACAAAGAAATTCTCCGCAAATACAGTGAAGGAATTATTTGTCTTTCTGGTTGCCCTGCTTCTGAAATGGGGCGCGCACTTAGATCAAAAAATTTAGACAAGGCGCGTGAACTAGTAAAGGAATATCAGGAAATATTCGGCAAAGAAAATTATTTTCTCGAGGTAATGAATCATCCCGAAGTTGAGGGATCGCCTGAATACATTAGCGGGATAATTACACTTTCAAAAGAATTTGATATTCCAATTTGTGGCACGCAGGATTCTCATTATCTACATAAAGAAGATCAAGATGCTCACGAAACATTACTTCGCATAAATACAGGTACTGATGCTCGAGAAGGTTCAGGACTTTCAATGAAAAAAGGAAGTTACTCTTTTATTGATGGAGAAGAAGCAGAAGATATTTTTAAAGATATTCCGGGTGCAGCGCAAAATACATTAAAAGTTGCTGAGATGGTTGATCTAACAATTGATCTTGGGAATCTATACTTCCCTACTTATGACACAGGCGGAAAAGATAAAGACGAAATGCTTAAAGAATTTACTTTGGCAGGACTTGATAATTTGAAGATTGAGAAAACAAAAGAAGTAATGGAGCGTATTGATTATGAACTAAACATCATAAAGATGAAGGGTTATTCCTCTTACTTCTTGGTAATGGCAGACCTTATCAAATTTGCAAAAGAAAACGATATCCTGACAAACACTCGAGGTTCAGCTGCCGGATCACTTGTCTCATATGCTTGTGGGATTACAAACGTTGATCCACTTTTTTTCAATCTACCGTTTGAACGTTTTTTGAATCCATTTCGTCCATCTCCACCTGATATCGATCTAGATATTGCTGACGACAGACGTGAAGACATGATTGAATATGCCAAAAGAAAATACGGAGATGAATATGTTGCTCAAATTGGAACATTCGGAACAATGATGGCTCGCGGTGCAGTTAGAGATGTTGCCCGAGCACTCAATTATCCATATGGGATTGGAGATCGAATTTCAAAAATGATACCTCAGGGTTCTCAGGGTTTTCCAATGACTATTACGCATGCAATGGAATTAGTTCCTGAACTTAAAACAGCTTACGAAAAAGAAGAAGATACAAAAAAAATAATGGATCTTGCCATGAAAGTCGAAGGAAGTGCCAGACACATTTCTGTCCACGCTGCTGGAGTAGTTATTGCCCCAAGGCCGATTACCGATTTCACGCCTGTTCAGTTCGACCCGAAAGGTGGAAAACTTATTACTCAATATGATATGTATTCTATTGAAGATGCTGGTTTACCTAAATTCGACTTCTTGGGAATACGAAATCTTTCATTCCTCGCAAAAAGTATAAAAATTGTAAAAGAAGTTTACGACATCGATATTGATATCGAAACTATTCCACTTGATGATAAGAAAACTTTTGAAATGCTTGCTCGTGGCGAGACAGAAGGAGTTTTCCAATTAAACGGCCAAGGTATGACTCGAGTTTTGAAAGAACTAAAACCAACAAATATTTTTGACATCAATGTTATGGTTGCCCTTTATCGTCCAGGACCGATGCAGACGATTGATGAATATATTGCCCGCAAACATGGCAAGAAAAGAACAGAATTCTATCATCCAAAAATGAAAGGTTACTTGGGTACAACATTCGGACTTTTGGTTTACCAAGATGATCTTCTCTACACTGCTATTGAACTTGCAGGATATGACTGGGGTGAAGTAGATAAATTCAGAAAAGCGGTCGGAAAGAAAATTCCTGAAGAGATGGCAAAACAACACGTACGTTTCGTAGAGGGTTGCCAGAAACATTCAGGAATTAGTAAGAAAGATGCAGAATTTTTCTGGACACTCTTTGAACCATTCCAAGGTTACGGTTTCAACAAAGCTCATGCTGCTTCATATGGCAAACTTTCATATCAAACTGCATATATGAAAGCTAACTTTCCTGTTGCGTATATGACTGCAATGCTCACTGCAGAATCTGGAGACGTAGAAACAATTGGAATTTATATTAATGAATGCAAACGTATGGGAATTACTGTTCTCCCGCCAAACGTAAATGAAAGTGCTGGTGGATTTACTATTGTTGATGCTGGTAAAAATGGAAAGGGTGGGGTTATAAGATTTGGTTTGTACACAATAAAAAATCTTGGCACGGATATTTCAGATGCAGTAATAGAAGAGAGAGTACAAAATGGGAATTTTAAATCTTACTCTGATTTCCTAGATAGAATTAAACATAAAAATTTAAACAAGAAATCTTTAGAGGCATTAATAAAGTCTGGAAGTATGGACGACCTTGGAGAACGAGGAAGTTTGCTCGGTAATTTAGAAGAAGCACTTACGTATAATCGCGAATCAAAGAAAAATGTCAATCAAAATTCCCTCTTTGGCGAGGCTGTAGATGGAGCTTTTACAAAATTTAATATGTTACCTGTTCCAGAAGCAAAAAAAGAAGAAATGCTTATGTGGGAAAAAGAACTTCTTGGTCTTTATGTTTCCGGACATCCACTTGATAAACATAGAGAAAAATTTGAAAAGCGTGATGTAAATATCAAGAAAGTTTTTTCTGATGTTAAAAATGGTTTTCCAGTAACATTAGGAGGAATAATAGATGAAGTGAAGATGGTAGTAACCAAAAATAATGAACGTATGGCATTCATTAAAATTACAGATTTTTCAGGCACGATTGAAGCAGTTGTATTTCCAAAACTTTTTAGTACAAAGCTCGAATTAATTACTCCCGAAAAATGTGTAGCATTTAGCGGTAAGGTTACAGTTCGAAATGGCGAAAAAAGTATTGCCATAGAAAACATAAAAGAAATTTGACAAACGTGTTTTTTCTTGTAAAATAAAAGAAAAAGCTCGATGAAAACAGAAGATAAACCCATAACACTTAGGCACTTACGGCTTGGTAGAGCTGTCTGGTACCGCTACTTTGCAGATGTATTCTGTGATAAAAACAAATTTAGTCGCACACTTTTTTTAAAGTGCATTGAAGATGTCGGGCGTTCACATTGCCCACATAGGAACCAAGATGCCGTACTTCATTCAGATTTGGATTACTATTCAAGTAAATACATATCTGAACTTAACGCATACATCAAAATGCGCGAAGATCTGAGGGGCGAGTTCATTGCTAGGTTCACAAGTTCAATACCAGGAAATAATGACATCTATGAATGGTCAGAAAAATTTCTTATGCTTGCAGAGACTCATTTCGCAAGATTTTTCGAGTCAGAAAATCTGAACGAAATTCCTGTAAAAGCATACAGAAATTTAGTTTATGGCTACTTCACAGGAATTAGGCCTGATCTAAGAGGCCACATGCCTTCTGCAATGAATGAATGTCGGAGTAATGAGACTATTTCAAAGCTACGCGCAAGACTTTCATCCAGTAAAGAAGAAAGCATTGCTGGCACTTCGCAAGAGGCTCTACAAAATTTCCTTGAAAGGAATATGTTACCTGGTCAAAACTACAAACTTTCATTTTGAACCTAAGTAAACACACCGCGTCGAAAAGACGCGGTTTTTTTATTTCCAGGCAAAACAAAACCCCGCAGGTGCGGGGTTTTGTTTAACTTTTTGAGTTTTGGGTTTCAATATCAGCTAGATTTTCTGCAAGATTCTGTCCATCAATTATTTTCATAATTTTTAAGACCTGATTCTTGTAGCTCGCAACGATATGTGGAGGATTGTAAGTATTAATAATTCCTACAGTGTCCTTTCCGGCATAATAGCGCTCTGTTCTAGGATTGTTACCTCCAAGGTGAGCACCAATTTCTTCTATTGCGTTATCAAGCGATTTGAAACCAACTTTACAAGAAGCCCATCCAAACGGATTGTTTGGAACACTTTTACATGAATGGCGGCCTCCCGTAGATTCACGAGCAGCAATAGCTGGAATTAAACGCCAATCAAGGCCATTCTCTTCTGCTACTTCAACCATTTTGCGACCGTAACCCTCAAGCGGCATATCGTAGTTTTTGAAAAAACTATCGATTTTTGCAGCATGTTCTATGCGGGTAAGTTCTTCTTGTGAAATTTCTTTATCTGTTAAGTTGATTGCTCCTTGAATCGCAGTCGGAATTGCCATAAGCGGATTCGTTGCTAGAGTAGTACCAAGGAGCGGTATTACTACGAACGACTGCAGGAAACGAGATTTGATTTTATACATAAATGACAGTTTTGCTCCGTCAAACTCCGTGGCTGAAAGTTTTTGCTAGGGTCAAGCCCTAGAACAAAAAAACCTCTGAATTTAGAGATAAATCTCTAATTAAAGGTATGCCAATATGATATCATACTTAGCCAAGAAAGTCAATAGTTACACAATATTTGCATCTTTAGTCAAATGTAAAAAAACCCTTGAAAAATAAGGGTATTTTGCTGTTTTTCCAATGAAAAGTAATTCAAAATATTAATGAAAAATGTCCAACATTATGTGCCGTCTATAATATTTTTTGATTATTTTTTATAAAAAGAGATTCTTTTGTCTTTGGTTTTGTTTATCAACGTCTAAATGTATGCTTTTGCTTTATAATATAAACATAATTGAACAAAAATAGAAAAAAACACAAGATTATTTCACTAGTGTTGGTTCTTTTGATACTGCTCTTTCCTTTTGGTTCGGCCAAGCTCCACGCTGCTATTGTAGATGTTGATGCATCTACTTTAATTCCAAGTGCCTCAATGTTTGCTTCTCCTAAAAATGGTGCTGTTTTGTCGGGTTCTACCTTCGATGTTTCCTTTTATCTTGATACTCGCGGTAGTACTGCAAATGGAATTGAACTTAATATTAAATTCCCACAGGATAAATTGGCTATTGTTAAACCTGCCGGAGAGAGATCACTCATTACTGTCTGGGTTCAACCTCCTAGTTACTCAAACACAAGTGGAAATGCTAGCTTCTCAGGCGTGGTACCAGGAGGAATAAAAACAAGCTCTGGTTTGATTACTACAATTACTTTCAAGGCTTTAGATGGCGCAATTGGAACTGCTCAAATAAGGATTTTGGAAAGTTCAAAGGTGCTTGCAAATGATGGAGTTGGTACAGAAATGAAAGCAAGCTTTGCCGGAGCAACATATTCGATCGAACCAAAGCCTCCAGCAGGCGCGAAGATTACTTCTGAGACTCATCCTTTTGAACAATATTGGTACAACAACAATAATCCAACATTGAATTGGGAAAATGAAGGAGCATCAGACTTCAGTTTCATTCTCGATAACAAACCATTCACTGTTCCCGACAATGAGCCAGACTCTATTGATGCAACAAAATCATATGAAGATCTAAAGGATGGAATTTGGTATTTCCATCTGAAAGCAAGGAAAAATAACGTCTGGGGTGAGACTAGCCATTTTTCAATAAGAATAGATACGGATCCACCAGCGGGATTCAAACCAAAATTTCAGTTAATAAATGAGGATACGCAAAAATCCGGTTTAGTAATTTTTCTAACAACTGATTCCCTGTCTGGGCTTGATCATTATGAAATTGGAGCAATTGATAAAAGTCTTGGCGAAGGTTCTTCTCCGGTATTTATTCAGGCAGAGAGCCCATATCAAATGAAATTGCCTGAGGGTAAGAATCTATTAGTTGTAGTTAGAGCACTCGATAAAGCGGGCAATGTCAGAGACGAATATGTAGATGTAAAAAATAGCTCTGCTTTTGCGCTTTTTATAAAAAACAATCTTACTCTGATTATTATATTTAGTTTCGCTCTTCTAGTACTGCTCTTAATACTTCACTACTTAGTAGGTCACCATGTTATCGCAAGAATAAGAAGAATAGTCAGATATCTAAAACTTGAAAACAGTAGACTTGATAGACCTGTAACCCATATTCTAAAACCAATGGAAAAAATATCTGATCTTCCTGAGTTACCACCAGGAGATAAAAAAGTTATTTAAGCTCTTTAGTTAAATAGCTTTCAGCGTCATCTAAATTCTTCTTCAATTGTTTGATTATTCTATTTTCTTCTGTAGTTAGTTCCCTTTTTGTGGAAGCATCTTCAAGCATTCGCACTTGTTCTTCTACATCTTCACGAAGTAAATTAAATGCGTGATGAATTGTATTCTTTTTTTCTTTATCACTTCCAGCAAAAGGAATTTTTTTAGACTTACCAATTTTATCCATTTTTCTATATAAGATTGCTGAAATAATTATAATCACTCCAAGCAAAATGTAGAAAAGTAATTCAGTAGAATAATAAACAACAAAAAGTGGCTTTCTAGTGTCTGTTGATGTTACCGTTGGTATTTGTTCTGTTGGAATATATATTTGATTGGGCTCCTCCTCTGTTGGTTCCTCTACTGGCAGATTAACATCTTGTTTTGGTGGAGTAGTCGTAGTTTCTTTTACAGGTGGAGCAATAAAGGAAAATTGAGCTCCATTTGTTTTAGTCAAAATATTTGTACCAAATCCATCATTTGCAAGAACCGAGCCATCGCTAAATATTAATGATGAGACTCCTTCGGCTTTTACCCTAAAAATAATTGTAATTATTTTTCCCTGACTTCCCCTGTATCCTGGATCAGGATCTATACCGCTGAATTTTACAGTTCCAGATAAATTTGAAAATGATGGTTCAGGATAAAATTGGGAAATTATTGATCCTGATTTTGAAATTGAGATTACACTTAGTTTGTCGTTTGGAAATGAGACAGTACCTTCGGTGGCATTCATTGCTTGGTCGGTGCTTGATACATAAACACCCATAGATATTGTATCTCCAACATTATAGGTTCCAGAAGAAGGAGAAAGATAAAGCACAGCAGCACTACTAATCTTCGGTAAGAGAATTAGTAATGCTATAGAGATAAATATTTTAACGATGTTTCGCATATTTTTTTCTAAAAAAGAAAATGGCGATAGCTACTATCGATATAGATATTATAACAAGGAAAATAGCATTCTTATACCATAGTGTGTAATTCTCTGGCATAACTATTGCCACTCGCACGTTTCCTGCCTTATCTATTGCTTTAACTTTTATTTTTTCATCCAAGCGTTGATTTTCTAAAAGATATGGACTTTTTGCTTCTACATATTCGCTATCTCCTTCTTTAACAAAGTACTTTTCTATACCAGATTCTTTATCTTGTGTAGAAAAAGCCAAAAAATATTTGCCATCAAAAATATTTTGATCTTTTGAAATCTCTGGCCTAAATTCTAGGGGCTCTGTTTTGTCTCCAGGAATTACAAATCCTTCTTGGCTTACAAAATCATACGCAACAATCGCTAGTGGTGATTTGCTTATTTTTGTTACTGTTCCAAAACCATCATTTAGGAGCATTTTGTCGCCCGAAGTTTCAATAATGATTTTCCCAACCTCTTTTGGAATGAAAATCACAGAAAAAAGGTAACCGTTTGTACCATTGTATCCACCTGGAATTATTCCAGAAAATGAAATACTTCCATCAGAAATTTCTGGAGATTCCACCCAGAAGTTTACAATAGAATTTCCAAGTAACACATAATCTGCGCTAACTTTATCTTTTGGAAAAATTATTTTACCCTCAAATGCATTTATTGATTCACCTTGTGTATCAATAAATATTCCAACTTCAAATGCTTTATTTATACCTACTTTTTGGCTTTCTGTTCCAAAGAAAAGGCTTCCAGCATAAGAATTTTTTGCAAGAGCTAAACTAAGTATAAGAATTGTAAAAATAATTATTTTTTTCATATAAATTATCCTGTCCAGTAATAAGCCATAATAGAAAAGTCAGTAAGATTTATCACGCCATCTCCATTTAGTTTTTCTCTTTCGGCGGTAGCAAAAGATGCACTCAAGACTTTTTTATACCAGAATGCAGCTATGGAAAAATCAACTAGGTTTACTCTGTTGTCACAGTTTAGGTCAGCTCTTCCACATGACAGAGTCTCACCAATAAGAACATTTTTTGTCCCAACTCTAAATCCGACTGTACTACTATAACCACTTACTAATTGATCGGAGATCGAAGCTTTAGATTTTGTTGAGTGAGAACCAAGCTCAAGTGCTGAAGTATCAAAGTGGTGCAAATATATTCCGTCTTTGTCGGATTGTGTACTTACAAAAAATTCTTGATCTGAATTAACAACAATTAATATTTTTGAGTCGGTTGCACTTTGCCCAAAAATTGCAATATCATCTCCCCGCTTTACTTCACTCTTGTCTACTGCAATTGTTGGTGCCAAGAATATTCCTGAAACTCTAATAATGACATCAGGAGTTATCCCTACTGGAATCGATAAAAGAGCTGTTTTTCTTTTTTGATAATCGACTGCGTAGAATGAAAAAGTATAATTACCTGGAGCAAGATTATTTACTTGAACAGAAAATGTAGCATCAGATCCCGAAATAGTTGAGGCAATAAATTGACCGTCTTTCAAAAGAGTTACTGTCGAAAGTGGATACGCTTTACCTGTAAATATAACGCCCGATGTGTAAGAAGTGCTTCCGCCCCCACCACCGCCCCCGCCTCCTCCACCACCGCCCCCGCCCGCAGCTGGAGTAGCTTGAGATTGAGCAGAGCTTGCTAGATATAGATTGCCTGCATTTGCTTTAATTTTGAAATAATATGTTGTGCCGTTTGTAAGTCCAGTTTTAATAAAACTAAGAACATTTCCAACTGACTCATACGTATATGGACCGCCTGAATTTGTTGCTGTTCCGACTTCATAATCTGTAATATTTCCGAATGTTGCATTAGCGGATGTCCAACTCAAACTAACCTGACCATTGCCAGCTGTTGCTGAGAGTACAGGTGAAGTAGCAACTGGATAAAAAAGAAAACCAGCTCTATGGATAAAATTAGTACTATCATTTACTCCGAGCATGGTTTCGCCGGTTGTTGAAAAATATTTAAAACTACTTGAAAGCGAATAGCCACCTTCAATTGTAAAAACAGGATCACGCAAAATAAAACTACTGCTCGAATAGTCATCTGCTTTTATATTACTTGCGCCAAAGAACAAAGAAATTACGAGGATCAAAATCGGAAGTGCCAGCTTTGTTCCTTGCCAAGCTAATTTCTTTAGAAATTCCTGACTCATTTAGTATGTTTTTATTTATTTTCGCCTATTGAGAATGGTCCGACACCAATGACTAGATCTTTACTAGGACTATAGAGAATTGCCTTCTTCGCTTTCGGATATATTAAGAGTTTGTCGCCATTTTCCGCATTGGCAAAAAAATCTCTTTCTTTTAGCTTTTCTACATCAGAAATTGTATATGCTGTTGGGAATTCATCTTGCGGTAAAAGTATGTGTTCACTAAGTTTTTCCATTAAAGCATCTGTTTCTTTTTGAGCAACAACTTTTGGATCTTGTTTTAATTTTGCCAAACTTCTATAAAAAACTACTGAAGTACCAATAGAAAAAACAAGGAGGGCTATGAGGATTTTTGTAATAAGCTTTTTTGATGGTTTTTTAACCTTTGCTATTTGTTCAGAAAATTCTGGTGGCATGGAGAAAATTAGGAATTAGCGATTAAGGAGTCTTTGTCTCTGTTGTTGTTCCTGTAGTAGTTGGTGTTGAACTACTTGCCTTTGGTGTGGTTCCAGCTGGAATTGTAAGGGGAGAAATTTCTACGACCTTATTTGTTGTAGGATTGTAGAGAATTGCCTTCTTAGCATTGATATAAATGATAACTTTGTCACCTTCTTTAGCATTCTTGAAAAATGCTTGATCCTTTAGCTTTTCAGGATCTGTAACTGTAGCGATTGTTGGAGTTTCGCCTTCTGGAAGAACTACAAGTTTTCCTACCTGCGCAACTAGAGATTCAGCTTCTTTTTTTGCTGCTTGATTAGGATCTTTTTTAAGATCTGATAGTTGTTTGTAAAAGTATGCTGATGTACCGCCAGCTACGAGAAAAAGAGCAACGAGAACAGGGACAATAAGTTTCTTTGGCATAGTATTAATAATTAACTCTTAAATGACCTTTTAATAACACATAATTATAGACGATTGCTTTATACTCCGCAATTTGCCAATTATCTATTTAAATGCTCTGGTTTAAGAGTAATTTCATGCCTTCTTCTAGAGAAATTGTAGTTTTGTAGTCTGATTTTTTTGAGACTTGGTAGGCTACATCCCATTTCTTTCCATCTTCAAATTCTATTGGGCAATTAAAATATTTTGCTACTTCTAATATAGAGTGCCCCTTGCATGTTCCCACTTCACTAAGGCCTTCTTTATTTTCTGCTTCCAAAATTGCATCCACTACATCTGTATAGTAGACAAAGTCTCGTATTTGCGACCCATCTCCCCAAATAACTATTTTGCCCTGTTTCTTTTTTTGTTCTAAAAAAACCGGAATAACGTTTCCTGACTCTGGTAAATGTCTGGGTGAACCATAAATACCTTGCAACCTTATAATAGAAGTACTTATGCCGAATTTCTCTTTAAAATAATTACAGTATTCTTCCCCTGCTTTTTTTTCAATTGAATATGGAATTGTAGGATTGTATTCTACGGCAATTGAAGAAGTAAAAACCATCTTGGGAATATTTTGCACTCGGCAAAGCTCCAGTAGTGCAAGAGTTAGGTTTGATCCGTTTTCTTCTGCCTTAATTGGGTCATCATTTGTAATTTTGAGATTCATAAAAACAGCCAAGTGAAAAATTCCATCCCATTTTTTCTCAAGTATTTTGGGATCATTTGCTATATCTAAAACTGAAGAGTTTATTAAATCAGCTTTAGGATTTCTATTTTCCATTTTCCCAGTAAGCAAATTATCTATGATCAGTACATTATCACCACGGGCAATTAGCGCATCAACGACATGCGAACCAATGTGACCTAAACCTCCTGTAACAATATAATTTTTCATTACTAATTTTTAATCTGTATTTTACTGCTAAATACAAAATTTTGATAAACAAAAAAACTTCCAATGGCAATTATTCCCAGTGTTAATACTTTTGCGACAAGTTGATTAATTCCAAGTATTTCTACGAAAAAGACCAAAAGGATTACGTTAATCAATAGGTTTATCAATGAGAAGCTGAAAAATAGATACATCTGTTTGTAAATATAATCTTTTGATGAATTTCTGAATGTGAAATATTTCTGTAGATAGAACCCTGCAAAAATCGAAAGCGTGAAGGAGCATATTGAGGAGAGTAGATACCAGACATTAAATACTTGAAGCATCACAAAATAAATCAAAAAGTTTATTAATGCTCCCGTACCACCTGCTATTACATATCTTGTGATTTTTTCCAATTTTTCTCTCATTTGAATAAAGCTATTTTAAAGCCTAGTTTGGCAAGAATGTATTTAAACAATACTCCCAGTGTACCAAATGCATATGCAACTGATCTTCTCATACTAATAGATGTATGCTCATTAAAATAAAAAGAACGTATAGGAATTTCTCCTATTTTCATATTTTTGAATTTTACCTGGGCAATTATTTGGAATGCAAATAAAAAATTATCTGATGTTTTATCAAGTGCAACATTGTCTAGCAAATTTTTACTATAAATTCTAAATCCATTTTGAAATTCGGAAAGTCTTGCTCCAGTTACAATTCTTCCAAGAGTACTCAAACTGATATTGGCCATATATCTAATTAGGGGCATTTTGTCTCGTAGGGGCTGCTTCAAATCAGTAAACCTCGAGCCAGTCAAAAAATCATACCCTTCTAATGCTTTTGGTACAGCAATTTTTGAGCAATTTACATCAAATTGCCCGTCACCGTGAATTTCTACCATATATTCCCCACCGTGTTCCATTGCTTTTTTCAAACCATATTTTAGATTTCCACCGTATCCAAGCCTCCGGTGGGAGAAGCATTTAATACCAAGTTTTTCTGCAATGACTTCAATTGCATCACCACTTTCATCATTTGAAATGATAATTTCATCAAATACATCCTTAGGTAAACTTTGATAAACTTTTTCCAAATATTTTGCATGCTTATATGTAAGTATAATCGCGATTACTTTTGACCTCATTTTTTTATCATCATTTTTTTAAATGCTTTAGCCACTCTTTTGCATCTTCGCTTTTGGGATCAAGTTTTAGTTCATTTTTTACTGCCTCAAGCGCTTTATCCATTTGACCCAATCGATAATATGCCAATGCAAGATAACTATATGTTCTTGGTAACTTCCATCCAACATCTATTGCTTGTTGTAAGTAAAATAATGCCAACGTTGAATTAGATTGTTCTTTTTTACTAAGTTCTAATACTCCAAGTACAAGCCATATTTTCCCCCATTTTGGATCATCAGACAAAGCCAGTTTGTAATATGACATAGCATCATTTGTATTTCCAAATAATGAATATAGATCAGCTATCGCAACCAGATCGTAAACATCAGTTGATTTGTTCAAATAGCTTAATCGGTCATAAACATTTAAATAATTAATTCCATATTTATCAATAATTTCCTTGTTTTCTGGGATATTTCTAACCAATATCACGCTGTATCTGTCTGCATATACTAGTGACCATTCTGGGTCATTTATACGTCTAGAAAGAAATTCTCTCGTTCCCTGTATTCTATTATATTGATACATAAATATTGTATTGAAATGGTATTTTTCAAATTCATTATGCCACTGCCCTTCAGTAATTGCCACAATGTAATCATTTGAAAAAAAATCAACTGAATATGCATCTGTAAATCTATTATCAGAAAAAACTTTTTCTTTGGGGTACAAATACCAAATAAGATAGCTTCCTATATCCGTATCATTAAAAATCGGACCCTTTAAATTATTTTCAATAAAGAATTTTGCTGCATCCTCAGAATTTGGCTCTAGTCCTATCCCCGGCCTTGGGTTTGAATCTGGTATTGGTTTTATTAATAAAAATATTGCTATTGAAAACGCAGAGACAAATATGATTGCGGAAATATATAAATTAACTATTTTTTTACTTGGCCAATATTTCAATATATAATCCTTAGATTTGATAAAAAAATCGTTAAGATTTGCTGTAAATGCAAGTAGGAAAAAAATACCAAGAAATGGTAAGCTCCTAAAAACGAAATAGCCAAGAAATGAAGTTGCCACATAACCCATAAAATAGAAAACTTGTTTTTTTCTATAGCCAAAAATAAAACTTAGTCCAGTAATAATTACCAATGGCATATAGAGTAGTATCATTGGTATTGATCTTTTGGGCGAATCAGAAAGTCTTGCATATATTGGCTGTACTTCTAAGCTCTTTACTGGTGATTCAATACCAATATTTGATTTTAAAGAGTAAACTACTCCGCTAATTCCTAATGGATTAATAAAACTAATTGCAATTAAAGCTACAAGTACAATGCTTAGTTTTTTAATTAAATTATTACTGAAGATACTTGATAGACCTTTTTTACTAAATTTTTTAATAAAAGGAAAACTTGGTTCAAGAATGATTTTCTCAATTAGAAAACCGACAACAAGTATGATCCCGATTGGAAATGTAATGTGAATATTTGCCCACAAGAGTTGTATCGGTATCAACCAATAAATCAATTTACTACCTGGGTTTTTTTCAAACTTTAGTAATGCATATATAAAGAATGATATGAAAAGAAAACCGAAAATCTCTGGTCGAAAACTTGATCTACCTGCCAACATGTAAATTGCTGGCACTGAACATATTGAAACAAGCCAAAAATTAGCTTTCTGAATTGCTGTGCGAAATAAAATTGCAAATGTTAAAAGGATTAAAAATGCTTTGAATATTACCATTCCATCCCAACCTACTGTTATAAATAAAATATACGCTATTACTCCAAATAACCAGTGATGATTCGCAAAATAGTGATCTGGTTCTGTGTATGAATAAACATTTTTGTAGATAACATCGAAGTTCCCATGCAAAATATCCTCACCGTTTTGCATCTGACGTGGTAAATCCTGGCCTTTTGGTATTGCAATTTTGAAAACAACAAGTGACCCCAATAATGAGAGGAGTAGGACAAAAATAATCGCTTTTGCTATTTTTTTGGTTTTTTCTTCCTTTATCATAATTTTAATTAAAAAATCAACTACGGTATTTTATACCAGATACTACTATTTTGCTGCTTTGATTCTTCTCTCTCTATAATTTCAACTAGTTTTTTTCCATCAAAATTTTTTGGATTAATTCTTAATATTTTTTTTGCAGCCTCCTTGGCTTTGCCTATTTGGCCAACCCGTATGTATGCCATTGATAAATTAAAATATAATTCAGTGGTTTTCGATCCATTTTCAATCGCTTTTTCAAAAAAAAGTATTGTATTATAAGGATTTTTTCTCCTTTCATCTGCAAATTCCATTATTCCAAGAGCGGTCCATATCTTGGGTAAATTGGGCCATATTGTCACAATTTCTAGAAATTTATTGAAACCTAAATCTGTTTGTCCAAGTAAATTATACGTATCTGCCACTGTCGCTCTATCATATGGGTTGTTTGACTCAGAAAGTATTTGCAATCTTTTCTCAACGTTTTCTTCAGTAATTTTATATTTTTCTATCACATCTTTGTTTTCATCAATATTTCTAACAAAAATATTCGAGTATGGATCTACGTAAACTAATACCCATTTTGGGTCTCTTGCCCTACGCCACAAAAAATCACTTATACCATCGCCCTTATCATATGGATTAAAAAATATTACATTAAAATTATATTTTTCTAATAGTTCATGCCATTTGTCTTCACTTTTAAAAGTTTTAAAATATTCATCTTTAAAAAAGGACTCAGTATATGCTTCTGGTCGATTGTCAACAAAAACTTTTTCAGCAGGATAAAAATTATAAATTAAATAACTCCCGATATCGAAATCGTTGAATATTGGACCAGATAGTTTATTATCCTTAAAAAATTGTGCTGAATCGTTCGAATAGTTTGTAAGACCGATGCCCATAATTTTATTATCAGTTAATATTTTAAATATTGGGAATATCAATATTAATAAAATAGTTAACAATGTCGAAAATACAAAATAGTTTAACTTGTTTTGATCTAATTGTAGTTTATCTCTAATTTTTAAAAATAAATTATTACTATTTATTGAAATGATTGGCAAAAAAGTCATTGCGTACAATGCCAATCCTCTTAAAAGTTTTATGCTTAGTATTGTGGTGACCAGAATCGCAAAAAAATAATGCGGTAAAAATTCTTTATGGTTAGCTTTTTGATTAAACTTGTAGTATGTTGCAAATGATATTATTGAAATAATCAGTGTTATAAAAAACACAACAATAGAATAATCTGACCAAAGCGATGTGGTTCTCAAAAAATCTGGTATCGATGTATTTTCAATTGTTTTAATTCCATAATTTGTAAAGATTTTGAATGGAAAAATTACTCCTTTAAAACCGCTTGGATTTAGAAAACAAACCGCTATGAGTGAGAAAAATACTATAGATAATTTTTTAATAACTTTGTTATGAATAATATTTTTTCTATATAAAATAATTTTTTCCAATAAGAAACTTCCAACAAGAACTGGGCCTATAAAAAAGAAAATATGCATATTTACCCATAGCAGTTGTATTGGTATTAACCAATAAATTTTTTTACTGGATTCATTTTTTACTAATGAAAAAATCAGGTAAATAAAAATTGATATAAATAGATAACTAAAATTCTCTGGGCGTAACCCGGTTCTTTCATTCAAAATTACGATAGTAGGTATAGAAAGTAATGTAACTAACCAAAAATTTGCCTTTTTAATTGTTGCTAAAAAAAGAATAAGAAATGCAGAAAGCATTATTATTACCTTAAATATCACCAAACCAGACCAACCAACTACCTTAAATAGAAGATAGTAGGTTACTCCTGATAGCCAATGATGATTAATAAATGATGAATTAGTCTCTGTATAGGAATACGTGTTTTTGAAAAGAACTTCATAATTCCCCTTTAAAATCATTTCACCATTTTTAATATGGCGTGGCATATCATCAGCTACTGGAAGCTCTATTTTATGAACAAGCAAAAAACCATAAAAAACCAAAATCAATGTAATGGTTATAATTTTAATCCAGCTTAATGATTTTGTATTTCTAGTTTTTCCTGAAGGTGTTTCGCTCGGCATAAATTTCAGTCTGAAAATTAAAATAAGTATTTAGGGTGTAGTAGATTCACTTGGAATATCAATGACTGTTGGTGTTAAAGTTACTTCATCTTCATTTGAAATAACTTCTTCTGGTGTAACTTCTGCTGGTGTAATAACTACTTCTGGCACATCTTGTGGCTCTATGACTGTTTCTGGTTCATTGGGTTGAATTTCCTCTATTTGTGGTTCAGTTGTAATTTGTGTCCCAGGATCAGGTACTTCAGCATCATTCTCAATTACTGAGAAGAAGGTGTTTGGATTATTTACTGCGATTGCTGTCCAGCTTAGTTTTATATCAAACGGTGCTGGGTTATTTAGAAGAATAGTAAATCCTTCTGCTGTTTTTCTGGTCACTATATAACTTATGCCAGCATTAAACAACTGCTCTTCTGCATCGAAGTTTTCAGTATTTGTATCCTCAAGTGATATGGTCGCAGAAACTACAGGTTGTGAAAGATAAGCATTTTCAAATGTAACATCTACACTTTTTGCTCCCTCATGTACAACTGCAAATCCTCCTGAATCTTTGTTGAAGTAAGGTCTTCCAATAAAACTTACATCACCTGAAATTTCAAGCAAATCATTGAGGGCTGATATCGTATTTACAGATAATCCGCCAGCAAATGTTGCCCCTCCAGTAACATTCAAGCTTGCAAGTGTTACATCAGTAAGCGAAATACTTGATAAATTACTTTCCACTAAATCTAGGCGTGCTTGTAGTTGAGTGAGTGTTTGTTCTTGAGTAATTTCTGATTGCTGTATTGAACTAACTGAAGTTTGAAGTTCTGCAACAGTAGTTGCGAGATTAACAAGGCTTGAAAGATCAACGTTTTGGTTGGTTAAGCTATTTATCGCATTAGTCAGCGTTCCAATTTGAGTATTTATTGTATCGAGACCACTTATCGGAGCATTTATTGCTTGTGCTGTAATTGTTCCAGCAAATGTGCCGTTTCCAAGCGAATCAAATGTAATCACTGGAGTAACTTCTGCACCAAGAGTATCTAGGTTTGTTGCAACTCCCTGACCAATTACAAATTTACCATCTTTTGCTGGGTCTAATCTGACAAAAACATCATTTCCAAGCGCAGGTTCAATTGAATTTACTGCAAGTGTGTCCGTAACTACGCGTGGTGTTACAACTTCAAGTCCTACACCAATTCTATCTGTAAATATTTCTGAAAGTTTTTCACCTGCTCTTTCTCGTGCCAAAATACCATCTTTATCACCAAGCATATCTGCAAGCAAAAGGCGACCCATATCAAGTCCGGGTTGTCGCCACTCTTCTTCCGTATAACTCACACCGTGTTGTTCCAAAATTGTTCTTACACGAGCACCAATCGAGAATGAAGTATTTACAATTATTAGAATTTGACCAATATCCTCAGGTGGACCATCGTAATCTTCCATTGCGGTTCCTAACATTATTCCAGCCTTAGTTGATTTCATTGCTACACCACTTATTGGCGAAGCAGAAAGGATGTCTCCTTTTTTAATTGGCCCATTTATTGAACTGACTTTTACAGGGACACGACCCGAAAGAGCAATTGGCATCGGATGTTCGGCATATTTACCAATTTCCCATCCCATTGTTTTTGAAGGCATAGAAGAGACAACGCCTACAACTTCTTCACCTTCTTTTGCTTTTTTAAGAATAGAAATACTTTCTTCACCGAGTGTTCCTGATACATAGGAGAGCATATTTTCACTAGTTGAAACTACATCTCCAATTTCTACATCTGCTTCTGTTTCGTACAACTCTGCAAGGTCGGCACCGCTTATGTTTCCAGTCATTTCCCATACAACAATAAGTCCTTGTCCACCTGTACCTCCAGTACCTGAGTTTTCAGATCCACCTCCACCTCCACCTCCCGGCATAGCTCCGGGACCTCCGTTTGTGTTTGGTTGTGAAGCGTTAGCACCTCCTCCACCTCCTCCACCACCTCCACCACGCGGGCTTGGACCTCCTCCACCTCCTCCACCTCCGTCACTGTTTTCTCCATTTCCACCATTTGCACCAGCAATATTCAAGTCTCCGTTACTAGCTGTACCTCCACTTCCACCAGTAGAAGTAGATGCTCCGTTACCACCGTTTGCGGTTACAGTTGCTCCATCAGTAGTGAATGTACTATTACCTCCATCTCCACCGTTTGCTGTACCAGCAATTCCAACGGTCGCAGTCTCGTCGCCATCAACACCTGTAAGGGCCGCACTATATGCGCCTCCTCCACCTCCTCCACCTCCAACGTTGTTTGTACCAGTAATTCCTCCTTCACCACCACCCCAAACTTCTACGTAGACATCATTAACATTTGCAGGCTTCGTCCAGGTGTTTGCACCAGTTGCAGTAAATGTATCAACGTCATCCATATTTCCGTCTAGGTCAGAGGCAGTTCCATTTTCACATTTTTTAAGTTTTGTTTCTGATGTATCAGCATAGATCAAGTAATCTCCAGCATTACATGTAGGATTTGTGTCATCATCACTGAAATCAAGATAATTTGCTCCCATACCCTGTGTCGTAGTTACTGCTCCAGACGCAACTACATCAAAGTTAGTAAAGTTTATAACTCCATCTGTTCCTACGATGTTATTGTCTCCAATATTTAATGCGTTAACTAAATCTGAGTCAGAAACATCAATTGCATCGGTAGTTGATGCAATTGTTGCAGCAGTAATTCTAATTGCGTCTCTCATTGATCCAGCATCAGTATCTGTATTGTTAATCAAAATTCCAGCCTCATATGAAAGAGTTGTACCAGCTGTTGATGTGTCAATGTTGATACCAATTACATCAGCATCTTGATCGGTAGCAGTAAGTAATATTTTTATTGCTGACACATCATTTCCAGCTGTAATTGATGCTGCAGCTTCAAAATCTATGTCTAGTCCGTTGACGTTATCACCACCCGCATCAACATCTAAATCGAGAACTCCACCAGTGGTTGTAGTATCAACCGTAGTTGCATCAAATGTAAGTGCTTCTGTTGCATCAAATGCAATACTTGTTGAAGCATCAAGTGCAAGTGTATCGCTCAAATCTGTGAAGTTTAATGAATCTGCACCAACTCCTCCGCCATTCATTTGTACCGCAGCTGAACCATTACCAACATATAAGTCTTCACCAGCAGTATCCCAACAAATTTGTCCTTCAGCAGTAGCTGTAGAACAAGCAGTATTATTTTGTGGAAGTATTAATCCTTCAGCTCCATCACTGTTGTTGATTGCTGCTAGATCAATGAGGTCATCATCTGCAAAAGTAAGGGTTGCAGAAAGATCGCTTGCAGTAATTGTGTCATCTAATATTTCACCCGTTGCAATTGCTCCTGTAGGCAAAACAATTTCTGCATCTCCCGACCCATCTGTAGTAAATGTCCAAGAGTCAGTTGTTGCGTCACCGATTGTTCCTGCTACGTTACCTGTAACAACTGGGTTTGCACCAATATTTATTGCGTTTGTAATATTTGTAGCAGACACATCAATCGCATCTACAATTCCATTATTTGCACCAGAAGAAGTTATCAAAATTCCATCAGTCATAGAGCTGGCTGTGTTTTCAGCATTATCAAGACGAATACCTGCTTCATATGTGGAAGTTGTAGCATTCGCTGATGCAGCAGCAATTAAATCAAGTCCAATCACATTTCCTGTGGCATCATTTCCTGTGAAAGTTATTTTTTGAGCCACGGCTTCTACTGAACCAGTTGCTCCATCTGCTTGTGCGAAATCAATATTAAGTCCAAGTACAGCTGCATCACCAGCATCAATATTTAAATCAAGAACTCCACCAGTATTTGTACTATCAACTGTTGTGTTATCAAGAACCAAGAATTGATAGTCGGCATTACCTGCTGCAGCTGTAATTTGATCACCAGCTCCATCGGATGCAAGTGTGATAAGACCATCAGCATTTACATCAAAGTCAGTGAAATCGATGATAGCCGTAGTTCCAGCAATAACATTGTTTCCAACATTTATTGCATTAAAGAAACCAGAATCAGAGACATCAATAGCATCAGTAGTCGTATCGGTTGAAGAAGTGGTTAGGAGTAAATAATCTGTAACATTATTTGCGGTTGTCTCTAAACTATCTGCAAAAATCAAACTTTCAGTAGTTGAATTAGCAGTATTGCTAGCATTTGAAATATACAAACCATATTGTGTACCTCCGGTAGATTCATTTGTATATGCAACTTTTATTCCATTTAATGTACTATCATCGTCATTAGTTCTTGTTACTATATTTAAGCCACTGTTAGTTATAGCAGCTGGAGCATTTCCGTTTTGCCAAATTTCTACATATAAACCATCTACTCCATCAGCTATGTTATCAAGGAAGGATGTTGCTGATATCAAATCTTCTGCTTTACCGGTCGCACTAGTTGTAATTTTGAAACTACTATCCGCATCTCCGACAAACTCAAAATCTCCTGTTCCACCAGCGGTAAACGTAAGTGAACCAGATGTGGCTTCACCTAAATCAATTGTTGCAGAGTTTGCACCTGTAATATCTCCGCCTGGTATCGATAGGTCATCTGCTGCACCTAACTCAACTGTATTACCTGTAGCTTCAATTATTATATTGCCTTCTGTGTTTGATATCGTTGAAGATGAAGTAGAGGTTAAACGAAGATTACCATTACTACCCAAATCTATTACAACACGGTTATCGTCAATGTTATTAATTGATTCACCATTTTGAAAAACAATTGCAGTTGTAATATCGGTATCATTTAAATTTATTCCATAATCAATTGTACCTGTATCAGAAGTAACAATTATCGCATTGTTTACCTTTTGGTTTGTATCAAGGTTTTCTATTGCCAAAAGTGCTTCGGTTTCCCCTGCTCCACTTCCATTATCAACATTTCTTAAAACAAGTGCACGCTGTATATCAGAATCTGCTGAAGCATCGTTATTTATTGTAATTGCAAGTCCATCAAAAGCAGTTGCAGTAGTATCATCTGTATTCCAACTTAAAGTTTGAACTGTCTGACCAAATTGAATATCTCCATCACCACCCGGATCGCCAATTGTATCCCATGTTCCACCTCCTCCTCCGTTTATTTGTACTAAAGAACCACCATTTCCAACATACAAATCTTCATCATCAGCATCCCAACAAATTTGTCCAACTCCCACTGCACCTGAACAATCACTAGGATCTTGTGGAAGAATTATTCCTTCTTCTGTTGTATCAAGAGTTATTGAACTAAAGTTAAGTAAGTCTCCGTCGGCAAAGATAAGTGAAGCATTCAAATTATCTGCATTAATATCATCACCAACATCAATAGATTGAATCGTACCATCTAGAATTTCAGTTCCTGAAATTGATCCGTTTGGCAAAATAATTTCTGCATCTCCTGATCCATCAGTGGTAAATGTCCATGAATCTGTTGTTGCATCACCGATTGTTCCTGCAACGTTGCCTGTGACAACTGGGTTTGCACCAATATTTATTGCGTTTGTAATATTAGAATCAGAGACATCAATTGCATCTACAACTCCACCATTTGCACCGGAAGATGTAATTATTATCCCGTCAGTAAGAGTAGAAGCTGTAGTCTCAGCATTGTTTATCTTAAGACCACTATCCATTATTGTGTTAGCAGTACCGTTTTCCCAATTTATTACAATGCCATCAAATGTGTCCCCAGCGTCTCCTGACTCGCTGGTTAAATCAAATCTCATTGCATCAAAATCATCTGTTGCATTCGCATCATCTACTTGATTGAAATCAAATATCCATGCGTTTTGATCACCTGCTGTTGTTGAATAAACAAATGTTGATGTCTCACCATCATCAAATGTAATTGAATTTGCTCCAGTTGGATCTGCAATTGCATTCCAAGCTGTTGCACCACCAGAGTTGTCATCATTTTCACAGGTAAAGTAATCATTTGCATCGCTAAATTTTGGAATTTGTCCGTCTCCACAAGAATCTGTACTTACAATTCCTGGATAATAAACAATATCTGTGCCATTAAATCCGATTATTGTTCCCTTTGCTCCAAGTATGTTTGTATCAAAAGCAATTTCACCTGTTGCATCAACAGTTGGTGCTGCCCCATTTGGAACTTCAAAACTTGTTGCTCCACCTGCATCTATTGCACCTGTAATAGTTGAAAGTGCAACCGAAGCGCTATCATAATCTGCACCAATTGTTCCCCAGTCAATAACAGAGACACTAGATGTAGAAGATACACCAACAGAATCTGCAACATCATCTA